>CDZR01046124.1_pt1:0-215000 | contig 225006 bp, 217 predicted proteins | sample 554781 | NCBI WGS metagenome assembly CDZR01 (sample SAMEA3182065, study PRJEB8094) | gut metagenome | biome: human; feature: gut; material: Stool; isolation source: human stools | place: Canada | collected 2013-01-28
AATGCACCTGCACTATGCACACATACAAACAGAATCGTTACAAATAAATTATTAGAGCCATGACCAATAACGCTATACTAGACCCCCAAATGCTTTTTATTAAGAATTTATACTTTTCTATTTCCATTTCAGAAAGGTTCACGCTCTCCTCTTTTAGTAAACTTTTCACATACCATCCTCCTATGAATCCACCAAAAATCATCATAGAAAACACCTTTATTACCCAATCACCTTTGATTATATTAGAAACCCCTCCCAACGTAATTATTAAACTTGCAAAAAACGGTACCACTGTCATAACATATAAAGTTTTTGTTAATCGTTTCCATTTTTTGACTGTGTTTACATAGAAATATATAGCTTTTATCATTGAAACAATGGTACAACACAAAAGTACCATAAATTTTGCAATAGCCCAGAATCCACCGGCAATTAGTACATTCATCTATTCTTTACCTCCTGGTAATACTTTCTAACTTCCTCTTCTTTATTAGTTGGTATCTCTGCTTTTATATATTCTTTCGCATAATCTCCAAATGCACCTGCACTATGCACACATACAAACAGAATCGTTACAAATAAATTATTAGAGCCATGACCAATAACGCTATACTAGACCCCCAAATGCTTTTTATTAAGAATTTATACTTTTCTATTTCCATTTCAGAAAGGTTCACGCTCTCCTCTTTTAGTAAACTTTTCACATACCATCCTCCTATGAATCCACCAAAAATCATCATAGAAAACACCTTTATTACCCAATCACCTTTGATTATATTAGAAACCCCTCCCAACGTAATTATTAAACTTGCAAAAAACGGTACCACTGTCATAACATATAAAGTTTTTGTTAATCGTTTCCATTTTTTGACTGTGTTTACATAGAAATATATAGCTTTTATCATTGAAACAATGGTACAACACAAAAGTACCATAAATTTTGCAATAGCCCAGAATCCACCGGCAATTAGTACATTCATCTATTCTTTACCTCCTGGTAATACTTTCTAACTTCCTCTTCTTTATCAGTTGGTATCTCTGCTTTTATATATTCTTTCGTATAATCTCCAAGCACACCGCCAACAAGCCCAAACACAGCCGGTATTCCAAATGCAACACCACCACTCCCTAACGCTGTTCCAAAGATAACCGGCGCTAAATCAGCTCCCTACACCTTATATCTATTTCATCCGCTATACAGTCTGCTGTCCTTGGGATACCGGAAGAATTGATTACTTTATAATTTTTATCGACATCTGCCTGGATCCCCGGTAAACGGACGGCGGGATGTTTCCAGTCCACTCCTAATTTCAGGTACCGGTTATATTCTTTGAACAGGCTAACGGCACTGTCTTGTGTAAAGCCTTCTTGTTTCAGGTAGGCGATTCCTTTGTTGTAAGAGTTCGTATTTTCTGCGTAAATGAATCCTGAGATTCCTTTTTTCGGTCCCTTGGTACGGTCTCCTGTCAGGCTTCCTGCGACTGCTCCTAAAGCGGTGCTGATGGCTTGTACGGTATCGGGGTGGGTATCCATCCAGTTTCTTCCTTTTGTTTTTTCCATGTATGCCAAAGCAAATTCGTTCACGCTTCCCGATACGGCTCCTGACAATGCGTTTCCTCCGCTCATGGTTCCTGTCAGTGCGCCTATGGCTCCATGGAGAAGGAGTTTTTCCGTGGAGCCATCTTTCCATCCATAGTGATCTGCCGCTTCGTGGGTGCTTTGGTTACCCACTATGTTCATCATGTGGATAAGTTCCTGTTTTTCTTCTACTTTTGTCTTGTTGAAGATTTCTTTGGGTTTGTTTAGGCTGTTTAATAATAAATATATTAATCTGGCATAATCCCAACTAATAGCGCAATAAAGGCAATTATACCAAAACAAATTATTCCAAGTTGAATTCTAAACTTTCTTTTTTCAAGAATATGTTTAACATCTTTTTCTCTATTATCAATATTACTTTCCACAATTGCTTTACTCATTTCGTTAAATAACAGCTGGGTCTCTATCAAGTACAAAAGCATCACGCTCGCACCCAAAAATATTCGTACCCTCTCACTATTATAAAAATAAATATATATAAAAATTTCTAATGGCGCTATCAACCATATCAAAAATTTCAGAACGATAATTTTCCAGTTTGTTGGAGCCGATATCGCTTCCATTTTTACCCTTTTTAAAATCCATCTTGCTCCCATAAGAATATAAATTATACATATTAATATATCTATCATATGCATTCCTTCCTCCGCTCTAATCAACTTCTTTCTGCATATTCTTTATCTCTTTTATCCTTTTCCTCATATGTTATCGGCAGGGAGGAGTTTCATGGATACGTCCAGGGAGCTGACGCGTTTCATCTGTTCCACCCCTGCTCCAGGTGGCGGATGTTCAGGATGTCTCCTTCTTTGATGGGAAATGCGTTTTCCCATAGGATGACGGCGCTGTCTTTCCCGTAGATGATTTTATGCAGCCTGCCGAACTTTTCTCCCTGCCCCGATAAAATAATTTCGTTTATTCTAAATACTGGCTCAAGGGCAGCACCTTGCGTCTCTTCTTTTTCATTCAGGCTGCTTCCTATATTTTCTACACGGGGCATGCACAGCCGTTCCTGCCGATCTTCTTCTCTCTGCCGCGCTTCTTCCAGCCGCTCCTCTCCTGTGTAATTTAAAACGGGAGCAGCTGATACCGCTCCCGTCATCATGGTTAAAAAATAAAGGCTGTTACGATTTTCCCCTGCATGATCGTTCTCCCAAAGTAATATTTCAAATGTTTTTCTTATTTCCAATTATAGTTTACACAGAAGGCATTGTAAATGTTTTCTTTGCTGCCCCTCTCCGCTTCAATTTCCTGCTGCGCCTTTTGCCAGCATGACGGAGAGATCTTCTTTTTCTTCCTGCATATCCGTCTCCTTTGCCGCCGCTTTCGCCAGATCATCAATGGCGTAAACGAGGGGTTCTTTTCCTTCATCGGGAGTAAGGAGCATCATCACATCTATATGGTCATTTTCACGGAAGAAATACGCTCTGCCGTAAAAGGGCAGGATGAGTCCATCGGAATCAAAGGTAATTTTCGCGCCCATCGTATAGAGATAGGCTTCGTCGGCTGTAAGTTTGCGATACGGCTCGAAATCGGACAGGGGGATTTTCACGCCTTCTCCTAATTCTCCCACCACGTTCTTTGCCCAGTTCTTCATTACCTCTTCCGCCCCTTTGCGCAGAGGCGAGTCCTCATCCAGAAAGGCGCGGTTCATGCGGGAAAGGCTTCTCCATTCTTTTACCGTCAGGTATTCCCGGAAGAACGGTTTCAATGTATCCGCTCCCGCAGGAGGCAGCTTGGCGGTGACAATGTAGCCGTAAGCGAATTTTCGGCTTTTTTGAAGCATGACGGAAAGCTGCCCCATGTGATAGGGATAGGTGAAATTGTGGAACTTCAATTCCTGCTGTTCAGGGATATCCTGATAGGTAAACGCAGGCGGCAGATGTGCTTTCGCAATGGACTGCAAGTTATAAGCAGACGCGCCGCCGGAAATACAGAGAGCCGTCATAAAGACTGCCGCCGTTTTCTTCCAACTCATGTGCTGCTCCTTTCCAGTCCGTAAAAGGCATAAAGTAAATTTTTCCCGATTTTTTCCGCCGCCGTATGGCTTCCCTGTACGATAATGAGATAATACATGCCGCCCTGCCTGTACAGATTCGTATAGACCCACATCGGATAGGACAGATGTCTTTCGTCGGAAATAATCACCCGCGCTTCCTGAGTCCAGCGATAGGTGCCGTCATGATTTTTATAGGCATGCCACGGTGAAAAAGAAACCAGTTCCGCCTGCAGCTTCTGCCCTTTGATTTCATCCAAACGGCTGTTCAGCATCCGCTGATATTCTTCTATGCTGATTTTCGGCAGGCCGAAGAGGGAGTGCGGCCGTGTCGCATCTTCATGGAATGCGCGCTCCCAAAACCGGGCAGCCTTTTCCCGTTTCCCATGGAAGAAGGCTTCTTCCGTTCCTTTCACAACAGAGACGGAAGCGGAATAGGTGCCGCGGATATCGGATTTCCTGATCTGGTACAGATGAAGGGAGTCGTAAGGGTACGGCGCCCGGTCAGGGTACATGTCCATTCCCGGAGGCGTGGTGAGGAAGTACATCACTGCCGCCCAATCTGTTTTTCCGTAATCTTTCCGGTGTCCCGATTTCTTAAATATGGTTTCCGCGCGGCTGCCCCCTCCGTCGGTAATCTGCACGTCTTCCCCGAAAGACAGTTTCCCCAGTCCGTCGATGACGAGATCCTCCGCCGCCGCGTAAAGACAGCCTGCCAGAATGAAAGCGGACAGAGCCGCCATGATTTTTTTGAACATGGAATTCTCCTGTAATATATCATTTATCTTTTTATTGTAAGGAATCAGGGATATTTTCTCAAGTCAGGCATTTCCGTCTCCCACAAAAAATATCCCGCCATGGATTACACAGCGGGATATTTTATTTAAACACTTATTGCACGTCAGCTTGCCCATCAGCGGTTTCCGCCGTCCGGGGTTCCGCGTTATGCTGTACGGAGAGCCTGCGGTAGCGGGCAAGCCCCGTACCTGCCGGAATCAGCTTGCCGATAATGACGTTTTCTTTGAGGCCGAGAAGCGGATCCACTTTCCCTTTGATTGCCGCTTCCGTAAGAACTCTGGTGGTTTCCTGGAAAGAAGCCGCCGAGAGGAAAGAATCTGTCGCCAGCGCGGCTTTCGTCGTACCGAGAAGCAGGTTCTCACCCACCGCCGGTTTCTTTCCTTCATCTTCCAGATGTTCGTTCATGACACGGTAAGCCACGATGTCCACCGTCTGTCCCGGAAGCCATTCGGAATCTCCGGGGTCATCGATTTTGATCTTGCGGAGCATCTGATGGACGATGATTTCAATGTGCTTGTCATTGATTTCAACACCCTGTGAGCGGTAAACTTTCTGCACTTCCTTGACGATATAGTTCTGGGTCGCCTGTACGCCGAGGACCCGGAGAATATCGTGGGGATTGATGTTCCCTTCAATGAGGCGAGTACCTGCTTCGATTTCATCGCCTTCATTGACGGAAATCCTCTTTCCGAACGGAATCTTGTAGGTATCGGATGTCTCTTCATTGGTCACGGTAACAATCTTGATATTCGCATTTTCCGGAGAGTCTTCAATGGTGACTTTGCCGGCGATATTGGAGATGATCGCGTTCCCTTTCGGCTTGCGCGCTTCAAACAATTCTTCGACACGGGGCAGACCCTGGGTAATATCTTCTGCCGTTGCGACACCGCCCGTATGGAACGTACGCATGGTCAGCTGGGTGCCCGGTTCGCCGATGGACTGTGCGGCGATGATGCCTACCGATTCGCCGATTTCCACATGGCGGCCTGTTGCCAGGTTCCTGCCATAGCACTTCGCGCATACGCCGTGTTCAGAATGGCAGGTCAGAATGGAACGGACTTTCAGACGGTCATAATGCTTTTCAATTTCAGCAGCCTGGTCGTCAGTGATTTCTTCATTCTTCGCGGCAATGATTTCTCCCGTTTCCGGATTCACCACATCTTCCAGCGGGCAGCGGCCGGCGATACGGTCAGCCAAAGACTCAATGAGACCCCCGGCTTCCGTAATTTTGCGGACTTCTACGCCTTCCGTGCCTTCCATGCGTACGGAAATCACCGGAATATCGGCAGCCAAAAGTTTTTCAGCCGCTTCCGCCGTAAGGACGGTTCCCTGCGCCAGCACTTCTTCTCCTTTGCGGTTCAGAGCCGGCGTTTCCAATTTCTTTTCAAAGAAGCGGACTGTCACATGATGTTTCACGATACTCTTGTATTCCGCTGCGACATCCTCCACGCCGAAGGTAACGGTTTTCGGTTCGCCCGCTTCTCCTTCCGCTGTGGGAACGGTAACAACAATGGAATCAACGAGGAAACGGTTCATAAGGGCCACATCGGACGCATCCAGTGTTTTCCCCTTCACAAGAAGGATTTCCCCGCTGCGCCGGTTCATGACATCTTCTTCAAGAATGGAACCATCCAATTCAGCGCGGTGGACATTGTAACGGCTGCGGACAGCCGCCTTGGAAGCCAGTTTATTCCATTCACGGTCGAAATTGAGTGTCTGCACATCGCAGTCTTCTTCCCGGATGATGACATCCTGGGAGACATCAACAAGACGGCGTGTAAGGTAACCGGAGTCTGCTGTACGGAGAGCCGTATCGGCAAGACCCTTGCGGGCGCCGTGGGAAGACGTAAAGTAGTCAAGGACGGTCAGCCCTTCACGGAAGTTTGCCTTAACAGGCAATTCTACCGTTTTACCGGATGTATCGGCAATCAGGCCGCGCATCCCCGCCAGCTGGCGGATCTGGTTATCGTTGCCGCGGGCGCCGGACTGGGCCATCATGGTGAGCGGATTCATTTTCGTCATGGACGCTTTCATCGCTTCACCGACATCATTGGTCGCTTTTTCCCAAATTTTAACGACTTTCCTGTATCTTTCGTCATCCGTCATCAGGCCGCGGCGGAAATATTCCTTAATTTTTTCAATCTGCGCTTCACTTGCGGACAGGATATCATTTTTGGCTTCCGGTACGGCCACGTCATAAATGCCGATAGAAATGCCGGAAACAAGGGCATAATGGAATCCGAGGGCTTTAATGGAGTCCAGGAGATCTCCCGTTTCTTTGAAGCCCAGCTTCTTAAAGCAGTCATTGACAAGTTTGCCCATCTGCTTCTTGCCGATGGTGATGCCGAGACCTTCTTTTCCGTCAGGGCGTTTATAGAAGAAGCGGAGAGGTTCAGGAATGGCATAGTTGAAAATCAGGCGCCCCGGGGTCGTGATGACAAGACCGTGTCCCGGTATGTCCACTTTAATGAAATCATGGATCTGTACCTGGTTCAGTGCATAGGCCAGCATGACTTCATCGTAATTGGTAAAGGCGTGGAATTTCGAGGGATCAAGCGCGTCTTCCTCTTCCTTGCTTTCTTTTACAATGGTCAGATAGTATGATCCCAGAATCATATCCTGGGAAGGAATGGCGACAGGTTTGCCGTCTTTCGTAGACAGGATATTGTTGATGGAAAGCATGAGCGTTCTCGCTTCCGCCTGCGCTTCCACGGACAGAGGCAGATGACACGCCATCTGATCGCCGTCAAAGTCCGCATTGTAACCCGGGCAGACAAGGGGATGCAGTTTGATCGCCCTGCCTTCCCACAGAATCGGTTCAAACGCCTGGATGCCGAGGCGGTGGAGTGTCGGGGCGCGGTTAAGAAGTACGGGATGTTCTTTAATAACATCGCCAAGGACGTCCCAGACTTCAGGGGACAGCTTGTCCACTTTCTTCCGTGCCGATTTCAGATTGCTCGCCAAACCGCGGGCAATCAGTTCATGCATGATGAACGGTTTGAAAAGTTCGATCGCCATTTCTTTCGGCAGGCCGCACTGGTACATTTTCAGTTCAGGACCGACTACGATAACAGAACGGCCGGAATAGTCGACACGTTTCCCCAAAAGGTTCTGGCGGAAACGGCCCTGTTTGCCTTTCAGCATATCGGAAAGGGATTTCAGGGGCCGGTTTCCCGGGCCGCTGACCGCTCTGCCGCGGCGGCCGTTATCTATGAGGGCATCGACAGCTTCCTGCAGCATACGTTTTTCATTTCTGACGATGATTTCAGGCGCACCCATATCCATCAGTCTTTTCAGACGGTTATTTCTGTTAATGACACGGCGGTAAAGATCGTTCAGGTCGCTCGTAGCAAAACGCCCGCCGTCAAGCTGCACCATCGGGCGGAGGTCCGGCGGTATAACGGGCAGCACGGTGAGGATCATCCATTCCGGCTTATTGCCCGATTTACGGAAAGCTTCCACTTCTTCCAGCCGGCGGATGCTGCGGACTTTGCGCTGGTTGCTGCTGCTGTCCACATCTTCGCGAAGCTGTTTTTCCAAGGCTTCCAGATCCAGCTGGCGGAGAAGCTTCTGAATAGCTTCCGCCCCCATCTGCGCCTCAAAAGAACCGGCGCCGTATTCCTGGACGGCCTGCTGGTATTCTTGTTCATTTAAAACCTGCTTGTCCAGAAGCTTTGTTTCGCCTTTATCTATTACGATGTAGGCGGCAAAATAAAGGACTCTTTCCAGCTGGCGGGGGGACACATCGAGAATGAGGCCGATACGGCTCGGCGTCCCCTTGAAATACCAGATGTGAGATACCGGGCAGGCCAGATCAATATGACCCATGCGTTCACGGCGTACTTTGGAGCTTGTCACTTCCACGCCGCACTTATCGCAGACCGTGCCCTTATAACGCATTTTTTTATACTTGCCGCACTTACATTCCCAATCTTTCGTCGGTCCGAAAATCTTTTCACAGAAAAGACCGTCCGGTTCTGCTTTCAGTGTACGGTAGTTAATTGTTTCCGGCTTCGTTACTTCTCCGTGAGACCATAATCTGATCGTTTCCGGAGACGCAATACCGATTTTCATGGAGTCAAATTCATTTACGTCTAACAATTGCTCAGTGCTCCTTTCCGGAAATCAGGCATCCGGGTCATCGACAAGACCCGCTTCAGTTTCTATATCAGTTTCAGTAAAAGCCGCTTCTTCATTTGCAGGAGCCGCCGCTTCCGCTTCCAGCGTATCATTGAAAGAAGCCGTATCATCTGCCGGCACTTCTTTCCCTTCTCCGGCCATGCTGGATTCCATGGCATTTCTGGCTGCGGAAACGGAATCCTCACCTTCCATGGCCGCTTTCACTTCGTCTTTATGCCAGCGTTCGCCGCCATTGGATGGTTCCAGATCGCTTTCGTCCAGCTCTTTCATGACAACTTCCTCTTTGTCTTCATTCAGGACGCGGACATCCAACCCGATGGATTGGAGTTCTTTCATAAGAACCTTAAAGGATTCGGGAACACCGGGGCTCGGAATGTTTTCGCCTTTGACGATTTTTTCATAGGCTTTGACACGGCCGATGACATCATCGGATTTTACCGTCAGGATTTCCTGTAAGGTGTACGCGGCGCCATATGCTTCCAGTGCCCAGACTTCCATTTCACCGAAACGCTGGCCGCCGAACTGCGCCTTGCCGCCGAGCGGCTGCTGGGTCACAAGGGAGTACGGGCCGGTAGAACGGGCATGGATCTTATCATCAACAAGATGATGGAGTTTCAGCATGTATTTCCAGCCGATCGTCACCTGTCCGTCGAGCTTCTCACCGGTACGTCCGTCATAAAGATCGGATTTCGCATTGACCGGAAGTCCCGCGGCGGCAAGGGTGGCAGCCAGGTCTTCATCGCGGCAGCCGTCAAATACAGGGGTCGCGATGTGGACACCGGATTCTGTCGATTCGGGCATGCCGTAGGTATCAAAATCATAGCCTGCTTCACGGAGCCGCTTTTCAAGCGCTTTCGCCTTTACGGGATCTGTCTTGGCTTCTTTGATTTCTTCGCCGAGCATATGGCAGGCCCAGGACAAATGAATTTCCAGGATCTGCCCGATATTCATTCGCGAAGGAACGCCAAGGGGGTTCAGCACCAAATCGACAGGACGTCCGTCCGGAGTAAAGGGCATATCTTCAACAGGCAGGATGCGGGAGCATACGCACTTGTTGCCGTGGCGCCCCGCCATTTTGTCGCCTTCGCGGAGTTTCCGTTTCTGCGCGACGTAAACGCGGACGAGCTTATTTACGCCCGGCGCCAGTTCATCGCCGTTTTCACGGGTAAATTCCTTGACGTCGACCACTTTCCCGAATTCTCCATGCGGCACACGGAGAGATGTATCACGGACTTCTCTTTCCTTATCGCCGAAAATGGCACGGAGAAGACGTTCTTCCGGAGTCAGTTCCGTTTCCCCTTTCGGCGTTACTTTGCCGACAAGGATATCGCCGGGGCGTACATCGGCGCCGATACGGATAATACCGTTTTCATCAAGATTCTTCAAAGCGTCGTCGCTGACGGATGCCAGCTCTCTTGTAATCTCTTCTTCGCCCAGCTTCGTATCACGGGCATCACACTCGTATTCTTCAATATGGATAGAGGTGTACAGGTCATCTTTGCAGAGACGTTCAGAAATGAGCACGGCGTCTTCATGGTTATATCCTTCCCAGGATACGAACGCCACAAGCACGTTGTGTCCGAGGGCCAGCTCGCCTCCGTCGGTGGACATGCCGTCCGCCAGTGTCTGCCCGGCTTCGACTTTGTCCCCTTTGTATACGATGGGATGCTGGTTGATGCAGGTGCTCTGGTTGGACCGGAGGAACTTAATCAGGTCATAAGTATCATATTCGCCGTTATCCGCGCGGACGATAATCTGTTTCCCGTTGACAGAGGTAACCACGCCTGACCGTTTTGCAAGAACGCAGACACCGGAGTCCTGGCCGGCTACCCATTCCATACCCGTGCCTACAAGAGGCGCTTCCGGACGGAGGAGCGGTACCGCCTGCCTCTGCATATTGGCGCCCATGAGCGCACGGTTCGTATCATCATGTTCAAGAAACGGAATGAGAGACGTACCGATAGAAACGACCTGCTTCGGAGAAACGTCCATGAGATCCACTTCTTCAGGAGAAGCTTCCAGAACATCAGGACCACGGCGGCAGGCCACATACCGGTTCAGGAACGCGCCGGTATCTGACAGCGGCTCGCTGGCCTGGGCAATAACTTTATTTTCTTCAATGTCAGCCGTCACATAGAGACATTCATTGGTCACTTCGTGGGTCTTCGGGTTAATCCGGCGGTACGGCGTTTCAATCAGGCCGTACTTGTTGACAATCCCGTAATTGGACAGCGAGGAAATAAGTCCGATATTCGGGCCTTCCGGCGTTTCTACGGGGCACATACGCCCATAATGGGAATAATGCACGTCGCGGACTTCAAACCCTGCACGTTCACGAGACAGCCCTCCCGGTCCCAAAGCGGACAGACGGCGCTTATGCGTCAGCTCCGCCAATGGGTTCGTCTGATCCATAAACTGGGACAGCTGGGAACTGCCGAAGAATTCCTTGATGGCTGCCACGACAGGGCGGATATTGACGAGCGCCTGGGCGGTCATCTTGTCCTGATCCTGGGTAGTCATTCTTTCGCGAACCACACGTTCCATACGGGACAAGCCGATGCGGAACTGGTTCTGGAGCAGTTCGCCGACGCAGCGGACACGGCGGTTGCCGAGATGATCGATATCATCCTGGCGTCCATAGCCCTGGATCATATTCAAAAGATAGTCTACCGCCGCGATAATATCCGCGCGGTCAAGAATCCGATAGCCGTCATCGCGCATCCCATTGGAGCAGATCACCTTGACAGGTGTTCCGTCCTCTTTCTGGGTCATGACTTCCACCATTTCTACCTTGCTGAACACGCCGCTCTTCTTCAGGATCGCGATGGCTTCCTCGTCGATAAGGGCATTCCCCTGGATAATAATTTCACCGGTTTCCGTATCCACGATAGGCCCTTCCGTACGGTGGCCCTTGAGGCGGTTTTCCCAGGAGAGTTTCTTATTCAGCTTGTAACGTCCGACTTTCGCCAGATCATAACGGTGGGGATCATAAAAGAAGTTGCGGAGCAGGGTCGTGCCGCTTTCTTCTGTCGCCGGTTCACCGGGACGGAGCTTTTTATAAATAGCGATGAGTGCTTCTTTTGTATTCTGCGTTTCATCCTTCTTGAGCGTCTCTTCGATATGGATATCATTATTGAAAAGCTCCATGATTTCTTCATTGGAAGAGAACCCCAGCGCACGGATGAGGTACGTCACGGGCATCTTGCGGTTACGGTCGATACGGACGGAAACAACGCCGTTGGCATCGGTTTCCAGTTCGATCCACGCGCCGCGGTTCGGAATGAGCTGGGCGGAATAGATTTCCTTCCCGAAAGTGTCCATTTCCTTTTTGTAGTATACGCCGGGAGAGCGGACAAGCTGGGAAACAATAACACGTTCGGCGCCATTGATAATAAATGTGCCCGTGTCCGTCATAATCGGGAAATCGCCCATGAAAAGATCATGCTCCTTGATTTCGCCGGTTTCCTTATTGACGAGCTGGACTTTGACCTGCAGCGGAGCGGAATAAGTAGCATCTCTCGTCTTGCATTCATCGATGCTGTACTTTTCTTTCTTGAAATAGTATTCGCCGAAATGCAGCGCCCATTTATGAGCACTATCCTCGATAGGAGAAATATCCGCAAATACATCCCTCAGCCCTTCTTTACAGAACCATTCGTAAGATTTGGTCTGCAAATCGAGCAGATGGGGCATCCCCAGAACTTCCTGAGATCTGGCGTAGGTATATCTTTTCTTAGTACCTACCTGGACGGGTCTGAACATTTTGCTGTTAGGCATTCCACGCCTCACCCTTTCCTTCCATATAAAATCTGAATTTCCAACACATGGGAACAGGGATGAAAAGAGGGCAAGGCCAAGGAAACACCGATTAAGCCACAAAATATCCTGTACTTCATCAGTGTTCCCGATTTGAGCCGGGCTCCTCTTTTCTCCGCGAGCCTTCTCACTATATATAAATAGAGACTGTAAAACATAATTTTACACGAGCGAAAAACATTCCGCAATATAAATTCATTTTCACCTAAAATATTTTCTCTATATCTTTCTATAAAAATATTTTAGTTATAGATAAAAACTTATTTGCTATTAAAATATTTTATTTTAATATTTTCCTCTTGCTTTTCCCTGTAAAATATGCTACCGATTTATTCTATCATTTAATTTTACGATTTGCAACAAAACCTGTTATGCAGGGCAGGCTTAAGAAAGAGTATGCATAAGAAAACTCCCCCGTAGCAGAGAGAGTTTTCGTTTTCTACAATTCGTTCCATCACCAATCAGTCTTCAATGATTTCAAAATCGTCTTTTCCGACACCGCAGAGCGGGCACTTGAAATCGTCCGGCAGATCTTCCCACTTGGTTCCCGGAGCAATTCCGTTGTCCGGATCCCCTAAAGCTTCATCATAAATCCATCCGCAAACTTTGCATACATATTTTTTCATGTCTATTCTCCTCTCCACAGTCCGTGCAAATTGCAATACTCATAAGCCGCTACGACTTCATCCCCTTCAGCAAGAACAAAATCAGCCACCGGCTTCATGCCCGGCTTCAAATCCACCTGCTGGCTTCCGGTCTTTGTTTCCAGAACAATCCAGGTGATATAGTGGTTGTCCAGCATGGGATGTTCCACAGAGCCGACCTCCACATGCACTTTCGATCCGTCTTTCGTAATGACGGGAACATGCTTTTCACCGGCAGCATCCGTAGTATTGGGAATCAATTCTTCGATTTCCGCATTTTTGCAGAACATGTCTTCCCCGCTCTCTCCAAGAACAGTGACTACTTTGCCGCACTTTTTACAACGATAAAATTTCATAATCCGCTCCTCTCCCAGGCATCCGCCTGGCAAACTTTCTTTTTCAGGATTCTTCCTGAAATACTCCATTCGTATTATATCACCGCTTTCAGGAAACTTCCCTACCTTTTTCCATCTTTTCCTGAATCCCATACAAAAAGAGTTCTCTCCGTCAGGAAAGAACCCTTTTGCATTTCTATCTCCGCTTTACCTCTTATTCAATCACCATGAGAAGGTCACCCGATTCAATACGGCTGCCCGCCTTCACGTGGATTTCACTCACAATGCCGTCCACCGGTGAGGTAATCGTCGTTTCCATCTTCATGGCTTCTGTGACAATCACCGGTTCGCCTTTCTTCACATGCCCGCCTTTTTCCGCAAGCACTTTCACGACGGATCCTGACAGGGTCGCCCCTACCTCGCCGGGAATATCCTTATCCGCTTTCCTTGCGGTCACTGCAGATTCCGCCACATGCCTGTCATGAATTTTAATTTCACGGGGCATGCCGTTCAGCTCAAACTGGATACGGCGGTTTCCTTCTCCATCAGGTTTCGTGATCCCGTCAAGACGGATAAGGAGCATCTTTCCTTCTTCTATATTCACTCGGATTTCCTCGCCCGGTTTCATGCCGAAGAAGAACGTCGGCGTATCCAGGACGGACAGGTCGCCATACTGATGATAGCGGTCCATATAATCACTGAAAACTTTCGGATAAATACAATAAGAGGAAATATCTTCTTCCCGCGTGGACATATGCCTGCTCTTCATTTCTGCTTTCACCGCGGCGAAGTCCACATCCTGCGGATGAGATTCCAGATGGGGTTCTTCCCCGCGCAAAATAATCTTCTGCAGCTTTTCAGGGAATCCGCCGTAAGGAACGCCCAGTTTCCCATCAAAGAAATCAACCACGGACTGCGGGAAATCAAGGGCCGCACCCTTCGCATAAATATCTTCTTCTGTCAGATGGTTCTGCACCATGAAGAGTGTCATATCACCGACCACTTTGGACGACGGCGTTACTTTGATAATATCGCCGAACATCATATTCACTCTGGCATACATGCGGCAGACTTCCGGCCAGCGGTCTCCCAGTCCCACCGCAGTCGCCTGCTGGCGGAGATTGGAGAACTGACCTCCCGGCATTTCATGCTGGAAAAGCGTGGTATTCGGACTTGCCATCCGGCTGTCCACCCCCGCGTAGTAAGGACGGATGCCCTGCCAGTAGCGGTCAATCGTTTCCAAGGCTTCAATATCCAGTTTCGGCTGGCGGGGATTGTTCTGGAGCGCATAGTACAGCGCCGTCATAGACGGCTGGCTCGTACCGTTTGAAAGCGCGCCTGTCGCCACATCGACAATATCCACGCCGGCTTCCGCCGCTTTCGCGTAGCTGTACAGCGTCAGTCCGCCGCCTTCATGGCTGTGGAGGTGTATCGGAAGATCCACAGCATCTTTTAACGCGGCCACAAGAGCGTATGCCGCTTCCGGTTTCAAAAGTCCCGCCATATCCTTGACAGCGATCAGGTTGGCACCGGCATTCTGCATTTCCTTCGCCAGATCCGTATAATATTTCAAAGAATATTTCTGCCGCTTCGGATCCATGATATCCCCGGTGTAGCAGAAGCACGCTTCTGCCAGCTTGCCCTTCTTGCGGACTTCATCAATGGAAATCGTCATGTGGCTCAGCTGGTTCAGGCAGTCAAAGATGCGGAACACGTCAATCCCATTATCTGCCGCCTCATCAATGAAATGGCGGACCACATTTTCAGGATAATTCGTATACCCTACCGTATTCGCGCCGCGGGTAAGCATCTGGAAAAGGATATTCGGCGCTGCTTTACGCATCTGGCGAAGCCGTTCCCAGGGACTTTCATCAAGGAAACGATAAGCCACATCAAATGTCGCGCCGCCCCAGTTTTCAAAAGAGAAGAGCTGCGGCACATGACATGCGGTGTAACGGATCGCGTTCATGATATCGTGTGTCCTCACACGGGTCGCCAAAAGCGACTGGTGGGCATCACGATATGTCGTGTCCATGATCATCAGTTCTTTCTGATCCATGATCCATTTAGAAAATTTTTCCGGCCCCAATTCTTCCAGCATCTGCCTTGTACCGCGGGGCATTGTTTCCCCTTCTGCAAAAAGAGGCGCTACCGGAGTGAAATCAGGCTTTTCCTTCGCACCCGCCCCGGCATAGCCGTTGACGGTGATATCCCCGATATAGTGGAGCAGCTTCGTACCGCGGTCACTGATTGCTTCAGGTTCATCAAGAAGCTGCGGATGGCGGTCGATGTAATTGACATCACAGAGACCTTCCTGAAAATCCTTCGTGCGGAGCATATTTTGAAGGAAATATATATTTGTCTTCACACCGCTGATACGAAATTCATCAAGGCAGCGGAGCATTTTGTATATCGTATCCTTCGCATGGAGCGAGTGGGCCGTTACTTTGACCAGGAGTGAATCATAGTAAGGAGTAATCACCGCTCCCGTATACGCCGTACCCGCATCCAGGCGGATACCGGGCCCGCCGCCGGAACGGTAGGCAATGATCTTGCCCGTATCAGGCATGAAGCCGTTCTGCGGATCTTCCGTCGTGACGCGGCACTGGATCGCCACACCCTTGAACCAGATCGTCGGCTGCAGACCGATTGCCACTTCCGGACTATCCACCGAATAGCCTTCAGCAATAAGAATCTGTGTCTTCACGATATCCACATCGGTAATCATTTCCGTGACCGTATGTTCCACCTGCACACGGGGATTTACTTCAATGAAATAGAAATGTTCTTCATCCTGATCCACAAGGAACTCTACCGTCCCTGCATTGAGGTAATTGACATTCTTCATCAGCTTGACGGCGGCATTACAGATATCATCACGCAGCTTCTTCGGAAGTGACCAGGCAGGCGCCATTTCAATCACTTTCTGATGGCGGCGCTGGATAGAGCAGTCACGTTCAAACAGATGAATAACATGTCCCGCTTCATCACCGAAAATCTGCACCTCGATGTGCTTCGGATTCATGATACATTTTTCCACATACACCTCATCGCTGCCGAAAGCCATTTTCGCTTCCGACTTCGCGCGGTGATACGCCTCCTCCAGATCTTCCATGCGATCCACATTCCGCATGCCGCGCCCGCCGCCGCCGTTGACCGCTTTGATCATGACGGGGAAACCGTATTCCTCGACAAACGCTTTGACCTCCTCAAAGCTTTCCACCGCACCGTTTGTGCCGGGAATCATGGGGATCTGTGCTTTTTCCGCCTGAATACGGGCATTCACTTTATCACCGAACATGATCAGATGTTCCACACGCGGCCCGATGAAAATAAGTCCTTCTTCCTGACAGCGTTTCGCCAGCTCCGCATTTTCCGCAAGGAATCCGTAACCGGGATGAACTGCGTCCACATGATGCTCCTTACAGATACGGATGATGTCCTCTATATCCAGGTAAGCATCAATCGGTTTGTCCCCTTCCCCCACCAGGTACGCTTCGTCAGCACGGTTCCGATGAAGGGACAGTACATCTTCTTTGGAATAAACAGCCACCGTCCTGATGCCCAGCTCACTGCAGGCACGGAATACACGGATGGCGATCTCGCCTCTGTTGGCCACCAGGACCTTCCGGATTTTTCTCATAAGCAACTCCCCCCTATGTATCGATTGCATTCTTTCAGATGAAAAGCGCATATATATTTTTTATTGTACTCAGCGCCGATGTACATTTCAATAGAAAACCATCGATTACAGAAATAAAACGCCTGCGCCGGCAAAAAAGGCCGTGACATTTCCATCACAGCCTTTCATTTCCTTATTCGCCGAGGATCGCGTCGCCCTTGGCGATATTCGCGCGGATTGTCGCACAGCACGCCTTAAAGCGGGCCAGCTCCCCTTCCGTCAGATTATATTCTATCACCTTTTCCACGCCGTTCGCGCCAATAACAGCCGGCACGCCGCAGAAAATACCGGACTCGCCGTATTCGCCGTCCAGCGGAGCCGAGCAGGGAAGAATACGCTTTTCATCATGAAGAATCGTGCGAACCAAAGTCGCTCCCGCCGAAGCAATGCCGTACTCCGTACACTGCTTGCCGGAATAAGTCACCCATCCGCCTTTAATAGTGCGTTCCTGTACTTCCTCTTTATCAAACCGGAACTTCGGATCACTTTCCATTTCCGACAGAGGCTTGCCGTAAAAAGTTATCTGCGACCAGGGAACAATCTGGGAATTTCCGTGCTCTCCAAGCATGAACGCCGTAAAGCCGCGGGAATCAAGGCCCGTTTGTTCCGATATCGCGTGAATCAGACGGGAAGAATCGAGAAGTGTCCCTGTACCCATGACATGCCCCTTCGGCAGGCCGCTCTTACGGGCGATCAGATTCGCCACCACGTCACAGGGATTCGTGATACTTACAAAAAGTCCGTGAAATCCGGCGGCCATGACCTTCGGGACATAATCAGCCACTTGTTTCACACTGTTTTCCAATTCCCCGTCGCGGCTGCCGGAAGCGCAAAGCGTGATATCGCCCACAGCGTTCACGATGACATCGCAGTCTTTCAGCCCCGCATAATCGGACGCCTTGTAAATGACATGATTCGGCATGTACATGACCGCATCATTCAGATCCTGTACCTCGCTTGTCACCTTGCTTTCTTTCAAATCGCAAAGAAGCACTTCATCGGCAATCCCCATCATCCCCAGATTAAACGCTACATGGGCACCTACATGTCCTACGCCGACAATCCCTACCATTCTCTTCTTAATTGCCATAATGCTCCCTCCATTCCTTCCACAGGAACCGTCCCCGACGGACGAGTCCGAAAAAGAACTTCTCTCTCGAAAAGAGATTTGTCCTTAATAGCTTATTGCGTATGATAACACATTTCAAGTCCTCTGAACAATAGGAAAACACCATCAGGGAAATATTTTCTCCCTGTCGGCAGCCGCTTCCGTCCGTAATCTAAAACATGCAGTCATACCCCGGCAAGCTGAAAGGAGCATACAAAAAAGATCGGACTCCTCTGTCATGAAATCCGATCCTTTTACAGGCACTCCTTTTTATATCAGGATTACCCTCTTATGCCGCGCAGAAAGTGAAAGAAATCACGGAGCGCTTCCTCATGGTCGCCTCCAAAGCAGTCCTTCTCCTTGAACTGATACTTTTTCACTTCGTCTCCGACAGCAATACGAACCTTTCTTGCACCTTCATCAATCTCCACACCGGAAACGGCACTGGCCGGCACCATTTCCACACCGTCCGCCGAATCACTGCCAAGAATAGTATGGCTGACCAGACTGCCCAGTCCGGCTCCACGTTCCCCGCTGTACTTCATAATTTTCATCGTCATAGGATTGGGAAGGGCGGGGATAAAGAAAATACTTTCATCCGTATAAGCGATAACAAAATGATGCTCCGCATTCCAAGGGCAGTCAATCACATGAAATTCTTCCTCAGATAACTGCGGCACCATTTCTTTCACGAACCTCTTCATTTCCTGCTGTGCATATCCCGGCGCCAGGCTGTCCCTCTTTTTCTTCATGTAAATCATCATGCCGATGCCCACGATAAACATAGCTGCCGGTATCAATGCTATTTCCATACCCATAAATACTCTCCTTTACATTTCAAATACATGCAACTGTACTTTTTGCCAAGGACTTTCCGGATCGCGGAGCAGTCCTTCTGCGATCCCCATGATTCCGCCAGGCATCTGCTTCATACCGCCCCACATGCACCTGCCGATCACATATCCCGCCGCAAATTCTTTCCAGTCGCTATACACTGCGCAGCACTTCTTATGTGCTTCTTCCATATAACACCATGCTTTTTCTTCCGTAATATATCCGCATTCAAAGCAGCAGCGCGCGATCAGCACCAGCCGCCCCATGTCCCACGCAAGAACAGATTGATTCCGTAAATCCGCCTGGGAACTGATATATCCTTTTTCTGTCAGGGATTCTATCATCTCCTTTATATTCTTCATATAACGGGGTGTGTCGAGTTGTTCATCCGGTGTCAGGATTTCATCGGTAATAGACGGCGATATACCGGCAGAAAATAACTTAATTGCATCAAAGTATACGCGGTGTCCTCGTTCCAGCAGCCATTCCAGCGTATGCAAAGCGCTTTCTTCATCAATAATATCATAGTAAGCCGCTAAATTATTTCTAATTTCCTCTTTCTCAGAGCCGGTTTCCAATGAATCACAGTAAAACATGGTCTGCTCCGCATTCACAGCACCTATATTCAAAACAGACTGCTGCAAAGGAGAAAGTTTCTTTCCTAACGGATTTTTTTGATATTTCTTATGGCTTATTACTTTCAATAATTTCGAAAAAAAAGACAACCCTGCGTTCCTCCTTACATGTAAAGACAATACTCCACACCCGTAAAGCATTCCCGTTTATTATACTTTACCTCATTATCCTTATCAATCCTCCGGTTCCCCGCATTGCGGCCGTAAACTTTGCAAAAAACAAAGCCATCCGCTTCTCAAATAATATGGATGGTTGCAAAAGCCTACTGTTATCAGGATATATTCTATTTATAATTCAATCCGATGCCCCGGTTTTACCGTCACTAACCTCGTATCACCCTTTTTAAATCTTTCCAGATAAAAATTATAATCCTGCGTAGCCGATGCCGATATAGGCAGCCCATGCATCAATCGACTTGTAAAAGGGTGGCACAACTCTGAAAACAAGGAAATATCATCAATCTCTTCAATAATTCTCCCCTTATCCATTACCGTAATCCCATCTGCAATATAATATGCAGATTCTATACTGTGAGATATAAATATAATAGATAAATGTTTTTTTACTTTTATATCCGAAAGATAATTTAAAAGCTTATTTTCAGTAAAAATATCAAGCCCGCTTAGGGACTCATCCAGTATAAGGATTTCCGGTTCTGCCATTAATGCACGTAATATGCATATCCGCTGGAGTTCTCCGCCGCTTAACTGCCGCGGATACAATCCTGTATATTCCCCTGACAGGCCCACAGCCTTCAACATCTCTACTATCTTACTCCAGATTTCCTCTTTGCTGAATTTAAAAAAGTTTTTAAGCGGCTCTTTCAATATCTCATAGGATGTCATATACCCAGGCACCGCATCCAGACTGTTTTGAAAAACCATTTGAATCTTATTCCTCGAAATACTTTTCCAATCAATCTTTTCCCCTTTATACCGAACCAGTCCGCCTGACGGCTTTTCAATGCCTGCCATAATCCTGCAAAGTGTAGTTTTCCCGCAGCCGCTCATTCCTAAAATCGCACGACAGGTTCCTTCCTGCAGCATGAAATCTACATCATCCAAAACAGGCCTGTTGACTCCTTCTTCATTTTTATACGTTTGATGAATATTTTTCAGTTCAAGTATATTCGGCACAAAGATACTCCTTTAAATAAGATAATCAGGATCCTTCGTATAAACGTTCTTTTTTCCACCTGTTACAAGCTTGAAGGAACGATCGTGTATACAAATCATTGTCTTCATTACCCAACTCTTTTGTGTTAATTTTATCAATAAACTTCCCTTGCTTCATCACATAAGTAATATCCGAAATTTCTTTAACGAAATCTATATCATGCGACACGATGAGCATACTTAAATTTGTGTCACGATACACTTTTTTCAATACAGAAATCAATTGTGCTCTTGAATACCTGTCAATTGCTGATGTAGGCTCATCTGCTATCAATAACCTTGGTTTATGAATCAGCCCCATAGCTATGGATATCCTCTGTAATGTGCCTCCGCTTAATTCATTCCTGTAACTTTCAAGTACTCTTTCCGGATCCGTAATCAATAAGTTTCTTAACAACGACATCACTTGCAGCAAAAACTCTTCTTTTTCCCCATCCCTTAATCTGCTGATTTCAAGAAAATGTTCTTTAATTTTTAACCGCGGATCAAATATGCTTAACGAATCCTGGGCGATAAATGCATATTGCCGTCCACAGTTTGTCAGCAACGTAGCAGAATCTCCCGCATTAAAACATTTTCCTTCGATAGCTGCTTGTCCTGTGACTTGCCATGCAGGTGCCCGCAAAAGACCTGCTATCAGTTTTAACAGAGTGGATTTCCCGCAGCCGCTTGTACCAATTATGGACACACGACTCCTTTTTGGCACTGCCAAATTGATTGTGTCTATAATCCTTTTCCTCTGAAGCTCGGCAGATACCCCCGTCAATTCCAATAAATTATTCCCCATTACATTTCCCCTGCTTGATATCTTTGCTGGATCCAATCCCCAATCATATTGACACTGAGGCTGATTCCCAAGATAGAGATACTTGGAAAAAAGATAAGTCTCGGATAGGAAATAAATACGGCCTGCGCTTCTCCGATTAATGTTCCCCAGTCGGCCTGAGGCGGCTGAACCCCGAGCCCAAGAAAAGAGTATCCTGACATGGCCAGCAGCGACCCTGCAAAATCCAGAGCCAGCATAGATAAAACAGCCGGTGCGGCAATAGGGAATATGTATTTTATCCATATCCGGGGTGTCTTATTCCCTGCCATACGTGCCGCATAAACCATATTCTTCATTTTTCCGTCAGCAGTTAGTTCTCTTACCACACGGGTATATATTCCCCAATGCATGATCATCATCCCTGCACAAATAAAAAATATATTCTTTCCGCCCAACCCTGCCAAAATCAAAATAACAATAATTTCCGGAAATGCCCTGAATAAATTACATACATGGTCAATCAACCGATCCACCTTTCCACCGTAATAACTCGAAATAATCCCTAAAGAGGTTCCCCATATACATGATATAAATACGACCAGCACCGCATAACCGATGCTTATTCTTGCCCCTTGTATGATACGGGAATATACACACCGCCCCAATTGGTCACAGCCAAACGGATATTGGATCGACGGCTGTGCAAATTTCATTGTATAGTCGACAGCATTAGGGTCATGCATTAAGAAAAACGGTTCAAATATCGCCACAAGAAAATAAAAGGATACGATTACCCATAAAAAACATATTAAAAAAGGCGGATATTTTCTATGCAAACCAAAACGGATATTTCCCATTTCATCCCCACCTTCTTCTCACCCTCATACAAACTGTCTCCGCAATGAAATTGCATATGATAAATCCTGTCATTGTCAGCAGAATATACCCCTGTATCACAGGGTAATCCCTTCCATGTATCGCAATAATCACTAAACGCCCAAGTCCCGGCCAGGCAAAAACATTCTCTATGACAAGAGAACCTGCAATAACTCCTCCGAATTCAAGTCCTGCCATAGTCACGACAGGTGATATTGCGTTCATAAATATATGCTTCCAAAAAATTTCCCATTTTTTTAAACCACGGGTATACGCGAACACAACAAACGGTTTTTGCGAAACATCAATAATACTGTTTCGTAAAAGTTTCGTATACACCGCAACATAGCCCAATGCCATAGTTAAAGAAGGCAGGAACAAGTGCAGGAACGAAGACGCCCCTTGCACAGGAAATATATGCAGGTACACTGAAAATACACTGATCAGTAAAAAACCGATAATAAAGGAAGGGACGGAATTTAACGTCAATACGCAGAAACGAATGGAATAATCAGACCGGCTGTCAGGATGTGTCCCTGCATAACAGCCTGCAAGAAGACAAAAAATGATTCCCATTGACATAGAGCTTAATGCCAACAGAAGCGTATATTTAAATGCTCGAAAAAGTTCAACTGCAACTGGTGCCTTCGTCAGATATGAATACCCTAAATCCAGACGGATCACGTTTTTAAGCCAATAAATATACTGCATGTAAACCGGATCATACAATTTCAATTCTTCAGCAACTGCATGCAATGATTCCGGCGTAACAGGAATTCCTCTTGAACTGAGGTATGTGGCAGCCGGATCCCCCGGCATAAAGCGGATCAGGAAAAAGGATATCAAGGATGCAGCCGCAATCAGAATCAATGAGTCTTTCAAATAATTGACTATAAATCTTTTCAATATTTCCTCCTCCCCATCTCTTTGCTATCGATATTATTTAATTCCGCCCACAAGAAATTCCGGAAACAACTTATAAAATTCTTGGGCCTTTTCATCTCGTACAAGTTCATCGATTCTGGGTTCTGCAAATACACGGCGATACCCTAAAGAAATTAAGAATTCCATATCCCAGTAAGGCCGATGCTTATCACTCATAAATAGCTTTTTAGAAAGTTCATCGCATTTTTTTGTATTTTTATGTCCGTCAAATATACCATGTCCATATTTTTTACGCAGGTTGTTGTTATATTCTTCAAACACTTTCATACGTTTCTCATCAAAAAGATGTAAATACCAGCAGGCATCAAATACAAGAAGGACGCCCCCTTTCCGCAACACCCTTGTCCATTCCTTATAAGCCTTAACGGGATCCGCAAGTGTCCATGTTAAGTCTCTGCAGACTACAAGATCAAAGCTCTCATCATGATATTGTATATTCTGGCAATCCATAACAGCTAAATCCGCCTTAACCCCGGCTGCGGATATATTTTCTGCAGCCCGCCGGATCATATTTTCCGTAATGTCGATACCGGTTACATGATGTCCTTTTTCCCCTAATAATACAGGGAAAAACCCGGGGCCGGTTCCCACATCAAGGATTTCCAGCTTTTCTTTTTTGGGGGCATTTCCCAGCACTAAATCTGCCCATGCGTTTTTCCCCTCATCATCAAGCGATTTTTTTATGATATCGCTATAAACATAAGACTCGCCTTCCCAATAATCTTTTATTTCATCATTCAGCACCTGACATTCCTCCTTTAATATTGTCGAAACACATGTGTAATATCTATTCGGTCTTTAGCATCCTCCTGCGGTACAAAGCCGCTTATATCATTTCTGCAGACATGAATAATATAGTCATGATAAAGCGGAATAAATAGGACATTTCTATAAAAACTGCCATTGATATATTCCATATATCTCAAAACAGATTCTCTTTCAGGGCTGGAATCCATCTCTTTCATTGCTTTAAATAAAGTTTCCTTGTCATCTGCACCACGTTGAAACATATTAAACCCCGAACCGTCTGTCCTCATCTCTGTAAGAGTGGAATAAGGCTCATAGGCATTCCCCCAAGTTGTATATAAAACCATATCATACTTCCCGTCCCGAAACTTATTTAAATACACCGAAAAATCATCTTCATCAGGAATAAGATCAATTCCGATTTTAGCGTACATATCTTTCAGTATAAGGGCCAAATTCCTCTGATTATGATTTCCTGCAGGATACCCCAAAGAAAGTTGTAAACGGACTCCGTCTTTTTCCCGGTAAGGACCCGTACCACGGTGGTACTGCTTATCCAGTATTTCATCCGCCTGTTTTCTGTCAAAGCTGTAATATGGCAAACCAGGCGGCATTTCCGGTAAATTCTCCGTCCAATAATAATGCGCCTCTTTCAATTTCCCTTCTGCCAAAAACTGTATCACCCCTCTTTTGTCCGTTCCCAACGCCAATGCTTTACGGATTGGTATTTCACGTATTTTCTCCGTATTCAAGGCGATTAAAACAATCTGGGACAAAGGGGTTATTCCTACAGAAAACCCCTCCTGCTGTAAATTAAATGCTTCTTCAAAACTGAGCGCTCCATCCTGATCCACATACATATCCGCATCACCGGAACGAAGAGCATTCTCTATCGTTGATACTTCCGGTATGATAGAAACTTTGACATATTTGAACTTAGGCTTTTCTCCCCAATAATTTTCATTTCTTTCAAACAGGGCATATTGATTTCTTATATTCTTTCTCAGTATCCATCTGCCCGTCCCATAAAAGACCTCATTTCCCTCTTTGCCGGATTCGGAAAAATGAATCGTCAACGGACGAGTAAAAGATAATTCATTCAGCAAACTGTTGCATACTTCATCCAATCGAAAGATAACTGTATGCGCATCAGGTGTTTCGATTTTACTTATCTTTTTCAACATATCTAAAAATCCATACTGCTCTCTTTTAGCAATTAATTCAGATATATTTTCTTTCACAATTTGCGAAGTAAGCGGTTTCCCATTTGAAAAAAAGACATCTTTCCGTAAATGAAAAATATAATTTTTACCATCATCGGTAATTTCCCATGACTCTGCCAATTTAGGAACAGCCTTTCCATTTTGCATTCCGACCAGTCCCTCATATACCCAATCCTGGACAAACATCGGAGAGCCGGAATCAAAAGGATCTACGTCTCCTATATCTTTCGTGTAGGCGATTTTTAATGTTTCCCCCTGAAACTCTTCCTTTCTTATATCAAAAAGAGATTCTCCCAGCAATAAAACAAGGAGAGCCAGTAAAAGTTCAAGAATTATGATATTCTTCATCAGCCCTCCTATAATATTCACTTCCTATTTAAATAATTAGAATCCATATCTGAACCCCAACATAAAGCTTCTGCCCGGCTGAGGTTTAGCACCTTTTCCATCATATTTATAGTACATATTCTCATAGCCTTCATTTGTTAAATTATTAACTTTAAGGTACACGGATTTATTGGTATTTATTTTATAATTGACAGACAAATCTGCAACAATGTAATTATTATTTGTAAACGCATCCTTGTCACAGCCGCTGAATAAATTCAACAGCAAACTGCTGTTCCATTTCCCGCATTGATAAGTCACATTCATTGCATAATAATTTATCGGGCGGAGATGGTTAATCATGGCGTCTATATTGGCTGACTGATTGCCATCCCATGAGATATCCGGGTCCAGGATTACCCCGTCTTTCCCTTTAAATTTATCATATAGGTAAGTATAGGAAGCCCCTAAAAACCAATGGTCTCCCAATTTATGATTTAAGACAACATTAAATGATTTTTTATCTTCCCTGGCATTGATCGCTTTCGTTACATAGTCAGATTTTTTCTTGCTGTATACAGAATATTTGGTAACAGAATTACTCATTTTGGTAATCGCATAATGAATGCCCAAAGTGGTATTTGAACCGATTCTGCTCCGCAGGCCGATCGTATACACATTCCCTTTTTCATCCTTTAACGGTTTGTCATCCAATATATCTGCTTCAAATAAATCCTGCTGCTTAATAGGCCTGTAAATATTGGTCCAGCTGAAATAGCCCGCTAAACGGGGCGTAAATAGATACTGCATTGACAAACTGGGGGTAAACTGTGTTCTGCGTCCTGTATCATCATAATCGACCGGATAAATTGTCCCATTTGACCAATCTCTTTTATAAATATGAGCACTATAATTTCCATAATGCGACATGCGGACAGCCGGAGTTATTTCAAATTTATCACTCAAACGGATCTTATCCTGTATATAACCGACAAGTGTATCTCTTTGCGTCTTTCCAACCTTCACTTCTCCGGTTTTATAGTTCTTTTTATAATCATTATTTTCCCCTCTATCATACGTCAAGCCAAAAATGATATCATTATTTTTTATCTGTCTGGCCAATTGTAATTCTATCCCTTTATTCTTTTCCACATGGTATGTATTAATATGTTCTTTTGAGATCGGACCGCCCCAAAGATCCATGAATTCTTTAAACTTATCATAATTTCCCGGCCAGGGCGCCAAAGTAGTCCCATCGGGATAGGTCCATTTATACTTATCAAAGACCTGGTAATGATGATCCTGGTTATACACGCGGACAAAGTTTTCTAAGCCATGATCTCTTTTAAATGTATACGTAATATCCAAATCATTTTTATTATACGCAGTATAGCTGCCGAACATGGAGTCAATCGCATACACATTGCGATATCCGGGATTATCCGTATCTCCTAACTTTCCATTATTTTGAGCATTATCTATAATCCGATTCCAATCCGTTTCATTCCAGTACCTGTAATCAATAGCATCATTGGGGCAACCGTCCTTGCCATTGTTATGATTGAACCATACTCTCAAGCTGTGGTCATCATCAAATTCCCCGTCAAATCTCGCACTTATCCCTTCTTCCTTATAATGAGTATTGTAATACTTATGATTCGCACCAGTCATTCTGTCGTAAAAATACGAATCACCGGACATTTCCCGATTTGCAGAAACAAAGTATGAATATTTATCTCCTACGGGGCCGGACAAGCTTATATTATACAGATGATGCTTCCACGATCCTGTAGCAAGTTCAATTGCTCCACGAGTCACTTTTGTTCCTTTTCTGGTAATGATGTTAATTACACCGCCGGTAGCATCTGCTCCATATACAGATGCGCCCGGTCCTTTAATAACCTCCACCTTTTCCACGTTTTCTATATTTGTAACCTGATCAAGATCTGTCATGCCCTTACTTGCCGATACGGAGCTGTCACCAAACAATTCCGTCGCTGGATTATCTACACGCCGCCCATCAACAAGAACCACAACACGGGTATCTCCATTGATAGAAAATGCATTGCAATAGGCTGCATATCCATACCAGTTCGCCCGGTATCCTGGATTGGAGAATGTCACGCCGGGTATAGACTTAATCGCTTCTGAAATAGAATTATAATGATGATCTTCTATTTCTTTCCTGTTTACCACTTCCACATCTCCGCCCGTTCTATAGTAAGATTGCTCTGTAATAATATTCCCGAATTTGTCTGAATCCAAAACTTTATGCGCTCCGACAACATATACCGGATCCAAAGAATATACCGGAGCCTCGGCAAATACAACATTTGAATACCCTACCGGAATACTCATAAAAATCATTAACAAACTTGTTCTAATCAAATTCCTATTCATTTCCATAACCCTCTCTTTCAAAATCATTAATTTACTTTGTATTATTTTTGAACTATATCCTCATTTTTATTTAATTATTATCCTTTTCTATTATTCTTGTCAATATATGCATATATCTTCTCGTTTCTTCTTATATTTCATAAATAAAATCTTATAAATAGATATTTTATCTTTTCACATAAGAAGCCTTTCTGTACTTATCTATCAGAAAGACTTTTAATCTACTCATCATTGTTCTGAAATTGACCTGAGTACCATTATGTATTCTTAACTTCACCCCATTATCCTTATCAATCCTCCGGTTCCCCGCATTGCGGCCGCATAGAGATCCGTATCGGATAAAACATCCTTCCCGCCCTTGCTGCCGGTTTCTACAATAGACACGTCAGCGCCATGCAGTATGCTGTCCCCGCCGTCAGGAAAAACTGTTCCGCTTCCGCACATGCGCCGTACGAAGCGTTTATCAGGTACCGTTTTGATTTATTGGTATTTTCCATTTGACACCCTTTCTACTTTTGAACAGCAAAAAACAGTAAACCATTATTTTTGATTGACTGTTTCCTGCATTTCTATATTTTTTATCTAACACTTGCTCAAAAACCTGATGGCAGACTGTCTTGCTTTTTCTATCTTTTCAGGCTCCATATTTTCTACAGCAGTTGAAGATATCCATTTTTTGCTGAACAATATTTGCGCTGCTTCTATCATAATCCCGCAGGCATACAAGTCTTTTTCTTCTGTAATGGCTTGAACAAATACTTCTTTTGTTTTCGCCCGCAGCATTTCCCGTTCCACTCTATGAAATGACATCTGCATAAGACTTGCTGCAGACCATGCCCGGCAAAGGGCATCTTTATCCCTGGATATTTGTCTTGTTAAGATATCCATTTCTTTTGATGAGCCTATCCACCCGAAAGCGATGATAATTTTACGGCGAAGAATATTTTCATTTGTATCAATAAGTGAAACAAGAACAGGAATAAGCCGATTGCAGAATGATACATAAAAATCTCTATGCTTCAACTTGGAAAGAGTTTCCGCTATGAGAAACGCGGTCAATATCTTTAACTTTTCATCCCTGACTGTATCCAGCTGTTCAAATAAAAACGCAAGGCCTTCTCTTCCATGTTGATCAAAGCTGCTTTCTAAATGCAGCTTTTTATCTTCTTCCCAGTCTTTACAAATAAGCCGATAATGATATGCCGCGTCTTTACAGACTCCTAAATCAGCAATAAATCGGATTCTTTGATCGTCAGGAAAATTCTGTTCCGCCAATTTACGGTATGATTTTTGTAAATCTTCTTTTGTAAGGTTCAGGCGGCGGATTTGTTCCGCTTCAAGTACCTGTAATATCTTATCCGTTGAACCGGACATTGCTTTTATCTCCTTGTTCATTGCTGTTTTCATGCTTCTTGGAGTATTTTAAACTCTCAAAGCATTTATGGCTGCCTCCCCATGATTATAAAGCAAATCATCGCAGGCGTACAAATGAATAAGTTCCAAAGGAAGAGATTCAAAAAGCCAAGGAAATATTTCCCTGGTTTTCCATATTTACCGTTTTCTATAAAACCCTTGTCAGCGCCATGCAGCATGCCGTACCTGCCGCCATGGAAAGAAGCATATTTCTCTTCCATACATGAATCGCGACCGTCACCGCGAGAGACAGCGCCTCCGGCACACCATGATTTCCCGAAAAGAAATGAATGTCCTTCAGCGAATACACCACAAGAAGGGCAAATACCGCCGAGGGCAGCGCCTTCCCAAGGTATTGGATATAAGCGGGCGGATTTTCCCCGGGCCGGAAAAGAAAAAAAGGAACCATCCGTGTTGCCATTGTTGCCAGAACGCAGACAGCAATCGTGAGAACTTGTTCATATAAAGGCATTTCCGTCATAAAAATCCCCCTGCTTTCTCAATCGGCTTCCGCAAAAGCGTAATCGCCGCCAGGATCAGACCCATGGCCGGAAGTATAAACGACTCCGCGCCGAAAACGGCCAGACATCCCACTGCCGACACGCCGCCGATCATTGCGGTATAATGTTTTTTCTCCCGTAAAAACTGTTCCAGAAAAATAACAACAAAAAGCGCAGTCATCACAAAACTGAGCCCCTTCGTATCAAATGCTGCCAGCGATCCCAAAAGTCCGCCTACCGTAGCGCCGCTGACCCAATAGAAATAATTCAGGAAGGATACCCAGAGCATGAACCAGCCCCGATCCACATCACGCGGCACTGTGGCTGTGTAATTCAAAGCAAATGTTTCATCGCACATCCAAAACATGAGAAACGGTTTCTTCCACCCCATGTTTTCATATTTCTCGAGCATGGAAATACCGTAAAATAAATGGCGGGACTGCACCATCAGCGCCATAACAAAGGCATCCAGCGGGGCAAACGGACTCATAAGCATTGTCACTACGACGAACTCCAGTGAACCGCCGAAAATGAATGCCGCCATAAGGGCAGGATAAAGAAAGCCGAACCCCATGGAATGCATATAAATCCCATAAGAAAACGCTACAAACCAAAATCCTGCGAAAATAGGAACCGTGTAAGGAAACGCTTCCTGAAAAGCCTTCCATGCCCCGCTTTCCCGTTTCTGCTCCAATCCTATTCCCCTCTTCCGACATAAACAGTACACATATACTATCAGCTTTCATTTTATCTTTCAATGCATGGGCAGAAGACACATAAAGGATCATTCCCGAGCATATTCCGGAACGCTTCCGTCTGGGGAAATAAAAAAACTGCGGGCAGCCGTGGATCACTCACTCTCAGGCAGATGACAGCCCACAGCCTCGATATCTGATTTCTGATTTCTGATTTCCGTTTTCTGTCTTCTATCTTCTGATTTCTGTTCTCTGGTTTCTGTTATCTGTTCTCTGTGTTCTGATTTCTGTTTCCTGTTTTCTGTCTTCTGGCGTCCGTTCTCTGATATCTGCTTTCTGATACCTGTTTTCTGTTTTCTGATTTCTGATATCTGTTCTCTGTTTTCTGGTTTCTTATCACATACTCCATTGAGTAAAAAAAAAACAGCACATCTCATAAATAAGATATGCTGTCCTTATCGTCAGGCTTTTTCCGGACTCCGGATAGATTTATCCGCCTTCTCGTTTTCCGGTTTCTGCCAGCCGTTATCCGTTTTTATAAGGCAAACAAATCATTCAGCCCTTCGGACATGGTGGGATGCGTGTAGATAAAATCACGGAGCACCGTGTAATCCAAATCATGATCCATCGCTAACTTCACCATATTGATGATTTCGTAAGATTCGGGACAGAAAAGTGCCGCGCCGAGAATCTTCCCACTGTCTTTATCAATGACTGCCTTCAGCATCCCCGTCGTCTTGCGGAGAACTTTCGCTTTCGGAATCATATCGGTATTCATCCGCACCACACGGTAATTCAGCCCTTTATCCGCCGCTTCTTTCTCCGAAAGGCCTGCACGGGAAAAAGACGGCTCCATGAAGACAGAGTAAGCGAAAGCGCCGCGGTTCTCTGTCGTACGGCTTCCATCACCCTGCATATCGGAAAGAATAATGCGGCTGTCATCCAGAGAAATATAGGTGAACTGCAGATTGCCGCACACATCGCCGGCCGCCCAGATATTTTCCGCGGTTGTCCGCAGATGCTTATCGGTGACGACGGCGCCCCGCTTTGTCAATTCCACACCGGCCCGTTCCGCATGAAGACCTTCCGTATTCGGCCCGCGTCCCGTGGCGAGAAGAATGGCATCGCCGTCCAGCGTATCTTCCTCTCCATTCTTTGTATAAACCGCCGTCCCTTCTTTGATTTCCTTCAGACCGGCTCCCGTAATGACGGACACGCCATAAGACTTCAATACATTTTCAACCGCTTCCGCCATATCCCGGTCTTCTTTCGGCAGAAATACGGAACCGTTCTGGAGGATCGTCACTTTGCTTCCAAAACGGGCATACATGGAAGCAAATTCCAGTCCTATATATCCGCCGCCGATAATCGTCAACCGGCGGGGCAGTGTTTCATTCTCCATCATGGTTTCAGACGTGAACACCAAACGGTTATTTTCCACACCGGGTACAGCAGGAATCATCGGGCGTCCGCCGGTATTGATAATCAATTTGGATGTGGAAAGCGTCTGCATCGTACCGTGCGCGCCTTTTACCCCGATCGTTTTTCCGTCAAGGAAAGAAGCTGTGCCGTTGATGACCTGCACACCGGCATCAATAAGCTTATTATAATTGGCCATACGGAGTGCTGTTGTCAGTTTCTTTTTCTCCTGCACCGCCACATGGTAATACTCGCTCTGCACTTCAAAATCGTGGGCAGGCGCCCGCTCCGCCTCCAGTACCAGCCGCTTGGAGGGAATGCAGCCCACATTAATGCATGTACCGCCGTACATACGGGCATCCTTTTCAATCAGCGCCACTTTTTCGCCCTGCTTTGCCAGTTTCGCCGCCAGCGTCTTTCCCGCCTTGCCGAAACCGATGACAATCGTATCAAATTTCTGATCCATATATATTCCTTTCTGTCTTACCTGTTTAAATATTTAAATAATACATCTCCCCCTGATCGGGATTTGATCTATTATTCTTTATTTTATCCTATTTTGCAAATCATTAGAAGAATGCAGCGGAAAGAAACCCGCAGATGTGTACATAAGCAGGATTCCTTACTGTCTTCCCGCAGTATATTCCATCCTTATCGGGCCGATTAACAAAGCGGCGGCACATCAGACATCATAATATTTTGCCTGATCAGGACGGTATTGATGTAAGTCCGGAAATCTTCATGAATGCAGTTCCCGAAAGCAGTTCACATCGGCAGATTTTCAGATATCCCCTCCAGCACGGTGGTATCAAGTACATTCAGCACTTCATCATCCGCTTTTCTCCACACATATTCAATGAAAGAACAAAATTTTTCAAACCCGGCGCGGTCTTTTCCCTCATAAGCCTCTACCATAGGGATATTTACAGCAAATACAGAAAATACATGGAGCAGAATATGGGGAAATTCTCTTTTATGCTCCCTGTATCTTTCCTCATTTTCAGGAAACCATGTTATATAGGCGTCACAAAATTCTTCCTTATCCATGCCGTCCTCCCCATTTTTATGAAAGCGCCGGCCCGTATCAACGGCGCCTTTCTATCCGTATCGGCCTATGCACCTGTAATTCATCAGCAAGAATTTCTTCAACATCCGCAAATACACGGACATCAGATTCATACTCATGGACGCAATACAGCATTCCATTCTCCGCCACATACACCGTTGCGGGATAGTAATAACCGATAATTCCGACAGGTGAAACTTCCGTTCCTGCCGCCGCCTTAGCGGCAAGCGCGTCCTCACAGATTCTTTTCCCTGCAGATGTTCCCTCGTCATAATACGCCTTATACAGCTCGGCTCCGGCGTCTTCTCCCATATCAGGATACAGCAGAAATACTGCTTCATGCTTTCCATGTCTGATTTCTGCTCTTTTTCCTGTTTTGCCGAAAGCTCTCTATCCTGCCCCCTGCAGCAGATAAAGCGCTTTCGGTTTATGTTTTCCACTTAAGTTTCCCAAGTACGCCGCCAGTATCGGATATGGCGGATCCGTATATCCTTCCAGGAGATGCAGGGCTTCATCAATGATATCCTCTTCATTGGAAGACACCGCGACCTTTTCCAGCATTTCCTTCAAATCTTTTTTTATGTCCGAAATATCCTGCTTGTAATAGGGATCCATATACCAGTCAAGATAAAAAAGCAGGCGCCGTTTCGCTTCCGTATCCGTCCCCGACAGCACCGACCGGACGGCACCTATACCTTCTTTCACACATTGCATTTCTCTTTCCGTATACATATTGCCGCTGTCCATACATTCTCCTTCCAGGCAAGGGAAAAAACATTCCGACTTCCCATCATTGCGGCGCCACGCCAATCAGCAATACATGGCAAGTTCCATGCTGTCCATATACTGCCCCATAGACAAGTTGAAAGATTTATAATCCGCTTCTTTAAATTCGTCTGTGGCACACGCCACCCACACGTCCACTCTCTGCAGCTGGTTATAAAACTTGACCATCATCGGCACTTTGATGACTGTAGAAGTCCCCCGGATAACCATATCCCCGCCCTCTTCCAGACACAGCACCTCTTCCGCCGACTGCAGATCAACTTTTATGTTGTCTACCAGGACTTCCACATTCTCATAACAGGGATACGCTGTTTTCACCGCTTTAGTGATTTCTGTCCAGCCTGTCCCATAAGTCAGATTCCATTGAGAACAAAGCCATCCATTTTCTTCTTTCACACCCATAAGCAGCATAGCCGCACCTGTCCTTTCCAAAACGAATCTATCACTCTGTTAAAAATGAAACACAGGGCATTCCCTATACTTTTCCGGAATATCCGCATCGGATTCTACCTGTCCGATATTTTCAATAAAAACGGATGGCTGCTCCGGAAAGACCCATGTATTCAGGTACTTGATAAAATCCTTCTCATCATAGGAAACGATACTGCCCATGCGATAAGGCTCCGCATCAGGGTTTGTATGCAGCCATGTATCACAAAAGCTGAGGCAGTATCTCTCCAGATGATCCGCCACCTCATCCGGCACAAAGTACACCATGCTGTCCCCATCCGCACTGATGATGATATATTTCATATTTGTCCCCATAACTTCTGACACAGAGAGCCGGCCTCATAATCACTGATCCACAGCTGATACACCCGTTTTTCCCTTCTTTGAAAAATTTTACAGCTCCGCCGAAATGAAATACCGGGCAGCTTTCCCACTAAGGTTCCTTTTTACTTAAGATTTTTTAAAAGAATATATACCGCCTGCGATAAGCGCCACAGAAAGCGCATAGCCTAAAACGGTAAGAATGAAATCAAAATTGTCATTATTCTTTAAAATATTCTCCCTGGTCAGAATACCATTCCACTCCTGTCCGAAAAATTCGATACCATCCACCGTTCCTTCACCCAGAAGCCTGTTCCCTTTTTGAATTCCCACCAAAGTTTTCTCCTGGTTCTCTTCTAAAGAAGACTTCGTATAGGAGATTCGGTAATCACCGTCCAGATGGGGGAAGATCAAGCTTTGTTCCCGATTCGTAAGATAGTGGATCCCGGATTCTGTTTCATGATAAAGAGGGGTTCCTTTATAGGAAACTGTCCGGGGAAGCGAATTTACGTTCACACCGGCGGCAAATTTTTTCAGGAGTGTCTTATCCAGAATAAAATCGCCTGCTTTCACCACGCCGTAAAAGGTGATGACAGGCGGGGCGCTCTTATACATTCGGGCGATATTGGAGCTTGCCATGCTTTCCCAGCTTCTCTTTATGTCACTTCCGCTTCCCTTCTCCACCATCACATGCACATTCCTCCTGATTATGGGAGAATCAAAGGAAATACCCAGTTCTTCATCGGCTGCCGGTTCTTCCGTCTTCAGTTTTCCCGCAACAATGACCACCTTGCCCTCATGATTGGGATTGATCTTCCCGTCCGTGATATAAGGCGCATTTTCAATGAGCACCCGTCCGCCGTCGGAATCACCGGTCAGCATCATACCACCCAATCCGAGACCGCAGATACATAAAACGACACTTACCCATTTGTTCATAAAAGACACCTCCTCAGGTACAAAAATAAGAAATAAATGCAGAATACTTTTCTTTATTGTATATCAAAACCAACGGTTTTTCTAATTCGACAGAATGCATATTTTAAAGAAAAATTTATACCTGAAACCTTTTCTTTTCTCCCTATCATTGTGTATTCTATCGCTCCCCTCCCGCTATTTTCACAATAGAGGATACACACCGGAATAAAGTCCCTTTTACGAAATCAGTCCGTATACTTCCTGTACGCATACTTTCCCAGACGGTTATTGGTGAGATAGAAAAAAGGAACAAGCAGCTTTTTCCACCCCGGCAGCATATGCCTCATCTCATCAGTGAAATTGATACAGTCCAGCTGTTTCCATGCCGGCGCCAGCCGTACCACTTCGCTACCGTCCGTCACACCCCATTTAAACTCCGCCTGCATACGTTTCAATACGTCATGGCGGGACGACCGGTGCACAAGTCCTTTATACAGAAGGTCGAAATGCGCCTCCAGCTCATCGAACCCTTCTGCCAGAATCGAAAGGAATTTTTGTACTTCCGCTTCCTCCCAGTACATCATCACGCCTTCTGAAAGGATAAGCAGCCTGCGGCCCTCGCGTTCCACTTTTTCCGTCCATGACGGATCAAACGCCGACCCGGAAATACAGGTTACACGCTCCGATTCCGCAAGAAACTGCTTTCTCAGATCGATTACCTCCGGCACGTCCAAATCATACCAACGCACCTGCCCGTCATCTACGCGGTCAAACCGGGTATCCAGCCCGCAGCCCACAGATACCACCACACATCCCGGGTTATCCGCCATAAACCGCCTTACCTCACGGTCCATCAGCTTTGCCCGTGCCAATACTCCATAATATGACATCCATACCCGATCAAAAGCGGAAAAATCATAATCCATACAGCTGATTATTTCCGCCGCTTTCCGATCATTCAGAAAAGGATGGTTGCTTTTCGCATCCTTGGCACGCATATACAACGTAACCAGAAGCGTTTCAGAAACGCCGCTTAAATCAATTTTCATAATCCCTCCTCAATTGATAACATATATCATTTAACTCATTATACCCCATCCTTCCGTCCTGTTAAACCGCAGGCAGATGCTGTATGGAATACGCGGCCCGCACATTTTCCTGTTATTCCTCTTATAGCACTTCCATCTTCCTCTTCCGGAGAAAACATGGTATGGCAGCACATAAAAAAAGAAACCGGCTTAGGCATTCTGCGAATACAACCCTTCCGGCAGCAATATAAAAGGCCCGCGCCATATCTGCAGATATATACAGCACGGGTCTTTTATATGGGAAATCCGTCAGCCAAGGAATTTCTTCACGAGGCCTTTATGAATTTTTACGCCATAGGGAAGGGCGTCGTGATTGAAGTGCATGGCGGGATCATGAAGTCCCGGTTCCGCATCTTCGCCCAATGCGATGAATCCCGTTTTCAATTCCGGTTTCATTTTCGGGTACCAGAAGAAGTCTTCTCCTCCCGCAGTAACGATCGGAGGGATGCAGGCTTTTTCGCCAAGTTCGGATGTAATCACTTCCCCGATGATCTCCGTGATTTCCGGTGTGATAATGGACGCCGGTGTCTGGTGCAGGATGGTGAAGTCCGCTTTGGCGCCAATGGAAGCGGCTGCATTTTCCGCCGCACCCCGCAGTTTTTGAATCATCAGTTCCATCACGTCATTATCCCGGCTGCGGAGATCAAACGTGATCGTTGCCGTACCGGGAACTGCATTTGCCACACCTGCGTCCGCATGGATCTGTGTCGCTTTCAGATTGTACACCACATTGGAATTAAAGCGGAGGGCGTTGGCTGACTGTACAACAAGGCATGCCGCGTCAAGCGCGCTGATGCCGAGGTAGGGGCGGGCCCCATGGCTCTGCATGCCTGTGATGTCGATTTTCACGTGGGTCGCAGCACTGTAATACAAAGCGGGCGCCGCTTCTCCCACACGGCACTCCTGGATAGGACGACCGTGCATGCCGATGAGGATTTCAATATCGTCAACAGCACCGCCTTTCAGCATGGAAAGAGCGCCTTCACTCGTTTCCTCCGCCGGCTGGAAAAGAAGTTTCAGTTTCCCTTTCCTGACCAGCTTCTCTTTCATGATTTCTTCCGCCGCCGCAAGAAGCATGGCCATGTGTCCGTCATGCCCGCAAAGGTGGGCGGCGCCGCCGTCTTTCGTCCCAAGGGCATCCATGTCCGCGCGAAGGCCGAGAACAGGTCCCGGTTTACCGCTGTCACAGACCGCGACGACGCCTGTCGCCCCGCCGACCTGTGTTTCCACTTCATAACCGAGCTGTTTCAGCACATCCGCCACATAAGCGGAAGTTTTAAATTCTTTCATCCCTATTTCAGGAATAGTATGAAGATAGTTAAAATGGGTAAATACATCTGCCATGATTTCCTCCTTTTCTCTTGCGTAAGACAATCAATTAAAGAACGGCATAAGCAGTTTCATGATAAACATACCAATGAATGCATTGAAAATACTGATCACCATAAGCAGGGGCCAATATTTTTTCGGTACATCGGCAAGGCCGAGGAGCCGGCCCATGTACTGGATCTGGGAAGCCATCAGAATCAGGGCAGGCATGAGAATCGTCACATGTTCCCCATTGATGATGCCCGACGCATAGAGAGAAGCTGCCACACCTACCCCTGCAGAACAGGACAGCCAGGTGGTCAGAAGAATAACAAAAGACTGTCCCGGCAGGCCGAAGATACCCATGATGGGCCCCAGCCAGTATCCAAGGAAATCCATAACACCGAGAATATTTAAAATATAGGCGATGACATAGGCCATCAAAATATTCGGTACAAGGTTCTGTGTAGCCAGATTCCAGCCTTTTCTGGCGCCGCCGATGAAGATATCAAAAATATTAGGCTTTATTTGTACCGGTCTCGTTTCAGTTGTCATTTTTGAAATCTCCTTTATAAACAGTATCAAGAGCAAAGCGGCAAATCATGGCACCGACAAATTTCATGACCATAATGATGATAACAGGGACAATGATCGGGCAGAGGATAAATCCGAAAAGCGCACCTGCGATAGCAAAGTAATTACTGATCGTCCCCGCTCCGGAATACTGCCACGCTGCAATGATGGTCTGTTCTCTTTTATCAATAAGGCCGTCATCATATAATTCTTTGGTGAGAGCCGCGCCGGCATCGGTACTCTGCAGATCGGTAATCAAAGCCAGTCCGACGAGGCCGGGTACATCCATCAGCGGTTTAAAGAGCGGCGTCATCAGTTTCTGCGCCGCGGAAAGAGCGCCATAATGATCCAGCACGTCTACAACACCGATGGCCAGCATAACGGAAGGAATGAGTGACAGCGCGAAAATAAATCCTCCTCTTGCGCTTACCCCGCCCATACCGACAAAAGTTGCTTTCGCCGGATCTTTCATCGTACCGAATTTACCGATGAGCGTACTGTAATCAAATGCTTTGAGCCATTCCGCCCCCTGTACCGTGGCAAAAACCCCGGCAAAGAAAAGGATACCGAAAGCCAAAGCAAGCATTCCTTTCCATCCCACCTTGGGCAATGCGGCAGCCCCGCTTACTTTTTTCTGTTCTTCTTCCATAAATAATCCTCCTAACACTCCACTGCATCAAAACACACTACAACAAGCTAAACATTCCTTCGGTTCTGCTATGCTCCATTGACCTCCTATCTCTGTACCGACGAAAGAAAAACAAATAACCTTTTAATGGTTAAAAGATATTATAAACAATCATCTTTCACATGTCCACGTAAATCACAGGAACGCTCCGAAAAGTCCATCCTTCCCCCTTGCCCGGTTTTCTTTCCTGCAAATCTTGATTTATTCGATAAAATCATCTACAATAGTAAAGTACAATTTCATATGCGGGTGTAGTTCAATGGTAGAACATTAGCTTCCCAAGCTAAATACGTGGGTTCGATTCCCATCATCCGCTCCAAACCGGCTCCCTTCACGGAGCTTTTTTCTTTGAAGAAACACAAAAACGCGTCTCCTGCTTTTTCAGTTTCAGGATACGCGTTTTTCTATTTTATATACTTACTTTTCTATTCTTAAAATACATCTTTCACTACGATGGTTTCTTCACGGCTGGGACCCACGGAAACGATGCCGATGGGCACTCCGATTTCTTTGGAAATATCAGCCAGGTATTCTTTGCAGAGCGCCGGAAGCCGGTCATAGTCACGAATAGCGCTGATTTTTTCTTTCCATCCTTTGTAGGTTTTATAAACCGGGGTGACTTTGGAGAGGAATTTCAGGTCTGCCGGATACTCTTTGACCGGTTTCCCTTCATATTCATAGCCGACGCAGACTTTGATTTCTTCCAGCTCATCAAGGATGTCCAGCCGGGTAATCGCCAGATAATCGAAAGAGTTCAGCGCCGCCGCGTAACGGACGGCACGGGCGTCAAGCCAGCCTACACGGCGGGGACGGCCGGTAACCGTACCGAATTCATGAGCAATGTCCCGGATACGGTCGCCGATTTCATTCACCTGTTCCGTTGGGAACGGTCCTTCTCCGACACGGGTGCTGTATGCTTTCACCACACCGAAGATATTCTGCATCATGTGCGGCCCGATGCCTGCTCCTATACATGCACCGCCTGCTGTCGGATGTGAAGACGTGACGAAAGGATAAGTACCGTTGTCGCAGTCGAGCATAGATGCCTGGGCGCCTTCAAAAAGAACGTTCTTTCCTTCCCTGACCAGAGTCTGGACGGTATAGTTCGTATCTTTCACATAGGGGCGGAGCTTTTCCGCATATCCCAGGTAATCAATCAGCATCTGCTCGTAGTCGAAACCTTCCATCCCGTAAAGTTTTTCCAGAAGCATGTTTTTCTGCTCCACGTTGTATTTCAATTTCTCCGCAAAAACTTCTTTATCCATAAGGTCACACATACGGATACCGATGCGGTTGATCTTGTCCGCATAACACGGCCCGATCCCGTTTTTCGTCGTCCCCAGCTTCCGGCTGCCTTTTCTCATTTCTTCTGCCTCGTCCAAACGGATATGGTAGGGAAATACGACTTGCGCACGGGTGGAAATCTGGAGATGCTTCGCGTTGATTCCCTGGGCCTCCAGCTTTTCCATTTCCTCAAGGAAACTTTTCGGGTCAACGACAACGCCCGTACCGACGATACAGATGGTACCGGGATACATAATGCCGCTCGGCATAAGGCGCAGCGGATAAGCTTTGCCGCCAGTCACAACCGTATGTCCCGCGTTATTCCCTCCCTGGGAACGGACAACGACGTCCGCTTTCGCCGCCAGGTAATCTACAATCTTTCCTTTTCCCTCATCGCCCCACTGGGCACCAATGACCATAGCTGTTGCCATTACACATTTTCCTTCCTTTTAATAATACAGTGATTCTTTATCTCTGCTCTCTGTCTTTAATTTCTCTCATTGCGGTAACAGATCCTTCGCCCCGGATGACGTCTTCTGATTTCTGTCACTATGCCGCTTAACGTTCTCCGTCATTCAGAACGGACGCAAGAGTGCTTTGCAGAAAAGCCGGTAAATGGAATGGTGACACAGATCGATGAATCTGCTAACCCTCATGACTCCCACGGTTTTCCATTCTCCTCATCACGGCTATAGATTCTTCGCTAACGCTCTGAATGACGCCTTACCGTCCCCCGTCATTCTGAGCAGGGCAAGAATACTGTGCGGGGAAACCGATAAACAGAATGATGAAACGGAGTAAAGAATCTATTACACCCCTAACTCCTACGATTTTCCATTCTCCTCATCATGGCTATAGATTCTTCGCTGCTGCTCAGAATGACGTCTTACCGTCCCCCGTCATTCTGAACGAAGCAAGAATACTGTGCGGGGAAACCGATAAACAGAATGATGAAACGGAGTGAAGAATCTATTACACCCCTAACTCCTATGATTTTCCATTCTCCTCATCATTGCTATAGATTCTTCGCTAACGCTCTGAATGACGTCTTACCGTCCCCCGTCATTCTGAACGGAGCCATGAATGCCGTACGAAAAAACCGGAAAATGAAATAGTGACACAGAGTGAAGAATCTATTCCTCGGATGACGTCTTTTCGCCTCCCATCATGCAGAGCGCTGCTTTAGCAGCAGATAAAAAAGATGGCAGAAATCCGGTAAATGCCTTCCTCTGCCTCTTACAAGCCGAACCGGGCAAATATTTCATCTATATGGACAAGCATAGGTTTGTAATCGAAGCACTCTTTGATTTCTTCTTCAGACAGATATTTTCTCACATCTTCGTCTTTGCAGAGGTTTTCATAGAAATCTTCCCCCTCAAGCCAGCGTTTCATGGCATTTCTCTGCACCCATCGGTATGCTGTATCACGGTAAGCGCCTTTGGACACAAGGGCAAGCAGAACGCGGGGACTGTAAATCAATCCGCCGGTCATGTTCAAATCTTCCAGCATTTTTTCCGGATACACAAGGAGTTTATCTACCAGATCGGTCGTCTGTGCCAGAATATAATCCAATGCGGTGGTTGCGTCCGGAATCATGACACGCTCCACAGAGGAATGGGAAATATCCCGTTCGTGCCAAAGCGGTATATTTTCAAAAGCGGGAAGGGCATACCCCTGCACGAGTCTTGCCATGCCGCAGATCCGTTCCGATTTGACGGGATTTCTTTTGTGGGGCATGGCGGAGGATCCTTTCTGTTTGGGACTGAAATATTCTTCCGCTTCCCTTACTTCCGTTCTCTGCAGATGGCGGACTTCCAGGGCGATCTGTGCCAATGTGCCCGCAATGACGCCGAGGGTGGTAATGTATTCCGCATGATGGTCGCGCTGTACGACCTGGGTTGCTACGATTTCCGGGGTCAGTCCCATTTTTTTGCAGACGTATTCTTCCACATACGGATCAATATCCGCATAAGTACCGACAGCGCCGGACAATTTCCCCACCGCCATTTCAGAAGCGGCCCGTTTCATTCTTTCGATATTTCTTAAAGTTTCGCTGTACCACAGGAGAATTTTCAACCCGAACGTGGTCGGTTCGGCATGGACGCCATGGGTACGGCCGATGGTGGGTGTATATTTAAATTCCACAGCCCGGCGTTTCAGGACTTCCGCCAGTTTTTCCAGACCGGCAATAAGCACGTCAGACGCCTGCTTAATCTGTACATTGAGAGCCGTGTCTTTCACATCGGTAGAAGTCATGCCCATATGGATGTACTTCGCTTCATCGCCCACATATTCTCCGACGGCAGAAAGGAACGCGATGATATCGTGATTAATTTCACGATCAATTTCATGAATGCGTTCCACATCAAAATTCGCTTTCGCTTTGATCACTTCCACCGCTTCTTTAGGAATACGTCCCAGCTCCGCATTGGCTTCGCATGCGGCGATTTCCACATCAAGCATGGTCTGCCATTCATTTCTTTCATCCCAGATTTTTGCCATTTCCGGCCTTGTGTACCTTGGAATCATTTACATATCCCCTTTCGGTTTTCCTTCCCTGGCACAGATTTCTCTGCCCACCACCACTCCGGCCGCCGAGGCCTGGACAAGCCCTCTGGTAATGCCGGCTCCGTCGCCGATAGCGAAGAAGTTTCTGAATTTCGTTTCCAGCTGGTTCGTCAGCGCTATGCGGGAAGAATAAAACTTCACTTCCACGCCATACAGAAGAGTGTGCCTGGAATTTGCTCCCGGTGCCACCTGATCCAGCGCTTCGAACATCTCCATGATATCCTTTAAAAAGCGGTATGGCAAGACTAAAGATAAATCTCCCGGCGTCGCAGACGGCATGGTGGGACGGACAAGGCCGCGGCGTATCCTTTCTACCGTAGAACGGCGGCCGTCGCGAAGATCCCCCAGCCTTTGCACAATCGGTCCCGCACCGAGCATATTTGCCAGAGATGCGATATATTTCCCATAAGAAATGGGTTCATTAAAAGGGCTGGTAAACTGTTTGGAAACAAGAATGGCGAAATTCGTATTTCCGCTCTTCTTATGGGCGAAAGAATGGCCGTTCACTGTCTGGAGCCCCGCATTATTTTCCGTCACCACGAAACCGTAAGGATTCATACAGAACGTGCGTACCCGGTCATCAAAGGAACGGGAGAAATACACCAGTTTCGATTCGTAACAGATTTTTGTAATCGGTTCATACACTTCTGCGGGAGATTCCACACGGACACCGATATCCACCGCATTTGACTGCGTCTCCAAACCGAGCGTACGGGCTTCTTTCATAAACCACTCCGCCCCTTCACGGCCGGGTGCCGCCACAAGATACTTGCAGTGATATGTCTCCCCGCCCGCTTCCACACCGAGAACCGTCCCGTCTTTGTCCGCAAGAATTCTGTCCGCCGCTGTTTTGGAAATAACGGTCACATTGGACGGAAGAGAATCGCGCATATTAGCAAGAATGACACTGTTCACATCCGTTCCCAAATGACGGATACGGGCAGGAATAAACATCAGATCCGCCGCGGCGGATTTCCGTTTCAGTTCATGTATTTCCTCGGCAAACTCATCGCCGTATACTTTTCTTTCGGCCCCGCCATACCTGCAGTACACCGAATCCACATAGGAAATTAAACCGGCAAGCTCTCCTTTATTCATATAATCATCAAGATTGCCACCGTAATCCGTAGTAAGTGTCAGCTTCCCGTCGGAAAACGCGCCTGCGCCGCCCCAGCCGCAAACGATATTCGCCCTGCGGTCTTTCGGCGGAGCATTTTTGTCACGATTCAGCGCTATCCGCTCACGGATATCCAGTCCCTTTTCAAGGATCAGGACAGACGCGCCGGTATCCGCCAGTTCAAGAGCGGTAAAAATACCCGCCGGTCCGGCGCCGATAACTACCACATCATAAAATCTGCTCATTGCCTCTCCTTTTCACAGAATACATCTGCATGAAGCTTTTTTATGCATAAAAAAAGCCCCATCGGGGGCGAAGATACTTTATATATCCCTTTTTAAATTTTACAGGAAGGCTGCCTGTGTGTCAAATAAAAGACCCTCCTGTCATGGTATAATAAAAGAAATATTCCAATTATTTTCAAAAGGAGGTTTCCCATGCCCTACATCAACATCAAAATCACACGTGAAGGCGTTACTGCCGAGCAGAAAGCAGAACTCATCAAAGGAGCCACGGAACTCCTCGCCCGCGTATTGAACAAAAACCCGAAAACCACAATCGTCACCATTGAAGAAGTAGACATGGACAGCTGGGGAATCGGCGGCGATCCTGTGGAAATCGCCAGAGAAAAAGGGGAAGCCCAAGACGCCAAAATAGCCCGGCTGGAAGCCGACAAAGAAGAGCAGGAAAAAGAATTGGAAAACCTGAAAAAGCTTCTCCTTCAGGACGGCAAAAAAGAAGACATCCCTCCGCTGCCGGAAGAAGAAACAACAGAAGAAATACCGGTTTTCATGCTGAACAATAACGCACTCAAACTGAAAAAGGAAAAGAAAACAAAAAAGAGTAAATCAAAAAACAAAAAATAGTCCCCTCATCCAACAAATATATGAAACGGTTTTCAGATAAAATTGTATCCGGAAACCGTTTTTGCGTTAAAATTTATATTCCACTATACTCTAAGTAAACGCTCTCAGAAAACGTCAGCATACAGACATCAATATCCGCTCACCTCCGGAATCTGCCTACTGTCATTTCTTTTTTAAGGAGCCTTTATGCATATAGACATTTCCTCCCGATTCAATTATAATAGCCTTTTCCGTTTTGTCCTGCCGTCAATCGTAATGATGATTTTTATTTCCACTTATACCATGGTGGACGGTTACTTTGTTTCCAACTATGTGGGCAAAACGGCATTCACCGCGGTCAACCTGATCTTCCCCGCCATCATGGTTTTCGCCTGTGTCGGATTCATGTTCGGCTCAGGCGGCAGCGCCCTTGTGGCAAAGACCATGGGTGAGGGGCAGACAGAAAAAGCGAACCGCCTTTTTTTCTCTTATCGTCCTTTCCGCTCTCGCCGGGGGCATATTGCTTTCCGCCCTGGGTTACTTTCTTATGCCCTTTCTTGCCTCCGCCATGGGTGCATCCGGTGAAGTGCTTGCATGCAGTGTCTTTTACGGCCGCACACTTCTTCTTTCTCTCCCCATGTTTGTCCTCCAGCGGGTATTCCAATCGTTCATGGTCTCCGCAGGAAAACCTTCTCTCGGTCTTTGCATGACGATCCTCTCCGGTGTGACGAATATCGGTCTTGATGCCCTTTTCATTCTTGTTTTCAAATGGGGCCTCTTAGGCGCCGGCCTTGCCACAGTGCTTTGCGAATACGCAGGCGGTCTTTTCCCTCTGATTTACTTCCTAAAAAGAAATACATCTTCTCTTCAGCTGGTGAAACCGGAATGGGATGGCCCTGCGCTTTGGAAGACCTGTACAAACGGCTCTTCGGAACTGCTCACAAATATTTCCATGTCCTTTGTTTCCATGCTCTACAATTATCAGCTGATCTCCATCGCCGGAACGGACGGGGTCGCCGCCTTCGGCGTGATTATGTATGTGGCATTCTTCTTTGAAGCGATTTTCATCGGCTACTCCATGGGGACCGCGCCTATCGTAAGCTACAATTACGGCGCCCGTCGCGATGATGAACTGCGGAGCATTTTCAGAAAGAGCCTCACCGTCATTGCCTGTGCCGGTCTTTTCCTCACGACCTCCGCATACTTCGCCGCTCCCATGCTGGCGAATATTTTTGTCGGCTACGATGAAACTTTAGCCACGCTCACCGTCCGGGGGTTCCGATTCTTTTCCTTTTCTTTTCTCCTGAACGGGTTCTGCATGTACGGTTCGGCATTTTTTACGGCACTGAACAACGGTTTCATCTCTTCAGTAATCTCTCTCCTCCAGTCCGTTGTTTTTCAAATCATCGCCGTTATAGCGCTTCCGCTGTGGCTCGGCACGGACGGCATCTGGCTTTCCGTTTCCATCGCCAAGCTGCTGGCATTTTTCGTGACAGTTTCCTTCTGGATCGCCTGCCGCAAAGAATATCGTTACGTGTAAAGAAACAGGTGCATGATAAAAAGCATTTCTCCGAGATGAAAAGAGAAATGCTTTTTTCGTTCACTGTATTTTCAATTTTACCAAGTTTGACCTCTGGAATAAATTGCAGCCACGGCATTGAGAAAAAACCGGATTTCTCCGGATAAAAAAGTATCAGATATTTCATCCGGTGACTCGATCTAAAACATAAAATTTTATGTAAATTTATCATTTTTATAATCTCAAACTATCTTCATCCAGCAAAAAATTTCGAAGGCCAATCGTAATAATTCCATTCTCATCACGACGAACTTTAATATTATCTCCTACGACGACAATTTTCCGAAATGAGTCCGGGATATGCAGAAGACTGCGTTGTTCCTGATCCACTTTATCTGCTGTCGGAAGTGTAAACGCAGATTGGATGTAATGTTTCTCGCTTCCTTTTGTAGCGACAAAATCCACCTCCAGCTGCTTCTTTCCGCGTTTCCCCTCCCCATTAACCCCGTAGTATTCCACAACACCGACATCTACATGATATCCACGAATCCGAAGTTCATTGTAGATAATGTTCTCCATAAGATGTGTTTGTTCCACCTGCCGGAACCCCAACCTCGCATTTCTCAGCCCCACATCCTCAAAATAATACTTAGACGGCGATCCGATGTACTTTTTACCTTTAATGTCATACCGCACAGCCTTGCTGATCAGGAATGAATCAATCAGATAATCAATATAATTCTTGATCGTCTTATCGCTGATTGTTTTTCCCTTTACGCTTTTGAACGTTCGCACAAGCTTACTTTGATTGGTATAGCTGCCAATCGCGGATGCAAGGATGTCCACCAGTTCATCCAATTCCACCTTATTCCGAACATCATGACGTTCAACAATATCCGAGATATAGACCTTTTGGAATAAGGAGTTCAGATACGCTGCTTTATCTTCTGGCTCTGCCATAGTTAGAATCAGCGGCATTCCTCCATAGATAAGATAATCGTCCCATGCCTCATCCACAGATCCCTGATATGCCGGTACATACTCGGAAAAACTCAATGGATACACATGAATTTCATCGCCGCGCCCGCGAAATTGGGTAATCACATCGGAAGAAAGAAATTTAGAGTTGCTTCCGGTCACATAAACATCCGCATTGCGGATATGAAGCAAACTATTCAAAACGTCCTCAAATTCGTTTAAATACTGCACTTCATCGAGAATAATATAATAATCTTCCTTATCCCGAATGTTTTCCTTAATAAACCGGAGCATGGCATCAGGGTCACGCAAAGCTTTATTGCTGCGATCATCTAAAGCTACTTCAATAATATGATTTTCCGGTACACCGCTATCCAGCAAGTGCTTATGGAACAAATAAAAGAGCAGATAAGACTTCCCGCACCTTCTCACACCTGTTATTACTTTTATCAGGCCGTTTTTCTTTTTACGAATTAATTTATCCAAGTAAATGGCACGTCTGATTTCCATATACATCTCCTATTCCGAAATAAGTTGTATATGCACCTTATTTCGGAATATATTGTACCCGGTTTTCATGGATACCGTCAAGATAAACTGCAGAGCATTTTCAGAAAGAGCCTCACCGTCATTGCCGGTGCCGGCCTTTTCCTCACCACCTCCGCATACCTCGCCGCCCCCGTACTGGCAAATATTTTTGTCGGCTACGATGAAACTTTAGCCACGCTCACCGTCCGGGGGTTCCGATTCTTTTCCTTTTCTTTCCTCCTGAACGGTTTCTGCATGTACGGCTCGGCGTTCTTCACGGCGCTGAACAACGGTTTCATCTCTTCAGTAATCTCTCTCCTCCAGTCCGTTGTTTTTCAAATCATCGCCGTTATAGCACTTCCGCTGTGGCTCGGCACGGACGGTATCTGGCTTTCCGTTTCCATCGCCAAGCTGCTGGCATTTTTCGTGACAGTTTCCTTCTGGATCAGCTGCCGCAAAGAATATCATTACGCCTAAAGAAATATTCTTTTTTCAGCCAGGGCATCCTTGAATACGTGATCCTGAATCTCTTTGCGTGGGAGATGCATCTTCCATTGTCAGATGAGAGCTAAGCCACCGGCTCCAACGCATTGTAAAGTGATTGGCATGAGTTTCCTGCACATACTGATAGAACTTTGCAATCATAGCTGCTTTCTCATGATAATAAGCGGCTTTCCATTGATTCGGTTTCGGCTTATCCATTTCATAAACAATGTAATTTCCGCCAAGAAGATATTGGCGCGAGAGAATATCCTCCAGTGATATATCAGGATTTTTCATCATATCATACATGGCCATATAAATCGTAGTACGTCCTTTGCCCGCCCGGCAGTGGAAGTGCAGCCATGCATGATCGGGCAGTGTGCGTATGAAGGAGATGAAGTCATCAATGTTTTCAGGCGATGGCCAAATATGATCTGTTGCCGCAATGCGGTAATAATACAGACCATTTTGTTCCACCAGCTGCCTTTCACTCATGACCGAACTAATCTTCATAGGTTTAGGATCAATCGACTTCTTCTCTTCATCGAGCATCGTCACAATGAGATTTTTCCCCTTGGCTGCACACAAACGCCTCATCTCATCTTTTAAAACATCAGTTTTGTTCTTTCCGATGTTGCCCCAATCGCGCGCGCCGAACCAGCTGACGGCATTCCCATTAAATATACCATGCGTTTCCTGCCGTAGATCCACAATATAAATTGGCCCTTTCGCCTGCTTCTTGAGTACGGAAACCAGCTTCTTAAACTCTCCGACAGAGAACTCCGCACTGCCGGATATGTTCAGACGATCCAACCCCTTGCGCGAGGGGGTCATCGTAAATCCTTTGCCTGTTTTCTTGACATCCACATCAGAGCGGAACGCAGAATTCGCAGTACGAAATCTGCGCGGCAATTGATCCCTGTCTTTTGCATCGAGACGCCAGATATAGCCATCGTACTTTGTACGACCAGCTGCAGAAACATCCGTCTGATCCGGTGCTTGCTGGAGAAAAACGCCACTTATTGCAGGTTCTGCTTCCCAGGCATTCCCTGATAATGGCATGCTTCCAAGTATTATTGCAGCCGTTATTGAGAATAGTATTTTCTTTTTAAGATGCAGCATGAGTGATACACTTTCCCATGTAAAAAATAATTGTAAATGGACAAATGAAAAAGCTACGGGGTCTACAGACGTATAAATCCATAGCTTTTTCTTATAAGCAAATTCCTCTGACGCATTTTATCATCCGCCGTTTTCCTTTCTCCTTTTTGAACACACTACCGTCTGTGATTTCCCTTGTATTCCCTGCCGATGAAATCCGGTCACAGAAAAAACAGGATAATATCTACTTCACCGAAGCCGCCGCGATGCGGTCAGCCGCTTTTTTCACCATTTCATTGGCGGAGTCCGTTGTCAGAACGGAAAAAAGACGGTACTTATCGCCGTACTTCATCACGTAGCCTTTTCCGTAAACGGGAACGGCAAATCCGTCGATGAAGAAAACGGCACGCACGCCGCTTGTATAAATACGGGGTCTGTCCTGTGCGCGGTGAATCTGCTCCACATTCAGGAAACTGACGCCAAGCATGTTGAACGGAATCTTGGGATCTGTCTCGGGCTTTTCATTGATCCGCTTCGCCATTTCCAGAAACATACCATTCAATACGTTTTCCATGCCCAAAAGAGCCACGTTGCAGCCATACAGTTCGGAAACCGATTTCCCCGACAGACGTGGCGCGTCAAAAGCGTCTTTCATGGCTTCTTTACCGACTACAGGAGCAAATTCGCAGTTCATGACAAAAGCGGGCACGCTGTTTCCTTCTTCCGTCACGGTAAGCAGTCCGAATTTCCCATCCTTTCCAAGAGGAGTAAAATCGGTATTCTTTGGAAACTTCACTTTTTGAAAGAAAGATTTCGCGTCTTCCTGCACAATGCCGTTCCATACAGCGGAAACGATATTATCATCTTTAGGAATATTTATGCTTGAAATCGGCGGAAAGCCTGCCATGTTTCCCATATTGTCCGTCATACCGGCAGCTCCCGCACACGTTGTCGTCATGGCACAAAGAATCGAAGCCGCCAGCATTATTTTCATCTTCATCATTTCATCTCCCGTGCCGCTTTTTCTACATAAGGCACAAAGTATGCCCCTGATTTCTGATCACTTGCAAAGAGTGTGTATGTCGTACTGTCACCATCTTCCAAGATGAGCCCTTCCGCAAAAAAGGGGATCAGGCAGCCGCCAGCGTATAATCCGGCTTTCACCTTTGCCAGCCGGTACACTTTCCCCCCGCGGGATTTCTTTTCTTTCCAGCGGGTCTCACTGCTCACATACAGACGGATTCCCTTTTTCCCCAGAAATTGTTTATACGGCTCTCCGATTTCAGCTTCTTTCCACATTTTGCCTGCAAACGGTATGACAGCGTTCTTTTTGTCAGCTGCTTCCTGTTTCGCTGCAGTACTGCCCGCCGTGTCTGTCATTTCTTTCCCCATCAATTTCACAAAAGGCAGTAAACCATTCTTCTCTTTCCCAGGATTCTTATGATCCACGGAAAAAGAAAGCACGAGGGATTCGTAAAAAGCTTCCGGCGTGTTTGCACGAAGCTGGTATACCCGCAGCTCTCCCAAGGCTTCCGCCGCCAGACGGGATACATGTGGTGCCAGTTTGGACATCAGATAAACAGATGTCGGGCTGTCAACACCGCCGATAATGCCGATAGCAGCTGCCTGCGGTTTCGACTCCTTTTCAACTGCTTCATGTTCCGCCCAGTTTTTCATCTGCTTTCCGAAGTACGTCTGTCTCCCGTCAAGAACATCGACAGTATCTCCAAAATCCAGCACGTGTCCTTTCGGAAGAGTGAGTGTATCTGCTGAAGCAGAAAAAGTGAGTAAAGCGGCCATGCCGAGCGCTGCGCATATTGTTTTCATAGTGACCTCGTTCCTTTTATATTTCTTTAATTATAGCAGAAACGAGCGTCTGTTATTCTATTATTTTACTTTTCTTTATTGTGTCTTCTGCAATGAAATGTCCGGATGGGCGAAGCAAAAGATCTTGTATAGAATCCCTATCACCGGAGGTCTGCAGATAATCCCTGACTGACAGGCTTTTTAAATTCATTTTTGATGCGGCTTTCGGCATATGCTATTGTGTCGGATTTTTTGTATCCGCAATCAATTCCCTTATGATTCTACGCTTGTCTTTCGCAGCGCAAACATAGCATAAGAAGAAACACTTTACAATTTCCATACCGACCGCTTTATCCTGAATCGTTTCACCGATTTATAACATACAAAAAGATCAGAACGCTGTATCCAAAGACAAATACGTCTGACCTTTTATCACTGCATAGTTTATATCCTATGACCTATAAATAAACAGATTCCCTATCCCACAGTCCGGGTTCTCTCCGTCCTAAAATTACAACCCCTGCTTGAAAAATTTCCTGAAAGCAGATACCTCCGCATGGGACTGCGTGACAGATACGGCATACTTGCTACCGCGTTTGATTCCCGGTTCATAAGTAATCGGTTCAAACTGGAACGTAACATCCGGCTTGGATGCGGTGCAGTACCCCACCAGGGTGGACTTAATCTGTCCGCCATTTTCTTTATTGAACACAACCGGCTCCTCATGCCCTTTCAGCTCCGCATCTACAGGCACCACAACCACTTCTCCCGGTTTATATCCTACGATAAAATTACTGTGCGTCGTGACTTTAACAACGACTGCATCCGTAAAATCCTCCATATGGCAGTATATCAACGTATACTGATCCCCTTCCGGCACACACTCGTTGAAAAGCTCTCTCATCCTTGCCTTATTTCTTGCATTTTCCTCATCTGTCGCACCGGTCAAAAGCTTCTTAACGATATCCATCAATCCCATAATAATCTCCTTGTCTAAAACAATATAAATTTAATTACACTTCACAAATGCTATTCCCTCTTCTGATGCATCAGTTGTCGTTATACCCGAACTCACGAGTCTGTAGAATTTCTTTCCACCATGATTCCCGTTCTAATATAACTCCATCATCTACTTTTGCGTTGTAGTTTTCAAGAATTGAATATTGGAAATACGAACGCACATAGTCAATCCCATCGGAGTCCACAATCTCCTTAAGTCTTTTGTTCCCACCATGACCATTATCAGCATAACTACGCCAACGCTGCAAAAGCATACCATAATCACTGGTAGCTGAGCCGACATATAATTTACCCGTATTTATATCAGTTATAAGATACACAGCCTTCTGGTTTTCAAGTGCCGCAATCCAATCCTTTTTACCACGGTCAAGAATACTTCTTAATTGCGGATATAAAAGTTTAACTCTATCATATCCCGGAAAATCATCATCATCAAATGTATCTGGTAAGATTTGGCATACTTCAAGTTCATCCGCTACAGTATTGAAATCAACTCCCTGCGCCGGAAAACTCTTGTGAAACTTAATAATAGTCCTGCCGAAATAGCTTTTATATTCCTTAAACGGCGTCCCTTCATAGTTGATTCCCTTACAAACACCTAATTCCTTGTCAACAGTATCAACTGTAGTAAGAAGCCAATATCCGTCTCTAATTTTAACTAAGCAAATTGCAATCTGCCCAACATTAAAATATCTGTTCTTATTTCTCCAATACAACCATTGCCTATTTATTAGACTCGGATTTGTCTTATAAATATCAATGGGATTTTCGTTCCCATCATCTTTGTTGAATTTTATCTTCGCAATTGACGCTTGCTCTTCTGACAACCGCAGTAAATCATTTAATCTAATCATAACCCATCTATTCCCTATCAATCACATATGCTATTGTCGGAAAAATTTTAATATTTCTTTATTCCAGAATGTTTCTCATATATGATTTTATTACTTTTCCCCCCTGTTACCCATATTACCACCAGCCCCTTTTGCATCTTTACAAGGAAGTTTTCTATCTACATCAGACATCATCACTACAGAAGCCTTCGTTAGTTTCATAAAAGATTATCTATAAATGCCGACAAGAACCTTACCTCAATAATAAAGAATATACAGGTACATCATAACATAGCAGAGCGCATACTCCAATAAAAATCTTCTTAAAATAAAAACACCTTTTGTGTGATACTATATGTTTTTCCCTGTCTTATGATATCCATTTCGTACATCATCATTTTTTTCATCCAATTATAATTGATTTTGGACGAAACATCAAATAACCGGATAAAAACCACTGTTCTCATAAGTTAATGAGCAAATGCTTGAAACCTTTCTATTTTCGACATGTTTTCACGTTTCAGTCATTCCCCGGTGTCATCAAAGCTACCGTCTCCACCTGCTCATCATTATCCAAACCTATATATAAGTTCAAAATAGACATGCTATCAACAACTCCATATACTAATTCTACTATCAAAATACTTATTAATATTTTGATATAATGTAGTTTTTTTTAGAAGTTCATTATTAAATGAACCCCTTAAAACCGAATTAATTTGCTTATCATTAACACATTCATTTTTACATGTTTTATCACATAGTGTTTTAAAAAATGATATGAAATCATGCCCATTGGTAATATTCAACAAATCATTTAATGTAACACTCTTCAAATCTACCATGTCACTTATAAAATCAAAAGATTTTTTTGGATTTAGTTTTTTTATAGCTTCAATAAATCTTTCTTCATCTAATTTATCTTCATTATCAATCAAGTTACTGAAAGATAAACCATTGAAATTTATACCTTTGCTACATTCTTCATTATATTTTCTTATTATACTTACTTTATACAATTCAGTTAAAATATGTTTTTTAAGCTCTTCCGCTATTATCTCTCCATTATAGAATTCGTAATATATACTTTCAAATGATTCATCAAAACCTATAATCATCATCTCCAAGCAACATCTATCATAAAAAAATATTCTATCCCTTTTATCATTCCTACAATAATCCTTATCTCTTATACCTATAACGCTGGAATTACGAATCTCTTCTGAATTAACAATATCCTCGACACCATTTTTCCCCGAAAAGGATTCATAAATAATAACATTATCTTTGCAGAATTTCCTAAAAAATTTAATATCATCATCTCCTTCTACAACAATATATGCATTTTTTTTAAAATATCTGCTCCTAACAATAATTTTATATCTGAAATAATGGTATCTTTTGTCAAATTAGATTTTATTGAATTAGTTCCCATACAACTCTCCTAAATCAATTTGTATATCCCAATGATTATTTATTATTTGAGGAGAATGTGTTGCAACAGTTACTTTAAACCTCTTTTTATCTGCTATTTTTAATAAATCATCCATAAATTTTAATTGCCATTCAATATGCAATGATATCTCAGGTTCATCAATTAACAGGTGAATATTCTTGTCACTTTCAAAAACTAACTCATAAAAGAGTATTATTTCTTGTTTTTCTCCAGATGAAAGATGATTTAATTTCAACTGATCATCAGTACCAGATTTGTATACAACTATACCCTTCTCCCTGGAAATTTTAATTTCTTTAAATTTTAGTCTTGAATTAATAATGTCTGTGAATAAATCTAGTTGATCTATAAAATCCTCAAACACTTTATATTTTTTTTCAAAATCGTCAAAATATATTTTTAAAGCTTTTGCATGCTCTTTTTGGAAAATATCCTGCTCTTCCAACCTCCTTATGTCCGAAATATTATATTTATTTAATTTTTCAAACCTTTCATTCATTAATTTTATACTGTTTGCATATTCCCCCTCAGTAATTCCTTTATTAGTCTTAAATAATCTGTTAGGATAAGAACTATCCAGTTTATTTGCTTCTGATGAATATTTGCTTGACACCATATTCATTTTCCGTATAAATTTGCTTGGTATTTCTTCAATAACACTAATTGTTTTATTTTCAAATCTCCCTATTCGTTCTTCTCTTAGCAACCTTTGTTCTTTAATAAATTTAGTTTCGCCAGAATATTCTTTAAATTTATCCCTGATTTCAGTGATTTGTATAGTATCTAATTTACCTGCATCTTCCAGTATATTATTATTTATAAGAATGGTTTTAATTAATTCTTCTTTAGTAATAATCTCATCTGTACGTCTATCTATCCATTTTCCTTCATCAAGCTTTATAAAATATGGCCTTTTTATATTTTTTATTATTTCTTTTTCCAAAGATTCAAGATTAATTTCAAAGCCATCTACAATAACCTTTTGGTTTCTTTTTTCAATACAAACTGGAGCATCAAAGTTGTCTGAATAGAAATCAATTTTTTCAAAATCGAGTTCACCAAAAAACATAATATCAAATGTATAAAATGCATTAATAGATTTTAAAATTGTAGATTTCCCAAACCCATTCGGCCCAGTTATTATTGTAACACCTTCTTTTTTTAAATTAATCTCATAGTCAAATATGCCAAATAATTTCCTATATAATATTTTATTTAACATTATTTCCATCCTTTCTTTTTCTATATAATTATATCATCCTAAAATACCTCAACACATCTAAAATAGCTTCTTCCTTTTCACGTGGACACTGTGGAATTTTATAATTTTCATTCTTAGATAGATTATAGTGCTCTCTAACTTTTAAACCATATTTTCTATTCACTTGTGCAATATATAGTGTAGACACCTTAAACCCATACTTTTCCAGTACATAATTTTTATTTGTTCATAGGTAGCCTTGCTCTCCGCACAGGTAATGTCCATCTCATCAATTGGAAGCTCCACACTAATGTGTCTTTTTGAATCCAGTTTAGAAAGCAACGTGATTACTTCCACATGCATGGTCTGGGGGAACATGTCCACCGGCTGAATTTCTTTGATTTCGTAGCCTTCCGATTTTAAAATCTTCGCATCTCTGGCGAAGGTGGCGGGATTGCAGGAAACGTAGACTATGCGCTTGGGATTCATGCCTGCCGTCGCCTTTAATACTTCTTCGCTGCAGCCTGCTCTGACAGGATCCATGACAATCACATCAGGAACCAGCCCTTGCCGGTAAAGCTGCGGCATGAGTTTCCCCGTGTCGGCCGCGTAAAATTCCGTATTTCCCATATGATTCTTTTTTGCATTCTTTTTGGCGTCTTCTATGGCGGGCTTTACGATTTCTATACCGATGACCCGCTTTGCCTTTTTCGCCAGGCAGAGGGAAATGGTGCCTGTGCCGCAGTAGGCGTCTATGACGGTTTCTCCACCTTTGAGATCAGCGTATTCCAATGCTTTCTCATAGACTCTCAGCCTCCTTACGTTCCTTTTCGGCTTTCGCCCCACGTTCATCCAGAAACGCACCAATTATGCGCTCAACGGCCAGAGTTTTTGTCTGACCAATATCTTTGCAGTATGTTGCAAAACGACGCATTAGTGCCGCGTCCATCTTTATATTAAGGGTTACATAGTCTTTTTTATGTTAAGCCATATCTTCGCACACTCCTCTTTCACATAAAAATCCCACTTGTAATAGTGTAGGCTATTATACATAGCTTTTCAATACTTTTCAACACGATTGCTCGTAAACTTTTTTGTGCCTTCACTTCATTCGACACATATTTCCCCTGTATTATCAAAGCTACTGTCTTCACATGAAACGATATGTCATGATAAATCTATTTAACGACTGCAATGCTAACAGCATGGTTTAATAATACGCAGAACCTTTTACCTATCTCTAAAATCCAGGTTATAGGACAAAAGTGGCATTAAAAAAGCCCAGATTTCTCTGAGCCATATCACATAATAAATTTTTGTAAATACGTATTTTTATTAAATGCGGTATTGATATTTCTATAAGTCTATTGCCGTTTCATCTAAAAGAAAGTCCTCTACTCCAATATATAAAATACCATCATCATCATATCGAGGTATAATGTTATTTCTTACTATCACCATTTTTTTAAAGGAATCTCCGGTTCTTCTCAAAGATTCAGTTTCCTGCATTTGTTTTTCTTTTGTATCCACATTAAGTGCTGATTGAATATAGTATCTATTACTTCCTCTATTAATAATAAAATCAACTTCCAGGTTCTTTCTGACTGTTTTTTTGTTCTCATTTTTATAATTATATTCTACGACACCAACATCTACATTTAGCCCTCTCATTCGCAGTTCATTGTATATCACATTTTCCATAATATGTGATTGTTCATTCTGCCTGAAATTTAGTCTTGCATTTCTCAGACCAATATCGGAAAAATAATATTTATATGGGGATGAAATATACTTCCTCCCTTTCACATCAAATCTCCTGGCTTTTTCTATTAAGAAAGCATCAATGAAGTAATCCAAGTAATTACTAACTGTAAATTGAGATATCTTTATATTCTTTTCTGACATAAAGGTACTAGCTAACTTGGTTGGGTTAGATAAAGAACCAATGGATGAAGATATAATATCCAGCAAATCATCTATTATAGACACATCTTTTAAGATTTTATGACGCTCTACCACATCTTTAATATAAGTGCTTGTAAAAATATTCTTTAAATATTTGCTCTTCTCTTCATGGTTTTTAAGTTGCACAGATATAGGCATACCACCGTATAAACAATATTCATCGAAAGCCTTTCCTTTATCTCCATCATAGCATGAATAAAATTCAGCAAATGAAAATGGATAGACTCTTATCTCATCGCCACGATCTCGAAATTGTGTTAACACATCTGATGAAAGCATCCTGGAATTGCTCCCTGTAATATATACATCGACATTGGAGATTTTCATAAGGCCTAATACAAGATCTACAAAGGATATCTTTGAGTTACTATTTTTCAAATATGGGTTTGAAATTTCTTCTACAAATTGAATTTCATCGATAAAAATATAATATCGTAATACATTATCCCGAATTTTTTCTCTTAGAAAATCATCTAATTCTATAGGATTTCTATATTGCACATTCTTCAAACTATCAAGGGCAATCATGATAATCTGATTTTCATTTATCCCAATAGACAGTAAATATTTTCGATACAATTCAAATAAAAGATATGATTTCCCACATCTTCTAACGCCTGTAATGATCTTTACTCTTCCATTATCTTTTTTATCTATTAATTGCTTCAAATATCTTGGTCTTTCTACTTCCATTTCACGCCTCCATTTAATAATATAGTATAAATACGCATTTTTGTTAAATCTATTTTTATTATAACATTTTATCCTATACATTAAAGATACTTTTAAAACAAATGCGTATTTACTACCTTAAATGTAAGCGATAGAAATCTCGTATTATTTTGGGGGGGAAGTGGTAACAGAAATTCCTTTTCTTTTCTAACATCCGTTGCGGTATGTGCCTTTTGTCTACTCAACTGTATTTCTAGTCTCATATGCACACAAAAATAAAGGGTTCCAGCCATAATTACATCTTATTTCCAAGTATGCAAAAACACTAAAAACCCTTATTCTGCTAAAGTTTATACCTATTTACTTTTCCCTCGTATCATCAAGGCCACTGTCTCCACATGCATGGTCTGGGGGAACATGTCCACCGGCTGGATTTCTTTAATTTCGTAGCCTTCCGATTTTAAAATCTTCGCATCTCTGGCAAAGGTGGCGGGATTGCAGGAAACGTAGACGATGCGCTTGGGATTCATGCCTGCCGCCGCCTTTAATACTTCTTCGCTGCAGCCTGCTCTGACGGGATCCATGACGATCACATCGGGAACCAGCCCTTGCCGGTAAAGCTGCGGCATGAGTTTTCCCGCGTCGGCTGCGTAAAATTCCGTATTTTCCATATGGTTCTTTTTCGCATTCTTTTTGGCGTCTTCTATGGCGGACTTTACGATTTCTATGCCGATGACTCGCTTTGCTTTTTTTGCCAGGCAGAGGGAAATAGTTCCCGTGCCGCAGTAAGCGTCTATGACGGTTTCTCCTCCTTTCAGATCGGCGTATGCCAAAGCTTTCTCATAGAGAATTTCCGCCTGCTCTTTATGCACCTGAAAGAAGGAGTACGGGGATACTTCAAATTGCAGTCCGCAAAGAGAGGCAGTGAGCGTTTCTCTGCCCCAGAGGTGTCGGATTTTCGCGCCCAGTATCGTATTTCCCGGCTTGGGCTGGATATTGTGCCAAAGGGAAATGACTTCGGGCAGTTCCTTTTGTATTCCTTCTATCCACCGTTTTTCTTCCGGAAGGGTTTCGGAAGCGGTCACAAGAACGACCATCACTTTTCCGTCATCACCCACACGCCCCATTACATGGCGCAGGCTTCCTTTCCGTGTCTTTTCATCATAGACGGAAATCCCGTACTTCTCTATAAACCGCCGGGCAAATTGAAGCAGGCGGTTATTTTCTTCTTTCTGAATAGCACAGGAGGAAACCGGTATGATGTCATGGCTACCCTGCCGGTAGCAGCCGAGCGCCGCTTCCCCCTTTACGAGACCTGCCGGTACGGCCATTTTATTTCTGTACGCGAAAGGATGCGCCGCCGGAAGCACAGGCTTCACCAGATCCCCCGATTCGCCGGCGATACGCTCTATCACATCTTTTACACGGCGGTATTTCATATCGAGCTGCCCCTCATAGGTAAGATGGGAAAGCTGGCAGCCGCCGCAGTTTTCATAAACGGGACATTTCGGCACCACGCGGAAAGGGGATTCCCACTCTATGGAAAGCAGTTCCCCCACGGCATAAGATTTTTTCAGCAGAGTGATTTCCGCGGTGACCGTTTCTCCGGGAAGCGCCCCGGGAACAAATATGGTGAACCCATCCACACTCCCAATCCCTTCTCCATGGACACCCAGATCCCGGATTGCCACCGTGTATGCTTCATGGATTCTGACCTGTGCCGGATCATATTTCATACCGGCGTCTCCCGATTTCCTGTTTTTCATATTGCCAGATCCGCCACTTCCTTATATCGGTATCCAATCCGATGTACGGCGTCTTCCGCCTTGTCCCTGTCCGCTGTCCGATGGACGAATATGACATATTCATCACATTCCACATCTATAAAGCCCAGCTGAAATCCTTTCCTGCGCAGGGCATTGTCATAGTCGGCAAAAACAGAAGGGGCGGAAATAGACTTGTTTCCATACGTTCTGAAATCCGGCAGGTCGGCAGACACGCCAAAATTCCCCGTAAGCGCGCTTTCGATGCGCCACTCCAGCGTTTCCACATCCTGCTTCCAGTCAAGCCCCATCAGGAAAAAAATATGGGCTTCCTCATCCATATACTCCATCACATAGAACAGCGTGCTGCCATACTCCCCATCTTCTCCTGCACCTGAATAGTCTTTCAGCGTCTCAAAAAAAGATGCCAGCTTCTTCTGCGTTTCTTCCGCCAGACAAAGTTCTGCCAGCATCGTATACCCTTTTCTTTCCGTTTCCGAAATAAGAGGATAGTCTTCCTCTGTTTCCACTTCTTCCTGCGCTTCCGCCGGTACGGGATCCGGTTTGACCAGCCGCCTCGACCATGGAAGTCCGGTGAAAGTGCTTTTCAAGTACAGGTATATCAGCGTCCCTCCACCGATCAGCACCCACTTCGCTTTTGGAAACCCTATGGTGAACCAGACCGCAAAAGCAAAACACCACGCGATAATAAGGACGGCATAAAATATTTTTTCTCTTCGTGCAATCCGATGGTACTCTTCTTCTGTCATGATTCCCTCCATGCCCTATCTATACTCGGCCTTATCCACTGCGGCTGCTTTCCCGCTCCTGACTTTTACTCCATTCCATTATACATGAGGAATGAAATATAAAAAACGCGTACCGATTCATCTGTAAAACATCTCACAAGCAGGCTTCCCCGAATCTGTAAAGCAAAAAAGAATGTCCGCATCTTTTCAGGCACGGCATATCAAATCAAAAAACTTCTCACCGTTCTTTGCAAAAAGAGTTTCTTTCTTCTATTTCCGCCAAAAGTGTTCTCAGCCGTATTTTTACGGCTCCCGTATTTGTTCCCTGATCCAGGCTGAGCACCGTATAGAATTTTCCTTTTTCTTTCAGTTTCTTTTCCACTTCATCTGCTGCCTCTCTATCCAAGCCGCAGCTGACGGAACGCAGCGCTACGAGTTCCAAACCGTGTTCCCGGATCACTCTTTCGCAGGCTTTCCGCAGCAGGTAAGAGGATGACCGGGCTCCGCCCGGCAGGCGGTCTTTCTCAAGAAGTGCAAGTCCTTCCCCGGACAACACTGCCGCACCTAAAGTCTCTGCCATGTAAGGAACACCTTTGTGGATCTGCACATCTCCATGGAAAGGTCTTCCGGTGAGTACAATCCCTGTCTTGTGATTCTCCTTTATCCACAAAAGCGCTTTTTCCGTTTCTTTTTTATATTCGTTTTCATACCGTGCTAATCTTTCATATCCCGCTTCTACTGCTTTTTCTATATCCTCTTCCGAAAATTGCGGCAGTCTCCGTACAAGAACTTTTCCCAGTCTTTTCATACCGAACTCCGGAAGTGTGGGATGAAGATAGGGAATTTTGGCTTTCGCAATTTGTTTTTTCATAAATTTTGCCAATACATGGCCGTAGAGTGCATGCCGTTTTTCATCGGTAAACGAATTGTGCCACGCTCTTGTATGTGCGGGGAACCAGATCATATCCGGTTCCCGCCGGATCAGATTTTGCAGATGCCCATGAGCCAGTATACAGGGATGACAGTGCACGCGCTGCGGAATGGTCATCGCCGCCTGTCTCGCATCTTCTTCATTCCATTCCGATGTCATTACACGATATCCGAGGCTGTTCCAAAATCCCGCCCAAAAAGGAAAATCCGACCACATATCCAAAGCGGCGGGTATCCCTACGATTCCCCTGCACTTCCCTTCAGGCGCTTCTTTTTTAAATACATGATCTTTTATCCACTGGTACACATCCGGACAGGATGTCTTATTTCTTTCTCCGGTCAGTATGATTTCTCCCGTTCCGCATCGATTTCCCGTCACAAAAATTTCACCGCCGGAAAAACGGCGCACACTGACAGCGCAATGATTGCCGCAGCCGGGGCAGGTCCGGTTTTCCGTTTCCATATGGAACGCTTTTATTTCCGCAGCACCTGGCAGGGAAGAAGCATGCTGTTCTCCAAATTGATCTTTGGCTTTAAGCGCCATTCCATAGGCACCCATGAGGCCCGCAATATCCGGACGGATGACTTCCTTTCCTGTCAGACGTTCAAAAGCGCGGAGTACCGCGTCATTATAAAAGGTACCGCCTTCCGCCACGATATGATCCCCCAGCTCTTCAGCAGACTCCAGCTGAATGACGCTGAAGAGCGCATTTTTGACCACCGATACGGAAAGCGCCGCCGCAAGATCTGCCAATCCCACACCGCGGTTCTGCACCTTTTTCACATAAGAATTCATAATAACCGTACAGTGCCTTCCCAGATCGGGCATCTTCTCTGCCAATGCCGCCTGCCTTGCAAATTCCTTAATATCCATGTGAAGATGATCTGCAAAAGATTCCAGAAAAGAACCGCAGCCGGAGGAGCAGACTCCATTTAAAGAAATATGGTCTATCCTTCCATCTTTTAATCGGCAGTACTTCATATCCTGTCCGCCGATATCCAAAAGTGCCGTCACTTCCGGGCAGAAAAATCTGGCAGCCCGAAGATGCGCCATAGTTTCCACTTCCCCTGTATCCAAACAGAACGCCTTACGGAGAAGTCCTTCCCCATAACCGGTAACTCCGACACCTGCCAGGCAGCACTGAGAAGGCAGCACCTCATACATAGCAAGCAGAATTTCTTTCGCCCGGGAAATCACATTTCCCCGATGACTGCCATACCACTCTTTGAGTATCGCACCATCCTTGTCGATGAGTACAGCCTTTAAAGTCGTCGATCCGGCATCTATGCCCATCCACACAGCCCCGGTATATTCTGACAAAGGATATCGCCTGACTGCGGCAGCCGCATGTCTTTTCACAAAATCTTCATACTCCTGCGGAGAAGAAAAAAGACCTTCCACCATTTCCACAGAAGAACTGGAGTCCGCCCTTTCTTTTTCCATATGCAGTTTCACATTTTTTAGATCGGCCGATTTCGATTTTTCAGCTGAAACAGCTGCGCCAAAAGCAAGGTAATATTCACTTTGGGGAAGAAGAACCGCACGATCCCCGTCAAGAGAAAGCTCTTCCGCAAAACATTTTCTCAGTATCGGAAGGAATGTCAGCGGTCCTCCCAGAAAAGCGACACGTCCTTCTATCGGCCGGCCGTGGGAAAGTCCGGACACGACTTGGGCAACCACGGCATGAAACAGGGATAGTGCCACATCCGCTTTTTCTGCTCCTTCATTCAGCAGCCCCTGGATATCCGTTTTTGCAAAAACACCGCATCTTGACGCGACAGGATACACTTTCGTCCCTCTGCCGGCAAGATCATTAAGTCCCATGGTATCTGTTCCCAAAAGCTTTGCCATATGATCCAGAAACGCACCCGTACCGCCGGCACATATCCGATTAACCCGCTGATCCACCACCGGATGCAGATAAGTGATTTTCGCACTTTCCCCGCCAATCTCAATCACTGCATCCACATTTCTGCCAAAACGGGAAAGATAATTCGTCTGTGCAGCAATCTCCGGTATAAAGGACACGCCAAAGCGTTCAGCGATGTCCTCTCCCCCCTGTCCGGTCATGCAAAGAAATGCTTCACTTCCTTCATACACAGCCACCAGATCGGTCATCACCCGTTCCACAGTCTCCATCACACGGCAGTCATGATGAATATACTGCCGCCAAAGAATTTTACCGTCGGTGTCTAAAACGATGCATTTCACTGCCGATGCACCTACATCCATTCCGACATGTATATGTTTTCTCATCTTCTCTCCCGTCAACAGCCTTGAGCACAGTAAACCCTTTCTGTATTTTCATTTTGTGCTCATACAAAACACATCTTTCCCTATTATATACTATGAACTTTTTATTTCTTTCAATGAAAACGAAAATAAGCCATCATGGATCTATCTTTTCCATAATGGCTTTTTTCATTTCTCCTGTCAGAAATTAAACTGCGCGGAAACGGCAAAGGTTCTTGGTGCACCGAGGCCGATATTATTGCCTCCAGCTGCATACCAGTAATCTTTGTTCAGCAGGTTATAGCACCAGGCGGACAAAGTCACCGGCTGTTTTCCGAAGCGGGTATCCCAGGAAATGCCAAGATCTACCAGTGTCTGTCCGCCAATTTTCAGCGGCTTTGCATAGCTTGCTGTATTCCTGATCAATGCGGATCCAGTATAACTCAGCCGCCCAATGAAGCGTAACTCATCATTGGGTTTGTATACAAGCGCCAAATCACTGCTCCACTTCGGCAGCGCATCTACTCTTCTTCCGTCATTCATCCCTTTATATGTTTTGGTCTGTTTGGAATCCAGATAAGACACGCCCCATACATAGCTCCACTTTTCTCCTATACTGCCGGCGGTGGAAAATTCTATCCCTCTGTTGCGCTGCTGCCCGTCCAGCTTATACGTTTCCGTTCCGTCAGCATTCAGGACGCCGATCCCGTTCGCCTGTTTGATTTCATAGAAGCTCAGGGTATGAAGTACATTCCCATTCTTATATTTGAATCCGAACTCATTCTGTTTCGTTTTGCTGGGCGGAATTGTTTCGCCGTGATTGGTATATCTGTTTCCCACTGTACTGCCCGCCGTAAAATGTTCTCCGTGGTTCGCATAGAAAGAAAACCGGGGTGTAAATTTATAAGTCAGTCCCAATATGGGAGAAGCGGCATGCGTTTTTACATAACTTTTATTTACATAATTCGTGGTTTCCACTTCATGCCGGTGTATACCGAAGGTAAACATCAGCTTTTCATCAGGAGAAGAAATTGTATCCAATACGGCCAGACTGCGCATCATCATCTTCTGATGGGGTGTGATCGGATCCCATACGATTGTCGGTGCGGGGGATGTATTACTTTCATAAATATTTCCATCTATCTTGTATGTATTTTCTGCCGACCATAAATTATTTCTATCTCTGCTGAACCGTGTCCAGTCTATACCTGCGCTCCATTCATTTTTCCATTTCCCCATCATGAATGTGCCTTTGAATCCGGTTCCGAAGTAGGTGTAATGATGGAACACGGGCGTCTCCTGATAAGATCCGGTATAGTTGCCCGCCAGATCCTTAAGGGTACGGTTCCCCCATAAATCCTTCGAGTAATCCTCCCAGCGCCAGCCGAAATTGGCGAACCATGTCAGATTATCGCTCAGATACTGCTCGTGATTGGCGATAAACATATAGTTTTCATACTTTTCATCAATCCAGCGGGGCGCCAGATGAGTCTTATTCTTCGGCACGGCGGGGAGCCGATCCAAGGTTCCCAAACTGATCGTGTTATTCCGTCCCCACTGTTCATCATAGTCATAACTGAAGAAAATATTGCTCTTGCTCCGTTTCGCCCTGTGATCAATATTAATCGCTATATCCCGTTTCTTATCTCTCGTACCGTCAACCGCCAAATCGCCGACGCCGTTCAATACGTTCACGCGTACGCCCCATTCATGATCTTTGCCGAAGCGTTTTCCCCAGTCTATGGTTTCCGTGAAATAAGAATCACTTGCCCAGGAGAGTCCGGCACCGAAATTCGGTTTATCCTGCGCTTTCTTCGTAGTCACACTGACGGTGCCTCCCACAGAACCCGCCATAAAAATACCGATCCCGTTCACGCCGATGTTCGGACCGCCGAGAACTTCTACCTTATCAAAATAATTGGTAGGCATGGTCATCTGGTGGCTCATGCTGGGCACGCCGTTCATGATCCAGCTGCCGCCTCCGGCAGAGTAACCTCGGATTCTTATATTGGTATCCAGCGACCCGTGTGTGACCGTCACGGAAGGCGATAAAGACAAGGTATCCATCAGACTGCGCTCAGGTTGGGAAAACGTTTCTATGGCCTGTTTGGTAAAAGTCGCCTGCTGGAATGGAACGTCAAGCACGTCCTTTTTACCCAAAGCACCCACTTCCTGTTTCGTCCCAATCAGTCCCGATGCTATCGGCGCGGACTGCGCATTGTCCGCATCATAGCGTTCCCCAACGACATTGACTTCATCCATCTGCCAGACAGCGGAAGCGTCCATTCCTCCGCACACGGCTGCAGATAAAGCCAACATTATGACTGCCAATAATTTTTTTCTTTTCATCATCGTCATCCTCTTTTCTGTTTTCAATCCGCTCCGGATCTGTTTGTTCCTATTATAAAGTAGAGGGTAACCCTCAGGTCAATACTTAATTAGCAAAATATTATAAATTGGCATAATTTATTTATTGTATCTTTAAACGTCTTCTTATTTTTTATGCTGACGGTAAACAAAAAGCAGGCATATCACCTGCCTGCCACTGTACTGCTATATATCTTCCGGATAAAGTCCGCTGTAAAAAATATCAACGGCATCACCGACACGTACCGCCGGACAACGGATCGTGTAAAAGGGAACGGTATACACCCTTTTATTTAAAACTGCCGGTACCTGCCGAAACGCTGGATGGTCATATAGCCCCTGCAATATATTTTCATCTCTTTCCGGCGCGGACTGGATAAAGATCACGTCCGGCTTTTCCATCATCAGCCTTTCAAAACTGAGAATTTCTGTATTTCCTACATTCTCCACCTCTTTACCAATCACATCGCCGCCAAGCCGAGTCACAATATCTCCGGCAAGAGTGCGGGGCGTATAAATGTAAAGTCCTTTGGAAAGGGAATTGATAATCAGAACCTTTTGTTTTTTTCGCACGCTTTTCATTTTTTCCATTTTAATCCGTAAATCTTTTTGTATCTTCCCTATGATTTCATCTGCCTTTCGGTTCTTTCCTACGATTTTTCCCACATCGGAAATATATTTCAGCTCATCTTCAATAACATGTTTTTCCGAAAAATCCGCCATATTAGTCAGCGTCATATATACCGGCACATTTCTTTGGTGCCAGAAATCCCAAGTCCCGACAGAATTGGCTTTCCCTGTAAAATCAAAAAGCCATCCTAAAATAAAATCCGGATTCATGGCAAGCGCCTTTTCCTGCCCGATTGTCCGCGGCACTGTCATAGGCAGCTGCCTGAATAAAATCCGGTTTTCTTCCGTCAGATGTCTTTCGTCATCAATGCCGGTCGCTGCAATGATCTGTTCCCCCGCCCCCAGTTCAAGCAGTGTTTCAATGGAGTTCTGCCAGAGCGCAATAATGCGTGTCGGCGGTTTTTGATAAACAGTGCTGACTTTTTTACCTTCGCTGTTATAATTTTCAATCGTTACAGGAAATTCGGCATTAACAATTTGCGCAGCATGATTTTCTTCCCTCTCCGGCGCAGTATGTATCCCGCATCCGGCAAAAATGGCTGCCATGCCTGTGATCAGAACAGATAAAATCAATTTGCGGTACAAACGCATCACATCCTTCCCCATATATTCACAGCTGCCCTGAACAGTTTTTCCTACTCATTTCCTTTTGAGTCTTTTCTTTCTATTATGCTATTATAAAGCAGCGGGTAACTCCCAAGTCAAACCGGCCAGGAGGTTTTATGAAAAGCGGACGAAAATATCTGACTATACGTAAATTCAGCGAATTGACGCACACCACCGTAGACACACTTAAACACTATGATGAAATCGGACTTTTGACCCCTGCTTATATTTGGAGAAAATAAATATCGCTACTATCTTCCCGAGCAATCTCTGATACTGACGCGCATTCTCTTCGGCAAACATGCCGGCATCCCGCTGAAGGAGATCCGGAGTTTTATTCACAGCGGCCATCATACGGACGCTATACAGAAGTATAATGAAATCATAAATGACCTGCGGACCCGCGGAAAAGAAACTGAGGCCATAGTCAGCACCATAGATAATCTTCGTTATTATTACAGCTTATCTGAAAAACATCCTCCCAGAACTCTATTTTCCCTTTACCTTCCGGAATGGTTCATTCTCTTTTCCGAAAAATCAAAAATCGACGCCGCCCATGAATCCTCTTCTTCCGATATCGCGAACAATCTCTTTTTAGAAGGATTTAACGGGCAGAAATGGCCACATTACCTCTTAGGCGCCCTTCTTCCCGAAGAGAATATAAAGACCAGGAATTTCTCTGAAACGAAATATTTCCTGAAAATAGATACACCCCAGCTGTATGACAAAGCAAAAATACGATTCGTCCCTAATGGAGAATGGCTCTGTATGCTCTTTTACAGCAAAGGAAAAGGGCTTTCTGAAAATCTCGGTTTCTACCTGGATACTCTTGAAAAAGAAAAGATATCCGTCAGCGGCGATATATTTATCATGGATGTGGTAAACAGCCTGATTACTTCCAATCCCGACAATTACTGCACGATGATCTACGCACTCAAGGAACGGCAGACCCATGAACAATTCTGACAGCACAAAGATCTTTATCTCCCTCAAACTGATCCCGCAGCGGCGGGACGGCACATTCTTCCCTTTCGTCCACTTCCAGGAAGCATGTTATATCTTTTTGCAAAAACTGTATCCGCTTTTTCAAAACAGTAAAAACCCGGAAGACATCCACCCCCTGCTGGGCGAAATACTTCTTATCCTGTCCGCCGATACGGAAAAAGATTACCTTCACGCGCTGGATTTGTTTTCTTCATGCAGGCAGATCCTGGAGCTATGCAACGAAATATGCCGGCAGGCAGACTGGAATTTTTCTCTTGACCTTGCGATTGCTGCCGATGCGGGAAGAGCAGAAAAACTCATCATTCCGGGATCCGGCCCGTTTCCGGACGCCGTTGCCTGGACAGGAATCCATGAAGAAAGAGCCTCCCGTATCAGCCACGCCATGGAAAAGGGAGTCCATAAAGATACCCTGATTACCCACTCTTTTTATAAACACCTGCCTGAAAAAGCAAAAGAGAAATACGCCACCCTTTACTATCTCCACCACATCTGCTGCTATGCCGAATAATAAAAAAAGTAAAGTGCCTCTTCCAAAATACACTTTACTTTTTTATTTTATATTCGATTCATCTCGTCTAAGGTAAGGGCAAAACTGCCGGCAAAGTGTTCCAGGAACCAGTCCACTTCTTTCAGGTGCAGATTTTTCAATTTATTTTCCGTTGTGCGGAACGCTTCTTCAAATTCGCTGTTCCCCGCCTGTATTTCTTCGGCGCATTTCAGGTATGCCGACAACGTGTCCGCCGCTTTCGCCAGCGGCCATAAAGGATCGTTTTCCATGTCCAGAATATAGGGGCGGTAGGTGTCTTTCAATTCGTCGGGAAGCGTTTCCAAAAGGCGCCTTCTTGCTTTATCTTCTATTTCTTTATATTTGTCATGCAGATCCTCTGTAAAGTATTTCACCGGGGTAGGCATGTCGCCGGTAAAGACTTCTCCCGCATCATGATAAACAGCCAGCATGGCGCAATGCTCCGCATCGCAGGGTTCATGAAAAATTTTTTCACGGATCACTGCAAGTCCGTGGGCAATCATGACGGTCTGCAAGGTATGCTCCGCGTCATTTTCCGGAAAAGAATTCCGCATAAGTCCCCAGCGCTGTATATATTTCATTCTTGCAAGGTACGCAAAAAAAGTGTGCATATTATCTCCCCTTTATTCCACAAAGCCAGAAATGACGAACCGGGCCGCTGCCCTGTCCAATGGTTTCGTCTTTTGCCGCTTCGATAGCGCCGGTGAGGTATGCTTTTGCTTCCGCAGTAGCCACCGGCAGCGTTTTCCCTTCCGCCAGTTTGACCGCAAGCGCTGCGGAAAGCGTGCATCCCGTACCATGGGTGTTTTTCGTTTTAATCCGCTTTCCTTCATAACGATAAAATTGTTTCCCGTCAAAAAGGATATCTACCGCATCATGAACCCGGTGCCCGCCTTTCACAAGAACCGCGCGGCAGCCGTATTCCATTATTCTTTCCGCCGCGTTTTCCATATCCTTTTCCGTTTTTATTTCCAGTCCTGACAATACTTTCGCTTCAGGAATGTTTGGCGTGATAAGATCCGCTTCAGGAATCAAAATATCTTTATACGTTTCAATGGCTTCTTTTTCCAAAAGAATAGCGCCTGTGGTGGCAACCATGACAGGATCAACGACAATTGCCGGTCCTTTGTGTCCGCGGAGAAATTCCGCCACTGCTGAAACGATGGCAGGGGTGCTGAGCATGCCCGTTTTGACTCCGTCCGGAGGAATATCGCTGTATACCGCTTCCAGCTGGGCGGTCACCATCTCCACGGGAGTATTCACCACCATGGAAACACCGGTCGTATTTTGCGCGGTGAGTGTGCAGATGCAGCTCATGCCGTAGGCGCCAAGAGCAGCAAAGGTTTTTAAATCCGCCTGTATCCCTGCACCGCCGGAGGAGTCTGAACCGGCAATAGTAAGTAGTTTCTTCATCAGTCTTCCTTTTTCAATTTTTTCAAAGCCGGAGTAAAATAGGCAATGAGTTTTCCCTGTTTCCACGCCATATCATAGTCAACAACAGAGATGGACGCCAAATCAGGCTGAATGCCCGCCCCTGCCGCTTCAAGAAGGTAGGACTGGAGGAAAGGATGGTGTCCCACTAAGGCCAGCGGTCCTCCGTCCGTTATGAGATGATTCTCAATCCGCCTGAAATCGCCCTGTAAAAGTTCTTCCGTCAGGTGGAGCCCTTCGGCAAAACATTCTTCCGATAAAATCCTCGCCGTCTGGCGGGTACGCATGAAAGGGCTGGCAAAAATGCGGAGCGGCCGGTCTTTCAAAAATCGGGCAAGCATGCGCGATGTGGTCCGCACCTGTTTCTTTCCTTCTTTTGTCAGCCGTCTTTCTCTGTTCGGCACATCTTCTGTCTGGAGAACAGCTTCCCCATGCCGCATAAGAATTAAGTACATCGCTGCCTCCTTATTCCGATTGATTATCTGATTCTTTACCATTCTTATCCATATCAGCAGCGGTAAAGAATCTTTTTTCATTATACTGGTCTTTTTCGTCTTTGCTGGTCGCGTATTTCACAGATAAATTTTTCCCGACGGTTGTAAATATCTGTTCCACAGGCCCGCCATTGGCAAGGACTCTGGAAATAGCAGCACGTCCGTCCTTCACCCTGACAAGTGCCGTAATTTCATTCTTCATGGCTGTTTTTGTTTTTCCATTGTCTTCAGGCACCTGTACCCGTTCGGAAAGTTCCACGACGGACAGTTTCTTCAGCTGCTCCGGCGCCATGTACATGCGGTCTGCCGGAAAATTGAAATATACAGTGCCATCCATGATGCGGAGTGCCCGCGTTTTGATATAACTTCCGCTGGGCTGAGCAGGCTGGGCATGATCAAGGATAAGCGCTCCCTTCTGCCCCTTACGGATCACCAGGTAAATCGTTTCTCCTGTTTCCGGTTTCCGCTCTCCTTCCCACTTCGTTTCTGTTATGGGTACGTTCACCGCTATGTAATTCCTGTCATAAAAGTTCCCATGGAATTCGATCGCCGCCGGCACCTCATATTCCTCTCCGTCAAGAAGGGTGGAACGGTAATCCGCCCTTGTCCATACCAAAAAGGCAAGTTCAAAAACGGCAGTGATCAGGACGAGAAGCAAACTGTACTTTCTATTCACGGCGTTCCCCTCCTTCCTCCGTTTTCCTTTCCGGCCCCGTTTCCGTCAGATCGGACAATAACACCGATTGATCCGCAGGTGCTGCCGGCTGCCGATCCCGTCGTACAGTCTTCCTTCCCGGTTTCCGCCTTATCTTCTTCACGGCATGGGGAAGGAAAGTCAGGCAGCACACAATGATAGCAGCCGCGCCGATGACGAGGAAAAATATTCCTCTTTGTCCGAAGGAAAGCGCCGCATCAAGAACACGCACAGCACCTGCCGCAGCCAGAAGACATCCGCCGACCCATTTCAGCAGGTTGGAATCGCTCCGATACCCTTTCCCAATGACCGCCACGGCAAGGAACGCGGTAAAAACGGATACAAAGATGGCGGAAGACACACCGGTTGTTTCAAAAACGGCAAGAGATGCCGCCACAAGCATAACAAAAGGCGTAAGCCCTCCGAGGGCAGCCAGGCGGTTCCGTTTGACACCCATCCGGGTAAGCAGGACAGCGTCAATAGCAAGAATAACAAAAAACAAAACCCATAAGATCCAGTTTCCTGAAACGCCTGTCCATACAGAGCTCCATGAGCCTTCCAAAAGGACGCTGAATACGGCTACGCCGCCAAAGATACGAAGCGCTTCCGCCGCCGCGCCCCAGGAAGCGAGCATGCTTCCCGCCATCCAGGTAAGCGCCGCCGCAAGGGCAAAAAACATCGTCTGCCATAGAAGATTGGACGCGGTCCAGTAAATAAGGAGAAGTACGCAGACTGCCCAAAACCATGAGTAACAGACGACCGCTTTATGACGCCGTTCTCCCAGAAGCCGCACCAGGAGGGGAAGCGCCAAAACAAGAAACACCCATGCCGCCGCTTCCGGCCATCCCCGGTACGGTGATAAACGGTACACAAGAACAGACGACGCCATATAGACCATACCGAGTCCTGCTGTAGGAAACGCCCAGCTCATCAGAAGAAGGAATACGCAGGACACCGCTGCAAGAACAAACCAATCCCCCGACAGCTTGAAAGACTCATTTACCATCCATACGGCGCACAAGACCGCCACGCCATGAAAAACACCGGCCGCCTCCCGAATAACATCAGGCACGCGGTGGCGGTAAGAAACGGAAGGAAGAAGAGAAGACAGATCTTTTCCCTTATTTCCCGCCGCGGTATTTTCTTCGATTCCGCTTCCGGCAGAAACCGTTCCCCCTGTTTCCCCGGAAAGCAGCTCTGCTGTGTTTTCAGCTTCTTCTAAGCGGACGCTTTCTGCCGGAATTCGATCCATCACAGGACGATCCTGCCACAAAATCGCCGCAATAATAAGAATGGACAGCACCAAAGGCACAAGAGCCATCATAAACTGCTCATCCTGAGAAAGACCGTTCCATACGCCGGCGCAGATGAAAATCAGACCAGTGAGGAAACATACGGCAGCCAGCACGAAAAGCCCTTCGCCATGAGAATGGCGTTCTTCATTCCTGTATAAAGAAATAAGAGAATCTCCCGCTTCACGGGTAATAATTTCTTCCTTCACCCAACGGGGTATTTCTTTTTTCAGCCATTTAAAGTGAGTCATAACTTAACTCCCGCCTGTCAATAAAAAAGCAGTGATGAAAAGAATTTCGTTTCCACCACCGCCGAGTCTTAAATTATTTTACGATAAGCACGGGATACTTGCCCCGGCTTACGATATAGCTGGAAACCGATCCCATGAAAATGCCCTTCAGCGGACCGAGTCCCCTGCTTCCCATGACGATGAGGTCGCACCCTTTATCTTCAGCAATACTGAGAATGACCGGTCCGGGCGAACCGATTTCAAAAACCGTTTCATGCGCCACACCTTCAGGAACCATAGCGGCAGCTTCTTTCAAATCGCGGCGGCACTGCGCTTCCAGATCCTCTGAAAGCTTGGAAGTAAGGCAGCCTTCCGCAATGGATACCTGGTCAAAATTGCTCATGGCGGAAACCATATTGCACACGGACACGATGTAAAGCTTCGTACCCTCGCCGGCGGCCGCCAGATCCGCAGCTTGCGCCATCGCCTTTTTCGCGTGGGCAGAACCATCATAAGGAACAAGAATATTCTTATACTTCAACATAGAAATCCCGCCTCTCTTTTCTTTTGAAGGATTTTATTTTTTTCATTATACCATGAATATTCCTGACTGCGTATTTCTTTTTATTCATTTCTCTTATAAAGAAAATACATTAGACTCCGGTTTCCGGTCTGTGCTGTGATAAGGAATAATTTTTCTGAAATGATTTTTCCCGGCAAGCTCCCACATTTCCCTTTCCGTCATATGGTTCGGCCAGAGAACAAGTTCCGCCCTGCCGCTTTCATAATAATCTTTCGCTTTGCCGTAGCCATGGATGCTGCCTGTCATGAGCAGTGAAAGTTCAGGGTGCCGCTCAATGAGTTTCCTGTTCTCTGACCGCGACAACTGGGCATCGGTAAGGAAATAAACCCCATTGTCATGAATCGTTTTTCCGTCCCATAAGGAAAACGTTTCATTGGGAAGGGCAAGCACTTCCCGGCGGGCGAAGTATTTTCTCCGTCCCAGACGCAGCCATTCGTCATAAAGTCCGGAAGCCATATGCACGGGAATCTCCATACTTCCTTTATTACGGAAATATGCCGCGATGGAAAGCCCCCTGCCGAAATGCGGCACAGGAAGAAGAAGCGGTTTCCCCCGCCACACCAATTCCAAAATTTTATCAAGAACCGACCGGCGCATATCTGCCCCCGTACGATCGCCCGGATATGCTGCATCAAGGACGGCCACATCCGCCGTTTTCCCTTCCGCATCATCACAGACATAAAAAGGGTCATCGCTTCGGTAATCCCCCGAAAAGAACAAATTTTTCCCTTCACAGGAAATATCGTACCACACGGAACCGGCACAATGGCCGCTCCGCCCCCAGCGGAAACTGAAATCCCGTTCCAATTCCAGTTCGGGCGCTGTCGAATCAAGAATCATCGTATTCCCCGGCTTTTCCTTCATCTGCCGGTATGTCCGGTTCGTCAGAAGCACGGATCCCGCAAAGCCGAGAGACTCGAAATATCCGATCGCCCCCGTATGATCCCGGTGCGAATGGGTGATGAAAAGGTATTCTGCTCTTACCGCCTGCTCCGCTGTGAGATCAGGTACCCGGTCCAGTCCGTCCGTTGAAGTTCCCGCATCCACGATAAAAGCGTGGCGCCCTCCTTCAACAAAAAAGCAGCTGCGTCCGAAATCACCGCAGCCGCCTGCAATTGTTATCTGCATATCCATCTCCATTGACGTTATTCTTCAGTTAATCACCACGCATGGCTGCACCCAATATACCATATTTCAAAAAAAGCCGCAAAACTATCTTGAGCCTGCCGCGATAAGGGCGCAGATCACACCGGCAATGGCAAAAATGATGTATGCCGCGCGTTCATAATTAAAACCGCCGCTTTCTTCATCAGCATCACTGCGCGTTTCTTCTTCCATCATGGGCGCTTTTATTCTTTCGTGAATCGCCGGCGGAATCAGGCCGCTGTAAAAACGGTTCAGGTACCTGATGTACCCGTTCATTTCTCTGGTAAAAAACCAAAAGGAGGACGCCGATAAAGATATTTCATTCCGTATGGCGATCGTGGAAAGGCATTCGTCAACAATACATTTCATAACCCGTTCCGGCGTGTCTTCCCTTTCTTCATACCTCCGTGAGATACTGTCAAAAAGTTCGATAGTTTTCCGCATGCTGTGCTCATCATAGCGTCTCCGCAGATCAGGCGGCAGAAACTTTCGTTCCGCGCCATGGCCGGGCGCTGTTTCCCGTTCCATAAACAGGGAGAATTTCTTTTCCACTTTTTCAAGACCGCGGAACAAATCCAAGAGCGGCGCATAGGTTTCTGCATATCCGGCAAGGACATACTTCGCCACATAGATACGGAGCAGGATATAATCCGTAAGGAAAGCGGCCGCCTTCGGCTTCTCCGCCTGGCCCATATCCATACGGTTCACTTCGAGGAATCGGATAAATACGCGGTGGATGCTGTAGCTCCCCTCCGGCTCGGTCGTATAGGAAAAGAAAGCGCGCCGGGCCGCCCGGACACCCATGCTTTCAAGATATTCTTTTCTTCCCACGATCCGCCTCCTCTTTTACCGCGTGCCATCAGCAGCGGATTACCGCCGGTTTTCAATTTTTCCGCCGCCGGACCGCCGATTCCTTTCCCCGGTAACCACGCAGGAGAAATTCTTCCGTACAGCGCTTCCCGCTTCAATTCACAAGGGGAGAATGGGGAGACCTCTCTTCTTTTCTGTATTCATCAGCAAGCGCTTCCAAAAAGGACGCCACATCCCCCTCATGGAAATCAGAAATGCCATAAACGGCACATACCGCGCCGGCAAGCATTTCCTTTGTTTCTTCGTGGGGCAGCGTCGTATTGATTTCCAATTCTACCGTGCTTCCATTGTCTACAGCAGTAATTAAAACAGTCTCTTCTTTATTTTTCATCATACACCTCGCTGACTTCATCGTACAAAAAAAGAGAGTTCCCCGCAAGAAAAATATTTTTCTGCTCCTCTCTTATAAATTCTTTCTTGCCGTATGGTTCCATCCCTTATTTGTGAGTATCTCCGCGTCTTTTCCAAGAAACGCTTTTGCCGCGTACCGATCCCCTGCCAGCTGCCAGCGGAACCATGCCGTCACATAAGCGTCCGCTTCGGCCTGCACATGGCTGTGGTCCGCACGGGAACGCCGTCCCATGACCATCGCTGTCTTTGCCTTTTGAAATATCTTCTCCATATCCGGAAGCGGTGTAATGAGACGATCATCCAGCCTGTCTCCGCTCACCATGAACCACGGCACATTGACTGCAGAAGCGTCATATTTCCAGCTGTTCATTTTTAATTTGTCTGCAAATGATTCCGTCACCGCCGAAACAGTGACAACCGTTTTAAAACGTCCGCCGCCTTTTCGGAATAAAATCGTTTTCACCGCGCCGACGCCTCCCTGGGAGTGGCCGCCGATCCCCAGATTTTCCTCATCAATCTTTTGAAAAAACACGCTTTTTCTGTCCGCCGCCAGCTTGTCCATGAGTTCCAGTCCCCATTCCGCCGAGTATCCGAGTCCCGTATTCCTGTCCGTATTGCCCACGACAATAAAGCCCCAGCTGGCAAGATGTTCAAAAATCGGCTCATCAAGATCACAGGTCGAGGTCGTCCCGTTCAAAAGAAATACCATGGGCCATTTCCGGTTTTCCGTTTCCAGCCGTTTCGGATACCACACGCGGTAAGTATAATTTCCGTACTGTTCTTCTTTTCTTGAAACGGTCTTCTTTGCCACTTCGTATATACCGAGGCTGCGGTATCGCTGTTCAATCTTCCCCCGATCCGCCGTCGTTATCCAGTATTCATCAGTAATGGCCTCCGCCGCGTCCGCCATGGAAAAAGAAAGGAGCCATACCCATACATATAAAATTATCTGCAGTTGTTTTTTTATCTTTTCCATATCCGCATTATACCAAAAATGAATAAACAATTAAATTTTATTCTTTGAAACGAACCACGAACAGGAACCGGCATCCATTACTTCGCCAGGGAAAGAAATTCTTTGCGCAAATCTCCGTCTGTTCTGAACCGTCCGGATGCGGAAATCGTCCTTGTAAGCGTTCCCGGTTTTCTGATCCCCCGTGCCGTCATACAGGAATGCTCCCCTTCCAAAAGAACGATCACATCCCCGGCACCGGTAATCCGTTCCATGATATCCCGTATATCCGCTCCTATCCGTTCCTGGATCTGGAGACGCTTAGAGACGGCATCGGCGATGCGGGCAATTTTCGACAGTCCGATGACGCGCCCTCTGGGAATATATCCCACAGCCGCCTTCATATTGTACATGAGGGCGATATGGTGCTCGCAATGGGAAAAGAGGGAAATATCTTTCACCACTACCATGTCACTTTCAGGAGAAGAGAACGTCTTCTCGAAAGCGCGGGCGATTTCTTCATTGGGCACCGCCGCATAGGCCAGCTGCTCGGCCACCATTTCCGCAAAGCGGCGGGGCGTTTCCAAAAGTCCCTCTCTTTCGGGATCTTCCCCGACTGCTTCTATAATCAGGCGCGCCGCCTGTTCCAATTTTTTCTGATCCATTTCAGACCCCTCTCCTGTCCGGCTCCCAGATAATTTTATGGAGCTGTACCTGCACGCAGACTTCTGCCAGTTTTTCTTTTCTCACATATTCGACCAATTCACGCGGCTCTATTTTCCCCCACACGGGACTCACATAAAACTTCGGACCGCCCCGGGGAAAATACTTTATAATAATTTCCTTCATATCCTCCAAATCCGTTTTCGAGGAGACGACGAATTTCAGAACATCCTCCTCCGTCAATTCCTTTAAGTTCGGCAGCCGCATGAAAGACTTCATTCCGCTGTCTGTGCATTTGTAATCCATCGTATAAAAAAAATTTGGGGAACGGCGCGCCAAAAGGGGAACTGCGCCGTTCGTTTCTATATTAATTTCATACCCCTCTTCCCCGAGGATGTCGCAGATTTCCTGCAGCGGATGAAGCAGCGGTTCTCCTCCCGTAAAAGTAATCCGCTTCCAGGGATAGGAACGGATCCGTCCAAGGAGTTCCTCTTTCGTAAGGAATTCTTCTGCGTCAGACTCTTTTAAAGCATACGCCGTATCGCAGTATGTACAGCGGATATTGCAGCCGGCAAACCGGACAAATACCGCCATATACCCTGTCCGTTTTCCTTCGCCCTCAATGCTGTCAAATATTTCCGCTACGGGAAACTTATTTTTCATATACTGCTGTATTTCCTTCCGTTTCCTGCACCGCCACACGGATACAGTGGGGAATGCGGTCGCAAAGCCATTTCGCCATATTTTCCGCCGTGGGATTCAATCCTTCCATGATATCGTTGGCGCATCGGTGGTCAAAAAGGTTGACGATATCCTTAATCTTCGTGAAATCTACCACCATGCCGTTCTCGTCAAGAGTATCATTCTGCACGGTAACAGTCACGATCCAGTTGTGCCCGTGCATTGAAGTGCACTTGCTTTCATAGTTCAGACGCAGGAAGTGCGCTCCGCTGATTTCCATTCTTTTCGTTACTGTAAACATATTATCCTTTCCCTCCGTTCCACGGGTCTTCCACCCCGTTTTCAGCAAACGCTTTCGCCCTGTCTATGCAGGTCCCGCATTCGCCGCAAGGCGTGTCTCCCCCCTCATAACAGCTCCATGTCAGTTCATAAGGCGTTCCCAGTTTCAGCCCTTCCGCCACGACGCCGGTTTTATTTTTATCGGCAAAAGGAAAAACCAGATGCACCTTGCCGTATGTGCCGACAGCAACCGCTTCCCCCATGGCTTTCAGAAACTGGGGCGAGCAGTCGGCATACGCTTCTCCCGCCGCATCATCTCCATGGGCGCCGACATAAATATCCGTCTCTTCCTCTTCATAAATGCCGGCTGCCAGACTTGCCGCCACAGAAATCATGAGGCCGTTCCGAAAAGGAACATACGTAGATACCTTTCCTGCCCCCTTTTCCGCAATCTGCTCACCGTAACTTTTGTGTACAATACTCTCCGTCGAATGGGACAAAAGAGAACAATTGGAATACTGCATGATCTGCGCCAGATCAAATTCATAATGAGGCACATGATAATATGCCGCCACCGCTCTTGCGGCATCTAATTCCTTTTTATGCTTCTGTCCATAAAAAATAGAAGCAGTGCTGACATTCTCTGCTCCCAGTGCATTTACAGCCACGGAGAGACAGGTCGTCGAGTCCACACCGCCGCTGGATAATATAATTGCTTTTTTCATATTTCCTCCCGTTTTTTATAGTTGGTGCTCAGAATGGACAACTGTCGGAACAAATTTCCGTTTCGTTTATTAGTTTCGTTTATTAATAGATCAACTCATTATAGCACAGGACAGAAATAAGACAAACAAATATAGTATAATAAAGCTGTATTATTAAAAGGAGGCATTATGAAGGGCGGAGATGCGGACGAATTTATCGATTATCTCATGGACGGCGGCGCCAGTGTACGCCACAAAGGATATGTCTACCATTTTTCAGGATTTGTGTACCATCCCGGCCAGCACAAGTGGCGGGTGAGCATAGAAAAATACCGCTGGACAAAAGAACCGTTTGAAGATTTCATGGAGCTCGTCTATTATTACACATCCGATGAAGAAGAAGACTGTATCAATCACCTCACCGAAGACATCCTTTGGGACGGGAAATCTTTCTACCAGCTGGAAAAAGCTCTCACCTGGATCGACTGGTAAGAACCTCCCCAGTCATCATCCGGCAGCCCCATCGGTGCCTTTTCATCCATGCGGTAAAAAAATCTCTGTGGCGCATATGGCAAATACCGGTCTGGCAAACCCGCCATATCACTACGGGACTGCCCAAAAATTGAATCATGTGCTATAATTGATTTGTCCTTTTCAGGGACTGATTTTCATGGGGACGTAGCTCAGCTGGGAGAGCGTACGGTTCGCATCCGTAAGGTCGAGAGTTCAATCCTCTTCGTCTCCACCATGCCCTTTGGGGCCAGGCAAAACAGAAGCAGGCTTGCCGCAGCAGGTCTGCTTTTTTTATTAATGTATTTCAACTGCACCCGTACGCTGCCGCGGAAACCGCCCCGCAGGAAATACCGCAACGCAAAATATATTTCGCAGACTATTTTTCCGCTTGACATCTGCCGAAAGAAAATGCTATAGTAGGCACAACTTAATCACAGGCAATGAGAAGAAGAGTAAGCAAAACGAATGTCAAAGAGAGCTTCCGCAAGGTGAAAGGAAGTACAGGAAGTTTGCCGAACATGGTCTTTGAGCCGGATATGCCGAATCATTAAGCAGTCCGGGCGCTCCCGTTACAGAGCTGCGGTATCAGGATTTCCCTCGTACCTACAGAGGTTTGCACGGTGACGTGCAAATGAACTTGGGTGGTAACACGATCTTTCGTCCCTTATTGGACGGAAGATTTTTTATTACAATTTTTTAAGCAAGAACGTCAAAGGAGGAATTTTTCATGAAATTCAAAAAGACAATCATCGCATCCGTCGCCGCATTGGCACTCACAGGTTTTATCACAGGCTGCGGCGATGAGAAAAAAGCGGCGGCTCCCGCTCCGAAAGACAGCAAGGCGGTCACTCTCAAAGTGGGCGTGTCTCCCGTCCCCCACGCTGAAATTCTCGGCGCCGTAAAAGATAAGCTTGCCAAAGAAGGTGTCAATGTGGAAATCATCGAATTTACCGATTATGTACAGCCGAACCTGGCGCTGAACGACAAAAACCTTGACGCGAACTACTTCCAGCACAAACCGTACCTGGATGAATTCGCCCGGTCAAGAAATCTGAAACTCGTTTCCGCAGGAGCGATCCATCTGGAACCGATGTCCGTCTTCTCTAAAAAGATTAAAGACTTGAAAGATCTTCCTGACGGCGCCCGTGTAGCCATCCCGAACGATCCCACAAACGGCGGCCGCGCGCTCCTCGTGCTCCAGTCTGCGGGGCTCATCAAGCTCCGTGACGGTGCACCCATCACCGCTACACCGCAGGACATCACAGAAAACAAAAAGAATCTTCAATTCTCTGAACTGGAGGCGCCACAGCTCCCCCGCTCGCTGGAAGACGCTGATATTTCCGTTATCAATATCAATTTTGCCCTGGAAGCAAAACTGAATCCGAAAGATGCCATCTTCACCGAAAGCAGCGATTCCCCATACGCAAACATTGTCGCTGTCCGTGAAGGAGATGAAAACCGCCCTGAAATCAAAAAACTGATCGAAGCCCTTACCAGCCAGGAATCCAAAGATTTCATCGAGAAGAAATACAACGGCGCCATCAAAGCCGCTTTCTGATTAAACAAAAGAAGATTTCAAGATAAAGGACCTCTTCTGCCGGACAAACCAAATGCCCGGTAAAAGAGGTCCTTTTCATACCAGAAGAAAGTCCGCATCATACATCGGTCTCCTGATGTCTGCCTTTCTGTTATCTTTCATTCCGCATTTTACTTCTGTCATCTGCCGCACGATTCGTAGTTTCCCAGAATTTTAAAATAACTGCACATGGAAGACAGTCCCTCCAGTGTCCGCGTATTTGATGGATCTTTCAGCGAACCCATGACATCGATGTGGAAGAAATACTCAAAAGGTTTCCCTTCGAGCGGACGGGATTCCAGATGGGTCATATTCATACCGCCGTAGAAAAAGTATCCCAGCACATGGTAGAGTGCGCCCGGTTCATGCCTGACGGAAATGGCAAGAGTGATCTTATCCGCTTTATCGGATATTTCCATTTTCGGTGCGATGATGAAGAAACGGGTGTAATTGTTTTCATTAAAAAAGATATTTTCTTTCAGTACGGAAAGCCCATACAGCTTCGCCGCCGTCCGGCTTGCTACGGCCGCCTGATTTTTCTTTCCATCCTTTGAAACACGTTCCGCGCTTTGGGATGTGGAAAAATAAGGTTTCAATTTCCAATCCCGATGGTCATTGAAGAAAAGACGGCACTGGGCAAATCCCTGGGGATGGGAGTAGACCGTATCGATATCTTCCATTTCCGCTCCCGGCAGTCCCAGCAGGTGGTGCTCGATTTTTACCAGTTCTTCACCGACGATGGCGCAGCCGCAGCCCCTGATAAGGTCATAGACTTCCGTAATACCCCCGGTGGAAGAGTTTTCAATGGGTACAACGCCGTAATCAATCATTCCTCCCGCAGCGGCTTTCGTCACATCTTCAAAGAGGGGGAAATATATTTCTTCCCGCTCCCGCTCACCGAAGTGCCGTTCCATGGCCTCATAGGTATAGGAGCCTTTCGCGCCGTAACAGCCGACACGGATCCGTTTTTCCATAGTTTCTCCTATATCCATTTTCTCAATTTCACAAGCAGACCTTTTTCCTTTTTCTCCTCCGGTGTTGGACGCTCTACAGTGCGGACCATCCGTTTTTCCATTTCTTCCCGCCGCTTCCGCGCTTCTGTCGATTCAAAAGGGACGGGCCGTGTAAAAGCGGGCGGCATACGCAGGCTGGGCGGCGCCATGATTTTCGGCACAGTAAATTTCGGCACCTCTTTCAAGCTGCCGGCTTCCTCACGTCCCCAAGGGACATAATGGTATGCGCCGGCAGAAGGGTCGGGCACGTTCCGTTCCGCGATATACTTCGCCCCATTAAAGGGAACGCCGCGGAGACGTTCCAGCAATTGCGCCGCCATGACCTGCGGAGAGAAATAAGAGAACGGCAGTCTCGGCGCCATGCGCGCAACAGAAGAAAGAAATGCCGCCTTCACTTCCTCCGCCGTCATGTTCTCCCTGTGGCGCACCTCATCTAAAAGAAGGATCATTCCCTTTTGGGTAGGAAATAAGTTTTCATAAGGAATAACGGTATTTCTATTCCCCATCCCCGACATATCCAGGAAGAAGACAAGGAACAGGCAGGAGAGCGCCTTATCCCCCGCTTCCGCACGAAGATGGAAGTTTGCCATGACATAGTACAGGTTGCGCAGCTTCGACCATTCTCCCGCCATGGTATAGATGGAGACCTTCTGCTGAAAAGCGCGCTCCAGTATATCCCTGGCGGAACAGGGATTCCCTTTCAGAGCCAGAGCAGAACGGGACTCGCCGATTTCTCCTTCCGTAAGTCCGTAGTTTTCACGAACATTCAGGACATACGCCATATGGCGTCCCACCTCGGTACGCCCCTTAGGTTCCAGCACGTATACTTTCGGTACAGCGTGGTTATAATTTTTTTCAGGAACTTCATGGATTACACGCCGGACAAGTTCTGTATGCGATCCTTCACCGGAGAGGCCGTATCGTTTAAGGAAATCGGAAAGCGCCTTATCGGGAAGCATATTCACCGTTTCCCGGGGAGTGCTTTCGCGGATCCAGCCATCAGCATAGAGGCGGTCCAGACAGAGATCGGCGTCGCTGCCGTAAGTGGCATACAGATAAGACGGCATCTTTGCATGCACCGGTTTGCCGTCAAAATAATCCAGTATGAGTATCTCACGTACAGAAAGACCCACTCGTCCCGCCTCCTTCTCATCATACTTTATTTTTTAGTATAGCAAAACAAAAGTATGATTAAAAGTCATAAACACAAACCACAGGAAAATTTTTGTCCCTGCACCTAAATTCCGAAAAGCGCTTTTTATCTTATCCCATATCCGGCATCCGGAATTTAATTTCCGCCCTTCGATACTAAACGCCCATGTGCGTCTCCACGGCACTGAAAACGGGAAGCAGGACGGAAAATATGATTGCCGCTGTTACAAGACCTACAAAAAGCAAAAGAGAAGGTTCCAGAATCTTTCTGAATCCTGTCAGTTTCCTTTTCGTTTCCTCTGTCATAAGGCGGGCGCTCCGCTCCAGAAAGAGAGGAAGCCGCCCGCTTTCCATTCCTACATGGATCATGCGGGCAAGGGCGGTATCGCCAAAGGATCTTTCCATGCTCTGGGCAAAATCGCCGCCCCTCTCTATATCTTTTTTTATTTTCAGCAATTCTTCTTTTACGGCGCCGTTATCCGTTATGTCCGCTATATCAGCAAGGGCGTCGGACAAGGTTTTCCCGCTTTTCAAAAGTGCCGACAGGGCAAGCGTCACACGGATGAGGTACAGCCTCCGGATAAAAGGGAAGCGGAAAAGAAACGCATCTGTACTTCTTTTTCCCCGTTCACTTCGTAACCAGACGACACCGCCGACTGCACCCAAGAGAAGTTCAACAAGAAAATAAAACCCTTTTTCCTGTAAGAACAGGCCCAGAGCAAGCGCCGCCCTCGTCACCGCCGGAAGCGGTATGTCGAGGGCGTCAAAAAGCGCGGCAAAGGACGGCAGTATGACAGTAAGGATCAATGCAAATACAAGAAAGGAAAAGAAGAGAACAAAAACAGGATAGGAAAGAGCCGACTTCATACCGGCAATAAATTCTTCTTCCTTGCGATAGCACGCGGCGGCCAGGCGGAGCTGTTCCGGAATCGTTCCCGACAGCTCGCCTACCTGCAGAAGGGCCGTAAAAAAAGGCGGAAACGCACGGGATCCCGCAAAACTTTCCGCAATGGAGTGCCCTGCTTCGATGGTCGCCTTGATCTCGCCCATAAGAATCTTTTCTTTCCCGCTCCGGCCGCCGCCAAGAATGTCCAAAGTTTCGGTTACGGGAATCCCCGCGGAAAGAAGTGATTCCCATTCTTCCGCCAAATCGGCGAGACGGCGTCTTTTGAAAAGGGACACTTTTTTCTTTTCTACCGTTTTTCTGATGGTCATCGGGTGCAGCCCGCGGCTTCTGAGTTCATCCGCTGCTTCTCTTTTGCCGGCAGCCGCCACTCTTCCTTCCTCTACTTCTCCGCTGTCAGCGTACGCTTTATAAAGGAACTCCATTTTACTCTCCCGCCAAATGCAAAAGTTCTTCTCGTTCTTTTTCTGTCACGCCCTTTACCTTGTATACCGCCTGGCGCAGAGTGCGCATGTCATTCACACCCGTTTCCATATAGGACAGGACCTGTGCTTCTTTTCCTTCGCGGATGAGGTTCGCCACAGCAGGGGTATTTGTCAGAATTTCACGGAGCAGTACAGTTTTAGTTCCCATCCGCCAAAGTCTTTGCGCCGACACGCAGCGGAGGACGGAAGAAATAATCAGGCGCACTTCGCTTTGTTCTTCCGCCGGAAATACATGCACCATGCGGCCGACAGCTTCCAGAGCGCGCCCGTTGTGGAGCGTCCCCAAAACGAGATGCCCTGTTTCTGCCGCGGTAAGCGCCGCCGCTATGGTTTCCCTGTCCCTCATTTCCCCTACGGCAATGACATCAGGATCCTCGCGGAGAGATTCGCGGACACCCTCGGCAAAACTTACCGCGTCACGACCGATTTCCCGCTGGCGGACAAGGGATTTCCCCACGGAAAGGACATACTCCACAGGATCTTCCAAGGTCACGATGTGACGCGCTTTTTCCTTGCCGATTCCTTCCAGTGCTCTTGCCATGGTGGTGCTTTTCCCGCTTCCTGTGGGGCCTGAAAAAAGGACAAGGCCGGAGGATAATTTTGCAATCTTCTCAAACCATTTTTCATCAGGATCTTTTTCCACACGGTCAAGCACGGGCAGCACACGGAGCGCCGCGCAGTCTTTCCCGCCCGCCCGGTACAGATGGATGCGGAACCGATTTTCTCCTATGGAAAAAGAAGTATCGCATGCACCTTTTTCTTCATACACTTTTCGTTTATCCGGTGAAAGGCAGGAATGGAAAAGCATGTCAAAAAAACTTTTCTCCGCTCTTTCTTCCAATTCTTTAAGTCCGCCATATTCACGGACAATAACCCTTCCGCCTTCCGTAAGATGGATATCTGTAGCCTCCGGGTAAAGGGCCAGCCACTGTTCAATATGTTTCATAGTCACTCCCATAAGAGCGCCGCTTCCTCAGGCGGGACGGCGCCGCTTTCCATTAACCGCAAAAGGGATTCCTTCAGGGAATACTGTCCCTGTTTTCTCATACATTCTGAAAACTCTTCGGCTGCCGCGTTTTCATGAAGCAGCCGCCGTTCCTCTTTTCCTATTTCCAGCATTTCAAAAACACCGGTCCGCCCGTCTGCGCCTTTCCCCCTGCAATGATCACAGCCCTTTACCATGTATGCCCGTCTCCCGATAAACGCTTCAGGAAACAACTTTTCTTCCGTCATTTCTCTTGTAATGACCATTTCCTTCCGGCAGGCGGGACAGAGTTTTTTCACAAGCCTTTGAGAAATGATAAGGGACAGCGACGCGGAGAGCAGATACGGCGGAATGCCCATATCTGTCAGGCGGGCAGGCGCCGATACGGCATCGTTCGTATGAAGCGTAGACAGGACAAGATGTCCGGTAAGAGCGGCATGTACGGCAATTTCCGCCGTTTCCCGATCGCGTATTTCCCCGATCATCACCACATCGGGATCCTGCCGCACAAGAGAACGGAGTCCTCTTTCAAAAGTAAGGCCCGCTTTTTCATTCACTTCCACCTGGGTGATTCCCGGTATGCGGTACTCCACGGGATCTTCCACGGAAATCACGCTGATTTCAGGACGGCACACCAGTTTCAGCGCCGCGTAGAGCGTCGATGTTTTCCCGCTTCCCGTAGGACCGGTAGTGAGAATCATGCCGCTTTTCTTTCCTATTTTTGTGCGGAATATTTTCTTCTGCAAGGGAAGCATCCCGAGTTCATTCTTTTCAATGAAATCCATCTGCCCCGATAAAATCCGTATGACGATCGTTTCCCCGTAAACTGAAGGCATCACGGAAAGACGGAAATCCGTATTTCTTTCATCCTTGATTTCCGAAAAACTTCCGTCCTGGGGAATACGATTTTCCCCCACGTCCATACCACCCAGGACTTTGGCCCGCACCGACAGTCCAGCCGCCATATCCGGGGGCAGCCGGTACCTTTCTGTAAGAGTTCCGTCAATGCGGAACCGGACAAGGACAAATTCACGGCACGGTTCCAGATGGACATCGCTCGCCTTTTCCGAAACGGCGGCCTGCAGAATTCTCCGCATGGCAATTTCCGCATTGGCCGCCCGCAGTATTTCCATAATTTCTCCCTTCCGCAGGAAAAGCCCGCGGCCGGTTTCCCACCGCAAGCCTTTCTTTTTACACCTGCATAATGCGCATGATATTCGTAGCAGAAGATTTCCGCCGGTTTATTTCCCCCTGCCTGACCCCTGCCGCGATGACACAAAGGCTGTCCTCCCGAAATTTTTTTCCCTTTCAAAACGGCAGCGGACCGATAGTGCAGATAATTTTCGTCCTTCGCATAGTTCCTCCCGGGACAGTAGAAGTCCTTCCATTTCTATTGCGTAATTGGAATAAAAAATTTACACTTGTATGTAAAGTAAAATATTTTCCGTTTTTCTTTATAGTGTACAAAAAGAGCGGATATAAATAAAGCCTTTTCATTCCTTTGGAAGTTTCTTCATGAACTTTCACGACAAACGCGTCCATCCCGCATTTCTTCTCCTCACCTCTTTTCTTATTCTCATCAGTTACCGTATCATTTCAAATATCATAGCGCAAAACGCCGAAACGGGACGAGTCGGGCAGGGACAGGGGCCGTGGCAGCCACATCCCCGATTTGAATATGGATAATCGTCTACCGCCGCAAACTCATCGACAGCTCCGATATAATGAGCTGCGTCTTCCATGAAATGCGGAATACCATAAAATGCACAAACACCCTGTGCCGGTTAAGAAATAAATATAGCGCTTATATCCGCTTTACAGCAGTCAAAAGCGTTTTCTACCGTTATCCATACTTCCTTTCCGGTCAAGATTGGGGGTAAGAGGAATCCGTTACATGAAAAAGCAAAAGGAGAATCTCCATGATAAAAATACTGTTCGTCTGCCATGGCAATATCTGCCGCTCCCCGATGGCGGAATTTGTTATGAAAGACCTCGTGGCAAAAACCGGATTGGAACATTTGATTTCCGTTTCATCCTGCGCGGCGACTTATGAAGAAATCGGAAACGACACCTATCCCCCTGTACGCCGGCTTCTTAAAGACAAGGGGATCCCTTTCACTAAACGGGAAGCACGGATCTTCACGCCTGCCGATTACGAAGAAAGCACTTATATCATCGGCATGGATGATGAGAACCGCCATGATCTTTACCGTCTTACCAAAGGCGATCCGCAGAAAAAGATCTCTCTCCTTCTCGAATGGACAGGAGAAGATCGGAGCGTTGCCGATCCGTGGTACACTGATGATTATGAAACAACCTACCGTGATATAAGGGAAGGCTGCGCCGCGATTCTCGAAAGGGTCATGCCATGATTTCCGTTTACCCGGCTTTTTACAAAGACTTCAGCTGCAAGGCAGACAGGTGCATCCACTCATGCTGTATGCAGAACTGGGAAATCGACATCGACGAAGCCACGGCAATGAAATATCTCGTCATGACGGGAGAACCGGGAGAAACCATCCGCGCGTCCATGACAGGCACAAAAGGAAACTGTCGTTTCATCATGAAAGACGGCCGCTGCCCTCTTTTGCAGGAAGACGGACTCTGCCGCATCATTGCGGAAACGGGAGAAGAAAATCTTTGCGATATCTGTGCCATGCATCCCCGTTTCTTTGTGGAAAACGGAAATTTTGAACTGGCCGGTGTGGGACTTGCCTGTGAAGAAAGCGTGGAGCTTCTCCTGTCCAATTCCAAGCCTTTTCTTTTCATGGAAGACAGAGGCTTTTCTCTATTCGACTTTCCCACACTGCTTTCCGCTATGGGCTGCAGTCTTCCCGAAGAAGCACTCTCCTATACGCCGACCATCAATGAAACTTACTGCCGGACCATTTTACACGCTCTTTCTCAAACGGAGCCTGTCGATGAAGCATGGACGAAGAGGCTCTCCGCTCTTTCCGGAACTTTCACTTCCACACTGAAAAAGGCATCCTCATATCTTTTCGAAGCGCCTCTCCCGGAATTAACGGCGGTGTATCAATACATTTTCTACCGTGCCCTGGAAAAAGAACCTCTCTACGGCATAGACGCCGTCATGACATACGCCCGGCAAAGCACGGACTTCATCTTCATGGAAACTGCCGTATTCGGAGATCTCCCTGAAAACATACGGCGCTGGTCGGAACAGATCGAATACGACACGGACAATACGGATATCCTTCTGTCACTCATCACAAAATAATATTTCAGCAAAAAAGCAGATCCCGTTAAAGGACCTGCTTTCGTTTTCCCTTAAAACACCTTTCCTTTTAAGAGAAAAATTCCATAAAGTTTTTTTACTGTATGCTCCTAAACAAAAAGAGGGACTCCACTCCGCTTTTCATAGAGATATCTTAGTATTTCATGCTTGTTTTTGCCAATTCTTCCAGAGATGGTTTCAGATAATTTCTTTCCGCGTCACTGGTTACCGCCAGGATTGCTCTGTATCGATTCTCTTTTTTCATGAAGTATCCCCGGATGTAAAGGGGCACGATGAAACCGTCGGCATCGCTTATGACCCGCGCACCCGCCGTGTACGTATGGTCATTTAAACGGGTAATCGGTTCTATGTCCTGCAGACGCACATGGGCAAAGTCTTCGGGGAGTTTCACAAGGGCCGTTTTATTATGCTCGTGTATGGCGTCCACGATGAGTTCATTAATTGCGGGTTCAGCACCCATCAGGTAAAGGTTCGCCATCATAAGCGCCCCTGCAGACACCATATTTTGATCCTTCGCAAAGAAAGGATCCATTCCCTTTTTATTTTCTTCCGTTTCAGAAAAAGAGAAATTCATGACAAAGGCGTCAAAGCTTCCCTCATCAGAAGCGACGAGAAGCTGTCCCGCAGGAAATACTCCTCCTTTTTCCGTACTGAACGGAATCTCTTTCTCCGCCATTTTTTTCACAGACGGCGTTATGACGAAAGGTATATAGACGGCATGATTTCTTAAAGTGATTTCCTTTGTAAGAAAAGGAGCTGCCTGCCTGTAAAGATCTTTCACGGCATCTCCCGGACTTCTGCGGAAATCGGCAGTCAATTGCCTGTCGGCCGCCGTGCCTGTACCCGTCTCTTTATGGGCAGGTTCTGCAAAAACAGCGGTCATGGATGAAACGGTAATCCCCGCCGCCAAGAGTGCTGTCACGAGTCTTTTCATCGAAGTCCCTCCGCGCCTTTTACTAAAACAGGTTCTATAATCCGGCCTGTGGCCTGATTGGTATAAATGGCAGTGGCTCCAAGTTGCCCTTTATCTGCTGACGCGATGAAAAAGACATAAAAAGGCGCTTCCACCCCGTACTGTTCCACAAAAAGAAACATGCTTCCATAAACAAACTCAGTCTGTCCATCTTTTTTATAGGCGAAACGATTGTTGCCGTCTTCCTTTTTCATGCTTTCCCGGATGGTTTCAAGATTCAAAGTCCGATTCTCTCCCAGGATATCAATTTTTTCCGGATGGGCTTTTTCCATGGCCCTGATGATTTCATTCCAGCCGGCGATATCTTTCTCTTCCAATTTTACAGATACAACAGCCGCCTGATGAAAAGCATCCTTCGTCTCCATTTGCAGCTGGGAAAATCTGCCGGCTGCAAAAAGTTTTCCGAGCTGCTCGGCCATCATTTTCTCATGAAGTGCATCGCCTTTTCCAAATAATCCCATCCGCCTGACAGCAGGAAGGATTTCTTTCTCTACTTTTTCCTGGTTCCACTCTTTCTGCAGTTCTTTTCCCACATATGATTTATCTGCTTCCCGGATGGTCATCTCATTTCCCAGCGGAAGAATATGTCCGTCCGCCATTTTTAAATCGGATGCCAGAGACAGTCCGCCCGCTGCCAAAGCAAGCGTGAGCGCCATGGCACATATATGTTTTTTCATAAATGCTCCTTTCATGAGCTGTCTTTAATCATTTTCTTTCATTATACCAAACCCGTCATTCGGAGTAACAGATTCTTCACTCTGTGTCACTATCCCGTTTCCCGTCATTCCCATAAAGCATTCTTGCCTCCGTTCAGAATGACGATTGGAGGAAAAGGCGTCATAATGAGGAAAACAGTAAGCGTCATCCGAAGCGAATGTAAAGGATCTATACACGTGATGAGGGGAGCCGCAGGCACAGCTTGAAAACCTGTACCTGAAAACCGCCTTTTATTCTCCCAACTCGCGGCGGATAAGTTCACTCTTTAATGTCTGCAGCTTGTCGGACAGGTTGATTTCCATCAGATCCGGATTAAGGAGACGTGTGTATTCCGGCCAGAGTGTGTCCATCTGCTTATCTGCATAGCGGATGATTTCAGGAAGTGCGGGCAGCGGAAGGTTTCTGCCGTTTTCTACGACGGGCCTCAGCAGTTCCTCCACCGTATAAGTGCCTGCTTTCAGCTCTTTCCTGCGCCATTTCGCCGATTCCGTGACAAGAGTAAAGTCGCCACCGTCCGCCGCTTTTTCATCATGGAGGCAAACAAGGTCGGTAATCATTTTTCCCGTATCTTTTTTATAGAAACGATAGACCGTCTTGATACCGGGGTTTGTCATTTTTTCCACGTCGTTGGAAAATTTCATAACGGGAACCTCTTTCCCATCCGCTTCTTTCACCGCCATTTTAAAGACGCCCCCCAGAGCGGAAGTACCGTCGGCCGTGATGATTTTCGTACCCACGCCCCACGAGGTGACGGTACATCCCTGCGCTTTGAGGGACTGGATGGTATATTCGTCAAGATCGTTGGAACCGGAAATAATGGCATCAGGGAATCCGGCTTCGGTAAACATACGGGTCGCTTCCTGAGAGAGATAGGCAATATCTCCGCTGTCGATGCGGATCCCGTATTTCCCGGGGAGCCACCCCTCTTCTTTCAGTTCTTTAAACACCTGAATTGCATGGGGTACGCCCATTTCAAGGACATTATAGGTGTCGGCCAAAAGGATGAGGTTGTCATGATACTGGCGAACGTATTCGCGGAAAGCATCTATCTCTTCATCAAAGCTCATGACCCAGCTGTGGGCCATCGTACCGAGGACGGGGATGCCGAACCGTTTTCCCGCTTCCACATTGGATGTGCCGTTGAACCCTCCGATCATGGCGGCCCGCGCGCCCCAGAGCCCGGCAGAATGTCCCTGCGCGCGGCGGAGACCGAACTCCATCAGGGCGTCTTTGGGCGCCACAGTGCGCACGCGCCGTGCTTTCGTGGCGATGAGGCTTTCATGGTTCATAATCATGGATAAACCTGTTTCGAGAAGCATGGCTTCTGTCGTAGTGCCATGGAAACGAAGAAGCGGTTCGCCGGGAAAGACTACAGTGCCTTCCGGTACAGCATAAATATTTCCTTTAAAGCGGAAGTCTTTCAGGTAATCAAGAAAGGCGGGATAAAAAATATGCAGACTTTCCAAGTAATTGATATCTTCTTCATCAAAACGGAAATTTTCTACAAACTGCTGGAGATGCTCAAGCCCCGCCACGATGGTGTAGCCGCCGTTAAAAGGATTCTTTCTGTAAAAACGGTCAAATACGACTTTCCGTTCATGGCGTCCTTTGTTGAAAAGGGCATTTGCCATTGTCAATTGGTATAAATCGGTAATCAAGCCATTCATTTTTATTCCGCCTTTCCTTATATACTTATTCTCAAGACTTATCGTTTTTCATTTCCCTCACCACGGTAACAGGTCCTTCCCATCCGTTCAGGATAACACCTCACCGTTCCTCGTCATTCGGCACTTTTAGCTGCCAGCTGTCGGCTGATAGCTTTTATCTTCTTACCGCTTTCCTCACCACAGGCACAGATCCTTCACATTCGCTTCGGATGACGATCAACGTTCCCCTCATTATGACGCCCTTTCCTCCAATCGTCATTCTGAATGGACACAAGAATGCCTTGTGGGAAAAATGGGAAACGGGACAGTGACACGGAGTGAAGAATCTATGACTCTGATGACATCTTACCGCTTTCCTCACCACGGGTATAGATCCTTCACATTCGTTCAGGATGACGTTTAACGTTTCCCTCACTACAACAGCAAATCCTTTGCTGATGTTTCGTATGACACCTAATGGAAATCATATGCTTCGGCTTTTAACTCACAGCTAATAGCTAACAGCTAATGGCTAACAGCTTATAGCTGACAGCTCACAGCTGATAGCTTTTATCTTCTTACGGCTCCCCTCATCACGGCAACAGATCCTTCGCTCCCGTTCGTATTTAGACTCCATTATAGCACTTCCCCGCCGGTCTTTCAGAAAATGAAAAACGCGCCCGTCACAAGCGCGCTTTCTTTTATAATTCAATTTCTTCCGTCTTTCCGGTAAAATCCGTGATGACCGCGTTTCCCGATGCCAGCCTGAACACGGTATACCTGCCGTCTTTCCGGATCCCGTCCAGGGATTCCTCACAGCTCCTCAGCATGGCGCGCCGCGGTTCCTCCCCTTTATCCTCCCGCAGTTTGCAGGATATGCAGATATTCGACTGATCTGGATGGGTGGCGCAGATTTCCGCGCGGTCGTTCAGAAGAAGCTGTCCGTAAATCTCATCATCTTTATTGAAAAGGAAATGGATTACGCCGCCGCAGACACAGACATTATTCATCGGCCGGAGGCGCGGCCAGATACCGTCCAAAGTGGCCAGATAAAACACACCGCATTGTTTCAGATATTCAGCAATTCTTTCCGCCGCTGCCATACAGATTCCTCCCGTCCTTTATTTCTACATTTATTTTATCATATTCCAAAAGAAATATTTACCTCAATCCCGCTTCCGCTTCTTCTCTGTCCGCCAGGATTTTCACTTCCGTATCCAGATGGGTGAGAACCGCGATGACTTCTTTTCGCGTGTCCGCCGTAGCGTTGATACAGCAGGTCGCCCGCCGGGGATCGATGGTGGTCAGAATGCCGAGATATTCATATCCTTCCATGATACGATTGACGTAGTTCACATCGCCCGGCGCGATTTCTATATAGACTCTGTTATCCACGGGCACGCCTCCGGAGAATGGTATACGGCGGCAGATCCTGCTCTGTCACCATCGTCAGCTCTTCCAGCGGATGGGGCGCTGCTGCCGCCTCTTCACCGTCTTTATTCGTCAGATGCCCGATTGTGACAGGAAACACATCCCCTGCCGGAGTAAGACATTCAACGACCTCTCCCGCTTTGAAATAGTTGCGCTGCTGCACTTTCACCGTACCGTTTCCTTTATCCTGCTCCAGAACAAGACCGATAAAATCATAAGGCTGCTCCGGCTGGGACTTCATATATTCCTGGGCGGAATGGTCGGGGTTCTGGAACGCGAAAGCCGTCGTGTAAGGACGATGGGATACCTTTTCCAGTTCTTCCCGCCATTCCGGACGAACGGAAAATGCCGCTCCCAATTCGTAGTACGAGTCAATCGCTTTCCGGTACGCTGCCACAACCGCCGCCACATAGTAGACGCTCTTCATGCGGCCTTCAATTTTCAGAGAAGAAACGCCCGCTTTGATAAGTTCGGGAATATGGTCGATCATACAGAGGTCTTTGCTGTTGAAAATATATGTGCCGTGCTCATCTTCTTCCACGGGGAAATACTGGCCCGGCCGGGACTCTTCCATCACGGAATATTTAAACCGGCAGGCCTGGATGCATTCACCCCGGTTGGACTGGCGTTTCCCGTTTGTAAAATAATTGGATAAAAGACAGCGGCCGCTCCAGGAAATACAGAGCGCCCCATGGCCGAATACTTCCAGTTCGATATCCACCCGTTTTCTGATATCCGCCATTTCTGAAAGGGATACTTCTCTGGCAAGAACGACGCGGGACGCGCCCATATCTTTCCATCTCCTGACAGTGCGCCAGTTTGCCGCGCTCGCCTGCGTGCTCACATGGACCGGCAAATCAGGCGCTGCTTCACGGGCGATATCAAATACGCCGAGATCGGAAATCAGGACGGCATCCGCATGAATATCCTGTAAATATTTCAGGTATGTGTCAAGCCCTTCCAGATCTTCATTCCGGGGAATGATATTGACCGTGATATACACTTTCTTTCCCATGGAATGGGCATACTCCACAGCCTCTTTCATTTCTTCCCGGGTAAAATTGCCGCCGTAGGCACGGAGACCGAAAGCTTTTCCCGCCATATATACCGCGTCTGCCCCGTAAAGGAGCGCCATTTTCATTTTTTCCATATTTCCCGCCGGCGCGAGAAGTTCCATTCTTTCCACTTGTGTTCCTTTCTTCCCTTATTTCCTTATCTTCCTTGACACCGCAAGACCGTCGCCTTCTTCATGGATAACCGTATCATAATGAGCCTCTACATATTCGAGGTATTCCCGCAGGCGTGTGACAAGCGTCCTGTACCGATGCGCCGCGGGTTCCCCGCTTCGCACCAATCCTCGGAAGAGAATATTATCTGCCGCAATAACCGCATTTTCCGACAATTTCGGCTCAATAAGTTTCAAATGGCGGAGGTACTGCCCTTTCGGCCCGTCAAGGTAAACAAAATCATACGGCCCTGTGAGCGTAGAAAGCACTTCTCCCGCGTCCCCCCAATGACACCGGACACGCTGCTCAAATCCTGCCGCCTGCATGACGGATACAGCCCGTTCATTCCGCAGGGCATCTATTTCTATGGTATCAATTTCCGCCAGAGGAAAATATTCCGCCAGAAGCAAAGCGGAATAGCCGATGGCCGTCCCCACTTCCAGTATTTTCTTTGGATCGGCTGCCGCCGCGGCTTCCAGCAGCAGCTTCCTCTCCGCCCTGCGCAGAATGGGAATATTCTCTTCTTCCGCTTCCCGCTCCAGTTCCTTTCTCAGATCCGCATTCATAGCCATATCAGTCGTCTGTCCCATAGATCCGGTCGATTTCCGCCTGATGTTCTTCAAGCGTCTTCGTGAAGACATGGCGGCCGTCTTTTTCCGCCACATAATAAAAATACTCTCCGGGCGCCGCGTCAAGCACCGCACGAACGGCATCCATGCCGGGACTGCTTATGGGGCCGGGCGGAAGCCCCTGCCGTTCATATGTATTATAAGGCGAATCAATTTTCGTATCCGCTATGGTCAGTTCCTCTTTCTGCCTGCCCAATGCATACTGGACAGTAGCGTCAATCTGAAGAGGCATCTGCTTTTCCAGACGCGCCAGGATAACAGAAGCGATCGGCACCTGATCTTCTTTTAACCGCGCTTCCCGCTCCACCATGGACGCGATGGTCATGAGGGCATGAATAGAAAGATGCTTCTCCTCCGCCCGCCTGCGCAATGCGGGTGTAAGCATTTCATCCGTGCGCCGATACATCATGTCAGCAATCTGCCGGGCGGAGCAAGACTTCGGAATTTCATACGTATCGGCGAAAAGAAATCCTTCTCCCTTCACCTTTGCCTCCTCAGGACCGTACATGTATGGAAAAGGCGCGTAAGTTTCCGCTTCATGAAGAAAATCTCCATAGCATTCCAGCCCCGCCTTCTGAAGAACATCTGCAATCTGCACTGCGGTAAAGCCTTCCGGCACGGTGATCTTCACCACTTCTTCTTTTCCGTTTTTCAGAACCGAAATTGTCTCCGCCACCGTCGAACCACGCCGGAATGTATAGTACCCGCTTTTGAGCGCCTTCCCGTTTCCTGTGGCCAAAAGCATGGCGCGGAAAACGGTGGCACTTCTGATAACGCCTTTCTCCTCAAGCATTTCTCCGATTTCCCGCCCCGTGGCATTCTTCGGTATTTCCACCATCACCGTTCCATCCGCCGGTCCGTGATAAAAGAAATAAAAATAGAGGAACAGGCCCGCCGCCAGCGCCGCAAAAGCAAGCACCATCCCATGCAGGTATTTCCTTTTATCTTTTATAAAAGATATTTCCTTCATAAAACCTCTCTTGTTTCAATCGCGGAAGGACAGAAACCATCGCTGCCTTCCGCTGTTTTCATGACTGGTTTATTATACCACAACTCTGAAAATAGCCGCTTTTTCTCTGCCGTGCTACAATAGGTCCATCAGTAAAGGAGGAACTCCTATGGAAATCAAAATCGGAACTGCCGGTACCGCCAGCCGGACCGTCACGGAAAAAGACACTGCCCTTGCCGTCAAAAGCGGCTCTCTGCAAGTCCTTGCCACTCCTGTTTTATCCGCTCTTATGGAAGAGGCTGCCGTCGCCGCTCTTGCGCCGTACCTGCCTTCAAAACAGACTACGGTAGGCGGTTTCATCGCCGTCCGTCACAACGCGCCCACCCCCGTGGGACAAACGATCAAAGCGACTGCCACCGTGACGGCGGTCAGAGGAAAGAAAATATCTTTCACCATCACCGCGTCTGATGAAAACGGCGCCATCGGTGAGGCGGAGCACACCCGTTTCCTTGTGGATGAAGAAGCATTCATGAGGAAATTACACAAGTAAAAAGCGTTTCAAATCAAAAGGCATGTCAAAAGACGCCCGCGGCATTCTGCGGACGTTTTTCATTGATGCTTTATTTTTTTGTATTGCTTTCCGCAGCGCATTCCACCCCTGTCCCGTCAAAAACGGGGATAAAACTTTGATCGGAAGATTCTTTCTGCTGGATATAGCCGTCTTCAATACCGAGCGCTTCCATGTACGCTTCCGCCTCTTCGTATTCTTCATCGGTAATCCGGCGGTTGATTTCAGGAAACTCTTCCGCTCTTCCGTGAGGCGTGTACTGCCGCATAAGGCTGAAAAGAACATCCCCTTTACGAAACGTTTCCGCCACATATTCCAAAACGCCCTTCGTGTTTTTCATCTGCCCCGGCAAAATGAGGTGTCGGATAAGGACACCCTTTTTTAATATACCGTCGGCACCGATTTCATAGGGACCTGTCTGCCGGAACATCTGCTCAATGGCAGGCATTGCCTTCTCAAAGTAATCCGGCGCACTGCTGTACCTCTCCGCCGCCGCAGCGTCGCTGTACTTCAAATCAGGAAGCCAGCACTGTATTTTCTTCCGCAGGAACGCCACGGTATGGATGCTTTCATAGCCGCCGCAGTTGTACACCACCGGAACGGGAAGCGGTTCTTTCAGACTTTGAAAAACGGCATGGGTAAAATGGGTCGGTGTCACAAGGTCGATATTGTGCGCGCCCCGGTCGATGAGTTCACGGTAAATTTCCGCCAGCCGCTCCACGGATATTTCTATCCCCCGGCGCAGTTCGGATATTTCATAATTCTGGCAATAGACGCAGGATAAATTGCACCCCGCAAAGAAAACCGTTCCCGCGCCTCTTGTCCCGCTGATACACGGTTCTTCCCAATGATGGAGCGCCGCCCGGGATACGATGGGAAGCATGCCTGTCCGGCAGTAACCGACAGCGCCCTGTCCGTGAATGGACTCCCGCCGCGGCACACGGCATCCCCGCGGGCAGATATTACAGATACTCATTATATGTCCTTTATATAAAGCGGGCCTTCCCGCAGAATTTTCACTATCTGATTATACACCGAAAGAAGAAAATCCATTGCCCCCGCCCTGTAAAAATCTTATAATGATACATATTGTGGACAAAGCTGAAAGGAGAAATTTTATGGAACAGCAATCCGGTTTTTTGGACAGAATTTTTCACCTGAAAGAAAATCATACGTCCGTCAGGACAGAAATCATGGCGGGCATCACGACTTTCATGACGATGGCGTATATCCTCGCGGTCAATCCCGGCATCATGAGCGCCGCCGGCATGGATAAAGGCGCGCTTCTTACGGCGACCGCCCTTGCCGCATTCATCGGCACCATTCTCATGGCACTCTTTGCCAATTACCCCTTCGCTCTCGCTCCAGGCATGGGGCTGAATGCGTTTTTCGCTTTCACCGTCGTCGGACAGATGGGCTATTCCTGGCAGACCGCCCTTGCCGCTGTTTGTCTGGAAGGCGTGATTTTCATTATCCTGTCTCTCACCAATGTACGCGAAGCGATTTTCAACGCGATCCCCATCAACCTGAAACGGGCAGTGTCGGCAGGCATCGGCCTGTTCATTGCCTTCATCGGACTGGTTTCCGCCAATATCATCGTCGCCAATCCCGCTACGAAAGTTTCTCTTTTCTCCTTTAAAGGCGCAATTGCTGCAGGCACATTCCACACCGTGGGAGTTCCGGTTCTCCTCGCCATCCTGGGTGTGCTTTTCACAGGCATCCTCATGGTGAAAAAAGTGAGAGGAAATATTCTCTGGGGCATCCTCTTCACATGGGGTCTCGGCATCCTCTGCGAACTCACGGGGCTCTACATTCCCGATCCCGCAAAAGGAGCGTTCAGTACTCTGCCGAACCTTTCCGCAGGCATTGCTTCTTTTTCCCCTGTAAGCCTGTCCCCCATTTTCATGCAGCTTGATTTCTCAAAGGTGATGAGCCCTGATTTCTTCGTTGTCCTCTTCGCGTTCCTTTTCGTGGATATTTTTGATACCCTCGGCACCCTGGTCGGCGTTTCTTCCAAAGCAAACATGCTTGATGAGGAAGGAAAGCTGCCCCGCATCAAAGGCGCTCTCATGGCTGACGCTGTCGCCACCACCATCGGCGCGGGCCTCGGCGTTTCCACCACGACCACCTTCGTAGAAAGTGCGGCAGGCGTTTCTGAAGGCGGACGGACCGGTCTTACCGCCGTCACCGTAGCCGTTCTCTTTGCCCTCTCCCTGTTCCTTTCCCCCTTCTTCCTGGCAATTCCCGCATTTGCCACCGCGCCCGCCCTCATCATCGTGGGCTTCCTCATGTTCACCGCCGTCACGGGCATCAACTTCAGCGACCCCACCGAAGCCATTCCCGCATATATCGCCATCCTTGCCATGCCCTTCACATACAGCATCGCCGAAGGCATCTCGTTCGGCATCATCACTTACACTGTCATGAACGCCCTCACAGGAAACGGGAAAAAGATCAGTGCCCTGATGTATATCCTGACCATCCTCTTCATCGGGAAATATATCTTCCTCTGATCGAAGTATTTCATACAAATGAAACGATAAATTTTTGAAGCACCACGGACCCTTCTTATCAGATAACGGTAAGGAGGGTATTTTACATGTTATGCTCCTTGCAGGCAAATTCGTCCGCCTCGATTTTATACACCGCCACATGCGCTGCCATTCGGTCGGTAAACTCGAAATGCTTTTTATCCTGGCATTCCATGAAAATCGTAAGGATCTTTTTCTTCTCTTCCCTGTCTTTTACCACCGACACCGGCCCGCTCCCGATGATGCTGTGGTAGTACTCGGTATAATCGCAGGCTTTCTCCGCCCGTCCCATGACACCGCCGTTGTCGATTTCAAAACCGATAACAGGATTTGATTCTGCCAGTTCCCGTTTCAGTCCGGCATCAGCACCATGGAAATACACCGTAAGCTTTCCCCCTTCATAAGAGTATCCGTAGTTGACCGGCACCACAAAAACACGGCCGCCGTCCTGAAAACCCAGATGAACGATTTTGCACTCGTCCAGAACTTTTCTGATTTCCGTTTCTTCCGTAATTTCTCTGTCGTTTCTTCTCATTATGCCCTCCTTATAAGAAGCTGGCGCACGCGATGCGACTGAAGGTACTCGCATGCCGAGATGGATTCAATCGCAAAAGAGCTTCCAATGCTTACCGATGCCCTCATCACGGTAATAGATCCTTCACATTCAGGATGACGATTAACGTTTCCCTCATTATGACACCCTTTCCTCCAATCATCATTAGTACCATATAAGTATAGCAAAGAGAAATACAACATTTCCCTTGCTGCTTTCCTCATCACGGCAGCAGATTCTTCACATTCGCTTCGGATGACGCCTTACCGTCCTTCGTCATTCTGAACGGTGGTAAGAATGCTGTATGAAAAAGCAGGGAAACGGGATGGTGACACGGAGTGAAGAATCTATTACACGGACGACATCTTACCGCTTTCCCCACCACGGTAACAGATCCTTCACATTCGTTCAGGATGACGATTAACGTTTTCTCTCATTATAAACCTGGCTGTACCGTCTGTTTAACGTCATTCTAAATGGGGATAAGAATGCTTTGTGGGAAAGATGGGAAACAGCAATATGACATGGAGTGAAGAATCTATGACTCGGATGACATCTTACCGTAAGTGCCGCTTTTATCAAAAGACGAAAAAGCTGTCAGCTTACAGATGATAGAAGCCGGCTATCCGTTTATTTCCTTTCATAAGAAAAAGACTCTTTTCGGAGTCTTTCTTTTATTTTTGTATTTTCGTTTCAGAGATCTTTTTTCTTATTTCAGGAAATTTTTCATTGATTATTTTCCCCATTTTTTCTTTTGCTTCTTTGTCGGGATGAAGGCCGTCCGCCGCAAAATTTTCCGGCATGTCTTCATACATGGCAAAGGGCGCTGCCGTATCGATATGGGTCTGCGTCCGTATCCAGCCGTTCACTTTGTCAAATTCCGCTTTCCAGTTTTCTGCCGTCGGCTGGTGGTAATATTTCCAAATCCGATCCGGGGCGATCGGGGGAATGGTAAGCAGGACAGGCTTGATGTCATTAGCCCTGCATTTTTCCTGAAGAGCTTCCAGGTCAGAAATGACCTCTTCCGCCGTTCCCCCGCAGCGCAGATTGTTTGTTCCACCCATAATGAGAAGGTACCGTACATGGAAAGGGAGGACATCTGCATCGAACCGCCGGAGAAGGTCGTCCGTTTTATCACCGCTCCGGGACATATTTATCGTAGGAAAATCAAGGTAGTACGCATAATTGTAAGGCCAGTCCGCCGGACTGTAAGACATCCTTCCGCCGCCGTGGCTGATACTGTCTCCAAGAATGCCGGTTTCCCAGTTTTCCGCGGGATCATTCACGATCTTTTCCGCTTCACTCCATACGCCTACAGGCCCGCCATTTTCATCAAGACCGCGGACACGCCACCAGACCGTTCCCTGCCGCGGCAGCTCGTCAAAAAGTTCGGGGATTGTAACAATCCCCTGCGAAATGCGATGGACAGACGGTTCACAGCCGTCAGGATTTTCCGGTTCTTCATCAGTGATTTCCACTTCATAAGAAACCGCGTGGGGAATTTTCACAAAAGAATACGCCGGATAAAGAAGAACCGTACCGTTCTGCTCATGGTATTTCACGCGGATCTTCGGCGCGTACCGTTCCATTTCCTGCGCGGCCTTTTCCATCGGCACAGGTGCCGAATAGGCGGAAATGCTCTGCCCGTCCAGACCGATGGCTTTCACCTGGCAGCAGAGGATCCCCGGTCCGTCATAGCTGTCTGTAATTTCTTTTTCAATCATCACACTGTCACGGAAAACATGGCCGTCTTCATAAATCGGCGGGCGCATTTCTTTCCGTCCGAAATGCTGTGTCACAGGTACGATGCGGAAAGAATACCACACCGCGTCCGGATTCGCCGGCCAGCGGACAAAAAGAAGTTCCGGAGAAGCATCCGCCCCGGCAGCGGTCCACATAAAAGCAAAAAAGAAAAGAGAAATAAAAATCCTCTTCATTACAGTCCCCTTTCATTAAACCATGAAAGAAGTATAAGGGATGGAAGAAGAAATAACAAGAAAAAGAAATTTGCCCATCAAAAAAGAGCCCCCGCAGAGGAAACTCTTATCTGCCATAAAAGAAAAACACTCGCTGCCGGCAGCAGGAATGTTCTCTTTCTTCCCTTTTCTATTTTTATGCTTTTGCGGTTTTCGCCTTTCGTGATCTTTTGTCCTTCCGATTTACCGTTTCTTCCGCTTCTTTCACACCGGCCGCTTCCGTTTTTCCTGTGCGCTTTCTTTTCGGCTTTTCTTCCGCGGGCTTTTCCTCTGCCGGTTTTCCGGATTTTATTTTTCCTTTTTCAGATCCGGCTATTTTAACTTTTGTTTTCTGTTTTGCCTTTTCTCTTCTCAGGCGCTTTTCATACAGGTGGTACAGTTTATCCGCCAGACCGGCAATGATTTCTTCCCCTTCCACCAGATCCTTCCAGTAATTCGGAAGAAAATCTGCGCCGAAGCGGACACCTTCTATGGCTCCTGTCAGCGCTGCCGTAATCGGGCTGTTTCCATTATGGTTCGCCGCGGCGATGATCGCATCCACAGGATCATCCACGGCAAGGGCAGCATATACGGCTATCGCCAGAGCTTCATCTGCCTGATCGCCGCTTCCAAGAGAATGGATACTGTCGATGTATGCCCAGACATTCCCCTTTCCGGCAGGCTGGTCATTAGCCTGCTGCTGCGCTGCAGAAAGAAGTGTGGTAATGCTGTCGGTCCGATGGGTTTTATTCAAAAGCCCGTGAATCCGTTCAATAGCCTTGGGAAGCGTCATTCCGTCAGCAAGGCAGGCAATCAGTGCCGATACCGCCCCTGCCGCATAGTAGGCGACAGGAGTCGAGTGGGAAAAAGCCGCCGCCCTTACGCCGGCATTAAAAGCTGTCTTACTGTCGCCGGCATAAAGGAGCCCGATAGGTACCACTCTTGTCAGCGCGCCGCCTCCTTTGCTTTCATTTACCTTATTTTTCGTTGTCCCCATCGTTTCCCCGGAAAACGCATTCAAAAGACCTTCTTCCGGTTTACGGCGGGCATGCATGAATTTTTCCCGCACAAGGCAGATCTCCCGTTCATGAGGCTGCCGTCTCATCCACGTACGCTGCCCGCGCCGCGGTTCCTCCCCCGTCTGGCTGTAAAACCAGCGCATATAGCCGCGGTACAGCCCTTCTGCTTCTTCCAATTTCTTTGCATCTGTCCACAGAAGTCCGTCTACCGTGGCCAGTTCCATCTGCGTATTTCCCGTCACCGGCGCCAGATTTCCGCACTGCCCGTTCCGCACAAGCGTACGCAGGCCAAAGGGCCCGTACTTGTGTTGAATACGACAGACAGAAAGCTCCTGCAAAGGGTACCCCAGTGCATCTCCGCAGGCGCCGCCAATCATCGCGCCGCGGAACATTTCTATCTCCGTCATCTATCCTCCCTCAATCCCGCAAAACCTGATTCCAAATAAAAACACGACCAAAGAAATACGAAAACAGTTCTCCGCATTTCCAATACATAAAGAGGGAACTGCAAAAATTTCCGTAAACCCCAAAAATTCACAGAAACACTGCTGAAAAATAAAAAATAACCGTTTTATATTTATGTATATTGTATCATAATTCACTGCTTTAATCATCTAAAGATACTTTTTTGGAAGGAAAAACGTCCTTTCTCCGTTTCATTTTTTCTGCCGTGGTTAACTTTCTTTTTTCCGCTCCATCCATTAAAATGTAAATGTACTTTATTTTAAAGAAAACGAGGTCACTATGAAAAAAATATTAATCTTATTATCCGCAGCACTCCTTCTTTCTTCCGGCATTTCCCAGGCAGCGGTTCCGCAGGGAGGATATTTCCTTGACAAGAACGGCGTTCCGCTCACAGAAGAAATGCAGACAAAGCCAAGTCTGAAAAGCAATCCCATGCTTCCTCAGAGCGGTGCCGTCCATGCCGCCATGGAATCCCTTCCTCATTCTTCCGCCACAGTCATCCGGATGACCGTCACGGAAGACGGGATCCCCGCCGATGCCGTTGTCACCCAAAGCGCAGGATCCGTCGTTCTTGACGAATATGCCATGAGATGCGTAGAAGGCTGGCGCTTCAACCCTGCCAAACTGGGAGACAAGCCGGTGAGCGCTGCCGTATCCATTCCTGTACGCTTCCTTTCCATGATGGTTTCCACACCTGCTGCTCCGTCCGACCGTCCGATGAAGAAGGCGTCTGCCGAAGTGAAAGAAGCCATAGAAAGAAATAACCATCCTGTGATTCGTGTTTCCGTCTACATCACGGCGGATGGAAAAACTGACGGCAAACCGAAAGCAGACAACGATGGAAATCTGCCGGGCAGCGATTTCAAAATCCTTTCCGGGTATGCGGAAAATTCCGTAAAAGAATGGAGCTTCACACCGGCCGTGAATCCTGACGGAGAACCCATTCCCCAGGAATTGATTGTCCCGGTGCAGTTATAATATTTCTTTGTATCCTATTTCAAAATCATATCCCGTTTTAAAATAAACCCCTTTTGCCGGACGAAGCATTGGCAAAAGGGGTTTTCACTGCAATAAAAAAAATCCGCTGGTCTTTCGACTGATGGAAAATGGTGCGAGCGAAGGGACTTGAACCCTTATGCGCAAGGCGCAGGATCCTAAATCCTGTGCGTCTACCAATTCCGCCACGCTCGCATATTTTCTTATTATAGTTTGTAACGGAAACAGGGTCAAGAAAAGACCGGTAAAAAACCTTCTCCGCAAAAACAGAGAAGGCATCCTGCAGAAAAATTACTTTGTTTCATCAAGAACAGCTGTGCAGTGTGGACAGCGGGTCGCATCATCGGCAATGGGTTCTTTGCAGAACTGACAGGTGCGCGCCGGCGCGGCTTCTTCTTTCGGAAAAGCCCTGTTCATCTGGCGGATCACAAGGAAAATCACGAAAGCGATGATCAGGAAATCAATGATTGTATTGAAAAACTGTCCGTAAGCGATGACAGGCACGTTCATTTCTTTGGCTTCCGCCAGTGTAGCCACCGGTGTTTTTCCCAGATTGATAAACCGATTTGAGAAATCAACACCGCCCATAATCATTCCGATGGGCGGCATGATGACATTTTCCACCAGGGAAGATATGATCTTTCCGAAAGCGCCGCCGATAACGACGCCGACTGCCATATCGACCACATTGCCCCTGACAGCAAAATCCCTGAATTCTTTCATCATACCCATCTTATTTCTCCTTTTCATTCGCAAATATATTAATTTTTTATACTATAGCACATCCTCATCTGCATTTCTACATATTTCTATATAGCTTTATAAAATTTCCGCGCTTCGATTGTTAATCTCCTGTCACTTTCTTGCTTGACAAATAATTGCCATCAAGATACAATAGAAGCGTAAACAGAAGAGACAGCCATTGGCCGTGGCGTTTCTGCTCATTGTTGCTTCTTACACAACCTCTATGAAAAGCTTCCTTTCACCGGGAAGTTTTTTTCGTACTGCAAAAGAGAGAAACCGCCCGGGTTCCCCTCTCCTTTCATCATAGATACGGATTCTTCACTGCTCAGAATAACGCTTAACAGTTCCGCCGTGCCTGCAGCATACCTGCCCTCAACCGTAAAAAGAATCTCTGCTTTCCTATTTCTGTCTTTTTTGATTGGGGGAAACATCCCAATTGCTCATCTGCCGGCATCCATCTGCTAAAAAGCAGCGGATAAGCACCCGCTGCTTTTCTGATAACCGTTTTATTCCTTAATGAATGTATTTCCTGTCACTACAGGAACAGAGCGATCCTGCCGAACCATTTCTCCTCCCAGCGGATCGATGGCAGACGATACGGTAAGCATCGTGCAGAATGCTCCCCACACGAGAAGAACCACCTTGCTCTCCTTCAATTCCGCCGTCATCCTTCCGAAGAATCTTTTCATCGGCAGCCTGCTCCCTGCTGCGCCTCTTCTTTCTGATTCTGCCGGTGTATAATGATTGGCTGCTGTCATGAACTTCATCTCCTTTATCATCCGCTCTTGTACCATTTCCTTTTCTTGGTCCTATTATACCCACATGGGTATTTACATTCAATAATCATTTGCAAAATAAAGTCCGTTAATGGACAATTCGCACAGATTGTGCATTGAATGGCAAAATCAGTCATATTCCCTGCACAATAAAAAACTACCATAAAATGCAAGCGACCATTTCATGGCAGTTTCTTACTATCTCAGAATCCCAGATCGGCAAGCCACTTTTGGATTTCAGAACGGATGGCCTCCGGAACTTCCCGCCCCCGTTTCCCTTCCATCCCGATTCCTTTTGGCACTTTTATAAAATCTACTCTTCTTGATAATTACATTCATCCATGATAGATCTTATAGTATTAAATACTTCTTTAAATTTTTCAAAATTTATTTGCTTATAATTACTACATACATACTTAGAAAAATAATCTTTTCCATAAAATTCATTCAAATCTGGTCTATCTTCTCTTGAAAAGCTTCTTCCTTTTGCATCTTCATGACATAGTGTCCTTTCATCAAATAAATCTTCTATCTCGCAAGAAGTCTGATTCTCTGCTAACTTCATAGTCATTACAAATAACTTCATGTCTGAATTTAATTGGATATAACCATTCGTTTTTAATCTATTTTTTTCTTCACTATTCAACTTAACAGAAAACTTATTTAAAGGCTTGTTCCTAATAGATAATTCATTGTCAAAAAACAAGATTATTGGAGCCTTTCTTTCTGTACTAGAATATTTTTTAAAATATTCTATATAACCAAACTTTGATTTATTATTTCTACCATTAGTTCCCGCTTCTCTTTCATTTCGTTTTATATCAAAATAATTAGAATATAAATTTGTTAAGGTATCCCCTCCATCCCTGTTTATACCCAAAAAGTATTCTAATCTTCTAGTTTTATTTAAAAAGGATACCAAAAATTTAACTCCTCCATCATCTTCTACATTTACTAATTCAGGATACTCCAAGCTTAAAGACTTTAACGCAGATTTTAAATACCGTACATCTGTTTTTCCTTCTGTTATAATAAGTGGTTTCTTATTTTGCCAAAAATATTTATAGAATAAAAACTTCATATATTCTTTTTCTCTTTTGTTAAAAGCATCAACTCTCCCCAAAAAATTATTTTTCTTCTTATTAGCTTTATTATTTGCTTGATTATTATACCAATCCAATTGATTTATAAAAGAGAATCGCCCTTCTATCTGATCCATAGTACCTTCTATAGAACCAATAGTAAATGTTCCTTTAGTATAAAGATTATGCGCCATTGCTCTTGTCTGTCTACAGTAATCACTATTAACATTCAATTTTTCATTTACTACTAAACCGGTAACATTTTGTCTATGATGATAATCCTGTATTCTTGTTTTTCTATCATTCATATGAAAACCAGCTCGTTCTATCTCAACCTTAATTTCACTAAAGAAATCCTTTTCAACACTTATAAAATCTGCATTGGTAGAAAACGTTAAATCATCAGCATAACGGGTATAATCTAATCTATATTTTTTTGCAATTTTCCTTAATCGTAAGTCTAATATCTGACAAATAAGGTTACTTATTATAGGAGAAGATGGTGCACCCTGTGGTAAACACCCTTTATAGCAGGTTAACTGAGCAATGATAGTCGCAATTTCAGGTAACATATTAAAATATTTGTTCTTCTGAAAGAAACCTTTAACTCGACCAAAATGAATACTTCCGAAAAAATTTTCTAAATCTAAATTGATTACAAAACGCTTTTTCCTATGTATTTTGGCATTAGTTATAATTCCTCTTCCTTTAATGAATGCATGTGCAGTCTTTGATCTATATCCTTTATTTTCCCAAATGGATTCTTGCACTTCCCACAACCGATTAACTAGAGACATTTGTATTTTTAAAAGAACATTCTTAGGTGCATCAATCCGTCGAAAACCTCCATCTCTTTTAAGTATGCTAAAAGAATGATAATTACTATCTATACCTTGTTTATACAATATATAGGTTAGTTGACTTAATTTAACCTCTAAAAACTGTGCCAATTGCTTTCTTGTAATAATATCAGAAAATTTTTCCATCCATATCTCCCCCAATGTAAAAAGCATGTGACAACTCATTATGCAGAGAATCTGAGACTCTCAGTAGTGAAACTTATGGAAGCGCTATTGCTCCTACCATTGCTATAAATACCTGCGAAACACAAGTAAAAAATCTTGTCACATGCTTTCTATATAATACATGAAAACAACTGTTAAGTCACTACTTCATTTCCCTTGTCCGTACGTCGCATTCGGGCCGTGCTTCCTTTGGTAGTGCTCATCAAGGATGTATGCGGGAAGCGAGGCCGAAGGATTCAATAATTTTGTTTTCAGCGCCATTTCCGCCGCAGTCTCCATGACGACCGCATGGTACACAGCGTCCGCCGCGTTTTTTCCCCAGGCAAAAGGCCCGTGGTTCCGTACAAGGGCACCGGGCACGGCAAGCGGCTCGTATCCGCGGCAGCGCACGGTTTCTATAATGACGGCACCCGTATTTTTCTCATAAGCGTTTTTCGTTTCTTCTTCCGTAAGCGCCCTTGTGCAGGGGATATCCCCATAAAAATAATCCGCATGGGTCGTACCGAGGACAGGAATATCGAGTCCCGCCTGGGCAAAAGCTGCGGCATTGACGGAATGGGTATGTGTCACACCGCCAATTTCAGGAAACGCGCGGTAAAGCGCCAGATGTGTCTCCGTATCGGAAGATGGTTTCCATTTCCCTTCCACTGTTTCTCCCGTCTCCACATCGACTGCTACCATGTCGCCCGCTGTCATGCTCTCATAAGGCACACCTGACGGTTTGATGACCATAAGGCCTTTCTCCCGGTCGATACCGCTCACATTCCCCCATGTATAGATCACGACACCCCGTTTCACAAGTTCCAGATTGGCGGCGCACACCGCTTCTTTTAATGTCTCCAGCATAGAACCCTCCTGCTTTTTCTTTTTTAATAACAGTACAAAACCACACCCTGTTATTTTATTGATTTACGCTTTATGGTTTTTATCAATTCTCCTATAAATTTCTCTCCGCCGCTTCGGATGACGATTAACGTTCCCCCCATTATGACACCCTTTCCTCCAGTCGTCATTCTGAACGGTGGCAAGAATGCTGTGTAAGAAAGACGGGAAACAGCAACATGACACCGAGTGAAGAATCTATGATTCTGATGACATCTTACGGCTTTCCTCACCACGGCAGCAGATCCTTCACATTCGCTTCGGATGACGTTTAACGTTTCCCTCACTACAACAGCAAATCCTTTGCTGATGTTTCGTATGACACCTAATGGAAATCATATGCTTCGGCTTTTAACTCACAGCTGATAGCTCACAGCTAATGGCTAACAGCTTATAGCTGACAGCTTCTATTTCCCAGCTTACACTCTCCGATTTCCATCTTCCGATGATTTCCCAAAAATATATGCCGCTGCGCCTTCCGCCATTTTTACCCCCTGATGAGCCGCACCTTCTACGGTTTCCAGTTTCCAGCGGAAAGGAACCCGCAGCTCCTCCGCTTTTGCTTTACACTGCCAGAAATAATTCGTACACCGTTCCATACGGTTCATCCCCTGGGCGTCTGCTTCGGGCGTATCGCGGAACGGCGGTTTCCGCTCCACATCCTTTTCACCTATGAAGAGAATGACCGGCTCTGCAAACGCTTCCCCCAGTTCCTCATCAGTAATCCCCACATTCTTTATGCCGTAAGGATAATCAATATCCCTGTCAGGCATGGTAAACCAGCCGGAATTGGCCACGGCGATTACATCCACGTTTTTCTTTCCTCCGAGGAGCGCCCATCGATGGACAAACTGCCCACCTGCAGAATGGCCGAAAAGAATGATTTTCCCTGCTGCCTGCGTGCGGTTTTTTACTTCTGCCACGATCCGGTCCGCCGCGGAGAACGTCCGCTCTTCTTTTTCACGGATATGTCCGTCTGTATCCATGATGCCGCCTTCCTGATACCATTCCGCGCCGGGATACTTCCTTTCCGTCAACTCCGGACAGACGATCAGCATATTCCTTTCCTCCGCCAGCTTCCGGAGCGCTTTGCAATATTCCGCGCCAGCCCTGCCAAAGCCATGGAATGCAATAAAGACGGCATCCTTTTCCGTCCACCTGCCGGGGCGATAGTAGTACAGGCAAAGAGCATCCTGATTCACCCCTGTCCGTTCCCTGATGCAGGACATACTTTCTCCCGCCGGAATGGGGCGTACCGCCATTTCCTTTTTCCTTTTCGGCAGAAGCCACACAGCAGCAGCCGCAGCAGCGACAGCGGTGAGTGCTTTGAAAACTTTATTTCCCATCATTTCTCCTCATCCATTATTTCTATCATTTTTATGAAATCCTTTTCTATCGGCATTATACCACAGGGTTCTTCTTTTCAATTTCCCATATCTTTCTACCGGTCTTCATCAAATTTTATTGCCGTCTCTCCGCCGGGACTGTATATTCTCCCTTTGGTACTCTCCTATAAAAATTATATGTAACCTTATTTCTTCGTTCAGCCCTTCTTTTAAAATGACTTCAAGTTATCGTTTTGTATCTTGGAATATATTTTACTCATTACTCCGGAGTCATTTTCCTGTTTATTCTCTATTAATTGTATTGTTTCTCTTTTCAGAAATTGCTCTTTATTTGTGTATACTTATTTCATAAGAGCCCCCGCCCGCAAGGAGCCTCAGCGCTTTTTATATTGTTGTACGGCGGCCGGCATGATACAATCAGAAAGAGAAATGCGGACAAGATCAGACTGCATTTATTTTATTGGGGAAATGTAAGGAGGTTTTTCAATCATGAAAAAGAAATTGGCTGTGCTCGCCGCAGCGGCAGTCGCTGCAGGTATCCTTTTCAGCGGATGCGGCGGTTCCAAGAACGGCGGCACAAAAAGCAGCTCTGCCGCCTGGAAGCCGGAAAAAGACGTAAAGATTATCGTCGCCTATAAAGCAGGTTCCGGTACGGATACAGGCGCGCGTCTGCTTGCCAACAGTGCCAAGAAGTATGTCGGCCAGACCCTGGTCATCGAAAACAAACCCGGGGCTGACGGAAAAATCGGCTGGACGGAACTCGCCAAGGCCAAACCGGACGGATACACCTTAGGATTCATCAATCTGCCGACCTACACCACGCTCGCTTCCCAGAAAGGCGCTGCCTTTGATGAAAAGTCCATTATCCCGATTGCAAACCATCTGACGGAAACCGCTGTGGTTGTCGTCAGGAAAGACGCAAAGTGGAAGGACTTAAAAGAACTCGTGGCAGACGCACAGGCAAACCCGGGGCAGCTGAAAGCTTCCACCAACGGCGTACAGGCCTCCAACCACACCTCCGCCCAGCTTCTCGCCCAGTCCGCGAAATTTGAATATAATGCCGTTCCTTATGGCGGTACTGCCGACCAGCTCCTTGCTCTCCGCCAGGGCGAAGTGGACTTCTCCTGCGCTAAAGTTGCCGACGTCATCAAACTGATTAACGGTGAAAATGCCGAACTCCGTGTCCTCGGTGTATTTGATGAAAAGCGCGACCCCCAGCTGCCTGACGTTCCGACACTCGGCGAACTCGGCTACTACAATAAATGGTACGGATCTGCCCGCGCTATTGTCGCCCCGAAAGGCACCCCCGAAAATATAATTAAATTCTATGAAGACGCTTTCAAAAAAACCATGGAAGACAAAGATGTTGTGGAAGCCCACAAGAAAGCCGGCATGGTTCTCGATTACAAGGACAGCAAAGATCTGGGCAGACTCATTGACGAGCAGCTCGCTTTCTGCAAAGATGTAGTCAGCAAACTGTACGAAAAGAAATAATAGTGCAAGTGCTGCATGAAACAGGGGAAATCACGCATTTCCCTTTAAGCGTCACCGCGTTTCATTAGACAGAAAACCTGCTTCTTTTCCAAGGGGCAGGTTTGTCCGTTCTGACCGGTTTGAAACCGCGGAGGTTCTCTTTAAGGAGTATTGTATGAAAAAATCAGATATTTATATCTGCGGATTCATGTATCTTTTCTCATTTTTCTTTTTATATCTGACATTGGACTTTCCCGAACCGGCAAGACACTATCCGTATTTCGTCATCGGGCTGCTCCTTCTTCTGACAACGGTCCGCATGAGCCATCTGTTCCGCGATTACAGAAGAGAGCGCAAAATCATCAGCGACAGTTCCCAGGTATTTGACGGCTTTCTCCCGAAACAGTTCTGGGTCATGTTCGCCGCTTTCCTCCTGTTCTTTCTCCTGATGTACCTCTTCGGCTTCTACATCGCCTCCATCGTATACATCTTCATCTGCCTCCGCTTCTTCAGGATCGAAATGAAATACATCCTTCTTGTCCTGATCTGCATGGCCGCCCTCATCTACGGTACATTCGATGTATTTCTCAACGTACCCCTGCCTGAAGGGATCATTATGGAAGAATTCTTATAACCGGAGGAAATACCATGGATGCAAACACATTCGGACTCATGTCGGCAGGTTTTGCCAACGCCCTCATGCCGTCTAATCTAATCATGATGATTATCGGCGTCACCATCGGAATCGTTGTCGGCTGTATGCCGGGCCTTTCCGCCGCCATGGGCGTAGCGCTTCTTCTGCCGCTTACCTTCGGCATGGCTCCCGAAACGGGACTGATCATGCTCGGCGGCATTTACTGCGGCGCCATCTTCGGCGGTTCTATTTCCGCCATCCTGATCCATACCCCCGGCACACCCGCTTCCGCGGCAACGGCGCTCGACGGGTATGAACTCACCAAACAGGGAAAAGCCGGCAAGGCACTCGGCACGGCATGCATCGCTTCTTTCTTCGGCGGTCTCCTTTCCTGTATTTCTCTTTATTTCTTTGCTCCCATGCTTGCTGAACTGGCTATGAAGTTCGGAAGCCCTGAATATTTCTGGCTTGCTCTCTTCGGACTCACCATCATTGCGGGCGTCACCACGGGCTCCATGGTGAAAGGACTCATGAGCGGCGCCTTCGGCCTCATTCTTTCCACCATCGGCATGGATCCCATGGAAGGTACGGAACGGTTCATGTTCGGCATAGACGAACTGTACAACGGCATTAATGTCACCTGTGCCCTCATCGGTCTCTTTTCTCTTTCCCAGGTCTTCATTCTTGCGGAAAAAGCGATTAAGGAAAGAGGAAGTATCGTCAAATTTCACGACTCCGTCATGCTGAAATTCCGTGAGCTGAAACAAATCGGGCCGACCGTTATCCGCTCCTGGCTCATCGGGAACATCATCGGTATCCTCCCCGGCGCGGGCGCTTCCATTGCCTGCTTCCTAGGTTACAATACGGCCAAACAGTTCTCCAAAAAGCCGGAAGATTTCGGCCGCGGCTCCATTGAAGGCGTCGCCGGTTCGGAAGCGGCAAACAACGCTGTTACCGGCGGCTCCCTCATTCCCACACTGACACTGGGCATTCCGGGAGAATCAGTGACCGCCGTACTCATGGGCGGCCTCATCATCCAGGGTCTCCAGCCGGGCCCGGAGCTTTTCACCAAGTACGCTCCCATGACATATACCTTCTTTGCGGGGTTCGTCATTGTCCAGTTCTTCATGCTCCTTATCGGCCTAGGCGGATGCCGCATATTTGCCCATATTTCCAAATTGTCCGACGCCGTTCTCATTCCCTGCATCTTTGTCCTCTGCGTTGTCGGCTCCTTTGCCATCAATAACAGCTTTGTCGACGTAGTTATCATGTTCATCTTCGGCATTATGGGCTACCTGATGAGAAAGCTGGGGTTAAATACGGCAGCCGTCGTCCTTGCCCTTATTTTAGGACCGATCGGCGAAAGAGGCCTCCGCAGAAGCCTGACTCTTTCGGGCAATGATATCACCATCCTGTTCTCCACCCCCATCTGCTGGGTACTCATCACTCTCTGCATCCTTTCCTCTTTCTCCCCGCTTCTCATGGACTGGCTGAAAAAAGGAAAACAGGCAATCAAAGGAAAATAAAAGAAATACCCCTTCATACATTTCCCACGCAAAAACGGATCCGCGCCATATATGCAGATCCGTTTTACTATGCATTGAAATAATTTCACCCGCAGTTCCGGAAATGCGCCTCTCCTCCGAGAACGGATGAAAAGCCGACAGCCCTTCGTCTCCTTCCATTCAGAATGACATCTTACGGTTTTCCTCACCACGGTAATAGATCCTTCGCTATCGCTCAGGATGACACCTTACCATCTCCCTCACTACGGCAGCAAATTCTTCGCTGGCGCTCACACGAGAACGCTTAACGTTTCCCGTCATAGTGACTCTTTCCTTCAATCGTCATTCTGAATGGACGCAAGAATGCTTTGTGAGAAAGACAGGAAACGGGACAGTGACACAGAGTGAAGAATCTATTACCCGGATAACATCTTACCGTCCGTTGTCATTCAGCACTTTTAGCTGACAGCTCACAGCTAACAGCTGATAGCTTTTATCTTCTTACCGCTTTCCTCATCACGGGTACAGATCCTTCGCTATCGCTTCAGGATGACGCCTTTCGTTCTCCATCATTATGACGCTTCCCGTTCCCCATCACTAGTGACGCCCTTTCCTTCAATCGTCATTCTGAACGGAGGCAAAAATGCTGTTCGAGAAAGACGGGAAACGGGATAGTGACACGGAGTGAAGAATCTATTACCTTGAATGACATCTTACCGTTTTCCTCACCACGGCAGCAAATCCTTCTCCGCTGATATCCAAAGCAATGGGCAAACAGCGTCTCCTATTTTCAGTCTTTTGTCTCTGACCCACAGCTCACAGCTAACGGCTCACAGCTATCGGCCATCATTCCCTTTCCGAAAGATTAGGGTTATTTATAAAAATAGCGGCAAAAGGCATTCAGTTTTTATATTTTTCCATGTATAATAAAGTACAAACAGAAGGAAGCGCTGACCATTTGTATTGGTGCAGTTTTTATCTTCCCGTAAGGAAAACCGCGGAGTTAGAAAATTTCGTTTTTTCGACAAGGTAAATAAAAAACGCGCCGCCGTGAAAGCGGAAAGTCCTGCGCTTTCTTTTTATAGTTGCCCGACTGCGGGCATAAAGCGGCTGCGGCGTCACCGCTTCTATACTTCCCTGAAAGGTCGTGTTCGGGACATGAAAGAATTGGTCCGTCTGGAGGGAATCACCAAGGCTTACGGTGATCATGTCATTATCCCCCCGCTCTCACTCTCTATCCATGATGGCGAGTTTTTAACTTTATTAGGTCCTTCCGGCTGCGGAAAGACGACTCTTCTCCGTATGCTTGCAGGGCTGGACACTCCGACAAAAGGAAAAATCATCCTTGACGGGCAGGATATCACAAATCTCCCCCCTTATAAACGGGATGTGAATATGGTATTCCAGAATTACGCTTTGTTCCCCCATATGACGGCAGAGGAAAATATCGGTTTCGGCCTGCGCATGAAAGGCGTCGGCAAAGAGGAAGCCGCGAAGCGCACACAGAAACTGCTGAAACTGATCCGGCTGGAAGATCTCCGCAGCCGGTATCCTTCGCAGATGTCGGGAGGGCAGCAGCAGCGTGTCGCCGTGGCCCGTGCCCTCGTAAATAATCCGAAAATGCTTCTTTTAGACGAACCTCTCGGCGCTCTTGATTACCAGCTCCGCAAAACGCTCCAGATCGAGCTGAAAGACCTGCAGGAAGAACTTGGCCTTACTTTCGTATTCGTCACCCATGATCAGGAAGAAGCCCTCACCATGAGCGACCGCATCGTTATCATGGATAAGGGGGAAATCCAGCAGGACGATGATCCCAATACGATTTACCATTATCCAAAAACAAAATTTGTCGCCGGCTTCATCGGAGAAAGCAATTTTTTTGATAACGGGAAGGAAATTCTTGTCCTCCGCCCTGAAAAGCTGAATCTCTGCGGCGGAAAAGATGGCGATGATTCCCATCCCGCACCGCGCTTCTTCGGCACGGTAGACGATGTGATTTTTTACGGCACCATTGATAAAGTATTCATCCGTCTTGACGGCACGGGACAGGAAGTCCTCGCCTACCAGTACTTTGATGACGTCCACCGTTGGCAGATTAACGACCATGTAGGCATCTGGTGGTATGAAAAAGACGAGGTCAGAGTAGAACGATGAAAAGAAACGGAAAATATCTGCTCGTCCCGTCCATGGTCTGGCTGGCTGTTTTCTTTGTCATCCCCATGCTCATCGTGGTGGCGGTTTCCTTTGCTTCCCGCACGGCATACGGACAGATCGTTTTTGGCTGGACTTTCCAAAACTATACAAGATTTTTGGATTCTCTTTATATTTCCATTTTCGGACGGACAATTTTCATAGCCGTCGTGACCACGGTATGTACCATCCTTATGGGCTATCCGCTGGCATACTGCATCGCCCGGCTCCCCCGCCGTCTGCGGCAGAAAGGGCTGATCCTCTGTATGATTCCTTTCTGGATCAATTTCCTTATCCGTTCCTATGCGTGGGTGATCATCCTCCGCAGCCAGGGCGTGCTGAATACGATTCTGATGAAGCTGGAAATAATTTCCCAGCCGATCCAGTTCCTGTACAATGAAGGCGCCGTCATGCTGGGCATGGTATACGCCCTTCTTCCTTTTATGATCCTCCCCGTTTATGTTTCCATTGAACAGCTTGACCGCAGACTTCTGGAAGCTGCCGCCGATCTGGGCGCTTCTCCCGTGACAGCATTCCGAAAGATCACCCTGCCTCTGACGATGCCCGGCATTGCGGCAGGGACGGTACTGGTTTTCATTTCTTCCCTCGGCATGTTTGTCGTCCCTGACGTCATGGGCGGAGCGAAAGCGGCTCTCGTGGGCAACGTCATACAGAACCAGTTCCTCTCCGCCCGCGACTGGCCTTTCGGCTCGGCACTGTCCATCGTGCTTGCCCTGCTTTCCCTCATTCTTATTTTCCTCTATTATCGGGCGATTCAGGCGCAGAAAGGAGACAGCGATGCAGAAAACATGGCGTAGCCATCTCCTTGTTTCTTACGCTTTGGCAGTGCTGGCCTTCCTTTACCTGCCCATTCTTATCCTGGCTCTGTACTCCTTCAACGACTCCCGCATGAACGCTGTGTGGGCAGGCTTCACGTTTAAATGGTACGCCCAGCTTTTTAATAACCGCCATGTGGCGGAGGCACTCGCCAATACGCTCGTCATCGGATTCATTTCCACGGCGGTGTCCACCATTCTCGGTACGACCGCGGCGCTCGCCCTTCACAAATACCGTTATAAATGGCAGGGACTCTTGAACGGCCTTATCTATCTTCCTATCCTCATTCCCGAAATTGTCATGGGACTTTCCCTTCTCGTCCTCTTTTCTCAGATCCATTTACCGCTGGGACGGACAAGCATCATCCTCGCCCACATCACCTTCTGCCTGTCTTTCGTAGTCATCACGGTGGGGGCGCGGCTTGACGGGCTGAAACAGGAATACGAAGAAGCCGCCGGCGATTTGTATGCCCGTCCGTGGCAGTGCTTCCGCTACATCACGCTTCCCCTCATCATGCCGGGAATCACTGCGGGCGCGCTCATCGCTTTCACACTGTCCATCGATGACTTCATCATCAGCTTCTTCGCAGCCGGACCGAATTCGACAACTCTCCCGCTTTACATCTACGCCATGGTGAAGCGAGGGATTTCTCCGGAAATCAATGCCCTTTCCACCCTCATGATCGCCGCTGAAATCGCGCTCGTCCTTCTGGCGGATTTTTTTCAGATCCGGCAGGCGGGAACCGGCAGAAAAAAAGAACTGCCCGATGACCGGCAGTAAACAGCTTCTCTTTTCTCATGATCCGCCGCCCCAAAGTATTCCTTGATTGTCTTAGACAGGAGTTCTCATGGATATCAATTTCCTTTTATTTGAGCAGTTTGAAACACTGGATCTCTTCGGGCCGGTCGAAATATGCGGCCGCCATCCCGATTTCCAACTTCACTATATCTCACAAAACGGCGGCCTTGTCACGAGTACGCAGGGTGTAAGAATTGATACGGAACCCCAAAGAAATATGAATACATCGGGCGCGCTTGTCATTCCCGGCGGCGCCGGTACACGCACACTGATAAAAGAGGAACCTTTTTTGAAAAATTTACGCCGTCTTTCGGAGAACGCCTCTTTCGTCCTGTCCGTCTGTACCGGCTCCGCCCTTCTTGCCCAATGCGGAGCCCTCGAAGAAAAAAGGGCTACCTCCAATAAAAGAGCTTTCGACTGGGTCGTTTCCACATCCGATAAAGTCCATTGGATAAGAAAAGCACGCTGGGTGCACGACGGAAAATTTTATACCTCGTCCGGCATTTCTGCAGGAATGGACATGACACTCGGCTTTATCCGCGACCGTTTCGGCGCAAATGCGGCAGAACGTATCGCCGCCCGTATGGAATACATATGGAACAAAGACCCTGATATTGATTTCTTTGGTACATAAGAACCATCCTATGCTCAATCCCCTACATCCCCATTATCCCGAACCGATTTTCGTTTCCCCTGAAGGAGATTTCCTATGAAAAAATTCTTTTCCCTTTTCCTCGCAGGCGCATGCCTTGCCGCTGCGGGCTGCGGATCAGCCCCTGACGGTAATACGAAAAGCGGGGGAGACACGCAAGTCCTGAACCTGTACAGCTGGGCGGACAATTTTTCTCCCGACGTCCTTTCGGATTTCGAAAAGAAATACAACTGCAAGATCAACTACGACGTTTTCGCAAACAATGAAGAACTCCTCGCAAAAATACAGGCAGGTGGTTCGGAGTATGATGTCATCCAGCCGTCAGACTACATGGTCGCCACCATGATCAAGCTGAACCTCCTCGAAAAACTGGATAAAAGCAAAATAAAGAATACGGAAAATATGCTTCCCGCCCTGCAGAATCCTCCCTATGACCCTTCAGGCGATTATTCTGTCATCTACACCTGGGGCGTCACAGGCATTGCTTACAACACAAAATACATCAAAGATACGCCCCGCTCATGGAATGATTTGTGGAAAGACGAATACAAAGGCCGTGTCATCCTGCTCAACGACAACCGTGAAGTCATCGGCATGGGACTCAAGAAAGACGGGCATTCCGTAAACTCGAAAGATCCAAACGAAGTCACACAGGCCGTCAACCATCTCCACAAACTGATCCCCAACCTCCTCGCCTTTGACACCGACACCATCAAGCAGAAATTCATCGCCGAAGAAGCCTGGATCGGCACCATGTGGTCCGGCGACACTTCTTTTACCCACAAGGATAATCCAGACATTGCCTTCATTATTCCCAAAGAAGGCGCCGTCATCTGGGCGGACACCTTTGCCATCCCCAAAGGAGCGAAACACAAAGAACTGGCGGAAGCTTTCATCAATTACCTCTATGATCCGCAGGTCAGCGCGAAAAATTACGAATACATCGGCTACAACGACCCCAACGCCAAAGCGGAAACCTATCATTCCGAAGAATATAACAGAGATCCCATGCTGAAAGCCGCCCGCGACTACATTTCCCGCGGTGAATGGATCGAAGACATCGGAGAAGCCCTCACCATGTACGACAGGGCATGGACAGAACTGAAAATAGGGAAATAGAAATAAGAGCCACAAAAGCAAAAGACGGTTGCACTGACCGTCTTTTTTGCTCCGAATCCTACCGGTTCGGATTAAATACTTTACGAGGATACTCGCTCGCCGGAATGATTCAAATCGTAAAAGAATAGTTAGCCTGCAGCTGACAGCTCACAGCTAACAGCTAATAGCTATTCCCCTTTTTGCCGGCTTCCTCACCACGGTAATAGATCCTTCACATTCGTTCAGGATGACGCTTAACTGTCCGTCATCACTCAGAACGGGGGCAGAAAAAGAATCTTCATTCTATTCTTTTGCGTCATTCCCCCAAGCCAGTATCCTCCGTCCGGCTTCGCCGGCCACCTCCTTATAAACAAGGAGGCTTACCCAATCCCTATTCTTCCCGTTAGAATCCCTTTCCTTAACACTGTAACAAATCCTTTGTTGTCGCTTTGAATGACGCCTTACTGATTCCCTACCATGGGTGCAGATCCTTCATATCCGCTTAGTATGACGATTAACGTTTCCCTCATTATGACGCCCTTCCCTCCAATCGTCATTCTGAGCGGAGACAAGAATGCCTTGTGGGAAAGACGGGAAGCAGCAATATGACACAGAGTGAAGAATCTATTATTCTGATGACGCCTTACCGTCAATACCGCTTTTTACACAAAGATCATGGAACCTGCCGCCAGGAGGAGCCCGTAGGTCAGGCGGTTGAACATCTGCTGGTTGATCATGCTGTGGATTTTATTTCCCAAATAGACTGCAATGACGAGAGGAATCACACCGATGCCCAGAAGTTCAAAAAATTCCGTATTGTACAACCCCTTTTCATAGTCTGTGAACATGAGGACAAGGTTCAGCACGGTCCAGACGGAAGCCACATTGGCACGGAAGGCATTTTTATCCCGGAAGGCCGACGCCAGGTAAACGACCAGGAGCGCGCCGCCGGAAGCAAACATGCCGTGGATGATGCCCGCGCCGAGAAGGACAGGAATGGCAACCCAGACAGGAAGGGATGCACCGGACGGTTTCAGGAGAAGATTTTTGAGCGCCACGCCGACAATGAGAAGTCCGTACACAGGCACAAGAATGCGGGCGTCCACAATATTGTAGAGATAAATACCGACCGCCATGCCGATAAGCATGAAGAGAATGATGCGTCCCAGTTCTTTTTTATTGATGTACTCTCTGTTTTTAACCATAAGGTATACGCAGACCAGCCAGCAGATCACATTGATGACCGCTTTGGCCATGTCCGGCCCGTAGAGCAGGATTGTCGGCGGAATAGAGAGCATGACACCGGCAAATCCTGTGAGTGCCTGTACGATATTCGAGATGAAGACGGCTGCCATGAAGAGACCCATTTTTATAAATACAGGAAGCCCCATAAGTTCCAAAATAATCACGCTTTCTATATACAAGTAAATTCATTTTTATCGATTTTCTTCATTATAGTCTCCCTTTTTCCTTTTGTACAGCTGTTTTCTAAACGGATATCCATGAATGCGTTTAAGTCATTTTGAAGTATGTAAATGCGTTTGCAGCATGATTGATTACATAAACTTTCTTCTTCTACTTAATTCACTTAAAATACATAGATTTCACCCTTAGAAATTGATAATTTATACTTGCTTTACTATAATAATTATGAGTTTTTACGGTAAAGGCTCTAAACACACTTTTCTGCCTGCGAGAAAAGCGGAACGGACTGCCTTTATCAGGGGCTGCCATAATATCCGCTTATGACATCCATTTATCCCGGAACAGGAATCAAAGGAGGATTCTATGAAAAAAAGATTGCTTTTAGCTTCTCTGTCAGCAGCTGCCTTCGGCGGCATTCTTTCTGTAAACGCTGCCGATATGCCTGTGTACACACTTGATCAGGTGGTCGTTACCGCAGCCAGGACGGAAGAAAAACAGATTGACACAAATGCGTCTGTCTCTGTCGTCACAAGCAAGCAGATTGCGCAGAAACATTTCAATGATGTATCGGAAGCGCTTCGTGCAGTTCCCGGCGTAGTTCTCGGCAATTATTCCGCCAGCGGAGAGAATTATTCTTCCAACAAAGTTTTTATCAACGGTTCTTCCAATGTGGTTATCCTCGTAGACGGTATGAGGAGAAATACAAACGGCGTTTCCGGTTCGGCTGTCAATCTCGGCACACTTACCGATATGGCGTCCATTGAGCGTATCGAAGTTTTGAAAGGTTCCGCCTCCACGCTTTACGGTTCCGACGCGCAGGGCGGAGTTATCAATATCATCACGAAGAAACCGAAAACCGATGAAGTCCATACCACCATCGGCGCAGGTTTCGGCAACAACTCTACGGAAAAATACACCATATATAACGAAGGCAAGGCGGGAAATATATTCTGGACCATTGACGCCGGCAAACATCTTCAGGGCGCCTATAAAGACGGCTGGGGCCGGAAAGTCATCAGCCACCTGAACGCGAAACATATAGATGTAAAACTGGGCTATGACTTGGGAGAAGGATCTGATGTCGTTTTCAATTACTCAAAATATAAATCCGATTATATCCGTCCCGACAACGGCTCCAATGATGCCCACGACGACTACGGCACAAAAGATAATGATGCCATCAGCCTTCAATATACCGCGAAAATCAGCAACAGACTCTCCAACCAATTTAATGTATACCGCCATCGTACCAATTTTAACGACAACTACAACCTGAATGGCGCCGGTTGGCCTTTCAACTGGGATATGGGCATGCGGACATTCGGCATTTCCGATCAGCTCACCTATACCTTGGATAATCAGACCATTATCGGAGGCTTTGACTGGTACAAAGATAAAATCACAAAGTATAAAAATGACGCTTCCGAAGGCGCCCACGCTTCCAATACGGCATTCTATCTGCAGGATAAAATCGACCTGACAGAAAATTGGAATATTACACCGGGGCTCCGCTATGACCACCATTCCAATTTCGGCGGCCATCTGTCTCCCAGCCTTTCTCTCGGTTTCAAGAAGAACGAGAAAACAAATTTCTATTTCAACTACAAGGAATTCTTTGTTGCGCCGAATCTGTACCAGCTGAACGCGGCTTATTACGGAAACAAGAATCTCGATCCGGAAGAAGGGTACACCTTTGAATTCGGCGTGAACCATGAATTTGACGATACCCTATCAGGTACATTCAATATTTTCCGCCAGCACGCAAAAAACAGAATTATTTATGATTTTGCCGCTTCCAAATATGCCAACACGGGAAATATGAATTCCATGGGCTTCAGTGTCACTCTGGATAAAAAACTTAATAAGTACTGGAGCGCGGGCATCGGGTATACATACCTCCACATCAACGCGCTGAGTGCAACAGAAAACACCAACAACAACGGAAGCCTGCCAAAGGGTACGATTGATATCCACGTGAACTATGATTCCGAAAAACTGGACGCTTCCCTCACCGGCAGAGGCATTATGGACAGATACGGTTCCAAATCCAAACCGATTATGAAAGATTATGCGAATTTCTGGGTATGGGATCTCGCAGCGAATTACCGCGTGAATGATACCATCTCTATTTATGGCCGCCTGAATAATATATTCGACCAGTTTTACACGGATGTAGGCACCAGTTATGACCCGAACGGCACATGGTATTCCGCTCCGGGAAGAAATTACGAAGTGGGAATGCAGCTCCGCTTCTGATGTAAAAGGGAAAGGCCCTGTTTCGGCAGGGTCTTTTCTTATGAAAAAAAGAGCTTTCATCCTGTACCGCTTTCCCTTTCCGTCGAATAACAAAAACAGCAGAAGGCAGCTCGTTCCAATAAAAAACGCCGCCTTGAAAAGCAGCGCAGGAAATATATTTTCTTACAGAAGCCAGCGGTAGAAACCGAAGTATGCCAGCGTGGAAAGGGTAACGACACCGATCGCGGAAATACCGAACATTTTCACAAAGAGACGATCCATTTCTCCTGCCGCAGCGCCTGCTTCTGAGGAATATGCCGCAAGGGCCAGCGCGCCGCCGGTAGAGAGGGGGCTGATCCCTGCCGTATTGGATACCATGGAAATCGCGGTGACCCATTCCACCGGATTCACGGATATGCTCATCTGGTGAATGATATGGGGCACTGTGGGAATAAGTGTGGGCATCACTACGCCCGACGTGGAAGAGAACCATGACATGACGCCTGCGGTGACACCGAGGATGGCAGTAGCCGTGGCAGCATTCATGATGGACGCAAGGGAAGCGGAAAGAAGATGGATACCGCCGAGGACGATAATCACATTCATCAGTACCCCCACACCGCAGATCAGGAGGAGCGTCCCCCAGGGAATCCGTTTCAGCGCCTCTCCTTCATCGGACACGCGGAAGAAGGAAAGTGCCATTGCCGCGGTAAAACTGGCCAGTCCCACATTCACTTTGAAAATCATTACCATGCCTACCATTGCGCAGATGCCGAGGAGCGTGATGATCTGTGCTCTGTTAAAGGAAGCGGTGTCGGAAAACTTCAGCGCTTTCTCCGATTTCAGTTTATACCCGCCGAAAGCGATGTAAACGACAGCGGCATACACGGTGGATGAAAATACGCCGTTCACCAGCAGAGGCGCTTCGATACCGGTCAGTCCGAATTCTTCGCACAGGTTGAGTCCGATGATCCCCGTCGCTGCAAGAGGCGACATACCTCCGCCGGCCGCACCGAGGAATATGATTGCCGCCAGCATGGCAGGATTGATCTTCATTTCCACGGCCAGCGTCATTCCGAAAACCATCATAATCGCGGTGGTGGGAATCGTACCCGGCCCCAGCGCGGACAGTACCGTGGCGAAGAGGTACATGACGACAGGGATGAGATATGTCCGTTTCCCTGCCAGAACGGTAATCTTCTTTGTAAGAAGTTTCAGTGTCCCGTTCCATTCCGCCAGCCCGAACAGGTAAGTAACGCCGAGAAGCATGAGGAAAAGGGAATAGTTGAATCCGCCGATGATTTCCTTGTCCGGAATGCCGGCCAGCTTTCCCAGAAGCAGCGCAAAGCCGATACAGACAAGCCCCGTATTCATTTTTCTGAAAAATCCAAGGAAAATAGCCGCTGCCAGCGAGCCGAGTGAAATCAATGCCATTGTGCCCTCCTGTTCTGAATCATGCCTGTTTGGTAATACGTTTTCATCTCCATATTGTTTTCGTAAAATTTAATTTTCCAAAAAATCATAGCATGAAAAATTGTTTGGAATAAAATAATTAAGAGTTATCTATGTTATTCTCTTTTCTTCTTACTCTTTGTTTTTATTATTTTTAAAATTCTTTTTTGGAATTTAAAGGGAAAATTTTGCATTTTTCAGGCCGAAAAATCCGAAGTTATGAAAGCGGGGCATAACTTTTTGGGATGCATTCTTTATAAATAGTTTTTATACGGAATTACAGAAAATATTGCTTTACTCTTGCTTTTACAGGTATGAAAGTATAAAATATTTGAGATAAGTTTATTGTCTTTAAAGAAGGGAGGATCGCTGTTTGGGACGCGGTCTTCCTTTTTTCGCGGGTGAAGATTTTTATGGAGGGTTTTATGGAAAAAAGAATTATCGAAGTGGAAGAAAGACTGCCTTTGCTGCCGACTATACCGCTCAGCCTGCAGCACCTGTTCGCCATGTTCGGCTCGACGGTGCTCGTGCCGTTCCTCCTGCATGTGGATCCGGCGACCTGTCTTTTCATGAACGGCGTGGGCACGCTGCTCTACCTGTTCATCTGCAAATGGAAACTGCCCGCCTATCTCGGTTCCAGTTTCGCTTTCATCTCTCCGGTTCTCGCGGTTACCGCCACAGAGGGTATGACTTATGCCGACGCGCAAAGCGGATTCATCTGCTTCGGCCTGTCTTTCATGATTCTCGCGCTCCTTGTAAAGAAGATAGGGACTTCATGGATTGATGTGCTGTTCCCTCCCGCCGCTATGGGCTCCATCGTCGCCATTATCGGCCTGGAGCTTGCCCCGCTTGCCATGAGCATGTCGGGCTTCTCCGGAGAAGCACAGGGTATGACAAATGCCATGGCTGTCATGATTTCCATGTTTACCCTCATCGTCACCATTCTCGCCACCGTACTGGGCCGCGGATTTATTTCCATTATTCCGATTCTTATCGGCGTCATCGCGGGATATATCCTTTCCATCATCATGGGCGTCGTCGATTTCTCCAATGTGGCCGCGAAAGAATGGTTTGCCGTCCCGACCTTTTATTCGCCCCGCTTTAATTTCAGCGCCGTCATGATGATCATGCCCGCCCTTTTCGTGGTCTTCGCCGAACATCTGGGCCACCTCTTCGTCACCAGCGACATCGTCGGCCGCGACCTCATCAAAGATCCGGGGCTCCACCGCTCCCTCTTTGCCGACGGTTTGTCAAATATGATTTCCGGTTTTGCCGGTTCCACGCCAAATACCACTTACGGTGAAAATATGGGCGTCATGGCCATGACAGGCGTATACAGCACCTGGGTCATCGGCGGCGCGGCAGTCTTCGCCATCACCTTTTCCTTCATCGGCAAAGTGGCCGCTGTCATCCATGCCATCCCCACCCCCGTCATGGGCGGCGTGTGCATTCTCCTCTTCGGTTTCATCGCATCCTCAGGGATCCGCATGCTCATCGAAAAGAAAGTGGACTACACGAAATCAAGAAACCTGATTCTCACCGCCGTCACCATGATTTCCGGACTATCGGGCGCAACCGTTGCCCTGGGGCCTGTCCAGCTGAAAGGCATGGGACTTGCCACCATCGTTGCCATGATCCTCTCCCTCTCATTCCTCATCTTCGACAGACTTCATCTTTCCAATGACAAGAAATAAGGAGGACATATGGACATCAATGAAGAAATCACAAAAATGAATCTGTATAAAACTTTTGAGCCGTACATCGACAAAAGCGTCACCATGGAGGATCGGCTGAAAGCACGGGTGCGCCTTGTGGATACCGCACCGCAGGAAGCGAAAAACGCCCTCGCCAAATGGACTGCCATGAAGCTGAAATCACGGCTGTTCTGAAAGCTCAATATCAGGAAATAGAAAACGCAGACAGTGTACTTGTGACCGTCTGCGTTTTTGATTTGTCTTAAGTTCCGCCATCCGCCGATATCTTATTCCTTAAATTTCGGCAGTTCCCTGTTAATAAGCTGACCCATCAGGAATTTCCCTTTCCAGTCGATGTGAATACCGTCTGCGCCGTACTCCGGTGATAATACATCCATATCCGCAAAGAGCACTGCCGTATCGATATGATCCTGCGTGCGTATCCATTCATTCACCGTAGAAAAGCGCTCTTTCCAATCGGGTGCCGTGTCTTCATCGAAATAACGTTTAATATTGTCAGGATTGATTGGTGCCAAAGTGAGATAAATCGGCTTGATCCCATTTTCCCTGCATTTGTCGCCAATGTACCTCAAATCACTGATGACATTCTCCGGGTCTTCCCCTCCGCGGAGGCTGTTCGTGCCGCCCATAATGAGGAGATATTGTAAGCGGAAAGGAAGGACATCCGCCTCAAACCGTTCCGCCATCCGCCGGCTCGTGTCGCCGCTTTGTGCCAGGTTCACCGCCGGCTCGTCAAGATAAAAGCCCAGATTGTACAGCGCATCAGACGGCGAAAAAGACATCCGTCCTCCGCCGTGGCTGATGCTGTCGCCGAAGAGCCCCGTTTCCCATCCGTCAACAGGCATTTCCATTCTCCGCGCCTCACCCCACACACCGAGGGCATTTCCGTCTTCATCAAGGCACCGTACCCGCCACCAGTACACGCCCGTACGGGGAAAGTCATCGTAAATCTCCATGATTTCCGACGTCCCCGACCACACGCGGTACATGGACGGTTCCGTACCGTCAGGATTTTCAGGCTCGCTGTCCGTCACTTCCACTTCATATGATTTTGCGCCGGGAAGCCCCACATAGGAATAAACGGGGTAGAGCAGTTTCATCCGCCGGTCCTCGTGATTATCCGGACGGAGAAGAGGCGCTTCCCGTTCCAGAAAACTGCCGGCCGCATCAAAAGGCTCTCTTTCGGTCCAGCCATGGAGAGGCCCGCCGTATAAATCGAAAGGCCGCACACGCCAGAAAATTTTCTCTTCCGCCTCCGAGGAGATATCCGCCGGAAATATGACTTCATTCTGCCAGACGGAATCATCGGCATACAGAACTTCTCCGTCCTCCGTAGTGACTTCCAGCGCATAACAGACTGCGTCCCCATCCATATCCCATGATAAAAAGTAAAGGCCTGTTTCCGCGCCTGCCGGACTGCAAAAACATACAGCCATGAGCAGCCATAAGAGGCAGATGCATTTCTTCATCATGACTTCTTCACCCACATAGAGAAATGGGTTTGCCGCCTTTTCCATCTGCGCCGATGGCGGCCATCTGAATTTTCAGTTTCTCTTCGGAGATTTCCCCATAATCACCAAAAAGCTCATGCGTGAGGTACGCAGGTTCTATGCATTCCACGATTTTCCGCGCCGCTTCCGTGGTGAAAGGACGGTGCTGGTCGATAGAGGTAATATGCATCATGACGGTTTCTCCGTCCATGTTCTCCGGCGGCACGGCGGTACAGGATTTCTGGTACTTCCCGGACAGGGAACAGGACAGATGCATCCCGCGGAACAGTTTTTTCATGCTCCCCAGTTTTTCCGCCATGGCACAGATATATTCCGCGCCGTCCGCTTCAGTTTCCAGATCCGGATTGGTATTCATGAAATGACCCGTGTCTAAGACAAGTCCTACATTTGACCCTTTCAAAAGGGAAAAGAAATAGTCTATTTCAGAAGGCAGAAGGCGGCACAGCCCCGGCCAGAAAATATTTTCGAAAAGGACTTCCACCGTTTCAGGCACTTCTTCGGAAACGGCATTGTAAATAGCCGCCGTTTCCCGAAGAACGTCCTTCGAAGTGTAATAAAACTGCCGTGTCCATGCTTCTTCTAGAGTACAGTCTGCCACATGCCACACAAGGTACTCCGGCTTTTCCGCCAGCGCCGCGCGGATATTTTTCCGTATTTCTTCAAGCCAGCCGTCCGTGTCGGAGGCACCATAGTAAGCGGTAAGGGCTTTTTCATCGGGGAACTGTTTTTTACAGCGCTTCGTATTTCCCAGGTAAAAATCCATCCACCTCGGCCAAAAGCGCAGATGCGCCCCCACCGTGAGCGATGTGAAAAGATTGGATGACGGTTCATCACCGTAAATAAGGTTTTCAATGCCGTCCAGCCCCAAGCGGTGCACCAATTCCGCCGTTGCTTCTTCTTTTTCATCAGGCATGACATAGTGGCTCACACTTTGCTTCAATGTCTCTCCCCCGCCGTCTTTTTCTTTACGATACTTCTGTCAATGGCATGTTTCAGGAGCCAGAGATTGGTGATGAGTGAAATCATCTGCATCGTTAAGATGATGATATCCAAAGTTCTGTTTTTCTTTTTCCCTTTCTTCGACATAGTTCCTCCTCAATATCCTTTAATCTGTTTTTCCCCGCTCATATCAAAAAGGGGGCCGTAAGCGGCGTTTGCCATCGCTTTCACCGCATAGACGCAGTTCTGGGACGACGCGTAAATATACCGGTCCTCCAGGGGAATGACACGATGGTAAGCACGCATATTTTGAATGGCGGGATTTGCCAGAAAACTGTCCCTGAATTTCCCCGCTCCCGTTTCATCCGATTCCCTGTCAGCAGAAACAAAGAAGAAATCCGGATCCGATTTGACAATCAGTTCCTGCGACAAAAGCTGCCCGTTGGCTACGCCTACTCCGGCAATGGCGTTTTTGATTCCCGCCCTTGTCAGCAGTTCATGGTACATGGAGCCCGGTCCGCCGTAACGGCTCATTTGGGAGACAAGAAGTCCTGTCTGGGGCGGAAGACTCCTTGCCGCAAGTGTACTGTCCACCTCTTTTAACTGCCGTTCCATTTCGGCGACCACCTTTTCTCCCCGCTCCGTTTCCCCCACGGCAGCCGCGATGATGCGTATATCCTTTTCTGCCTGGGCGATGGACGTCGGGCCGTCGATCATGACGACAGGATAGCCGAGGCTGCGCCACATATCCAGTTCCTTCTGCCTCGTATAAGATGACGCCACGATAAGATCGGGACTTATTTTTGTCAATATTTCCATAGAAATCCCGTTCAGGGGAATCTCCGGCTTGATATCCTTCACCTCGTCCGCGATATAGGACATGCCGGGATCTTTATCCGCGATGAAGCACGCCGCCAGCCGTGACGGTTCGACAACGCCGAGAAGCATCGTGTCGATGGCAGAGTCGGTTCCAAGAATTTTTTTCGGTTTATGGGGAATGGTCACCTGATTGTCAAACGCGTCAGTGACGACATAACTTTCCTTTGACGCGGCATCGCCGCCCATCTTTTTCATTTCACAGCCGCTCAAAAGGAAGAGGGCTATACAGAGAAGCAGGGAAATGAACCATACTTTCCTGTTTCTTATACTGAATTCCATACTACCGCCTTTCAAAAACATTATATCCAGTGTAGCCAATAAAAGCGTACCGGTCAAATAAAAAGAGAAAATTCCACCATGAAAACGCTCCCTGTCCCATACTTCAGGAATGGAAAGAGCGGCGCAGGCATAGGAAAAGCCGCCCGATGACAGCGCGGCTCTCCCTGCTTATTTCTTTTTCCCCTTCTTCTTTCCTTTTTTATCCTTTTTATTTTTCTTTCCTTTTTTCGTCTTATCTTTCTTCTTTTTTACGTCCTCTGCTTCATCCCCCACAGCATCCATATTCCAATCCTGCTCGATATTTTCACTCTCGTCAGGCTTCCCGGGCGTACGGCTTCTATACTCCACGTCGATACCGCCTTCAGATTCTTCACGGCAGGGGATTTCTTCCCCATCATGGCCGGCTTCCGCCTCCGATCTGCAGGTGTCCCTCACGAGCGTGTCCAGCACGTTTTCCATGACGCCTGCCAGCTCCATGATCTTCCGTATCCGAAGATCTTCCGCGGGACGGCTGTCGGGATCGGGATCGAGAAGAGACATCTGGAGGAAAGCGCGGTTTTCCCGCAGTTCATCATGAATGGCAAGAATCACGTCTTCTAAGGACAACCCCCTGTAATCTCCGTCTTTGTACATACTATCCTTCCCCTTCCGTAACTAATACTTTATCAACTCTGCGGTTGTCGCAGTCCATCACTTCAAAGGTAAAACGGCCGAAGGAAATTTTTTCCGTTTCTTTCGGAATATAGCCGAACAGGTACGTGATAAACCCGCCAAGCGTCTTGTAGTCATCTTCCGCTTCTCCCGGAAGTTCTTCCTCGATATGGAAATACTCCCTGAACTCATCAATGGTGCACAGCCCTTCCACCAGCCAGGAATTTTCCGTGCGGCGGATAAACTTATTTTGCGCCTCCAGCATGTCTTCCTTGTCGCCGGGCATGTCCCCCACGATTTCTTCCAAAACATCATGAAGCGTGACCAGTCCCGTCAGGGTGCCGTATTCATCAATGACCACCGCTTCGTGGACCACCCGGTCTTTGAACAGGGCAAGAACCTTTGTCAATATAAGTGTTTCCGGAATCAGGAGCGGACGATAAGCCGAGTCCATGATGGACGCTTTGATAGACTTGCCGGGATTCCGGTGCTGGTCGCGGAGCACTTCGCTCATATCGGCAAGACCTTTGAAATCATCAAGGGATCCGTTTCCCACGGGAAGACGGAAATGGGTGGAATGATTAATATCCTCCCAGATATTTTCCTCCGTATCCTCCAGATCAATCCATACAAGCTGCGGCCGCGGAGTCATAGTATCCGACGCAGTGAGATCATTCAGAGAAAAAACATTCTCAATCATTTCCGGTTCTTTTTTGTCAATCGTGCCGAGCCGCGCCCCCTGATGGAGAAGGACACGTATTTCCTCTTCCGATACGGGCGTTTCGCCCCCCATGCGGACGCCGAGCATCTCCACCACAAGCTTCGTTGACCACGTGCTGAATACCACAAGAGGCTTGCACAGGTTGGAAAATAAAATCATGGGACGGGCGATGAGGCACGCTGCTTTCTCCGGTTCCGCAATGGCGATCCACTTCGGTGCCAGCTCCCCGATAATTAAAGCAAAATACGTCACCAGCGCCATGACAAAGAACATGCTCAAAGGTGCCAGGAAAGCGCCGGCTACAGGAATGCCGCCAAGAAAATCAGCAAGAGGGCCTGCCAGAGAGGCGCCGGAGAACATACCCGTCACGATGCTGATGGTGGTAATCCCCACCTGGATGGTAGAGAACAGCTCCTCTTTACGTCCGGTCAGCTTCAGCGCCTGTGCCGCGCCACGCTTCCCCTCGTCCGCCAGTTCCTGCAGCTTCGTCTTCCTCGCTCCCACAATGGCAATTTCCGCCAATGAACACACGGCATTTCCCAAAACAAGCAGAACAATAATAAATAATTCAAACCATATATGGCCGTCGTCCATGAAGCTCCTCCAAACCATTTACCCGGACACTGTATTCTTTCCGTTTTCCTGTCTTCATTATACCAAAGGAAACCGCCCAATTACAGCGGCGGAAATTTTATTCCAAACCCTTCCCGGATCATTTAAATGACTAAAAGTCATTGCATTTATACCCCGCTTATTTTATACTAATATAATATAAATAATAAAGGAGGATGCGCAATGCCTTTAACCAAAAAAGCCGAGCGGACAAAAGCCAAGCTGACCGCTTCCGCCAGAAAACTCATCAGCGAACGGGGATTTGACAACGTTTCCGTCGAAGAAATCACGAAAGATGCCAGTGTGGCAAAAGGCACATTCTACCACTATTTTGTATGCAAGGAAGATGTCGTTCGTGAATTTTCCACCCGAGTCATAGAAGAAATATTTACCACTGCCATGACGATGCCCGGAGGCCCTCAGGAAAAACTGACCTATTACTTCAATGCCATTCTCCACGAAGCGGACCGCATGGGTGTAAATCTGATCCGCCAATGGATCCGCGATATCATGTCTCCCCGCTCCGCAGAAGAAGGCGCGGAAAATCTCCGCGAAGGATATCGTAAAATCTATACCATTCTCAAGCACACCAAAGAAGAAAACCAGCTGAAAGAAGATACACCGGTCGCGTTCCTTACGAAACTTCTTCTCTCCCATCTTTACGGTGCGCTCATCACATGGTGCATGTTGGGCGGCTCTTTCAAGCTGAGCGAAGAATCCAACCAGTTCGTCACGGAAGAAATCAATGCCTTCCTCTATAAATATATGAAACAATAAAAAGCAGCCGCCGGCTTACAGATGAAAAAAACGCCGCATATTCAACAGCGGCGTTTTTGCTTGCAAAAATTCATTCTATTCTTTTGTGCCATTACGGCAGCAGATCCTTCACATTCGTTCAGGATGACGTCTTACCGTCCGCCGTCATTCTGAACGGAGGTAAAAATGCTTTGTGGGAAAGACGGAAAACGGGATGGTGACGCAGAGTGAAGAATCTATTACTTTAATGACGTCTTACCGATTCCCTCACCACGGTAATAGATTCTTCGCTGCCGCTCTGAATGACGCCTTACCATCCGCCGTCATTCAGCACTTTTAGCTGACAGCTCACAGCTGATAGCTTTTATCTTCTTACCGGCTTCCTCACCACGGCAGCAGATCCTTCACGTTCGCTCATTATGACGCCTTGCCGTCCGCCGTCATTCTGAACGGAGGCAAGCATGCTTTGTGGGAAAGAAGGGAAACGGAACAATGACACGGAGTGAAGAATCTATTATGCTGATGACAGCTTACAGCCTTTCCACCATTGCCCGCGCCCATTCCGTATCAATAATGACATCCGTGGGCGAAATGGCGTCTATGGTTTCCAATGCCTTTTCCAGGAGCACGTCATACAGGGCTTTGTCAAATTCCACTGCCGCCAGCATCTCCCCATGGCGCAGGAGAAGGAATCCATGCTCTCCCTCTTCGTTGGTGGCAAAAAATATTTCATCAATCCCCTTATCCTTGTAATGAGCCTCCACATTGGCATAAATACCGCTCTTCATGACTTCCACAATCTTGTCATTGAATCCCGCGTCAAAAATCAATAGTTTTTCTTTGAATGCATTGTGAGACAGGACGATGCGTTTCGTGTAGCCTTTAAAGGCGTTGTCCTCCGCCGTGAGTGTTTCTTTCATCGCCGTGTAATCGGAACCGTCAGCGTTGCATACGATAAAAAGCTTCTCCGCCGGTTCATGATAGATGAAATTATAATGCAGCACAGCAGACGCACCGCAGTCCAAGCAATGAAAAGAAAAGGCTTCATCATTCCTGACCGCTTTCTTAAGCGGAGGATCTTCCATCGTATTGATACTGTCCCACACACGGAAAAATTGTTTCTTCCCGCACTTCGGGCAGGTGATTTCCTGCATCTGTGACTGTGACATAACCGCTCCTTATGATTGGTGAATCGCGCGGAGGGCTTTAGCACCCCACTCCGCATTAATAACCGGCTGGTTCCTTGAAAGTGTTTCCAGCATATCTTTCACACCCGTTTCGATTTCACGGTACATCGGCGCCTCAAATGCATATGCCGCGATGACTTTTCCCTTTTCCTCAAAACGGAAATAATGGTTCCCACCAGCCCCCATATCAAAAAGGACACGCTCCGGATAAAGTTCGGGACTATGACGCCGGAGCGACATAAAGGCAAGCCCCTTCATCAATTCAATGACCCGGTCATCGAAACCGCCGTCAAGGATTATGAGTTTTTCCCGAAGTGCCTCCCGTGACGTGACAAGCCGTTTCTTCACGCCCCGAAGTTTTTCTTCATCAAGGCGGCGTTCTCTATCCTGCCCGGTAAGCATCTTCCACGCCTTTTCATAGTCTTCCTGATCTGTTGCATAGTACACCAGGAACAGCGCCGACGGCTGATAGTACAAAAAGGAATAGTCCATACGGGACTTTTTACCGCAATGGCCGCATATCGACACGAAAGCCTCTCCGTCGCGCACTTTTTGTATCATCTCCGGCCGCTCTTCCGTATTGATATAATCAATTGGTGAAAACACCATAGACTTTCCGCAGTGAGGACAGGCAGTTTCAAGCAAAGACATAGACTCCCCCTGTTTTTTTGTTCCATTATATCACGGCATGCCGGAGCGGACGGAAGTGGATAAAGAAAATAATTTTTCCCTGCCAATAAAATAACGGACTCCCTTTTATGAGAGTTCCGTTATTTCCCTTTTCTCCTATTCCTTATCTGAAAGTCAGCACTTCCTTTAAAGGCTTTCTTTCATTCGCAGCGGGTATGACTTCGGGATGGCCCACCGCGATGATGCAGGACACATCATACTCTTCGGGAAGATCAAGAATTTCTTTGATCTTTTCTTCGTCATACCGTCCCATAATGAGCGTCCCCAGATCCACCGCCCGTGCGGCAAGGCAGAAATGATCCGCCGCCATGCCCGCATCAAAAGACTGCCAATGGGTTCCCTTTGTCGTAGACACTTCTCCATTCGGTTCATAGCCGGAAAGCCCTTTTACTGTGCAAAGCACGATGAGCGCAGGCGCTTCGTGGATGTTTTCCGTATTCCAGGGAAACTTCTTCGTGCATTCATCAGCAATACGGTTCTTCAGATCATTGTCCAGCACCGCCACATAGCGGACAGGCTGCGTATTTTCCCAGCAGGAAACCATCTGCGCGATTTCCACCACATTTTCGATGTCCCCTGCGGAAACAGGCTCTTTCGTATAATTGCGGATACTTCTCCTTGTAACCAGGCATTCGATTGCGTCCATAGTACCATCCTCCAGACTACAAAAAATCCTTTTCTCTATTATACGGGATTCTTAAAAATCCGCCACTGTTTCATGAGAAAAACAGACATATTTTTCTGCTGAAGAATCGCCCTGTCCTGCTCCCGATTTCTTCATTTTTTAAGAAATATCTTTTCCACATAAGGCGAAGTGAAGGCGCGGAAAACGGAGAAATACCCCAGCCGCAATTCCACGATATCTCCCACTTTGTATTCCTTCACGCTGTCTGTCACATCCAGCATGAGATGATCCGAACTGGCACCTAAGATAAGAATGCCTTCATCTACAGGCGTTGTCGTTTCCGCGTCAAAATCCTGCCGTCCGATGGCGCAGATCACCTTTTTCCGTCTGTCGCCCCTGTCCGTAAAAACGGGTTTCCGTCCATAGCTGTCTACCCCCGCCGTCCCCCAGGGAAGGCTCGGTTTTACTTTCGCTTCCACCACTTCGCATTCCAGAATAAATCCGTCATTTCTCGTTCCCGGCAGGAAAGTATACCTGCTCCGTTCCTTGCCGAAAAGAAGGCTTTCCCCAAGACGGAAATTATCTACCCCTTCACAAATACCTCCGCGCATCATGAGATCCAGGGCCGCGCTGTTTCCTCCGCTGACGATTTCCAATGTATGGCCGGCGGCATTCTCCACTTTTTTCCGCATTTCAGCAAGACGTTCCATTTTTTCCTCATCGGCCTGAATAAAAGAAAAGCAGGTCAGGTTGGTGCCGATACCGTAAAGATCCACATGCGAAAGCTTTTCCGTTTCCACCGCGGCGGCGATCAATTCCTCTTCATCCACATATCCCTCGCGGATATCGCCAAGATCCATCATGAGGATGATTTTATGGCGCTTTCTCTGCTTTTCACACTCCTTATTTATCGCACGGACAGTTTCCATTTCAGACTGGAGCGACACATCCGCATAGCGGACCAGATCCTCTATTTCCGAAAGCATGGGCGGACGGATGAGCCACTTTTCCGCTTCGATGTTTTTCAGTTTCTTCAGATTCGCCACGCGGGAATCGCCAATCATGGCAAGGCCGCCCGCCAGATAAGCTTCCGCCAGTTCGGGCGCACCGCAGCATGCCTTCGTCACGCCCATGACGCGGATACCGTGACCGGTACACAGCTGTCTGATAACCCGTGTATTTTCTTCAATCCGTTTCAAGTATATTTTCAACCGGGGATACATATGCCGCCTCCTGAAAAAGCCCACCCCGTCAATTTCCGGAATGAGCTTTTTAGTACGAAATTATTATTTCCAGTATTCCACTTCATCAAGATCCAGACCCACGTCAGCCGCATGGAAGACCGGATCCCTGCCTTCCTTCTTCTGGCGCTCATAGTCTTTCATCACTTTGACTGCCGTTCCGCCGAGGACAAGGCAGGCGGGAATATTGATCAGGCACATAAGAGCCATGAGAATATCAGCAATATCCCAGGCCGCTGCCATAGACATGCCCGCGCCGACGAAAATGACGAGGGATGCCAAAATTCGGAAACCTGTCATAAAAGATTTTCCCGGTTCTTTTTTATGGATAAAGATCAGGCAGTTATCCACATAGAAGAAGTTGCCGATCAGTGTGGAAAAGGCGAAAAGCACCATGCACACCGTGATAAGAATAGGGCCGAAGCTTCCAAAAGCCACAGTCACAGCATTCTGCACATATCCCGCACCGGCGATTTCTTTCGTAATCGGAGTACCGGAAGCCAGACACATCATAGCGGTCGCCGTACAGATGAGGAGCGTGTCGATGAAAACGGACAGCATCTGTACAAGTCCCTGCTTGACCGGATGGCTTACATCAGCGGAAGCGGCGGCATTCGGCGCGGAACCTACGCCCGCTTCATTGGAAAAGAGTCCGCGCTTTACGCCGAACATGAGACAGGATCCGGAAACGCCGCCCAGAATGGACCGGAAATCAAAAGCATCGGCAAAAATCATGCCAAACACCTGCGGAATGAGATTTATATGCATCACAACGACAATCACAGCCGCCGCCACATAGATGAGCCCCATAATCGGCACGAGAACACCGGTGACACGGAGGATACGTCTTCCGCCGCCCATGATGCAGTACCCCACAAGCGCACCGAGAATGGCACCGATGATCCACGGCGTGACAGCCGGATCATACCAGCTGTATGCCGCAAAAGTGGACTGCAGATTATACGAAGCAAGCATATTGAAGCCGCCGGCATAGGTGATGATGAGGAAGAAAGCGAAAAGTACGCCAAGGGTGCGGTTGTGCATGGCGGATTCGATGTAATAAGCAGGCCCGCCGTAGCTGTCTCCCTTGCTGTCTCTTCTCTTATAGACCTGGGCAAGAGTACTTTCAATAAACGCGGACGCTCCGCCGATGACGGCAATAACCCACATCCAGAAAACGGAACCCGGCCCGCCAAGACAGATTGCCGTGGAAACCCCCAGAATGTTTCCTGTACCTACGCGGGATGCCGTGGAAACCATGAGCGCATGAAAGGGAGAAACCGCCCCTTCATTCTGCGGCTTTTCCATTACAAGGCGGATACTTTCCCAAAACATACGGAACTGCACCAAACCCGTCCTGCATGTAAAATACAGCCCTGCCGCCGTTAATACCACAACGAGGATGGGATAATACAGTATCCCGTCCAGATAATCAAGAATTGGCATCATAACCGTTTCCCCCTCTGCGTCCGCGGGTAAATACCAGGCACTTCATTTCAGTCCCCGAGCCCATGACGACTTCAACATAAAATTCCTGTCCTGATTTGAATCATAACTATAAAAATAGTAATAACTTATATGCCTTTTGTCAACAAATTCCGTAAAAGCGCAAACAGGCTCCCATAGAGTTCAGAAAAAGCAAAGGCCGTACCGAACTTCCTTTTTATTTGCAAAAACCGGATAAAAAATCCCTGCTGATCCGATTCCCTTTACTCCTTCTCCTCTGTTTCCATTCCCACATATTCTTCGCCCCGGTCTTCCACCTTTACTTTTCCGCCGGTCATATCCCGGAAATACATTTCATGCCTTGCTTTATTTTCCGGAAGGCAGAGGCATGTGATTTGCACTTCTTCCGCAAAGATTCTGTCCAGTACACGGATATCCGTACCTTTGATGTAGTGTTCAAACGTGCCTGCCGCGGTATAGGGAATCGTAAGTTCCAGGCGGACGTGGGGCATAAAACAAAGAATACCCGCTTCCTCCACGGCTTCCGCCAGAGTACCGCCGTATGCTCTCGCCAGTCCGCCCGTCCCCAGTTTGATGCCGCCGAAGTATCTTGTCACAACGGATAAAGTATTAGTGAGCGATTTCATCTGCAGGACATGGAGCATGGGATGTCCTGCCGTCCCCTGCGGTTCTCCGCCGTCGCTTGATTTCTCACGGATGCGGATGGTGCCGATGCGCCATGCCCAGCAGTGGTGGGCCGCATCTTTGTGATTTTTCCGCACCGTTTCCAAAATGGACTGCGCTTCCTCTTCTGTTTCTACAGGGAAAAGCTGCGCAATAAATATTGATTTTTTTATCTCCGTTTCTTTTCGGCAAGGTGTCCGCACCGAGCGGTAAGGAATGAGCATGAATGATCCTCCATGAAATATATTTCTATTGTACCATGAAAAAACACCTTCCCCTGCTTGCAGAGAAGGTGTCTTTATCATTTCAAGGTGTAATCGTAATCTTCTTTCAGGATGAGGATGGCGCCTTCATCGCCCTTCATGGCCGCTTTGATAAGCCATTCCATGGCGGACTTTTCATTTTTCCTCACGCCTTCCCCGTTGGCAAGGGCGCAGCCGTAATGGGCCATGGCGAAAGCATTTCCTTTTTCCGCCGCTTTTTTATAATATTTCACGGCTTTGGAAATATCCGCTTCTGCACCGAGACCCGATTCATAGCAGAGCCCCAGCGCCGCATCGGCTTCGGGCAGTTTGTATTTCGCCGCTTTCTTAAAAGCATCAAAAGCTTTTTTCGCATGATTTTCCACACGGCTTGCGCGATAAGCGTATCCCATGCGGAGATAGACTTCTTTATCTCCCATCGCTTCCGCTTCTTTGGCCATGGCAGCAGCCTTTTTCTCATCCACCACGCCTGCCGCCCCTGTCAGATACTCCGTGCAGGCCACCGCCAGAAATCCGCGGAGCGTTTCATCGGCATCGGGGTCGCCCGCTTCTTTCCCCTTCCGTATCCATCTTTCTGCTTCCACGGTATTTTTGGGCACGGATACTCCCTGCGCGTAAAAAAGACCGGTCATAAGCATGGCTTCCGAATCTCCCCGCTGTGCCGCCAAAAGGTAGTATTTAAAAGCAGTTGCGGGATTAACCTGCCCCATGACACCTTCATCGTATATCCGGGCAAGAAGAACGGTCGCTTCCGTATATCCTGCCTCAGACGCATGCTCCAAAGCACGTTTGGCTTTCCGCGGATTCGGCTTTCCTCCATTAAGCCCCCGAAGGTACAGCTTTCCCAGGTACAGCCACGCTTCATCATCGCCCATTTCCCCGCACAGGCGGTAGCAGTGGGCCGCTTTTTCCTCATCCTTTTCCAGCCCGTCTCCCTTTTCCAGCCGGCGGCCGATAACGCCAATTTCATGAGCCGCTTCGCCGGCACCCAGGTTGGCCGCTTTACGGAAATAAGTGACCGCTTCGTCGATATCTCCGGCAGCCAGGGTATCCTGCCCCATGGAATAATAGTATTCCATCATTCGATCTGATGCCATGATGCTTATCCTTTCCTCAGGACACAAAAGCGCCCTTCACACTTCGGGACAGGCCCGCTATTTCAAGTAGTTGCTGCTTAAATCGCAGAATCTGATTTATAAATGTTTTCTTATATTCCGGAAGCGGGAAAACCGCCGCCGGAGAACGATTTTACCGAAATTCCATGCAGAGATCTTCAAAAAGCGCAGCTGACGGCTTTTCCACGTGATCTGCAAGGCGCACATCCGCCGACGGAACGATTTCACCGAAAGGTACAGCGCCTTCCTCTTCATAAATAACGCCCAGTACGAGGCTGTCGGTGTCGGAAAGCAGATGGAACGCAGCAGCCTTATCATGAGGATCATAGTTTTCCCGTATATCTGCCAGTTTTTTCAGATGACCATTGTACCATTCCACTGTATTGAACTGGTTGAAAGTGACGCAGGGCGTGAAAATATTGACATAGGAGAACCCTTTATGATCGACCGCTTTGGTAATGACATCCACCATATTCTTCATGTCGATGGCATACGCCTGCGCCACGAAGGTAGCGCCCGCGGCAAGAGCCATGGACGGAGCGTCAAGCGGAGTGAGGGGATTGCCGTCAGGCGTCGTCTTGGTCACAAAGCCTTTGGAAGACATGGGGCTCGTCTGCCCTTTTGTCAGGCCGTAAACCTGGTTGTCGAAAACGATATAGGTGATATCCATATTTCTCTTCATCGCATGGAGGGCATGTCCCAAACCGATGGCGTAAGAGTCGCCGTCACCGGAGCAAACGATCATATGGATATCTTTGTTGGCGCATTTGATGCCCTGGGCGAAAGGAAGCGCGCGTCCGTGGGTCGTATGGGCGCCGTAGCAGTACTGGTACCCGCCGATACGGGAAGAACAGCCGATACCGGAAATTAAAGCGATATCTTCATTCGGCCAGCCTTTAGCCGCACAGACAGCGGCAATCGCATTTTGGATCCCGAAATCGCCGCACCCGGGACACCAGTTCGGCACGATAGTATTTTTATAATCTCTCGGTGAACCCATAATCAGATGACCTCCTTGGATTTATTGATAATGGTCGAAGCCAGGAACGGCGTGCCGTCATACTGCAAAAGAGAAAGAAGTTTATCGTGGCAGTCAAAGCGGATGGCAAACTGCTCGCGGAGCTGCGCCGTCAAATCCTCTTCGACAATGAGAACCTTCTTCGCCCCTTCGATATACGGACGGAGTTCTTCTGCGGGGAACGGGGAAATCAGGCGGAGCTGGATATGATTTACCTTCCTGCCTTCCGCTTCCAGACACTCTCGTGCTTCTTCCAGTGCGCCATTGGTGGAAGTAATGCCTACAAGGAGCAGGTCGCAGTCCGTTTCTTCATGGGCTGCGGTAAACGGCTGAATGGCTTTGGAAACAGCAGCGAACTTTCTGTGGCGCTTTTCCATTTCCATCACACGGTCGCCCTGTCCTTCCGCCGGTTTGCCGAATACATTATGTTCAAGGCCCGTGGAAAGGAACATGCCGTTTTTCACGCCGGGAATCGTCCTTGGGGAAATACCGTCTTCCGTGTCCTCAAAACGGTGGAAATAAGATTTCGTTTTCATATCCAGTTCAGAAAGGCCTTCCGTCACCAATTTACCGCGGCGGATGCCGATACGGTTCCTGTCGAAAGCAGGAACAGATTGCTTGCACATGCCAAACTGCAGATCGGACAGCACAATGACAGGAGTCTGGTATTCCTCCGCCAGATTAAACGCTTCCTGGACGATATAGTAGCAGTCTTCGATAGACGCGGCAGCAAGAACAATCTTTTCCGCATCTCCATGCCCGGAGCCGACAGCATAGCGGATATCGCTCTGCTCCACCTTTGTCGCCATCCCCGTGGACGGCCCTGCACGCATCACATCGATAATGACCACCGGGATTTCAGCAACAGCCGCCATGGAAATGGATTCCGCCATGAGAGAAAGCCCGGGGCCTGATGTCGCGGTAAACGCGCGGACACCCCCATAACCCGCCCCCATCGCCATCATAACGGATGACAGTTCATCTTCCGTCTGCACGACCGTGCCATGAATCTTATGAGCCACTTTAATCATATATTCCATGATTTCCGATGCCGGAGTAATCGGATAAGAAGCCATGAAACGGGATCCTGCGGAAATAGCGCCGAGCGCGGCCGCTTCATTCCCAAGCAGGTACAGCTGGTCTTTCTTTTCAGGAACGGCCAGTTTCCCCAGCTCCACCCCCTGCATGGCAGCGACAGCCGTGTCATAACCCTCCTTGAAAATCTCTTTATTTTTATTGATGACCGCTTCCCCTTTTTTCGCAAAACGTTCCGCGATAAAGCGGTAGAACGGCGTTTCCGGAAATCCGAGCAGTCCTGCGCTCATACCGAGAGCGGCAATGTTTTTCATCTGCATGGATCCGTACTTCTTTGCCATTTCCGTAATGGGGAGCGGCAGGAAAATACGTCCCGTATGCGCCTCCCATTTCGGTTTAAAAGCATCGTCGGCAATAATAACACCGCCTTCACAAATTTCCTTTCCGTGAAGATCGATCGTTTCCTGGTCAAGAGCTACAAGACAATCCACATGCTCCCCGATCGTCGCAATTTCCTTGGTCGCGATACGCAGGGCAATCGTCGTATGTCCGCCTTTGATCCGGGATGCAAACAGACGCTGGCTGAAAAGGGAATATCCCTCCTGTGCCAGAACACGCCCCAGAATTTCTCCGCAGGATTCAACGCCCTGTCCCTGCTGCCCTCCCATTTTCCAGATAAAATCTTTCTTTTCCACTCCATCTTCCTCCTTGTCGATGTTCAGTGAATCGATCCTATGTGCACGGTAATGGTCCGGTATCGATTTTTTATCATACACATACGATTTCATTATACCATTAAAGTCGTTTTTATAAATGGGATGCCGCCGTTAAAATGCAGAAATTTTCAAGGAAATAAAAACACAGGTACCGGATATTGAATATTGTCGACTGCCGGCCCGGAATTATCGTTTTCCTCATTATGACACTCTCTCCTTCAATCGTCATTCTTGCCTCCGTTCAGAATAACAATTAGAGAAAAGGTGTCATAATGACGGGAAACGGATGGCGAAAAAAGAAAGGATTATATAGATTATTAAAGCCATTCTTTTGATAAATCTTTCCATTCAGGATTTATGCTGTTTATCAAAACTTCTTTTTTATTTCGAGAAAATCCTTTTATGCTTTTTTCCCGATGAATGGCATCTTTTATATTACTTATCGTTTCATAATATACAAGATAATAAACGTGATATCTTTTAGTGAAACTATCATTGATTCCCATGCGATGTTCATATAAACGACGTTGCAAATTATTTGTGACACCTGTATAAAGGACGGTTTTATTATAATTGGTAAGAATGTAAACATAACCCATAGAAGTACCTCCCATATAAGATTATATACAAATATGTGGCAGTAGGTAATAAATGAAAAGCAACACTAACAGTAAGACGTCATAATGAGGGAAACGTTAAGCGTCATCCGAAGCGAACGTGAAGGATCTGTTGCCGTAGTGAGGAAGCCGGTAAAGTGTCATTCGGAGTAATAGATTCTTCACTCTGTGCCACTATCCCGTTTCCCGTTTTTCCCTCAAGGCTTTCTTGACTCCGTTCAGAATGACAGCGGACGGCAAGGCGTCATCCTGAGCGCCAGCGAAGAATCTATGCCTGTGGTGAGGAAGACGGTAAGGCGTCATCAGCGCAATAGATTCTTCACTCTGTGCCACTGTCCCGTTTCCCGTCTTTCCCACAAAGCATTCTTACCACCGTTCTGAATGACGATTTGGGGAAAACACGTCATAATGAAGGAAACGTTAATCGTCATCATAAGCGGACGTGAAGGATCTGCACCCATGGTAGAGAAGACCATAAGACGTCATCCTGTACGGCAGCGAAGGATCTATACCCGTGGTGAGGAAGCCGGTAAGGCGCCATCCGAAGCGAATGTGAAGGATCTATTACCGTCCGCTTATCCCCTCTCACATAAAAATACGGTACCCATCACATCTGACGGATACCGTACTTTCTATTTCTTATACTATTTCCTTATCCTTGTCTTTGTTTTCCGGTTTACGCTTTCGGGGAAATATGAGAACCGTACACATCACGGTAGTCACCCTTTTCTTTATTGCTTTCATTATTGACACGGACGCGTTCCACCTTATGCCGGTCATTATCCTTGCCAGAAATACGGTCGACACGGATGCGATCCAGATCCTTTATCCGATTGATTTCAGGATCGAATTCACCAATGGCCTTTGCCATGTCGCTGTCAATGGGTGCGCCGTTCTGCAGGGCACGGTAAATAATGGCCGCAAATTCATAGCGGGTCATGGAACGGTCACCCTTGAACTCTCCATCCGGATACCCTTCCAAAAGACCTCTGTCTGCCAATGATTTCACATAAGAATATGCCCAGTGATCTTTAGGAACATCGGGGAAATTAACATCCTTCATTACCGATGCTCCCGACTGCATGGCTCCGCGCATGGCTTTAATCTCAGCACTCTGCGCCTTGACAATCGCTTTCAAGTCCTCCACTTCCTTGGCCAAAGCCACCCGTGATGTGGATACATGGTTGCCCTGTCCCAGCTTCACGCTGACTCCGGCATTCACCATGTTTTCTCCTCCCCCGAAGGAGCCTCCCACGCTGAACATGGTGTCTTCATTGGGACGGTAGAATGCTCCTACCGCTACCGCATGGGCGTCTTTGTAGTTGCCGTAGCCGGCTGCTACATCCCACTTGTCATCCGGGTCGAAGTCCAGCGGATGGAGGGCTGCCAATGCTGCCGCTCCTGCTCCTACTCTGTCCATCCGGTCTCCCAGTTCATTGACGGCTCCTCCTATGTTGTTGATTGTCTGGTTTGTTTTCCACAGCTGCCCCCCGTTGACGGCGTCAGTGCTGTTTGCGCTGATGTCTCCGGCTGCTACGTTGGTGATTTTCTTGTTCCCTGCGTTGATGCCGCTGTTGTCGATTTTCACGTCTCCTACGGTCAGGGTGTTGGTGGTTACGCTGTTAAGGCCTTTCAGGTCTTTGGCCATGCGGACTTTCAGGTTGTTATTGCCGTCGGATACGACGCCGAGGTTGTCTTCTGTGGTCAGTTTGTTTGTGTCTGTAATGCCTCCGACGACGTTCACCTGTTCGTTCAGTTTCTTCTTGATGACGTTTCCTGTATCGCCGCCGTATTTCATGCCGTCATTTAGGGTAGCCACTTCTTCTTTGGTGCCGTCCGGTTTTTCGTATACGATACGGGTCGTGGTCGCCCCCGGCGCGCCGTCTACTCCGGGTTTGCCGTCACGGGTAACGGAGATGTTTGTTGTTACGCCGTCTTTTCCGTTGATGCCGATTTTTCCGTCTTTGCCGTTTTTACCTGTAGCAACGATGGTTTCGGTTTTCAGGTTCTTGTCCATTTTGACGGTGAGGTTTCCGTTCGCATCGGCAAAGGTTTTGATGTTTTCACCGGAGTATTCGGAGGCGGCTTTTGTCCCTTCTCCTTTGATGGTGACTTTGTCTCCCAGGTTCCGGTGGAATTCTCCGTCGTTGCCGGCAAAGTCCATGCCTTTTTTCGTCAGTTCTTCAGATGTATTGGTAATCTTTTGGTCTACGGCTTTGAGCTGGTCTTCTGTGGCGGCCTGTCCGCTGGTGATGTTGTTCGGATCCCAGGTTTTGTTGGTCAGTCCGTTAACGGTTCCGTCTTTCCCGTTGATTTTCACTTTTCCGGCATCGATGTTTCCTGTCGTGCCGTCAATAGTGACTTTGTCTCCGGCTTTGATGATGCCGGTTGTTCCGTCGATGGATACCTGTTTGGACGGATCGGTTCCCAGTGTGACTTTGTCGCCGAGTCCGACAGTATATTCTTTGCCGCCTGTTCCATTGGTTCCTTCGGTGACGGTTATATTGCTGTCTTTGGCTTTGACGGTCGTATGCTGGCCTGCCAGTGTCTTTACGTCATGCAGCTGGCTGCCATTGACAGCATCGGTGCTGTTTGCGCTGACGTCACCGGCTGCTACGTTGGTGATTTTGTTGCCGCCGTTGTCAAGGCCGTTCTTGGTGAGGGATACGGTGTTTCCGGCTGCACCGTTGCTGATGGTTATTCCGTTATTGTTGATGAATGTATCGCCGGCGGTTATGCTTTCGAGGCCTTTCAGGGCTTTGGCAAGACGGACTTTCAGGTTGTTATTGCCGTCGGATACGACGCCGAGGTTGTCTTCTGTGGTCAGTTTGTTTTCGTCTGTAATGCCTCCGACGACGTTCACCTGTTCGTTCAGTTTCTTCTTGATGACGTTTCCTGTATCGCCGCCGTATTTCATGCCGTCATTTAGGGTAGCCACTTCTTCTTTGGTTCCGTCGGGTTTTTCGTATACGATACGGGTCGTTGTCGTACCCGGCGCGCCGTCTACTCCGGGTTTGCCGTCACGGGTGACGGAGATGTTTGTTGTTACGCCGTCTTTTCCGTTGATGCCGATTTTTCCGTCTTTGCCGTTTTCACCTGTAGCGACGATGGTTTCGACTTTCAGGTTTTTATTCATCTTCACGTCGATTGTCGTATTTCCGGCAGGGTCCTGCGTGATAAAGGTTTTAAGGTTTTCTCCGCTGTAGTCCGTATCGGCCGCGGTACCTTCTCCTTTCACGGTTATCTTGGAGCCCAGTTTATTGGTTTTTGTGCCGCCTGCATTGGCATCGAACTGCAGGCCTTTGGCGATTACATCATCCAATTTGGATTTGGACGCGATGTCCTTTAATTTTACGGTTTCTTTCTGCCCTGCATGGTTTTTATCTTCTACGGTCAGATCAATATTTCCGTTGGTATCGACTGTATAAGACCCATCCGCACTGGATGCGTTTTGTACCAGCCGATAATCGGTGGCCGCTGCACTTTGATTATTGATGGCTTCGGTAACCGTCTTCAACTGATCTTCTGTGGCGGCACGCCCGCTGACGGCCGTCGGGTTCGTTACATTCCAGGTCTTATTATCAAGACCTGTTACATAATTACCGGTAGTACCGCCGGATGTCTGGCTGCCCATGGTCACACCGCCGGCTTTCACCGTATCCGTAGCGGTTACTGTCTTCACATGAATGTCTTTGTTGAGTTTTACGCCGATTTTCGTATCTTCACCGGTTTGGGTGATTTCTGTCGTAATGTTATTATCGCCGTTAACGGTGACTTTAGAGCCTAATTTGTTCGTTTTTTCGCTGTTATTATCCGCGTCGAACCGAAGGCCTTTATTGATCACTTCATTTTTAGCGTCATGCAATTGGCCGCCGTTTACCGCGTCTTTGGATCCGGCTGCCACCTGACCATCAGCAACATTGGTTACCTTTTGGTTATTCGCATTGATGCCGTTATTGGTTACATAGGTCTTTCCACCTACGGTCAGCCCGTTATTATTGATCACCGTATTGCCCGTTGTGACGCTGTCCACTTTCACGTCTTTCGCCAGTTTGATATTCAGCGTATCTGTCCCATTGGATACCACGCCGATATTTCCATCCGTCAGCTTAGATGTATCTGTCACGCCGCCAACGATATTCGTCTGTTCGCCTAATTTTCGGGTAAACTTATTGGCCGCGGCTGCCGCAGCTTTCACATCGCCCGCATAGGCCACGCCTTTATCTATTTCCGAGGTCACCGCATAGAGCTGGCTGCCATTGATGGCATCGGTAGAAGTCGCGGAAATACGGCCGGCCGCCACATTGGTAATTGTCCGTTCTGCGCCTGCCTTGCCTACACTTACTGTGGAAGCCGGATTTACTCCTGCGAAATTATGTGCTACGCCATTGATTGTTGCGGAGGGTGTCGCTACAGCAGCTGCTGTTTCTGAACCATTGCCGATAGCCACGGCATTTTCATTGGCCACTTTTGTATTATTGCCAAGAGCAACGCCATTCTTCCCTGTCACGGATGCACTGCTCCCCAGAACCATAGCCCCATCAGCAGAAGCTGTGGAATTATTCCCTACCACATAGGCATTATCCGTTGTGACGGTATTCTTATAACCGAAAGCACCTGCCGTACTTCCTTTGACCGTACCGGCAGTAACCTTCTTAATTTTATCGCCATTGGCTTCTGTCGTTTCCGTAATGGTGGCGGAACCAATCGTATTGCCGCCACCGATCGCATAGGAATTATTCCCATAGACTTTGTTATCCGTACCGACAGCCGAAGAAGCTGCACCAGACGTAGTGCCGTCCGTCATGTCAAAGCCCACCGTATTCGCATCGCCGACAGCTGTAGATTTATTTCCGTAAGTCTCCGCCCGACTGCCGAGTGCCAGAGACTTATCGCCCCAGCTCCGCGCCATGACGCCGATACCGGTGCTGGCAATCCCCTTCGTCAGTGTATTGACGCCAATCGCCGTCGAACCTGTACCATAAGACTGAGTCATCATACCGATGGCCATACTGGCATTCCCTATAGAAGCAGTATTCACATAATTCTTACTGTCATTGATAGCTGCACTTCCCAATGTCGTCCCGGGATATAATACAGCCAGTTCCCGGTTAAAGTTTTTCTGCACACCGGTGGTCGCCATGTCCGGAATGGCAGCCGTTAGAACAGGTTTTGCCTTATCAATATCATCCCCGCCGATGGCAATGGAAGAATGCCCGATAGATCTTGAGTCAGCGCCTATGGATGTGGATTGGGTACCATAAACTTTAGCCCGGCTGCCGATGGCTACGCCCTGTGAATACTCCGACTTATCCGCCGGATTAGTTACATCTTTTCTGAGCAGGCAGGCTTCCGCTCCGGCGCCGAGAACCACATCGCCCCGGGAGCCGTAGGAAGCGGCCTCCGCTCCCATGACAACCGCGCCATTACCGCCTTGGGGATGATTATGATACTGGGAAACCGTGCTCTTCGCCTGGCGGCCAATGACGATATCCCCGTTTTCCGTCGCTGTTGCATTATTCCCGATGGCGATGGTGCTCGCAGTAAACTGCTCACTGACCCGCTTCTGACCTAAAGCCTGGGCTCCCCGTCCTATGGCAACACTGTTTTCAGCAGTCGCTCCTGACTTTGCCTGCAACCCTGCCACAAAAGAATTCGTTCCATCAGCCTCTGTCAAGGTTCCGATAGCGGTAGCATGGCCTGCCGTCGCCTTAGCACTGTCACCTACCGCCACGCTGTCACCGCCGGTAGCGGAAGCACCCGGACCATACTGTGTATTCGCTTCCGCCACCCCCGGCATCAGGCATCCTGTAAGAGCAAGGGCGCACAGAAACGCGCGGATGGGCAGGCTCTCCTTTTCAGAAGCTGCTCCTCCATTTTTCCCGCAGCGGCCGGCAACTTCCGAAACCACCACATAGCAGTGTTTCACCCGGCTCCAAATGACTTTGTAAATCTGATTCATAATTTTCCCCCCTTATACTTTATCTTTAAAATTATTAATAAATCAAAGAATAATCACTTTTATCAAAACAACCGGCTTCTATTTTATCTGCAATGAATTATTTACCGGCTGCGATATGCGAACCGTATATGTCGCGGTAATCACCCTTTTCTTTATTGCCTTCATTGTTGACACGGACGCGTTCTACTTTATTCCTGTCATTATCTTCGCCGGAAATGCGGTCTACCCGGAAACGATAAGCTTCTCTTACCTTTTCCATCTCAGGACCAAATTCTTCCATAGCTTTACCCATATTTCCATCAACAGGCGCCCCATTCTGCAGTGCGCGGTAAATAATGGCCGCAAATTCATAGCGGGTCATAGAACGATCCCCTTTGAACTCTCCATCCGGATAGCCTTCCAAAAGACCTCTGTCTGCCAATGATTTTACATAAGAATATGCCCAATGGTCTTTCGGCACATCGGGGAACTCTACATTCCTTACAGGCTGTCCCGCCATCTGTCCGATGATCTGCCGGAACTGTTCATTTTGTGCTTCCAGACGGGTAACCGCATCTTTCAGGTCGACGATTTCTTTTGCCATAGCTACTTTGGATGTAGACACATGGTTGCCCTGTCCCAGCTTTACGCTGACTCCGGCATTCACCATGTTTTCTCCTCCGCCGAAAGAGCCTCCCACGCTGAACATGGTATCTTCATTGGGGCGGTAGAATGCGCCTACCGATACTGCATGGGCGTCTTTGTAGTTGCCGTAGCCGGCTGCCACATCCCACTTGTCATCCGGGTCGAAGTCCAGCGGGTGGAGGGCTGCCAATGCTGCCGCTCCCGCTCCTGCACGATTCACACGGGTTCCCAATTCGCCTACTTTATTGGTTACATTTTTGATATCCTGCGTGGAAGCGATGCCGGAAACGGAATAAGTGCTGCCGTCATTACGAGTGAAGTTCAAGGTATTCCCGTCAAGTGCTGCGGATGATGTATAACGATCCTTCAGGCCGGTGATGGTCGCTGTCGTTCCGTCATTATTTATCAAGGTAGCACTGCCTGTACCATTCGCAGCATAGGTAGCCGTGCCGCCGGTTACTACTGTGTCTTTGGCATTGACGGTATATGTCGTCATATTCCCGGTTTTCTTGGATGTTACGGTTACATTGTCTCCCGCTTCTACCTTTGTCTTTTCAATTCCCAGACTGCTTGTATCGACGGACAGGTTATATCCGACCTTCTTGCCGTTTTCCACTTTATCCGTAATCTTTACTGTCCCGTCCGTAGATTCCATCTTGGGTCCGCTGACAGTGTATTCTTTCCCGCCGTCGGCATTGGTGCCTTCCGTTACGGTTGCGTAATCTCCCGCTTTCACGGTGGTATGTTTCTTTTCCGCCGCTTCTGCCTTGGCTTCCACTTTCTTCAGCTGTGCCACATTGACGGCATCGGTATCTGCCGCACCGGCCGCTACACCGGTGATCTGGCGGGTGATACCTTTGGACGCATCGCCTACGGAAACAGCCGCTTCTGTGGCCTTCCATGTGGAAGACGTATCTGTGGATGACGCCTTGGTGGAGGGATCATAACCCGCAACTCCCTTATCCACGGATGCCACGGAACCGCTGCCGAGGGCTACGCCGCCCGCTACGGTCACGTTGGCATTGTGTCCGATGGACACGGCATTCGCTACACTTGTCGTAACTACACTGTCCCCGGAACCGAGGATAACACTGCCGTTTGCCCCGGCAAGCTTGCGCTTATTGCCCAGTACGAGGGCGTCATCTGTATTCTCTATTTCATTTTCAGAACCAATGATAGATACGTGATTAACATTAGTAGCGACATTCTTGAAACCAGTAATAGAGTTATAGGTACTTGGCCTACGGCTGGTACCGGTCACGGTGTTGTTAACGCCAATCATAGCCGTGCGTAATGTATAGTCCGCTCTGTTGCCACCACCAAAAGCCATAGTAGAGCCACCTCCGTTGGACTCTTTAATAACACGGCGTAAATTTTGAGCCAATGCTTCAGGAGAATTACCGCCGCTAGTCGGAGCAGAGTAAATATCTTCTACAGAGTTTGTAATTTCATTACCGGCACCATAAATTAAAGAACCATTGGAATTAAATGTACGGTTAGCAACACCAACGATACTATTAGCGATACCAGAATAATTACTAGATGCTGTTTTAGATTCGATGGAGTTCAAGGAACCGGTGATCGTAGCACCAAAATTTTGAGCTGAATTAGGACGGAACCCACCGCCATCATAAGCGCCGGTAATAGCGGAATAAGCGCCATTAACAACACCAAAGGCGGCGTTATTCCAGCTGTTAGTTCCAACTGTTGTCGCATTAACAACTACATTATTACTACGCATATTAGCTATATCACTAGTATCAACAGTGGTATCATAAAGTTTACCTTTAAAATTATGAGTACCAACCATAACACTGCCGGAACGCGCATAAGCATTTTGCCCGATAGCTACACCGGTAACTACTTTATCAGGATTAGCAGGAATAAATGGTGACTGCAACCCAAGAAATCCGGATCCCGTAAATGTAGTTTGTCCGAAGTTGAAATTTTTTTCTTGTACACCGGCCATGTTTTCTGAAAATGCATTCTGTCCAATGGCAATACCGCCGCCCTGATTGACATAATTATTGATATGAGCATTATTGCCTACAGCAATATCACCGCGTGAAGGACGTACCGTACCGTTGGAGTAGTCAATATGAGCATCTTTGCCAACAGCTACATTTTCTGCTTCCGGCGCACTGCTGCCTGTACCATATGCCACCCCGTTCCCAGAACCTGTCGCCGTATCCGCCGCATCAGCCGCATAACCGCCCATGAGGACTCCCATCCCCACAGCTGCCGCCAGAGCAGCTTTCACCGCTTTTCCCGAAGCGCTTTTCGTGTGGCTCCTTGCCACTTCAGAAGTGACTACATAGGCATGTTTTGCCTTACTCCATACAATCTTGTAAATTTTATTCATGCTACACTCTCCCTTGTTGCAGCTAACCAAAAACAGACGACACTTAGGTCATCTTAAACTATCGTTTTATTATAGCATGTTTATTACAAACAACGAAGTAAAAAATGAAAATCGGCTCTCGTTTTTCAGAAGCCGGCAAAATACCGGCAGAGAAGGGACTTTCATTCTAACCTTTCACATCACTTCCTCATCACGGCAGCAGATCCTTCACGTTCGCTTCAGATGACGATTAACCGTTTCCCTCATTATGATGCCTTACCGTCCGTCGTCATTCTGAGCGGAGATAAGAATGCTTTGTGAGAAAATCGGCAAACAGAACGGTGACGCGGAGTGAAGAATCTATTACTCTGATGACATCTTACCGTTTTCCTCACCACAGTAACAGATTCTTCGCTGCCGCTCAGAATGACGTTTAATGTTCTCTGTCATTATGATGCTTAGCGTCCCTCCGTCATTATGATGCCTTACCGTATTCCGTCATTCAGAGCGGGGGCAAGAATGCTGTGTGAGAAAAACAGAAAACGGGATAGTGACACGGAGTGAAGAATCTATTACTCTGATGACACCTTACCGGCTTTCCTCACCACGGGTATAGATTCTTTACTGACGATCCGGATGACGCTTTGCGGAAAAGCAGCACTTCTCTTGATAAACGGCTGCCGGATAAAAGGGAACATCCCGAGAATTATACAGCATTCATCAATACACCATTTTAAGCCTGATGCAAAAAATCTGCCGCTCTTTACCTGCGGCAGATTTTTTCTGCGTTTACCTCTTAATTTCCACACGATACTTTTTCAGCTTGCCTCCATAGACAGGAAAGAAACTGAATTCACCGTAATCCTTTACAGGCTCCGCATTTTTCAGCAGTTCCATATCGGCATCGGAAATCACAAAATCAATATCCCCATTTGCTTTCATATGCTCCGGATCCGCCGTTTTTGGCAGCACCACCGTGCCCAGCTGCCAATCATAACGGATGCAGAGCTGAGGAATCGTGACCCCGTATTTCTCCGCCATTTCCGCAAGGCGCCCGTCTTTCAGCGCTTCGCCATGCGCCACGGGCGAGTAGGCTTCCACTACGATATCCCGCTTCCGGCAGTAATCAATCAAAGCCAATGGACTGTTTCCTACATGGCAGAGAATCTGGTTCACCATGGGTTTCACACGGCAGCCGGCAAAAATATTTTCAAGATCTCCCTCCAGGAAATTGGAAACGCCGATTGCCCGCAGTTTCCCGGCTTCCAAAGCATCTTCAAGTGCACGCCATACTTCCCTGTTTTCTTTATAGTATCGGTCCTCCGACTGATTCACCTCCACCCAGGGCTGGGGCGAATGAATAATCATCATGTCCAGATAAGCAAGTCCCATCGTTTCCAGTGTCTTATCGATGGATTCCATGGCGGACGCATAGCTTTTATTTTCAGCCGCTACTTTGGACGTGACAAAGATATCCTTCCTGTCAATGCCGCAGGTGCGGATTCCTTCTCCGACACCGCGTTCATTGCCGTACGCCTGTGCCGTATCGATATGGCGGTATCCGATATCCACCGCCGCCCGCACAGCCTCCGCCGCCTTGTCGTCATCAATAAACCAGGTACCCAGTGCCAGTTTCGGAATGGCTACGCCGTTATGCAACGTATAACTTTCCTCAAAAATCATAATTGCCTCCTCTATAAACTGTTGCCTGTACAGAATAACAAGTATCAGAATAAATCACTTTGCGATGAAACAGCCGATTTGATTAAATATAGCATGCCTTCATGTTTTTATAACCTTTTGCAGTTCAGAAACATCATCAAAAGGCCCATACAGGTCTTCCTCTTTTTCTGCCGCTTCCATGGCCGCATAGGAATCGGATTCGGTTCACTGTGCCATATTTCCTTTCGCCATGACAATTCTTTTTTCCGTGCTTACGCTTCAGAATCATTATATCCAAGCGCCAATCAAGCTACAAGTACATTGCACATATTTTTCTCCTAAAAACGGTTCCCCAAGGAAACTTCATCGGCGTACTTCATCGTCTCATCTTTGCATATTTCCCTATATAAAGTTAAAATATAAAATCATAACGCAAAGAAAGGACGGATTCGTGAAAAGGATTTTATTTCTGGTTCCCCGCATGAACATCGGCGGTGCGGAAACCTATGTATATACCGCAGCAAAAGAACTCCGTGCCCGGGGCTATGAAGTTTTTCTCGCTTCCGGCGGCGGACGTCTGGCGGATGAACTGAAAACGGCAGGCATCAGGACATTTTTTGTCCCGATCCGGCAGAGCAGGTTCTTATCCGTCTGGCGCGTTTCATCCATCGTGAAGAAATACCATATAGACATCATTCATGCCAACTCGGGAGCTGCGGGCATCATCGCGGCAAGAGTAAAAAGGAATACGTCTGTCCCCGTGGTATACACGGCACACGGCATTTTGGGAAACATGGAAAAAGAATATGTCATTGACCAATTGGATCAAATCATCTGCGTCAGTGAATACGTCAGGCGGGACTCTCTGGCACGCGGCCTCCATGAAAATCATCTCCTCGTCCGTTACAGCGGCATCGACACGGAACGTTTCACCGCAAATGAAGAAGAGCGGATCCGGCTGCGAAAAGAGTTCGGTTTCGATGAGGATACCCTCGTTCTTGCCATCGTATCCCGCATAAAAAATTTGGAACATAAAGGCCACGGACATCTTCTCTCCTTACTGGACAAGTATGGCCGTAAAGAAAACTGGAAGCTCCTTGTCATCGGAAAAGGGAAGGGGCTCCCTCTGCTGAAAACGAAAATACGCGCCATGCACTTATCCGATAAAGTTCTCTGCCTCGGACACCGGACCGATGTGGAACACTTGCTGAACGCCGCAGACCTGACTGTCCTTCCTTCCCGCTTTGAAACGTTCGGTCTTGTTCTGGCGGAGGGCATGGCTATGGGAAAACCGGCTATCGCTTTTTCCGTAGGCGGCACGCCGGAAATCGTGAAAAACGGGGAAACAGGATTTCTCGTGGAAAAAGACAATGAAAAAGAGCTGTATGAATGTATCAAACAGCTCGACAGCGACCGATCTCTTCTTAAACAATTTTCAGAAAACGGTATCCGATGGGTACGCTCCCGTTTCACCAACCGCCGGATGGTCGATGATTTGGAAGTCATCTATCACAAGTTGTCTCCTTAATTATTTCCTGAAGGTCTTTTTAAAACGCCGTTCCAACTGGCGGAGCCAGATAAAAATCAGATGGATACGGCTCACCTTTAATTTAAATTCCCACATCGGCTGCCTGGCAGGAATCGGAATACGGGGCAGAGCAAGCAGATCCTGTGTCCACAAAGGGACATCATAGAAAATCGCCAGCCCCAGTTTATACCCGCACTTCTCCGCCTCCTGCATGACCTTTCTGTCAAAATCTCCGTAAGGATAGCAAAGACACTCTACCGGTTTCCCATTAAATTTTTCAAAAAAGCGTTTGCTCTCTGACAGCTCATCATGAAGACGATCCGTACCGCAGCGGCTCAGAAACGGGTGATCCATGGTATGAGAGCCGACATAATGCCCCTCATTCTGCCACAGGGTCAATTCACGTTCATCCATTGTCCGCGTCGGCGCTTTCCCGAAATTTTCCCATTTGTTCTCCCTGCCGATCCAATTGGCAATGGGAAACACATTTCCCACATGGCGGTATTTTTTCAAAATCGGTAAGGCTGCGGAAAAATTATCTTCATAACCATCATCAAAAGTAAGGACCACCGGTTTCTTCGGCAGCCGTTTTCCATGAAGAAAATGCGCCTGCAGTTCCTCCACCGTGATGCTGTGAAATCCGTTTTCTTCCAAGTATCTCATCTGTTCTTCAAACTTCTCCCCCGGCAGCGCATTCCGATCCCCCGGGACAGAAGCAATGCGGTGGTACATTAAAATAGGTACCCGATCACGGAAATGGTAATATGTGTACAATAAAGCAGAAAAGACTATAATAGAAACGTATAACATAAATAAACTCCTTAATTTATTCTAATTATTGTATCACATATATTTTTCCTGATCAGAGGATTTCATGAAAACATTTTTAGTTTATAATACCTCTTATTTCGGAGACACTATCCTGACAGACGCACTGTGCAGGAATCTGAAACGGCTGTATCCGGAAAGCCGTCTGGTTTTCGTATCGAATAAACCGTTCACCGACATTTCCCGATACATGGACGGTGTCGATGAAGTCTGGACTTATGACAAATGGGGCGTCTATAAGGGACTTGCCGGATGGTATAAATTTTATAAAGAACATAAAAACCAATATGTTTTTGATGCCGCTTTTGTCATTTACGGCAATGAGCGGGGCATTTTATTATCCAAATTTTTAGGCGCAAAAAAAATATACGCAGACAATCGGCATGCGATCGTCCGCCTGCTCCTCTCCAACGGAAAAATTAATTACGGAAAATGGATCCATGTGCAGGACCGGCATGCCTATCTGGCGGAACTGTATGCGGGAAAACCTATGGAAAGCATGAAAATCAGGTACCATGTCCCTGATGAAGCTTTTGCATATATCAATGAACAACTTTTAAAGGGAATCAGCAAACCGATCATTGCACTGAATCCGGTCACCAAGCGAAAAGAAAAAGATTTGAAACCGGACACACTCCTTACACTGGCAAAAAAAATAAAAGACGCAGGGATGATTCCCGCCATGATCGGTGCGGGAAAAGATTGTGAATCGTATTATGAAAATCTTCCGCCTGCTGGCAGACAGGTGCTGCTGAATCTGGTAAACAAAACCACCATTCCCCAACTGGGCGCCCTGCTGAAAAGCTGTGCCGTCCTCATCAGCGCCGACACCGGTACTGCCCACTTTGCTCTCGCCTTAGACGTTCCCGTGGTAGATGTTTTTTACCTGAATGATGAATCCAATCTCGCCGCCTGGGGGCCGAAGACATTCTACCGCCACCGCCTGATTGCCCGCGGCGGAGATTTCAGCGCTGAAAATATTTGGAAAAATGCACAGGATCTGATAGAAGAAAACTCTTCCCTGTAACTTTGTATATTTCCGGTTTGTATCAGGAAAGGATATTGATATGTTCTCACGGTATTTCACGGATAGCCATTCTATAAAAACGCTCCCGTCTTATCTTTTGTCTTCTTTTATTTTCATAAGCGTCATCTTTTTACTTTTCCATATTTCCGGATTTGAACGTGTTTTCGAATGGAATAAGAGTCTCCGTGATGCGGCCACAGGTTTTGCCGTCTTCAGCCTCATTACATATGCACTGAGAGAAAAATTGTATTCCCCCTTGTGGTGTTTATCCCTGTTTCCTTATCTAACGCAGCTTGTAATTTACGCCTATGTACTCATTCATGCCAATATGTCCTGGACGATTGATTACGACTTGATCCACCCCTATTTCCTGCTTTTCGTTTACGAATCAGCCCTCACGGCATGCTTCTTTGCCTTCTCACAAAACCGTCCAGGGAAATGGCGCTTTTCCATTTCTGTCCTTTATGGAATTATCGTCGCGGCAAGCCTTCTGTTTGCTGCTATATATCTGGGATACTACCTCCTATACAATGACACGATACGCGCGGAAAATATACTGCCCATCCTGCAGACCAATAAAAAAGAAGCGTTTGAATTTATTTCAGACCGCATCGGACTGCCCGTCCTGTTTTCTTCCCTTATCTTTTTTGTGCTGCTCTTACCGGCCTCTTTCTTCTGCTGCCATAAAGCCATTTCCGTCGGCCGGGATCGTTACAGTAAAATGCGTATCCTATGGATAGGCATGATTTGCATTCTGTCCATCATCAGCATCCATAAATATATCCCGTCTCTTTTTCCTATTTCACAAACTTATGGCGCTTTCCACTATATACATGAAATGCGGCGGATCAGCCAAAAGCATGAACAAAATATAAGCCGGTTCCGTATATATACCCCCGTCAGCGAAGCCATGCCGCAAAAATTACCGGGTACCGTCATTGTCATCATCGGAGAAAGCGCCACCCGTGACCGGATGAAAGCCTTTACCCCGTCTTATCCGTCTGAAACAACCCCATGGCTCTCAGAAATGAAAGAAACACCTTATTTTTACCTCATGGATAAAACATATTCCTGCTTTCCCGTCACTGTTCCCGCGCTTTCCATGTTCCTTTACGGGCGAAACCAATATGACCACCGGAATATAGATGACGTAGCCAATATCATAGATGTGGCACACCTTTCCGGCTATAAAACATGGTGGATGAGCAACCAGGGCAAAATGAGCGGTGAAGACAGTCCCATCGATTTCGTCGCGCAAAACTGTGATACGGAACAACGGACACCGTTTCCGCTGGGCGACGATTATCAGCTGCTCGATTTTGTAAAGCAGCTTCCCAAAAACGAAAATAACTTTGTCATTATCCATCTTATGGGCAGCCATATCAGGTACAGCGACCGCACCCCGCCGGATTTTAAAGGAATCGACAACCCGAAGCACGATAAGCGGACCAACCAGTATGACACCACGCTGCTCTATACGGATCATCTCCTCCGTGATATCTATACGTATGCCAAAGATCATTTGAATCTGCAGGTCATGATGTACTGCTCCGACCACGGGGAAAACATGGAACGAAGCCATGTCGCCAGCAAAAATATGACTTATGATATGGTTCGGATTCCCTTCTTCATTTATCTTTCTCCCGCTTACACACAGCTCTACCCGGATACGGCACAAGCCTTGCGTCAAAATGAACACAAAGTATTCACCAATGACCTGATGTATGACACCATCAGCGGAATCCTGCACCTGCCAAATACAGACTATGAACCGAAATTTGATTTAAGCAGTGACACATATGATCTAAAACCGGCAGATGCAAGAACGAAGTATGGAGAATGGACCATCCTTGATGATCCGGATTACAAGTAAGTAATCCAGGCATGACAAAAACCGTTATAGTTTCTCCAAAAGGAGCTGTAACGGTTTTTTACAACAAATTCACACTCTTTTCTCCTCCGAGTGCAGCGTATCCCATCTTTCAAAAAGCAGTGTAATGCCAAATGCAAGATAATACAATCTGCCAAACGATGTGGAAGAAAATGTTTCATCCAAAAGCCCGTTAAGAACAAAAGCAAGAAAAACTGCCAGCATGCACCAGCTGAATGGATTCAAAGCATATATACGTATCCTTTTCCAGAAATACATCCCCATAAGAATCAGATATGCATTATAACCCAGAAAAGCAAGAATCCCTCCGGTTGATAAAAAAATCAGCCACGTATTATGGGCATGCACATTTTTTTTAAACTCCCTGCTTCCCTCCAGTTGATATTTATGGTCATAAGCATTCTTCCATCCATTCAGTCCCACTCCGGCCAATTTATGGTCCTCCCACATATGGTAACTGCTCTTCCATATAAACGGTCGGTCTGCCCCTTGCATCCGATATGGATCATGTATCCCAAACCAGAGGGAACACAGCAAAGCAAGTACGACCAGCAGACCTGCCCCCATCCCTAAGAGCCGCCGCCTGGTTTTCCCCATTGCAATTTGATTTCTAAACAGGAAAATCAGCACAGTAATAAAAATCGCTATGGATAAAGCTCCCATGGCACCTCTTGTTTGCGTCAGGACCAATGTAACTGCCTCCAGCACTAAAAGTACCGACATTACAGCCAGATGAAAAATATTATCACGATAATAGCAGATAAAAGCAATAGTGAGTGGAATAAAGACATCCATCATAATACCCACGTGGGGCGGTGATGTATAAAAGCTGTCCAGGCGCTCCATGTGTTTGGCAGCATACTCATATATCCCATATCCGCATATTGCATACCCAATCGTAACAAATGTATAGCATACAGTTTTTCTGATATCATGCTCCCAGCCGATGTATAAAATCATAAATAAAGGCAGCGGAATCATAACATAAGACAGAAAACTATATGATCCGCCATACATATTTCCAGTATTGTCCAAATGAAACAGCGTGGAAATAAACAGGCAGGCATAAAATACAGCGAACGCCCATAGAATATTTTTATGAAGTGTAACCTTGGGAATCGCATGATTTTTCAGTGCATAAGCAATTACAAACAGAGTAAATGCGATCATACTGATAGACATTCCCGTATTAATATAATGGTAAGCCGTAGCCCCCCATACGACAACAGCCGCTGCCAACCGACTGCCCCAATTTATATTTAAAAATTTCATGAATCCCGCTCCTAATAGTTTTTATCGGGCAGCCATAAATTTCCACTGCCGCATTTTATATTGTAATGAAACTGCCATTTTACGGACATATCCGCAAAGCTGCAACAAAATCGTACATTCACTTACAATCAGATACCGCTGAAAAGAAAAAAGAAACGGCAACGATACATCTCTATGCATAAAGATATATGATTCCAACTCCCTGTAATCCAAATCCGGCAATTCCCGCGTATTGAAATCCGCCACAAAAGTCTTTACAGCGCACTTCAGTGCCTGAATGCAGCAAATCTTCTTCTCCGACAATGCATGTAAATCCGCAATCCGTTCATGTTCACGCCACGCCAGAAACCTTCCATATTTCAATTGTATAAAATCCTTTATATTGTTCCCCCTCATAAGACTGTTTTCATTTTCATAACTGTAACGATATAAAGATACCGGAGTCAGATAAGCACTTCCCGCCTTAAAAAAAACGGTAGCACTCACATACATATCTTCCACCAGCCGCCCTGCCGGAAATATCAAATCATTCCATAGATAACGCTTATATAATTTCCCATGGGCAAAATTCGGCAATTCATCAAGAAGGATCCCTCTCCGGATTTCCGATAAATCATCCGTCTCTTTCCATCCGGAAGACCTGCAATCCTCGCTTCCATCGGCATAGATAATACTGAAACCGGCCATGATGATATCATAAGTCCCTGATTTTGAAAAAAATATCATTTTCTCTAAGGCATCTTCCACGATAAAATCATCAGAATCAAGAAAATATATCCACTCACCTTTACAGATTTTTATACCTGCATTTCGGGCAGCGCTAAGTCCCTGATTTTCCTGATGGATGACATGAATCCTGCCATCTTTTTCCGCATAGGAGTCACATATCTGCCCGCATGCATCAGGCGAGCCGTCATTAACCAGGATCATTTCCCAGTTGGAATACGTCTGGTTCAGCACGCTGTCAATACATCTATGTATAAATTTTTCAGTTTTATATACCGGCACGATGACCGACACTAATGGAGCATATCCCATAGGTTTTATCCCCTTATTCCGCCTTTTAAGCGTTTCAGCACATTGCCGCCGATTTCCATGTTCAGGTACGCATAGCAGTATGCATTTAAAATGAAGACAATTCCAAGCATCACCATGCCTGATGTGGTAAGCATCGCTTTACCCGGATCCGGATCAAACCCGAAGACCGATGACAAGGGTGTCCATATCCAGCGAAGGAATGTGGTGAAGCGGTCAATCGCTCCGGTAAGGGCACCGGTAATGCCGAGAACATAAATGGAAAATATGATTTTATAAGACATTTCAAGTATATATGCAAGAATCGTAAGGCAAAGCGTTTTCCCGTAAGACATTTTATGAAGAAATCCATAGCCCATGGCCATGCCGAGAGCACCCGCATAAAAGGCTGTCGTCAGTCCGATTTCAGGCCCTCCGATCATGGTAACGAGAATAACCACGCCCGCCGATGTGCCGAATCCCCACTTCATCCCGTGGAAATCGCAAATGACGGCAATCGGAATGGGGGACGCGATCATAGTGACGAACACGAAAAACGGCGCCAAAAGTTTCAGCAGCACCAGGAGTGACGCGATGGCCGCCGCTGCCGCCGCTTCTGTCAGATATTTTGTTTTTCTCACTGATTCGTTCAATCTGTATCCTTTCCAAAAGAAGCCGCTAATGCTTCTTTCTCCTGTTTCGTTTTCCGTTTCAAATAGAATTCACAGGACCGGGCATCATGACCGTTGTTCCATTCCCTGTACCACACAAGGCGGACAGGCAGCCGGCCTTTTGTATACTTCGCGCCCTTCCCCGCGTTATGGACAGCTACCCGTTTTTCTGGATCATCTACGGTAAATCCCGTGTAGAGTGTGCCGTCTTGGCAGCGCACCATGTAAGTAAAATATTTCTTTTCCATCTCTTTCTCTTAGCCGCAGACGGCAAAAGGGCACAGGACTGTTTACATTTAGGTGTATGGTCTCCGCATGGTCACGCATGCCACTGTCCCCGTCTCCAGACTGCTGTTTTATTACCCCTCTATTGTATACAAACAATAAAAGAAATGCCAGCTGCATTGACAGCAGCTCAGAAAGCATTTCTTTTTTATTTCCACATTTTTTCATATCATTCGGATAACAGATTCTTCACTGCCGTGGTGAGAAAAACGGTAAGAAGATAAAAGCTATCAGCTGTGAGCCGTCAGCTAAAAGTGCTGAATGACGGCGGATGGCAAGACGTCATTCTGAGCGTCAGCGAAGGATCCGCACCCATGGTGAGAAAAACCATAAGGCGTCATCCTGAACGAATGTGAAGGATCTGCGCCCGTGGTGAGGAAGCCGGTAAGACGTCATCAGGGTAATAGATTCTTCACTCTGAGTCACTGTTCCGTTTTCCGTCTTTCCCACAAGACATGCTTATCCCCGTTCAGAATGACGGCGGACGGTAAGGCGTCATAGTGAGGGAAACGGTAAGAAGATAAAAGCTATCAGCTGTGATCTGTCAGCTATAAGCTACAAGCTAACTATTCTTTTACGATTTAAATCATTACGACAAGCGAGTATCCTCAATCGCACTGCGTGCGCCACATCTCCTTCTGACGGTCGACTCCATGATCCTTGTATAAGACGTTAAGGCGTCATCCTGAACGAATGTGAAGGATCTATTACCGTAATGAGGAAAATTGGTAAACTGTCACCAGCGTAACAGATTCTTCACTTTGTGTCCTATTGCTGCTCCCCTTTAATAAAAAGAGCAGCAGGGGAAATGTTGCATTTCTCTTTGCTGCACTTATATGGTACTAATGAACCGGCATTTAGAACAGAGACAAGCTGGCAACTGCAGGCCGGAGGCTCAGTACCATTCATTGATCCAGTTTTTTTCAGAGGGAAGCATGTTTTCCGCCGTTTCAAGAACTTTTTCACGCTCCACACCTTCCAGCCATTTGATGCGCCCCAGATCCGACAGCTCTCTTAAAGACAGCGCTCCAAAGAAAAGCTGGGCGAGAGCGCCTGCGGTCATGGTAAAATCCGGTTCGGGAATTTTATTTCCCAATTTCACGCCGGAAATATCTTCGATATGAAGCTTCAGTGTGTAAAATACATCATATTTCACAGCGTAAATTCTTCCTTCCTTGGCGGAAAGGACGTAGATGCCGCTGTTTTCGGGAAGGAACTCGTCCGCCAGCTGGAAAGACAGGAATCCTTTCATCTCTCTGCAGGGAAGTCCGTCAAATGCCATGACCGGATCCGTGACGCGTCCCATCATGGTTGGGAAAGAGGCATTATGTATATAGGTATGCTCCGCGCCATTCTGCCAGTAGAAAAATGCCCTGTCATCAAAAGGTTCATACCACACGCATTCATCCACGGAACCGCGGTGTCCAGCCATGTAAGCATAGAGCCCTTTCCGTCCCGCATCGGAGGCGTACGCCATTTCCGACACGATGAGTTTCCTTCCGTCCAGATGGTAGAAAATATATCCGGCCGCACCGTCCAGGTCATTGACGACAGCGATGTAACCGCCGTCACAGAACTGGGCGCCGATGTGCTTCTTCCATGACGCCTCATCACGAAAAGCCCAGCCGTTCCGCCCCTTCACATACCTGTCATAGACAGAGGCAAGAGTTTTCCATTCATCTATCGAGGCAATACTCCCTGCGGACTGCGCCCGCTTACCCAAGAAACTTAAATGCTCAGGCGCGGCGCTTCGTTTCCACTGGTGCGCATAAAATGAAAATCCCATAGGATAGTAATACGATGCCGCCGAGGGCATGAGAATGACAGCGCCTTTATTTTCCATCCGCGCCATATGGAACGCGCCGCGGATCAGTTCAGTCGCAAGCCCCTTCCCTCTTGCAGCAGGATGGGTGGCTACCCCGACAAGGTAATCCACCGGCATCTTTGCGCCGCGGACACATATTTCATAAGGGCGGCGGTGAAGACTGCACGCTATTTTCTCTGATTCTTCTCCCGCCAGTACATCTTCCGGGCGGTAGAGCTCCCTGAAATACCAGCGGAACCACGGGTTGTCCTCTCTTTCAAAACAGTACGACCAAAGCGCGCGTATATCCTTTTCATCCGTCCGACTGCATTTACGTATTTTCATAACCGCCTCAGAAACAACTGCCGTCTTTTACGACGACATCATACTTTTCCGCGAAATGATCAGGATTGTATTCCATTTTTGCCTGACGCAGGCCAGGCAGCCCCATGTCTTCTTCACGGTTTACAAATTCTGTTTCCGCAAATTCATGCATCAGGAAATCGCGGTTGATCGCCTGATACAGCCCGCGGATATTCGGATTTGCCTTTTCAAAGAAAATATGCGCCACCCGGGGATTGACCAAATCTCCGTTCGTAAAGGCCTCTACCTTTCCATAAATGCGAATAATAGCGCCTTTCAATTTCAAAGCGTCCCAATTGGCAAAACACCGCTGCAGCGCTTCTTTTTCTTCCGCAATGTCTCCATGCCGTTCAAACCAGTCTTCAATCCCCTGCCATGCGTCTTCCCTGTTTTCCGACGTGATGGACTCGTATGTATAATCACCGTACTGGCGGAGAAAAGCGTTCAGATGATTTTTCTTCATCCGGAGTTTCTTTCCCGATAAATTGATCATGTCTGCCGTACGGTATACATATTCCCAATTATCCCGATCCGCAGTGAATTCATACCGGTTCGGGCAATGGGCTTTGATCTGTTCCAGCACCCAGGGTGAAGCAGCCTTAATGATAAACGGTTTTCCCTCGCGCTCCAGGCATTCATGGATAATCTCCATGCCGCGGCCGAAAGACGCCCCTTCACCGGCAAAAGGGGGCATAAAAAACGTATTCTCCCCTTCCCCCGCACGGACGAATAAGATATTCTCCTCTACCGCCCACTGCGTATGGTACGCTTCCTGCCATAAAAAAAGTGTATTGAATGAACAGTCGATCCCCTCATAATGATGGACATGAAAAAAGCTGTCGATATACTCTCTTTTTTCAATTGTAAACGGTTTGAAGTCTATGATGAACATCTCCTTAAAAAATAACAGCTATATTGTAAATATTCTATCCTTTTTTATGCCTTTTGGCAAAAGCCGGAACGGACCTTCTAAGCCACAACATGGCATGCTGGTGAAATCAGAAGACAGATAAACACCGGCTCCGTCAATTTTCCGGTGCAGGAAAATAAATCTGCCGCAAAAGCAGTAAACAAAATTTTTTATAAAAATAAAGAAATTCTTTCCCCCTCTCATTTAAACCTCTTTCTTGATAATGAGAAAACCGATATTATCAGAAACAGCAGATCTGGCTTTTTCCAATTTCCCATAAAATCAAGTTTCACCGCGGCGAACATGATTTCCCCGAAACTTCATTCGCTGCGTTTTTCTTTCGATAAAAATTACACTTATTCACATTATTCACAAACTTATTCACAACTATTCACATCATGTGGATAAAAACAATCTGTTTTTTCTCTTTTCGCGATAAATCAAAGCTTTTTTCCGCCTGTCCATCCCAGACAGACACACGAACTGTGCATAACTGTGCATAACCGTTTTGCCATTCTGTAAATGAGAATGGAAAACATTCCGTATTTATCGTATATCTTTCTCACTTTCACTCTCACAGGATACCCCCGATATGCATGTGAATAACTTTCTCTCCATCTGTCCCCCTTTCTTCCAATCATCCATTTTTCTTCCCCTCTTGACAACGAATACGTGCAAAATAGAAAGAAAAAAAGCGAATAAAAGAATTCATTCCCAATCACCCCTGTATTTGTCCGCCTGCTGTGTACATAAGAAATAAAAACTTTCTAAAAGAAAAAATGATTTCCTTCCGTTCCGACATCGGCAGAAATGAAAATCATTTTCCCGTTTTGTCTCTTTCATTCCATTTTATTTGCAAACTCCCATTTCTGCCTTTTTTGTGCTAAAATATGACATGTACACGCGTCCATAGCTCAGCTGGATAGAGCAGCGGTTTCCTAAACCGTGTGTCGGGGGTTCAAATCCCTTTGGGCGCACCAGAAATGCACAGCTGCCAAAAGGCAGCTTTTTTTATTTGCCTTCAAAATGTATTTCCTATCGGGGTAAAATCCTCTTTTCCGCCCCATGTCGCCGCCGGTGGAGTCTTTCAGAGAAAAAATGATATAATATATATGGTAAATACTTTATAAATACTTTTTTACGGGGAGACAAATCATGGATACGGTACATATCAATTTAGGGAATGATTCTTATGATGTGATAATCGACTCAGGCATCATCGGCCGCCTGGGAAAAGAAACCGCCCCCCTGTCGGGTCACGGGCGCACAGTCATTATCACGGAAGAAGGAATTGACGAACTGTATGGCCAGGATTTGAAACGCCAGCTGGAAAAAGAGAACCTGAACGTACAGCAGATCGTTCTTTCTTCAAGCGAAAAGAGCCGAAGCCTTTCTGTCGTGAGCCGTGTATGCGAGGCGCTGGCAGACTTCGGGTTCTGTGCAGGAGATCTGCTTATCGGCCTTGGCGGACGTGTCGTCGGCGATGTGACAGGCTTTGTTGCAGCAACTTACCGGAGAGGGACTCCCTACGTGCAGGTGCCCACTTCTCTCCTGGCACAGATCGGCAGCGCCATCGGAGGGAAAATCTCCATCGATATCAATGGAAGAAAAAATCTCATCGGTACATTCTACCAGCCCAAAGCCGTGTATGTAGATCCTGCCATGGTCCGCACGCTGCCTACCCGTTTCTTCCATAACGGTCTCGGCGAAGCGATTAAAATCGGCTGCGTGGCAGACAAGGACCTCTTTGAAATATTTGAAAAAGCCGCCTCTGACCAGGATATCCTTCGTGTTCTTCCTGAAATCATCCGCCGCTGCATTACCATCAAGGCACACTATGTGGAAATCGATCCCGAAGACAAAGGTGAGCGCCGTATCCTTGATTTCGGCCATACACTGGGCGGCGCGGCAGAAAGATACTACCGTTTCAATGATCTCCGCCTGACCCACGGTGAAGCGACGGCGGCCGGCATGTACATGATCACGAGCGCTTCTGAAATTCTGGGACTCACCAAGCGGGGTACAGCGGAACGGATCAAGTACGTCCTCCAGTCTATCGGCCTTCCCACCAATCTTGACGTCCCCCGTGATATTCTTGTCTCCCTTCTGGAACATGGAAAAAATGTAAAAGATGAAAAAATAGAAACACCCCTCGTTCTGGAAATCGGAAAAGGATATATTTATACGGGAGAAATTGAAACCTTAAAGAAATATATACAAATGGAATAATTGCGAACCTTCGGAAGAAATACCGGGAGTAAAAACAAACTTCCGGTATTTTTTTCGCCCTGTTTCTCATAACCTGTAAAACCTGTTCCCCATGGGACGCTATGCTATAATGCAGATAATAAAACGATCTGCCTGAAAGGTATACTATTTCAAACCGGAAACAGGAGTATAAAAATGGATTTCAGCAAAATAACAGCGGCCGTTATTGGCCTGGGTCTGATGGGCGGTTCCTTTGCCATGAGACTGAAGGAACTCGGAGCGGCAGTAATCGGTATCAATCGGACATTATCGACGGCAGAGGCCGCCCTTCGGCAGGGCATAGTGGATTCCATCGATATCAGTGACCTGAAACACGCGGACATTGTTATATTCTGCACACCTGCCAAAGCGACACTCGCCTTTGTGAAAAATCACCTGCCGGACTTCCGCTCCGACGCGATCATGACCGATATCGCCGGCGTAAAAGGAAACCTTGCCGATGATATCCGGCAAATACTTCCGCCGGGCATAGATTTCATTTCATCCCACCCTATGTGCGGACATGAAGGTGAAGGACTTTCCCGGGCGGATCCGGACATTTTCCGCGGAGCAAATTATATCCTTCTTCCCGATAAAACGAACCGCCCGGAGAGTGTGGAACTGCTCCGAAACATGGCGCTGGCTCTCGGCTGCCGCCATGTACCGTCAATCACACCGGAAGAACACGACCGCCACATCGCCTACACCAGCGACCTGACCCACGTCCTTGCGGCGGCGCTGATAAACAGCACTTCCCTGAAAGAAGACACAAAGTACTTTACAGGCGGATCATTCCGTGATGAAACAAGAGTAGCGGATATCAACAGCCCCCTTTGGACAGATTTATTCCTTGCCAACCGTGAAAACCTGCTTCTTGAAATCGACCGTTTTACAGAAAGCCTTTCTGCAATAAAAACAGCACTGGACAGGGCAGATAAAAATACCCTTCATGAACTTCTTGAAAAAGCAGGAAAAAGAAAACGGAACCTGACAGCCGCCGATAAAATATGATCGGACGTAAGCTACCGGCTCCTGAAAACCGACAATTGTGAATCAGCTGCCCGCACCAGTAATGGAGGATACTCGCATGCCGTAGTGACTCAAACCGTAAAAGGATATTTAGCTTGCAGCTGACAGCTCACAGCTGATAGCTTTTATCTTCTTACCGCTTTCCTCACCACGGCAGCAGATCCTTCACGTTCGTTCAGGATGACGCCTGACGTTTTCCTCATTATGACGCCATTTCCTCCAATCGTCATTCTGAGCGGGGACAAGAATGCTGTTTGAGAAAGCAGGGAGACGGCTATGTGACACGGAGTGAAGAATCTATGACTCTGATGACGCCTTACCGGCTTCCTCACCACGGTAATAGATCCTTCACATTCGCTTCGGATGACGCCTTGCCATGAGCGCCGTTTTCATCAGCAAATGAAAAAGCTGTCAAAAATCCGACTTTCGCCTTCTGACAGCTTTTTGTTATCTCATATCTCGCTTCCCGTACCTGTTTTCCGCATCGCTTCCAGCCTATTTAAAATTTGTTTTTCCTCCTCTTCGCCGAAGAAGCGCCCAACGGGCAGCCCTTTATCATTAAAGCCCTGTATGGTGACATCGGTTCCGGTATGAACAAACTTTCCGTAGATACGGATTTCATCATCTCGCACCTCATACCGATCTACGGAACACACGGATACGCAGCCTCTATAAGGCGGGAGCCGGTACAGAGAAAAAAAGCGCCGTCCCCAGTACCAGTTGTATACCACCATCCCCGGCGAATCTTCCGGCAGGTATATACGATACCCGAAATACACCCTGCGATATATCCGAATGGCCGCGCAGCACGTAAGAACCGTAAAAAGGAATACTATAAAAAGCTTCTCTCCGCCGTTCAAAAACGGATGCGTACCTGTATATTCCACTGCCAGCCCGTAAAAGACAAACAGCAGAACAGCCAGAAGCATATTTTTCAAATCCATCAATCCATGTCCTCCGAAAGGAGCCGCGATTTCCGTATATCCGTCCGGCGGCGGTTCAGGCTTGATGACTTGCTCCCGCTGTCTCGCCTGTTCCATCATTTTCAGATTCACTTTTTCCTGTTCGCAGGCATCCGGATCTGCGGTCCGGGTATTCTTCCGGTACCATTCTTTTACTTTATATATACTCAGTGCCAGGCATCCCATGGCCGCCAGCAGCACAAGCACTGCAATCATTTCTGTTTCCACGATATTCTCACCATCATATTCCTGTAATAAAAAACGGAATAGATTACTCTACTCCGTTTCAGCAGCGGACCGAAAAGAACTGCCGTTTACAGCAAAGGCTTACCCGATCCGCGCCCTGTTTATTCTTCAGGACAGGCAGGCGCCTTGATCAAGTTGCCGTCCGCATCCTTATCCTTATATACGATGACATACGCTGTTCCATAAGAAGTCGATCCTGTTACAGACAATTCTTTTGAAAAAACGGCTTCCCCTACTTCCCCTTTGTAATACTCATACCGGCTCTTGGGCGAATAGAAATAAATACCCGCCGTATAAACAAAACCTTTTTCTAAAAACAAATTACAGGGAATCGGTTCCGGCGTCTTATAATTCTGATTGCCGGAAACACCGGCGGATGTTGTCTGGAACTTCGCCTCCAGCGTATGGCGGCCTTCCGGAAGCACTACGGTATAGTAAGAAAGCTTACTTCCCATGTGTTCATATTCGGAAAACTTTTTCCCGTCAATCCGGATAGGATCCCCGTATATCTGCAGCACGGCCTGATCTCTGTTTTCACTGATAAGCTGCTGTTCCTTCTTCTCTTTTTTCTTATAATACATCATACAAGGGATACTCAAAAGTGAAACAGCGATAAAAAAAGCCACAACGATAAAAATAGAATCCATTAGCACACATTCCTTCCTTCAATTCATATATTTCAGACAATGATACAAAAACTTCCGCCGGCCGGCGGATACCGTTTCCGGTTTCAAGTATAGCACAGTTCTCATCCTTTGAAAAAACGGTTTAAACAGAAATAGTATCCGCCCGGAAAATTATATTCCCCACAAAAACGGCTTCCCCCATTTCCAAAACAGGGCATGCCGTTTTTATTTTTAACCTTCTTTATTCCGCGCCTTTCTTTCCTTTGCGCTGCTTCACATACACCATCAGCACCGATATATCCGCCGGGGAAACGCCGGGAATTCTCGCCGCCTGCCCCAGAGAGAGGGGACGGATTTTATCCATTTTCTGTTTCGCTTCTGTGGAAATACCGTCAAGGGACAGGTAATCCATATCAAGGGGAAGTTTTTCATTTTCCATGCGGGCAGCTTTCCGCACGGCTGCTTCCTGCCTTGCGATGTAGCCTTCATACTTCACGGTAATTTCCATCTCTTCCACAGCTTCCTCGTCAAAAGCAGGACAGCCGAGCATTTCCATCATTTTCCGATAGGTCATTTCAGGCCGTTTCAGAATCTGATCGGCCCCGGTACCTGTCGTCAGAGGCGCAGTCCCCATACTCTCCAGCGCCCGATTGATCTCTTCTTTCGGGGTAAAACGCTGTGTACGGATATAGTCCATGGCTTCTTCATATTTCTTTTTCCGATCCAGGAAACGGGCATACCGTTCCTCACCCACCAGACCGATACTATGTCCTTTTTCGGTGAGGCGGAGATCGGCATTGTCCTGTCTCAGAATGAGGCGGTATTCGCTGCGGCTCGTCATCATGCGGTAGGGTTCGTCAGCGCCCTTGGTGACGAGATCGTCTACGAGAGATCCGATATATGCTTCATGGCGGGCAAGGATAAACGGATCTTTTCCCTGTATTTTGAGCGCGGCATTGATCCCCGCCACAAGGCCCTGGGCAGCCGCCTCTTCGTAACCGCTCGTACCATTTGACTGCCCCGCGGAATAAAGGCCGGGAAGTTTGATTACTTCCAGCGTGGGATAAAGCTGGAGAGGATCGAGCAGATCATATTCGATGGCATAAGCGGGCCGCATCATTTTCACATCTTCAAACCCGGGAATGGTGCGGAGGAAAGCATACTGCACATCGATCGGCATGGAGGTGGACATGCCCTGCACGTACATTTCCGTGGTGTCCAGTCCCTCAGGCTCAACAAAGAGCTGGTGGCGGTCTTTATCCGCAAAACGGACGACCTTGTCTTCGATGGAAGGGCAGTAACGGGCGCCGATGCCATGAATCTTTCCCGCATACTTGGGAGCGCGCATAATATTTTCCCTGATGATTTCATGGGTCTTTTCATTGGTATACGTAAGCCAGCAGTTCCGCTTATTTCTGTCTTTCCGTTCGCTCATAAAGGAAAAGGCATGATTCTCCGGATCGCCTTCTTCCAGTTCCATTTTGTCCATATGAAGGCTCCGCCTGTCTACGCGGGATGGCGTCCCCGTTTTGAAACGGAGAATTTCCAGCCCGTGTTTTTTCAGATTGGCGGACAGCCCCACAGAAGGACGCATGCCGTTTGGACCGCCGGAATACATGGTATCGCCGATGATGATCATGCTGTCCAGGTACGTGCCGGTACATAAGATGACAGCTTTTGCCCGGTATTCTTCATCCAGTTCGGTGGTAATGCCCACACACTTTCCGTCTTCTACAATGATATCCATGACCTGCACCTGTTTCAGATCCAGGTTTTCCGTATTTTCCACCACATTTTTCATGTATCGGTGATAGGCGCCTTTATCCGACTGGGCGCGGAGGGCATATACCGCCGGACCCTTCCCGCGGTTCAGCATTCGCATCTGGACAGCAGTCGCATCGGCGGCGATACCCATTTCCCCTCCGAGAGCATCTATTTCCTTTACAAGATGACTCTTGCCCGGCCCGCCGATAGCGGGGTTGCATGGCATCATGGCCACATTGTCCAGTGAAATCGTCGTAAGAAGCGTACGGCATCCCATGCGGGCAGCAGCCAGAGCCGCTTCACACCCCGCATGTCCCGCGCCGACGACAATCACATCATAAGTATCAATGAGATACATTTTATCCTTCTTTCTTTATCTGCCGGAGAATTTTTTCCTGATATAACTGATTTATTATATCGAATTTCTTTGTTTTTTTCAAAAGTAAGACCGCAGCCGATACACACCATGTGGAAATCACGCAAATTCCTGCCGCCCGGGCCATTGCCAAAGGAACCCTCCTTATCATCGGTGTGACAAAACCGGACAGGGGGAAGACGCCGTCAAAGCAATGGGCATTACGCTCACAAAAGAAGAAGCGGAAGAACCTGAAAAAGCGGCAGACCATCTCGCTATTAATACCGTCCGCATAGGGGGGAAGAAATGAAATAAGTCGGTCCTATTCTTACCGTTTTTATCCCCAAAACAGAAAACCGCTGGACCACAAAAAAACAAAACGGGTATCCTGAGTTGATTTACAGTTTCAACTCCCTGGATACCCGTTTAAATGCTTCTTCTCCATAGTTCTTCTGCTCAGATAAAACAGATCCGGTTTTTATAAATACATCCCCGTCTTCATTCCATGAACTGCCCTATTTTTACTTGCTGAAGGCCGGCCGATGACTGCCAGCGTTTATTCCATTCCTTCCCACCAGTTTGTAAATGTCTGCTCCCGGTTCCCTATTTCCACCAATTCTCCGATCATGGGCATAATAAGTCTGTAACTTTTCCCTTTGCTTGCTTCGGCTATCCGCTCATACGGTTCTTTCCACCGGTAGACGGAAAGCGGATACTTCCCGTTGGAACAGGGAATGACGGCAGCCGCTTGTAATTCCTCCCCTGCCAGTGCGCTTTCTTCCGGCATCATATGCACGCTGTGCCAAGCTTCATTGTATTGTCCGTCTTCCACCAGTGCCAGATCAAAACCGCTGAACTGCTCCCCGATCCTTTTAAAACGTCCATCATACCCGCCGTCGCCGGTGTAATACACTTTTCTGTCCGGGGTAATAAAAGCGAAGCCGGCAAAAAGCGTCTGGTTGCGGGGCAGCAGCCGACCGCTGAAATGCTTTGCCGGCAGCACCCAGACGGACAGATCCTTATCAATCACAACTTCCGTATCCCAGTCTTCTTCGCGGATCTTTTCCGGCGGATATCCCCATTTCTCATAATATCCGCCATTGCCGAGACCGGTCACTACACATCTGACTTTCGGTTCTATCTTTCTTACCATGTCATAATCCAGATGATCCCAGTGATCGTGGGAAAGCACCATCACGTCAATATCGTCAGGGATATCTTCCACCGTGTAAATGTTGCTTCCTTCAAATGCTTTATCTATAAACCAAATCTGCAGCATAGGTATCTGCTATCGGGTCGATAAGTATCTTTTTCCCGTGAAGCTGCATATAAAAAGAGGAATGCCCCATCCAGACCACAATATCTTTCGCCGGGTCAAGCGCTTTTAAATCGATTTTTTTCGTTATCATTTTATCTTTGGGAATCGTCTTTCCCGTCGTGGGGAAAAAGAAATCTTTCCAGAAATCTGACGTCGACCGTATAGGTTCATGTGGCGTTTCCGGCACAAACTCGCCGTTCACATAATGGGGCGACTCCTGGATTCTCGCCTTCCTTTCCGGAGTCATCAGCGGTTCCATCTGGGGCTGCGAAATAAACCACGCCGCAAAAGCTCCTATCACGACAACCCCGCGCAAATATACTTTATTATACGCATTTTTCTTCCTTTCCTGAAAACAGTTCGCTTTACTAGTTCCGAATACCGATTTTCAGACTATATCTACTGCTTTTATCTATCAGAAAAATTTCCCCTGATTAAATTAAACTTTTTTATTTTCAAAAACAGATGAAATTGTGACAAATCTTCCCCTGTCAATCATTAATAAATGAAATTAAAGACAATTCAATGTAATGCAAAAGTTCATGACTGACCATCATGAACTTCCTATCATTAGATATTATTAATACTCTATTGACTGCCCATCTGCCGGCATATCGTAATTCATCACTCCACGTTCTGCCAACCGCCCCCGCAATGTATGACGTGTAAGTGAAGCATGAGAAACATTATCCAGGTGTGTCAGGTAAAGTTTCGCTTGAGGTGCAGCCATTGCCACACATTGAACATCTTCATCACCCATAATAAGACGTCCATTTTCTACCGTTTCCGCAGCACAGCAATTAAGAGCAATCACCTCCGGCTGATATCGCCGCAGATTCTCCTCTACACCAGAATACCAAATTGTATCACCCGCTAAATAAAAAGCCCTTTCCCCTGCAGACTGAAATATAATCCCCATGGCATCACCGCAAGGCACTACCGTCCCGTGACGGGCAGGAACCCGCGTAAGCTTAGCTGCCCCAAAATCCATACCAGTCTCCGGCAATACAATCACCTCCGAAAACCCCGAATACTGAAGAATTTTTGCATCCTCCGTCGATTGACAGATTACAGGGGTTTGCTTATTAAGCGGCCCACCGACAGTTCCATCTTTCGCAATATCAATATGATCAGGATGCAGATGTGTAACAATGTAGTAATCAATACCGCTTAAAATCTGCTCCGTATCCATTGGCAGACCATAGAACGGCATTGGTATATTTTCTTTTACCGGGTCAGGTACATGAAAAGGCCTCCCCGGAATATCAACGAATGAAAGCTGATGCTTGGGTGCCAGCCACGGGTCAATCAGAAATACATTTCCTGCATATATCATGCGGATCGTCGCATTGCGAATTTGTGTCAGTTTCATAAATAGCTCCTTTGCTTACTATCACTTTATTCTTAGTATAGTGGATTCTATAATTTCTTACAAGAAAAAACAGCATTTACCATAAGCCATTCCGTCTATCCAAAGGAAATTGTTCAGATAATAATAACCTACCTTCCTCTGATTCATTTTTCCATTCATTATGTCTGTATTCCCCTTTTCAACTTTGCCGCCCCGGCATTCTTTTTCGCATTTTGATTTCCTGCTTACTTCGGTTTCAAAGCGGGGTTTCTTGTTTCCATGATCCACTGCGAAAAATCTTCAGGCTTTACCCCCAGATTAATTTCCGCCCATTCTTTCCACTTCGGTGTTTTCTTTTTTACCGTCAGAATTTCTTCCATTTTCTTTCCCATCTTCACTTCGAGAAGGTAAGCAAGGCGGATCCAATGGTTCGGGTATCCTTCCTTCAAGGCGTTAAACGCGCGGGTTTCTTCCACGCCATAGAAACGATGCAGCCGGCGGGCACGGTGGCGGAAATATTTTTCATCATACCTGTCTCCCGTGATGCCCAGCCTGACCTGCACACGGCCCCAGGGCTCTTCCCTGCGGAGCGCCAGTACTTCCTCAATATCCTTTCCCGTCATGCAGGCAAAAAGCGCCGCTTTGTCCGCATCTGCATAGCGGACACCTCTTTCGAGTATGTCCCGCACTTTCTCTTTATCCATTTCATACTTTTGGCTGATAGAACGGATTTCGTCTTCTCTTGTCATCTGCGCTGCTTTCATAGAGCCTCCCTGATCATGATTTCTTTTACAACAGTATAGCACAATTTCGATACCCTCTGTCCTATTTGAACGGACGGTCGATTTTTGCTACAATAAGTACGCATTCTTACCAAAGAGGTGGATCTATGTTTATTCATGAAATATTCAAAAATGCAGACCCGAAAAGGCTTGCAATGACAGGCGAATCCAATATCACTTACGGCCAGCTTGAAAAAGCAGTGGAAAATTACAGGAACACACTGTATGCCATGGGCATCCGCCGCGGCGATACGGTAGGCCTATACACGGCAAACCGCGCAGAGTTCGTGTATGTATACATGGCAGTCGTCAGCCTCGGCGCGATCATCGTGCCGGTAAATAATTCCCTCGTCGGCCGCGAGGTGGATTTCATTCTCCGCGACGCGGAGTCGAAGCTCCTGATTTCCGATATGCCCCTTACCGTTTCCATGCCGTTCATCGACATCCACGATCTGGATTACCGCGCATCCACGGAAAACGCGCCGAAGGCTCCTGCCTTCCCGGCAGATCTGACAGAAGATGACGTATGCGCCCTAATTTATACATCAGGCACGACAGGAAGCCCAAAAGGCGCCATGATCACCCACAAGAACCAGGTGCGCAATGTGGAGCAGTACACTGCCGTAGTCCGTTTCAAACCGGAGGACAAAGTGCTCTGCGTGCTCCCCATGTTCCACTGCTACGGTCTGACCACCGTGGTGCTGGGAAGTTTGTACCACCATTCCACCATCGTCATCCTCCGCTCCAAAAGCCCAACGGAAATCATCAATACGATCATGAAATACTCCGTCACCATCGCGATTATGGTGCCGCCGCTTTACAACCTGCTTGCCCGCCGCGGCGAACCGAGCAGCATGAAAACGGTGCACACCTTTGTTTCCGGCGGTGCATCCCTTCCCCAGCCTGTGGCACAATCTTTCTATGAACGGTTCGGCCACCCCGTGCAGGAGGGTTACGGCCTGACAGAAGCGTCCCCCGTCGTTTCCATCCTCCCCACGGCTAAGCCGAAGTACCTCACTTCCGGCCCCGCGCTCCCCGGTGTAGAGGTAAAAGTCATCACTGATAAGGAAGGTCCTTACGTTCCGGGCACGGTCGGCGAACTCGTCGTCCGCGGGGACAATGTGATGAAAGGTTACTGGAAAAAACGGGAAGAAACAAAGAAAGTACTCGATGAAGACGGCTGGCTCCGTACCGGCGACTTGGTATACATGGACGCTGACGGATACATTTACATTGTAGACCGCATCAAAGACCTGATCATCATGAACGGTGAAAATATTTATCCCGGCGAAGTGGAAGACTGCATCTATGAAGTGGAAGGCGTCGGCGAATGCGCTGTCGTAGGACATCCCGATCCGCTCCGCGGACAGTCGGTATGGGCATATGTGGTCATGAAGGAAGGCTTTGCCTTTGACGAAGACAAGATCCGCAAGCACATGGTAAAAAACATCGCATCTTACAAAATACCGAGACGTTTTATCCCCCTTGACGCTCTTCCGAAAAATGCGACCGGCAAAATTTTGAAACGCGCCCTCCGTGACAGCTGAGATATAAAATACATGTACAAACATAAAAAAGATGGCAATTCCGCTTTTCGGACCCTGCCGTCTTTTTTTTATGCGGGAAATGCGCAAAGGTTTGCAGAATCCCCTGACTCCTGTCTTTTGAAATGAGTCCTCCCCATATGCTTTCTTTCCGTGTTCCATTATTTCAAGACTCTTTTTGTTCCTTTTATTCGGAATATATTATTTATTTTATATGACATACTTTATTTAAATATTAGATATACCAATTTTAAATATTTACATATGCCGACTTATATGCTACTATACCTTATATGATAATTACTCTCAAATAATTTGCGGGTCATTATTAAATAAATACAAAGGAGAATTTCTCATGTTAAAGAAAATAGTTTTCGGCATCTGCCTTCCTCTTGCCATCCTCGGTGCGGCGGCCCTGTCTTTTTCAGGCTGTGGAAAATCTGCACCCGCTTCCGATTCTGCCGGCAAAATGAAAGTCGTCGCCACCACGACGATGCTCACCGACCTCGCCCGGCAGATCGGCGGGGATAAAGTGGAAGTATCCGGCCTCATGAAAGCCGGTGTGGATCCTCATCTTTATCAGGCCGGTGCCGGCGATGTGGACGCCATGAACAAAGCGGATATCGTCGTGTACAATGGTGTCCATCTGGAAGGGAAAATGGGCGCGATTTTCGATAATCTCCACGCGCAGAAGAAACCCACGATCCGGGTAAGTGACGGCATTCCTTCCGAAACGCTCCTCGACTTTGAAGAGGACGGTGAAAAAACGAAAGATCCCCACATCTGGTTCTCCGTAAAGAACTGGAAAGCCGCCGCGAAAGAAGTGGCAAAAGGATTTTCAGAAAAAGATCCGAAGAATAAATCGTACTATGAAGATCATCTGAACGCTTACCTTGCCGAACTGGACAACCTGGACAAATACATTAGAAAAGAAGTGGAATCCGTCCCTAAAGATTCCCGTATCCTTGTCACCGCCCATGACGCCTTTGCTTATTTTGCCAGAGATTACGGATTTGAAGTTAAAGGCATCCAGGGAATCAGCACTGCCAGCGAAGCAGGCACTTCCGACATCAGCACGCTGGCCGCTTTCATCGCGGATCATAAAATCAAAGCGGTCTTCGTGGAATCTTCCGTCCCCCATAAAACCATCGAGTCTCTCCAGGCTGCTGTCAAAGCACGGGGCTTCGATGTTTCCATCGGCGGTGAACTGTACTCCGACTCTCTTGGCGGCGAGTCCACAAAAGAGGGCACTTATATCGGCATGTACGAGCACAATATAAAGGCAATCACGGAAGCGCTCCGCTGAACATTTTGAATTTCCGGCGCATGGATCGGGGATCCCCTCGTTCCGTGCGCTTTCATTTCATGAAATATCTTTTGGAGGTGTCATCGTGGAACACGTTATCGAACTGGAAGACATCACCGCTGCCTATGACCGCCAGCCCGTCTTATGGGATTTGGATCTGAATATCCCGAAAGGCTCACTTATGGGAATCGTCGGACCGAACGGCGCGGGCAAGTCTACCCTTTTAAAAATTATACTGAACCTGCTTGCCCCCGTTTCAGGGCGGATCCGTTTTTCCATAGACGGCGAAACCGATGCGAAAAAAGCACGGCGGAAAATCGCGTATGTCCCGCAGAATGGTTCAGTCAACTGGGATTTTCCCGCCACAGTAAAAGATATCGTCCTCATGGGACGGTACGGCCACATCGGCTGGTGCCGCCCTCCCTCACAGGGCGACCGTCTGATCGCGGAGGAAATGATTGCCCGCGTCGGCATGGACGGTTACGAAGACAGACAGATCAATGAGCTTTCCGGGGGACAGCAGCAGCGCGTTTTCCTGGCCCGGGCCCTTGCGCAGGAAGCATCTGTCTATCTTCTGGACGAGCCTTTTAAAGGCGTGGATATGCAGACGGAAAAAATCATCGTCCGCATTTTAAAAGAAATGGAGAGCCGCGGAAAGACGATTCTTGTCGTCCACCACGCGCTCCGCACCGTCCCTCTTTATTTCGACCATGTCGCCATGATCAACCGCCGCCTTATAGCGGCAGGACCCGTACAGAACATTTTCACGGAAGAAAATATCGAAAAAACTTTTTCTCCGTCGAAAGGAGTCTGACCATGGAACCGGCCGCTCTCTTTGCTTTACCTTTATGGCGGGACTATACCTTTCAAATCGTCCTGGCAGGAACGACTATCTTAGGCGTGCTCTGCGGCGTGGTGGGATCTTTTATCGTCCTCCGCAGGGAAGCGCTTCTGGGGGACGGTATCTCCCATTCGTCCTATCCGGGAATCATGCTGGCTTTTCTATTTCTCGGCGTGAAAACATTGGAGGGCCTTTTATTGGGCGCTTTTCTGTCCGCCCTTGCCGCACTGTCCCTTATCCTTCTCGCCCGCCACTATACGAAACTTCCTTTTGACGGCGTCCTTGCCTCCATTCTTTCCTCTTTTTTCGGCGCGGGTCTCGTTCTGTCTTCCATCATCCAGCATACAGGAAATGCCAACCAGTCCGGATTGAATCAATTTATTTTCGGACAGGCATCCACTATTCTTTACCGCGACGTCCTTCTCACAGGATCTATTTCTATTTTTACCCTTTTCCTGATTTTCCTTTTCAGAAAAGAATTAAAACTTATGGCTTTTGATCCGGACTATGCCGCAGTTCTCGGATTTCCGCGGGGCAAGCTGAATGTATTCCTCTCCTTCCTTGCCACGATCACCGTCCTTCTTTCCATCCAGGCCGTAGGCATTATCCTCATGAGCGCCATGCTCATCGCGCCTGCCGTTGCCGCAAGGCAGTGGACAAGGCGTCTTGAACCGATGATCCTTCTGTCTGCCGTCATCGGCGCGCTGTCCTCCGCCATCGGTACGACGGCAAGCTCTCTCATTCCCAAAATGCCCACAGGCCCCGCCATCGTCGTGGCATTATCTTTTTTCGTTATTCCCGGCCTTTTGCTGGCGCCGCAGCGGGGTATCCTTTCCCGATGTCTCCATAAAAAGAAAATGGTCGCCCTCGCGGAAGGAGACCGATTATGAATTCTTTTGCTGAAATACTTCTTATCGCCATCTTCATGTCAGCCGCCTGCGCCCTGCCGGGGAACTTCCTCGTTCTCCGGCGCATGTCCATGCTGACTGATGCCATCAGCCATACCGTCCTCCTCGGCATCGTTCTCGCTTTCCTTGCCGTCGGCAGCCTGGACTCGCCGCTTCTCATTATCGGCGCGTCCCTCATGGGTGTCCTTACAGTGTGGCTGATCGAACTCCTCTACCAGAGCCGGCTCGTCGCCTCCGATTCCGCTATCGGCCTCATATTTCCGCTGCTCTTCAGTATCGCCGTCATCCTCGTGACACGGTACGCGGGCAATGTCCATCTGGACACGGACTGCATCCTTTTAGGAGAACTTGCCTTTGCCCCCTTCGACCGCCTGATCATAAACGGGATAGATCTCGGCGCGAAAGGCCTGTACACGGGCGGTGCAGTTCTTGTGATTTCCGTCGCCGTCATTTCCCTTTTTTATAAAGAAATAAAATTAGCTACTTTTGATCCCGTCCTAGCAGGTGTGCTGGGATTTTCTCCCGCCGTCATCCACTACGGACTGATGAGCCTCGTCTCCCTCGTGGCGGTCACTTCCTTCCAGTCCATCGGCTCGATTCTCGTCATCGCATTTATGATCATTCCCGCCATGACTGCCGCTCTGTGGACAAGGACGCTTTCAGGACGCCTCGTGCTCAGCTGTCTTCTCGGTACGGCCGGCGCGGTACTCGGCATCATCGGCGCGATTGCTTCAGACTCATCTCTGGCAGGCATGATGGCCGCCGTTCTCGGCGTATTTTTCATCATTTCCCTGATTTTCGCTCCCGCCACAGGTATCCTGGCGGCTTTCCGTCAGCGAAAAAAACAGCGGTTCGCTTTCGGACGGGAAACGCTTCTCCAGCATCTTCTTTTCCATGCGGGAACGAAAGAGGAATCACGGGAAAACGCTCTTTCCACCCTCTCCGTCCACATGAAATGGCCGGAAAACTTCACTCGGCAAGTCTGCCGTTCCCTCTTAAAAGACGGGTACATCACAGAAAGAAACGGCCTCCTTCTCCCCACGGAACAAGGAAAGGCCCATAACCTTTTTTACAGAGAAAATGTGCGGGCGTAAAACGCAAAAAAGACAGCAGTCCCATGGTAAGGCTTGCTGTCTTTTTTCATCCGGAAACAGGAGCGTTATTCTCCGTAAAGCACCCTGATCGCTCCGCTGGCGCCTATGCGGTCCGCACCCGCCGTGAGGAAAGCTTCCATATCTTCCCTTGTACGGATACCTCCCGCCGCTTTGATTTTTACATTTTTCCCGATGTGTTTTCTGAAAAGTGCGATATCCGCCAAAGAAGCGCCTGCCGTACCGAACCCTGTGGATGTCTTGATATAGTCCGCTCCGCCTTTCGTGACACATTCGCAAAGACGGATTTTTTCTTCCTCTGTCAGATAACAGGTTTCCACAATCACTTTCAGAATTTTGTCGCCCGCTATTTCTTTCAGGACAGCGATTTCTTCTGTGACCAAATCATAATTTTTATTTTTTACTGCCCCTATGTTGATGACCATATCAATTTCATCGGCGCCGTCATCAAGGGCATGAATCGTTTCTTCTGCTTTTGACTCGCTGTTCCCATTGCCCAAAGGAAACCCGACCACCGTACAGATGGTAAGGCGGGGATAATTTTCCCGGATCTTCTTTACATAAGAAGACGGCACACAGACGGACGCGGTCTGGTATTTCACGGCTTCATCGCACAATTTCCGTATTTCCTCCCAGCTTGCCGCCGCTTTCAGCAGCGTATGATCCACATGACTCAAAATGTCTTCTGTTTTCATAATTGCTCCTTTATGAATTCTTTTCTGCTTTTACCTGCGCCGACACAAGAAGTGTGAAAACACCGGTGCCGCCTAAAATATTTCCTAAGCCTGTAGGAATGAGGAATTTAAAGAAATAATCCGCAACTGACGAGTTTCCCACAAGCACATCATACGCCGCTTCACAGGAACCGACAACAACATGGGAAAACCCACCGATAGAGATGAAGTAGGTAAAAGTGAGGACGGTGAAAAAACTGAACCCCCGCGACATGGGAATCATCCACACAATGGCGGCGATGAGGATGCCTGCCGGTATACCGCGGTAAATATTGTCGATGGCACCGACACTCATAATGTGGGCAGACAGTTCAGAGAGCGCTTCCGTTATCCCAGGCTGGGCAAAAGCCGGCAACCAGAGAAAGAGGGCGGCGATAAAGGTGCCCACAAAATTCGCCGAAAGGACAATCGCCCAAAGGCGGAACAGCTTCATCAAATTCTCCATATTCGGGTGTTTCATAAAAGGAAGCACCGTGGTGATGGTATTTTCCGTAAACAGCTGGAGCCGTCCTAGGATAACCATGAGGAAACCCGTGGTGTAACCGAAGCCGGAGATGGCTTCCGCCCAGAGCGTGTGCCCCACGTACATTGCAAGAATGGCTTTGAAGTAGAATGAAAAGGAAATAATAATTCCGGCTGCCAATCCTGACAGGATAAGAGGTTTTGTCTTTCGTTCCAGTTCTTCTTCACCGTCGTGGCGGATAATTTCAAAAATCAAGTCAGGCGACAGTTTTTCATACTCTTCCAGTATGACCCTTTCCCTGCAGTCGTGGTTATCATGGTTGTATGTACTCATAGTACCTCCTATTTTATTGTAACAGATTGTTGCTCCATGAAATATTTTTACAGGAATGTTTTCATGACTTTTCTCATTTTTTCAAATACCGGGGGCCCGTAAAGGCGTTCCATGGCGTTTCTTGTGACAATCCAGCTCCGTCCGGATTTCCGCCGATCACCGTCCGCCATCCGCGCCGCCCGATGGCCCGCGCCGGAGGCCGCCGAACGCACATCGCCGCTGTCGCGGTTCCACAGCTCCGCCGCTTCCAGCGTCGTAAATACGAGAAGAAGCGGATTCATGGGCGCAGCCGGTTCACTGCCGCCGCCATAACGAAAATCGGCCGCCTGTTTCGTAATGAGCCAGTTCTTTCCTGATTTTCTTGCTTCCGATTTTTTAAAGACGCCCCTCTCGCAATCGGACGCCACCGTCTTTCCGCTGATGCCGTAAAGCGCTCCCGCTTCTTCAGCAGTCACCACGTACATCGTGAAATCGATTTCCCGTTTCCATTCCGCAAAGTCTTCCCGGGGCGTCCAAAGTTCATCCGGAAAAATGTATATTCCTTTCTCCGACAGCGCCGCGGAGACACCGGAAGGCAAACGGCGGCCGCCCAAAAACTCACGGCATGCAAAAAGAGTTTTGCTTTCTGAATCCAGCGTGGTCACCACCGTTCCGTAAGAAGTTTGCAAAACAGTGCCGTTTGTCTCAAATTTTTCTTTCCATATATAGAGAAAAGCGCCCTGCCGCAAAACGGTTCCCGCCTTTGCCGGCTGTCCCAGGAGATAGCTCTCATAGGCCTTAAAAGTTTCCGCGCTTTCCATATCCGTCAAAATTCCCGCCATGATATGCCTCCATTTCCTTATTATACCAATTCTCCGCTTGAAGAAATATTTCTCCCGTTTATAATGAAATAAGAAACAAAGGAGATTCCTATGAAAATAACAATTATAGGAGCCGGCAATACGGCCGTCGCCGCCGCCTGCTTTCTCAAAACGCTCGGTCTTTCGAGCCTCATCTATACCCGCCGTGAAGAACGGGCAAAACAGTGGAATCAATTTCCTGTAAAAGCAAGCGGCGCCTGCACCGGGTCATTTTCACTGGAAAGTACGACGGATCTGAAAACTGCCGTGCATTATGGCGACATTCTTCTCGTCTGCACGCTGGCGGCAGATCACGAAACGGTCATTTCTGAAATCGCGCCCCACCTGCAGGCGCACCAGTCCATTCTCTTTTTCAACGGCTGCTGGGGCGCCCTCAAAGCATACCGCGCTCTTTCAAAAAGACAGGATATGCCCCCTCTGACCATCGGGGAAACGGCCAATATGCCCTTTATCGCCGCTCTCTCGCAGGACGGCTCTGAAATCCTCATCAAAGGAATCAAAGAAGAAATCACTTACTCCGCTGCCGGTGATGATAAAGCTGTCAGCGCCTTCCTTCATCGCCTTGCGCCGCGGGTAGTGAAAACCGCTTCTTTCGCGTCCACTTCCCTTTCGGCAACAAACCCTGTCATCCATGTCACCGCCTCTCTCTTTAACGTGACCCGTATAGAGAACAAAGAAGATTTCTATTTCTTCGGTGATCCCATGACTGACCGCGTCATTTCCTTCATGGAACACTGCGACGAAGAACGCCTTGCCGTGGGAAAAGCGCTGGGCATCCGCCTGTCTCCCCTGCTGGAAGTGCTTAACTCTTTCTGGCCCGAAAAGAAAAATACGCTGAAAGAGATTTTGAAAGAAAATCCTTCCTACCGCGCCGTAAAAGGCCCGTCCTCTACGGAGTACCGCTACTTCACGGAAGACCTGCCCTGCGGCCTCGGCCCTGTCCTTGATCTGGCGGAGCTGATGCATATTCCCTGCCCCTACATCCGCACCCTCGTGCAGACGGCATCCCTCTACCTGGGAAAGCCCTACACGCCCTTCCTCACGAAAGAAGACCTGCGGATTCTGAAAAAACTGCATACTGATTAACGGAAAGGATGTCCCATGAATAAAATTTCCCCTCTTGCTTTTACACTCTGCCTTGCCCTTGCGGGTATGCAGGTTTCCGCGGAAAACTGGATAAAGAACGCCGACGGCTCGCCCTCATGGATCGACACCGACTCTATCCGTCAGGAGCAGGCCATCTCCTCCTTTGACATGCGTTTGGAATCCTCCGATTTCACCGTCGTATCCACCATGGAGTTCGATACCTCGAAAAACACCTGGCGCACCGCCGCGCTTGTCACCCGTGACAAAGACGGAAAAGTCCTCCACGCGGAAAAGAAAGAAAATCCTGACGACGGCTGGAACAAGCTCATACCGGGCACCTATGGAAAGAATCTGTACAGGCATTATGTGGAAACGCCCCTGCCCCCGCCTGACGCGAAGTGGAAACAGCTTTACAAAGACAATCGGGGCGCAGCCTTCTCCATTGACACAAATTCTCTCCGTTATAAAAATGGCTATGCCGACTTCTGGCTTGCCGTGGAAGTCCCTAATCAGGAAAAGGATTTATCCCGGATCATTTACCGGATAAGAATGAACATGGCTTACAAAAAGGTAATGACTCTTTCCGCAACAGAGTACAACGCTGCCGGAAAAATCCGTCTCCATGCTGCCGCAGAGGGAGCAAAGGAAACCATTCCCAACGATTCTCCTGTGGAAAAAGTTTTTGAATACCTGAAAAATGAAATCGACAGCGGCCGTTTGTGACGAAAGAGGAAGACATATCAGCTCCCTCTGATATTTGCGCCTGCCGAAATTTTGTGTTATAGTGTTTCATATTCCTTAACTGCGCGATGACGGGAGAAAGTAGGGAAACAGAACCGTTTCAGAAAGCCCTGATGATGGAAACGGGTACGGTGATTTTTCCGAAGTGCCTCTCCGAGTGGTTTTCCGAAAAGAAAATTTCCCGAGTAAGAAAACCGGGCGCGCCCGATACAGCGCTTAAGTCATACGACTTTCCAAGGTTTCTCCGGCAACGTGGAAACGAAATTGGGTGGAACACGGAATTTACCGTCCCTTTACACAGGGGCGGTTTTTATTTTCGCGGTTTTACGGAAAGAAGGCTGCCATGTCCCGCATACTCACTGCAGAACATATCAAGAAATCATTTGGTAAAAACACAATATTAAAAGATATCAATCTCACCGTAGAAAAAGGCGATGTCATTTCCATTCTCGGCCCGTCAGGCACGGGAAAGACAACGCTTCTCCGGTGCTTCAATTATCTGGAAAAACCCGAAGCCGGCCGGCTTACCATTGACGACGTGTCTGTGGACTTTTCCCATATTTCTAAAGCGGAAGTGCAAAAACTCCGGCGGAAATCCACCATGGTCTTCCAGCAGTTCAATCTGTTCCGCAACAAGAATGTCCTTGAAAACATCACGGAAGGGCTGATTTACGGTTACGGCAAAACGAAAAAAGAAGCGGAAGAAATCGCCATGGAAGAGCTCGCCCGTGTCCGTATGACGGATTATGCCCACATGTACCCATCGGAACTTTCCGGCGGCATGCAGCAGCGCGTGGGAATCGCCAGAGCTCTTGCACCGAAGCCCGATGTCATCCTCTTTGACGAACCCACTTCGGCGCTCGATCCCGAACTCGTAGGAGAGGTTCTGGATACCATCGCCTCCGTCGCGACCCTCGGCATCACCATGATCATCGTCACCCATGAAATGCATTTCGCTCAGGACATATCCACAAAAGCCGTATTCATGTCGGACGGCCTCATTGTGGAAGAAGGACATCCGAAAGAATTCTTCTCCCATCCGAAAGAGGAGCAGACCCGCGCCTTTCTCCGACGCATGCTGAAAAGGGAAGAGGCGTAACTCTCCCCGTCCCGCTTGTTTTATAAAGGAATGATTCCATGCTTACTTTTGACCCCTCTTTTTTCATAGGCGTATTTCCCCGGCTGATCTCCGCCCTTCCTTTCACGGTGGAAGTCATCATCGCGTCCATCCTGCTCTGTCTCTTCTTCGGCACGATCATCGCCGTCATCAGGATCGCCCGTGTGCCCGTGCTGGCGCCTTTCTGCGATATATGGCTCTCTTATAACAGGAGCATGCCCTTTATCCTCGATCTTTACCTTGTCTATTTCTGCCTTCCCGCCATCATACGGGGACTCGGCATCAACCCCGACGGCTGGCCGCTCACCGTGTATGTGCTGGTCTCCCTTACTTTCCACTACGCTCCCGTTATTTCAGAAATACTCCGCCCTGCTTACCTCTCTGTCGACCGGGGACAGCATGAAGCAGCCATCATTTTCGGACTTTCTCCGGTTCGGCGCGTTTTCAGCATCATCGCTCCCCAGGCACTCCCTGTCGCCATTCCCGGATTGGTGAGCGAATCCGTCAATATACTGAAAGACACATCCATCATGTTCTTCATCGGCGTCATCGACCTTATGGGCCGTGCCAATCTTATCATCAACGCCGCCTTCGGCCAGCACCGTCTGGAAACATACACCGCCGTCGCCCTGATCTACTGGGCCATCGTCATTGCCATCGAAACGGCATTCTGGCTTTTCCAGAAACAGGGCCATAAAGAAATAAGGAGGACTGTATGATCGATTTTAAAGTCCTTCCCGAAGCGCTCCTCTTCATAGCAGGCGCCGTACCGAATACCCTTTTCATGGCATTTGTCAGCATTTTCTTCGGCATCCTCTTTGGCTCCTTTATTGCTGTGCTCCGCTTGGGAAACAATATGTTTATCAACATTTTCTTTACTGTATTTGTTTCCTTCTTCCGCGCCGTGCCGGGCATCGTCCAGCTCTTCATCGTATACTACTCCCTCCCCTACCTTCTTGCGCCCGTATTCAGCGCTTTTTCGGGAACGGAAGTAAAGCCTTTTGACGTAAGCCCCTACTGGAGCGTCTACCTTTGCTTCATTTTATATAACACCGCCTACCAGTCGGAAAATATACGCGGCGCTCTCCGCTCCGTAGACCACGGCCAGTATGAAGCGGCCGTTGCTATGGGCATGACCTCTTTCCGCGCTTTCACAAGAATCGTCCTTCCCCAGGCGTTCGTCGTGGCGCTTCCCGCCTTTTTCACATATTATCTGAAAACCATCAAACTCCTCGCCCTCGTCTTCACAGTCAAAGTCGTAGACATGTTCGCCAAAGCGGATATCTTCTCCGCCCTCTACAACCGGCGCATGGAACCGTACATCGCGGACGCCATCGCCTACTGGGGACTGGCCATACTCCTCACCTTCCTCTTCGACCGGTGGGAAAAGAAACTTCGCGGCAAAGGCTTCAACAAATCTGCCTGACGAAAAGAACAGAACCGTTTCCCGGCGGATCTTTTCTGTTCTTTTTGCTATCCAATCTAAAACCGGCCGCTGCAAATACCTCAATTTTCTCATCAGAATAAATACTATTACTATTAATAACTGAGGAATGATTATGGATAATAAAAACTATTATGACTTATTAAATGTTCGTCCGAATGCCTCCTGCCGGGAAATACACGCTTCTTATATCCGCCTTTTGGAAGAATACAAAACCGATCTGAACAAAACGGAAGAAGAAGATTATTTTTTGAAGATGGCGGCAAAAATGAATATAGCCGAGTTGGAAAAAGCATACGCCATTTTATCCGATGCGGAAAAAAGGAAAGCCTACAATGACGAAATACACATCGACATAACAGCCTTGCCGACGGAACCTGCATCAGATACATCCCCAGAAACAGCGCAAGTTCCCACAGCAGCAAACGCTGTCCCCACAGAAAAGAAAACGCTTACCTTCATAGGCGCCAACAAACGATTTCTTTCCCACTGGTATTCTTTCCACGGACGAACCACACGGAAAGAATTCTGGTACGCCTTTCCTATCATTTTTCTCGGACTTTTTCTTTTCAATATAATCTTCAGTTCTATTTTATTCTTCTTTTTCGATCCCATCCCTTATGACGGCCTGATTGTATTGGTTGCTACATCCATAGTCAATTCCTATATTTTCTGTGCCGCATATACAAGACGATTCCACGACATCGGCCGTTCAGGAAAATGGCTAATTCCCTTTTACCTCATTTCCTGGATTCCTTATTTCCCCCTCTTTGTATTTTCTTTGGCATGCGGCTGTTTTCTTCTCTTTATCACTACCATTGCTTCTGACCGCGACAATAAATACGGCCCCCAGTGGGAAGAAACAAAAAAATAAAGTGATATTATAAAAATATCCTATGACAAGACTTTCCTCTATATAAGCAATATCCGATCCATAATAATTTAAAATCCATGAAAAGGAGAAATTATGACGAACTCAAATGAAAACACTCTCTTTGCGCAAAAAGAACAGGCACCAAAACATCTCACCTTCAGTGCAGGAGTAAAACGACTAAGATCCCACTGGCTCTCTCTCAAAGGACGCAGTACAAGAAAGGAATATTGGCTCATCGGTTTGTGCATTTACATCCTTGTCGGCCTTGCGCTCAACATCGCCTCTATTATCTTATTCTTCATACTGCCGGGAATACGCTCTAACTTAATCACAACTCCCGTAACTTTGGCTCTGATCTACATGAACTTTGCGCTCTCCGTCCGCCGCCTCCACGATATAGGCTACTCCGGCTGGTATGCCCTTTTAGCTTATATACCGCTCATCAACCTTTTCTTCCTTTACCTTACAGTAAAACCATCTGTCCCGGACAATAAGTACGGTCCCCAGTGGGAAGAAACGAAATATTGACCTGCACATATTTCCAAAAGAAAGAACACTGTTGCATTCTCGTTTCAACAAAAAAGAATGGAAATTCCCAAAAAGGAATATTCATTCTTTTTTTATTTTATTCTGTTGCAAGTTTTTTATTTTTCACTATTTTCATAAATTCATTTTCCGATACCGTCCTAAAAACATTTCCCAGTTTCAGCGCAAAAAAAGCACCCATTTCGAGATGCTTCACAGATCCCCGATTGGACACGCCGCCGCGGAAAGAAAATTTCTCTTTGCATTTTTCTGCTAAGCCGTCTCGAAAAACTATGAAGTCTATCGTGTTTTATATAAGTACACCACCGGACATGATAGATAAAATCATATAAGCGTGACATAATATATAAAACGATGGATGGAAGAATGCTCTGGCAATTAGTCACAAAAACTTTTACACTGGGTGATAGAAAAAGATTTGACCAATCAGGATGCAATGAGTGATACAAAAATTTCTGCCAATGTTTTTATCAAATTACGAAACGGCTAATATTGCTTTGGATAAACTGAAATGTACTTGTATCCCTTTGGACCGTACACCTAATGATGTTTTAGAATTCATACTGGAGGATGATGAATCATGGGTAATGACGTAAAGTTATTTGAAGGAAACCGGATCCGTTCTATCTGGAACAATGAAAAAGAAGCGTGGTATTTCAGCATCATAGATGTAGTGAACGTTTTGACTGATAGTAGAGATGCCGGAGCATACTGAAGAAAGCTAAAACAAAGATTAAAAGAAGACGGCAGCGAGGTCGTGACATTTTGTCACGCACTGAAATTAAAATCTCCCAAAGACGGCAAAATGTATAAAACAGATGTCGCTGATATGCAAGGTCTATTCCGTATCATCCAGTCGATCCCCTCACCTAAAGCGGAGCCCTTCAAAATGTGGCTGGCGGAAGTAGGAAAAGAGAGAGTGGATGAAACCATCGATCCCGAACTTACAATAGACAGGGCTTTAGAAACCTACCTAAAAAAAGGGTTCACAAGAGAATGGATCAATCAAAGACTGCAGGCGATCCAGGTCAGAAAAGAACTGACGACTCCTGGCAAGACCACGGCGTGACAGATGGAAAAAGATTATGGAACTGCATTATTAGTCGAGGGAAAACGAAAGAAATATTTAATTCAGATAATAAAAGTATGTTTGATGAATTATTAGATAGTATTTCTAACGCTTTCGAGTATTGGCGTTATATATACGAAAAAAATGATGGTTTTATTAATATCAATTTTTTAAGATTTTTTAGGCTGTTACTGAGGGAAATATGTTGCGAGCAATTATATGATAAAACTTGGAAAGAGTATATAGAATAGCTTTATTGGTAACCGTTAATTCCCAGTTTATTAGATTAAAGTTAATTAAAAATTATGGAGGGGGGTAGTAATGAATAAGATTACTTGTATTTGTTTGGGTGTTAGAGATATGGAAAGGTCAATAAAGTTTTACAGAGATGGTTTAGGATATAAGACTGACTGCAAAGAAAATAATCCGCCGGTATGTTTTTTCGATACTCCTGGAACAAAATTTGAACTATTTCCTTTGGACCAATTAGCAAAAGATATTGATGAAAATAATCCACCAAAGGGAAATGGATTTTCCGGAATTACATTAGCTTACAATGTTGAACACAAAGAAGATGTTGATAGTGTAATAGAATTAGTACGAAATGTCGGTGGAAAAATTGTAAAAGAACCACAAGACACCTTTTGGGGTGGATATCATGCCTATTTTTCAGATTTAGATGGATATTATTGGGAAGTTGCATGGGGTTCAAATTTTCAGTTTGATGAAAATGGACTATTGAAATTTTAGTAATTAAAGGAGATATAAAAAATGGCTTCAAGCAAAGTTCTGTGAAGTTGCAAGCAATTGGGCAAAAGCAAACAAAAGAAAAGAATGGAAGTATGTATTTATTCCGGCTAAAGACGTACGCGCAAATTCAAGCCTTGATAGCTTAACAGAAAGATTTATAAAATAGCACAAAAAAGCACCCCTTTCGAGATGCTTCATAGGCATGGCATATGGCCGCCGTTTTATTCTTCTGCCGGATATTCACCGCGGTAGGTTACCGTTTCGGAAAGCGGTTTCCGCGGGAGCGGTTGGATTTCTCTATCCGTGTATCCCAGAGCGATGGCTGCCACCATTTCCCCTTCCACATTCAGCCATTTTTTCAGTTCGTCATAAGCGAAGAAAATATTGCAGGTCCACAGCGTCCCGATATTCCTCGCCGTCGCTTCCAGGCACATATTCTGGATCGCCGCGCTCACTGACTGGATGTCCGCCATTTCCATCAGATGTTCGTCTATGGGAAATTCGCCGTAGTAGTCCTTTCCCTTGCTGTTGATAAAGAAGACGATGACCGGTGCCTGTTCCAGCACGCGGGCCGTATAAATCGCGGCGGGTATATATTTCTCATACCCCTTTCCGAAAATGGCCGCTTTATCGCTCCGGTTCCTTTTGATGCCTTCCTTCAGAGCGCGGACCACTTCTTTCCGCGCGTCTCCGCGGACGACCACAAAGCGCCAGGGCTGCTCATTATGCTCCGACGGCGCCCAGGAGGCTGCTTCCAAAAGAGCATGCAGATCTTTCTCTGGGATGTTCTTTTTGATGAAACGCCGTGTGCTGCGGCGCGCTTTTATTTCATGTATCACGTTTCCGACTTCCTTTTTCTATTACATATTCTTCTCATATATGCGTTTTATTATAAACAAATGTGATTTATACTGCAAGTGACCCCCGGACGGTTTAGAAGAAACATGTTTTGCTGCCGATTCCCGGTCCCCCAGTGATAAGCGCCATATTCTCCGCGGTACTCCAATCCTCCTTGATTTCTTTTTATTATTATATGTTTTTACATCGCGTTCTGTCATATAATAAAAGAAACTTATCATTGGAAAGGAGAACTGCCATGCTTGAACCGATCATCCGCAAAAACGCTTTCGGAGGAAAAGGCGAAGTGACTCTCCGGCCGCTTCTGACCGATGAACAGAAAAATGAAAAAATTCAAATGTATGCGGAAGTCACCATTCCTGAAGGCGCTTCGCTTGGCATCCACCGGCATAGGGGAAATGCAGAGTCCTACTACATCCTTGCCGGAACAGGTCTTTACACCGACGACGGAAAGACCTATGAAGTCCATGCAAGTGACACGACATACTGCGCCGATGGCCACTGCCACGGGCTTGAAAATACGGGAGACGGCGACCTGAAATTCATGGCGCTCATCATTCCGTCGTGAAATTGCTGTAAAAATATGGTTTAATAAAGGAGATTCATTATGGCTTTAAAAGAATACAAACTTCCTTTCGGCCGCGGGTTCCAGACGGTCATGCTCCCTGAAGAGCATGTATCCGACGTATTGGAAGGTGTACCGACAGCTGCCTGCGATATTAAAGAAGCGACTGTCGAATGTATGCGCCGCCCCATCGGCTCCGCGCCGCTTGCCGAAAAAGTACAAAAGGGCGACAAGGTCTGCCTTATCATCGCCGACATCACCCGCGCGTGGAACCATGCCCGCGATTTCACCGTCCATGTGGTCAATGAACTGAACCTCGCAGGAATTCCTGATGAAGACATTTTCATCGTTTTCGCCCAGGGTACCCACAGGGCGCACAGCGAAGCGGAAAATATCGAATGTGTGGGAGAAGAAGTGGCGCGACGCATTGCCATGTACCAGCATGACTGCCGGGATAAAAACATGCTCACCCATATGGGCGTGACCACCCGCGGCACGGAAGTATGGCTGAATAAACGCGTCGCGGAAGCGGACAAAGTCATTCTCTTGAACGCTCTTTCCACCCATGACATGGCAGGCTTCGGCGGCGGACGCAAACTTGTCCTTCCCGGTGTAGCAGGGTGGGATACCATCCAGCAGAACCACTGCCACGCTCTGGGCGACGAAGTCGGCTCCGGCCTGAATCCCGATTCCCATGTCCTTAAAACGGAAGGAAATCCGGTCAGCGAAGATATGCAGGAAGGCTGCGACATGCTCCACCCCTGTTTCCTCGTCCATTCCCTTATCAACGCTGACGGCGAAGTGTCGGGCATGGTCGGCGGAGACCCCTATGAAGCATGGGCGGCAGGCGCGAAAGAAACATACCGTATGCAGAAAGTTCCCATGAAACAGAAAGCCGACGTGACCATCGTCAGCGCGGGAGGCTACCCGAAAGACACCAATCTTTACCAGGGAACGAAGTGCTACACGTCATCCGACATGGCAACAAAAAAGGGCGGCATCATCATCACTATGATCGAAGCGGATGACATCATGGAACCGCCGGCCTACCTGGACAGTTTCAAATACGATAATCTGGAAGACATGGAAAAAGCTCTCCGTAAATGCTTTACTATCCCCTTCTTTGTCGCTTTTGAAAACCTCATCACCGCTACGACCCATACTATCTACTTCGTAACAAAACCGGAAAATTTCGACATCATCCGGAAAAAAACGCCGCAGATCCCCGTCGCCACCGTACAGGAAGCCTGGGAACTGGCAAAGAAACAATTAGAGAAAGAAGGTAAGACGGACTACACCATCAATATCATCCCCCACGGCAGCGCCGTCGTCCCTTTCCTGGAATGATCCCACGTAAAAGGAGCAGACTTTTGAAAATCTGCTCTTTTTTGATGCACGAATATGAGTCCTGACAAAATTTAAAAGACAAGGGCACTGCTATATTTCTTTCATTCCGGTAGAAAGACCGCCGGACTCTATGAATCCACAGTGATCTAAAGCATACTGATATTACTTCCAAAGAACTGATTCGCTGAGCGGACGGCGGGTCTTATTCCGATGAACATCTTCTCCGCGGTAGCCGAAAGCCGCCATCACGGCGATCCCGAAATGTTCCGTATCGAAAAGGCCGTGCTCTTCTCCCAAAAGCCTATCCATCTCCTTGGGTATAAATCCTTCCAGGGGGCACGAATCAATTCCCATGAGCGCTGCCACGGCCATCATATGTGCCATGACGATGTACGCCTGTTTCCCCGCCCAGTCAAAAGCGCTCCGTTCGCTTTCCAGCGTTTTGAAATCATTTTCTGAGAAATTACCGTAAGCGTTTCTGTAAAATTCATAGACTTCATCAGGTACCTGGTGGACGTCTTTCAGCATATGCCTGATGTAATCTGAGCCGAAAGTGATATCTGCTTTTTTCCGTGCCAGGAATACCACGAAATGGCTGGCATCCAGTTTGTCCTTAATGCCCCATCCGAATTCCTTCATTTCTTCACGAAGCGTTTTGTCCTGAATGACAAGTATTTTCCACGTTTCCAGTCCGAAAGAAGTCGGAGCCAGACGGGCCGTTTCCAAAAGCACTTCAAAGTCTTCCGGCGGAATAGTTTTTTCGCTGAATCTTTTTGTCGCATAGCGGTACTTCATAGCGTTCAGCAGTTCTTCTTTCTTAAAATTCGGTTTTGCCGCATTGACCGTTTCAATAACGGTTGATTCTCCATGATTCATAAGGTACTCCTTCATAACTGTTATAATACTGTTTGTGCCATAAGACTATCTTCTTTTTCGAATTTTGTCAATATAGATTTTATTTCTTCTCTTTTTTCATACCCATCCCGGTTAGCATCCCATAAGTATAAGGATATATTTTTTTACCGCTTCTTTAGTTTTTCTGGAGAAAAGTATTCTATCAATTGCAAATACTGAACAAAAGGAGTAAAATGTACATATATTAAATCGACAATTTTAAAAATATTTAATCATGAGGCATATATGATCCGGAGTTACGATAAAAAATATTTAAAGATCGCATTGCCTGCGGCGCTGGAAGGTCTCTTCATGATTCTCCTTGCTTCCGCGGATTTAATCATGGTCGGCACCTTGGGGGCTGTTTCCATTGCGGCGGTCAGTATTTTCCTCCAGCCGCGGCTCATCATTCTCTGCTTTACCCGCTCTCTTGCTTCCTCCGTGACTCTTCTTGTTTCCCGGGACGCCGGGCGGAATGACAGGACAAACGCCTCCGATATCCTGAAGAAATCTATTTTCATCGGAGCCATCGTCCTTCTGTTCATCCATAGTATCTTTTATCTGTTCCTCGAAGATATTTTCTACCTTATGGGCGCAAAGACAGAATATATGGCGGAAGCTCTCGCTTACGGAAATATTGCGCTGCTTTCCGTTTTTATTTCTTCATTCACCCTCTTTTTCCAGGCAGTCCAGCTTGGCTTCGGCCAGACGGCAATCATCATGAAGACAAATATTCTGGGAAATATAGTGAATGTCATCATGAATTTCATCCTGATCTTCGGCATGGGGCCGATTCCTGCCATGGGTGTCGCCGGCGCGGCAATCGGCACGGTCATAAGCACCATTTTCAGTCTGTGCTGGACGATTTATCTTATGAAAAAAGACCACCTTCTTGAAGGAGGTTCTTTCATTCCCGACCAAGCGTATTTCAAAAAAGTCACACCTATTTTCCTTTCTGTTTTCAGTGAACAGGGTTTTGAGCGTATAGGCATGGTCCTTTTCACCCGCATGGCGGCGAGCCTTGGCACGATTCCCTTTGCCGTCCACAGTATCTGTATGAATATTGCCGATATTTACTGGGACTACATCGTAGGATTCGGCAAAGCGAGCATGGTCACCGCAGGACAGTCCATCGGCAAAAAATCGGAAACCGAATGGCACGCGTTTAAACGGGCAGGCATTAAATGGACCTTTATCTGTTCCACCGCCGCATTCACCCTCACTGCCGTTTTCAGAAAAGAAATCTTTTCCTTCTATTCTTCCGATCCCGAAGCGCTTGCTATGAGCGGCATCGCTATGCTTATCTGCGCTGTCGTGAATTTTCCGGCAGGACATGCCCTCACCTGCGCAGGTATCCTGCGCGGCAGCGGAAAGACCGCTTCTGTTGCGGCGTATGCTTTCGTAAGCATCACGATTCTCCGTCCTATCATGACAGCATTCTTCCTTTTTGTCATGGGCTGGGGTCTTGTCGGCGCATGGTGCGCCCTTTTACTTGACCAATGCATCCGCGCCTCCTGCGCGACTGTCCTGCTTCACCGCCTCCAAAAAGCCGGATGGAATAAAATGATTGAAAAACTGGCGTAAATATTCCCGCTGTCCATCGGATGGCGGTTTTTCACCGGCAGATACATTTGAAATATTTCTTACTTCCGTCCACGAAATCACGAGAAAATGTTCTTTTGCTTTTTCCTGTATTATAATTTAATAGCAGCCGTTAAAATAAGTTTTTTTTATTTGCGGAGACAATGATGAATTTTTCTGGAGAACTTTCTTTCAATCAAAAAATAATTACCGAAGCACGCCTCTTTGAAGCGCCTGTCCTTCCCCGGCTTAAACTGAAGAGTGTAAAAATCTTAGGACTGGCTGCCGCATAATATATCCTTTCAAAAGTCATTAATTTTATAAAGGAGAAAATCATCAATATGACAGAAAAAACAGCCTTATTACTAAATGAATTGACACCTGCACAAAAAAATTATGTAACGAACAGACTTGCAGCGAAAGAGAAAGATCTCTCAGTCGCTTATCTTTGCTGGTTTTTCTATATTCATTATTTTTATTTAAGGAAACCTGTAAGAAATATACTATACTGGATTACTTACGGAGGCGTTTTCATTTGGGCTATTATAGACTTGTTTCGAATGAAATCCCTTGTCGAAGAATGCAATGAAACGATCGTGCAAGAATTAATTCAGGAAGCCACTTTGCTTGAAAGTTAAAGGAGAAATCAATTTATAGCACTTATACGCTCCAAACGGCAAAATCGTCTGCGTTGGAATTAATAATAAAAAAGTCTGTTTGAAACGATTTTATAATCGGCAGGCGGTATAATGCTTGTGTCTGAAAATCCAAGATGCATACCGATACAACTCAATCGGTTTAACTGACAAAGTATTAGAATTTTAGGATTAGCCGTTCTATGCAGTCTGATATTCAATAACTTTTATTGAGGAGAAACAAGTATGAAAGTAATAGGTGCCAATTTCGCTAAAAAAGTTGAAATTAATAATACCGGTAAAAATATAGTTTTAGGTTATACAGATAAAAGCGGGAAGTTCCGCGTTATCCGTGTCGACAAGGATCTGGAAGTCTGGGAACGAATCACTGAAGAAAATAAATTTAAATTTGGCCCATCGATGGGGTGGGGGTTCTTAGGTGCTGTTATCCTCGGCCCTATCGGAGCTATTGCCGGTATTCTTCTCAAAGGCCGAGCAAAACAGTGTACAGTGGCTTGCGTATTTACGGAAAGCCGCCGATGCGCTATTGAAATGTCTCCGGAAGAATTTACCACCTTCCAGTTTGCTGCCCCTGCCGGGTCGGATGTCGAAAGTATCCAGGCCGAGGCAGCAAAACTCGTAGAGATGGCAGAAGCCGAAGAAGCTGCAGAAAAAGAAGCCGTAGCGAATGCGGCCACTGCGGCAGAGACTCTGCTGAAGCTAAAACAGCTTTACGATGCAGGGGTTCTAACTGAAGAGGAGTACGCGGGAAAACGAGAAAAGTTAATAGAGAAATTATAATTGCAATATAAAAAAATCCCGCTATCGTACCGTTAATACGACAGCGGGAATGTAATACTCCAACCGGGGCTTATTACGTTTATGGGAATAGCACACAGCCGACCTACTTTTTGAAGGAGGCTGTTTTTTAATACAGTAAAAGCCATTATCCATACCCGGCATTCATCCGATCAGCAGCATAAAAATCTATTGAAGACCGGACTTCATATAGGAAAACTTTTTAAATCATCACCGTACAATTATAAAACCGAACTCCCCATCTTACAAAATTCTGTAAAATGGGGAGTTCGGATAAACATATTCTGGTGACCCAAGAGAGATTCGAACTCCCGACACCTTGATTCGTAGTCAAGTGCTCTATCCAGCTGAGCTATTGGGCCGTATATGGCAGGGGCAGAGGGACTCAAACCCCCAACCTACGGTTTTGGAGACCGTTGCTCTATCAATTGCGCTATGCCCCTGTATTTTCACATAGATACTGTCTATGTGACTGCAATATAATAACAAATATCTTCGGAAAAAGCAAGCAATTTTCTAAAATGATCCCTCTTCTTCCTTTCTTCAACAGGCTCTTTTCCTTATAGATAAGTGCCCGTTGAATAGTATAAAGTGATCCCGAGGAGGGTACATCTTGTAAATGACAGCGATAAGACAACATGATACAATAAAATTATTCACAGGAATATTAATTTTTTCCTTTTCTTACTTTATCCGATAAAATCTGATGAGTATGTACATATTTATAAAGTTGTGCACAGTTATTCACAGTTATTCACAGATTTATTCCTCTTTTAAACAGCCCGGGTATGAAAGGATGTACAAATGGAAATTTTTGAACTCTGGACACATGTCTTAGAGGAAATAAAAATAAAAAATCCCGAATATTATAATAATTTTTATAGTTTTGTTTTTCCCATTTCTTTTTCCGACGGTATTTTCACAGCCATGACTACCGTCCCTTATATGATTCCCTGGATCAACGCTGTCTACAAGACAAAATTGGAGAAAATCCTTTCTGAAAAAAGCGGAATGCCTGTAAAGCTGATTCTTCAATCTCAGGAAAACAGCGAAGTTCCCGCTGCTGATCCGGTACCGGAAACATCTGCTGTTTCTGAAACTTCCGGAAATTTTGGAATTCCTCCTGTTTCTTCTCTACCCGATAAGGAGAAAAAGGAAAATCCCGATATATCTTTCTCTCCTTATAAGACAGAAGAAAACCCAGAAATCTATGAGGAACCTGTAATACCTGATTTCATGAATATCAAACCGCAAAATCCGGAAGAAGTTAAACTTCCCAGTATTTTAGATAATCCATCTTCCATCAGGCCTTCTGCCGTTCCTCTTCCGGTCAAATCTCCGGAAAAGAAATTTCCTTATAAATTCGACGATTATACTTTCGATAATTTTGTCCATGGCAACTGTAATGAAATTGCTTTCCAATCAGCCCATGCCATCGCTCTTTCCTGTGAAGAATATACGGATTCTCCCGATACTAATTATTCTAAAAAAAAGCCGGAAGCCAGTAATTATAATCCACTGTTCATTTACGGCCCTTCAGGTTTGGGCAAGACCCATCTTCTTCTTGCTATTTCCAATTATGTAAAAACTCACCGTCCTGATCTTTCCGTTCTCTTTGTAACGAGCGAGAACTTTACGAATGAACTCATTGAATCAATTCGCAGCGGAAAGATGCAGGAATTTCGTGAAAAATACCGCACTGTGGATTACTTGCTTATTGATGATATTCAATTTTTTAACGGTACGAAAGAATCATCCCGTATGGAAATTTTCAACACTTTTAACGCGATTGCTGACAATGATAACTACATCATTACGACAAGTGACCGTACACCGAGCGATCTGAAAGATTTTCATGAACGCTTGATAACACGATTCTCCAGCGGTATGATTACCCATATTTCTCCTCCTGATTTTGAAATTTGTTCCATCATTCTGCAGAAGAAGGCGGAACGCTCCCATATCGATATGCCTGAAGAAGTAATTTCTTTTATTGCGGGAAATGTCAATTCCAGTGTCCGCGAACTGGAAGGTGCTTTCAAACAGGTTGTCGGTTATTGCCAGATCAAGAATGTTCCCCTTACTTTGGAAAACGCCCGAGACGCCCTTGCCGATATCATCAAGGTGGATCTTTACAGTCATTTATCTGCCGAAACAATCATTGATACTGTCTGCAAGTATTATAATGTAAAGAAAGAACAGGTTTTAGGCAAATCCCGTCCCAAAAATGTGGTCATTCCAAGGCAGATGGCAATGTATATTGCCCGCGAAGAACTGAATGATTCTTTTCCCTCTTTGGAAAAATATTTCAATAAAGACCACAGTACGATTGTCCATGCTTACGAACGAGTACAAAAAGAACTCAAAAATAATGACAGGACGAGAAAAGAACTGAAAGATATATTAACTCTTCTCAAAAGGAAAAGGTAAAATACTTGTTTAAAAAACAATTTTTTGGGTAAATAAATTGTTTATAACTTGTGAATAAATCATTTTTTATAAAAAACTGTTTATTCAGTGAATAAAAATTTTCATTATTCACAAAGTTATTCCCTTCGAAAAAGAAAGAAAATATATCCTTTGCACAGACTTATTCACTTATTCACACAAACTACTTCTACTGCTTTTATTTTTTGTAATTTATATTAGTAAAGGAGCTACCATGAAAGTTACATTCCAAACACAGGACTTATGCCGTGCTTTAGAAAGAGTACAACGCGCAGCACAGACAAAAGTCACATCAAACACAAATAATGGTTTCTTTATTTCCGCTGAAGACGGAAAAGTCGAATTTCAAGCTAATGATTATTCCATCGGCATCCGTACTTTTTGCGAAGCTGATGTTGAAGAGCGGGGATCCGTCCTTATTTCGGCACCCCATCTTTTGTCTACCATAAAAATGATGCCTTCCGGTCCGGTTGTTATGGAACAGAAAAAAGGCGAAAGTACTGTTTTCTTTAAGGCGGGCCAGTATAATTCCCATTTTCCCACAAGAGATACGGCAGAATTTCCGCTGGTTACGGAAATTGATCATACGTTCCATGTAAATATGAAATGCAAAGATTTTGCAGAAATGGTGAATCTCGTTTCCTTTGCTGCCTCTACGGACGCGAAAAATCCTATTTTTACCGGTATTCTCTGTGATATTAATGAAAACGTATTTACTATGGCCGCTACGAATTCCCATCGTTTGGCGGCAAGAGAGATATCTCTTGAAGAAATACCGACAGGAAAAGGGAATTTTATTGTTTCCGCTTCTGTACTTCAGGATGTGATCCGTCTTCTTCCTGTCGGGGAAGATGATATGATGGAAATATCCTGGGCGAGCCGGCATGTTGCTTTTTCTTTCGGGGAGACATATTTCCTTTCCAATCTTATTAATGGCGTTTATCCCGATTATAAGAGAGTATTCCCGTCAAATTTCGATTTAAATGCGACTTTGGATCTGAAGGATTTTGAAGAGGCTGTCCGTTTTGTCAGTCCGATTTCCAGGGATATGAGTTATAAGACAATTAATTTTAAATTTGAAAACGGAACGCTGGAAGCTTTTGAGGAAGATCCCGATATCGGCCGTTCTGAAACATCCATTCCGGCAGAGTTGGACGGTGCTGATGTGAAGATTACTTTTAACTGCACTTATGTGGAAGATATTCTGAGACATTCGAAAGGGGAAAAGATCATTCTTCATGTAAAGAAAAATGGACCTATGGTGGTAGAACAGGAAGAAGATAAGGCGTATCGCTATGTTGTAACGCCCATGAGAGGCCGCTGATGAAAGAAATAGAAATATATGGAGATTATATTCAGCTGGATCAATTTTTAAAAAAAGAAAATATGATTTCTTCCGGTGGTGAGACAGGAAATTTTATTGAAAAGCATGAAATTTTTGTAAATGGAGTTATTATTAAGGAAAAAAGAAAAAAAATCCGTATCGGAGATGAATTATCTCTTGATGGAGAAGTATACAGGATAATCGGGGCGAAGAAATGAGATGCGGAAAAACCCATCTCATTGAGATACGGAATTTTGAAGATTTTTCTATTGAGCCTGCCGGAAACATGATTTTCCTTACAGGAAAAAACGGTGCAGGAAAAACGAATATCATTGAGGCGATTTATTTCGCCTCTGTGGGAAAGTCTTTCCGTACAAGCAATGATGAGGAATTAATTCGCCTCGATAAAGAAGAAGGAACAATTCTTCTGGATTTTACTGTTCGCGGTGTAACGCATGAAATCAAAATCAAATTATCCCGGAATAAAGGAAAAAAGATTTTAATTAATGAGACGGCTACGAAAAAAAAAGATCTTATGGGCATGTTTCGTACCGTGCTTTTTACGCCGGATGAGCTCCAGCTTATTAAGGGGGCGCCGCAGAATCGCCGTCGTTTTATTGATTTGGAGATTTCCCAGGTCAGTCCGCGGTACTATGAAGAAATACTCCGTTATGGCAGGGCGGTACAGCAGCGGAATGCAGCATTTAAAGAAGCTCGTTTTCATGGATTTATGGCGGATGTGGATATATGGGATATGCAGATTGCCAAAAGAGCATCGTATATCGTAAAAAAAAGAATGGAAACCATAGAAAAAATGAATGAAATTGTTTCTTCTATGGAATCGTTTTTGACTGATAAGAAAGAAAGTATTTTAATGAAGTACAGGAAAAGCGGAAATCAGGAAGAGCGGTTTGATGAAGAATGGTACTTGGAAAAATTGGCTCTTGCCAGAGAAGAAGACAGCCGTTTCTGTCATACTTCCGTCGGTCCGCATCGGGATGATCTGATTTTTCTTATGAATGGAAATGACATTTCTTCTTATGGCTCCCAAGGGCAGCAGCGGACAGCTATCCTGTCTATGAAGCTGGCGGAACTGGAATTTGTGAAGAAAGAAACAGGCGAATATCCTCTTCTTTTATTGGATGATGTAGGGAGTGAACTTGATAAAGAACGAAGAAATACTCTTTTCTCTTATCTTACTAAGAAAGAAATTCAGACTATCATCACAACGACTGATGAATCTCTTGGTGCTTATGGAAAAGAAATAAAAATAGAAGGATAATGTGTTTCACGTGAAACTGAGAAAAAAGATAAGCTCCCATAAAGGGCTTATCTTTTTTCTCAGTTTTGTTTTGTTTGAAACAGGGATTATGGAATGAAAATGGTATGAAAGAAAAGCTGTTTCAAATAATTATTTTTTATTGATAATGTCAAATTTTGTTTCCGGTATGTTGCGGAGGGCGGTTTCCGCTTCCCTTAATGAAATATCTTTCAGCGGTTTGTGAAGAATCATGGAAAGAAGGATCCGTTTGTTAAGAGGACTGTCAATTTTCCTGTAAATGTTTTCCCGTATTCTCTGTATGAGTGTTTCTCTGGCTTCTTCGTAGGCTGTATATTTACAGGGAATCTTTTTGTAAATTTCGTTGTAGGAAAGATGGGGGCGTTCTTTTAAAAGAAGCATGATTTTCCAGATCTGTGACTGTTCTTTTTTATTTTCGCAGATGGTGCAGATATTTATGCCGGGAGGGATAAGGTCACCGCAGATGGTACAGGGATGCCAGCCGGCCCGTATTTCTCCTTTCCTTTTGGCCGCAGCGGCTTTCATCATTTTTGTAAAAAGGCTGCGGGTATTATTATCGGAGATGTAAACGCCGGTCCATTTATCGATAGAATTCCGTTCTTCGTCCGAAAGGGGAACGGAATATATCTTTTCTTCTTTTTCCCGCCGGTCGTTTACAGGGGCAAGAGAGGATTCCGGGGGGCGTTCGATTTTAGCTTGGCCCGCAACGAAGCGTATATCTGTGTACTTTTTTCCGTAGTCGTCTTCTCTGATCCGTTTGAGAAGATCCGCTTTCATCATATAGAGGTGGTTCATCCAGACGGAATTGGTGACGGTAATATAAAGTGTCTGTTTCCTTTCAAAAGAAATGTAAGATTCCCGTGCGATTATGGAACCGGCGATATATTTCCATTTATTTTGCAGCTGCCAGAAACGAAATGACGGATTGGAAAAGAGAGTTTTTCCTTCCTTTGAAAGTTGGAATACTTCCGACAGGTTTGACAGACGGCCTGTTCTTTTTTCATTATTCTTTCTTTCCATCAATCCAATCCTCCTTTTCTGTTTTTTCTATTATACTAGATAATTCAATTTTATTTCATATAAACGCTTCAAAAGGAATATAATAAAGATGTAGATATCTTTCGTAAAGGAGGACGCCATGGAAAACATAAAAAAAGGAAAAATTGATATTGATCGGTATCGCGTAAAGGAAAATGAAAAAGTGAATTTAAAAAAGTTTCCTACGAAGCGGGATGTGGATATCGATAAAGGAGAAGTGAAGAACGCCTTTTTTCCTGAAGTGATTGAACAATTGAAATTATATCAGGAAAAACTGTATGCTCAAAATACATACGGGCTTATTATCGTACTGCAGGCGATGGACGCGGCAGGGAAAGACGGTACGGTCAATCATGTTTTTGCGAATCTGGATCCCGGCGGCGTTTCCGTGGCGTCTTTTAAGCAGCCGACAACGGAAGAAAAAGATCACGATTATATGTGGCGCATCAATAAAGCACTTCCGCCGAGGGGAAATATCGGTATTTTCAATCGTTCCCATTATGAAGATGTCATTGTAACGCGTGTTCATAATTTAATCAGCACCGGCCAGCTTCCAAGAGATTTGATTGACAGGAATATCTGGATGGAGCGGTATGAGCAGATTAATAACTGGGAAAAGTATCTTCACCAGAACGGTTTTTACATGGTTAAAATTTTCCTTCATGTATCCAAGGAAGAACAGCAGAAAAGGCTTATCGATCGTATTTTTAACCAGGAGAAGAATTGGAAATTTTCTATGGGTGATATTCATGAAAGAGAACATTGGGATGAATATCGGGAGCTTTATGAAGAACTTTTGGAAAATACGTCCAAGGATAAATCTCCCTGGTATATTGTACCGGCGGATAATAAATGGTTCACCCGTTATGTGGTGGCGCTCATTACTCTTGGTGTACTGAAAAAGATAGATCCGAAGTTTCCGAAATTATCTCCTGAGGAACAGAAGCAGCTGGAACGGTTCAGGGATATGATAAAAAAGGAAACAGATAAGCCGTTAGAAGAAATAAGAAAAGAAATGGAAAAAGAAGAAAAATAAGAAGAGACCGTATTTTTTAAGGGGGAAAAAATGGAAGAAGAACGGATAACTGCGGAGAAAGTTGAAAAAACAGAAAAGAAAGTGAAAATTGATATCGACCGGTATCGTGCAAAAGAAGGAGAAAAAATCAGTCTGAAAAAGTTTTCTACGAACTGTGATATGGATGTGGACAAGGAGTATGTGAAGACAGTTTCCATGACAGCAGCGCTGGAAGAATTGTCCCTGTACCAGGCGAAGCTGTATGCCCAGAATACATACGGGCTTATTATCGTACTGCAGGCGATGGACGCGGCAGGGAAAGACGGCACGATTAAGCATGTCTTCTCTCATCTTGACCCAAACGGTGTCCATGTCGTTTCTTTTAAGCAGCCGACGACAGAAGAAAAGGATCACGATTACATGTGGCGTATCAATAAGGCACTGCCCCGCCGGGGAAGTATCGGTATTTTCAATCGTTCCCATTATGAAGATGTGGTGGTTACCCGTGTCCATGATCTGATTGAAAATGATAAGATTCCCAAGGATCTGGTAAATAAAAATATTTGGAAAACCCGGTATCGCCAGATCCGTGACTGGGAAAGATACCTGGCGGAAAACGGATTCCATATAATCAAGATATTCCTTCATGTTTCCAAAGATGAACAGCGTGACCGTTTGGCGGAACGTATTTTAAACAAGAAGAAAAATTGGAAATTTTCTATTGCCGATATCAATGAACGCCGTTTCTGGGACAGGTACCAGGATCTGTACAGTGAAATGATTGAAGAAACATCAACAGAAAAAGCGCCGTGGTACATCGTACCGGCAGATAATAAATGGTTCACCCGGTATGTGGTGTCTCAGATCGTTTTGAAAGCAATGAAAGATATCGCGCCGAAGTTCCCTGAAATGTCGAAAGAAATTAAGGAACAGCTGGAGGAATTTAAAAAGCTGATTGAAAGCGGGAATATAGGAATGATTGAGGAAATGCAGGATGTAATGAAAGGAGGAAATAAGTAACGGTTCAGAAAAGCGAGGAGAAAGCTGTTTAATGATTATTCAAGTCAGGAAGGTTTTTCCTTATCATTGTCCTGGCTTTCTTTACATACTCCTTTTTCATGGGATAGTACTTCTGGATATGAATAAAGAGGATATTTCCGTTTTAATTAAGAAAAGAATGTTTATGCTATAATGAAATAAATTAAGTTGATTAGTATGAAGGAGGAAAATATATGAAAAAGACAGCGGCGGTTCTGGCAGCCGCAATGGCGCTTACTATAAGTGTCTATGCGTCTCCCCAGACAGAATTTGCAAAAGGGCAGTGGGAAATTAATGCAGGGATGTGGAATACAAAAGCGAAGACCCGTACGTATAAAGATAACGGCGCATGGAATTTCAACGGCGGCGTGACATACGGACTGAATGACAAGGCAGCGGCGCAGTTTCAGTACTATGGTCTTAACAGCGATGATACGGACGGCCGCAGCCATGAATTAAATCTGCTTTACAGTGTTCATCCCCAGGTGGCTTTATATACCGGGTATAACCATATCACTATGTCCGATTTTCCTACCGGTGTTTTCGGGGCGGAAAAACGGGAAAATGACATTGCCCAGATCGGTATCATCGCCCGCCAGCCGATCAATGAAGTTCTTGATTTATATGCAAAAGGCGCGCTCGGCTCAAAGAATACATCCATCTGGGAAGCCGGTGTGAATTTCACTCTTGATGAAAACATCGACCTTAATGCGGGATACCGTTACCTGAATACAGAAGGGAGCAGAGATAAAAATGTTTCCTATCAGGGGTGGCTGGCAGGTGTTTCCTACCGCTTCGGCGGAGGTAGCGATAGAAAAGCCGCCTATTCTGAAGATGATATCGATTATTCCGCATTGGACAATAAAGGAAATAAAAAAGAGGCGGACACGGTGACCATCACTCCGGCAGAAGAAGAGACGGCGGTACCGGAAAATGATTATTACTTCAATAGTATTCATTTCGGAAATGATTCCGATACCCCCCGCACTGATCAGACGGCGAATCTGGATGCTTTTGTCAAGGCAGCAAAAGAAACAGGTCATACTTTCAAGCTTGTAGGACGGACAGATTCCAACGGGTCTAAAGAGTACAATGATGATCTTGCTATCCGCCGTGTAAAGAAGGTGGCGGACTATGCGGTGGCTCACGGCGTAGATCTGAGTCATCTGGTGGGTATGTACAAAGGGGAAGAAGCACCGGTAGATACGAATGATACGGAAGCCGGCCGTGCGAACAACAGACGCGTGGATATATTTGAACATAAATAAGGGATAAGCCGACAGCTTTGCTCTTCTTTGGGCAAGGCTGTTTTTTCCGGGTGGAGTCTTTTTGCCCCGGAGTGTCTATGACGGACTGTCAGCAGTATCCCCTCCCCTTTCCCTGTGGCACGAAAAAAGACAGCTTTATCTTTTATAGGATAAGGCTGTTTTTGTCTGTGCTGGATCATTTATAAGAACTCTGATCAGATCCCGGCGGCATAGAGCGGAATGACGTTAATGACCGGTTCTTCATAAGGATGGATCTCTTTGACGACGGTCATCGTTTTTTCCAAATTTTCTTTTTTTATGGTGACTTCCACTTTATACTCTTCTTCTTCACTGATTTCATTTTTTTTGCCGATGTAAGGAGTCGTTCCTTCCAAAGGACGCCATGTTCCCTTGACGGGACTGTAAGAAAGGCAGCTGTCATAGTTTCCTATATGCCCGGCATCCACCGATTGGAGTGCTTTTTGTAGGATGCGGAAATGGGTAGCGGGAATAAATATTTCCAGTTTCAGATATTGTATAGTCATTATTACCTCCCTTTTTGGCTTATAAAGAAAGAATCATTTCTATAAGTTCATCAGGTGAAAAAGCAATCCGTTCCGCTCCGTGGTTTTTAAGAAATTCTCCGGTGCGGAATCCCCAGGCAACAGAAATGCTGGGGAATCCCCCCTTCTTTCCTGTCATGATATCCACTTCCGAATCACCGATATAAACGATTTCTTTTGCTTTTATTCCTAAACGGCGGGCTATTGACAAAATCATTTCCGGATCCGGCTTAATGGCCATTTCCGGGTTTCTTCCGATGGAAATATCAAAAAGACCGGGGAAAAGTTTTTCTGAAAGGATCTGCACGTGGTCATCGTCTTTATTAGACGCTACGGCACAGCGGATACCCTTTTTCCGGAGGGTGCGAATAACTTCAGGTATACCGCTGTAAGGTTTCGTTTTGATTTGGTTATGGCTTCCATAGTAAGAAGTAAATACGCGCATGAGTTCATTTATTTCTTCTTCAGTGGTTGGAATGTCTTCCACCGGAATTTTGTTCCCCGCCAGTTCCAGATCTTTTGCTGAAAATCCTTTTGCCATAGCGAGGGCTTTAATCATATCAAGGTTCAAGGCCCAGCCGAAGCAGAGTTTTACCATTTCTTCCGGATGTCCCCCTTTATGTCCCGTTTCCACAAGAGCATAGTTCAAAGAATCAGTAAGGTCGCCGATGGTATTTAAAATGGTACCGTCCATATCAAAAACAGCAGTTTTGATCATTTTATCTCCTTATAAATGTTTCACGTGAAATATGAGTTCAGAAAGTTTTTTTCAAACGGAGTCCGGGAAGGATGAGAAGGAAGCTTACGGCAAGTCCTATGAAGAGCGGATCAAAAGGAAATTTTGCCAACGCGGCGATGATAGCGGCAATGGTACTTCCCGCCATGGAGAACACCGCCCAGTCCGCATTGAGATGGCCCGGCCAGAAAACAGCAAGCGTGAAAGGCAGGAAGATGCCTCCTCCCCGGAGTCCCATGGAAAGATAATTCCAGAAAAGTATCTCCGTCCCCCTGTTCATGATGGCGATAAGGGATGCCAGAATCATGACGGCAAGGACAGTCAGCTTTGTCAGGCGGAGAAGCTTTCTGTCATCAGTAATTTTCAGCAGAGGCGAAAGAATATCATGGGAAATCATAGTACCGATACCCAGCGATAGTCCCCCGATACTTCCCAGTAGGGAAAGAATGATGCCGCTCATGGCAAGGCCGCCGATGAGGACCGGCACATGATTGACCAGAAAAGTGGGCAGGACCAAGATCGGTAAGGTTCCGGGCTCTGCGGCGTGCATGTACATGCCGACAGCTACTGACGGCAGCCCGATGGGGATGACGATAAGTGCTGCGATGAAGCAGCCGGAAGCCGCTTTCAAAGGGGTGCCTGCGGAGAAGATGCATTGGATATAAGTCTGTGTGCAGAGTACGCCAATGATGACGGAAAATAAATGAGCCATGGCGGAATCCGTGCCCTGCCCCATCAGATCAAAATGAGAAGCGGGAAACGAAGAGAGGATATTATTTTCCTGTAACAGCAGAAAAGCAATGACACCGGATATGAATAGAGAAATCCAGATAATCACCATTTTCAGGATACCGCTGACGGCGGCGCTTTTCATGCCTCCGAAAAAAGTATAGGCAATGACGAGAGCCATGAGGAGAAGGGCGGACAGAAAAGGTGTCAGCCCGAAAAGGGCGGAAATGATCTCTATGCCCGGCAGTGAACTGGCAACAGCGGACAGGAGAATACCGATGGAAGAAATAATGGAAGAAAGAGCCTCGGCCTTCTTCCCGTAATAAAGTTCCAGATATTGAGGAATTGTTTCCAGTGCTGTATTGCGAAGCCGTTTGGCATAAAAAATACCCATAAGGATAAAAGCGATGCCGCTTCCCAGGGTAAACCACCACGCGGAAAGGCCAAAAGAGTAAGCCAGCTGTGCCGTACCTACCGTAGCGCCTCCCCCGACGACCGTTCCCGCGATGCTTCCGGCGACAAGAGAGGCCCCGGCGCTTCGTCCTGCCACACTGTACCCTGCAGAGGATCTTACGGAACGGGAAACATAAAATCCGCTTCCAATGACGGCAAAGACCGTGGCGGAGATGATCAGTATATGTAAAAAGGTCAGAGACATAAGAATCGGCCCTTTCGTAAGTGTTTTTGTAATCCTATTTCAAAAGTATAGATAGATTATAACAGAATACAGAATAAGATTGGAAAAATGCTTTATATGTTTCACGTGAAACATAAGGAGATAAAATAAATCGTCTCCTTATGGTATAATAATATGAACTATCTGTGAAAGGATGTAAGCTATGGGGAAGATCATCAGTATCATTAACCAGAAGGGCGGCGTGGGAAAAACCACAACAGCGGTAAATCTGGCTGCGTTCCTGGCGGACAAAGGATATAAGACGATGCTTGTGGACGCGGATTCCCAAGGAAACGCCACCAGCGGACTCAGCAAAGATGTGGAGTTTGAGGAAACGCTGTATGATGTGCTTTTAGATGATGTCTCCATCGAAGAAGCCGTCGTCAAGACAGACATAAAGAAATTATCCATTCTCCCCGCTTCCATTGATTTGGCAGGGGCTGAAATTGAAATGGTTTCCATGGAAAAACGGGAATTTCTTATGAAAAGAAAACTGGATCAGGTATGCGATAAATATGATTTCATTTTGATTGACTGTCCTCCTTCTTTAGGTCTTATGACGCTGAACGCTCTTGTAGCATCACAGGAAATACTTATCCCCATTCAGGCAGAATTTTATGCGCTTGAAGGACTTTCCCAGCTGGTGAAGACACTACAGGTCGTGACACGTAAGCTGAATCCGGGCTTGTCCATACTGGGGATATTGCTGACGATGTTTGACGGCAGGACGAATTTATCCCTTCAGGTAGCTGATGAAGTGAAGAAATATTTTGGAAATAAAGTTTTCCGTACAGTAATTCCCCGATCAGTGAAGTTATCGGAAGCGCCGAGTTTTGGTGAACCTATACTTACATACGCACCGAAATCCAAGGGGGCGGAAGCATATAAAAAGTTGTGCCGTGAGGTGATTAAACGTGTCTAAGACCAAAAGACTGGGAAAAGGATTGGGAGAGCTGCTCGGAAGAGAAGTGATGGAAGAAAAGAATACCGAAAGTATTTCCATTTCCCTTGTTGTTCCCAATGAATGGCAGCCGCGGCGTGAATTTGAGCCGGAATCTTTAAATGCTCTGGCGGAATCCATCAAGGAACACGGTGTCGTCCAGCCGGTTATTGTAAGAAAAAAAAACAGCGGATATGAACTTATTGCCGGCGAGCGTCGTTTAAGAGCGGCCCAGCTGGCGGGGCTTGTGGAAATACCTGCTCTTGTCCGCGATTACAGCGATCAGGAAACAGCGGAAATTGCCCTCATTGAAAATCTGCAGCGTGAAGATCTGAATCCTCTTGAGGAAGGACTTGCCTATCAGCGGATGATTAGTGAATATCATTTTACACAGGAAAAGATGGCAAACCTTATCGGTAAGAGCCGTTCCTATGTGACGAATATGATGCGGCTTCTGGAGCTTTCTGAAGAGGTAAAAAGCCTTCTTTTGGAGCGGAAATTGACGGCGGGACAGGCGCGTCCCCTTTTAGGATTGGAAACACCTGCCGAGCAGATCGCGCTTGCGCGCCGAATTGTGGAAGAAGATCTTTCTGCACGGCGTATCGAGGAAATCCTCCGCCGTGAAAAAGACGGACAAAAGCGAAAGCCTGCGGATAAAGCGGATGCGTATCTCCGTGCGCTGGAAGAAGATCTGGTGAATGCCGTAGGATCCCGTGTAAAAATTAAAGTGGGAAAAGGGAAAAACAGTCACAGAGGCACCATTTCCATTTCTTTTAAAAGTGACAAAGAATTTGAACGTATTACAAAACTTCTCAAACAGGGAGAATAAATGAATCCATGGATATCTTAGAATTCAATATCAATTATCAGCTCATACTCTCCGTAATCGGCACGATTCTTGCGGTTTTACTGGTATTTCTTATTCTCCAGTTTTTTTGGCTCCGGGCTAAGGTGAATCGTCTGTATAGGAAATATAAATATTTTATGATGGGTGAAGACGGCGGTTCCATCGAAATGAAGTTGTCCACAGAAGTACGGGAACTTCGGGATATGGTGGAATCTTCCCAGGGTATGCTTCATCAGCAGGAGCTTCTGGCTACGATGCAGCTGAAATCTTTTCAGAAAATTGGTTTGGTGCGATATGATGCTTTTGATGAAACAGGAGATAAACTTTCCTTTTCTCTTACCCTTCTGGACGGCAAAAATAATGGCGTCGTCCTTTCTTCTCTGGCTGGTCATGATGCGTCCCGCATTTATGCAAAAGCTGTGACCGGTGGTGAATGCAGGGAAGCACTTTCCGCAGAAGAAGCGGAAAGTATCGGTATAGCGCTGAATACGCTCATGCCTGATGTGGCGAAAAAGGCAGAAGATGCAGTCCGTGCCGACAAAGAGAAAAATGATGAAAATCCATCTGCCCGGCGTATCGACCGGACAGAAAAGAAATAATGGAAAGTAACAGGAGTATTTCCTTGAAATAGATTGGCAGGTGAGTGGATGATTAAAGAAAAAAACGAAGAAACCGGTGAAGTGAAAGTCATATTTTCATCTGAAGAATTTAAAAAACTGAAAATTTTTGGTGGTGCGGCAGCGGTACTTCTCATTCTTTCTGCCGGCTTGGCGGGATGGGCTGCATACAGTACGACCGCTCTCCATGCGGAAAATGAGCTTTACCGGAGCCAGCTTAAAATGGCGGATGAGAAAATGCAGGCCCTTGAAAATAAAGCCAAAACCGTAGAAAAAATCAGCGGACAACTGCAGGAGCTTGTTCGTACGAATGGCGGAACCGTGCCTGAAAATACAGGGACTGGCGGTATTGGCGGCGCTTCCACTGTTCCTGACATAGCAAAAACGACGGGCAATAAGAAAAAAGATGATGAGAAAATTGCTGTGTCAGAAACACCGGGGGAACTTTTGAAAGAAATGCGCCGCCTTGATGAACGTTTAGATAAGCAGATACGTCTTGTCGTCGCGCTCCGTTCTGAATTTATGAACCAAGCCTATGGAACTGTCAGCTCTGTTTTGAATCCCACGGCGGAAACGCCGAACATATGGCCAGTTGCGGGTCCCATTTCCAGCTACTACGGATACAGAACCAGCCCTGGCGGTATTGGATCTACCTTCCATGAAGGAGTAGATATTGCCGGCGATTATGGCACACCTATTTCTGCGACTGCTGCGGGGACTGTCACACAGGCAGGCTGGGTCGGCGGCTACGGATACCTTGTGGAAGTAAGACATGCCGATGGTATTGTTACGCGGTATGGGCATAATTCCGCTGTTCTGGTTTATGAAGGACAGCATGTGGACCAGGGCAGCATGATTGCCCTTATGGGGAGCACGGGAAACAGTACCGGTCCTCACTGCCACTATGAGGTCCGTATTAATGGAGAAGCAGTGGATCCCATGTATTTCCTGCCACAAAGCTATTGAAATAAAT
>CDZR01046124.1_pt1:220000-225006 | contig 225006 bp, 217 predicted proteins | sample 554781 | NCBI WGS metagenome assembly CDZR01 (sample SAMEA3182065, study PRJEB8094) | gut metagenome | biome: human; feature: gut; material: Stool; isolation source: human stools | place: Canada | collected 2013-01-28
CCGAAGCTATGGCATGATAGCAATATCATGGGTAGGGGAGCGTTCTTATAAGGAAGAAGCATGACCGGAAGGACATGTGGACGAATAAGAAGTGAGAATGCCGGTATGAGTATCGAAAAGAAAGGTGAGAATCCTTTCCACCGAAAGCCCGAGGGTTCCTGAGCAACGATCGTCGACTCAGGGTAAGTCGGGACCTAAGCCGAGGCGAGAAGCGTAGGCGATGGACAACAGGTTGAAATTCCTGTACCGGATCAAGTCGATCGAGCGAAGGAGCGACGCAGGAGGGCACATGATCGCGCGGCTGGAAGAGCGCGTCCAAGTGCGTATGTTGCAGCAGAGGAAAACCCCTGCAGCTAAAAGCAGAGACATGATGGGGAGTTAAAGGAAACTTTGACGAACTCATGGATCCCACACTGCCAAGAAAAACTTCTAGCGAGACAAGATCCGCCCGTACCGTAAACCGACACAGGTAGGCGGGGAGAGAATCCTAAGGTGCGCGGGAAAACCCTCGTTAAGGAACTCGGCAAATTGCATCCGTAACCTAGGGAGAAGGATGGCCCCCGGTCAGTGAAGAGCAGAAACGCTCAGAGCTAAAAGGGGCGGCAGAAAAGAGGCCCAAGCAACTGTTTACCAAAAACACAGGTGCCTGCGAAAGCGAAAGCTGAAGTATAGGTGCTGACGCCTGCCCGGTGCCGGAAGGTTAAGGAGAGGTGTGAGCGAAAGCGAAGCATCGAACTGAAGCCCCGGTGAACGGCGGCCGTAACTATAACGGTCCTAAGGTAGCGAAATTCCTTGTCGGGTAAGTTCCGACCCGCATGAAAGGCGTAATGATTTGGGCACTGTCTCAACGAGGGGCCCGGTGAAATTGAAATACCTGTGAAGATGCAGGTTACCCGCGACTGGACAGAAAGACCCCATGGAGCTTCACTGCAGCTTGAGATTGAATCCCGGTGACAGATGCACAGGATAGGTGGGAGGCGCCGAAGCATTGCCCTAGGGCGGTGCGGAGCCGATGTTGGGATACCACCCTTCTGTTGCTGAGATTCTAACGCGAGGAGTAACGACCCTGCGGACCCTCTCAGGCAGGCGGTTTGACTGGGGCGGTCGCCTCCGAAAGAGTAACGGAGGCGCCCAAAGGTTCCCTCAGGCCGGACAGAAACCGGCCGAAGAGTGCAAAGGCAGAAGGGAGCTTGACTGCGAGACCAACAAGTCGAGCAGAGACGAAAGTCGGGCTTAGTGATCCGGTGGTACTGGGTGGAAAGGCCATCGCTCAACGGATAAAAGCTACCCTGGGGATAACAGGCTAATCTCTCCCAAGAGTTCATATCGACGGGGAGGTTTGGCACCTCGATGTCGGCTCATCACATCCTGGGGCTGGAGTAGGTCCCAAGGGTTGGGCTGTTCGCCCATTAAAGTGGTACGCGAGCTGGGTTCAAAACGTCGTGAGACAGTTTGGTTCATATCCATCGCGGGCGCAAGAAGTTTGAGAGGAGCTGCTCCTAGTACGAGAGGACCGGAGTGGACGGATCAACGGTGTCCCAGTTGTCACGCCAGTGGCACGGCTGGAAAGCCGCATCCGGGAAGGATAAACGCTGAAAGCATCTAAGCGTGAAGCCAACCTCAAGATGAGACTTCTCATCAGCAATGAGTAAGACCCCTTACAGACGATGAGGTAGATAGGTTATGAGTGGAAGAGCCGCAAGGCTTGGAGCGACATAAAACTAATAGGTCGAGGTCTTAACTTAGAAACACCGAGACAAGCGAATAACTTCAGGACTTCTTCTATATGGTTTTGAGAGAACAGGCTCTCAGAGAAACAGTGGCGACAGCTGTGAGGATCACCCGTATCCATGCCGAACACGGAAGTTAAGCTCACAAACGCCGAAAGTACTTGGCCGGAAGCGGCCCGGGAGGATAGGAAGCTGCTGATAAAGGAAAAGACACTTACAAATGTAGGTGTCTTTTTTCATATGCCGGGGCTTCCTATTTGCATGCATAAATTTGAAAGGGAGTAGGACAAAGGTGTCCGGAAGAATCCGTGAGAGATGTCATCCGAGTCATAGATTCTTCACTCTGTTTCACGATTCCGCTTTCCTGCTTTCTTACAAAGCATTCTTGCGTCCATTCAGAATGACTGGGAATGGTAAAGCGTCATCCTGAACGAATGTGAAGGATCTATACCCGTGGTGAGGAAAGCCGTAAGATGTCATTCAGAGTATACCGTATACTCCTTCCAGAGCATATGATCAAGCGATTTGCTTGACTTACTTAATAATACGAGCAGGAGCGAAGGAGGCTTTCTGATTACCTTTTGCTTCATAAGATATTTAAAAAGGGATTTGAAGTCAAAGATAAAAAAGAAATCCATTTTCGTAAGTCAAAGAAATTCTGAAATTAAGAAAATAATTTGAAAAAAATTAGAACGTATGATAAAATAATGCGGAGCATAAGCGCGGTCCTTTCGGTTGTGCTTGCAGGAATAGGAGAAGAAACAGAGGAAACACGGTAACTCGAGTTGTATTCTCTCTTCCTGAAAATATAGAGGACATATTATTTTTTCGGAAGGAGCAAGAATATGAAAAAAATTCTCGCAATCGCTGCCGTTGCAGCACTCACCGCAGGCGTATCCGCATACGCTGCCAATCCGTTCTCTGATGTATCCCCTGATGACTGGGCCTACCAGGCAGTGTCCGATCTCTCCGATCAGGGCGTTGTAGAAGGCTATCCGGATGGTACATTCAAAGGCGAAAGAAACATGACCCGTTATGAACTGGCGCAGGTTATCGCCCGTCTGATGGCTCGTGAAGACCAGCTGAATGCAGAACAGAAAGCAACCCTGGATAAACTGGCAGGGGAATACGCTGATGAACTGGCTAACCTCGGCGTCCGCGTAAGCAACCTGGAAAAGAAAGTCGGCAACATTTCCTGGTTCGGTGATGCCCGCATGCGCTGGAAAGAAAAAGGATACAATACAGACGGCTCCAGAAAAGCTGATGGATGGGATGGCCGTATGCGTATCAATGCCAAGGCACAAGTGAATGACAGCACCTATGTACGTGGCCGTTTCACCAGCAATATGAACTTCAAAGACGATGCGGATGCGAATACAAAGATGGATGTGCTTTTTGTTCATCATCAGTTCGGCGATAAAGTCGGCATGAACTTAGGGCGTAACTTCCTTACCCTTGGTCAGACCGGTATGTATTATGATGATTTCTTTGACGGCGCACAGCTTTTCATTGGTGACAGCAAACTGACTCTGGAAGCAGGTTATGGCCGTATGAATACATGGATTAATGACTACGGGCAGAAAAAAGATGATACCGTTTATGCCCGTCTCTACGGACAGACCGGCCGTATCGGCTATGACGCGGAATACATTAAGACTGTCGGCGCGGCTGATGCTGATAAAAAATCTATCTGGGGCGCTGGCCTCACCGTAGGAGTAACCGATGCTGTTGACATATTTGGTGATTTCTACAAGAATACGGAACCTAAAGGTGATCCGCAAATGTGGACAGCAGGCCTCGGTTTCGGACACTATAACCTGAAAAAACCGGGCACCTTCAGAGTAGCCGCCCAGTATGTAAGGAATGAAGCCGGCGCTTATTTCGGCGGCAGCACTTACACCGCATTCCCAGCCAGCTCCCTTCTTAATGTGGACAGCAAGTTCTGGCTGGCCAATGCTGATGTCGTTCTGGCAAAGAATATCCGCCTCCACGGTGAATATGCATTCAATGTGAAGACAGATGACAGCGTAGATTATGATGATCTTGCTACCGTGTCTTTGAACTACAACTTCTAATACTTGGTGTTCAAGGGATAAAGGTAATGAAAAAGACCTCGAAAGGGGTCTTTTTTGTATGTGTTTGATTAGCTGCTGGTTGATAGCTGTTAGCTGTGAGCTGTCAGCTGCAAGCTGCAAGCTAAATATTCTTTTACGGTTTGAGTCATTACGGCAAGCGAGTATCCTCAGCCGCACTGCGTGCGCCAGCGAGTTCCTTCCGGCGGCCGAATCCATGGTTCTTGTATAAGACGGTAAAACGTCATCCTGAACGAATGTGAAGGATCTGTTATCGTGGTGAAGAAATCGGTAAGACGTCACTAGAGTAATAGATTCTTCACTCTGTGTCATCGTTTTGTTTTCCGTCTTTTCTACAAAGCATTCTTGACCCCGTTCAGAATGACGATTAGCGGAAAGCGCCACAATGACAGAAAACGCTAATCGTCATCCTGAACGACAGTGAAGGATCTATCACCGTGGTGAGGAAAGCAGTAAGAGGCCATTCAGCGCGTCCGTGAAGGATCTGTACCCGTGATGAGGGAAATATAAGACCTTATGGGGGTAGCGGATTCATCACTCTATGCCGGTTCAGGGTGACGATTAAGGTGCTATAAAGGGAAAGGGCCTCATGTAAAAGAAAAAAACTATAACCGACCTGCGTTCGAAAAAAGGGAGGAAGATGAAAAAACAGTGAGAAATATACCATGAGAAGAGAAAACTGTAATTATACGATAAAATCTGCTTATACAAAAGTTGGCGTCCTTTATAATTAAAATAATGAAAGAGGATACTTGATTTATTCTAATGAAATAGAGAAAATAAATTAAGGTAGATTTCTTCGAAGAGTTTCAGAGTTCTTGCAAAAAAAATTCTGATGTGTTAAATTGCAGGTAAGCAGCAGGGGCATGTCCCGCTATGCTGCTTATGGGGTAATGAAGAAACGCAGAGGAAACACGGTCACTCGTGCAAGATTCTTCCGGAACTCCATTCCAAAGGGACAATTTATTTTTCGGAAGGAGCAAGAATAATGAAAAAGATTCTCGCAATCGCAGCAGCTGCTGCACTCACCGCAGGCGTATCCGCATACGCTGCAAATCCGTTCTCTGATGTATCCCCTGATGACTGGGCTTATCAGGCAGTGTCCGATCTCTCCGATCAGGGCGTTGTAGAAGGCTATCCGGACGGTACATTCAAAGGCGAAAGAAACATGACCCGTTATGAA
>CDZR01051294.1_pt1 | contig 213068 bp, 248 predicted proteins | sample 554781 | NCBI WGS metagenome assembly CDZR01 (sample SAMEA3182065, study PRJEB8094) | gut metagenome | biome: human; feature: gut; material: Stool; isolation source: human stools | place: Canada | collected 2013-01-28
TTCTTTTTATATAAATATTATTTTATATATTTTTTTATAATAAGTCTATAGCTCCGGAAGATAATTATTGATTTTTATAAGCTTGTTGCTATAATAGGTACTGTTATGAATATTGAATGTCAAAAAAAATTTGCAGCTGGTTTATCAATTTTTTCAAATTCGGCAATTATTTTGTTAAAATTAATTGTAGGTATTATTTCCGGCAGTGTAAGTATAATTTCTGAAGCTATTCATTCCATGAGTGATTTTTTGGCTTCTGTTTTGACATTTTTTTCTGTAATAAAGTCGGCAGAACCTGCTGATAAGAAGCATCCGTTCGGACACGGAAAATATGAAGATATGTCGGGATTTATTGAGGGCGGTTTAATCATATTTGCTTCAATTTTTATTATTTATGAAGCCTTAAAAAAAATATTAACCAATAGTTATTCATCTGTTGATACAAACTTGGGTTTATATGTAATGGGAGTATCTGTTGTAGTTAATTTTATTGTTAGTTCAATATTGTTTAAAGTTGCAGAACGTTCAGGTTCAATATCTTTATATGCAGATGCCCAACATTTAAGAACGGATATTTTTTCTTCGCTGGGTGTATTTTTAGGTTTACTGTTAATACAACTTACAGGTATTTATCTTTTGGATCCTATTATAGCAATTATAGTTGCGCTGATTATATTTAAAACAGGTTTTTCTATCTCCAAAAGTACTATGGACAATTTGTTGGATTGTTCATTACCTGAAGAAGATATAAATTCTATTGAACAAATTATTGAATCCTATAAAACTCAAGGTGTATTGAGTTTTAAAGATTTGAAAGCCCGCCGTTTGGGACCACAAAAGAGTATAGAAGTAACTCTTGTATTTCCAAAAGACATGACAATATTACACTGTCATAATGTTTGCGATTTAATTGAGCATAGTCTTGCTCAACAATTTGGAGATATATCTGCAAGTATTCATTTAGAACCTGAAGTTTCTATAAAAATTAATCACTAATCCAACGAATTGAGATATTTTACCATTTTTTTCAAATCTTTATTCCAGCTGCCATTCCAATTTTTTTGGATAATATCAGCCGGAGAAATTCCTTTGTAGGTATATTCTTTGATTGTATTTAGAAATAAATCTTCTCCTGTTTGTGCTTGTTTGAGGTATTTTTCAGCTATTTTTATTATTTCTTTTGCATAATCTAATACTTTAGCATTTTTTATTTTTGCTTGGAGTGCATGTTTTGGTACATTATAGCGTAATTCTGAAAAATCCTTGTATTGGAGGTGTTTTAGAAGTTCTTCACATTCATCCATTGCACAGTTGTCATACATAATCCCTTTATAAATCGCTAATATTGCATATTTTAAATTCCCACCAACACAATCATGGTTTCTAATTTCTATGAAGTTGCGCATTCTTACTTCCGGAAAATATAAATTTGCTTGAAGTTCGTAGTCTTCAAGTGTAGCATATTCGCCCAGATAGCCATTTTTCATAAATTCTTCAAATGTTATATCACCATTTATTTCGATGGATAAATTGTTTCTTTGTATGAATATCATAGGTGTTTTCATGACACAATCTATATAGTCATCAAAAGAAAATTCTTCACTTATTTTTCCGCAAAATCCGCAACGGTCATTGTCTGTATTTATCCAACTCAATCCTCGAAATGTTTTATATCCTGTATCGACCCCTCCTCTTATTGGAGAATTGGCGAACATTGCAGTCATAAACGGTATTAATTTATTTGCAAGTTTAAACTTTCTCATTGCGTCTTCTTGGGATTTGAAATCGATACAGCACTGTATTCCTGCAGTCTCACGCATCATGACATCCGATAATATTCCCCAGAGGTATTTTGCCATAATTTTGTATCTTTTTTTAGGAATCAGGTTTATTGATTTGTGTGTAGAATATGGTGAAACTCCATAGTTTAAAAGTGTTACATTAGACGTTGCAAGAGCTGCATCAATTTTTGAATTTATATTTTCAATTTTGCTTTTTAATTGAAAAATTGATTTTTCCGGTTTTGCACTAATTTCGATCTGGGCTCCTGGTTCAAGTGTAATAGTATCATGTTCTTTTTGCAGACCAATTATATTTTTCCCATCTAAAATATAATCCCAAGTTTCTTCTTTTGCGAATTCTTCTAAAAAATGTTTTATTCCGTTTTCGCTCCAATAGTCGATAGCTTTGAAAGAGGTAGCCGAGATAGGTAATCTCTCATATTCTATACCTATCCTATAGTCTTCCGGTTTTGTATAACCTTTTGTGTAAAGTTTTAAAATCTCGTCCCTTTTTAATTCTTTTTTTTGTTCAAGTTTAATCATGTTAACCTCTATAGATACATATTATTATAACATTATTTAAGATATCAAATAAAATTTTGTAAACATTTAGCTATGTGTGGTATTATAATTAGTAAGATGAATTACTTCGAACGGGCAAAATATTTTAGAACTAAAAAACGTCTTGGACAAAATTTTCTTGTTGATGGAGAAATTATACAAGATATTATAGAATTTGCACATATAAAGCCGGATGATACAGTTGTAGAGATAGGTCCGGGAGTTGGTTTTGTAACTGAACAGCTTGTCAAATATGCAAAAAAGGTTATTGCTATTGAGTTGGATGAGGAAGCTATTAAAGAATTAAAAAAACTTGACGCCCCTAATCTTGAAATTATTCATAATGATGTTTTAAAAACGGATTTATCAACATTGACAGATGGTAAATTTAAGGTTGTTGCAAATATCCCATATTATATTACAAGTCCAATCATTGCTCATTTGTTGGGTGAAGTAGATGATTTAAATAATAAAAATAGAAATAAAATATCAGATATAATTCTTATGGTGCAAGAAGAGGTTGCAAGGCGAATGGTTGCCGATGAGAATTCTTCAGGTAAACAGTATGGACTTTTAACTATATTATCTCAATTTTGGGCTGATGTGGAAATATTAAGACTTGTAGGACGAAAATCATTTTATCCTGCTCCAAAAGTTAATTCTGCTATTGTGAAATTGGATGTAAAAACTTCTCCTAAATTGCAGCTTTCAGATTATTCATTTTTTAGAAAAGTGGTGAAAGCAGCTTTTGCGCAGCGTAGAAAAAATATTAAAAATTGTTTGTTGAGTGCGTCTTTTCCTAAAGAGAAAATTATTATGTCTTTAGCAAATTTAGGTATTGATGAAAATATCAGAGGCGAAAAACTTTCAATTGAAAAGTTTGGAATGTTATCAGAAGAATTGTTAAAGCTATAAAATTTATCGGTGCGGATTATAACTTAAGGAATATATAAATAAGTAAATATAAGGAGATTCAACTTATGCAGCGGATAAAAATTCAATGTCCGGCAAAGATAAATTTAACATTACGAGTAGTAAATAAACGCGAGGATGGTTTTCATAATATTGAAAGTATTATGCAGACTATAAATTTATTTGATTATTTAACGATTTCTGTTAAAGATTCTAATAATACTAATATTGTATTAAGTGGTACTAGTAAAGAAATTCCTTATGATGATACAAATCTTGTATATAAGGCCTCTAAACTTTTCTTAACACAAACCAATATTAAAAATAAAAAAATTGAAATTTTTATTGATAAGAATATTCCGGTTGCTGCCGGTTTAGCAGGTGGCAGTACAGATGCCGCAGGCACATTATTTGGTTTAAATAAAATGTTTAATAATATATTGTCTGTAGAAGATTTAAATGTATTATGTGCTGATTTGGGCTCAGATTTAAATGTATGTTTAAAAGGTGGTTGTTTATTAGCAAAAGGTCGGGGTGAAATTATTGAAGAACAGAAATTTAATGATTTTTGTGTAAATTTAATAAAACCATTGGATTTAGGTATATCAGCAAAAGAAGCTTATACTAAATTTTCTCAAAAAATAGCTGATATAGATAAATTTAATTCTCGTAATAATTATAAAAATGATTTAGAGTGGGCGGTGATTGATGATTATCCTCAACTTAAATTTATAAAAGATAAATATCCTACATCAATTATGACAGGTTCAGGTTCGACATATTTTTCCGTATCTGAAAAGTTTGATGAACATATAGAAGGCTATTGGGTGAAAAATAATTTACAATCAATCGGATATGGAGTTACAGAAGTTTAAAAAATATAGGATACAGTGTTAACTGTATCCTATATCAATTATGGTTATTGATTATTAAACCGGGACGCTGCTTACAGGTATTCCTAAACCGTTAAGGTAACTTTTTAATTCATTAGGTCCTAATGAAGCTGCTTTATTTAATTGTTCCGGAGTTAAAACATATCCATGTTCTCTTAGTGCTTCTTCTATTCTTACTTTTGTAGGTGGTGTACCAGGTCCGGGTTGTAGATTTATAAAGAATGGTTCACCATTAACTTTGTCAGGCATGTTTCCGCTAATTGGTTTTGCCGGTTGAGAAGCAACTTCTTGTAGTGATGGTTTTGCTTTAGTTTTAGGTTGAGTTCTGCGAGCTCTGCTATCCCAGTACATACTGCTTCTGCCTGAGCCGCTCATACCTTGGTATTGTTCCAATCTGTAATCATTTCTGGTAATTGTTGTTTTTGTAATATTTCCGTTTTCATCTTTTTCTTCAACAACTTCTTCTTTTGGAATAACTTCTAACTGGAATACCTCAGTATGTCGTGTTTTTAAAGAACCTCTTTCGTCAGTTGCACTGACTAGTACATAGAATGGTCCTTGACGTCCTTCTAGGCCTTTAATAGGTTGTCCATCGCTGGTTTTTCCTGCTGCGATTTCAGCATCTGTAAGTTTTCTATATGAATATGTATTTACTTTAGAATTAGTATTATCCTTAATTGTTATTGTATCAGGTTCATTGTAGTTTCCTGTAACAGCAATTTCACCTCTTTCATTGGCAATTACATATTGTGCTTTTGCATTTGGATCATTTCTGTCTGTCGGAGCATTACGTTTTGCTAGTAATTCATTGTCTCTGGCATGACCTCTTGAACCTTGAGCTTTTTGTCCATTTACTGTTACAACATTACCATTTTCATCTGTAAAGTTGTTTCCGTCGATATCCCAAACTTTCACTTCAGTGATTGTTGGAGTCGGAGTTGGAGTTGGGGTTGGGGTAGGGGGAGTTGTGGTGCCTGAGGTTGTTGTTTCCTTTTCTGGTTCTACCAGCTCAGGGTTGTCTTTTATAAATTTAGTAGCTTCGTATGCAGCTAAGAGTTCTCTTGTATTGACGCTCTTACCTGTTCTTTCACCTATTGCAGTATGAAGGATAGCTGCTTTGATTTCTTTATCTCTATTTTTGTCTCCGGTAATTTCCATACCAAGAATTTTGTCCATAATTGCTTGGTTATGTTTTCCGGATACTTTTGATTTTTGAGCTAAGACTTCGTCAACGCTTGCACCTTTGAAGATATCTTTTTCTCCGTTATCTTTAACTGTTATCGCAGCTATTACAGCTGGTAGTACTGCTCCTGCAAGACCTCTTAGTGCCATTTCACCTTTAGATATCTTATCTGTAGCTTCGGCAATTTTTGTAGCTGTTGCTGTTACAGTTGTTGTTTGAGTGTCTGTAGCTTCTACCTGGTCGAAGAATTCTTCTCCGTTTGATGCTGTCCAGTAATTTGAAGCTGTAGCTGTTGCTGATGCAGTTGCAGTAGCTGTTGCTGATGCGGCTGCTGATGCTACTGCTTTGGCTACTATACCGCCGCCAAGAATACCGGTTAAGGCTCCTGCTCCCAGGGTGAGTGCTGCAGCTCCTACTTTCATTACTCCTGTGTAATTTTTTCTTACATCTAAGCCGGCAGCTTCAAACATATCTTTAGTTGTTCTATTTTTAACTTCGGCACTGCCTTTAAGAACTTTTCTTTCATCCAAGCCTGCTTTAAAGTCAGTACCTGTGTATTGTAACATTGTTTTTTGATATGCTTCTGTATTAACTGAGCCGTCCTCGTTAAACATTTGCGAAGCATTGTAGTCTCTTTGAATATATTCGGCTGCTTTTACCATTACCTGGAATGCTTTATTTCTGTCAGCCGGAGTTGCACCGTTTTCATAAATTTCTTTATATTTATTATAAGATTTTAATGCTTCGTTAACACTTGCTTTTGATTTTTCATAAAGTGTTCTAGCACCATCTAAAGCTTTACCGTCAAGTAATGTATATTTAGGATTATCTTTATCCCAAGTTCCGTCTGCTTTTGCTTTTTTCACTGCAGCTTTATATTCATCTTCGTTTGTGAAGATTTTTTCTACAGCATCATATCTATCCATTGCTTCTAAGTTGCCTTTAGCTGCACGTCTGATTTTTCTGTTTTTTAGTCCGGTTACACCAAATTCTTCTTGTGCACCTTCTTTAGTGGTGTATTTTTCTTGACCTCTTAAGGCATCTGTGTCAGTTGCAGCTATGTTGTCCCGTTTTGATTGGAATTCATCAAGGACATTTTGAGCTTGCGCTTTCATTTGTGCAGCTTCATCAACTAGTTTTTGGTGTGCGTTTGCACGTGCAGCACGGTCTTGCTCTGTCCCTTTTGTTCCTTCTTGGATAGTAACACCTTGTTCTAAATCTTGATTGGCAGGTTTTAACATCTGCCCAATGGCTTTACCTTGTTCTTTGGTAATTGTTCCATTTTTCACCAGTGCTTCAATATCGTCGCCTGGTTTAACGGTAAGCATCTTACCGTTGTTTGTAAGCACACTGATTTGATCCACCATCTTTCTTGTCCTTTCTTTTCTTATCGAAATTTGGTAATTAAATTCACTATGTTTTTATAAACGTTTTTTTTGTTTCAAAATTTACTTTTGATATTTACTTTATATATACTTAATCTATAAAATACTTATAAATAGTATATTTGAGCGTATTAAGAAATGTTAAGACAATATATTGGTTAAATATTTTGTCTAATTATTTTGTCTTACGGTTTGCCCCTAATGCAAGAGTATGTCATCTTTAACCTTTCTACAAATATTCACAGTAACCTTTTATTTAGCTATAGAATCGACATTTTGTAGGAATATCTTTAATAGTTTCGCATTTTTTTTGTGATTATAATTCTAAAACCCTTATGATATTTGCTTTTGGCTTGATTTACAAAACTTCATATTGGTTGTTTCATACGTTATACTTATATAATATTTGCGGTTTCTTGCATGAGGATTAAATATCTGTTAAAATTTTTGCCATGGATGAAATTATTGAAAAACTTAAAGATATAGGTTTTAATTCTTATGAAGCAAAAGTTTATTTAGCTTTATTAAAGAAATACCCTGCGACTGGTTATGAAGTTTCACAAATAGCTAATATTCCACAGTCGAGGGCTTATGATACTCTTAAGGCTCTTGTAATATCGAAAGTTGTATTTTCTTCAGAGGACAAGCCTCAGAAGTTTACGCCAATTGCGCCAAAAGAATTAACAAAAAGATTTAAAAGGAAAGTGTCTTCAACTATTGAGTTTCTTGAAAAAAAACTCCCTGATGTTAAAGAGGACTATAATGAACCTATTCATAATATATGCGGTTATACGGAAATTATTAAAAAATTGAAAGAAGTTATTAAAAACTCCCGCCAATCTTTATATATTGAAATTTGGGATACAGATTTCAAACAGTTAGAGTCCGTATTATCAGAAGCTTATGATAGAGGTATTGATATAAAAATTGTTGGCTATGATAATCTGGTGTCTCCTTTTGGACTAATATATCAGCATCATAACGGAAAAGAAATAGCTTATGGACTGGGTAGTCGTTTAATATATCTTGTTTCTGATGAGCAAGAGTGTGTTTTTGGCAAGGTAGAATCTAAGGTTGTATGGACAAAAAATGAAGATATCTCATTTTTGGCAAAAGAGTTTATAGTTCATGATATGTATCTTCTTGATATTAATAAACAATTCCCTGAACAATTGAAATATTTCTATGGAGCCGGATTTAAAAAACTAAAAGATAGAATTCTGGGTAAAAATTCAAGTTATTCTATTCATTAGCATGCTTATTTTTTAATAATTATTTACTTTTAAATTTAAATATTAAGTTCTATAATTTAAATAAATTAAGTATTTGAGCATGAATTTTGGGAGAATATAATATTATGGATGGTTATAGTTTTGAGATAATTACCGGTCCTATGAGCTGTGGAAAAACTGAAGAATTACTGCGCAGGATTAGACGCTGTATTATTGCTAAAAAGAAGGTAAAAGTAATTTCTCCGGATGTTGATACCAGGGCTAAAGGTGATTATATTGAATCCCGAAATGGGTTATGGTTGGATGCTGTTAAAGTAAAACATTCTGTTCAGATTTTGAGTCTGGTTAAGGATGCAGAAGTTGTCGCAATAGATGAATTGCAGTTTTTTGATTCGAATATTGTAAAAGTAATAACACAACTTATGAATGAGGGTAAAAAAATTATTGGTACAGGGTTAGAGCTTGATTTCAAAGCTGAGCCTTTCGGTTCAATGCCGGAATTGTTATGTATTGCTACTAAAGTTGATAAATTGCATGCTGTGTGTATGAAATGTGGCTGTGAGCATGCAACTCGTACTCAAAGATTGATTGATGGGCTTCCTGCTGATAAAAATTCTCCTCTTATAATGATAGGTGGGGATGAAACTTATGAGGCAAGGTGTATAAAATGTTATGAATTGCCTGATGTAAATTCTAAAACTCATACAAAAGGTTTTAAGCTTTTGCAATTTAATCATAAATAATTTTAGAAAAATATTCTTTATTATTTGTTGGCTGTTTTTAGTGCCGTATTTTTTGATTATTCACATTTTTTTTTATATGTGATAATATAATCACAGTAATAATTCTTTTTAGATGGAAACTTTTTTATTAGTATTTCGTCTGGTAAAAAAGAAGGAATTATTGGAGGTTTAGATAAGAATGAGAAAAATTATGAAAAAAAGTATTATATTTCTGGGTTTATTTATTGTAATGTTTGGCTGGGTAATCAAGTCAAATGTTCAGGCATCAACTCCCATAGAATTATATGATAATGTATGGCGATTAATTGATTCTAAATATGTTGATCAGACAAATAATGAGCAAGATTGGTTAAAATGGCGCCACAAATATGATAATGTAATCAGAACAGATGATGATGCGTATGTAGCTATTGATACAATGGTTGCTAGTTTAAATGATCCGTATACAAAATTTTTGAATCCTAAAGAATTTGCTGATGAAACAGGTTCAATAAAAGGTTCACTAAAAGGAATCGGGATTCAAATCGGAGTGAAAGATGGAAAGTTGATGGTTATTGCTCCAATTGAAGATACACCTGCAGAAAAAGCTGGTTTGCTTGCAGATGATGAAATTTTGTCTATTGATGGTAAAAGTACTAAGGGTATCACTGTAGATAAAGCTGCAGATTTGATTAGAGGAGAAGAAGGAACTCAGGTAACGTTACTTGTTAAACGTAAGGATATGGAACCAAAATCATATACTATTACTCGTGCTGAAATTGAGATTAAATCCATTTCGCAAAAAATTCCTGACAATATCAAGATGCCTGATGACATTGCATATATTAGACTTAGTTCCTTTATCAGCAGAAATGCTTCAAAAGAATTTTCTGATATTTTGACAACATCAACAAATAAGAGGGCTTTTATTATTGATTTGCGTTCAAATCCTGGAGGTTTATTGAGTAATGCTATTTATATTTCCGATATGTTCTTAGATGGTGGAGATATTGTTAGCACTGTTGATAGAGATGGATATAAAGAAACACAAAAAGCTTCTCGTGGAGTTTTAACTACCAAACCTGTTGTTGTTCTTTTAAACAAAGGTTCAGCATCAGCAAGTGAAATTTTTTCAGGAGCTTTAAAGGATAATAAAAGGGCAGTATTAGTTGGTACACAATCTTTTGGTAAAGGATTGGTTCAAGAGATAAATAAACTTCCTAATAATTCAGGTATAAATATTACTATACAGAAATATTTGACACCTAATGGAACCGATATTCATAAAAAAGGAATTACTCCTGATATAGTTGTCGAATTAACTGATGAGAATATAAAAAACAAAGATGATGTTCAATTGAAAAAAGCTATAGAAGTTGCACAAAGTCTTGCGAATGGGTCTTATGTAGTTTCAAAATAAAAAGTAATTTGTAAAAATACCCGATTAATAATCGGGTATTTTTTTTGCGAAATAATGAGATTTTATTTTGTTTTTATCATATACATGTATTAGAAATTTTGATTCAAATTCTATAAAAGGGTGATTTTATTTTTGTTAGTATTTGAAATAATAAGAGTGTTATCACCGTTATAGGAATTTGAAGAGAATGAATTTACACGAGCAATGTTTGTTGCGCTATTTGAAGCACCCTGATGAATTATCTTATGCAACAGAAATTTTGAAGATAAATAATAAAATTTTAGAACAAAAGTTTATTGTAAAAAACATTCTTGCCAATCTGTCTTTGTTTAATTATACTGAAGACGTGAAGTAACAAGGTTTTTTGTTTATGTTAAAGAAATTTTTATATACTCTGTGGATTTTAATACTATTTTTATTGGTATTTCTCTGTCTTAAGAGCGGAAGTTATACTGCGTTTATTCATTCTATGGAAAATAGAACATTTGATATCAGGCAAAGTATTTTGTCTAAGTCAAATGTAAGAAAACCAAATGCTAATATTGTGATTGTTGCAATTGATGATGGTAGTTATGAATATATTTTGGATAAATACGGGGAATGGCCTTTACAGCGAGATGTTTATGCAAAACTTGTTGATTTGATAGAATTGCAAAATCCTAAAAGTATTGCTTTTGATTTGATGTTTGTAAAATCAATGAAGAGTGCTAATGATGCTGATGCTGCATTAGTTAATATTTTTAATAAATATGATAATGTTTATACGGCCATGAATTTGGATGATCAACCTGATGATTTGAGACTTCCTGCAAAACTGCCTGAAACTTTATCTGTAAATATAAAGAATGAATCGAGAAAAACTGATTTTGATTATTTGGAATATTCAAATTGTAGGACTATTCTTGAGGAAATTATGAATTCTACTTCTAATATCGGTATGATAAATGTTGTCAGGGCAGATGATGGTGTATTAAGAAAAATGCCGTTATTTCTAAAATATCAAGGTAAATATTATCCTCAGTTAGGATTAAAAGTCGCTCTTGATTATTTGGGTCTAAAGGATAAAAAGTCTTTTGATGTTGATAAAAATTCAAAATTATTGTTAAAAGGTGAAAAAACTATTGATGTTGATAATGATGGCAGTGTTATCCTTAACTGGTATGGGCCTGCCGGTACTTTTGAAAATATTCCGATGTATAAACTTATAAAAGTTATTAATGGTGAAGAAAAAAATACTTTTGATTTTCATAATAAAATTGTTTATTTTGGGGCAACAGCTTCCAGTTTATTTGATATAAAAACTGTTCCTGTAGATAAAGTTTATCCAGGTGTAGAAGTGCAGACAACTTATGTAAATAATATTATTGACGGAAGTTTGATACACAGAGTTCCAAGTTATGCAAATGCGTTAATTGGGATTGTTTTAATCCTTATTACGATAGGAGTTGTATTAGTAATTCCTTCAATGCCAGTGTCTGTTTGTTTATTAATGACAGTTTACTTGGCTTATATTATGTTGACGTATTATTTGATGAAGTTTTTTAATCTATGGATTGAAATAGTTTCTCCTCTCAGTTTAGCGTTGTTTGCATTTGTCATTACTGTTGTTATTAAATATTTGATTAAATCCAGAGATTTTGATGCTCAATATAAATTGGCAACGACAGATGGTTTGACTGAATTGTATAATCACAGGTACTTCCAGGAACAAATGCAAATGCATGTTTCACATGCAAAGCGATATGATGCGGTATTTTCACTAATTATTATTGATATTGATTTTTTCAAAAAATTTAATGATAATTTCGGACATCAGTCCGGGGATGCGGTTTTAAGACAGGTTGCATTTGAATTAAAGAAAAATGTTAGAGCAACCGATATAGTATGTAGATATGGAGGAGAGGAAATGAGTATTATCCTCCCTAATACAAGAAATGAGGAAGCAATAGCAATAGCTAATAAATTGTGTACAATTATAGCATCAAAAAAACTTAAACTAAGTAATGGTCGAGAAAGCAATGTTACGATAAGTCTTGGAGTTTCTACATTCGGGCTTGATGCTCAGACCCCTGCAGAACTTATTGAAGCTGCTGATAAAAGATTGTATAATGCGAAAGCTAACGGACGAAATCGAGTAAATTAAAGAGTATGAGAACAGATTTTCTGGAAAAAGCTATAATAGTTAAAGAAATTTCTAAGGAATGCCCATTTGATGTATTTCTGATAGAAAATAATGAAAAACAAATTGAGCAATTATGTGAGTTCTTTCAAAATGATGAGAAACTTATTTTTGTTAATGGTTTTAAAGGGGTAGGAAAGTCTACGATTGTTGATTTTGTATCTACTTATTTTGCTCAAAATTGTCTTACAATAAAGTATAATTGTTTTGAAACGACAATTCTTGATGATATGCTTTTGAGTTTTTTTGAAACTTTTAAAAAGTATACTCTTCAGGGAAGAATTATTCCTCCACGTATAAAAACAGAAAATTTTACTCAGAAAATAAATTCTTATTTTAATTCTATCCATTGTCCTATTGTTATTATTTTAAATTCCTTTGAATCAATACTAAAAAGTAATAAACAGGATATTTTAAGTTTTCTCAAACATTTAACTACTTTTCAAAATATAAAAATTGTTATAACATCAAGGACATTTATAGCTGAAGATTTTCAAGACATTCCATGCGCAAGAACAACTGTTCTTGCATTGTCTGAGCAGATATTTGAAAAATATTTACGTGCCAATGGAATAAAGAATATCGGTGTTCTTTCAAATGAATTATATAAACAATCAAAAGGGTATTATAATTATGTACACTTATCGGTGATATTGATGCATTTGAGAGAATATTCTCTGGTTCAATTTTTGGAGAGATTTTCAAAAAGTTTTATGCCGTTTCAAGAGTATGTTTTGCGCGAAGCTCTTGCACTTGTTGATCCTGTAAGTGCTCATTTATTTAGACTTTTGACAGTGATGAGAATTCCTATTCATGTTAATCTTTTGAAATCGTTGCATTTGTTTAATGAAGAAAGAGTGATGTTTTTTATCTCAAACTCTATTCTTTCTGTTGATGGCGAGTGCTTGTATTTGCGTGATTCATTCCGCGACATCGTTGAGCATCAAATTCCGGAAAATGTTATGGTAAAATTACATAGTGCGTGTGTTGATTTATATAATACACAGCTACCTTTGAAGCCATTAGAAAGAGATTTGTGTTTATCCAGACAAACTATGAGGAATGAAATCGAATATCATTCTATGTTTATTCCTAAGAAACCGGTGCTAAATTCTTCAAAAACGCAGTTTATTGAAGTTAATCCTGCAGTAGAAGTTGTTCCGGAAACTATTCCTGTTCCTAAAAGTGAAAATTTGGATTCTCAAACTGAGCATGAGGAAACAAAGGAAGAAAAAATTAATAAAATCAGTTTTATTATAGAGGATGAAGCTGTCTTGGATGGAATAGCAGATTCAATTAAGGATTTTATATCAGAACAAGTTCAAACAACTCAATTTGAGGAAGAGCATAGTTCGCTAAGTTTGACACAACTTCTTAATCAAGCAAAACAAGAAGAGCAAAAATATAATTATAAATATGTAATTATGCTTTATCAAAATGCTTTGACTAAAAAAGATGATGATAATTTTTATAAATTTTTACCAACAATATATGTAAAACTTGCACAAGCATATAAACATCTTTCACATTGGTACGAAGCTTTGGAGTATTATACACAAGCTCAAGATTTTTATTTTAATGCATCTAATAAAGATAAAGTTTGTGAAATTAAATTAGAGATAGCAAATATATATTATATTATTTATAAGCATGATAATGCAAGGTATATTTTGACTGAATTAGAAAATAATTCGGATTTGTCAGATGAAATGCGTATAAAAGTTAATCTTGCACTTGCAAAATTAACGGATAATATGAATTCAGAATATGATTATTACAAAAAATCTTTACCATTGGTAAGTTTGGAAACAGATAAATCGGTTGTGGCAGAATTGTATTACAAATTTGCCGGAGCTAGTGATGAAAAGAATAATACCAAGACTGCCGTTACATATTATAAAAAATGTATAGAACTTGATTCAAATCCGTATCATAATAAATATTTAGCTGCGGCTCTTGCAAATATAGCAGAGCTTTATGATGAAGCAGGAAGTTCTAAATATGCAATAAAATACTATAATGAAAGTATGAGAATTGATGAAGTGATGAAAAATTATAATGGTCTATATCATTCATCAGTTCACCTTGCTGAAATTTATTCGTCAATAAATCAAGATAAGTCTTTAGATTATATGAATCAAGCACTTGTATATGCAAAACAATTAAATGAGCCGTTTTATATAGCGGGTGCTTGTTTGGAGTTAGGTGATTATTATTTGCTAAGAAAAAATATGGAAAAATCTTACAAGTATTTTGTTGATGCTTATGAGATAGCTAAACACTCATTTTCAAAAGATAATCTTGATAAAATATTATCAAGGTTAGATGATATTAAAAGGCTCATTTCAGAGCAAGAATTTAAGTTATTGCAGGATAAATATGGAAAATAAAGATTTTTATAAAGAGTATATGGATAAATTTTTGGAAGAAAATTCCAAAGTTAATTTAATCTCAAAAAATGATGAAAAGTATTTATGGGAAAAACATGTTTGTGATTCTCTTGCAATTGATAAGTTTTTTGAAACTTATGGATTTTGTAATACTCTTTTAGATATAGGTACCGGTGGAGGGTTCCCGGCTGTTCCGGTTGCATTAACCTATCCTAAAATTCAGGTAACAGCATTGGACAGTATAGCAAAAAAAATTAGAGCAATTCAATCAATAAAAGATTCTTTGCATATTAAAAATTTGAATCCTGTTTGTATTAGAGTTGAAAATTTTGATGATAAATTTGATGTCGTAACGTCAAGAGCTGTATCTTCTTTAAAAAATATATGTGCTTATGCTCTTCCAAAATTGTATAAGGGAGGCTATTTTGTGGCTTATAAATCTCGAAAAACTCCGGAAGAAATAGAAGAAGCTAAAGTTATGCTAAAAAAATATAATGCAAAGATTATTGATATAATTGATTACAATCTTCCTTTGGATGAAGATATTTCAAGAAATCTTATAGTTATTAAACGAGTGTAATATTATGGGATTAATAATTGCAATTTCAAAGTGTCTTTTGTAAAATTTTATAAAAGTAGTGTTTTTGAATGTGTTAATCAATATTGATGACGGATTATGATGGGGATTTTATATAGACATATACGAGGTTTTAATTATGACAATATTAAATGATGTTTTTACTGTTCATACTAAGGGAAATACTGATATTATAGATATAACTCCACAAATAAGAAATGTTGTTTATAATCATGTTTTGCAAAATGCTGTTGTTTATGTTTATGCGCAGGGCAGTACGGTATCTATTACTAATATTGAATTTGAACCGGGTTTGTTAGTAGATTTACCGGAGGCTCTTGAAAGGATTGCTCCTGTAAATTCGAGTTATCATCATGATGAAATGTGGCATGATGGAAATGGATATGCGCATGTACGGGCTTCAATAGTCGGTAATTCAACACATATCCCGTTAATTGACGGAGTTTTGCAATTGGGACAGTGGCAACAGGTTATTTTAATTGATTTTGATAACAAAGCTCGAGCTAGAAAAGTCAATGTTCAAATTATTTATTAACCTATTTTTGTTAAATATCTAAGCCTGTAAACATCTCGAGGGAGGTTACATTTTGTAGTATAGGAAAGTCTTCAATGTTATAACTTTTCACAAAATCTAGGGCTTCATTTCTTGCAAGTTCAAGAATTTTTGCATCCCTTACAATATCTGAAATTATTAAATCTGGTAGGCCTGATTGTCGAGTTCCTAGAAATTCTCCTGGCCCTCGGAGTTGTAAATCTTTTTCTGCAATAACGAATCCGTCATTTGTTTCTGTCATAATTCCAAGTCGTTCACGGGTTTCTTGGTTGCGAGATGAAGTTATTAAAATACAATATGATTGGAGAGAACTTCTTCCTACACGTCCTCTCAATTGGTGCAGTTGCGAAAGTCCAAAGCGTTCTGCATTTTCAATTACCATAACAGTTGCGTTTGGAACATCGACTCCGACTTCAACAACTGTTGTTGAAACTAAAATATTATATTCCCCGTCTTTGAAATTTTTCATTACTTCATCTTTTTCATCATTTTTTAATTTGCCATGTAAAAGTCCGATTTTAAATTGAGGGAATACTTCTTGCTGTAATTTTTCTGCTTCAATTGTAGCTGCTTTAGCTGATAATGTTTCGCTTTCGTCAATAAGCGGATAAACAATATATGCCTGTCTACCATCTTCAACTTCTTTTTTTATTAAATCCCAGACTTGTTTATGCGATGATGTGAGTATTGTCTTTATAGGTTTTCTACCTTTAGGTAATTCATTTATAACCGTTAAATCTAAATCCCCATGGACAGTTAATGCCAGTGTTCTTGGGATAGGGGTTGCTGTCATAGTAAGAATTTGTGGATTTTGTGATTTTTTCTTTAAGACATTTCGCTGTTTTACTCCAAACCTGTGTTGCTCATCGACTACTATTGCTCCAAGATTATTAAATTCTACATTTTCTTGAATTAAAGCATGTGTTCCTACTGCAATGTTAGTTTGTCCGTTTTTTAAATCTGTTTCAAACTTTTGACGTATTTTTTTTCCATGGCTGCCTAAAAATAATCCTACACTCAATCCTAGTGGTGTCAACCATTGTATAAGATTATTATAGTGTTGTTGCGCCAGAATTTCTGTTGGTGCCATAAGTGCCCCCTGATAACCATTTTCAACTGCTGCAAGAAGCATAATTGTAGCAACAACAGTTTTTCCGCTACCTACGTCTCCCTGTAGTAATCTTTGCATTGGTGTTTGGGAGTTCATATCTTGCAAAATTTCATTTATGGCTTGTTTTTGTCCGGAAGTTAATTCAAATGGCAACGCATTAATAAATTTTTGTACTAATCCGTCTTTATGGACTTGAAGAGCGTAAGATGATATATTTTTAGCTGTGTTTTCACGTAGCCTTATAAGTTTTAATTGTATTAAAAACAATTCCTCAAAAATTAGAGAAAATCTTGCATGTTCCAAATCATTCATTGTTTGAGGAAAATGGATTTGTTTTACGGCATCTTTTTTATCCATAATTCCTAAACGTTCTCTGATAAAATCGGGGATTATATTTTTTATGTCATTTTTGTATAATTCAATAGCATTAAATATGGCTTTTCTTAGTGTCTTTATACTTAAATCTTCGCATACTGTATAAATAGGTACAATTCTTGCAATATTTAAATTATTGTCAGGATTTTCTAAAAATTCTCCGGTCATAATTGAATATGTTGGTTTATCCATTGTTAGTTGTCTGTTATAGTTGTTCATTTTTACAATTCCGGATAACATGATTCCTGCGTTTATTGGAAATTGAGCTTTCATTCTTTCCAATAAGTATCTGTTGCCTTTAGCATTAAAAAAGCTTAATTCAAGGCGCCCGCTTTCATCAGCAACAGTAACTTTTGTAACTGATAAATTATTTTTAGTATTGAAAGATGATACAGACTTTATGTAACCAAAAACAGTTGTTGTTTGACCTTCTTTTAAATTTTTTATAAGTGTTCGAGAAGAATAGTCAATATGTTTTTTAGGAAAATACATCATTAAATCTTGAGCAGTAAATATTCCAAGTTTGTTAAGTTTGTATGCTACTTTTGGACCTACTCCCTTTATATACATAACATCAACTTCAGAAGGATGTTTTGTTCTTTGCAGCTGTCGTTCTTTTTCTTCCTGTTTTTCTTGTTTTTCATTTTGAATCTCTGTTTTTATCACTCGAATCAGGTGTTCAATGGATTTTCTTCTTTCGGGAACGGAAGCGTATGGGTAGACTTCAAACGCTTCTATAACAACTGCCCAACGGGGATTTTTCTTTGATTTTTTATAATTTTTTAAAGCTTCCTTTTTTATAAAACTTGAAAAATTTTGTGTTTTTCCATGAATATCTATATAGCGATATTTTATTTCAATATCTATAGCTGCTTTTATTTTGTCCAGATTCTCAATCATACATATAATATTACATTAAGATTAGGCTGAACACAAATAATATAAGTATTTATTTTAAATTAGTATCAACATATTTTTGTAAATTATTTATAAATCCTTCGCATTTTTCTTTTGGAAGGTTTTCTATTGTTCTGTATTGACTAAAGTTATTGGGTCTTTTTAGATTTCCGTTTTTATCTAGTTCATAGTCAAAGCGTGTGTTATGTATATCTACTCCAGGGGAGTTAAATGAGACTTTTTTCACTTTTCCGTCATCATCAATTTGAACTAATAATTGAGCTTCTGTTTTTCCGTATCTTTGGTTATTGTCTTTTTTAGTTATGACTAAACCTGTTGGTGTTGATTTATAGGAGTATGATTTATCCAAAATAAGAGTTGAGTTATCATTGCTTAACAAATTTGTCCAGTAGTTTATTCCTGCTTTTCCGTGAGCAGCGTATAATTTGTCATCAATTTTTTCAATATTTTGTGATTTGTATAAAGATTTTTGTGAATATGTTGCATGTTTGTCCGGATGTTCAATAATTTTATTAATTTGTGCGGTTGTAGTTTTTATGTCTTCTGAAAATTTTATTGTTTGTTTATTATTTTTAACTTGGGGTATATGATTTTGTGTAGTGTTATTTATTGCTCCTGGAAGATATATAGTTTCATTGATTTTTATATTGTTTGCTTTTTCTAAAGAGTCTTTCTTGTTGAGTTTTGCAATTGCATACATCATATCAGAAATTTCAGCATTGCTGGCATTTTTTTTATGTAGATGCTTTTTGGCAATAACCCATAAATTGTCTCCTTTTTGAACTTTATATGCTGATTTTTTATGTTCTAAAGGATTTGCTTTTTTGTATTGCAAATTATAATAAGTATCTTCCGTAGTTTTCATAGATAAAACCATATAATAATATCCTCCTAAATTCTACATTAATTTCCCCATAATTTATAAAAAAAATTGATAAAAGAAATATTGATTAATATAGGAGGATAAATTAATATTATTTAATATTTTTTAGAAAAGGCTTTTTTGAGTTGCCTGACTGAGGGTTTTGTATCCGAGATGTCTGTATGCTGCCGGTGAAACTTTTCTACCTCTGGGAGTTCTTTGAAGAAATCCTGCTTGAAGTAAAAACGGTTCACAAACATCTTCAATTGTCCGGACATCTTCTCCTATTGCTGCTGCAATTGTTTCAATTCCAACCGGTCCTCCATCATATTTTTCTATTATTAATTTTAAAAGATTTCTATCGGTTGTATCAAGTCCGTACTCATCAATTTTTAAGATATCCAGCGATTTGTTTGCAATATCTTTGGATATTTTCCCATCATGTTTTACTAATGCGTAATCGCTAACCCTTTTTATAAGACGGTTTGCAATACGTGGCGTTCCTCGTGAGCGTTTTGCAATTGCAAGTGCTCCATCGTCATCAATTTCAATATTTAAAATACCTGCAGTCCTTTTAATAACCATGGAAAGTTCTTTGTCTGTATAAAATTCAAGACGATGTATTATTCCAAATCTATCTCGTAATGGCCCGGATAGTTCTCCGGCTTTTGTAGTTGCTCCTATTAGAGTAAATTTTGGCAGCGGAACTCTTAGTGTTTTGACAGTTTGGCTTTTTCCTGTTGTCATATCAAGGTAGAAATCTTCCATTGCCGGATATAAGATTTCTTCTGCAACTTTATTTAACCTATGTATTTCATCAATAAAGAGTATTTCTCCTCCTTGTAAAGACATTAGAATACCTATAATGTCTCTTGGTCTTTCAAGAGCTGGAGCAGAAGTGATTTTTATATCAACCCCCATTTCTTGTGCAATTACTCCCGCTAATGTTGTTTTGCCTAAGCCGGGAGGTCCATAAAATAAAAGATGATCAAGCGGTAATTCACGTTTTTTTGCGGCTTGAATTGTTATTTTAAGAGTATCTTTCAATGCTGATTGACCAATGTATGTATCAAATGATTTAGGTCGGATACAGTTTTCAAAATTTTTATCACATTCAATGACTTCCGCTTTTACAACCGGATTTTTTTTATGTTCCTGGTGTTGTTCAAAGTCATTATCGTCTGCAATAATACTCATTATCGTTCCCTTAATTCTTATAACAATATAATATCATAATCGTTTTTTATTGGGAAATATATTTAATATGTTTATTATTTCATTGCTTGGACAAAAGATAAAACTGTTGAGAAAAATTGTTCTTTATTTTCGTCAATAAATTTTAATCTGTCTCTGATTTGTTTTAAAGTATATCGTTTGTTATTTATTGCAGAATTAATAATTGACTCTTTTATTTCTTCAAACATTAGTTTAAGTTGTTCTTTTGCTTCTATTTCTGTGATTCTTTCACCATTTTTATCAAGAATTTTTTGGATATCTTTCAGGCATGTTAGGTTTGAAAAATATGTAATTTCAGCTTTGAGAAGATTAGTATTATTTTGGTTTGGAATAATATTATTGTCGGACATAATTTTGAGGCCTATATCATTGACTTCTTTAAATAAATTACCTTCAATTAATTTAGAATGTCCGTTATATACTTTTTTATTTAACCCTTTTTCTACGATTTCTTGTGCCTGTTTTTGGGTCATTCCGTCAGGAAGATTGGCATTTCTTAGAAGAGCTTTTGCAATACCTCTTGTATTTCCGAGAAAATAATCTATATGATTTAGTGCATTTTCAATTGCTTCTTCCGGAGTATAGCGCAGTACATTTCCTGTATCAATAAAAGTGAAAGGTCTGTTTCTATCCGTGAGATCAATGAATACATTTCCAGGATGTGGGTCAGCATGCATTACTTTAGTTCCTTTTTTAGGTACTGAAAGTAACTGTTCAAAAAATACTTGGAAATAATTTCTCATTAAGTAAAACATATCTTTTTGTGATATTTTTTTATTTTCTTTTAGCATTTGGTCGATAAATTGATTAAACTGTATTCCCGGAGCTTTTTCCATTACATATATATTATTTTTTACTTCGATTGGTTTTACTGCATGATAATGTTTTGCATTTCTGCCAAGTATTTCTGTTGCTTCCATTTCTTTTGACAAATCAGTTTCTTTTGCCCATGCATCATATAAAGTATTTATTTTTCGTATTAAAAAGTTTGTTTTTTCAGAATCTGAGTCAGAATCTTTTTGAGCTTTTATTAAATTTATAAATTCAGTTCTGTCTTTTTCAATTTTTTCTAAAGACATTCCTTTTTTCAAAAACTTAAGGACAACTTCTTTCCCTGTATTATTATCTTTAGCCAGAAATGTTTCTGCAACTGTTCCTACTCCTAATGCTTTATCATTTATAATTGTGTATTTATCGCCGTAGGTTTTTGATATAAATTCTTGTGCCTCTTTTACTGTTCTTGATTGTGGGCAATCACTCTTGAATCGAGTAATTATGGTTGATATTTCATCCAAATTAATTTTCATTCCCATATATTCTATTTCATGTATCCCAAATATTTTCAGTGCATTTTCAGGAATGGTTTGTAAGAATTTAGGAAGAAAAATATTTTTTTCTTCAATTATACGCATTTTATTTTCGGTGGATTTATTTTCGGAGAAGATTTCCTGCATCAGTTTAGTATTAAGAAGTAATTTAGCCTTGTTTGCTATTTCTTTAAATTCAGATTCTGTTTCGACTTTTTCAAATGGTTTTAAATCTTTAATGTTTTCAAAGGCTTTATCAATTGCTTTCTTCCAGCTAGAAAGAGATGTATGTAATTTACGGGCTTTATATGTAATAACTGTAGTTGCAGCCCCTTTTAGAACCAGATTGTCTTTTTGTTTATTAAGAAAATCTTTAACTGATTTTTTATCATTTCTTTTTATAAATAAATATCTTTGTAGAGAGTTTTCGGCCATTACAAGCGGAATTCCTAAAATTGCACCTTTTAGTATTGCAACAGGGGCCATTGCACCGTTAATAGCTCCTGAAAGAGTGTCTTTCCAGAATGTTTTGTTTTCTCTTTTTTCTCTCGGTTTAAGATAGATTCTGTCAAAGAATCTAAGGAATGGTTTTGTGGTCATTCCTGTTAATATTGCAAGCCCTACCCCAATTGGTTTTGAGAATTTACCAATCTTATCTGCTATATGTTTTCCTGCAAACGGGGAGAGAAAAGTTACGGCTTTTTTAGTCAAAGAGTACATTCCAAATCCTGCTAAACCCGTTAAAATATCAAGTGTAAGTTCACTTGCGTCAGCTTGAGTATAGCGATAATCATTTATATATTTTTCTGCTTCATTATAAGATATTTTTCCTTTTTGAAAGTCAAGGATTTTTTGAGTAACACTTTTTGAATTCTTGCCAAATCCGGCTAATGCTTTTGTTTTATCTATTCCTTTTGCTATATATCCTTGGCATCTGTATACTTTTTTTGATTTATCACTAAGTTTTTTGCTTAGAAATTCTGTGGCAAGCGGTGATGTTGCGCCGGGGGTAATTATATTGTTATCCATGTTCTAACCTTTTATTTTGCTTTGTATTTTGGTAAAATGTCTAAATAGGCAAATTTGCTAAATTGTATTATAAATTTTACTAAAATTAATATTTTAATAGGCTAATATCCTCTGTTTGAACTAGTTTAAACGCGCTGTGCTATGGTATAATTTCAGTATGGAATGTCCAAAATGCGGAGCAGAAATTGATAAAAATGCGATGGTGTGCCCTAATTGTAAAAAGGTGCTCAAAATCGTTTGTCCTGTGTGTCGTACTGTTAATACAAAAAATATATGTAAAAAATGTGGAGAAATCCTTGTTACTAAATGTAATCGCTGTGGTAAGATAAATTTAACTAAGAATCCTAAATGTATAAAATGCGGTTATTCTAATGAAATCAGTGCTGTACAGGGTGAATCAAATACGGATACTTTTGCTGTTTTGAGAATAGATTTCCCGAATAGAGATGTTATTAAATCTGTACTGGGTTCTAATCAGTTATTCACAAAATTTTTTGCAAATTTGGATAATCTCATTGTAAATTATCTTAATTCTCTTCATGTTCGTCGTCAGGTTGTTAAGGGTGGAACTTATATAATTCGTTTTAATAAGGATTATACATTTTCATCTTCATCTAATTCTGTTATTCTTGCCACAATAGAAATCTTGAATCTGATTACACGTATAAATGTAAAGCTTTTAAAGAAAAAAAATGTTGCATTAAAATGTAATTTTACAATTATGAAGCGTGATGCGGATAAAGATCCTTATGATATAGATTCCGGTTTTCAGGCAAATATGGTCTATCAGGGTGAGAAAAAAGAAATGAAAGCATTGGAAGCTTTTCAAGTTATTACTGATGAGGATTTTTATGAAATATATAAGGAACATTACAAGTTAGACTCTCTTAATTCCGTTTTGGTTAATGGAGTTATGAAACGATTTTTTGAAATAAATTTAAAAGAATTTGTCAAAATAAATGAATTTCTGCAAAGTGAAGCTGAAAAAGAACATGAAGATAATATAGAAGTTCCAAATTTTGTCCAGACAATGTTGACTGAACAAGAAAAAATTACAAAAGAAACTTTGGATGAAGAAAATCTTATTTCAGATGATGAAATTTATGATATTGAGATGATAAATTTTGATGAGATTAATTGTGTCTTTTATAAGACTGAAAATGTTAAGGTGCTAGATAATGTGGTGGAAGTTCTACAAGATGTTCCAAAAGGAATTCTTGCAATAAAAGGTTCAAACATGTATCAGCCTTATACTTTGAAGCTTTTATCCGCAGTGGATGAGCTTGGAATATACAATAGCGTTATTCCAATAACATGTCATGATGATATGAAATACTCGCCGTATTCATTCTTTAGAGATTTGGTTTCTTCAGTTTTTGAATATACTGTTTCTCAAAAACTTTTTGATACAAATGATTTTTCGATGTTCGCCAAAATTGATTCTTCAAATCTGGTGAGAGATCTTGTTACTTTAACTCAAAGAGGGATGAATGATTTTGAAGAAACAAGAGATAGTTATTTTCAGGTGTTTTTATCTTTATTGCAATCTATACCTGATACTTTAATATATATTGAAAATTTCGAAAAAATAGATGCTAGTTCTATGTTTGTATTAGAGCAGTTATTTGACCATTTTGAAGAATTGAATGTAAGTTATTTAATTTCCTATGATAAAGAATTCTCTCTTCACAGAAAGTGTCATTTTTTATTATCCAGACCTTATTATACAGAAATTACATTGCATCCAACACCATTTGAAAATATTATTGAATCTGATAAAGAATTTTATAAAAATATAATGACAGATTTTTATTTTCAAAGAATTGCAAAATATGCTTGTGGTAGTACTTTATTTTTGGATTTTGCGATTCAATATCTCTTGGAGTCCGGAGTTTATTCATACACAGAATATTCGATTGTGATGGTTAATCCGAAAACAATTATTATACCTTCAAGCCTCGGTAAATTGATGAAACGCAGGTTGAATCTTTTAAAAGATGATATAAGAGCTATAAAATTTTTGACAATGTCTGTTCTTCTTGGAACAAGAGTGGATATTAAAACTTTAGAGGCTTTAGGGTTTGCAAATTGGCGCCCTATTGCTGATAAATTGTCAGAGATGGGGTATCTATATTTTTATAATAATTGTATGTATTTTTCTAATTATAATTTATTAAGGGAAAATATATTGGAAGTTATTCCACAAGACGAATTAAAAAATATTTCAAATGATTTATTTAATCTTGTTTTTATTGAAGATATGCCAAGTCCGGTTAAGGCGTTTTTGTATGAGTTGTCTGATGATAAAGAAAAGGTGATATTTGAATGGGAAAAACTTGCTAATATAAATCTTTCTATGGGTGATTTTTCATCTTATTTGAATTGCTCCGGTGAAATATTGAAATGTTTGGACAAGTATTCTGAACGTTGGTCTGCCGAGGAACTTGAAAGCTATAAAATGTCTATTTATGAAAATATTTCAAATAATATGTTTGAGTATGATCCTGAGCAAACACGGGAAATAGCAGAAAAAACCCTTACTAATCTTCAAAAATCTTCAAATACACAAAATTTTGTATCTTTATGTACAAAGATGATTCAGGGCTCTTTACTTCATGGAGATTATATGTATGCTCTTGGATTAACTCATAAAGTATTATCAGTTATGGATCAGGTATCTATTGACCCAGCAGCTCAAAATTTTGATTTAAATTTTCTTTTAATGTCAATGATTCATATAAAAATATTGTTCAATATCGGGGCGTATGATGATTGTCTTGATATTGGGTATAATGTTTTGAATGTTTTAGATTCTCAAAAACTAGAGACAATAAAATATACTGTTATACAAAAGAATGATTTTAAATTTCTTTTATCAGAATGTGTTGCATATATTGCTATAGTGGATATTATTTCCTTAAAAGAAGACGTAACTGAATTTCTGGATATTTCAAATAAATTATTTAATTTTCTTCCAAAGGAATATTCTATTTTTGTGCAACTTCAAAATTTGATTAAAGGTCAAAAAGTTACATTAACGACTAATATGGGTGGAAATAATTTGTTCTCCCGCATTTTATATCATATAATGAGGGCTTTTGTAAATTTCAAGGATGATCCGTCGGCATTTGCACAAGAAGTTTATAAGGCAAAACTTATTTCAAAAGAGGCTTATATGTATAAGTTTGAATTATTTACGGATTTGTTAATAGGTTATGCTTATATTCAACTTGGTTCGTATACAAAGGCCTCAGCAATGCTGTATAAAATAGTTAAAACTGCAAAAGAAAAAGGAATGAATTCTATATTACATTTGGCTTGGTATATCATAAGTATTGTTAATATTAAACAGGGTAAGTTTGATATAGCATACGGTGTACTTAATAATTCAAATATTCAAATGGAAAAATCAGGTGGGATAAGTGAATATTTGACAATGTTAAATAAAGTTAACATGTATAAAGTTTTGATGTGTACCCAAGCTCAAGATAAGGCGCAAATTTGTTTGAATCAGGCCTCTTACATTGTTCAAAAATATGGTTTGAATTTTAATTTGAATATTGACATAAAGAAAATTATGTCAGAAAATCAAAATATAAATAACCGTGCTGCAATTACTCAAAGTGGGTCAGAGCAACCGGTAAACAATGAAGTGAGAGTGTCAGAAGAGGAAAATACAACAGTTGTCTCATCTTCCGGAGGATTTGATGAAGATGATGGTGATGTTATAAATCCTGAGGATTTTTTCTCTGATAATTAATTGAATAAGGTTCAGAAGGAGAGAAACAATGAAGATTTTATTTGCGTCTGCAGAGGTTGCACCGTTTTCTAAAGCAGGAGGACTTGCTGATGTTGTCGGATCATTGCCGAAAGAACTTGAGAAAGATGCTCAGATTGCAATTTTTACGCCGCTTCATGGTTGTATAGATAAAGAAAAATATGGTATTAAAGAGTTGGAAAACTCAGAAATGTGGTTAACTTTCGGTTACCAGCCGCATAAATTTAATCTTTATATGACAAAACTTCCGGGAACAAATATAAACGTTTTCTTTGTGAAAAATGATTGGTATTTTTCCTGTTTTAGAGAGGTTTATCCAAAATATTTAGATCCACGTTATGAACATGAAAGATATATTTCTTTTTCGCTGGCGGTTATGGAGTATGCAAAAGCTCTCAATTTTAGAGCTGATGTTATTCATGCAAATGATTGGCATACAGCAATGATTCCAATGTATTTGCATTCAAATTATAAGTTTGATGATTTTTGGAAAAACACAAAATGTGTTTTCGAAATTCATAATCTTGCATACCAAGGCATTTGGTTCGAGGATGTTTTAGATTTTGCAAATATGCGTAAAGATATTGTTTATAATCAATGGGGATGTGAACATTATAATCGTGTAAATTGGATGAAAGGTGCTATTCAATATGCAGATAGAGTCGTTGCAGTTTCTCCTACGTATGCAAGAGAAATTTTAGGATCCGAGTATGGGGAAAATATGGATTATACTCTTAGGGGGATACAGTACAAACTAAAAGGAATATTGAACGGTATTGATTATTCTGTTTTTAACCCTAAGAAAGACAAGGCTCTGGTAAAAAATTATGATGTTAAATCTATGAGTAAGAAGGAAGAAAATAAAAAGGCTGTTTGCAAGTATTTTGGTCTTGAATATAATCCGGATAGACCTCTGATTGCGTTAATTTCCCGTCTGGTAGGTCAAAAGGGTATAGATTTAATAAGAGATATGCAATATGAACTCCAGAATTTAAATGCTGATTTCGTTTTTATAGGCAGTGGTGATAAAGATTATGAAAATTTGTTTATCTGGCTTTCTAATAATACAAAAAATATTAGAACTTATGTAGGTTATGATGCAAATCTTGCAAATTTATTATATGCGGGTAGTGATTTCTTCTTAATGCCTTCAAAATTTGAGCCTTGTGGTTTGAGTCAATTAATAGCGATGAGATATGGAAGCTTGCCTATCGTTCGAGCTACAGGTGGATTGGAAGATACAGTTACTGGTTATCCATTAGATAATTCTAACGGTTTTAAGTTTTGGGCTTATAACGGCTGGGATATGCTTAATGCTATTAAATGTGCCTTATATGTTTACACAGATAAATATGTATTTAATGCAATGAGAAAATCTGCAATGGAAGCAGACTTCTCTTGGAAACGCAGTGCGGCTCAATATATGGATATGTACAAAGAAATTACGGGTTTGGAACATTAGATTTAACTGTCTAATCAATAAAATTTAAAAGTCGATTTAAATAATTAGGGTTAAATAGTTCTGGTTGGTTGAATTTTTGTAATAATGGAAACTTGCTAAAATTTTATTTGTATTATATTATAGTAATACAATTAGAAAAGTGAGGTTTATTAATGGATCAAATAATTAAAGTCGCATGGGATTTAAACGAAAATACCGATAACAGATACAAATTGGTTTATGAGATAGCTGAACTTGCAAAGAAAATTGTTGATGAAAATCAAGCAAGAAAAGCTCGTGAAGATTTTGGTTTTGATGAAACTCATGAAGCAAGTTATTCAAGAGAAAACCCTGTTGAACATGCGCTTATGGTAAAAGCTTCTGAAGCTGATGATAACAGATTGGTTGGATAATAAGTTCTAAAATACACAAAAACCCGGGGGTTTTTGTGTATTTTTTTGTAAGTTTTCATTTTATAAAATAGGTAAATTATTTTATAAAAATTAAACTTTTGTCAAAAAATATATGGGGAGTTTAAATTTATGATAAAAGATACGATTGATTATATTGAAACTTATACGGATGGTTTTGTTCCTGAAATTGGTCTTGTTTTGGGGTCAGGTTTGGGTGATTTGGCAGATTCTTATGCTGAGATTTCTATTCCTTACTCTAAAATTCCGGGATTTGCTGCATCTACAGTTGAAGGTCATAAAGGACAGTTGGTTTTTGGAAATATTTCAGGGCGAAAAGTTGTTATGATGCAGGGCAGAAATCATTATTACGAAGGATATTCAATGCAGGAAATAACTTATCCTATAAAAGTTATGAAGGAATTAGGAGTCAAAACTGTCATATTAACAAATGCTGCAGGGGCAATCAATAAAAGTTTCAGACCTGGTGATTTAATGGTAATAACCGATCATATTAATTTTATGGGAACCAATCCGCTCATAGGACCTAATGATGAACGTTTTGGCCCTAGATTCCCTGATATGTCAGATATTTATAATAAAAATTTGGTAAAAATTGTCGATGCTGCTGGTAGGTTGTTAAAACTTGATTTGAAACATGGAGTTTATTTTGCTTCTTCCGGTCCAAGTTATGAGACTCCTGCTGAAATTAAAATGGCCAGATTTATGGGTGCAGATGCCGCTGGTATGTCTACTGTTCCAGAAGCTATCGTTGCTAATTATTGCGGTATGAACGTTATAGGCATAAGCTGTATATCAAATTTTGCAAGCGGTATTTCTACTAAAAAGCTTAGTCATGATGAAGTTATTGAGACAACAAATAAAGTGAAAACAAAATTTAAGGAACTTATTTTGCTTCTGTTGAAAAATATTTAATCATATATAAAATATAAGAATGCCGGACAAGGCATTCTTGTATTTTATAACAAATTATTTATTTTTATTTAAGTTATCAATTTCTGCGTTTAGTGTTTTTATTTGTACTTCAAGTTTCGTACGCTCATCTATAACAGTATTAAAAGCTTTTTCCAGAGTTTTAATTTTTGCTTCCAAAACTTCAACTTTAGAGGCATTTGTGGTTCCTGAAATTGAAGATTTTTCTAATTCTCTTTGATAAGCTTTAACTTTATCTTTTGCAGCGTCAAGGAACATATAAACAGTACCTGCACCGACAAAAATTCCTGATAAAAGTACAAGAACTGTATATGTTGAAAATCTAATTGCCCTACTATAATAAGCTCCCTGTTCTGTCCAACCTGCCATTGTCTGTGCATTTAACAATGAGCTGTATATAACTTTGATATTTATGTAATCATGAAAATTTATTGTACAAAAATAGATTATTCCGAGTAATAGCAAAACACTTAATATAATAAATATTCTTTTCATAATTAAACTCTCCTGTTTCTGAAATATGTCAGAACTTTTGATAATTTTTCATCCGGTGGAATTTCAATCTCAATTATCTGCGCTGAAAATGGTTTTGCAAATTTTAAATAAAATGATTGAAGCACTTGTTCTTCTGTTTTTACTTTACCTTGTCCTGCTCCATAAAGGGTATCATTATAAACGGGATGATGTTTATTGCTTGTATGAACTCTTATCTGATGGGTTCTTCCTGTAACAAGTGTAAGTTCAACATAGGTTGCTTCATTATTAAATCTTTCCAGAACCTTTAGTTTTGTAACACTTGGTCGTCCGTCTGCTCTTACTGCCATTTTCTTTGGGTTCAGGTTATTTCTACCTATTGGATCTGTAATTATATCGTTGTCTCGAGGATAATTACCTATAAGAACAGCATGGTATTTTTTTGTTAGTTCTCTGTTTTTTATTAGATTTGCAAGATATTCATGGGTTTTATTATTTTTTGCAATCATTAATAATCCTGAGGTATTCCTATCCAGTCTATGGACAATACCTCTTCTGAATTCACCGTTAACGTCAGAAAGGTTTTGCCCATATTTATATAACAGAGCATTGACTAATGTGCCGGACGTTTCTATGTATGTCGGATGAGACAGCATACCTGAAGGTTTATTTATAACTGCCATATTTTCATCTTCCCAAACCACTTCTAGCTCTATATTTTCAGGATTTATTTTTAGTTCACTTTCTTCTATAAGATTTTCAAATTCAATTATATCTCCTTCTTTCAGGAGATAAGATGCTTTTTTAGTTTTTTTGTTAACAAATACTTTTCCTGATTTGATTGCATTTTGAATTTTTGATCTGGATATTCCTTCATAAAGCTCTGAAAGAAATATATCTAATCTTAAATCTTGTGAATTTTCGTCAATAGTTAAAATCATTTGTTATCTTCCTTTATAAAAAAGTAGGATAATAACAAGAGCTATAACTCCGATTGTTATAAAAATGTCAGCGACATTAAAAATAGGAAAATTTATAAAGTTAAGCTGTATATAATCTCTTACATATCCAAAAACAATTCTTTCATGACAATTTGCCGCTATTCCGGCACAAAGCAAAGATATAAATGATATTGAGATTAAATGAATATTTTTTATATGGTCATGGACATATAAGAATAGCATTACTATAGCCACAATAGATACTATAATAAGAAATTCTCTTGCGTTTTGTAACAAACTAAAGGCGGCTCCGGTATTTTTTAAATAATGAAGTTGAAATATTGCGTTTGAGTAATGATGCCCAGATGTTAAATTATCAACGATTAGTTTAGAAGAAAATAAGGCTAAAAATAGCCAAAATATGAAACAAACTATTAAAAATAAATATTTACCTATTGATGTTTTCATATTATATTAGTCCTCTAGCTTAATTAGTTTGTTTTTAGGCACAACATTGACTCTTTTCATCACGCACGCAAGGCCTGCCATATAAATTTGGAAATGATCTTCGCCAAGGTTTTTAGCCTTTGATATTGCAAGAGATGCTATTGCATATTCATTTACATTATCGGTATTTGCTTTTATAAGTCTTTCCAATATTTGGGATTGCGGCATAGCTCTAAGTTCAGTTTTAGGAGTTGATGCTGGGTAAGTAACCGGATCATGATCTATAGAGCCAATAATAAATGTATTTACATTATCATCAGTATCAACTTTTATTGTTGTTGTATATGTATCTCCTGATTCTACCTGTGCCGGAGCTTGAATTTCTATATTCATAAATCTTGCATCTCCATATAGTAGTGAAGATTCATCTGATAGTGAAGTCTCTCCGGAAATAAACCACTTACCGTTTATTTGTATTAAATGGTATATACCTGTAGAACTAGAATGAATTTCACCTGTTACAGGCATTAAATCTAGTTTGTCATAAATTGTTCCGTTAGCAGTTTCAAAAACTTGTACACTTGCAAAATCGCCATTAATACTAATAGATTGAATTTTTGTTGTATATGTTAAATCTTTACATGCTTCCCAAGTAGATTCAATACTTTTAAAATATGCTTTTTTATTAAATCCGTCATTATTTATATAGTTGTCAGCATATAAAGACTCTAGCCCTTTTAAGTTATGTGAATTTGCAAATGTATTATGTATATTGAATAAATTTTTTATGTCTTTAACAGCTTGTTTATACTCTCTGTTTTGTTCTGAGCGGTAAGAACGATCAGAAATAAGGGATGCTTGTGCGCAAAGTTGTGTTCCCGGGATTAAAAGTGCTGTTAAAATCAATAAATATGCTATCTTTTTCATAATTTATAGTATAGAGTAAAAGTTTAAAAATTTTAATAGTATAAACAATGTAGATTGATTATTTTGTTAATATTTCTTAAAAAAGTGTCATTTTTGTTTTGAAAATGGGTATATAAATTTTAATGACTTGATATTTGGAGGATATTTATATATGGATATTGCAATAAAACAAGGTACTGCTTTTGATTTTGAAAATAAACTGAGAACAACTGTTGATAAGTTTAGATTAGAAAAAATTGAGAAATTGCTTTCTGATGTTTTTGAAAATTTGCCCGATGAAAGTCCTATTGATTTGATTGGAGAGTTAAATCGTTCTGATATTATGCACTAAAACATGATACAGTAAAGAAAGATTGTTAATTTGAGTGAAAAAATTTATAAATTTTCCGTAATTTCTGTATAAAATCCATATTTTCATGCTATTATTATACTGTTATAGGAAAAGGGAAAAGACATGAGTTTAACAGTATATTTAGGGATAGATGTGGGTTCCGTAACTACTAAATTAGCTTTGGTGGACGAAACCGGAAAATATGTAGACAGTGTAATGTTAAAAACAGCCGGAAAACCTGTTGTTGCGGTGCAAACTGGTTTGAATAGGTTGTATGAAAAAAGATTAACTGATTATAATGTAATGGGGGTAGGAACAACAGGTTCCGGACGTGCATTGGCAGGCTCTTTGGTTGGTGCAGATATTGTAAAAAATGAAATTACTGCGCATGCTGTTGCTGCAAGTACTAATGTTCCTGGGGTTCAGACTATATTAGAAATTGGCGGGCAAGATAGTAAAATTATTATTCTTAGGGATGGTATTGTTACAGACTTTGCAATGAATACTGTTTGTGCTGCAGGCACAGGAAGCTTTTTGGATCATCAGGCACAAAGATTGAATGTTCCTATTGAAGAGTTTGGAGAAACTGCTTTACGCTCAACTAATCCTGCCAGAATTGCAGGTCGTTGCGGTGTTTTTGCTGAAAGTGATTTGATTCACAAGCAACAATTGGGTTATCCTGTTGAAGATTTGTTATATGGTCTTTGTCAGGCTCTTGTTAGAAATTATTTAAGTAATCTTGCTTTGGGTAAAGAACTTTTACCAACAGTATCATTTCAAGGTGGTGTAGCTACAAATACAGGTATGGTTAAAGCTTTTGAAGAAGCATTGAATACAAAGATTGTAGTACCTGAAAATCACCAAACGATGGGTGCTATAGGTGCAGCTCTATTAGCTATGGAAAATCATCAATATACCGAAACACCTACCAAATTCAAGGGTTGGAATGTTGCTGATATGCATTTCACTTCTATCACCTGTACTTGTACTGGGTGTTCAAATAACTGTGAAGTTATTACAATTGTTGAAGGAGTTAATGAAGTTCAGCATGTTGAAAAAATTAAAGATGTAAAAGGTAATATCATCGCTCGTTGGGGAGGTACCTGCGGTCGTTGGGATATAAGCTAGGATAATATTTATGCAGAATTTTGGGCAAAATCCTCAAAATAATATATCAAGAACTTCAATTTTAACTGAATTGTCCGGCGGTAATGCTGAACTGGGGGAAGCTTTTGCTCTTATTATAAATGATATGGTTGTGCAAAGCGGAATTACTAATCCTGAAGCAGAGCCTTTTGATGTCGTACCTGATTCTTGGCGTGCTCTGGCAAATAAACCGGATAAGACTCCTGAGGATATTAAAACTTTGGATGATACATTTAAAGAAGAGGTGCGACTTTTAGCTGAATCGTATCTTCTTTATATGGCACGACAGACAAGAAATCTTACCGGTAAACTTGATTATGCTCAGTATGAAGCTTATATGCTTAAATTTCGTTTTGGAAGATATGATATTATGAATAAGCCTGAGTATTTATCAAAAGTAAAAGTGCAGATAAAAAATGCATTTAAAAAAATATCTGCGCATGGTGAAGAGCAAGGTGATAACTTGATTGATAAAGTTGACATGGCTGCTTTTATCTTTGCTATTTCAACGAAATCTAAACGGGATGAAAATAATAAGTTTACAGGTTTTGAAATAAATGGGCTTATTAAACCTGAAGATTATGCTGTAAATGAGAATAATTTGTTTCAGGCAGAGGATAATCTTTTTTCAGTGAAACTTAGAGTTGCTTATAAAATGCTAAATCAGTAACATTAAAGCATGTTATTTATACCACCAAATTATTAGGAGTGATATTATGAAAAGGATTTTTATTTCATTATTGATTATGATATGGATGGGAATATTTCAATCTTGTTTTGCCGTGGAAAATATTTTTAGCCTAGATGATATTCCTGTTTCGGAAAAGCAATCTGAATTTGTTGATACAGATAATTCTGATACAACTCTTGAAGCTGTAATAACTTTTGATTGGCTCGATATTTCTCAGGCTCAGAGAGATGAGCAGATTCAAAAGTATAAGGATTTACTATTTGAGGATAATAAAAGCAAAATTTATTATACAAAGGAAGAATATAATAGTACGTTTAAGAAATATAAAAAAGATAAAGAGTATAAATATCATTATATGCTTACTAATAACGGTGTAACAGAAGATGAAGATGCAAAATATTGTGCTTTTTATTATAAAAAAAATACACTTGTAATGTATGCAATACAGTATAAAGATAATCCAAGGAGAGCTTTTTATTATACAGCATTTGGTAAGTTGTATTATACGGATGTTATGTCTGATGAATATCCGAATTTCCCATATACATCTATGCAATATGATAGGAAAGGGCAGTTAAAAAGTGCAATTTATTTTATATCTAAGGATTTGCAATATATGTATGGCCCGGATAAAGAGTTTCAAGGTCTTTGGTACAAAGATAAAATGTATGACAAAAACGGTAAACAAACTCTTACTCGTTCAAATTGGTAAATTTTATGTGTAATAAATAAAAAACCGGATTTATATCCGGTTTTTTATTTTGTAACAATTGATAAAATATAGTTATCTGTAAAATATTTATTTGCAACTTCTATGATATCAGAATCCGTTACACTGTTAATAAGTTTTTCATAATTATCTTTAAATTCGTAACCTCTGGTGGATGCTTCATACCAACCCAGATTAGATGCTTTATCAAGATTTGTTTCAAGTCCTATTACGTAATTGCCCAAAAGTTTTTCTTTTGCATCTTTTAGCTCTTTGTCTCCAACATATTCTGTTTTAAGTCTGTTAATTTCATTGAATAATCCGTTTTTAGCTTTTTCTAATGTATCAGGATTGGTGCCAATATATAGGAGGAAGCTTCCCCTAAGGACATTTGGAGAATAACTTGTACCGAGTTGGTAGGCCAATCCTTGTTGTTCTCGCAGATCTTTAAATAGTCTTGAACTCATACCTGTTCCAAGTATTGAATCGATGACTTGTAGTGTTGCATAGTCTTTTTTATTTAAAACTCCGTTTGTCTGCCATCCTAACATAATCCAAGCTGTTTCAGTTGTCGGCATTTTTTGTATTGAAGTTCTTGGCGCTGTAAGATATGGAATTTTTGATGAATATTTAGAATAATCAAAATTTTGGCATTTATCTTTTTTTAAAAAAATTCGATTTAGTTCTTGTATTGTTTTTTCTTTGTCAACATTACCATTTATTGAGATGACTAAATTTTCCGGTACAAATACGTTTTGATAGTAATTCAACATTTCTTCTTTTGTAATGTTTGGAATATTTTTTTCAAGAACTTTTGAAGAAATTGAATATGGTGTGTTTTGATATATTAAATCTCTGTATTCTTCTATTGCGCGTTGAATTGGTATATCTTTGTTTCTTTTTATTGCACTTAATTTATCAGATTTGACTTTGTCAATTTCAAAGTTATCAAATGTAGCATTATTTACTACTTCATTCAATAGTTCCAGAGTTTTGTCATATTCATCTTTTGTTGTAAGAACAGATATTGCAAACGCATCAGCACTTGATGCCGGAACTATTTCTATACCATTATCTTCAAGTACTTGTGAGAGTTCAAGTGATGAATATTTTTTTGTTCCCTTCATCATTATTGAAGCAACCAGATTTGCTGTTCCTGGAGTTTTTTCACAAAGTTTTCCTCCTTTTGAATAAATACTAATGGCAATTATATCATTTGCAGTATTTGGGGTATATAGCATTGTCGCACCATTTGATAATTTATATTTTTGAGTTTGAGTATTTTCACTTACTAGTTCGGCAGTCCCAGGATTTTGAGTATGATTTGCTACAGGAAGATTTTTAGCGCTTTCCGGGAGTACAATTGAGACTGCACTTTTATTGATTCCTAGGTATTTTTCTGCGACTTTTTTTACATCATCAGTTGTAACCGCTTTGATATTATCAAGGTAATTGTCATAAAATTTTATATCATTTGTTAATGCCATGGTATAACCAATCTCTGTTGCAATATTGGTTATTGATTCTCTAGAATAATAAGTGCTTCTTTCAATAATATTTTTGGCCAGATTTAATTGTTCATCTGTGATACCTTTATCTTGGATTTTTTTTATTTCATCAAAAATAGTGTCTTGTACTATTTTGCATTTTTCCGGTTCAAAATTTGCAGATATATAAAAAATTCCATCATCTCTGAATGTTGAATTTCCTGCATCTACAGAGAATGCAATCCTTTTTTTCTCTTTTAAAACTTGGTTTAGTACGGATGATCTTCCATCTCCAAGAACTGTAGCCAAAACATCTAATGCGTATGAGTCTTTATCATCAATTGGGGTTCCTCTGAAACCTATAAGTAAGTAACCTGATTCTGTGTTAGTAATGTATTCTACTTTTTTTGCTTGCTTAGTTAAAGGTGCTTCTTTAGTGTACACACTTTTGTTTGTTTTTTTGTATTCGGAATTAAAGACTTCTTTAATTTTAGCTACTGCATGTTCAGGATTAACGTCTCCTATTACTATTGTAACCATATTTGATGGAGAATAGTGCTTGTTGTAAAAACCAAGAATCTGGTCTCTTGTAATAGTTTCTATGACTTCACTTTTTCCTATAACTTTTCTTTTATAAGGATGTGTAGTGTACATCATATCGTTTAAATTATCTTGTAGTATTTTATCCGGCGAATTTAAATCTTTGCTGATTTCTTCCAATACAACTTTTCTTTCTTTTTCCATTTCATTCCGTGGAATTAGGGGATGTAAAATCATATCAGCATGGAGTTCCATTGCAAGGTCAAAGTCTTTTGAAGGAATGGTTACATAGTAATGGGTAAAATCTTTACTTGTTGCAGCATTTGTTATTGCACCTTTAGTTTCTAAAATTTTATCAAATTCTCCAGGTGCATGTGTAGATGTTCCTTTAAAAAATAAGTGTTCTAAAAAATGTGCAACACCATTGTTCGAATCATCTTCATCTATAGAACCTGTTTTAATCCAGGTGTCGATAGTAACAATTGGATTGTTTTTTACTTCTTGCACAACAACAGTTTGCCCGTTATCTAACTTGTACATTTGTGCACTTGAAGCCCAAACAATATTTCCTGAAATTAAAATTGCTGCTGCTATTATAAATTTTTTCATATTAAACCGTCCTTTTGAAGTTATTATATGGATAATGTGTACGGATTTGTATAGTCTACAAAGCTTAATTCTTTTAATGGATTTCAATTATTTTATTAAATTTATTAATAAAATAAATTTTTATTTTATACCGGTAGTTCTTGTATAATATTTGTTGATTTAAATTTTTTTGGTGATTTTAGAGAGATGTATTCTTTCAAGACTTCAAATGTTACAGTGCAAACTTTTTCGTTTGCTTTTGATTCAAATTCTCCTTTTTCATCAAAATCATTTATGGACATCTGTTTAAAGAAATCTCTTAATTTATAAGGCATTTGTTTTTTTGTATAATGTATTGAATTTGCACATTTGCTGCATATAATACCGCCAAGTTGAGGAACAAAATACATTGTTTCGTTTTTTACTGTGCAATGGCAGTGCAGGCAGGTATCAAACTCAATAGAAAAACCGGATTCAATCATCATTTTTAATTGAAATTTAATAACAGACAGAAGAATTTCAACTTTTGATTGAGCAGAAGAAATAGCGTTCAGAGTTTTGTATAACAAATTATAAATAATTTCAGAACTAGGGTCTTCTTCCAGTCCAAAATTGTGTACAACCTCTGTAACATACATTGAGAACATAATTTTATCGATATCTTGACGTGTTTTATGAAAGGTATTGAGAACTTCAGCTTGGCAAATAGTGTCGAGATTTTTACCTTTATGTAGCATTAAGGTATTAGCTACAAGCAAATCCATACGAGCACCTAGTTTGCTTTTTGGTTTTTTTACTCCTTTAGCTACTCCCCTGATTAGTCCTTTATCTTTTGAATACATAACAATAATTTTGTCAGATTCACTTAAATTGTAGGACTTTAAATTAATTGCGTCTGTTACAAAGTTATTTTGCATTGTCCTAATATTATTTCTTATAGTAATAAGGTATGGAATTAAACTGATGAAGGTTTGTTCATACCCGTACCTCGGAAAATACCTCTCATTAATTGTTCTAATTCAGATTTATTATCAGAATAATTTAGAGCAATTTCTTTTGTTATTTGTCCTTCGGTATAGAGTTTGTATAATGACATATTCATTGTTGTCATATTATTAAATGAACCATTTTTAACAAGTTCATAAATTTGTTCCAATTCGTCTTTTTGTATAAAGTCTTTTACTGTTGGTGTAACAACAAGAATTTCCGTAGCAGGAAGTCTTGAACCACCTTCGGCAGCAGGTACCAATTTTTGAGAAATTGTTCCTCGTAGAGTATTTGCAATTTGGCTTCGAACAAACGGTCTTTCATTTGGATCAAATAAGTTGATAATTCTGGCAACTGTTTGAACAGAATCGTTTGTGTGGATTGTTGATACCACAAGGTGCCCGGTTTCAGCTGCTTTTAGTGCGGATTCAACAGTTTCTCTGTCTCTGATTTCACCAATAAATATAACATCAGGGTCTTGTCTCAGAGCATATTTAACACCGTCTGAAAATGATGGTGTATCGATAAGTAATTGACGTTGAGAAACAATTGATTTTTTATTTGAAAAAATAAATTCGACCGGATCCTCAATTGTAACGATATGTTTTGCAGTAGATGCGTTTATATAGTCAATTAAGGATGCAATTGTAGTTGATTTCCCTGAACCGGTAGGTCCCGTTACAAGAACCAATCCATTGTTAAAGCTTGCAAATTCTTCCAATGTTGTAGGAAGAGACAATTCTTTAAAGGTTTTAATATAATAAGGAATTGCACGAATAACCATGGCTGTTTTGCCCAATTGGCGACTCATGTTTATACGAAAACGAGAACATCCCGGAATTTCATAAGAGAAGTCAATGTCAAAAAATCGTGTAATTCTATCTTTTAAGTGTTGAGGAGCGACTGTTCTTATAACGAATTCCATATCTTCACTTGTAAGTGGAGGCAGATTAATTCTCATTATTTGCCCTGAAACTCTAATTGCAGGGCGTTCGCCTTCGCAAATATGTGCATCAGATGCGCCAACAGATACTGCCTGTCTTAAAAAGTCTTCAATATAAAAATCGTTGTTACTCATAAAGTCCTCTTCTTCACCATACAGTATATCATATTGTTTAGTTTTGCACAACTATATTCTCATGGTATCATTCACATGTTGGAATTATGATTACAATAGAAAAGATTAGGGATTTTTTTCAAAATAAAAATTTAGTGATGTTTGTTTCATCCGTAATTTTTACAGCCGGTGTTTTGTCTTATTTTTACGGGTGTAGCATTGCTCTGGCATTGATTTTAACTATTATTTTAATAGTTTTTCTCAATTTGAAAATTTTCAGTATAAAACAGACATTATTTTTTGTTTTAATTTTTTACTTTGGTTTTTTCTTAACATTTTGTAAAATAAAAAATTATGATGACTTGCTTCCTCTTGCCCCTATGGATTCAGAATTTGTTGGGAGGATTGTAAGTATTCCGGTTTCACCTGACCGGAACAGAGTTAAATTTTTTATGAATGTAGATTCAGTTGCTTCAAAAAGTATAAAGGGTAGAGTTCTTGTTAGTATCAATTCTTCAGAACCGTATTCAGAAAAACTTAATATTGGTGAAAAAATTTCAATAAAAGGAAACTTAAGGACACCTTTTTCTGCAACAAATCCTTCTCAGTTTGATTACAGTGCGTATTTAAAAAATTTTAATACATTTACTGTACTGTATTCGGATATGAAAGATATAAAAATACTTTCTGATGTTTCTGGGGTAAGGTGGAGATTTTTACGTGGGCTAAATAATACACGAAACAGAATTTTAAAAACACATTCAAAATATTTAAAGTCTCCTAATTTGGAAATTTTAGGCGGTATTGTTTTTGGTGATGATGCTGTTGCACCGCCTGATTATATTAAAAATTCATTTATAAATTCCGGACTATTACATATTTTGGCTGCATCAGGAATGAATGTTGCGTTTATATTTTCATTTTGGTTTGTAATTTTAAAATTTTTAAGAATCCCATACCGCCCACGAGTTTTATCGGGGATGATTGTAATAATTTTATATACACTAATGACCGGTTTAGGCCCTTCGGTTGTGAGAGCTGCACTTATGTTATTATTTGTTTTAGCCGGTAAATTGATAGATAGAGATACCCATAGTGTTTCATTATTGTCTTTTGTGGCAGTTTTAATGTTGATTTATAATCCTGCATATATCAATAATGTTAGTTTTCAAATGTCATTTCTTGTAACTTTTGGACTTATTACAACAGCTGGGATATTAACTCAGAAATTAAATAAAATTCCTAATTGGATTTGTGTACCGGTGCTTGTTCCATTAGTAGCGCAAATTTGGATTGCTCCGATACAAATGTTTTATTTTAATACATTTAGTCTGTATTCAATTTTAGCAAATATTTCTACTGTGAGTTTGTTAAGTGTAATAAGTTTTTGTGGATTTGTAAGTTCTTTAATTGCTGTTTTTGTCCCGCTGACCGATTTTACGTGTCGGATTTTTGATTTTATATTAAATTATCTATTAAGTGCATTGGTTTGGATGTCTAACTTTTTTGCAAATCTTCCGCATTGTCTATTGCAAACAACTCATCCAAATATATTTCAGTTGATTTTTTACTATTCTATTCTTATTTTATCAACGTTTCTTGTTAAATTTGAAAAATATAAATCAGTATTTTTTACATTGTTTATTAGTATTGTAATTTTGTTATTTTCAACAGTAAAACCTGTTTCCAATGACCTTGAAATTATTGCATTTGATGTTCAAAATGCAGATTCTTTTTTGATTAAAACTCCTGAAAATAAATACTTTTTTATTGATACAGGAAAATCTCCTTATAAAAGTGGAAATTCCCAAGCAAAAGTGATTATGTTGAAGTATTTGAAAGATAGAGGTATAAAAGAGTTAGAGGGTGTTATTGTAACACATTTTGATAATGATCACTCAGGTGGAACTTCTGAATTCATTAAAAATCTCAACGTGCATACTTTATACCTTAATTCTAGAGAAAAAGCTACGACAACTGCAAAAGAAATTTTTAAAACCATAAATAAGACGCATCAAAATACATATTTTATTAAAAATAACGAGACAATATATTCAGAACCAAAATTGAATATCAAAACATTCAAGGCTAATATTGACGGCAACAATCACAGTAATGAAAGTTCAACTATTACCTTATTATCTTATAAGGATTTTGATATGTTATTTATGGGCGATGCTGGTGTAGAAGCTTTTAATGTTGTACAAGATGCGCTCCCGCATAATGTTGAAGTGTTAAAAGTAGGCCATCACGGCGGGCCGAGAGTAGTTGATAAGAAAATGTTAGAGCATCTTGACAATAAGATATCGTTGATTTCTACCGGAATTAACTATTTCGGGCATCCAAATAGAGGAACTCTTGATATCTTGCGTAATACAAAAATTTTAAGGACTGATATCTTAAATTCTATAAAAATTACAACTGATGGTTTTAGTTATAAAATTTATTCTTATGACACCCATGATAAAAAATACAAATTGAAGGAAAATTTTTACTCAAAATAGAGTAAAAAAATGATTCTAACTTGACAAATTTATCGTATTTTTTACACTAATTGTAAAGCAGCTGAAACTCTTTTGTGGTGAGTGTTTTGACTTGTGCGAGAATGGGGTGATTTTGCATCGGGGTTGAAATTTTAAATTTTTGTAATATTATGAGTTTATAATCACATTCAAAAAGACGAAAATCTTAAAAAAAAAATAAGAATAAAAAGTAGTCTTGGCGAATTTACAATTTACAACTAGAGGATTACATTTTGAAAAAATTATTACTATTCACTATTGCATTAGTGTTCATGTGTTGTGCACCAGTGCAGGCAGCCAATGTTAGTACAGTGAAGGCAGCGATAGTAAAACATTCTATCGAAATGGGTGTAGATCCAGCAATTGCTCTAAGTATTGCAAAAACAGAATCAGGTTTTAGACACGAAGCAAGAAGTTCACATGGTGCTGTAGGTGTCTTTCAACTTATGCCTTCCACCGCGAGAAGAATGGGGTTAAATCCATATTCACTGGATGATAATATCAAAGGTGGAATTATGTATTACAAGTCTATGTATAAAATGTTTGGCTCTATGGAATTGGCTTTAGCAGCTTATAATGCAGGACCTGCTAATGTAAAAAAATATCGAGCAGTTCCTCCATATAGTGAAACAAGACGATTCGTAGCCCGTATAATGGCTGATTACAGACATTTTAAATCTCATCCGGATCCGTCTATGATTGCGGTAAAAAAAGGTACTCCGGGTTCGGCTACATCTGTGGCGGTGGCTGCTGCAACACCTAAGGTTCCGTCAGCTGCGGTTAAAATGGTTGCAAAAGTTCCGGCCAAGTCTGCACCATTGCCGGTAAGAATTGAAGAGTCAAGAAAATTGAATGTTAAAGTGATTAAAGAACTGCCGATGGAGGTTGAGTTAAAATCACAATCAGTTGCAATCTAATTTTGGTTATGAAAGTATAAAAATGGAAGGTTATTAAGTTTTAACCTTCCATTTTTATTTAAATCAGTTAAATGTAACATATTGTAAATAAAAGATTTTTACGTTAATTCATATATATAGGTCGTTCCTACCTTTTGAGCAGGCTAGCATATTGTGATTCTATTAAAGTTTTCGATTTATGTTTCCGTAATACAAAATATATTTAGGAATTTACTCAGTAATTGGTGAGCGGATATGTCAGAAATCAATATAGGCAAACGAAGCATAATAAGGAGAATATAAGTCTAAACTACAAGTTGTTGTTGCAAAACAAACTGCGAGAGATGTTTCTGATTATGAAAAAGATAATTTAGAAAACGATGTATAATTCTATTGGGATAGTTTTACTAATTAAAGATTTTAAATAATCAATTTTAAATTTAGTAATTACATAAAAATATGTTGCATTTTTCTATTTATTTTTTTCCTGTTAATATTTGTAAAATTATTCAGTCGAATTAGTTAAATAGTATTATATTTTTTACCCGTTTGTGGTATATATAAATTGTACATAAATGGATTATATTTATTATAGTTCAGTAGATTGGAGGAAATAATGTCAGTAGGTCAATTCGTTTTTATGTTACACAGCCATCTTCCTTATTATAGAAAAGCAGGGATGTGGCCGTTCGGAGAAGAAAACCTTTATGAGTGTATGGCAGAAACATACGTTCCACTTCTTAACGCTATATCAGAATTATATGATGAGGGAATTAAGGCAAAGTTAACAGTTGGTATTACTCCAATCTTGGCAGAACAACTGAACGATGAACATTTGAAAAATGGTTTTGTGGAATATTTAGATTCCAGAATTAAGAGTGTTGCAAAAGATTTGGACAGATATCCTGATCCTAAAGTTCCACACTCTCAACATTTGAAATATCTTGCAAAGTATTATTATGATTGGTTCAATAATATCAAAGATTCATTTGTTAATAAATATGGAATGGATTTAATTTCAGCATTTAAAAAATATCAGGATTTAGGATGTATTGAAATAACAACTTCTGGTGCAACACACGGATTTTCTCCGTTATTGGCAACAGATAATAATTTAAATGCACAATTTAAGGTTGGTTCAGATACAACAAAAAGATTATTTGGTAAAAAGGCTAAAGGTTGTTGGTTACCTGAATGTGCATATAGACAGGGTTATGAATATGTAGGTAAAGATGGACAAAAGCATTGGCGTCCTGCAATAGAGTTGACTTTACAAAATAATGATATAGAGTATTTCTTTACAGAATCTCATGTTATTGAAGGTGGTAATTCTATTGGTTGCAGACGAGTTGTTGGCGTTTATGGAAATATTGAATATATTCCGCTTCCGGAACGTGAACCAACAGGTTATGATACATATTCTGCTTATTGGCTTCCTGATGCACAAGTTGCAGTAATGGGCAGAAACGATAGAGCAGGTTATCAGGTTTGGTCAGCTGCTGATGGCTATCCTGGAGATGGTTGTTTTAGAGAATTCCATAAAAAAGATGATAAATCAGGTATGCATTACTGGAGAATTACATCTCCTAAGACTGATTTAGGAGATAAGATGTTGTATGATCCTGTATTAGCGCTTAATAAAATTAATGAAAATTCAGATCACTATACAACTTTAATCTATCATTTGTTGAATGATTATAAATTATCACACAATGGTAAAGAAGGTTTGGTCATGGTTTCATTTGACACAGAATTGTTTGGTCATTGGTGGTTTGAGGGTATTGAATTCATAAAACAGGTTATTAAAAAATTCAATCAATATGTTCCTGATGTAGAAAGAATGACTGCAGGTGAATATTTGCATGCTCATCCTCCTGTTGAAGCTATTCAGATTCCGGAATCTTCTTGGGGACAAGGTGGTCATTTCTATGTTTGGAATAACCACTTAACTGAATGGATGTGGCCAATTATTCATGCATGTGAAAAAAGAATTACGGCAATTGTTGATAAATATCCAACAATTCCTGACGATAAATTATTGCATAGGGCTTTAAATCAATTAGCTAGAGAAAATCTATTATTGCAAAGTTCAGATTGGCCATTTTTGATTACTACATGGCAAGCAAAAGACTATGCAACTGACAGATTTAGAGAGCATGTTGATAGATTTGAATTTATTGCTGATATGATTGAAAGCGGGAATATCAATGATGAAGAATTGAAGAAAATAGAAAGTATTGATAACTGCTTCCCTGTTATAGATTACAGAGTTTATCAGTCGATAGAAGAAGGAGTAATTCCTCAGCAGTCTAAAAAACTTGCACCTTTATATGCTGATTAGATATTTGGGTAAATTTTTATATAAACATTATTTTTTACAATTCATTTTATATTACGCCTTGGACTTCCAAGGCTTTTTATTTTTAGGATTGCATGAATTTTCTGGTTTTATTTTTGTAAATAAAACTGTTATACTTTTTGCGTAATGTATTTATTGCATCATCAGTAAGATAAACTGTTTCTACCGGTAAGAAAGTTATGGCAGTGTTGCTATTGATATCAAAATATTCATTCATGGTGTTTTTATAGAAGGGAATCATGTTTTTTGCAAAATCGGCTTTCCCTGCCCACGGATCAATTATAATAGTCTTATTTGTAATTTTACCGTTAAATTTGCTTCCATCTTTGTTAACAATACAAACGGCATGATCAATTTGTTTTCTGGTTGATTCATTTAATAATGTAGCGTATGTTGCATTTTTCATACCGTTCATTTTCAGGATTAGTTCTGCTAGAATTGCGTCTTCCTGGCAATTTCCTATTTTATATTGTTCCAGTAGAGTTAATGTTTTTTTCAATTGGGATATTTTAGAATTTTCATATTGATTTCTGTATTTACCCATATTTAGGATAAGTTCTTTGCATTTTGTAAGAATTTTTAAATCTTTTTTTGATTCTTTTGAACTTAGTATTCTTTTTAGTTTGAATTTTAGTTTTTCAACTGGATTAAGTTTGCTATACTCATCTTTTGTTAATAAATTAACATTATCCATTAGAAGTTTTAGCTGGTATATCGTTTGTGGAAATGTAGTATTTTTTTGTTCCGGAAAATTTTTAAAATATAATTTTGTAAATGCTGGCTTGAATTTTGTTGTTGATATATGTGGTAAAGTTGTGTGAACTGTGTGGCAGACCCATTGAGCATCTTTTATCTGCACACATCTTCCGGTAAAAAAGTAACTGTCAGTGTAATTGTTGGTTATTTTCATATTTAAGAATAAGTTTGTAAATTAAATATTTTTACTAATATAATAATTGCTGTTACAAATATTAATAGAATAATCTAAAAAAAAATATTGCAATTTTTTTTTTAGCAAATATAATAAAGAAGTAACCAAAATAAATGGGAGCGTAGCTCAGTTTGGTTAGAGCGCATGCCTGTCACGCATGAGGTCGCGAGTTCGAGCCTCGTCGTTCCCGCCATTTACAAAAAGACCCTCTTGAGGGTCTTTTTATTTATATAGTCTGTAGGGATTATTCCAATTGGAAATCCATTCAAATATAGATATGATAATGTGTAAGACAAAATATATGTTTTGAAAAGGAGTTGGTGTTTTGAAAAAGTGGTGTTTATTATTAAGTAAAAGATTGGGAGTATTACTGCTTGTTGTAGTGGCAATGATGTTATCTTGCGGTATAAATCTGGCGGATGAAAATAATTGTACACATAACAATGTAGAGATAGAGAAGAAAACTTTTGAATTCCCAAGTAAGTTACACAAAGATGGTGAGGGATTTTATGAAATAGGAAAAATGCTAACTCCTAGATATCGCCATTCATCAGTATTACTTCAGGATGGCAGGGTTTTTATTGTCGGCGGGCGAGACAAAGATGGTCATATATTAAATACAACAGAAATATTTGATCCTAAAACAGGTAAGTCAATTAAGGGGCCGGTTATGCCATATGCAGCATTTGGATGTACTTTAAAACTACTTTCTAATGGTAATGTTCTTATCGTTGGCGGGAAATATAATAGTGAAAATAGAGTATCTGTTTATTTGCCCCAAAAAAATAAAATTATTGAAGTTCCTAACAGGTTAGGGCATGAAATAAATCGTGTAGCTGTAATTGAAGAGATTGCTAATGAAGAAGTGTTTATTGCGGATTATTTTAACCCTCTTCGTTATTATAGTTTTTATAATAAAAATACCAATGAAGTATTAAATGTTAAGGAGGCACAACCCTCCGGAAAATTTTTTGATGCATATCTGGGCAGAATACACAATAATTTATATTTTCTCTGGGGCCAAAATGTTATTATTATAAATGTATTAAATAGAAAAAATTTTATCAATACATATAAAAAATATAAATTCAATTTAAATCCTCGTTATTTTGGAACTTCTCATAGTATTTTTCTAAAAGATAATAAAACATTATTTATATATACCGATAATAATGATAGTTATATATTATTTAATACGCAGACAAAAACATATCAAGAAATAAAACCAAATATAAAACTTAGTTCTGTATGGAATATATCTTTACTCGAAGATGGTAATATAATGTTTTTTAGTGCATCTAAAGAATCAATAAATATTGTTGAACTCGATCCTCATAAAGGTTTTGGTATTGTAAAACCGTATACTAGCCCGAATTTAACTTGTGCTAGCGTTATAAAGTTAGATGGTAATAATTTATTATATATCGGTGGTACAAAGGTACATCATGATGGATTGATTTCATTTGGATATTATTATGGTGCATCAGACAAAATATATTTGTGGAAAACGAAAAAGGAGAATAACTAATGGTTGCAAATGCTGTACTTGAAAACTCTGAAAATCAAAATTACAATGATGAACAAATAAAACGGTTGGCTGCATTTTTTGCACCTTACATCACTTAAAGTTAATCCAAAATAATCAAACCATGTGGAACAAATAATCAAACCATGTGTTCTTTTACATACAGGTTGAAAATTATGGTATAATTTACTGTATGGAAAAGTTTTGTTATAAATGTTCAAAGTCATCAAAAGAAGTTTTATATATGGTTGATACTGGTTCATTTTGTATTTGTTCTGAAGATATAAAGGAATTAGATAAAATTATACAGGATATATTAAATTCAAAAGGACAAATATTTAATGAAAAAGTAACAATTAATCAAAAATTTGAATGTAGCTTTTGTGAACAAGATAAAAATATAATAAACATAAATTTTGGTAAAAAAAATATTTGTAATGATTGTATAAGGATACTGTACGAAACTTGTATTGATTCTAATTTTGATATAGATTATTTCAAAAAATGCTTAAAAAATCTTGATAAATTGGAGAAAATTTATTATAGTCATTATCCATTAGATCCCAATGAAAAAATAAATAATGTTTTTCAACGAGCTGGTTTAATAATTACTAAAACAAAAGCCCAAATAGAAACAAAAAAAGAATGGTTTAAAAGGCTTATCTGTGTAGTTGGTATTCTTTGCCTTTCTAATATTAAAAACATGATGAATCTATCTGGTATAGTATGTGTGTTTGATACAGTCTTTATGATTTTTGGTTTATTTGTTGGATACTCTATTGTTGAATATTTAAAATTAAAAATTTTAGGAACTACACATAAAGATAGAAAAGAAATAATACGAAGCAATGCATTTTTAGGTTTATGTATGGTTACATTACTAATAGTTTTATTTTTAATTTTAAATTATTTTTTAGAAACTTTACCTCAATTAGCACAAGTTAATAATGATAACCATCTATCAAAATTACACATTTTGCCAATAATAGTATTATCGTATTCTTTTATAATAAATTTAAGACTATATTTAACCCCGGAATATTTGTTTAATCTAATAAATAGAAATTTGAAAACAGATTATTTACAAAATTTTGGCTTGTTACTAATAGTTGTTTCTACAATTCTCTGGATTCTATCAAAGATAATGACATCTATATAGATATAAACAACAACCAAACTCTCTGTTCAAAATCATCAAACTGAATGTCTTTTTATAATTGGCTGAAAAGTTGCTGTAATAAAGTGAGTGCTTTGCGTAGGGTAGATGGTGCGATTGTTTTTGGCAATCGGCTTGTGTTGCGGTTTTTGGGGGTCGGAAATAATCAAACCATGTGAACCGTAATTACTCTTTTTACTCTTTTTCTACTCGGTGCAGATGGTGTGATTATTTGGACAAAAGGATTTTAAACCTCTTTGTGCCTATATTTTGGGTAAATTAAGGCTTGGTTCAAATGGTATGATTATTTTGAGCAAGTGAGTCGTTTGAGGTTTTTGAAAATTCTGCCTGTTAATTTTTTTAATTGATACGAAACCGACACAATGCTCGTACAAATCAGATTGCCCATGCTATTTCTTTAATAAAAGAAAGATATAGTGAAAAACTTAATATGGATGAAATAGTACAAAGTGTAAATATGGCACCATCTTCATTTTATAGAAATTTTAAAAAGGTTACGCAAGTTAGTCCTTTGCAGTATCAAAAACAATTAAGATTGAATGAAGCTCAAAGACTTATGTTATCAGGAGAACATAGTGCTGAATCAGCTAGTTATTTAGTTGGTTATGAAAGCCCGACTCAATTCAGCAGAGAATACAAAAAAATGTTTGGTAATCCTCCGAAGACAGATGTAAAGAATCTCGTAGCAGTATAAACAGTATGGGTTATATTGAATTTAAATAGATAAATCATCACAATTTGATACTGAAATTTTTTCGAATGCCTTTTCAATGCTTGTTTGTGGATTATTCCCTCGTTTTATTAGTTTGTTTATTTCATTATTGGTTATATAAACTTCATCAGTATCGGTTCTATATGCTATATGTGTAGGTGTTTTACTGTTTTTAAATTCAGAGAAAGGTATATTAAATCGTTTAAGTATCTGTGTTAGTTTTTCATAAATGTCTAGACTTTTTTTTGTGTTTTTTGAACCTATTAGTACAGCTTGTAGATTTTTGTTTTTTAGGTCTATTGTATTTCTTAAAAATTCAATGATTAGACTGATTGCATGGTTTTGTTCTATAGTTGGGCATAAGTGCAGTAAAAGACTTTTATTCCCGTCTGTTATAAGGCATGCTGTGCAATCGCAAATGTTTTTTGTATAAGTATCTTTAGCAAGTATACTTTCTTTTATTGTCCAAGGATAATTAACAGAGTTGTTTCTACCTATTTTACTTATCACTTTTGTAAATTCATTTGTATCCAGAGGTACAATTCTGGAACCGAAGCTAACTTCTTGCATAGTTGTATTCCTTTTTCAAAATAAAGTTTCTTGAATTTAAAAATTGATAAAATGTTAAAAATTTTTAAGCAAATAAAAAAGACCTTTAAAAGGTCTTTTTAAATATCCTATCCTAATTCTTTTCTTTCCTTATTTTTTCCTAAATTCCAACGTTTTCGTAAAATTTATGCTATAAAGTTTGTCCCAAATCTATTTGCTCCATGGAAGAATGATTGTTTCATCATTTGCGACAATGTCTTTTTGACTGTTTTTTTATCACTTAATTCAACTTCTTTTAATGCTTTTGATGTATCTTTATATGCACTTGTAACCGCATCAGAAAATAATAGCATAGTAGCCATAATTTTATCCTCTCTTAATTTAGAACTTATTTAAACTAATCTTTTAAACTTTTTCTTTTTCTTTATTTATCTCTTACATATATATAAAAACTCTCCTTAAAAAAATATTGACTTTTTATATTCACTTTATATATTTTTTGTTACATAAATTTACAATTATCTTTTTTTATTAAAGAATCTTTTGGGATATGTCGATAAACAGAATACTAGAGTTATGAAAGGATTGTTGTAATAATGGGATTGTCATCAAATGCAAGATTATTAACTATAACTGCAAGGTTGACTTCAAATGAATATGAGTCTCAGCAAATTTCTAATGCGAAAATGAGACTTGCTACCCAGTCTCAAGAAGCCAGTGCTGAATATATTAATGCTTTAAATACACAGCAGTTGCTTTATACAACTTATGATGCTCATGGAGATTCAACATCAGTTCAATTAACTGCAGGTGCATTATATCAATATAGTGATATGAAAAATCAATATGTTATTGTTAACACTGCAGGTAAGGCTCTTATTTCTCAAAATGATGCATATAATTTCCAAAATGCTGATAATTTGGACGAATTCTTGGCTGCGTATGGTCTAAAGAAAGAGTGGAAATCCGAATCTTTGCAAAAGAATGTTGAATTATTAGAAAGTCCGGAATACAAAGCAAAAAGAGAAGCATGGGATAATGCTGTTCAGGCAGTAAAATCAAAAACCGATTATCCGGATCCTTCAGGCGGTGCGGGTACTGTAACTTCGGATATTGCCTGGGCTTATGAAAAGGCTAAAGCCTCAGATGATTATCAGCAGGCATTAGTTGTATACAATGATGAACTTATGAAAGCTAATTCAGGCATTTCTAATGAGTCTGAACTTTCCAAGGCACTTGAAGATTTATCAAAAGCAAAACAGAAATATACCGCTTGTATTACTTATGATGCATGGGCTCAAACTAAGGCTGCTATTGATGATAGCGGTAATTATACGCAGGTGTATCTTGATATGGAAGAATATAACAAAGTCTTGGACGAATTTAATGCTGAAGCTGAAGATTATGGTCCGACTCTGGAAGATTTGTATACTTATGATGATGAGACTAAAGCACAATGGTATACAAATCTGTGGTATCGATTAAATGGTGAGTCTTCTGAAAAAAGTCTTCAAGGAAAAAATTCTGATAACTATTCAGTTTTAGACAGTAAATTATTAAACAGTGCAACTTGGATAAAAGATGCATTAACACAGGGAGTAATCTCAATTGAAGTTGCTTCTTATACAGAATCTTCAAATGAAATTCCGGATATAAACACTCCAACAATAGTTAATTTGAAGGGTATTAGCTGGAAAACCAGTATCTATTCTTCGCTTACTGATCTTACTCAAAAAGATGATGAGCAAGCAATAGCTAAAGCTGAAGCAGAATATCAGCGTAAAAATGAAGAGATAAGTGCAAAGGATGAGAAGTATCAAAATAAAATAAAAACGCTGGATACAGAGCATACAGCTTTGCAGACTGAATATGATTCTGTACAATCTGCATTGAATAAGAATATAGAAAGGTCTTTTAAGACTTTTAACGGATAAATTAAAATAAGATAAGACTTATAAATTTATTTTCCCCTACAAATTTTTACACCCCTCCTCTTTATAGTATAATCAAACTATTAGACGGAGGTTTTTATTATGAGAACGATAACATTAATTAATGGGGATGGAATTGGTCCTGAAATTTCGGATAGTGTTGTAAAAATAATTAAAGCAAGTGGTCTTGAAATAGATTGGGATATCCAAACCGCAGGCGCTGATGTTATTGAAAGTGAGGGAACTCCATTACCTCAAAGGGTTTTGGATTCTATCAAAAAAAATAAAATTGCATTAAAAGCTCCTGTAACGACACCTATAGGAAAAGGGTTTAGGTCTGTAAATGTGCAACTGAGAAAAGAGTTGGATTTATATGCAAATCTTCGACCATGTAAAAATCTTCCTGGAATAAAAACACGATTTGAAAATGTTGATTTAGTTGTAGTTAGAGAAAATACGGAAGATTTATATGCAGGAGTTGAAGAACAAATAGATAAAGATACTGCGCATAGTATAAAAATTATTACAAGAGCTGCTTCGGAGCGCATTTGTCGTTTTGCATTTGATTATGCGGTAAAAAATAACAGGCATCAGGTTTGTGTAGTTACAAAAGCTAACATAATGAAACTTTCTGACGGCTTGTTTTTGGATTGTTTCAGGCATGTAGCTGCTGATTATTCAAATATAGAAGCGCGGGAAATTTTAGTGGATAATCTTTGCATGCAATTGGTACAAAATCCTACAAAATTTGATGTTCTTGTTCTTCCTAATTTGTACGGCGATATTGTATCTGATTTGACAGCAGGTTTGATTGGCGGTTTGGGTGTTGCTCAAGGTGCTAATATTGGTTTAAATTGTGCAGTGTTTGAACCTGTTCATGGTTCGGCACCTGATATTAAAGGACAAAATAAAGCTAATCCGACAGCACTTTTGATGTCTGCTGTTCAGATGTTGAGATATATCGGAGAACCGGTTTACGCAGATAAAATTGAATCTGCACTATTTAAGACTTTATCTTCAGGTAATAAAACTGCGGATTTAGGTGGAATGCTATCTACATCTGAGTTTACGGATAAAATTATAGAAAATATTATATAATTTTTGCCGCAGAGTATATCTAGATTTGAAGGATTGCAAATATGTAAGAGTTCTATCTTTTGAATTCGTTAAAATTTCGTAAGAATTTATATACGAATTCCAAGCTTTTATCGTCCATATTTTCAATAATATCGATGCTTTCTTTTTTTATATTATTTGTAAAATGTTCATAGTTAAAAATTTCATGGATTGGCACATTCAGACCGGCAGATAGTTTTAAAAGATTTTCGTAGCTTGTAAAATAGTAACCTGTTTCAATTCGGCTGATTGTCTGGTATTCCAGTCCTACTTTTTCTGCAAGCTGTTCCTGTGTATACCCGTTTGCTTCTCGTAATTCTTTTATACGTTTTCCGAATAGTTTGTTGCCTGAACTCATAAATGTCCCCTAACCTAGAATAAACTGATGAATGGTTTCGGTAAATATTATTTACTGTATAATTATTTTGTGTTATTATACGCTTAACGTATAATAAAAGGTGTAACTGATGTGGAATTTATATTCGGTAAAATATTTTAAAAAAGGTCTGGAAAAGAGAAATGGACAATTTTATATTCAAACATGGCATGGCTCGCTTGGGATAAAAAAGATTGATGGTGATGCAAATCCAAAATTCTGGGAACGTTCAACGTGGAACGGTTTTGAAGAAATTGATTCTAAGTCGGTTGATTATTTGATTTCTAATAGTTCTTTTGAAAATTCAGTTTATAAAAGTGCATTTTGGAATCGGGGTGAAATAAAAGAATTAGGTCATCCACGTAATGATATATTTTTCTATGATTCCGGTGATATCAGAAAGCATGTGTATTCTCGTCTTGGGATAGACCCATCTAAGAAAATAGTTTTGTATGTTCCTTCATACAGGGATAATGATCGTTTATATTGTTATTTTATGGATTATGAAAGAATTGTGCAGGCATGCCGGAAAAAATGGGGTGGAGAATGGGTTATGTGTATAAGACTCCATCCAAGAGCAGCAAAGTATGCAGATAAAATATTAATGCCGTCTGATAATATTATTGACTGTTCTAAATATCCTGATATTCAGGAATTATTGGTATCTGCTGATTGTGCGATTACAGATTATTCAAGTTGTATTTTTGATTATTTATTATCTGGAAAACCTGCTTTTATATATGCAAGAGATTTAGCTGAATTTGATGAAGAGCGTGGCTTTTATTACCCGTTCAGTGAAACTCCGATGTCTGTTGCTCAAACAGACAATGAGCTGGCTGAAAATATTAAAAGTTTTGATTGTATTTCATATAAGCACAAAGTGAACGAATTTTTAAAGGGTAAAGGTTGTATTGATGATGGACAAGCATCGAAAAGGGTTGCTGAACTTATAAAATATATAGTTTTTAATCAAGCACAATAGAAGGAGTGCTAGTAATAACATTTTTAATTTGTATAAAAAAATGGTGTTTGAGTATATCAAACACCTTATTACCTCTTTAATATAATGTATATATCCTTAGATTTCGAACAAACTATGAAGCCTTTCTTGTATGTCTTCTTCGTCCAATTCTTCTGTTAACCTGTTTAAATCAATTGCCATTTGATAATAATTAGCTGCATCATTTGTAAAGCCCATTTCCTGACTAGCACGACCTGCATTAAAGTAGGCAAGTGTATAGTTAGGATTTAATGCAATTGCTTCTTCAAAATATTCTAACGCTTCTTCTGCATCTGCAAGTCCATCCAGATAAAGAATACCCAGGTTATTTTGAGCATATTCGTTTTCAGGATTAAGTTCTACAGCTTTATGATATGCAACTAAAGCTTCTTCCAGGTAATCTTTTTCCCAAAGTGCGATTCCGACTTTTGAATATGCACGAAATTCTTCAGGTTTTAAAGTAATGGCATCACAATATGAGCGTATAGCTTTGTCAAGGTCATAGTCTGCCATGTAAATATCACCTAGTGCGATATATAAATCGTAATTTTGCGGGTCTAAAATAATTCCTGCCTGATATGTCGAAATAGCAGCTTCACTGTTGCCTTTATTTTCTGCATATATTGAGCCAAGCGCCTGACATACAATTGATGTCCACTCCGGATCAGGATTTATCGCAATAGCCTTTTGATAATGTTCAATTGCATCATCATAAAGTTCGGCTTTTGCATAGGCATATCCTAATGAATTGTTAAAAAATGGATTTTCCGGTTCTTTTTCAACTGCAAGTTTAAATGCACTTACAGAATTAATTTTATCTTCTTTTGACATATATAGATGTCCGAGTTCGTAGTATATCTGGGCAGTATCGATATCAAATTCCAATAATTTTTCATAGCAATCAATTGCTTCGTCTGTGTTATCTGGAAAATATGTTTGTAATATTGTTGCTAATTTAACTAATACTGTACGATTAAGCGGATTTGCTTCTAATACTTGTCTATAACATTGTGCAGTTGTTTCAATATCTTTATTTCGCAGGGCAAGATCCCCTATTTTATTATAAAAATATTCGCTATGTGTGGTTTTTTCTATTGCATCTTTGTATAATTTTTCAGCAGAATCATACATTTTGAATTTTTCTAAAAATTTTCCTACAGTGTTGTATGAAAATATAGATACATCATTTGAGATGTTTTTGTAAAACATTTTTATTGTTGGTCTATCCCATGCAAGCATGATACTTCCTGTCAGGAAGTAATATAAAAATCCTGCATAGTCTTTAAATGTTCCATTTTGAGTATTAATTTTCTGCAGAATAGACTGGGATAGAATCATTCTAGGGCGTCCGGAATTGAGACGACTCATATTTATTGCAGACTTGAACTCTTTTTCTGCAGACACAAAATCTTGTGCCAATTGCATAAAATATCCTGTGTATAAGTGTGCATCTTTGTTTAACGGTGCCAATGAAATTGCAGTTTTGCATTGTTCAATTGCAGTATTAACACTTATTTGCCCCTGTTCCCACATGAGTGTTGCCAAACGATAGTAAGTTTCAGGTATTGTAGGATCATATTTTACAGCATCAACGTAATGTTCAATTGCTTCTTGTAAATCATTATTACGTTGCCCGATTAAGTATTTTTCATGGGCTAGTCTTGCTTTTTCTAATGATTCCTGTGCTCTTTCTTTATTTTCTAGGCTGTCTGTACCTATCATCGGCATTAAAACTTGTTCTGACATTTTGAAGCTCCAATATACTATATAGATTTACATGTTAATTCGGGAGTGAATTTTATATCTTTAATATTTTTCACAAAATCTCATACATTTGTACTAGATAACAGGAGAAAATGTTTGCTAAATAAAAACTCCGATATAATAAATATCGGAGTTTTAAAGTTTTTAAATTGAATAAATATTTAGTTATTTCTACTTTGAAGTTTCATTAATAGATTAAGAATTTCTATATACATCCAAATAAGGGTAACCATTAATGAAAATCCGAAGAACCATTCATAATATTTGTCAGCACGACCGGCAAATTTTTCGATATTATCGAAATCAACTATTAAATTGAAAGAAGCAATTGCTACAACAAAGATACTAAATCCAATACCAACAGGGCCATTTGAAAAAATACCAGGAATTGTAATGTGGAATATACTTAAAATTAATTGTAACAAATATATTCCTGCAACAGCCAGAGTTGAGTTAAATATGACCATGCGAAAAACATCAGTACATTTTACAAGTTTTGTTTTGTATAAGAAAAATATTCCAAATAGTGCAAAAAATGTTCCTATTGCAGCTTGGGAAGCGATTCCAGGATAGAACTTGTTGGCGATTGCAGATATACAACCAAGAACTAATCCTTCACACATAGCATAAAGAGGTGTAGTTAGGATTAAAAAATTATTTTTTGGAGCAAAGCATATCACCAAACATAAAATAAATCCGCTGATAGCTCCAAGTTTTGAGAGCATCATGGCTTTATCAGCAAAACCTGTAACAATCAAATACCATGTATATGCAAAAGTTGCAATTGTAAATAGTCCTAGAGCGCATGTTTTTAGAATTGTACCATTTATAGTCATGGAACGATTATTTTCTAAAGAGTTAAAAGATGAAGATTTCAAAACAGCTTCATTCAAAATAGGATTAGACATAAATATCACTCCTTTCAAGATAATCACCTAATTCAATGTACATATTAGCATATAAAATAAAAATCTCAATTGTTAAAATAAAAAAATAAAAAGAAAAATTGAAAAAGTACTTTACAATAAAAATTTTTTGTTATAAACTAAAGACATAATCCTCAGTAGCTCAATGGCGGAGCATTCGACTGTTAATCGAAGGGTTGCTGGTTCGAGTCCAGCCTGGGGAGTTTTTTAGTATATTAGGGCTGAAATCAGTTTCAAGCCCTTTTTTAGTGCCGTTTTTTGGGATACATGTACTTTATCCTTGTATTTTAATGTCCAGTTTATTGCTATGGGTTGACAGACTGTAATTTAACGGGACATTTTATCTGAACGCATAAAAAGATTATTCGGCAAAGTTGGCTTTGTGTTTAAGTTTTAGCGGTCGGAAGTAATCGTTTTACATGTTACAAAACGGTCTTTTGATGCTCATTATCATTGAACAGACATTGCAGGAATTTGATTTTTTTGAACTAATAGGGGTGTGTTTCAAATATATCTTGATTTTTTTAGTCGGAAATCGCTAAAAATGAAATTCCTGAACTGGCAAAAAAGTCTGATTACTGTCCGTCAATGTCTAAAACAAGACAGTGTCTCAAAACCTTAAATGGCGGGAATTTAGACACAGTTCAGGAATTTTGGGACAGTTCAGGAATTTTGGGACAGGACAGTGTTGAAAAATTTTTCAAAATTTTAAATTTAGGTGGAAATTTATTTCAATTTACTTGGAAGTACAAAAAGAATATGTAAATAAGATTATAATTTTAAATTTTGTAAATGTTATAGCAAATTTTATTTTTTTGGTTTTTAATATCCTAAAGGAGGTATTGTCTGATGAATATACAAAATAATAATGTTAATTTTACCGGTTTGTATTTAAAAACCAATAACCCAATGGCATTGAGTACAAAAACTATTAATAAAATGTCTCAAATTGTAAAAGAAAGAGGCGGATTTATTAATAGATTAGAAAAAGAAGAAAATGCTGACGTTTTTATAAGTGAAAAACTAGATAAGGTTTCACTAAGTCATGAAAAATATGGTACAGATGTACATAAATATATGAAACCAATACCACTTAAAGCATTTACAGCTGAAAATGAAGAAAAAATAATTAAAACATTGAGAGAAGCTGTAAAGAAAATAGAAAACGATTGGGATATTTGTAATTACTTAGCTCAAATGCATGCGTAATAAATTCTGATATATGAAAGCGTCTTTAAGTTATAACTTAAAGACGCTTTTTAAATAATCATTTATTCTAATTGTAAATTATTAAAGAAATTGCACTGGCTAAAGGTTTAAAAAGTACTCGTTCAATTCGAATAGAAATCAACAAACCCGAAAGCAAATAGTATAATAGCATAAAAATATTATTGTAGAACTATACAGGTTAAGCCTCTACATCAAGTGCAAATTTTTCAATATCTTCGACAGTTATGTTACGATTAATATTTTTCCACCATTGATTTTGATAAACAGATTCTGGCATACAAATATCCCCAAGTGCATTACTTTGAAATCCATAAGGTTTCAACTTGTTTTCTTCAAATTTAGGTTTCATAAATAATTCTTCTATAGATTTAACTAAAGGAGAAGTTGTTCTTACAAGTTTTTCATCTTTTTCATTTAATATATAATTATACCAATCAGGATCATGAGGATTATAATATCCTATATATCTATTATTTGTTAATCTTAATTTTGTATCCGGGGCAATTGAATCAATATATTTTAAGCTTGTATATAGCCTTGCAAGTTTTTCTTTCCTTTCTAATTTAGGCATTGTAGATATTTCTGACATAATTCTCTGTAAATCTGCTTTTGGAAATCTTGCGCCGAATTTAGTATTATGGTGAGTATAATAGTTATTTCTTTCAATATTCATTTATTACTCCTTTTTTATTATATTGTTATTTCTCATAAAATTTGTAAATACATTTTTTTGCTATTTAAATTAATATAATATTGGCTGTTTTTTAATCATTATAACTTGTTTTTTATTTTCCTTATAAAATCAGAAAAGAAATTTTTTTGTTTAATCATTGGTTCTGCCAATTTGCTATAAACAGTATTATTCTTTGAAAAAATATTTTTACCAACTTCTTTAAAACCATATGTCTCTAATTCCTGTACAAAATCTGGAATATTAGCTCTATCATAGCCTCCAATAACAAATAAACTATTATCATGTATTATATTATCCAGTTCAGATAACAATAAACTTCTTTCCCAAGAGGTATAACTTTGTGCTAAACAATTTCTTATAAGTATGATTGAATTTCCTTCATCTTTTGTAGTTTTCAATCGATTCATAAAATCCATTACTTCAAATTTAAAATTTTCTTTAAATTTGGGTTTTAATTTATATGCTTTTGCATCCTTTGGATATCTCGCTATATCAGGTAGTTCAGACATGTTTGTAGAATCAAAATATTTACTTAAATTTTTACCAAATAAATTCTCATCTTTTTCTCCTAACGCAACAATTCCTTTTTTCCCATAATTTTCAATGATATCAGTATCTATATCTGAAACTATAATAGGAAAAATTCTTTTTTCCGCATCACTTTCTCCAAATGTTTTTAATATGGAGTTTGCAATACAATAACTTTCAGTACCATCTGAACCATTCATTGGCATTATATTTATCTTTTCATATTTTTTAAATCGATTCTTAGCTATTTCGGCTAGTTCATCATAATTCAAATCATCTCTACTACTCGTAGAATTTTGTGTTGAGCGTTCAACTCCAAAACTATCTTTGCAAGATGACAATCGAAATAAAGAAGTAAAAGATGTTCTATTACTAATCGGCTGTGTGTAATATCGGATATTATTGTCTATTCTCATTTATTTATATCTCTTGGGTTGTCTTATATTAAAATATAAAATTGTAATATCTTTCTAACGATACTATTTTTTATTAATAGTTATCAATTTATTAATTTATTATTAAAACAAGATGCTGGACAAAAAGCCCAACATCTTATTTTTATAGATATTCGAATAATACTTTAGATGCTTTAGATTCCCCGAATTTTGTTTCTGTTTCATTGATTACTTTATTATACAAATCAACAAGCTTATGCCCTTTCGTTTTTTTATGCAATGTGTCTTGAAAAGAACTCCAAATATCATTTTGTATTATTGTGTTTTTATTTTTTTTGAAAACAGTCATTTCTATTCCACCATAACCGCTCGGCATATTTAATACAACAAGGTCATTATTTCCGTTTTTTTCAAGAGGTCTAATTTGTCTTTTTAATACTTTTTGACCGTTTTCGCTTAATGAATTAACAAGCTTCTCAGAAACTCGAACTCTTGATGTAAAATTAGGTTGATTTGCATTATATGCTTGTACTCTAGAAATCATTTTTCCTCCTATAATTTTGATTGTATCCTACTACTTTATTACTACAAAACATCTGAATATTTTTTTTGCTACTATATTAATTATTTTGTTACATATATAAATTAATATAATATTGGCTGTTTTTTAATCATTTCAATCCACTGTTCAAGAGATGTTTCATTTAAATACATATTGGGTGAAAAATCAACTAACGGAACTCCGCTATTTTTGTAATAATCATTCAAAAAGTGCTCTAATGTCGCAGACCAGTTGATAACGACTTTTTTATCATTATCACGTTCGAGAAAGATGTATTTTGAATTCTCTCGTGGAGATTTTTGATTTAAACTTGAAAACTCTTGTAATATTTTTGTTGAATCTTCAAGTGGTCTTTTCGCATCAGGTAGTCTGTATCCCATTGAATAATGGAATGGAAAAGAATTTCCTTCTGCAACAATACAAACATTGCCCAAACCGTTTTGCAGCATTCTTTCCACTCTCAATTGGTGCATTCTTGTGCCGATTCCGCCAAAATCCTTATTCCCCTTTGCATTCATATAGGATAAGACTTTTTCACAAAGTTCCCCGTTAATAAATGCTCCTTCAAATTTTGGACTTATCATTTCCTGTTCTTTATCTATATAAAAATATGTATCACCTACAACTCTATAATTTTTATTTTTAATATTTATTTCCCCGTTTGCATCTGGAACCATAAGATAGTATTTTTCCATATTAGGGATATCTTCATCAACTCTTGCAATATATGCGTTTACAGGTTTATTTGTCTTTTTATCAATCAGAGTTGTTATCCTTAAGCCACTTTCATCTAAGTTAGTTTTAGGAGTAAATTCAGGTGAAAGTAGTTTTTTAAAAGTCTTAGAACTGATTCCTTGAAAGTTCTTTTTTAATAAGCTAACTTCAACCGTATCTGCAGCCGGCTGACGTACAAGGTCAACTTTTTTAAAATTGAACATTCTTTTAGTCGCAGGGATAATAATATCTTTAAATATATTTGTCTTTATTCCGTTTATTTTCATATTTTAATTCCTAATACTTTTTAAAACCTGTAAATATAATTTTTGCTATATTGTTCTTCCTCTACAAATCAAACAATGAATTTTATGCTATGATAGTTCTAACTTAAAAGGGGAATGATTATGAAAATGCAATCAGTACAAAGCTCAAACAATAATACAAGCTTTGGGATGGCTGTTAAAATAGATCAAGAAGCTCAGAAATATATTAGAGATAATTTTAGTGAACGACAATTGAAAAAGCTTTCTAAAGTTATTGAAAATCAAAAAAATAATCCATACGATATTTATTTGTCAACAAATACTCAATTAGTAAAAACTGGTATGTCTTCTGATTACAAACCTCTTTATAAAAAAGTGAAACATCTTTATGCAACAGTAAAAGAAAAGACGTTCAATAGTAATATGTTCTTTGATATGCCAATTTTTATGCTAAAAAGAGCTGAAAGATATGCAAATAAACTTGAAAAAGGAAAAATTCCTGACGTTGATATGGTATTAAGTCAAGCTAAATAATATGTAAATAATTTAACTAAAAAAGTCGGGAATGTTATATGCCCGACTTTTTAGTTATCTATTTAGTTTTATATTGTTCTTCCAAAGCATCCAGATATTTCCATATCGCTTTGTATGCAGATAATTTTTGTTTATCCGAAGACCCTTTTATCTCAGTTCTATGTAAGTCATCAACCATTTTTTTTGATGGAAATACAGAGGTTAGTGATAAAGATGTTTTGCGTTCCTTTACTCTATATGTTGGCACTCCTAATGCATTTAAAAACAAATTACGAGAAGGCTCAAAATCATACGTGTACCAAAGCCCAACATGTACAGAATCAGTATCTGTTCCTATTTTTTTAGCTTTTTCTTCTAATCTTCTGAAGGAATTTTTTGGCAATAATTTTTTAGCTTTCGGTGTCACAATTGAACCGCCAACCCAGTTAATTTTAGCACCGAAACTTGTGTTACTTGTGCGATTGGTAATTGGTTGTATTTGCATAATTCACCTCCTATAATTTAAAGTTTCTGTTGGAATAATAATAACACAAAATTTCGGAAAAATTGATACGAAAGCGACACAATAAGTCGGAAACGGTGTTCCATTTCCAAACTTCCGAGTTATTGTGTGAGTATGGAAAAATACATAAATATAAATGAAGTAGCAAAGATAAAAGGGTTAAAAAGTAATCGATCAATCAGACTTGCAATACAAAAAGGTAAATATATCGCAAGAGAAGTTGAGGTTAGAGGTGGTAAATCCTATGAAATACTTTATTCAAGTCTAGAGGCAGAAGTTCAAGAAAAACTTGAAGATGAGGAAATTAAAGGAACATCCTTAGTTCCTATTTTAAATAACGAACCAACTTTTATTTCTGAAAAGGCAAAAATGACAGCCTTAGCAAGAGTTGATATTTTACACGCCTTGTTAAATATTCGTGGTAAATATTCAACTAAAAAAGAGGCAGATTCAGTATTTTTAGATTTGTATAATTCAGGAATGTTACTTCCTAAAGTATATAATTTTATAGGTTCAATAAGCAAGACAACACTTTATCAATGGCTACATCTATATAAAGAAAATAGTAGTTATAAATCTCTATTGCCTGGTTACAAAGTAAAAAAACAAGGCGAGTATAATTCAATATTAAATAATGAAATGAAGGAAGTATTTTTCAAATATCTTATGCATCCTAACAAATTTAGTATTGGAAAAGCAATCAATCTTACAAAGCATATTTTAGAAAAAAGAGGATATGAGAATATTCCTTGTGACTTAACTTTTAGGAGATACGCAGAGCATTATAAAAAACATAATTTTGCACAATGGATTTTATTCAGAGAGGGAGAAAAAGCATACCACGATAAAGTGGAAGCATATATTGAAAGGGATATTTCTAAACTTGAAGTGGGAGATGTACTTATTGCTGATGGGCATACTTTAAACTTTCAAGTAATTAATCCATTTACAGGAAAGCCGACCAGAGCAACTTTGGTCGGCTTTTTAGATTGGAAATCAACAGCACTTGTCGGATATGAAATTATGATGAGCGAAAACACTCAATGTATAGCTTCGGCATTAAGAAATGCAATCATTAATTTAGGTATGATTCCGAAGGTAGTTTACCAAGATAATGGTAGGGCTTTCAAAGCAAAGTATTTTCAATCCTGTGATTTTGACGAAGAAGGGTTTAATGGAGTATATGCAAACCTCGGAATCAAATCAGTATTTGCAAAACCATACAATGCTAGAGCAAAAGTAATAGAGAGGTTCTTTAGAGAATTTCAAGAAGAGTTTGAAAAAATGATGCCAAGCTACATTGGAACAAGTATTGAAAACAAGCCTGCGTGGATGAAACGAGGAGAGAAACTTCATAGAGAGATGCATAAAAAACTCACTAATAATTACATCCCAACTGTACAAGAATTAATAAAATACATTGATTGTTGGTTAGATTTTCACAATTCAAAACCTTGTCCGAACGCACCTCAAATATCGATTAAACAATGTTTAAACAGTGTTCAAAAACAAGAAATCGATAAAAATATTTTAAATGATTTAATGATGAAAACTGAAGTTAGAACCATTAATCGAAATGGAATTACATTTCTTGGACTTCATTATAGAAGTGATTCTATTTTAGGGTTGAGAGATTCTGTTTACATTAGATACAGCTTATTTGATTTAACTAAAATACACGTTTATTCAACTAAAGGCGAGTTTTTATGTATCGCAAGGCAAGTTGAAAAAGTTCACCCAATGGCAAATCATTTAGGCACTGTAAAAGATATGGAGCAATTCAAACAACAAATTCAAAAGCAACAAAGACAATTTAAAAAAGCTCAAAAAGAATTCTTGAAATACTTCCCTAAAGAACAGGCTGAAGTTATTGAGATTGAACCGAAAGAAAGGATTATGGCTGAGCAACCAATAATTGAAAAACCAAAACGGGAAAGAAAATTAAGCCCTCGTGAACTTCAGATGTATAGACCTATTTTTAATACAGATTATGAAAAATACGAGTGGTTAATGACAAATGGATGCACTAATCCTGAAGATAGAAAATGGCTTACAAACTACATTCGAAGTGATGAATACTACAATTTATATGGAGATTAAATTATGAAAAAAACTTTTATTAGGACAAAAAATGTCAAACAATTTGTATCGTTGATGGATGAATTACAAAAAGTGCCACCTAATATACCTAAGATGGCATTAGTTTATGGCGAACATGGGCTCGGAAAATCGCAGACAATTCAATGGTGGGCAGATAAAAACGATTCGGTTTATGTAAGAGCAACACAAGGAATGACAAGCAGATGGCTTTTATCTGAAATTGCAGAGGAGCTTGGAGAAGAGGCTTTTTATCATTCCCAAGAAACTTTTACATTAATTGAGAATAACTTAAGGCAGAATAACAAGGTAATTATTGTTGATGAGGTTGATTATTTAATCGATAAAAGTATTATTGAAACCTTAAGAGATTTACACGATAAAACGGGTTGCCCTGTGGTTCTAGTTGGGATGGGAGCAGTAGATAAGAAACTTGCACGTTATCCTCATTTAATGGATCGGATTTACAAAAAGCTGAAATTTGAAAAATTTAATTCAGATGATATTAAAGAAATTCTCACAGAATTAACTGATTTGAAGTTTAAGGACGATGCTATTGAATACCTTGCGACTCGTACAAACCAATTCAGACAATTAGTTAAACTTATCAATAGAATTGAAAAATTAATGAAAACCAATCAAATTGAAGAATTAGACGAATATACAATGAAAGGATTATTAAATGAAAGAACGAATATTAAAACTATGCAAACGTTTAAACAAGTTCTCGTTGGATGAGATTGAGACAATATCTGAAATTGATTCGGAAGAACTTAAGCCAATAATTGATGGTTTAATTCATGAAGAACGGCTAACATATTGTGATGGAACTTATTATTACAATAAAAAAGTTTGTAAAAAACAACAAACAAGTAAATTACCATTATTTTTTGAATTTCACAAAAAGCAAGATATAGAATATATTATCAGAGGATTTTGCACAAATGTTGAAGTCTTAAAAATGATTGATTTATTTGGTCTTTCGAACCATGTTATGAATACTTTTTATGCTTATTTTAGGACAGTAATCTACAACAAACAATACAAAGAGCTTTTAAAATACTTTGAAAAATGTCCGAAATTACCACAAGAGAGAGTTTATATGAACACCAAGGTTTATTTGTACTTATACAATCATAAATTATATGTATCTCAAAAGTATCTTGTAAATAAGGATGCTCGCAAACATAAAGAGCAAGAACGACTTGAAATAAAAAATATTTATTTACGAAGTTATAGAAAGGTTTTGAGTCGTTCATTTGCACATAAATTTCATCTTCACTTAGCAGAGGAGATTTGGAAGTATGGAAAGTCTTTTGAGGAAGAATATTCTGCACTAAATAAAATGCTATTTGCTTAACATTTCTTAATAAACTTTTCCCCGATTTTTAAATTAGTTTCTAATTATTTATTTATATAGATTTCAAACAAATTTAAAAATTATTCTCAAAAAATAAAATATTGATAATAGTGAATTATAGATTTTTAAGACGGGGAAAATTCCCCGTTACTAAATTTCAGGTTCTTTTTAAAATTTGGAATTTGAATATAATGAGATTATAAGTTAACTGTATTCCCTGTAGAGCTAGTCGTATTGCCTTACTAGGCAATATTCTGCTGTGCAAAAAATATAAACAGTTAGCGAATTCAAAAAAAATGAAAATCAAATACAGCTTGATATAGGACAACTTACTATATCAAGAGAGGAATTGAAATCTATGCAAAATTGTGTTTGTTGCAAAAAAATTATTTTTACAAAATTTATTGTTTCACTTCTAAATCTAAAGTCAAAAGAGATTCAGACACAGTTAAACATTTCTAAAAGTGTTGTAAGCCGTTATATGACAGGCGAGAGAGAGTGTCCCGAAATTGATATTTTTATTATTGAAAAATTATTTGGGATAAAAATCAAGGATTATAGTATCAATGAATAAGGCAAACGTTCAAAAATTAAATATTCCAGTTTGGCTTACATTAAGTGAAGTTTGTCATATTCTTTCATTAAAAGAGAAAACTGTAAAAAACAAATGCAGAAATGCAGAATTAACCTATAAAGTTGTACGCAATGGAAAACAGCTTGAGTATTATATTAGTTCAACATCTATCCCTGAAAATTTATTAAACTTATATTTTACAAGGAAGACAAGCGAAGTTGATACATATGGGGATGTTCCTCAGTGGTCTAAAGCTCAAGCAGAAAAATATCTTACAATAATTACTGCTTGTAGTGGATTAAAAGGTCAAAAACTAAAGGATTACATTAATGCTTGGAATAAAGTAAATCCTGATTTTAAAACGTCATATTCACGCTTCATGTATATGAAAAAACGTTATTTATTATATGGATTTAATGGTCTTTTAGCAAAATATGGACACAAAAATTATCGAGCTCAAATCCCAGATATCTATTATCAATATTTTAAAAATATTTATTTGGTAGAGGGTGCTCCATCTTTACAAAGCTGTTGGGAACAGACTTTTGGCTTTGCAAGAAAAAATGAAGATGTAAATAAAGAAACATTTCCAAGCGGAATTACGTTTAGGCGAAAATTAAAAGAAGAAATGCCAGAACAGAGTATCTATTTGGCTCGATATGGTTATGCTGCTTGGAATACCAGATATGGAAACTTTATAGACAGAGATTATGACAATATTATTTGTGGAAAGGTCTGGGTTTCTGATCATGCACAAATAGACGTAGCTTGTCTTTCACCTGAAGGAGACGTTATTTTCCCTTGGGTTACAGCGTGGAGAGACTATAAGTCTGGCAAATGGCTTGGTTGGTTACTTCAATACGGACATCCAAATTCCGACCATATTTTCCAAACTTTTTATTATGCGGCTAAAGGCTATGGTTTACCGGATTCGGTGATTATAGATAACGGGAAAGATTATCGTTCTAAAGATTTTGCAGGTGGTCGCAGTGTTATGTCAGTAGATAAAACACAGGTAAAAACTCGCTCAATGTTAGCAGAGTTAGATGTTAGAGTTCACTTTGCATTACCATATAATGCTCAAACAAAGCCGATAGAACGTGATTTTTTAAAGATAAAGGAATTATTATCAAAGCATAGTGTTGGATATAGAGGTGGCAATGTTGTCGAAAGACCTGAAAAGCTATTAGGTGAAATTAAAGCCGGCAAAATTATGCCATTTGAAAAATTTAAGACAATTTTTGATGACTTTATTGTAAACATACTAAATAAACGCCCATCTACAGGAAAAAATCTTCAAGGGATGTCTCCTGATGAATTGTTTAATAGAGAATTTACGGAAAAAAGAGTCGCTTCAAATGATGCTCTAAAACTTTTCTGTATGAGAACCTCAAGAACATTTACAATAGGTCGAAACGGAATTAAAGACAATCAATTAGGCATCACTTATTGGTCAGATTGGATGATTTCAAAAACAAGTCTTAAAGTTTATCTTCGCAGAGATATAGAGAATTATAAAGAGGCTTGGGTCTTTAGAGCAGATAATGATGAGTTTGTAGGAAAAACAACGGCAGTAAGAGCTGTCGCAGCATTATATGCTAATGAGGTTTCAAAAGAAGAATTTAAGGAGGCAATGGCAAATAAAAAACGTAATTATAAGATTGCCAAAGCATATATCAAACAAATTCAACAAATACCATTGGAAGAACAATGCGAAAACTACAAAGCTGCGTATGCAAGTGTAGAAAAGGAAGCTAAGCCTAAAATTACAAAATTCGCAAACACAAATATGGACAAAGTTATTCGTAAAAATAAAGAGATGGAAGCCTTTGGACAATATGATTTATCAATATTCCTTAATGAAGAGAAAAAGGAAGAAAAGCCACTTTATTTATACGAGACAGACAAAATTTTAGCAGAAAGAGCAAAAGGAGTTGCAAATGGATATTAGAGCAGAATTAAAAGAATTAATGGAATCAAAAAACTATAGTATTGCTTTTGTTGCAACTGCTACAGGTCTTGCTAAATCAACAATAAGTATGTGGATTAATGACAATTATAACGGTAAAAATGACAAAATCACTGATGCTATAAATAATTTCATTAATCGTGAACGTGAACGTGTTAGTAATAATGACCTCCCTTTTGTAGATATTTCAACTTCTCGTTATATAAACGAGATTGGTAGATTGTGTCATACACAAGGTAAAATCGGTGTTTGCGTTGGATGTGCCGGACTTGGAAAAACAGTTGCGGTAAAAAGATATACCAAAATGTTTATGGATTCAATTTTAATTGAAAGTGATTCAGGATATACAGCCAAATCACTTCTTAAAGAGGTTCACAGACGTTTAGGACTAGCGGGCAAAGGCTCTGTATATGATTTGATGGACGAGGTTGTAAGAAAGTTAAACCAATCAGGCAGACTTTTGATTATTGATGAAGCTGAAAATCTTCCATACAGAGCATTGGAAATTGCTCGTAGAATCCACGATAAAACTGGCGTTGGAGTTCTTTTAGTAGGGAGGTCTATTCTACTTGAGAACTTAAAAGGGTACAACAACCAGTATGACCAACTCTATTCAAGAGTTAAATATACCAAAATACTCAATAGAATCCAACTTGTAGATATTCAAGACATTCTTAGAGCAGTTGGTCAAAACCCTGATTTAGCAGATGTATATCTTCAGTATTCAGATGGAAATACAAGAAGATTAGAACACTTAATAACACACAGCATTAGCATTGCTCGTTTTAACGACAAGGCTGAGGTCGATAGTGCTGTGATCCAAGAAACTTCCAAATTATTAATGGCATAAGGAGATATTAAAATGCACGAAGGTAAGAAATTCCGACCCGACACTTCATTATGGTTAAACATCTTTTTAATAGCTCTTGCCATTTTTATTTTGGGAGTGCAAATCGGTATTAAACATGGACGAGAATTACAACTCGACGATATGAGAATTAAATATGGCTACGACTTTTCAGATTAGAAAAATTCACACATTAAAAAACATATTAGGTATGGATGATGATTTATACCGAGAAATGCTCATGTCCTTTGATGTTCAAAGCTCAAAGAATCTAACATTTACAGAAGCTGGTATTTTTATTGAGATTCTTGAAGAGAGAGCTATCGCATCTAATAAGTGGGTTAAACAACCGAAAAAATACGAGAATTTAAATCGTGATGAGGAGATGGCTACAAGTGCTCAATTAAGAATGATAGAAGGTTTATGGAGAGACCTTGCATATTACAACACTGATAAATATGCAAAAAAATCTCTTAGAAAATTTTTAAAATCAAAATTTAAAGTTGATGACATTATGTTTTTAACAAGAGCCAAAGCCTGCAAGGTTATACAGGCAATAACGGCTATAAAAAAGAATTTAGAAAAAAGTGCGGCCACACTTGAGTAGTAGAAGAGAAAGTAAAGGAGAAAAACTATGCTAACAATGGAAAAAACAAACGAAGAAATGTCAAAAATGAGAGATAATCAATTCTTTGGAGAGATTGCTCATGATGAAAACGACAAAAAAGAGTGTGCAATGATGGGTTTAATTAAAAATCAAAAAATTGTTCTTGAAGAAGAATTAAAGATTGCTAAATTAAAATACGCAGATGTTGCTCTTGAAAAAGATAATTGGAGTGGCAGATATGAAAGAGAAGTGGATTGCAAAGTCCTTGAAGGTCAAATCGCAATTCTGACAAAAATGGAGAGAGATTTGATGGATATGTTAACACCTGCCAATATGCCTCCTTGTTAAGATTACCGCAGGTCGAAACGGTCAGTAAAACTGACCGTCTTAGAGTAAGGCTCTAACTGATGAGACCAATTAAGAAGTAAAGGAGAAAAAATGGAACAACAAGCTACAACTGTATTAGAACAACAAATTAAAAGAGTAACGGAAAAAATTTCTCAATGTAAAATCGAGATTGCAGATTTATTTATAAAAATACATAAATCTAAGCCATTAATACAGTGCGACTTTAATGATTTTATGGACAAAATAAATGAAATGGATAAGATGCCACCATTACTTTTGACTTTAGGGAAATATGAAAACCAGCTAGAAGTATTATTACAGTCTAAAAGAGAAATTGAGAGTTCTATCTATTAGATTCAGGTCGAAACGGTCGGCTAACGGTGCAAGCTGACCGTCTTAACGTAATGCGTTAACTGATGAGACCAAATAAATAAGTATGAGGAGATTATGGAATATAAACCTTGGATGGATTATATAAAACCTGAAGATATGCCAAATGATGATTTAAAGACAATTGCAGAATCAGCAGGCATACGTTCTGCATTGGCTTTGATTTTTTTAACTCCGGGGTTAACTGTTACAATACCAAGAAATGCTTTTAGTGAGGTAAAAAAAAGATATATTATAAGCCAGTATGATGGCAGGAAATACACGATAAACCGTCTTGCCTTAGAATGTGGTTATTCCCAACGATATATTTATAAAATTATTGAAAATCACCTTCAAAATAAAAATCACTCCTAAAAAATAGCTTTATAACACCAGTCTTTCTTTACTTCAATGGCTAATATGTTATTGAAGTTTTTTTTGTATAATACATGTATAGGAGAAAAACATGCCTGTATTACAAGCTGAAAAACCATTATATAAGCACGATTGTGATGATTGTTTATATTTAGGTTCTGATGAAATGAGGGATTATTATTTTTGTAAAAAACGTTCTTTTTCATCAGAAGGAACACTTATAATAAGATTGGGAGACAATCCTCAAGATTATTTTAGTATGCCGAAAGATGTTGTAAAAAGTGGACTAGCAAGTAATGCTTTAGCTGAAGACACTGTTTTTGCAATGTGCTACAGAAAATATTTAGAATATCTTGAAAACAAATAAAGAGCCTCTTTTTATTCGGAGAAGAGACTCTTTTCAGACAAATCAAATCATGGGTATGATACTCAAGTTTTTTATATAAGGCAAATTATTTACAATCAAAAGGTAAACCAACAAATGCAATCATAGTTGGGGTTATGGTGTTATTATTCATATCCATTTTATAATTAACATCAAATAAATCTTCATATTGAGTAATTGTCCCATCTATTGTAAATCCATGATAAAGACATAACTCTCTAAGTTCAATTAAAAAATTCTCGTATCGTTTTTCCTCATCCATATATCTATCCTAATGTTATTCCATAGTATCAACAGGAGTTATTTCGTCCATTTCAATGTTATATCTTTTCCCGTTTTTATCAACACAGGTTGCATATTCAATATCTCTATCAGCAAATGAATTTGTCCAAGTATAAATAAGTAACCCTATTTCATTAGTTTTATTATTGTAAATTTTAGTTCCAAACAACATATCATTTTTGTTTTTTAGTGCCATAATTTTATCTCCTTATGTCTTATAATGGGTTTTCTATGTAATATTTAATTTGTCCTTTTTTATAACTGATTTGACTTTTGATAATGCATTCCTTTTCATAATTTCTACAATCTTTAAGTTTTAACTCTAGGTATTCAATTTCGTTTTTTAATCTTTTAATTAAATCTTGTTCAAATTCTTTGTTTGTCATAATTTACCTCTTATTAACTTCCGCTTTGTACAAACATTAATCACTCTGAATAGTCTAAACATCAAGTTATTGTTGATGTTTTGTATCATTCAGACACATTGTTATAATGTATTAGAATCAAACAAGAAATAAGCTAATTCGGCTGTAATTTTCTTTTCACATACAAAAGAGTTTGATTTTTTATCAAAAGTGATGTTTCTTATATTATTAAGGATTTTGTCCACAACTTCGTTAAATTCACTATCAGTGTATTCTCTTTTGATTTCATATAGAATTGAACCGTATTTTACAATTTTTATTTTTTGAACTTTTATCTCCTCAATAGATTCAATTTTTTCATCAATTTCTTCGTATCTAATTTCTAAAAATTCGTCATTAACTGCCTCTACAATATCTCTTGTCCCATTAGAGTGTACAACTAAAAACTTTTTTAATTTTAAATCGTCCATCATTTAATCCTTTCGTTGTTTGTTTACTTATTCAAAATCACATCTGTGATTTACAACATAATCTGATATCCAACTAGCAAGTCCGTTTAATTGAAGTCTCCAAATCGCCAATTTACCGATATGGATTTGAGGTTTATCACTAAACTCAAGAACAATGTCTCTGCGACCGTTTTGAGTAATAATCTCGTAAGCACCGTTAAATTTGTTTTCAAACGTTCCTGTTCCGAGTTCTTTTTTGTTTAATTCATTATTTATTATCTTTTTAAAATCATCGATTTCGTCTGTAAGACCGTAAAATACAAGTCCATCATTTTTCATTTGTAATAATTGATTAAATTGAATTTGAGTCATTTTTTATTCCTTATAATTCTGCTTCTTTACCATCACTGTAAATAATTCCTGCGATTCTAATATCGCCACTTGAAGAATCATCGTAATATTCAATATCCTTAAAACCGTTTAAATCGTAATAATCAAAGCAACCGCAAGCATTAATTCCTATTCCGTATTTTTTAGAAATTCTTGTTAATTCTTTCATAAAGCCTTGATAGTTCTTTTCGTATTTTTCTTCATTTGTCATTGCCATAATATAATCCTTTCGTTTGTTTGTACTGACATTAATCGATTGCAATAGCAAGGATTTCAAGTCATTGCGACTATTCTGTATCATTCAGACACATAAAAAAAGAGTTGAGATTTAATACCCCAACTCTTTTAAAACTCTATCCAAATCCTCTTCAGGAGGTTCGTTATCTATCCAATCGTAAGCTAAACTCTCAAACCAAACTTCGGATGTATTTATAAAGTTAAGTCGACCTAAAACCTCAATGACTTTGTCTAAGTTTAGATTAATTTCATATCTTATAGCTGATTCTTTCAAATTTTTCTTTTTCATTTTAGCTCCTTTTGAAGTTATTATTCAGCAAAGTTTGTAAACATAAAATTGCTTACATAGAAATCAAGTAAAGGGATACCCTCATCGTTGTCTATATAACCATTATCATTTCCTGCGACAATCTGTTCGTCTTCCACTAAGTCTTCAATAAGCTCTAATAAATGTTCTTTAACTCTTTCTGCTGAAGCATTCTTAATGTTTTCGATTAGTTGTTCTTTGTTTGTCTTAGCCATATTTATCTCCTTTATGTTTTACAACCACATTAATCACTCTGAATACAGAGAATTGGAAGTCATTGCTCCCAATTCTGTATCATTAAGACACATATAAATTCTTACCAATCAATTTCACAATCATCTTCTTCATCATAATCTTCTTCGTCATCAAATTGCATTGTTGGAATTTCTATGTATGAATCATCGTATTCATAACTAAATAAGGCTTTCTCGTGGTCATATTCGAATTTAAGCGACTTTTTTACGAAAATTAGCTTGCCAAGTCTATTTAATATTCCATCTTTATTTGCATCAGGATTGGCATATTTCATATTTACAACACCGAGAATCCCTGCATCAACACAGAATTCGTGACCTGATATATTATCTTTATAAGTTCCGTCTCCATATGCTGTAGAACCTACTGCGAAATAACCATAATCACCATCATCGTAGTTATTATCATTTCCCCATTTATCATACAAGTCGTCTCTTAATGCATAACATGGATCACCAATGAAGTATAATCCTGGTTTGAATTCTGCCTTAAATGATTTGTGTACAATTTGTTTCATAGTTTAGTCTCCTTTGTTTTATCTACACTGACATTAATCACTCTCATTAGTCTGGAAGTGAAGTCAATGCAGATATTTCGTATCATTCAGACACATAGATTAAAGGATACGTTCTATATACCAATTTGAATTTTGTAAATTATTAAAATTCCAACGTAGATTATGATAAAAGTCTATTTCAAAATTATTGTTTGATTTTACAAATGGTGGAAAAAAATTCTTTTTATTTTCTTGTATTTCTAAATTGTTTATAGCTGTTCTTATTTCAGAATTAAACTTCTTTTTAAATTCTGATAGGCTTAATTCTAACTTTTCACGACTTCTTTTGTTTTTTACAATAATTCGTTGTTCCATATTTGAATCCTAGTCCTTTACTGCTCTTGTGTCTATTACCCGATTGTTTATTTTAAATTAAGTCCAATAATGCACCTGTTTAGTTCGTTATAATCAATGTTTATGTTGTATTCAGTCTCTAAATTTATAATGTCAGTTGCAAGTGCAAAATTACGGTTCTTTTTTCTATGTAGTGCTGTTTCAATATCATCACCAAGTTCATTTTCTTGGATGTTATCTTTTTTTAAGAGTTCTTCTATTTGACCAAAATATTCCTCTAGCATTTCTATATCTGCTTTGATTTCATCTTGTAATTCTTCAAGGATTTCAATATCTTTTTTGCTTAATTTTGCCATTCTGATACTCCTATAAATTAAAGGGGCTGATTGCCCCTTATAAATAATTTCTAAATGTTTCTCTAAAATCTTCTGCCATTTTTATGTGAGATTTTATAGTTTCATCGAGATTGCTTGTATCGGTTATGTCATAATGCAGAACCTGTCTAATTCTTGAAGATTTTTTACCTTCTAAATCCTGCCAATCTAAGAATCCTAATTTTGTTTCAATTTCATCTTTTGATTTAAGCAGATTATTGAATATGTCTTTGTCGTTGTTAATAAATAGTTCAGTTGCAACATATTTATCTTTAGTATTTACGGTTTGCATTATCTGCACACCTTTTTTACCGATTGAAATATATTGATAATGCTGTGGAGCAGGATTGATTTGCATTTCGCTTTGTAATTCGTCACAGACTTCAAAGTATCTATCCCAGTATTCTTTTTGTATTTGTTTTGCAGGTGTATTATTATTTCTAACTTGTTTTGTTGGGATTTCGGGTTTTAAAATAGGTTTAAATTCTATTTTATCCCCGTTCAAAATAGTTTTAATTACAAAAAGTCCACAATAATTCTGATTAAAACAATGATTTAATGTTTTAGCGATATTAATTAAATCTTCTTTCTCGTTTGCGATAAACCAAAATATATAGGCTTTTTGATTTCCTCTTAATTCGCCAACTGCCTCTATTAAACCATCTGCATTTTGTGTTAATTGAGGGCAAATAATGTGTAAGCCTCGATTTGGATAATCCTTAAGTAATTCAGTAATTACATCATCTTTGTATTTTTCAATGTAATTGCTGAAGTTTTGTCTGCTTTTTAAAACTTCTTGTGCTGTGATTGCTTCTGTCATATTGACCTCCTTTATTTTACAACCACATTAATCACTCTGAATACGAAGAATTGGAAGTCGTTTCTTCCAATTCCGTATCATTCTGACACAATTAAGAATCGCTCATATCAATGCTATATGGGCTGATTTCTTTTAAGTTATTTAATTTCGCTATTCCATGTGGAACAACACTATATCCCCCTTTTGGAGATTTCACTATACTTGGGTGGTCTCTATATGCTGTACTAACCAAATTTTCTCTTGCTTGATCGTAGGCTTTTCGTGCATTTTGAGGGCTCTTATATACGGTTCTTACACCATTTTCACCCTTGTATTGGTATGTCCTTGGAATATCTTGTACTTTTTTACTTGCTAATTTTGAAGCTTCTGTTTTAAATTTTTTAGACTGTGCTTTTGCTTCATCGGCTTTTGCCTGTGCCTCTTTTGCGTATTGTGTATATTTTTCCGCCAATTCTTTTTTACCGGCTTGTTTATACTTTCTCGCAATAGCTTGTTCAGAGGCAGCTCTTCTTGAGAATTCGTAGGCATCATCATCGTATTTATATGATTTATTTAACAAGTAATTTAATTCGTTCTCAGTTTTAGCATTAATTGATTTACTTGCTCCGCCTCCGCCTCTGCTACCGCCTGAGCCACGTCCTCCCATATATTAATCTCCTTTCATTTTCGGAATATCTACGCCAATCCAGTTCTTCTCTTCTTGCGACCAAGAAAGTTTCCTTCCTGATTTTTTGGCTATTCTATTAACTACTTTGTCGATTTGAGCACGACTCGATTTGTGCAGGACTTGCCAATCATAATCTTCCTCTCCTCTTGCATCAGAAGGATTTTTCCATTTTCCGAGGCTACGAACAGATACGTTTATAAAGTCTCCGTAATCTTCAACCCTAAAGTCGCTACGTCTAATGTATCCATCAGTTGAAACTTTACTTATTAATTCATCTTTCAAATTAGAAACTGTGCTATCCATAGACATTTTGGCTTTTGGTGTTCTTGGTTTCTTTTCAGGTTTTACACCATTTTTGAGATTTTCTGCACGTTTAGCACGAGCTTTAGCAAGAGCATCAAGACGTTTTTGCTTTAAATCTGCGGCTTTTTTAGCATCAAGTTCATCTATTCGTTTTCTTATTGCTTCCATCTCTCGAACTCGTTGGTCTATACTATAAGCAGGATTTCCTGAAATACTGTTATACAACCTTATAAGTTCGTTTTTATCGGTAATGCCTTCTCCGATATTTTTAGGGGCTTTTGCAGCAGCACCACCGCCGCCTTTACCGCCTCCTGAACCACGTCCTCCCATTTTTACCTACCTTTCTTTTCAAATTTATTCATATACGGTTCAAACCACTTGAGGTTTTTATAACCCTCAAGTTCGGGCAGTTTATTTCCATAAATCAAAATCTGCTTTGGTTCAAGTTGTTTTATCATTTCTTTAAAACCTTGCAGGAACAGTCTTTTAGCATCTTCTGAATTAAGCACTCCAACAGTCCCCACTGCAACAATTGAACCCTTTGGAACACCTAAAAATGCATATTTATAACTGGATTCATCAGACCAACTGATTGATGGAATAACCTTAATACCAAACATTTGCCAGTAACGAGCACACCAACGATTCCTGTAAACTTGCCAAATTTGGAATGCTTCAGGATAGTTTGTGTACATAGAAAAGTCTGGGGATAAGACTCCATCATATTTTTTTAATTCTTTAATTTGAGAATCAGCGTTTTTCCAACATCTTTCAAACCGATAATCATCTAAAAAGAAGTGGGCTGTACCATTTCTGTTAGAATCTACCCGATATGGGATGAGTTCTTTAACTTCGAACTCATCCTTGTTTATATCAGGTATGCCATAGGAATTAGAGGAGGAAAAGAAACCTTTTTCAACATTTTGTACGTTTAATAAATTTCTCCAAGACATAACTAATTTACCTTATTAAATTTTTTTATTAATGACTTTAACTTTCTTTGATCCCTCTTAGACATAGAGGATTTATATTTTTGTGCTATTTCAATAATTTGTTCTGCAATATTTCCGGCTTTTTCTAAGTTTTCTTTATCTTCTATGATTGTTGTTGTTTCTTGATTTTCAATCTTAACCTGACCATATTTCGCAAATTGCGAAATACAGTCAAGAAAAGATTTAATTATTGCTGATAGTCCAAGCATTAAGTTCTCAACTTCTCAACAGCTTCTAGAAGATGTTTGGCAAAGGATTCTATTGCGTTAACTCCTTGATTAAAACAATAATCGTCCAATGCATTCGGAGAAGTTTTAATTTTCTCCTTTAACTTATACAAGCTGTCTATTGCAGGCTGAGTAACCTTAGCAAGGTTCTCATAGAGTTTTGTAATATACTTTGGGACATTCTTTTCAGCCAAATTTATTACGAATGGCTCAATAACATTCCATAGCTCATTCAAAACTTTCCAATCTTTAAGCCACGAGAATAAACTCATAGTAATCTCCTTTCTTAATGAACTTGTATTTGTTGGCTTTTATCTTGTCTCTATACCAAGATATTTTTTGTCTAAGGTACTTCCCGACACTATCTGCTGACAAGTGAGGCAAATAATGAAGATAAGTAATGTCTATTTTGCCTTCACGTTTTTGTTTTGCACGCCTTTGGTCAAATTCATAATGTGTAAATACTGATTTTTTGGATATTAAAATCCCATATTTGACAGTCAAATAAGCTGTTAAGCAGCACAGTGCTTCAATCTGTTTTTGTGTTAAGGGGTATTTTGTTTGTTTTTTATCTGATGTAAAACCTGCCATTCCACATACCGATAAACCAATACAACCTGTATTTCCACCACCACAGTGCATTGCATAATTGCCGTCATAGCAATTTAGATTATCTTCAGGTCTATGTGTGCCTGCAAAAATCTTCCCATATTTATCTACACAATAGTGGTATGCTTTTAAATCAGTGTCACAAGGGCTATTAGCACCTGCGGTCCAATGCAAACAAATTTTTGATAATGATGTCATTTTTTCTCCTTATTTATAACGAATGCAGATATGAACTACTTGTGATGGGGGTTGAACAGTTGTTGATTTGCCATAAATCGTATTATTGGGAGCTGAAGATGTAACTTTAGCCACTCCATTTCGATTCTCTCCATAAGACCAAACACAATCAGTATCGTTTCCTGATTTATCAGTCCTATTCATTGTTATTGTATGTGTATGAGTTGGTAAGCCAGCTTCAATTAAAGTTCCAACATTTTCTCCAGGTTGTAAGAATCTCTTTGTGATATTGTAATCAGGGATTCTGAATTCATCAGACTTCTCGCCACCTTTGTTGAATTTACTTCCAATTACAGAATATAGTAAAGAGTAATCAGATTTTTTTAGAATATAACCATCACAAGGAAGGCAATTATAATGAGTGTAATTAATTGGATAAATTACTAATGATCCGATAAATTCAGGAGTTAGTAAATTTCGATTGTATTGATTTTGATTTAATTGATTTGTTTTAAGTGAAACAATTCCCATTATTACCTCAAATGTATTTGATGCAGATATGAACTATTTGTGATGGGGGTTGAACAGTTGTTGATTTTCCATAAATTGCATTACTTGCAGAAGCCTTACTTGTTGTTAACTTTAATTGATGCCCATAATCAGGGTTTCCACGTCCCTCTTCAACTATTCCATTTGCATTCCAGTAAAGAGCCGTAACCGTATGTGTATGGTCTGGGATACCTGCTTCGACTTGTTTCCCAACGGTTGTTCCCGGCTGTAAAAATCTTTTTGTTATGTTGTAATCGGGTATTCGAAATTCGTCCTCTTTTTCAGTACCTTTGTTAAATTTTTTTCCAATAATTGAATAAAGTGGTGTGTAATCAGCAATCTTTAAGACAAAACCTTCACACGAAAGGCAATCGCTCGGAGTATAATCAATAGGAAAAGTAAATAGTGCACCTATTTTCTCTCTTGTTTGTGTATTTTTCGTGTAACCATTTTGATTTAATTGATTCGTTGTTAAATTAGTTATCTTCATCTGTTTTATTGATATTTGATACAAATATGAACTATTTGAGATGGGGGTTGTACTGTTGTTGATTTGCCATAAATTGAATTGCTATTTTGGGCACTAAAATTGAATGCTCCAACTTTTGCTGATGATGCACCACCTGCATTCTCATATGGTGCACTATTTCCTCCCAATGAACTTTTAGTAAATGCACCACTAGTGGAAGAATAATTATAATATGGATAACATCCAGAATCGCCTCTAGGCAGGAAAGACCCTGTTATATTAGGCAAACCTGCTGATTTGACTGCACCAAAATTACTTGTTCCTGGTTGTAAAAAACGACCTGAGATATTATAGTCGGGGATTCTAAATTCGTCAGATTTTTCATCGCCCTTGTTATAATCTTTCCCGATAATGTTGTAAAGGCTGGAATAATCAAGTATTTTAAGAATATATCCATCACATGCTAGGCAGTCATTAGGTACATATCCATTAGGAAATATAAATAATGCTCCTATTTTTTCTCTAGTTAGAATATTTTTATGATAACCATTTTGGTTGATATCATTTGATTTTAAATTTTGTATTCCCATATTTTTCTATTTATATTTAATGCATATATGAACTATTTGTGATGAAGGTTGAACTGTTGTTGATTTGCCATAAATTGAGCTAGAACGGGAAGCATTTAAGTAAAATCCTCCAACATTACCACCTCTTCCTGATGCGTGATAGAAAAAAGTGCCACCAACAGGATTATTTGTAATTGCCCCAGTTGCACTTACTGCACCTGGTTCTACTCCAACATTATTCCAACCGCCTGTTATATTGGGTAATCCAGCAGATATAAGATTTCCACTATTTATTCCTGGCTGTAAAAACCGTCCAGAGATATTATAGTCGGGGATTCTAAACTCATCCTCTGCTTCATCACCAGTGTTAAAGATTGTCCCTATTACTGTATAAAGTTTTTTGTAATCTTCTATCTTTAAAATATAACCATCACAAGATAAGCAATCCTCGGGAACAATATTGACTGGGGCTGTATATAAAAATCCGATTTTGTTTTTAGTTAAAAGATTGAAATTATAACCGTTTTGGTTTATTTCATTTGTAAAAAGATTAAGTATTTCCATAATTTATTTGTATTTAATGCAGATATGTACAATTTGAGAAGAAGGTTGAACAGTAGAATTAGAGCCATATATAGCATTCGATCTTGAGGCTGCAAAATTACATTGATGTCCTCCTGCCTGTCCATAATTTCCATATGTCTTTCCTCCACCACTATAGAAAGCACCCGAAAATGATTGCCCTGTCGAAAAGCCCCAAGCTCCAGTACCAATTACACCTGTGATATCTGGTAAACCTGCATTGATTTTTATACCAACATTTTCGCCAGGCTGTAAAAATTTCCCTGTTACATTGTAATCAGGAATCCTAAATTTACCTGCCTCATCTCCTTCATGATTAAACTTTGTGCCAATAACTTTGTATAAATCCAAATAATCAAGAATATCTAGTAAGTAACCATCACAAGAAAGACAATCATCAGGGGTGTAATCTATAGGATAGATGAATAAAGCTCCTATTCTTTCTTTAGTTAGAGTATTTTTGTGATAGCCGTTCTGATTGATTAACGGGGAACTCAATTCCTCAATTTTCACTAATTTTCCTTTCTAATTGATTTAATTCATTTCTTAATTCAATTGCTTGATTGTTGTAATATTCGAGCCACGTTTCTCCTGTAGCATCATCTTTTACAGAAGGTTCACACATTGCTCGGACTCGTTTTGTGTCTAATTCATAAAGAGCTCGCTCTATTTCTGATTTTCGTATTTTTAATTGATTTTGCTCGATCATTTTCTTGTATTCTTCAGTGTTTGAAATATCACTTAAAGATCCATTGATTTCCTTGTATTTATCAGGATTTAATTCAATATCTTCAGCCATCGCATCAGAAACTCTTTGAAATCCTGCTTTTATTTTTCCGACATATTCAATATTCGATATAAGTTTTGTTTTAATTTCTACTTGCTTTTCGCCTCTATAATCAGGTTCAACAACCCAATCATTACCGTTCCAAATCGCAACTTCATCCTCATTTGTTATTGGAGGTTCTTTAAATGTAGCCATCGCAGGTAAAAGATATTCCGATTGTCTTCTTGGATTTTTTATTGCAGGATATTTACCTGAAAATGCTTTTTCCTCTGTGTTGTAACTGTAGTAGTATTTTGTTTCCATCTCTAATTCCTTCCTATGGTTATTCGCCCTCTAATGTGAATACTCCGACCGGGACAAGATTGGTTTCTTGCCACATATTTAATAGGTAAATGTAGCTTGCTAATGGTTCAAGAATCTTGAACCAAATGTCATTAGGGTTATAATCTTCCGGTTCTAGCATTTGAGTAAATATTTGATTTGATAATGCTGTTAAAGAGTATTCTTCATCCTCAAAATTCACAAAAAGATTAAAGTTCTTTGTTTGACTTGCTTCAGGACACAAGTCAACAACATCTATTATCAAATCTTCTTCAACATTGTGAGTTTGACTTGAAGCTGTCGTGTATGTGAATGGTGCGTGTGCAGTAATGTAAATATGAGTTGTGATTTCACCGTTTTCTGTATAAGTTTCGTCTTCACTTATACATATTTTGGTAAGGTTCAAATACGTCACAACTCCAATTCGATTAAGAAATTCCGCATCAGAATAACATTCCACACCGACTGCAAGAGTTTCTTTTACATAAAAATCACCAGTAAGTGAGCCTGAATAATGTTGAGGTTCATCTTCAAATTCACTTAGAGTCTCTATTTCTCCAAATGAAATATGCTTTGTTTCTTTATTTATAGCAACTATCGTATTTAATTCTTGCGACAATTCTGTATCAGAATAAACAATTGTATCTTTTTCTAAAACAGTACCCAGAGCTGTATAGAATACTCCTAAATGACTTGATGTGTATTTTAAGACCTTAACCGTCTCAGAACTTAATAAATCAGGATTTCCTCTGGTATCCAACTTACAAGAATTCAAACAGAAAGGAGTTAATATACTTTTAGTGCTAATTTCAGGAATAAATTCTAAAGGTATTAAGCCATTTTCTCCAATAGGAGCATAACCATTAGCCTTTCCTTTTTCTTCTATTTTTTGATATGTAGCATCTATATCTTCAGTAATTTTATCCAATTCTTCTTTCGTCACCATTTGCATATTGGGGTTAATTACTAACTCAGCAAGTTCTTTATTTGATAACAAAAGTTCTATTCTTATTGTAAGTTGTTTAACTGTGCCACTATCCGGTGTTTGTTTGTAAGTTTCAGGGAATTTTGAAATAACAATCAGATGTCCTTCATCATCAAAAACACCGGCTTCTCTTACTGTAAAACCTCCGACATCTGCCGGAACTGTTGTTACACAATAAAATCTATCATCTGCCCATTCGCATTTATCAATTAGTCCACGCCAAACTTCCTTAACAAGTTTTGTTTGATCCGTTGTTGGTTCATAATATCGTCCATTTCCATCTCCAAGAGCTATTTGATAAACATCAAAAGGTGTCCCTTCTTGAAGGCATTTTAATTGTTTTTCTGCACCGTAATCAGTAACTAATGAATAAAATTCTTCAGCCATTACACAGCCTCCTTAGAATTTACTGTTATGATTTCTTCTGTAAGACACGCAGAATATGCATGCATTTTGGCATTTGTTGTCAGGTGAAATTGAATCTCCTCAAGCCAAGAACGTTCATTTTTATATTCGTTAATCAAATCTCGCAGCTTTTGTTCTGTTTCTTCATTGATTGAACGATTAAAGATTTGAAGAATAACTTTAAAGTAATAAGGCTTTCCGCCGTAATTAAACCATTCTTCAACACTTCCAACGATGTTTAAGGTTTTAAAGATTTCCTCTAAGGCATATTTAGTACCTTTATATCTGTGCATTTTTATAGAGGATTTTATTAAATTTCTTTTTTCCTGTTCACTAAGAGCCTGCAACCAACCCTCATTCCCAGTAATGTGATATTGTTCAGCTAAATGTGGCAAGGCATCAGCAGGTACATTGTCAATAATAGAAACTAAGACAGCCTCTAAGTCTATATTGCCAAACCTTTCTTCGCAGATTTCATCAAATATTTTTAAATTAATGTCATTAATAGGTGCTAATGAATTACTCATCGGCATATCCTCCCATTTTTATTTCTGATTTCAACAGATTTGCCCACTGAAATTCTGAAACTTCGATGTCTTCCGGTGATTCAATTTCGACTTTAAACACTCCATAAACACTGTTTAAAATGGCAATAATCTGTGTTTGAACAACGTTTTTTCCAAGTTTTTCTTTGAGCAATAATTTGTATTCTTCTAATTTTGCATTTATCGTTGTCATAACGCTTGTTTCATCTGCATCTTGATACAAATAAATTGTTGCTATTATTGAAAAATCTTTCTTTTCTGGTGATAAAACTTGAACTTTATCTGTAAGAGGTCGAATTTTATCTTCGTTTAAGTATTTTTCAACTATTTCTAAAATCTCTTCGCTCGGATTCCCATCCTTAGTTAAAGGGTAAATGTTCACAACCCCGGCTGATGGTGAATTTATTGCGACATCAATTATTGATTGGTGTGCAGACAATGTATGATAGCGATATGCTCCACGACTTCCTGCGTTTGAGAATTTCTCAGGTGCCTGTCTTATTCTTTCTCTTAAGCTGTCCGCTTCTTCATCATCAGCACCGCCCGAACTTACTGTTGTGTTTTCTACGGTAGAAATATAATCTAAAGGTGTGATTAAATTATTGATTGAACCTAAGGAGTAATTATTTGAGGCACTACCGGGTGTTTCGCATATTGCATCCACACTTACAGACAATTCTCCTGCAAGAATTTTGACATCTTCGAGCGTTTGAAAAATAAAAAGACCGTCTTTTGTTTCTACTTCACAACCCTTTTGGATGCTACAAGTAAAATCTAATGGCTCATCCAGAGAGAATTTTAGAGTTGTTGTTGAACTATTTGCCAACAATTTAGTTACACCGAGAGGTTCTCCAATATGTTCCAAAATATCAAGGGGTGCATAACTTAAGAGATTTTGTTTTGCTGTTTCTTGAATTTTCATTCTTAAAACGGTTTCTCGATACGCACCTACATCAATCATTAGCCGTTCAATTTGTGCAGGCTGAAGAACTTTACCGCTCTTTTCTTCATAAGCTGTAATCCATTCTTTTGTAATTATATCGGGGTCTCGTTCTATAAAATTAGGTTCAGGCAGCTGTGTCATAAGTAACCTCCGCTATACCTGTTGTACTTGTATTCTTCAATGTCCATTCAACCTTTACTGTTAAATTTGTTTCTGCTATTTCGACCTTTATAGAATTTATTTTTATTCGGGTTTCCCACATCGTGATTGCATCAGTTGCTTCTCTGACTATATTTGGGGTTGCTTCATTGATAGGGTAATCAATATATTTGTAGATATCTGAGCCGAATGTCGGACGATGCGGAACTGTACCTTTTTTAGTCAGAAGTATTATTGCAATGCATTGATTTATATCATCAACACCTTCTGCAACTTCTCCGATTGAATTTAGTTTTAATTGCCAATCAACGTAGGTGATTTCATTTAAATTTGTCATAGATATTACATTGTTTTATTAGGGGCAGATGTCGGACTTCCTTGATTTCCTTTATGGGTATGAGGATTATATATTTCTCTCATCGCTTGCATAGAGGATGTTTTATCCGTAATGTCAGCGTTTGATTTTATTCCTGCGGTATTTGTGAAAGTCCCTTCGTGTTCGATATTTCCAATAAGTTTCATTGTTGAAAAAGCTACAGTAAGCGTTTGACTTTCCTTGTTAGCATTTATGTATGAGCCGTCTTCAAGATTCATTGATATTTCTTTTTCACTTTGTGTGACTGGAACATCTTCAGTTGAATAAATTGTTCCTAAAATGACTCCGTCTTCCGAATTTTCATCCATTAAACACGCAACTAATTCTCCAATATCGGGCATTACATAAAATTTGTCTTTGAGTGTTTTTGTTTGCAGGACTGGCAACCAGTAAGAAGTCGATTCGTCGTCTTGAAAACTTACACGAGCTTGAGCGTTCAGAGCGTTAATTTGAGAGACAATTCCAAATCTTAGCACGATTCCACCTCGCAATATGTTTTATAACCATTTGACCTGTCATAAACATGACGAGCTTGTTTTATGTGATATTTGCCTGAAAAATGCCCAATTCCTTTGAGTTCAATGTTAGTACCGGCAATTAAATACGGATTTCCGATAAATTCAAGTGAACCTTCTATTTTATCATCAGCAGTTCCTAGTGCTGCTTTTGCTTTTACTATTGCTTGTTTTCTATCAGAGCAACGAGCTGTGATTTTTAAAGTATCACCCTTTGCAACGTTCTCATTCCTCGCAGTTGCTTTAACGGTTTTCTTTTTCTTTGGATCAAAATAAGAAACTTGAACTGCTTTGTATTTTTGTGATGTCTTTTCTCTGAGGTTTATGTGAATTAAATCTTGTTTGTAGAATATTTGTGTTGGTTTTGAACCTTTAAGTTTTTGTACATCATAGAAAACAAGATTATTTTCAGCTATTTTGAAAATATAACCGTATTGTTCTGCTAATTTTGTGAGGAATGATAAATCTCTTTCCTGATTTTGCGTTATCCTATCAACTCGCACATCTGCAATCTCGCCAACGAGAGTGTATCCGTGCTTATCTGCTATCTCTTTTGCAATTTGTTTTAGAGTTTTATTTTCATATCCGACAGAGTTTTTTTGTCTTAAAGGCTTTTTTATTCCGGTTGCAAGACCCTTTACCGTAATTGTGTCCGGAGGGGTGTCGTATTCAAGTTCGTCAATTTCAAATACTCCGCAATTCAGAAGTTTTTCTGCCTCATAACCAATATATGCACGCAAGGAATCTCCTTTAGTTGGTATCCAAGCACCTTGCCATATTTTTTCGGCATCTTCAAAAGTAATTACAAGTTCGTCAGATTCTCCATGTTCAACATCTGTATATTCAATAGAAGTAACGTATGGAGCGACATCTCGTGTTATATTCTTTTTGTCATAAAATAACTCAAAAATTGGGACTAGCATTATTTTTTCCAAGGGGGCAATTCAAATTGTATAGTCTGAGAAGTATCTAAAACTGGGATTTTTAGTTTTATTCCTGATTCAATAACGGGGTCTTTGGGTACTGTTGGATTCGCTTTTATAATCTCTTCATAAAGATTGGGGTTATCATAAAACTTGTATGAGATACTATCCCAACGGTCTCCGTCTTTTGTTATGTAGGAATAAAATTCCGTCATTTTTTCTTAAATCCTTTTTCATTTTTTTTATCTTCAGGGACTTTTCCTGTATATTCTCTTAACCGGACATCGACCTGCACAGACATCAAATCACCTTCTGAAGAGGCTTGTTCTACTGCTTGTCCGATTTCTTCTATGATGAATACTCCGACATATTCACCGTTTCCTTTAATAAATTTCAAAGGTGTTGCTGTATCTGCGACATCTTTTAGCTTTTTTATTTCATCTTCAGGGACACAAAAAGAACGATGAAAATTAAGTTTAATATCTTCTTCCTGCAAATTCTTGCCTAAGAATTGAAGAATGGGTTTGTTTTCAATCCGCTCATGCTGAGCATAATTGTATGAGACAGTTTCGTTTAAACCGTTAAAGTAAGTGATTAATTCAAATTTTATATCTCCAAGTTGAGCGAACATTTTAGTAAGCTACCCTTTCCTTGCGTTCAAATTCTCTTTTAATGATGTTCACAACTTCATCTTTATGTTTTTTAAGCATTTTCAGAAACTCATCCTTAGATTCACTTCCTGATATTGTGATTGTTGGGTTGTAGGTAATGACAAATGATGGAGAAGCTGATTTATTCACTCCTCTTGTGTGGGCTTTTAATCCCCCTGAAAAGACTCCCAACGTCTTGTTCATCGCATTTTGAAGTGGCAACGGTTTTAATGTTGATGCAATAGTCTCGATAATTTTTACTTTGTGCAAATCTTTTAAAGGTCCTGTTTTAGCAGGTGAATGTGGAAGGTGGTCTCTTATAACTTGGGCAACTTTTGCAATACAACCTTTTACTTTTGCAAGTCCTGACATTATTCCGCTTGCAAGCATAGTCGTGATTTTACTGCCAAATTCAAATGCTTTAGTTACAAGTTCAACTAATTTAACGATTATATTTGCAATCGCTTTTCCAAAACGAACGCCCATTTTTTCTGCGGCCTCACCTGTATCATCAACCGGTTTTATAAGTTTTTTGAACCACTCAACAATTGCTTTGATAGGTGCAAGTATAGGAGAGATAGCCTTACCGATTCGTTGGAATAATGGCATTAACGGTTGTAAACCTTCTTTTAATCCTTGCCACATACCTTTAAAGAAAGCTGAAATTGGTTTCCAGTATTTGTAAATTACAAGAGCAACAACTCCAATTGCTAAGGCAATCCAACCTAATGGAGAAGTGAGAAGGGTTACAGAGAAAGCTCTAAAAGCAACAATTGCATTTTTTATCATGCCGGGAATGGATAGAAAACCAGTTTTGAACGCCTTTAAACCGCTTATAAAATTTGTCGGCAGTGCTTTTAATGATGTAACTGTCCAATCCTTTAGTGATATAGCTGACTTTGAAATATTTGCAGGCAGTTCAGTGAAAGTTCTTATTAGACCTTTTCTCATCTCATTATCAATTCGCCTTATATCCGCACCGAAGCCCAATAAAGTATGTTTCGGAAGATTTAAACCAAGTTTATTCCCCGATTTAAAGACGTTAAATGCTGTATCAAGAGAGTGAGAGGTGCTTGTTAATCCTGCATTTTGTAACAGCAGAACTGCATTTTTAGTAAGAACAGGTGTTAAATCACGAGCATATCCTAAAAATTTGCCGTACATTCCAACAAATTTTCCTATAATTATCGTAGCAGTACCGAGGGTTGTGAGAAGTATTCCTAATCCGATTGTCCCTATAATTGCACCAAACAAGCCTTTTTGAAGTAGTGGATTGTTGTTTATTTTAGTGAGTAATTCATTAATTTTTTGAATCGGTTCGTGTAGATGAGGGAATACAAGCTCTTTCATATTGATTTTGAGCAGTTTAAACTGTTCGTTTGTAGTTTGCATCATATTCTCAAAGTCAGAATCTACAACACCATCAGCACTTAAAGCAGATGCTTTAATCCTTTTATATTCGTCAAGATTTTGCATCATAGGTTTAATAAAGTTTAATACCTGCTTATCTTGGAATACTTCTGATACTTTGAAAACATCTCCTCCTGAGAGTTGTGTCATCATTTCTATAACTTCAAGAATAGGATCACGCCCTTGAGCTGCTGCATCTAAAAGAACCTGTTTTAAATTAACTCCAAATACTTCTTCAAAGTTTTTAACAGCAAGCGGAGATGTAACCTTTTGGATAAAGTTTTCTAAGTTATTGGCTGCTTCAGAAGCTTCTCCGGCACCTTTCATAGCAACCTGCAACGCAGCACCTAAAGATGCAACGGCAGGTGTGCCTTTCATTCCAAGCATAGCAGCACCGGCGGTTAAACTTGGAAATGCTGCTGCCATATCCTTTAATTCAAATCGTCCTTCCTTACCTGACATTGCAAGGATGTCCATTGACTTTCCTAACTCATCAATAGGAACTTTTAAGTTATCGCTTACAGCAAAAGCTGTTCTTGAAATATCTTCAATGGCTGCCTGTTCACCTGTAGCAGTTCTTCCTATTACGTTCATATAATCAAGGGCTTTTTGCGGGTCAATACCTGATGCAACTAGAACATTCAAACCTTCTGCGATTTCAGGTCGCATTTGGTTTGTGTATCTTGAAATGGAAGCAAGACGTTTATCCATATCTTCTAATTGTTTTGCGGATAATTGTCCGACATTGCCGAGTTCTCTTAGTCTGTGCTCCATCTGAAAGGCTTCGGGAATTGCTTCTGTTATCCCTAATTTATATGCAAGACCACCACCGATAGCAGTTAATCCTGCACCTAACTTAGTCATATTCTGACCGAGTTTATCCAACATTTCAGATGTATCTTTGATTTCATCCTGCAACTTTGCAAATTCATCGTTGGACTTGCGAACAGCATCTTTGATAACCTTTGACATTTTATCAAAGGCTACAAGGGTTAATGATACTTTCATCATTGTGTCGAGCATTGTTCTTCAAGTTCCTCATTGCGATTGTTCGTGTACTTAATTGCTTGATTGCACCAGTATGCAAGGGTAGGGATGGACATTTCGCACAGTTCGGAATACTGCCATCCCGTTATCTTGCATAAATGAATTATGCTTTGGCTGTCTGGGAGGCTAGAGCAGTAATCGTCTCTGTTATCGGAGTAACTACTTCCATCTTTTCTTCTTGTTTCGGTGGAACCTCTTTGGCTTTCCCGGTCGTCAACTTTCCCGAAATTTCGCCCTGAAGTGCAATTACATCTTCTAAGTCCATTTCTAAGATGTCTTCATACACTAGTTTTTGTCCGTCAATTTCAGCAAGTTCGGCAATTAGTGCGTATGGAATCTCGTCTGAAGTCTTTGCTTTCATTTGAGCCTGCAACAAATCCTTGCCTTTGCCCTTTTCAATAATTGCAATTTTTCCTGATGGTAAAACTAATTCTTTTGGCATAATTTTTTCTCCTTTAAATTTTTTGTCTTTTAAATATATTTTGATAGTGTTCAAAAAGTGTTCAAAAAGCTCTGTATTGAATTTTTATGTTGGGGGTGGTATAAATTATCATCCGAAAAATTTTAGAGCCCTTTAAAAGGCTTCTGTGAGTTTTAGTGTTTCATATCTTTTTCTTGTTGTAATTTCTACCGGACTATAAGGTACGCTACAAGCTATTAGAGCGAGTGCTAAAGCCCAAAATCGGTCAGCGTGTCCGTTTACTTCTGAACTTTCTGCATCAAACCTTATATTTCCTGCCTTAGTTGCAATTCTTCTTATTGAGTGCAAGTCTTCTCTTATTTCATGTTCTTGTGGAATAAATACAGTTTTACTTTCAAAATTGGTTCTTAGGTTGTATGCCATTTCCTCTTTTGATTTATTTGTGAACATAACTGCTTCTACTCGATATTGTCCGAAGTCTCTTTGTGCTGTTTCAGCTATCTGCATACCCAAGCCTGTTGAGTCAATGCAACAACGTCTTAATTTTGGATGTTTAAGAATTTCCGAGATGATTTCGTATTGAATGTGAAATGGAGTTTTTTCAAGAACTTTAACTTTTCGTGTATATTTGGAATTCTCAAATCGTTCTAAGCACCATATTACTGTTAAGTCTTTTCTTCTTCCGATATCGATTCCAACATACAAATCGCCCTTTATCTCATCAAGAGATTTTAAAACATCTGGCATCTCACAAGTAGAGATTAAATCATAAGGAAGAAACGCACAGGCTTCGTCTATTGCAACGCAGCAATACTCCTGCAACCAAGTGTATTCATCAAAACAGTTTTTGCGTTCTTCATTCAGCCATTCTTCACGTTCTTCAGGTGTAGTTGGTCTGCCATAAATTTTATCAATCAGACCTTCTTCAACTGCAAGTTGTATTGGTGTTTTATGATGAGCCCATTTTAGTTTACCTTTTTGAACCTGATCCAAGAATTTATAATACAAACAGCTTTGACCGTTGTGTGTAGAAAGTATTCTTAAAGGATAACCCCAAGTAATACAAGGTCTGGCCGCTTTCCATAACTCTTCAGGATTGTTATGGAATGCAAATTCATCAAGTACAACTTTTCCGCCTTTACTTCTGAAACCTTTAGGGTTTGAAGATAGTGCATGAATTTTAGTACCATTTGAAAAAGCTATAACATATGCTTTTATATCCTTATCCGAATCAAGAATCTGTTCGCCTAAGTCTTTTGCTGCAATATTGAATAAAGTTGCCCATTGCTTACAATAATCAATATATTCTCTGGCAGCAGACTCATCCGCTGATGAAAACCAAACAGCAGGAACTGTTTTGTAAACACAATCTCTTACATCTTCATAACTTTGTACATAAGTTGCTCCTATTCTTCGGGATTTCTCCCATATTTTTACTTTTGATTTATCGTTTATCCACCGCATTTGATACGGTAGAAAAAATGGGGTTTTATTCTTCTTCGTTGTCGTCATTAGGTACAATTCCAAGAACTTCTTGTTCAATTTGTCTTACTAAGTCAGGGGTTAAACCTTTTGGTCTATCTTCATCTTTTTTATTCATAACATCTTCGTAATCTTTGACCTTAGTAAACATTGGGATGATTTTACAGAATGCATACATACGACTAGAGTCTACCTTTTCGCCAGCTTCCATATCTGCCATAATTCCAGTCATTAGCTTACGTGCAAATTCATACATTTCGTTGTGAAATGTTTGTTTTGATTTAAGAAACGTCCTTTTTTTATGATCCCAATCAAATTGCTCTTTCCATCTACTGACTGTTTTTGTTGAAATATTTACTTTACGAGCAATTTCCTCAATTGAATTTAGCTCATATATATATAAACGTTCAGCTTCATTTAGCAAATATCTTTTATTACTCAAGTTCTGACTCCAATCTTTTAATTTTGTCATTCAGAGCTTGCATTTCTTTTGTTATGTCCTTAAGTCTATTTACAGACACAAGAACTTTATCCATATCAAGTTTTTGTATTTCTTCATACGGATTTAAAAGCGAGCGAATAAGAATAACTAATCCTGATGCTTCTGTATCAAGAGTGCGATATTTCTTTTTTGCTTCGGCAAGCATTCCTTTCATTTGTAAAATTTCGGGATTCATTTATGAAACCTCCTTTTTTAAAATCGGACACCATAGATTGTTGTCGATTTTACTTTCAATTCTTGAAAGAAGTGCTGCGTGATATTGGTTGGTTTCAAGTAAATCTTTTAAGATTTCAAAATTATCTTGAATTATTAACTCAAAAGCCTTAACTTGCGATTGATGGTAAATATACCAAATAGCAAAAACCAACGCAGGGAAACCGATACTTTCACATAAAGGTAAAATTTGATTAATAAAGTCCATATAACTCCTTATTTATTGATTAGAAAGAAGAAACGAAAGAAAGGACTGCGTGTCCTTCTTTTTTGCTTATATATAGCAGTCTAAATCTTTCTATGACTGCTTTTCAAAAGATATATACAAGTTTTTATTCATTGAACTGTGCAAAGAAAAAAATTTTGCACATATCTTTTGAAACCCATATCGCACAAGGTTTAGACTGTGAATATATGAATTTCGTATAGGGCAATTTTTAAAGTTGTCATACAAAAGAAAAAGGTTTTTTAAATGAAGTATTTTGAAGTTTTTAAAGCAGGAACTTATCCTCAAGGAAAGTTCACAAAAAAAGAAATCGCACAAATTGCGAAAAATTATGACCCAACATTCTGTGAAGCTCCAATTACTATCGACCATCAACAATCCGGACCGGCATATGGTTGGGTTGATGATGTAAAAGCAGACGGAGAAAAACTTAAAGTAAGTTTTAAAGAAGTTCCAAAAGAATTTGAGCAAGCTGTCAATGATGGGAAATACAAAAAAGTATCTGTAGAGTTGTACAGAAACTTAGATGGTAAAGGTGCATACCTTAAAGCTGTTTCATTCTTAGGTGCTGCAATGCCACAAGTTAAAGGCTTAGAAGCAATTAAATTTATGGAGGCAGAATCTGACACTTACGAATTCGAATCAGATGATGAGACTGAAAATTTTTCAGAACAAGACATTGAAGATTTAAAAAAGCAAGTTTCTGATTTAGAAACACAGGTTGCTAATTTCAAGGAAAATAACAAAAAACTTGAAACTATTAAATCTTTGAAGGACAAAATTTCAGCTTTGAATGATGAAGTAGCAACATTTAAAGAAAAAGCTCAGGGCAAAGAAGAAATTGAAAAAGAATTATCTGACATTAAAAATTCCATTAAGAAAAGAGAATTCGAAGAATTCATTGAAAAACAGATTGATAAGGGAATATTAGTTCCTGCAAATAAAAATGTTGTTTTATCTGTTTTACAGGAATTGGACAATGTCAAGAAATTTGGCGAGGACTCAGCAGTCATTACTGACTTTAAATCTTTTATTGAGTCCTTACCAAATCAAATTAAATATGGCGAGCTTGCTACTAAAGAAAAGCAAGCAGACCCAACAGATGAGGATGTTGAAAAATTTGCAAATGCAGATGAGGACAGCCTGCAAGTATTTAAAGAGGCAAAAGCATTGGCAGCAAAAAACAACATCTCATTCAAAGAGGCACTACTAAAGTTAAACAAGTAAATCACCCTTACAGTTAATAAAGGAGTTTAAATGGGAAGACTTGAAGAATTACGCATAAATGCGTATCTCTCAGAGGTCGCTCGTGGGTACAAAAATAATGCATTTGTTGCACAATATTTATTCCCTGAAATCACTTCTGAGAAAGAAAAAATTGACATTTTTGAATTCAACAAAGAAGCATTCAATCTTTATGATACTGAACGTGCTATCCGAGCTAATTCAAATGTTATTTCACCGCAAGGTTTCAAAAAGTATACAACTACTTTAACAGAACACGACTTATCCTATCCGATTGATTATCGTGAAGAACAGGAAGCCGAAAAAGTTAAGTTGCAATTGCACGCTACAAATGTTGTAACTGAAGGTTTGAAACTAAAACTTGAGAAACAATGTGCAGATTTAGCTCAAGACCAATCAAAATATCCAAATGAAAACAAGGTTATATTATCAGGAAAATCTTGTTTCAACTGGAAAGATTCAGACCCTCAAGGTGTAATTGAAGATGCAAAAGATGCAGTATCAGCTAAAATTGCTCAAGACCCTAATACTATGATTATAGGGCAGTCAGCTTGGAAATTGCTTAAAAAACACCCTCAATTAAAAGGGTTAATCTCTGACAATTTAAATAAATTAGTAACTCTTAATTTATTAAAAGAAATCTTTGAAATTGAAAATATTATCATCGGAAAATCTATTTTCTCAGACAAAGATGGTAATTTTGTCAGAGTATGGCAAGACAATATTGTCTTAGCATATGTTCCTGCACTTGGCTCTTCAAGAACAGAGTATGACCCTTCATATGGTTATACAGTTCGCAAAAAAGATGCTCTTCAAGTTGATGAGTATCAGAAAGAAGGTAACAAGGTTAAATATATCAGAGCTACTGATATTTATACACCATTCCTTGTTGGTCCAGAAGCAGGCTACTTGATTTCAAGTGTAAATGACCCTGCTTATGACCAGAACAAGACAAGGGAGGTGAAGGTTAATGGCTAAATTATACAAAGTTAAACATACCTCCATTATGCACAATGGGAAACTTTATAAAGAAGGAGCAACCATTGAACTTGAAGATAATTATGCAAAACGTCTTGAAGATTTTGTACAACTTCTTCCAAATCAATCGACTCCTTCAAAAACAAAAACTCAGTCTCAAAATAACACCAAGAAGACTGAAAACAATCCCCCTGCAAATAATCAAACAAAAGCAGGTACAGCTAAAACCCAAACTAAAACAGAAACCGTAAAAACAGATGAAGTTAAAGACGGAGAAGCTGGAGGTACTGATGACAACAAATAAAACTTATACACCTATTTTGATTGATTCAGTATTAGCAGCAGCAGACCTGCAACAAAAAAGATTTGTAGGCTTTGATGGTAATTGTTGTACAGCAGGTGCTAAAGCACTTGGTGTTGTTGATGTAACAACTGAAAAAGGACAATACGCTCCTGTTGCTGTTCTTGGAACACTTCTTGTTGAAGCCGGTGGCACTATTGCTGTCGGGGATGCGATTGCATCCGATGGAGAAGGTAGAGCCGTTAAAGTTGCTGATTCAGCAATAGCAAACGGATATGCAAAAGATGCAGGAACTGAAGGTCAAGAAATCAGAATTGTACGAGGAATATAGTTATGGATTATTGCACGATCGAAGATATTGAAACACACACTTCTACCCCTACTCTGATACAGCTCACTTCTGATGATGGGCAAGAAGAGGTCGATCGTGTTGTTGCTCAAGAAGCTATCCTTTACTCTTCTACGCTCATCGATGGGTATCTGCGTGGCAGATATACTCTACCCTTAGATACCCATTTTCCTTTACTGAGAATTCTTGCCATTGATTTAAGCATATACAGACTTTATACAAGACGTATGCGAAATGAAATGCCTGAAGTAATTGAAAATAATTACAAAAATGCAATTGCTACTTTAAGAGATATTCAAAAAGGTGTTATTACCCTGCAAAGCGAAAATGATTCTCTTGAAACCGCATCTTTTAATGCTGAGGAATATAAAACCAACAAAGATATAATTGACAGGCTTTTTAGCAAGGAAAGAATGCTTGAATATTAGAGAGATTGAAAATGCTATTATTGAAAAATTAAAAACATCATTCCCTGAAGTTTTAGTTCAAGGTTTCCCGGATAAACCTGCCGAATTTATCTTACTCCATCCAATTGGAGCTTTGTTGGTTCATTATCAGGGAAGCAATTACACATCAACCAATGCTCTTGGATTTATCTCTCAAGATAACAAAAAAGAATTCTCAATCACTGTCGTAACAAGAAACCTACGTTTCAACGCAGGTGCTTATGAATATATTGATAAAGTGAAAGCCGTTTTAACTGGTTTTGAACCTGACGGATGTTCTAAATTATCAGCCTCAAAAGATTTTTTCATTTCTGAAAATGGTGGAATTTGGCAGTACGGTATTAATTTTGTGCTCACCACCCCTAACATACAAGACTTAGATATTTAATTTACCCCAAGGAGTTTATATGCCTGCAAGTTTTTTACATGGTGTTGAAACCATTGAAGTAACAACAGGTGCAAGAACAATTTCAACAGTAAAAACCGCTGTCGTTGGAATTGTCGGAACTGCACCGATTGAAGATGTACAAGAAGAATATAAAACAATAAATGCCCCGACTTTAATATTAAATGAAGTCGAAGCAGTTAAATATTTTGGTAACCATAAGGCTGGATATACAATACCTCAAGCCTTAAAAGCAATATTTGACCAAGGTGCAGGAATTGCGATTGTTATAAACGTTTATGACCCGGATAAACACGAATCTGTTGAAGATGTTGCCGTTAGTGATATAAACGGTGGTATTGATGCAGAGACCGGTAAACGAACCGGAATGAAAGCCTTTGAAGATTGTTATTCTTTGTTCGGCTATTATCCTAAAACAATCATTGCTCCTGTTTATTGTGAAGAAGCCGCAGTTATGACTGAAATGAATACTCTTTGCAATAAAATTCGAGCAATGGGTATTGTTGATGCACCTGTCGGAGCAACTGTTCAAGATGTAATTAGTGGTCGTGGTTCAGAAGGTACGATTAATTTTAATACATCTTCAGAACGTTTGATTTTGTGTTATCCGCATTTAAAAGTGTACGATTCAGAATCCGATTCAATAAAACTGCAACCTTATTCTCAAAGATTAGCAGGAGTTATTGCTGCGAAAGATGTTGAGAAAGGTTATCACTGGTCACCTTCTAATACAGAAATACAAGGAATTGTTGGAGTCGAAAGACAACTAACATCTATGATTAATGACCCAACTTCCGAAGTAAACGCATTAAATGAATGTGGTGTTGTAACGGTATTTAATTCTTACGGTTCAGGTTTTAGAACTTGGGGAAACCGTTCAGCTGCTTACCCGACATCTACAAATCCTACAAACTTTATTTGCGTGAGAAGAACTGCTGATATTCTTCATGAATCAGTTGAATATTCAATGCTTCAGTTTATGGATTATCCAATTGATAATGGTTTAATTGATTCTATCTGTGAAACTGTTAATCAATTTATTCGAACACTTATCGGAAGAGGTGCATTGATTGATGGAAAATGTTCTTTTAATGCAGATAAAAACCCTGCAACAGAAATTGCAAACGGACATTTAACTTTTGATATTGAGTTTATGCCTCCAACTCCTGCTGAGAGAATTACGTTTGAGTCATTCATTGACATTGAACTATTGAAATCACTTGGAGCATCTTAATGTACGCAATTGTTAATAAACGAGGAGCCTTAGAGGTTCATACGGATGAAGCCGATATTTGTTTTAACTGCAAAAACCTCTTTAAATGTCCGCTGATACAAGCAATCAGCAAGGAATACGTTATTATGCACTATTCAGACGTGGAGATTAGGGACTGCGGTCTATTTAAAAAATCTTAGGGAGTTTATATGTCAAAAATAGAAATTAATAAATTAACTAACGCCAATGTTTATATGAATGGTGTTAACTTATTAGGAAGAGCAGAAGAAGTTCAACTGCCACAGATAAAACATAAGATGGCTGAGCATAAAGCTCTTGGTATGGTTGGTTCAGCTGAGTTTTTCGCAGGTATTGATAAAATGGAGTGCAAAATAAAATGGAATGCACTTTATCCTGCTGTTATGGCAGTATGTTCAAATCCTTTCTTAGCTACGATGATTCAAGTTCGTGCAAACTTAGAAACATACAACGGTACAGGAAGAATTAAGGAAGTTCCTGCTACTGCATTTTTAATAGGTACTTTTAAAGAATTTCCGCTTGGAAATATAAAACCTCAAGAAAATGCAGAATATGAAACAACAATGTCAGTTACTTATGCAAAATTAGTAGTTGACGGTGTAGAAATTTTTGAAATAGATGTTCTTGAAAATATCTATAAAGTTGGAATGGTTGATATGCTCTCAACTTTCAAAAAGAATACGGGGGCTTAATGACCGAAGAAACTATACTTAAAAAAGCCAATTCTAAAAAAGGATTGACTGAAGAAATTGCAACACGCAAGCGAGCTTTGAATTTTTATTCGCTCGCTAATATTCTTCCTGATCCTGACATTGTTTTACGCAAACAAGGCAAAGATATTAGAATTTACAAAGAACTTCTTTGTGACCCTCACGTTTTTGCGTGCATTCAATCTAGAAAATCGGGTGTTTTATCTTTAAATTGGGAGATAAACAGGGGATTAGACAAAGACAAGAATGCTGAAGAGATAGAAAAATTACTAAAAAAATTAAATATCCATAAACTAATCTCAGATATTTTAGATGCTACATCATTCGGTTATCAGCCACTTGAAATTATATGGAAGAAAAGTTCTTCCGGTCACGTTCTGCCTGCAAAGATTATTGCAAAACCTCCTGAATGGTTCTGTTTTGATGACGATAATAATCTTAAATTCAGAACTAAAGATAATTATTACGGAGAAATAGTCCCGGATAAAAAATTTTTACTTGCTCAAAATAATCCAAGTTACAACAATCCATATGGTGAAAGAACTCTTTCTCGTGTTTTTTGGTCTGTAACATTTAAAAAGGGTGGACTTAAATTTTGGGTTGTATTTACAGAAAAATACGGAATGCCTCACTTAATAGGAAAACACCCAAGGGGTGCAAGTAAGGATGAAACGAACACTCTAGCAGATATGTTAGAAGATATGGTTCAGGATGCAATTGCAGTAATTCCTGATGATTCTTCAGTAGAAATCCAAGAGGCTAATAAATCTTCTTCAGCAGAAATTTATGAAAAGCTCATTGATAAAATGAATGCTGAAATTTCGAAAGCTATATTAGGTCAAACTCTAACTACTGAAATAGGCTCAACAGGTAGTTATGCTGCATCAAATACACACTTTGCAATAAGACAAGATATTGTTGATGCAGACAGAAAACTTGTTGAAAGTGTAATCAATCAACTAATTCAATGGATTTATGAAATAAACTTTTCAAATCAAGACGTTCCAGTATTTCAAATGTACGAACCGGAAGATGTTGATTTAACTTTAGCACAAAGAGATAAAATACTTTCTGAAACTGGAGTTAAATTTACAAAAGAATATTTCATAAAAGCATACGGTCTTGAAGAAGAGGATTTTGATATCCGAGAAGATATTATACCTGCAACAAATTCTCAGTTTAGTGAATTCAAAGAAGATGCTTCCGGTCCCGGACAAGAACAAATTGAAGATTTATACAAGTTTATTTCAGACAATAAATTATCTGAACAAGCTCAAAAAATGATTTCTCCACTAATTGCATTAATTGATGATTGTGAGGATTTTAACGAAGTTTATGAGCTATTAACAGATAAGAACCTTCACTCTAAACAATTTGAGCAAACTCTTCAAAAGGCTTTGTTCTTGTGTGAACTGCAAGGAAGGAGTGATGGTCTTGAATAAACAATTGACTAACTTGGGGGCTCGCAATAAACAGCATTCCGAGTCTTGCTCAACGCAAGCCTCTCCAGCCTCTGCTCGCCTCCGCTTTCTTGATTTATTCTCAGGCATTGGTGGTTTTAAAATTGCACTTGAAAGAGCCGGTTTTAAGAGCATAGGGTTTTGCGACAACGATGAGTATGCGAATAAACTATATCGAGCATATTTCAAAAATGATAAGGAATTATTTTACGATGACATCAGAAAAATCAACACATCAGAACTCCCCGATTTCGATATCTTATGTGCAGGATTTCCTTGTCAATCTTTTTCAATTGCTGGAAAAAGACGAGGATTTGAAGACACAAGAGGTACAATGTTTTTTGAAGTCGCACGGATTCTTAAAGACAAACGACCCAAATATTTTATTCTCGAAAACGTTAAAGGCTTACTTAATCACGACGGAGGCAAAACTTTCCAAACAATACTTAAAGTTCTCTCCGACATTGGGTATAGCGTACAATGGCAATTACTTAATTCTAAGTTCTTCGGAGTACCTCAAAACAGGGAAAGAGTGTACATTGTTGGATGTTATGGAAAAGAATGTACCGGAAAAATATTTCCTCTCTCCGGAAGCAATTCAGAAAATTATAGCGAAGTCAGAATAAAACAAATCCCACCGACAATAGGTAATTCTCAAGGAAATAGAGTTTATTTTACTGATGGATTAAGCACCTGTTTAACATCAAATGGTGGAGGACAAGGTGGAAAAACAGGTTTGTATTTTATCAATAAGCCAAGATTTGATAAATATAAACAGTCAGATATTGTTGAAACTCTAAAAGTTGCAGGAGATACTCCCTTAATGAAAGTTCGAAACGGAACTAAAAAAGGGTTTGATGAGGCTTGCATTGGTGATGGCATTAATTTAGCTTATCCTCAATCTAAAACAAGAAGGGGACGTGTCGGTAAAGGTTGTTCGCAAACTCTTGATACAAATTGCAATATGGGAACAATTGATGATTATCGTATAAGAAGATTAACACCTCTTGAGTGCTTTAGATTACAGGGTTTTCCTGATGAAATGGTAAAAGTCGCAAGAGATATTGGTCTGGCTGATTGCAGATTATATAAGATGGCAGGAAATGCAATTACTGTAAATGTTGCTGAAGCTGTTGCAAGAAAAATTGCGGATTGCGAGCAGAGGGCGGAGGGCTTGGAGAAGTCCAAGACCGCAGACCCGTTTAATGCGAGCAACCAAGCGGCAGAGGTTGAAAATGGTTCAACTTAAAGGTTTATTTAAACTCGCTCCTACTGCAGCAATAAAATATTTCAAGAAAAAAGGACAAACATATACTTGGGATTGGTACGAGCTATGGCAGGATGCACATAAAAAGACTTTTACTGTTGCCAAAGTTATGCGAGAAGACATATTAAAAGATATTCGTTCTGCATTAGATAAGGCTCTTGAAGAAGGGAAAACTTTTCAAGAATTTCAAAAAGAACTTAAACCTACCCTGCAAAAAAAAGGTTGGTGGGGCGAACAGATTGTAGTTGATACTCAAGGCAATGCCGAAAAAGTGCAACTTGGTTCAATGTATCGTCTAAAAACAATCTATGCCGTCAATATGCAAACTTCATATATGACAGGGCGATATAAAACGCAAATGGATAATACAGACAATCGTCCTTATTGGGAATATGTCGCAGTATTAGATAGCAAAACAAGACCTGAACACGCACAGCTTCATGGTTTGGTTTACAGGTATGATGACCCGTTTTGGGCTAGTTTTTACCCACCAAACGGTTGGAGGTGCAGATGTAGAGTAAATGCTCTGTCTAATTACAACCTGCAAAAAAAGAATATAAAACCAAGTGATTCAACAGGAACACTCTCTCAAGAAATGCGACTCGTCTCGAAAAAATCAGGAGAATACAAACCGGTTACAGTTTACACAGATCCATTGACCGGTAAAAAAATTGCCCCGGATGTTGGTTGGTCTCATAATCCTGCAAGCGGATTTTCGGAAGGGTGAAGCGAAGCGTAACCCGTAAGGTGTCGGGAAGCTGAGAACTTTCCGACACCCCGAATAATCCAAGACAGCGGTTTGAATGATATTTGAACACTATTAAAACAAGTATAAAAGGAGTATTAAATGACTGTAGATAGAAAGTGCTTAATTAATTGGGTTGGTGGAAAAAGATTACTAAGAAAAACAATCGCTCCACTTATTCCTAAAGACATAAAATCGTATATTGAACCATTCGGTGGTGGTGGTTGGGTTTTATTTTATAAGGACAGATGGGCAGATTTAGAAATCTACAACGACTTAGATGGAAGATTAGTTAATCTTTTTAGAATCGTGAAATATCATCCTAATGCTTTAAAAGAAGAATTAAAATATCTTCTTGGCTCTCGTGAAATGTTCTTCCAATTTTTGAATGGCACTTTTATTACCGATATTCAAAAAGCAGCACAGTTCTTGTTTTTGATAACACGTTCTTTTGGTGGTCGTGGTGATACTTTTGGAACTGTAAAAAAATCTTGTGGTGGAGCTTCAAAATCTCAACGCAATGTTTTAGAAAAAATCGATGCAATCCACAAACGCCTTGATAAAGTTATGATAGAAAATCGAGATTTTGAGAAATTAATCAAACAATATGACTTTGAAGATGCATTTTTCTATTGTGACCCGCCGTACACTTCAGGTTGCGGTTATGAAGTAACATCAACTACTGATTTTGACCACGAACGTTTAAGAGATGTTTTAAAAGACATCAAAGGTCGTTTTCTGCTTTCATACGATGATTCTCCAAAAGTTCGAGAATTATATAAAGGATATGAAATGATTGAAGTTGAAAGACAAAACGGAATCAACAACAGAGAAGGCACTAATAGAGCTAATAAAGTTTATAAAGAACTTTTGATTGCGAATTTTTCGATTAAAGATACACAAAAAAATATCTAATTTTGTTGCGGCTCTGTGGAATAATGGATGTGGGTAATTTTCCATTCGTTATTTTTCAAAACTAAAAACTGTGTTTCTCGACCTTTATGGATAATATCAGAATTAGTTTCAATAAAGTGTGCATAAAAGTCCCAGCAAAACTCAACTATCGCTGTATTTTCATATATTGTATATTTTAAATCTCGTATTCTTAAATCTCTTTTAGAAAATCTTTGCTGCATAGTTTTTATATAAAAGTTTTCTTTAATTTCATCAAAATTGTGTTCGTAACCAATCGGATGAATAAAAGAGATTCTATCTTCTTGATTCCAAATTTCTTTTGCTAACTCAATGTTGCATTCATTTATTGATTTTGCATAATTCTTTAATAATTCTTTTAGCTTTTCTTCCATATAAGGATTTTAGCACAAAAAATGTCTGATCCAATTGAAATAAAAATTGATAACAAAAAAATCGAGACACAACTTCTTGATTTAGCAAAACGAAGCGAAAACCTGCGACCATTGATGAAAAATATCGCAGGGATTTTTGCATATTCCACAGAAGAAAATTTTAAAGAAGAGGGCAGACCTGATAAATGGACTGAATTATCTGAATCAACAATAAAACAGAGAACTAAAAATAAACAGTGGCCCGGCATGATTTTACAAATATCAGGGCAGCTTGCATCCTCTGTTAATACTTATTATGACAATGATTCCGCTGTTATTGGTTCAAATCTTGATTATGCCGCAATTCATCAACTTGGAGGTCAAGCCGGTAAAAATCAATCTGTAACTATACCTGCAAGACCATATTTACAACTTAATAATGAAGACTTTGAAGAAATCCTTAGTATGACCGAAAATTTTTTAGGGGAATAGTTCCCTAATATTTAGTAGGTCTTAAGAAAGGAGAGGAATATGACAACAGTAGAACCTATTAGAAACAAAACAGATATTAAAAAGGTGGAAAAAGTTTTAGCAGGACAAAGTATGAGAAATTTATTGCTTTTTGTTCTTGGAACAAATTGTGGATTAAGAATTTCTGATTTACTATCACTTGATGTAGGTGATGTAAGAAATAAAACTCATATTCAAATTGTTGAAAAGAAAACAGGAAAATTTAAAAAGTTTCCAATTAACGAGAGATTAAAGCCTATGATTGAGGATTTTGTAAAAGGGAGACGAAACGCAGAACCGCTGTTTTTGTCTCACTGGCGGCATCGACTTGACAGAGTAACTGCATATTACTTGATTCGTGATGCGTGCAAAAAAGCCGGACTTCAAGAAAGAATCGGTACGCATTCAATGCGAAAGACTTTTGGCTACCACCATTACCAGCAATTTAAGGATGTTGTTATTCTGCAAAAAATATTCAATCATTCAAGTCCGCAGATAACTTTAAGATACATAGGTATCGAGCAAGACCAGATTGACTACAGTTACTCCAACTTTATTTTATAGTGCAAAACCCTCTCTATTAGGTTCATTGCATTACATTTTATTTGCCTTACAATTTAACCATTTTGTATAACATAAAACCTAAAAATCTCAAAAATTGCCTTCCTAATTGAGTTTTAGAGTTTTAAAGTTATTTTCTAAAATGTAATGTAACAATTAAAAATTTGTAAAACAATTCCCTGAATGGCTAATATTTTCGGCATAAAAAATTTGCCTTACAAAATGGTTAAATTGTATGACACAAGCCAGAAAGGAAGGTTTTATGCTGCAAGGACAAATGACTAAAAATGTAAGAAAAAAAGGAAAATTTTCAATTATTTTAAGAGAGGATGATTCAAACCAGTGTTCATATAAAATAAACAGACATTTATTTGATACTTTAAAAAAGTATTTAGCACCGTTTCGTTCATATCAGGCTAAACCGAGAAAAATCAGATGCATTGAAACAGGTCAGATTTTTTATTCAGCAAGGGAAGCCAGTTATTGGGTTGAAGCAAACAGAAAAATTGCATATTGCGATATGAATTTAATCAAACAAGCCTGCAAGGGCAAACAAAAAACCTCCTATGGTTATCACTGGGAATTTATTGAGGATTCAAATAATGTTCTATGATGAAAAAACATTGGAACTTTATGAAGAAATTCCTGATATAAAAGTAATTTATTATCTTTTAACAGGTCTCTCTTATCGTGAAATCGGAAGCAGGTTTTATTACCATAATACAAATAAATTTATTTATCAGGTAAGAAAGTTAATGAAACGGTTTCATATTGCAAACCGCAGACATCTTGCGTATTTTGCGGTCAAAAACCATTTAATTGATGTTGAAAGGCTAAAGGATTTGCTAAATGCTTGAAAACTTAACAGATATAGAAAAAGAAATTATGTTATTACTTATTCAGGGGCAAAACTATGATGGAATATCAGAATATTTAATTATTGATTATTCTGAATATAAGATATTAAAAAAATCTCTTTTTAAAAAATTACATATAACAAAAATTATTCAGATTTTACCACTACTTCTGCAAAATGGATTAATAGATTACATATAAATGCAATGTCAATTCCTTAAAACATGTAAAGAAATATAAAGAATTACGCAATTATATTTTTTTACATGTTTTAATCCAAACGTATGAATATAACAAATAATCAAAGTTATAATAATTATAATCCGCAATTTGGAGCAAGACTCGGATGGCGTGCAACTTACGAGTTAAAAAAAACACCTGAGAAATTAGCAGAAATCACTTCAAAACTAAAAAATATGGGTGAGCCAACAACTGTTGTTGATATTATGTCTCAAGATACTAAAAAGGGTAGAATGTACTCTTTGAGATTATTTAATGAAATTTTTGGAGATAAATACAACGTTTCTATTTTGAAAGATAATCATAATCAAGATATTGTATCTGCTTCAGCAAAAGATTTTCTAACTGCCATAGAAAATTTAACAAAACAAACTGTAGAACAAAAACAAAATGTAATTTTTAATAAAATTAGTAGTGAGCATTCTACTTCATCACCTATGATTAGCTATTTAAAAACAATAATTAATAAAGCTAAAGAAGAGGGCAAAGTTTTAACTGCAAATACTGAAAAAACATATTTTCAAAGATTTGTATAGTTAGTATTTACTTTAATTTTTTTTATTGTATCCTTAACATCATGACGATGGTGTTTTTTGATGTTAATTTGGGGTGATTAATGATAGAGTTAAAAAACCTTAAATATAATCTAAAAATAGAATTTTGGAATTAGATGTGTAGTTTTGTTATATCTGGAGGTTTTTATGAAAGAGTATAAGGGTAAAATTACTACAAAGCTATTTTGGACAGCTTGCGGTTTTTGTGCCGGTTGGTTTGTTTACAATCTTGTAGGACGGTTCACTCATAGCTTTTTAATTTCAACAATTGTTGGTTTAATTATTATTGCTTGGATGCTTTATAAAGTATATTACTTAGATAATATTTCCATTGTTTTTACTGAAGATAACCAACTTCTTATTAAAAGATTCGGAAAAATAATAAAAGGATTCGCTATCGATCAATATTATTGGTCTGAATATTCAAAAGATTCAAACACAAAAAGTGAAGATGACCAAGATATTTATTATGTAAGCAAAGAAACAGGAAAAGAAGATTATATTGATGCAACTAACTTTAGTGGAGAAGATTACGAAGAAATGCTTTCAAAGTTAGGTGCAAAAATCCAAAATGAACCACCAATAAAAGTTGCAACCATTAAAAAGTAAGGAGGTATAAAATGGGAATGACACAGTATATTTTATTAGTAGGCGGACTGATTCTTTTAAGTTTTGTTTATCAAGGTGTTGCAATGTATATGCACTCAATGTCAAAAAAGAAATTTGAAAGTGAGAATCCTGATGCCTCAATTATGGTAATTAAAGATTGTCAGTGGCATCCGCTAGGATTCACTAATACTGTTAATTGTTTAACAATCAATGGTGAACCACAAATGCAAATCTCTGTTGGATTTGGGCAAAGAGCATATTATATAACTCCAGGTGCAAATGTTTTGGAATTACAATATGAAACACAAAGACCTGGCATTTTGCATAAATGGGTAAGAACAACATATGATCCACAAAAAATTGAAGTAAATGTTGAACCTAAGAAAAAATATTCTATTTCTTATGATAAGAAACAAGGTTCTTTCGTGTTTGCAGAATTAGCTGATAAAGGGAATAATTAATGGATTTAGTAAGATTTCAAAATAATATCAAAAGAATAATTAACTGCTTTAAAGACATTAAATATGTCTATAATGAAAGTGCTCCTGTATTAAGTAGAGAACAATACGCAGCAATAAATATTGGTGCAATTAATTCAGAGCAAAATGGATATTATTGCAATTGTATTGAAACAGAACCTGATAAAGAAGATGTTGCAGGTAGATTAAGTGACTATTATGGAATATATGATAGTGAATCAGCTCTAGAAACTTTAGAATGGTTATTGCATAGAGGACATAATGTTTACTTTGAAGCAATAAGACCAGTAATCGCAAATTCAGCTCAAGAATTTAATGTAGATATTTTATTGGAAGAAGAAAAAGACCGTTCTTTAATGGCTTATGTAGGTAATATAAAAGAATCTCTGGAAGTTCTTGTTGATGAACATATTATAAAAGGTGCAAGCGAATTCAAAACAATGTCAGTTAAAGCTTGGGACTTAGGTCGATTGGTTTTAGTTACTCGTTGTTGCAGTGATGTTGGCTACATTACCGAAGAACAAGCTTGGCAATACATAATGTCAGCGTATGAATGTGCGAGAGAACTTTATCATAATTGGACTGAGTTTGCTCAAGGATATATTGTTGGAAGAGCTATGTGGAACGGAAATGACGGCTCTTTGTATGGTATCATCAGCATTGCTCAAGGTTTATTAAACGATGATAACAGTCCTTGGACAAAATATCTTTTGCATTAAAAAATTAATAAGGAGATTTCAATATGCCTGATCGTAAAGTTTTAAATAATAAATTAAAAAAATTTTATGTAATATTGTTTTCTTTAATTATTTTACTAATTCCAATAGCATTTTTGTTTGGAATAATTAATGATAGAGAATCCTATAAAGAAGAAGCTATTCAAAATATAGAAAAATCTTGGGCAAAATCTCAAACATTATATGCTCCGGCAATGATTTTAAATATTGGAAAAGATAAGAAAAATCCAAAACAAGCTCTAAAACTTGGAGATTATAATATAAATGTAAATATAAAAACAGAAATTAGAAAAAAAGGAATATTTAAAATTCCAGTTTATACGGCAGATGTTTTTGCTAGTGGATACTTTAAAAATTCATATGGAACTTTGAAAAATATCAAGTCAGAGTTAACTTTTGATGTGACTGATCCAAAAGGCTTTATTGAAGCTCCTGAATTTAGAATTGGGAACGAAAAGTTTCAAACTGTTGATGATAATATTTACATAAAATATTTAACAACTAATCAAGAAAATATTCCTTTTGAAATCAAATATAAACTTAGAGGTTTAAATGTACTCTCAGTTCAACCTTTTGGAACTGTAAGTAAAATTAAAATTAATGGAGATTGGAAAGACCCAAGTTTTGAAGGAGATTTTTTACCTACAAATAGGTCTGTAACAAACAAGAATTTTACGGCAGAATGGTCAATCCCTAAAATTGCAACTATAAAGACTGATATTAGTGATTTAAATAATCCTTCAATAATGGAAAAAAATAATACAGCAGTAGTTTCTGTATCATTATTAACACCTGTAGATAATTATAGAATGGCGACAAGAGCTGTTAAATATGCTTTCTTATTTTTACTGCTTACATTTGTAGCTTATTATGTATTTGAAATAACATCACAAAAAAACAACCCAATCCATCCAATACAATATATGCTTATGGGAGGAGCGTTACTTATATTTTATCTTTTATTAACTTCTATATCTGAATTTATGCCATTTTTATTAGCATATATCATTGCTGGATTATTTACGGTTGGACTAATTTCTTATTATACTTATTTTGTCTTAACCAAAAGAGAAGATTTTAAATTTACAATTTTAATTACAGTTATTATGACATTATTGTATACATTTTTATATACACTTTTGGTAATTAAAGATTTGTCCTTATTAATAGGAAGTTTTATACTATTTGTGATTATTGCGGCAATTATGTATGCAACAAGAAATGTTGAATGGTATGATGAAAATTAATAACAAAATACCTTTTACATTAACTTTTTTTAGTCCCTTACCAATTTCACTTAAAAGGTTGGTTTGGGACTATTTTTTCATATCTTCAGGATACATAAGCCATAAAGTAATTCCGTTTTTACTTGCAACAGTTTTTACTTTATATAGCTCAAATATTATATTCAAAATATGTATTTAAATCTTTATTTCTGAAACCTTTAGATGTTTTTTTATAATTTTTCAACGCAAATTGTAACAACCAAAAGTTGTTATAATCTCCCTTCGCAAATACATCTTGTTTTTCCATATTTAAAAGCTCTATCATTCTATTGAAGGTAGTTACTATTTCATTTTGATTGTTGTTTAAATTTGGATTTTTAGTAATAAAATCTTGCCAAACTGATGCCATTACTCCACAACTAACAAGTTCTTCAATCACTGAGGACTCTCCATCTGTATTAATACTAGCTGCAGCAAGTATTGTTGCTAAAACTTCTTCCGGAAGATTTCTGTACCGGTTATCTATATAAATTACATTCTGCCTAAAGGTGTGGAGAATTAATAAATAATTTTTTGAACTTATCTCAGGATTAATTTTTTCTAAATCACAAAACCAAATCAAAAAAGGTTTTTTAGTTGAATTATTACCAGTTAAAATTTGGTAGTATTTATTCCCAACTTTCGATTCTTTTAAATACTCTAATGCTTTATCAATATCAGTAGATTTAGTTTCAAATCTTTTATTCCAATAATCAATAAATACTTTTTCTAAATCAAATTTGTGTCCATAAAAGACTGTTTGTTTTGCACTTAACTTCATAAAGGTCGCATTTTCATCTGCTCCAGCTTCAAGAAGTTTTTGAACTGCAAATTTGTTGTCATTTGATACAGCTAGAAATATTATTGGTAAATTAGTTTTATTATTAGGATTCGCACCATATTGTATTAATTTTTCAATAGCATAATTATTATCAAAAACAACCGCCGTATAAAGTGGAGATATAGAAGATTTGGGGCAATCAGGATTTGCTTTATTTTCTAGTAAAATATCAAGGATTTCGTCTTGTTTATTTTCTGCTGCTGTACATAAAAAACAAGATTCATCATTAATATCACTCACGTTCTTGATGTTTTGTTTTATGAATTCAACATTTCCTTTTTTAATAGCCTTGTTAAAATCCTTACAAGATATCTCTTCAGAATAACTAACACATGCCGTACATAATAGTAATGCAGATATAATAAAAATCTTTTTCATAATAAACCTCAAGGTTATTATATCATTTTTTATTGTAATTTAATTTTGTAATACAAAATATTTACAATTGACATCAAATAAAAAAATTAATATAATTAAACTTTCAATGGTTACTTTTTTAAAATAAGGAGTGGTGTATGAAAAAATTTTTAGGTTTGATGGTTCTAGTTGCAGCATTTGCGATATCTGTTCAAACTGCAAATGCTAATGAACCTGTTTTTGGACTTATTTACAAGAATGCAACTGAGGCTGGCTCAGGTTTCAGTAATGCTGCTGCAAACAAAAAAGGGACTGCTACTTGTAGAAGTTACTTTGGGCTTGTTGGACTCGGAAATTGTAGCGTAAATGAAGCAGCAAAAGAAGGTAAAATTAAGAATGTAACTTACTATGATGTACATACAAGAAATATTCTTGGATTTAAAACTGTCACAGTAAATGCATATGGAAATTAAGTAAAATTAAATTACTATAAAAAGCTAAAACTACATGTTTCAAATTTAGTTTTAGCTTTTTTAATAATTATAACTTATTTTATATTAATTATACTTCTTTTATAATATATCTCTTGAAGTTTAAACTAATTTATCAATTGCTTTAGTTACAGGGCTATTGTCATGTGCATCCCATTTGTCAGCACGTTTTGTTGCTTTTTTTAAGAAAGACAAGGGTGTATCGAAAAATCTTTCATCATACAAACTTGCACCCTTATAGTCAGCTACCAATACTGGTCCTCCTGCTAGATTAGAAATTACATTAACATCAATATTTCTAGCAGCTCTTGCACCTGTATTCTCGTTATTACATATTTTTTCAAGTTTTGCTAATCTTGCATTTGTCTTAATACGCCACTTTAATAATTCTTTTGCATCTTTAGAAAAGTTGAAGCTACCAAATGATTGATGATAGCTGTTTGAATAATTTGTGTTCATAAATACCCCTTTCATCAATTGTATAGTGTAGTAAACCACATAAATAAAAAATTTGCTAAACACTTAATAAAAATTTACGTATGGAGTTATATTAACCTCTACAAGAGTAATCTACGATTATTACTTTTTGGGAATGCCATAATATTCAACAGGAACATACATATCTTTGTTATTTCTTGTAAATATTTTAGTAGAGCTAATTACAGCTTTTGCATTTTTATATACATCTTCATATATCTGTCTTAATTTAGGAATTGTGGTTATGGAGTTCCCATTATGTATTTGTATCATTTCAGTATAAGCTCCGACACATTCTTCTGGGCTATGTACAGCTGCAAATTTATTCATATTATCAACGAATTTTTTAGGATTGCTGAAAAAATCTTTTGTGAGTTCAAGTGTATCTTCTCCAAATTTTTGATACTTAGAATTCTGTAGAATTTTTTGAGTTTCTTTAGCAATACTATCAATTTTTTGCGTAACTACTGGTTGTATCGCATTTTCAGCCATAGGACGTAGTGGAGCTTTTTTACAAGATGTTACTGCAAATTGGCTTCCTGCGATTAAACTTGTTAAAATAATGTTTCGAATACGCATAAAACTCCTATTATATTTTATGAAAATGTTTCGAGAGCTTGAAAATTACAATTATATTTAAACACATAAAAAATAAATTTGCTATAACAGTAATGTAAAATTTAATAACATTAATTTAAGTTTCTAAATTTATCTGTCCCAAAATTCCTGAACTGTCTGTCAAATATTCCTGAACTGGTTGTTCTTTTACACTCATCATTGTCCGATTACTGTCCAAGTGTATTTGTTTGAGTAACGTGATAAGCTCAACTGGTGTGATTATTTTGGGCAATCGGCATTTGGTGTGGGTTTGTGGGGTAGGAAGCAAGCAAACCATTTGACCCAGCAACCGGTCAAATTACTCTTTTGCTGGTCAGGGCAGAAGTATATTGTCTGCATAGTAAAAGTGAGAATAATAACTAATTAATTGTTGGGCTATAAGCACAACCTACGGACTATATTTTTTATTATAATGTTTAAGAAAATCTATAATTTTTATATGTTAATAAACATCTAATTAATGTCCAATATTGTCGTTGGGCAAGTATGCTCAACCGATCACTCCTTAAAATCATTCCCATTTATTTAAAAATTTTAAATAAATATGTAATATTCCGTCTTTATCAACATGAGGATTCTTTGTGACTTCATATAATGAACCGGCAGGTACAACAACTTCATTTTTTATTTCTCCAAACATAAAACCTGGTGTTTTAGGCGGCATTATAGCTTGTAGCTCAGAAATTTGAGAACCCTCTGGAAATTCCATTTCAAACAAAATTCCATTATGCCCCTTATTATATAAGTTAGCTTCTTCGAGGGAAGTTGTCATATATGAATATCCTTTATCAGGAGATATAATTTCTCCTTTTCTATAACTTTCAAAAAGATTGTATTCGGCATCTGAAACATTCTCAATACCTCTATAGTATTGTTGCGTAGCTGCTAATTTTGGCAGTAATTTGAATTCTTCATTTAGTTTTTGTTTCAGAATATTCGGATTTTCCTTTATAGGAATTTTTTTATAATATTGTCCAATACCGCTTTGGATAGAATTAGGCATCATACTCATGGCCATATATTGCAATTCATCGAGAACTTGTGCTTCAGGATGCCTTAATACATCATTTAAATTCGTTTTAAAAAATATATTATCAAAATGACCTTGCGTACATTTAACTTTTACATCTTTAATACTCTTACTTAATAATAAAGACAAATCTTTTTCATTTAATTTTCCTTGAAAATTTGGCGTTTTATATGTTTGAATATTTTGAATTATAGGATTTATTTTCATATTAAAGTTTCTTACATAACTACACATGTATATTAAGACAAAAACTTTTTAAGAATTGTCTTTTTTTTTACAAAAGTTCATATTATATTTCTCAAAGTCACTGTTAATTTTTCTCAAACCTTGTGTTAATTTACAACAGACATTGCAGGAATTTGATTTTTTTGAACTAATAGGGGTGTGGTTCTCAAAATTTCCGTTATGCAGGATTTATTTTAGCATCTAATAAGATAAAAAGATTCTGAAACAAGTTCAGAATGACGGTGGAGAGTTTTTCAAAAATACTGTCGTGCTGAATTTACAATTTCTTTTAATTTATTGCTTAGTGTTTTATGAGAAATTATTTTTAAATATTTTTTTACTAGCAAAAAAAATATTTTCAGGGTTTAGTAAGTTTGAAAGGAGAATTAATTTTATATGGATATACAAAATCGTTCTTCTATTAATTTTAAGGCCAATGTTTCGCAATCAGTGATGTATCAACTACAGAAACAAGTTAAAAATTGTCATAGTAGGAAAAAATGTTCTGCACTAGTCAAACAAAAGGTAGAAAATCTAAAGAGTTGGGGTAGTCCGGATTCTAATATAGTTATTGCAAAAGATCATAATGGTAAATATCTTTTAGGGGTCGAATGTACTGTAGATAAAGGCTTGAGATTACCTTGGGCTATAAGAAATCTTGTAGCTAAAACTGAATTGTCTCAGTTTCTATCATTGAAGAAATCTAATATTGAGGAAACGGAAGACTCTATTAAATTTATGTATAAAAAATATGGGCTCAAATTTTTTAAAAAGCATCAAGATTTATGATAATTTGTGTTTAATTTATTGAATTTTTACTATTATTTAAACATAATAATCTGATATACATATTGAAATAGAATGCTGTATTATTACAAAATAATACAGCATTTTAGTTTTTGAATGTTTTTATGTAAATTTATGCATTTGTATCTAATCCATAGTTCAAACAATGTTGAATATTTTCTTTAGGTAAATACATTGTTGCGGAATTTGTAGGGGCGTTATATCTTTTACCTCCTTCTGCCAGCCATTTTTCACAACGGTTATTTGTCTCTGGGTCTGTTGCTCTAAAACCTAATTTATAATAAAATCCAACAGGTGATGTTCTTCCGTCTATGCTGCAAGCCTCAAGCATTACTCTGCCTTGTGTGTCTATATCATTTACACTATGCAATACTACATCTTTAATTGCATTAGTTCCGGTATTTTTTCCTGTTGACCATAATTCATCAATATAATAGTGAGGTCTTAATTGTGGACCTTTTAAATACAAGTGCGGTGGCGTTATCAGTTCTCCGATTTTAACTTTTAAATCTCTAAAACGATTCCCAAATTCAGGTTTTATAGCATTTTTTGCAATTGTTAATATAAGATCTTTTTTTGTTTCCCTATTACAAAATCCCAGTCCCATATCTTTTGTATAGCCGTCAGGTATAGGATGAAGAAGGGTATCACAGTCGATTTCTTTATGATATTGTATGCGTGCTTGATTGTATGAATTCAAGAACGGATTTTGGGGAATTTTTATATTCATTCCTGAAGGTGTGGGATAAATTGCTTTTCCTTTTGTGACAGTAGTTTTCCCCAGTTGCAAACCATTTAATATAATTTCTTGCATTGCCTGTTTTAAATATGGTTGATTTATTCTAATTATCATAGATATAATCCTTCTTACACATTTTGAGGTAAATTATTTCAGGTAATTTGTATTTTTATCTTCCCCTATATTAATATAAAGTATTTACTTTTGAAAAAATTGTCTGTGTTATAAGTTTTATTAAATATATAAAAACTGTGTTTTTATTCATAATATAAATATAGTTTAGCACTAAAATTCTGTGGTAATCTTTAGTGGTATATAGGGGAAAATGTTTTTAAGGTATAATTTTTATATGAGAAGATATTTTTTGAAAGAAAACCTTAAGTATTATAATTCTCCGAATATATCTATAGTAGATGATACTTTGGAATTTATAACCAAACCAAATACTGATTTATGGCAAAATACTTATTATAATTTTAAGCATGACAATGCGCCTTTTGTTCAAATGAATATTTGTGAAAAATATTTTTCTTTTACTGTGAAAGTTAAGCAGGTATGCCCAACCTACAGACTGTGTTGAAAAATTTTTCAAATTTTTAAATTTAGGTGGAAATTTATTTTAATTTACTCTAAAATATAAAAATATTGTGTAAATATGAGCAAATTTTATTTTTAGGTGTGTTAAATATTACATAGGGAGTATTTTATAATACACATACAATATAATATTATTACTTCCAGTATGGCATAAATCTGTATAAATTTTAAAATTGCATATAAAACATTTGGGTATAAATAAAAAATAATAATATGGCTTGCTAAAAATCGCATAATACACCTTGAAATAGCGCTTTAGAAATGTTTTGTATAACTATTGATGTTTTATTTATAAGTTTTGTTAAAAAAAATTTTTAAAAGTGTATATTGTGGATTCTTATGTAAGAATATACAAAAAGGAGGTAAGTATGAAAAGAATATTTATTATAATACTGCTGATGTTTATTGCGGTTCCTGCTTTTGGAGCTGTCGATACTTGGTTTAATACAAATCCATATAAAAAGTATGATAAATCAATAGAGTTGCAAAAAGTATATAATGAGGTTTATGATAAAGATGGAATAAAAATAGAAAAGAATATGTTTAAGTTTAAATATTCTTACAAGGAAGGTAACCCATACGAATATGTAATTACAAATAATACAGGTAATGATTTAATGTTGAAAGGTGTAGATTCTGATTATCATGCCAATAAGAATATTACGCGCAAGAGTCATTGGACTCGTGTTAATGCAAGATATCTTAAGTACTGGCAATCATATATTCCTTTAGTCGGTGAGTATAACGGGGTTAAAGGTGATATAGAAAAGAATCCTTACTTATATGATTTTCCTAAAGATTATACTATAAAAAAAGGTGAATCATTGAGAATTCTAGCAATGGGATTGGATTTGGATAGAATACAATCAGTAACATTTATTTTTGATGGTGATTTAAAAATATCATTTTAATATTAAATATCAACAGTATATATAATAAAAGGACTTCAGGTTTTATTTGAAGTCCTTTTATTATATATATTTATTTATATTATTATGCTTCTATATCTAATTCCTGTATATTATGTGGATTATAATCTGTTTCCAGAGCTTTTTCATATTTTGAAAGTTTTGTATTTAATTCATTGATATTATCTGCATATCCTTCAGCTTTTTTTAGGAATTTTAATCCTTTAGGTTTTAAGATTCCTTGTGAAAATACTTTATTGTTTAGAGCATTTTTATTATCGTCAACAACTTCAGCTGCTAATGCTTGTCTATTCTTGCATTTTCTGATGAGTATATTTACCGGATTATTTTGTTGTCTGTTGACTGCCGCATCAAAATTTTCCCAAAATGTATCAGCTTTTTGGGGTGATAATTTTGATACTTGTTTTTTTATTACCCTATGAGCGTTTTCATCAATTTTAATTGCCATACCAAAGTTTGGTGAAGATGCAGAGTTAATGTTTAGATTCATATTTTTCCCTTTTTTATGTTAGTACTGTTTGTCAGCTTATTTAAAACATCTAAAAATAAAATTTGCTATTTGAATTTTTAAATTTTGACAGTAAGGTTATTTTATGGGTTAAAAATCTTCCCGTTTAAGTTACTTTACAATGTCTCTGGTTTAATTTATACATGATTATATGGAAATAGTTTTGAATAGCTGCAATACTTCATTTATGGCTTCTCCTGGTCCAAAGCTTTTGAAACAAGTAACTAATGAATTTAAAGGGGATAAAATTCGTGTGGCTAAGTTTTCGAGATTATTTGAAGATACATTTTTAAATAATACTGATAATAATACTGTAATTGATATTGACAAGAGTAGAAATCTTATTTTTTCGAATAAAATTTTCCCAGATATAAAATATTCTTATCATAATAACTCTACTACTAAAAAAAATTTAGCGGAATATTTGCTAAATGAATGCCCAAAAACTATCTCATGGGGTGAAAATTCTTTATTTCGCTTAATCATATCTAAAGAGTTTTTGAAGGGTAAAAGTTTTGAACAGATGGCAATAATTGCCCAAAAGGCAAATTTAACCAAGACTTTTAGGCATTTATTATCGATTGCAGAAAAAATTATTGAAGCTAATCCTAAATCTAAGTTACACAGATTGGAGTTTGATATTATGGAGATGAAGATTGCTGAAGAAAAGCTAAAAGAATTGAGTAGTAGAATTTTTAAACCCGAGGATTTTGAATTTTGATGGATTTATTATTCAGGTCTAAGGTTGTATTTTTCTCAGATGTATTAAATTTGTTTATGAGGTGATTCTTTATATGATATTAAATACCGGAGGTAGGACAGATATAGTTCAATACTATTCCGAATGGTTATTGAACAGGTTCAATGAGGGTGTTGTCTATTCCAGAAATCCATTTTATCCAAATAAAGTTACACGCTATTTTTTGACACCTGATAAAATTGATTGCGTTGTTTTTTGTTCTAAAAATTATGAACCAATATTAGAAAGGTTATCGGAAATTACAGAGAAATTCAATACTTATTTCTTCTATACCATTACTGCTTATGGCAAAGATGTTGAACCTAATGTTCCTGCTATTGATAAGAGTATTGAAACTCTTTTCAAGTTAGAGAAAATTGTGGGTAAGAATCGTATTGCATGGAGATATGATCCGGTTTTGTTAACTGAAAATTATACGATTAATTATCATCTTAACACTTTTGAAGATATGGCTCAAAAGCTTTCCGGTCATATTGATCGTTGTATTTTTAGTTTTGTGGAAATGTATAAAAAACTTTCACTAAATATGCCTGAAATTATTACTCTAAACGATGAACAAAAACTATTATTGGCAAAGGTGTTAGGCTCTATAGCACAAAAATATAAAATTAAGCTTCAGACTTGTGCAACAAACATAGATTATACAAATTTTGGAATTCAGACTTCAGGATGTATGACTTTAGATATTTTAGGTAAAGCTAACGGTGTGAAGTTTAAAGACTTAAAGCATAGGGGTATGAGGAAAAATTGTAATTGTATAGAGACTAAAGATATCGGAGCTTATGATACCTGTCCTAATGGTTGTAAATATTGTTATGCGAATTCTACTCCAAAAAGAGCGCTTGAAAATTATAAACTTCATGATAAGAATTCTTTGATATTATTAGGAAAAATAAATGATTCGGATATTATCCAACAAGGAAATCAAAAGAGTTTTCTTTTATTTGATCAAAATTTAAAACTTTTTTAGATACATTAAAATTGTACATTCGAAGAATTTGCATAAAATTTTTCTTTTTCTTTTTGAATTAAATAATTTATATTTTTAATTATTTTTGCCTGAGCTTTTAGTGCTCTGTCAGAAATTCTTGGACTGATTTTTGTTTGATAATTTTCCAAATCAGATGTTAACTCGTTTGCTTTTTGGTTAATAATGTAGTCTGTGTTTTTTAGTAATTGGTTATATGTTTTTTCTATTTCTTTACGAGATAAGTTCTCTTTTTCATAATTTTTATGTTTTTCAAGGAATTTTTCTGTTTCGGATGTTACATGTTGTTTCTTATCAGGATTTTCTAATAGATTGTTTATTTTATAATTTAGTTTTTCAATCCTTTCATAGATTTGGTATGGTGGTTGATTTTTATTTTTATAATCAGCTAATATTGAATCATAATCTTTCAATATCATACTGCATTCTTGAAAATCAGAAATCATAAATAATAAAACTGCTTCTTTATTTTGATTATTTAGTTGTTGTATTTTTTTAGAAAAATCGGGCATATTTTTTGATGCAATATTAGATAAATCCTTATCTAAGGTTATTTTTATTTCAGAGAATTTTTTATATAGCGGAGTTAGTTTTTCAAATTCTTCTCTATCTTTATATATTTTTGCTCGACTCTTTTCTATGGTATTTAATATTTGAGCAGTTGCATATATTGGATGAGTTCTAACAAAATTATTGGTTCTTTCAAATTCTTTTATATTATTTTGAAATTCTTCGTATGGGCTTAGTATATTTTGAATGTGTTTTAAATTCGGGTTGTCCAGCGCATTAAGCTTTTTGTGCATTAATTTTGTTTCGTAGCTGCTTATTATTTTTAATTTTTCTTGTGAATCATAGCCTATTTTTGCTAATTGTAAATATATGTTCTTATTTTTTGTAAAATATGGTCTAATTTCCGTGTCTAATTTCGTTGTAAGTGTTGAGAGCTGGCATTCTACAATAGAATCCATATTAAAAGAGTCTTTAGCAGTAAAGAATAATTTTTTAGAATGTTTTATATTTTTATTTTGTTGATATTTTGTATCTACAGTAGCGATATTATAATTAATAGGCGTTATAAACATATAAATATCTCCTTATATATTTATTTTATAACATATAAAATCGGTAAATAAAATTTTTTGATTCATGAGAAATAATATTTGTAGTATAAATAGTTATAACTTATGGTATCAATTTTTCTAATAAAATATCACAGCTGTAAAATATTGTAAAAATTCTTTTGCTACTTGTAATTATATTTTCAAATGTTAGAATATACCATGTAATCCCGGATCGTCTAGTGGCAGGACTGAAGATTCTGGCTCTTCCAACGGTGGTTCGAATCCATCTCCGGGAGATTAAAAAAAACGACTTGTGTAAGGTCGTTTTTTTATTTGTAAGTATTGTTGTGCTGTTTTATTTTGTTAACGTAGAGATTTAACCATTCTATATACAGCTTTTAAATCCTCTTGCTGTAAATGGTCAATATTAGCTTTAATATAATTACTCATAGTATCAGGTGTCATTTCAATGTGTTGAAGATTAAATAAATCTTTTAAATCAATATTCAAAGCATTTGCAATATCTAGCGCTCTTGACGGAAAAGTATCACCGCATTCAACATGGTTCAAATTACTCTGCATTTGCAAGTTCTGCAAACTGCTGTTGCGAAATCTCTTGAGCCTTCTGTAGTTCTTTTGTATCGTTCATAATCTTACCTTTATTAATAACTTTTTGGGCACACCATTAGAGCGATATTATTTGGAATATTATTGACTATATGACAAATAATATAGTAAATTACAATATAGATTGGTAAAATAATAATTTTTAGAAAATTATTATGTAAAGATGAGAATATATAATGAAAAATATTGAAACATTTGAAGAAATGGAAAGTAGTATAATTGATATTCTAGATGATTGTCTTGAAACAATTAGAACTCATCTCCCTTTTAATTTACAAATTGATACACAAGAAGAAAATCAATTCTTTTGCGAAGTAATGTTTTGTGTCTTGATTATGGGAATGTTAAGCTATTTTATGAATTCTAAAAAGAGCTTTCATATAAACAAAAATATTCTAATAGAAATTATATATCCTTATATTTATAAGCTGCTTAAAGCAGAAAAACCTAACAATAATAAATTTTTAGATGGATGTGTCGGACATAGAATTTATATATACGCGGAACAAGTAAAATGTTTGACTGCTGAACTTAGACAAATTAAGTATGTAGATGTATCAACTTTTTCTTCTGATATTATTTTGTCAACAATACAAATTATCCTTCCGCAATATCAGGCTGCAGACCAGAAATACAAATCTAACACTATTCCCTTATGTGCATTACCAAAATTGTTACATCTAAATATTTGTTGACAGAGATAGAGGATTATGTTTCCGATATATATAAAGCTATAACATCTTTTGAAAATATATTAGAGAAATGTAAAAGAATTATGAAGTATAGAAATTCGAATCTTAATCCATTTAGCGCTTATGGAAGGATAGGAAGGTTAGGATTTTTTATAAATTCAATTCTTATAAATATTATGGCTTTTATAATAGTTTGTATTTTTATGTCTAATGGAAATGAGAATTTAGGCGTATTTTTATATTGGCTTATTTTTGTTATTTAAAAAAGGAAATTTAAAATAAAGGAGTTCCATTCAAATTGTGTAAAAACTATCTTTAAAAACAGAAATGTTGTATTAAATTTATAAAGGAGTAAATTGCGTAAGATATTGTTGAAGAACCGTTGAATGAAATAGGGAAAATGGTTTGTGATTTGTGTGATAATATTGAAGCTAGATATAACACAAAAAGTTTTACTTATGGCATACCGACGGATTTTTATGCATATGATAATTTCTTAGGGGGATACATAAATCTGAATTGACTATAGTTGCGGGGCGTCATTCAATGGGGAAAACTTGAAATTTTTAGAAAATATTTCCTAAAATTTTTCCGCGAATATAGAGAATATTTTTGTAATATCCACATGGCTATTTTTTTGTTTTTATGATTGCTATTTGTTGCTATTTTGATATAATAATTACTAATAGGTGGTATTTATGAAAAAGTTCTTTGTTATTTTAATGATTTTAGTGTTTTCGCCAAGTATGGCTGTTGCATCTTATATTGATAGACAGTTAAAAGAAGTAGTGAAAAATACCAGATATAATTCTGTTCAGAAATATAATAGAAGTTATCACCCATATAAAGAACCTGAATATAAAGTTGTTGAAAATTTGAAAGACCCAAAGCTTATCTCTCTTTCTTCGTTTAAACCTGTGGATGAACAATTATATAAGTCCAAATTAGCAAAAGATGAACAAGTTTATAAAAATAAAATTCAACCGATTTTAGCTAAAAATATGAATTCAATTAATGTTGAACCTGCTGCTGTTGATTTTTATAAAGTTTACAGAATATCTGAGCGTATCATAAGAGCTAATAATCTGGATTATGTAAATTGGCGTGTGGCAATTCGAAAATCAGAAGATGTTAATGCTTCCAGTTTTGATGGAAATTATATTCGGATAAATACGGCCTTGTATGATTCATTATGCAATAGTGATGATGCTTTGGCGTTTGTTATTGCGCATGAGATGGCTCATCAAATTATGGGGCATAATCAGAGGTTTGCCGAATTAGACAGAAGGATTGAAAAATTTGAGCGTTATATTAATAAACGAACTAATATTATTAATAGAAAGCTTGCTTATGAGGAGATAAAACGGATGGAATTTTCTTCTGATACAGAAGCTTTAATCCTTTTAACAAAAGCTGGTTTTTCTCCCGAAAGGGCTATGGAAGCTTTATACGCATTGGATACTCTTCCTAATGTTCGTCAATTTTATATGACACATCCGTTAGCCAAAGAAAGAATTAAAAATGCTCAAGAAAATATTGCTATTGCTGATCCTAATTGGGAAAATATCGGTAGAGCAAATATATACAATAGTGAGGTTATTCCTTGTAAAAAATCTTCAGACAGAGTTTCTATAATTCTTAGTAAGACAAGTCAGACTAATAAGAAATTTTATGAACCTGAAAATATTGAACAACGACTTACTCGAATTGCTTATGTAAATTATATTCACGGTAACATGAAAGATGCTGCGAAGTATTTTGAAAAACTTGCAGATATAAAAAATGATTATGTATCATATTTATATTTATCGTATGCAAATGAATATTTATTTTTCGAAATGCAAGCGGAGAGGTATCTTAAAGATGCAAAAAATGCTATTTTAAAAGCTAGTGAGTTGAACCCTGATGATAATGATGTAAAAGCACAATTAATGAATTTACAAAATTTGTAAGATTTATAGCATCAAGTTTAGGAGAATCTATGACTGATTTTATTATTGTTTTATGTACTGTTAATACAATAAATAATGCAAAAAATATTGCACATACTCTTGTTGAAAATAAATTGGCTGCATGTATTAATATTGTTCCACGTATAACATCTGTTTATCAGTGGCAAGGCAAAGTTGTTGAAGATGATGAATGCCTTTTGATTATTAAAACAAAATCTGTTCTATATGATAAATTAGAGGCCAAAATTAATAGTATTCATCCTTATGAAGTGGCGGAGATAATTAGTTGCAGTATTGATGATGGTTCTGCTGAATATTTGAAATGGTTGGGCAGTAATATTCTTTAGCCTTTATTTTTTGTAAAAATGTTCTTTGAAATTAGTATCCGATTCTAGGTATTCTAATATTATTAGTTGATGTAATTGTGCAGTCTTTTGTTTATATTTTTTATAATAGATTAAGGAATTGGAGAAGCTATGTATAAGAAAATATTGGGAATATCTTTTATATTATTATTTGGCTCGGTAGGATTTTGTTCAGAGTTATCTGATGCTAGTACACAATTGATAAAAGGTTTTCAGAATTTAGAATCCATTCAACAGCTAAATGTGATTAATAGATTATCGGCAATAGCAGATAATGATGGAGTCGTTTTTTCACGAAATTGGCCCGGTGAATATTTTTCTAAGAAAGATGAATTATCATATATTTATCTTGTGAAAAATGAAAAAAATGTTACAGATTTAATTAAGTTTGATTATCCTTTCGGTAAAGATAATTGTAGAACAAAAGATAATCCGGAATTTTGTATACCTAAAATTGAACCTAGTATGGAAAGTTATATTTATAATGAAAGATTGTTGGTCGAGAATACTCCGGATTTTGTATCCAAGCCTAAACAAAAGGAAGTTTTTGAAGTTTTATTAAAGGATAACAAATATTTCGACACAATGAAAGTAAAATCTATTGTTGAGAATAATGAACCTGAAATCTATAGAGAATGTGATTTTGAATATGGATTTTTAAAGAGTTGTAGAACTTATGATAAGGCTACAGACGAGATACTTTTCTCAGAAGAAATTGTTATGAAAGAGCAATTAAATGAATTAGATAAAAATCCATTGGAAAAAGCATTAAAATATATTAAGTATGATGCAGACGGAAATAAGATTGAAGAATATGTGTTTTCTAATGCTAAGCACACGTTTTTTGATAATAAAGGTAACATAATTGCTTGTGAACAATTTAACGATTCAAAGTTTATGTATAGAAATAATAAATATCCTGATTTATATATCGATGTCGAATTTAAGAAAGATAATTTAGGACGTGTTGTTGAAGAATCTCACTATGATTCTAATCATAAATTAATGCGTAAGTATAGTGCTGATTATCAGGGTATGAATATAGCTAATATTCATGTTGAAGATTTATTAAATTTTGCAGCTTGGGATATCAAGCCAATTAATGTCGTAAATCCATTAAAAGAACAATTGTTTGCTATTCGCTATTAAGTTGTGGTATAAATTAATTAGGCTTTATTATCTGATGTATAAATTACACTAATAAAGGTTTTAATTATGGCTATATCATCTATAGATATGAATATTACACCCAAGCATACTATGACGGGGTTTATGGCTAATCGTAAGGACATTACTTATGGTTATATAAACCTTGAGCGTAAGCAAAATGCTCCGATTTTAACGTCAAAAGATAAAATGGCAGCTGCTTTAGGAGCAATGTCTGGTGTTGCAATTTCTATGATACCTCTTATGAAGTCTCAGCGGATTAAAAATCCTTTGAATTTAAAATATTCTGTTCCTGAAATGTTGTTAATGGCAGCTGCAGGAAATGTTGGTGGGGTGTTATTTAGTTCTATAGTTGACAGAGGATCTAATAGAATAAAAAAATGGAAGGAAGCTGCATTTCAGATGATGTTGACATCAGCACCTATGCTTTTGGTAGATGGTGCAGTAAAATTTTGTGAGAAAAGTAAAAAGTTCAATAATAATTTTGTAAAAATATTGGCTTCCGGTATTGGTGTTGCTATTGGTTCAAGTTCTGCACTTGCCTTATCTAATAAACTTAGAAATGATAAAGATGCGAAAAAACCTAAAAGGGAATTAAAACCTATTGATATGATTGCAAATGTGGATGATCTTGCAGCGATTTTAGTGCTTGCAAAGATTCCGTTTGCTGATAAAATTCATATTGAACGAGTATTGCCTCTGGTGTATTCTTTCTGTGGATATAGAGCTGGAACTGCGGATAAGCGCTCATCCTAGTTGTTGAACCAATCGGTGCATATATTTATAAATTTTTCAGGATAATCTATGTATAAGTCCTCTGCGTGTCGAGCTTTTTGAAATAGTATATAATTCTTTGTGCAATTTGCATCTTGGTAGAGCTTTTCAGTGTGCCATGCGGCTACTGTCGGGTCTTTTTCTCCTGCAATGAATAATGTGGGTTGTTTAATTTTTGTAATTATTTCAACCGGTTTTATTTTTTTTAAAAATGGATTTCCTGGACGTATAGATATCCATCTGGAGGGTTCGAATTTTTGAAATAATGTTGGTATCCAGGCATCTGGAGAGTACATTTTATTTTCAATTTTAGTGAAATCAGTTGGAGGGGAGACTGCAATAATCTTGGCAATGTCGTTATTACGTGCGCCATATATAAGTACAAGTGCTGCACCAAGTGAAAAACCCAAAAGATAGACATTTTGATACGAATATGATTTTGCATATTTTATAACTGATTTCAAATCATATTCTTCTTTTGCTGTAAATGTATAAAATCCACTACTTTTACCATGTCCTCTAAAATCCATTGTTATAATATCATAATTTACGGCCAGTTCATTTGATATTTTTTGAAAGGGCTTAGAATCTTTTGTCATAAACCAGCCAGGACAGATTATAACTACGGAATTTTGTTGGTTTGTATAATGGTTTATTGCAATTTGTATTTTATCTTCGGTTTGAAGAAAAATTTGTTTCATTTTATTTTTCCGTTTGCGGTTGGGTTAGGGCTGAAAATTGCTGAATAAGTTCGTCCAAGTTTGCGATTGTACAAGTTTTGCCGTTACTTAACATCTTTATCATTTTTTCTTCTTCCGTAGATAATTTTTGAGGTTCATTTTGAGAGTATTTATCCACAGGCGATTTTAGTAAATTATTTACTTCGATGATATTATTTTTTCTGTTTGCAATAACTCCATCAACAAGGATATTAAGTTCATCTTTAGAAAAATTACATTGAATGTGTGGTTCGAATTGTGCAATTTTTTCATCAGGAATCTTAACATCAAATACCTCTCTGATATCTTTTCCTATTCCATCAATTCTCCCTGTTAAAAAGTAAGAGCATTTATTATCAACCCATCCGTTTACATCAAATTTTAAATTTATTTTAAGTCCAAAAATATCAATATAGTCATTTATATGAATTGGTTCACAGTTTCTGAAATTATTAATATATCTTTCTGTTAGAAGATTGTATTTTGTTTCAAAACTGTTAAGTTGTTGTTCTTCAATAACTTTTACTTGTTTTTTTTGTTCTTTAATATTTCTTGGTTGTATTGCCCAAGTAATAGTAGGAGTTCCAAGAATAATTGCTGTTATTAGAATGAATGTTGTTAATTTTTTCATAATTCCCCCTGCTTCTATTCTTATTGAATTTTTAGTTAGTATAACATGAGATTTTGCATCATGTTATTCAAGTCACCTGTGTTGAGAATCCTGCAAGCTTGCTGATTAAGAACTACATCCAACAGTCTCATGTCAGAAGAAGAAAAACCGTCAAATGTTATGTTATTTGGATCTTTCAGCATGTTGTTTCTTGCTCCTCTGTTTCTTTCTTCTTCTTGTAGTATTGAATCACCAACATATGCCAGTTGTTCTTTTGTAAAATCGCATCTAATTTTTGGAGCAAAAGATAGTATTGTTGCATCTGAGGCGTCTACTCCGTATAAATTTTTGAAAGAAGAGCTTGTTCCATTTGTTTTTGCAGTGAAGTTAAGTCTGCATTTATTGTTGACCCAGCCTTCTATTTTTACTTCGTATATAAAATTCATACCCAGATAATCAGATTTCATATTTTCAGTGTAGGGTTTACAGGTTTTTATGCTGGAAGAAAGCCTGTTTACAACAACGGGTTTAGATACGGATGCAGATGTCTTTTTGCGGTATGATTTCTGCGGATATGTTTTTTGTTGCGGTTTAATTTGTTGTGTTTCCTGTTGAGTATTTATTTTTCTCTGGGTAGTAACAACTTGTGCAAAAACATTGCCACTTATAAATATAATTGCCAATATTATAATTGGAAAGATAATATTTTTCTTTTTCATAATTTTACTTCCTCTTTTATATTATATATCTTTATTTAGATTTTCCTATAAACTATTTGAATGGTATTTTTTTTTAATTTATTGTATAATTCAGTAAAAGGGGAGTTTGATGAATAAAACTGCAAATGATTTGTTAATGCTGGGTATAACCTTTTTAATAATGGGATTACTCCTTATGTCTTATTCACTATCTACATATAAAGAAGTAAAAGTGCTTGGTGAAAAAATTGATTTTGAAGAGTTAGATAATAATGTGCAAATGTCTATGTCTGATAAATATTTTAAATATTTGTCAAATTCTGATTTTTTGAATCAAAAACTGAATAAAAATAAAAATCTATGGATAAAAAATGCATCTTGTGTTTATCTTGATTATGCACAACATAATGCTATTTCTTTATATCGATTGACGTATAGCGGACTTCAGACGGAGGAGTCAAGAAAGAGTGTAGCTGCAGGAAATGTAAGAGCATTATATAATATGCTTGATAATTACAAAACTTGTCAACAAGCTTCTTCTTATAAAACAGAATTAAAAAATATTTTAGATGATATTCAAAAATCTGATATTTTATATTCGCATAGGGAAGATAGGATGGAGTCCTTTTTAAACGGATATGATCCTCATTCAGCTAAGGATCAATCTGCGGAAGCTGCAATTGCACAAGATTTATATCCACAGGAAAAAACTGAAAATACTAATCCTTCTGAAGGTGTTTCCTCAAATTATAACAATGATGAGCAAGCTTCTGACATAATGATTGAAACTGACTCTAATTATTTGCGTCAAGAATAATATTATTATTGTAAATAATACACTAAAAGAGCTTAAATGTATAAAAAAAACCACTCACAAGTGAGTGGGTCGTTTTCTGCATCCTAATGGTCTCTTTTAGTGTTTATTATTTAGGAGTTTATATGTTTTTGGGGTTAATGAACTATTTATATTTAGTGTTTCGACTACACTTAAATCTTATGTAATTATTATTGCACAATAAAATTTATATGTCAATACGATGTCTTTATAAAATTTTCCCAATGGTGAAATCTCACTAATAGTGTAGATTTTACACTTTACAAAACTTAATATTTTATTTTGCTTGCTATATTACTTATTATTTTTTAAGATGAATTTGTGTTAAGATTTGTAAAACGTAAAATTCATAAAATAGCAATTATTACGTATGTATATTCTTTATATATATAAGAGCAGAGTATAAAGGATAACTGTAATGGCTTCAGAAAACAGGGCAATAAATGCTATAAATAATGTAGCTGCAACAAATGATAACGTTTATGTTTCAACTGATTTGGGCATTAAACCTACAAATGAAGAAACACGGAATGTTATTAGTTCTACCTTTGGAATAATTAAAAATAATTTAGAGGCATTGTGGTATTCTGTCGGACTTGATCCAAATGTCAATAATGCTTATGAAACTACAATGACTGATCCTAATCAATGTTTTGAAATTCAGGGCAAAAAATTTTATCAGCATCCGGGAGTTGGAAATTTGCATCCTTATAATGAAATGGGAAATCCATCCGGCGGGTGTTTTACAATGCATACGTTAGCTTAAGGAGATTGATAAATGCAGCAAATCGGTGGAATACAACTTAGTCCAAAACCAGGAACAGATTTTAATACTCAATATTCTGTTTCAGATACCGGTTTGACTAATAACACAACATTAGCTAAGTCAACTCCGTTGTATAATTTATTGCAAGTAATGTTTCAAGGTAAACAAACTGATAAGTTAGGTGAATTTGCTAATAGTGATGTTTTTCAGCAAAATGGTTTAAGACCTAATATTGATAAAGGCAATCATAAGTTATTTACACAAGCTTGATTAGTAATTTAACAAAAAAGCGAAACAGAAAATTTTGTTTCGCTTTTTGTTTGTATGTTTATATTTTTAAACAGTTGTTGCTGTTTTTGATTTTTCAATACAAGAAATTAAAGTGCTAGCTACAGTTTCTTGTTCTTCTTTTGTTAGTTCAGGGAACATTGGCAGTGAGATAACAACTTCTGTATTTTTTTCAGTAATAGGTAATGAACCTTTTCCCATGCCAACGTAAGAATTAACTTTTTGTAAATGTAGAGGAATCGGATAATATAGCATAGCTCCAATTCCATTTTCTCCAAGCATTTTGTGAACTTCATCTCTATTAGGAATTTTAACTGTATATTGGTGATAAACACAATATGTATTGTCTAATTCTTTTGGAGTGACAATATCAGGGCATCCTGCAAATAATTTATTATAATATGCAGCATGTTCTCTTCTTTTTGTATTCCATTCATCAATATGTTTAGCTTTTACTCTTAATATAGCTGCTTGGATTTCATCAAGACGGCTATTTACACCTAATTCATCATTGTGGTAACGAACCATTGAACCATGATTTCTAAGTGCAATTAATCTATCTCTCAATTTTTCATCATTTACTGTACAAAGTCCGCCATCACCCATTGTTCCAAGATTTTTTGTAGGATAGAAACTATAACAACCTATATCTCCAAATGTACCTACTTTTTGACCTTTGAAAGAAGAACCGATTGCTTGACAACAGTCTTCAATAACTTTTAAGTTATGTTTCTTTGCAATTGACATAATTGCATCCATATCACAAGGTTGTCCATATAGATGAACAGGGATAATAGCTTTTGTTTTAGATGTAATTGCTGCTTCTATTTTAGAAGGATCAATATTATAGGTATCAGCATCAATATCAACGAATACTGGTTTTGCGCCAACAATACCTATAGCTTCTGCTGTAGCAACAAAGGTGAATGCCGTTGTAATAACCTCATCTCCTGCTCCTATATCTAAAGCTCTTAATGCAATATGAAGAGCATCTGTTCCTGAATTCAGAGCAACTGTGTATTTACAACCAATATAAGAAGCTAATTCGCTTTCTAAAGCCTTAACATTAGGTCCTAAAATGTAGCATCCGGATCTCATAACTTCACATACAGCTTTTTCAGCCTCTTCGCCAATTTGTGCGTATTGACGTTTTGAATCAAAAATAGGAATCATTTTTATTCTCCTTTTACTTTCCTGACATTCAACCATGTATTTATTATATCATAGTATAAGGCATCTTAATATAAACTTTATATTAAGAACATTAAGTCAAATATTCGAGTATTGTTTAAACTAGGGATAAGTTTCTGCTTTTATTGGTGATTTTTTTCAGTTTTTCTACTCTATTTAAAACAATATTTGCATTTTCGGCATCGGGTCTGGAGCTAAGGTATTTTCTGTAATATCTTTTTGCATCGGTATGTTTTCCCAGTTTATCAAGGCACAACCCAATTTGAGAGTATGCTTGTGTGTAGTTTGGGTTTATTTTTAAAATTTCGTTGTATAGTCCAAGTGCTTGTCTGTATAATTCCATTTTTATTAAGAGTGTGGATTTTCGGATGTAAGCATTTAAATATGTAGGACTGTTTTCAATCAACTTTTGATAAATCATTAGTGCCATATCTGCTTCTTCACATTGTTCATGGGCAAGTCCTAGGTTATAAATTGCTTCAGGATTTTCAGGTTCAATCTGAATGGCCTGGATAAAGCATTTTATAGCACAACAGGGAGTTTCTTCCTGAAGATGGCATTGACCTAATTCAAAAAATGTTTCAAATCTGTTTGAATCCAGAAGTGCAGCTTTTTCCAAAGCTGCTATCGCCTTTTTAGTTTTGCCAAGATTTTTATAGCAAATGCCAAGCCCTAAGTACGTTTCAGGGTCGTTTCTATCAATTAGTACAGAATTAAGATATACGGATGCAGCCTCTTTAAAAGATTTTTTTAACCTTAAAATGTCGGCTTTGTTCAATAACTCTTTTTGTTGTTTTCTCCTAATAATAGGGGTGCTCATATACTGAGACTTTTTGTTTTCTGTGCTCAACTCTTTTTCCTCGTATATGTTAATATTAGAATTTTTTTTATATTTGATGAACAATCGTTAGATTTAAAGATTAATCAATCATTGGATTTATTATCATTCTTGTGTTATAAAATAATTATGAGAAAGCTTTTAATTTTTTTAGGGATTATGTATATAGCAATTTCACCTGTATTTGCGGTTGAAAATTCAGAGGAGGTCCAGCTAAATGGTGTTGAACAGCCTCAGATTGAATTACCTAAAGTTGATTATAAAGGTAAGGATTCTCTTGTAATAAGTGATAAGGAAATCATGGATGAAATTGTAAAACTTCAGCGGGAAAAAGATTTGGAGGATATCGATAATCTTTGGAAAGGAACTGTTGAAAATAATCAAGTTATTGGTTTTGCGATGAAAAAACTTGCTACACCGGAGAGTCAAAGGCGTATACATTCTTCTTTGATGTCAAAAACCTTATCAGCTATTATTTCAGGTGCATCTTTAGCTCCTGCTCTCATTGGTGCTGACTATATGGTACAATCTGGCTCTTATGCGGCCGGAAGAATTGCGCAGAATTTTTTAAATAGAAAAAATGTTCCTCAAGAAATTCCGTTAACTGATACTGAATTGATTGAGTTGGCCGGTTTGGTTGAAAGTTTGCAGGATAAAATTATTAATGCCTATTATAATTATAAAGGTGCGCTTTCTCAATTAAAAGAAGTTCGCTCCAGAGAACTTTTATACAGTAAAAATTATGCAAAGGCTATGGATGAGGAAGATTTTCTCGAAATCTCAATTTCATCTGCACTTTATCAGGATATGCAGGTTGAGGAAGTAAAATATTTACAAATGGCTAAGAAATATCATCATGAATTACAGCGTTTAGCCGGTAAAAAAGTTGTGGATTCGTTGAATTTATACCAATATAATTATGATTCAGCTCTAATAGGGGGTAGTAATAATGTTCAAAAATAAATTATTACTGATTACTTTATTGTTTTTTGTTTCGCAGCTTTCAGTATTTTCTGAAAATTTATCTGATTTGGAATATCCAAAACCTCCGGCATACAGGGTTGGAATTTCTGAAATTCCTGAAAATCAATATATTCAAGCAAAGCAACAAAAACCGAAAGTTGAGAAAACTTATGCACAGATTGATGATTCAAGAGAATCCAGTATAATGGATGTAACTTATGCTGATTTGAGTATAAAAAGGTTATCAAAAGAAATTTCTCAGGAATTAGAATTTGAGCAGCAAGATATGGTTGCAGATTTGTCATTATTGTGGCAAGGGGCAGCAGTGAGGAGTGATACTATAAATTTTGCATTATACAAACTGGCAAATCCTGATGCTGATAAACCGGATAGTAAATCAATAAAAAATGTATTAAAAACTATTGCAAGTATGTCAACTTTAGTTGGCGCAAGTATGGGTAGTCCAATAATTGCAGGTTCTTCTTTAATTGGGGGTAATATTTTGGGTATTATGTCTCAAGATACAAAAGAACTTAACTATAAATATACAAGAGTTACAGATGCTGATATGATTATTTTAATTAGAAAAATAGAAGATCTTCAGCAAAATGCTGTAAATTTGTATTATGATTATATGAGTGCTAAAAAACAGCTTGAGCTGACAACGAAATTGGTTGAAGAAAGACAGAGAAAGTTTGAACTTGCACAGCAAAATAATGCTCCACGAGAGTTAGTTGTCATTACCGATGCATATTATAGAACTGCCATTGATAAACAACGTAATGCCAAATCCGAATTTTTTGCAAAAAGAGCTGCTTTAGAACAATTTGTTGGAAATGAAGCATTTGTTCAATTCGAAGCTGATTTAACAGCAAGAGAAAATGGCGAAAAACCTGCTGTTCGTCAGACTGCAGAATCTGCAGTTAGCGAACCTGCTTATTCTGATACGGTAAAAAATGTTGAAACTTATACTGATAATTTGAAAAAAAATGAATCTTCTGAAAATAAGCGTGTCGACATGCAAACTGAAGAAAATTCGGATGCTAATTTGGATAAAGTTCCGGAGTTGAAACCATTGGATGAGCAATATGATAAAAAATCAAATGTTGTTGAAGAATCTCCATCTAATGAGGAAAAAACGGCAGACTCCGTTCAAGAATCTAAAAAGCAAATTCAGAAGAAAAGTTTGAAAGAAAAGTTTTTTTCTGTAAAGAGTAAAAAGCAAAATAAAGAGAGCAAAGAAACTTCAGAAAATAGACAAGAATCAATTTCCGATTCGGATGTTTCTTTAATGCCTGATGTTGATGTTAATACAAACACTAAAGGCAAAGAAGATGATAAAAAATCAGAAAAAGTTGTTTCTAAAAAGAAATCAAAGGCGGATAAGTATTCAACAAAGGGCTTAATTTTTCTTCATAATAAAACTCAAGAAAATTCATCTAAAGATTCGTCTTTACAGCCACTTGAACCTATTATTCCGCAATCCGCATCTTCAGATGCTGAAAATGAATTAAAAAAGCTTCCGCCTCTTGATGAAATAAAAGCTCCGGAACTTGATGGACATGGTTATTCAATTCATTCTGATGAGGATCTTGTATATTAATGTTTGAATTTATTCCATATAGTGATAATTCTGGTCAAAAAAATATGGATATAGATAATGATTTGTTAAATCGAGCGATAAATCAAAAGCTTCAGTATCCTATATTTCGTCTTTATGGTTGGAATCCTCCGTGTGTATCTTTAGGTAGAAATCAGGATGATAGTTTTATTGATAGAGATTTTTTAAGGCAAAATAATATTGATATTGTTAGAAGATTGACGGGTGGACGTGCATTATTGCATGATAATGAGATTACTTATAGCTATGTATGTCCTGTTTCATATTTGAAAAATGGTGAGCATGTTATTTCTTCATACAAAGAAATTTCTCAAATATTGATTGATAAATTTAAACTTTTGGATATAGAATTGGAATTTGGATATAATAAACCTGTTAAAACAGGTTTTGATTATTGTATGTTGGTTTCTACAGGTGCAGATTTGTGTTATCAAGGGAAAAAATTAATAGGTTCTGCTCAATATAGAAAAAGTGGATATATATTACAGCACGGTTCTATTTTATATGATTATAATACAACTTTATTGGAAAAAATTTTTGGTGATTCGGGTGTTGATAATGAAATTATCTCAATACGGAGGATTAATCCGGTATTGACAAAAACTAAAATAATTGCCATACTTAGTTATGGTGAGTTATAAAGGAATTTATATGAGAAAGAAAAGAGTTGCTGTAACATTAATGCAGACTATGTTAATTGTAGGTATTGTCTTTTTGGTGTTATTTATGATATTGGCCGTTCCTATGTATAATTCATATAAACAAAAGAAGGCTGTAATAACATATAGAACTTTATATTCAACTCTTCAACAGGCAAATAGAATGTATTCGTTGGTGAATTCAATGAATATGAATGATTATGATACTACTCTTCCGGTAGAAAAGTTTGCCGAAACTTATTTTACTCCATATTTGTCTATTAATAATTACTGCAAGGAGTCTCAGGAACAATGTTGGAAAACTCCACAGTATAAAGATTTAAAGAATACAAGAATGTATGATAAATCAAAATATAGTATTATATTGGCAGATAAAACTGTTCTTGGTTTTTTTAAAAATAAAAACGGTTTGATATCCTTGATTGTGGATATAGATGGTCCGGTAGGAGTTAATAGACTGGGCAGAGATGTATTTGTGTTTTATTTTTATAATAATCGTCAAAGACCTAAATTATGTCCTGAAAAAGTATATAATGAACATTATATTGCTGATGGAATGCATCTTGGCGGTTATGATAAATGTGGTATTCCGCATGATATATATACACTTACTGATTTTTATCAGAATAAGTTTGAAGATGGATGTTCTAAAAAGTCGAAATCTACTGATGATGGTGTGGGGCTTGGTGCAGCATGCGGAGCTTTGATTAGTAAGAGCGGATGGGTAATAGACAAAAGTTATCCTTGGTAGTATAATTATTCTATCAATTAAAGGGATATAATGTTGAAAAAAAGTTTAAAAGCAATGATTATGGCAGCAGGAATGGGGTCTCGATTAGAACCTGTTACTCTGTTGATGCCAAAGCCATTAATTCCTGTTTTAAATAGACCGTTGATGGATATAATATTATCTCAATTGTCATCAATTGGTGTACGTGAAGTTATTTCAAATACGTATTATTTATCCAATCAGATAATAGATAGGTACGAAAGGAATAATCTTAATATTAAGTTTAATTATATCAGGGAAAATGAATTATCTGGAACAGCGGGCGGGCTGAAAAAGTGTCAATTTTTCTTTGATAAAGATGAAGATTTTATTGTTATGTCCGGAGATGTTTTGACTACTGCGGATATTGAAGCTGGTATAAAACGACATAAGGATTCTGGAGCAATAGCAACAATTGGAATTAAAGAGGTTGAGCATGAAAAAGTATCCAGTCTGGGAGTTGTTGTTACAGATGATAATGGTTATATAACGGAGTTTCAGGAAAAACCTTCGCTAGAGGAGGCTAAGAGTAATCTTATTAATACCGGTATTTATATTTTTAATTATAAAATCTTTGATTATATTCCTGAGAATACGTTTTATGATTTTGCTAAGAATGTTTTTCCAAAATTACTTGCCGAAAAACAAATAAATACATTTGAAATTAACGGATACTGGAATGACATAGGAACTATTTCTCAATATAAGCAATCTGTTTTGGATGTATTCAGCGGAATTTGTAAAATTGAACATTCTGAAATTAAGGAAACTAATTTGGGTTCTTATGTTTGTGGAAATACAAAAATTCCACAAACTGTAAGGTTTATAGGTAATTCTGTTATAGGTAATAATTGTAAACTAGGAGAATATATAAAACTTGAGAATTGCATTATTTTTGATAATGCGCAAGTTATGACCGGCTCTGAATTATCAGACTGTATTATTATTCCAAATAATGATTATTCTATAAATAAGAAAAATTTAATGAAACATTGTAGTAAAGATATTATAACCATTTAAAAGTGGACTTGATTTTTTGCTTTGTTGATGATAAATTTAGATAAGAAAACGGCCATGTATATGGCGGATAATATTTAAACTGTTTATATCGCGTCGCGGGCCTGTGGCGCAGCGGTAGCGCAGAGGACTCATAATCCTTTGGTCGTGGGTTCGAATCCCTCCGGGCCCAAATAAAAAAAGACCATTTATATGGTCTTTTTTTATTTATACTGATGAAAAATTTTAGAAATAATTTTCCATTCCCCGCCAATTTTTAAAAGCTGAAATAGGTCGGTATAAGTATTTGTTTTCCCTTCCAGGCAGCAGTGGACACAGGCAACTGTTTCTTCTAATGATATAACATCTGTTCTTATTTTTAATTCAGGCTGTGCGCCGACTTTATCAATAAAATTAAAAAGATTTTCGATAGAGCCTTCCATTAATGTTTCACCGGCAAATCCATGCATAATTGCATTTTTATGACACACCGGTCTTAATATTTCAGATTTCCCCTGAACCTGTGCTTCGTAGTATTTGTCCATAACTTTTAAAACGTTTTCATATTCTTCTCTTAAAGATTTTGTCATAAAATTCTCCTTTCTTCTTATTTTGTATTATTATGTATCTATATCTTTTCGTCAAGAATGCACTTTTTTGTTATATACTATACAAAAAGATAGTAAGGAGAACTAAATGGATATAGAAAAAGCAAAAACATTCCAATGCCCTATGGAACTTGCAATGAGCGTAATAGGCGGCAAATATAAGGCTGTTATTATATGGCATTTAATAGAAAATACTTTAAGATATAGTGAAATTCAAAAATTTATACCAAAAGCGACTCCTAAAATGCTAAGTCAGCAATTAAAAGAATTAGAGGCTGACGGTATAATTAACAAAAAAATGTATCCTGTTATTCCGCCTAAAACAGAGTATTCTTTAACAGAACTCGGAAAAACTCTTGTTCCCATTATTCAAGATTTAGAAACTTGGGGAGATAAATATTTTGAAATATTAGGATTGCCGAATCCTTGTAATAAGAATGGATAATTATTCTTATTACGAGTTGAAAACCAAATATACAGGAAATTTTTATAATATACATATAACTAGTTTTTTATGTTTATAAAAATTTTGCAGTTTTTGAAATTTTACATTTTTTCAATTCGTCTAAAGTTCCAGCAAAAATAATTTTCCCTCCGGCTTCTCCGCCCTCAGGTCCCATATCTATAATATAATCTGCATTTTTTATAACATCTAAATCGTGTTCGATTACAATTACTGTTGCACCATTTTCAATTAGTGTTTGGAATACGAGAAGGAGGGTTTGGACATCTTTAGGATGTAGACCAATTGTTGGTTCATCAAAAACAAATACAGAATCAGACTGTGTCTTTTTCATTTCTCCTGCAAGTTTTAAACGTTGAGCTTCACCTCCTGATAGGCCTGGGGTTTGTTCGCCGAGAGTTAAATAACCAAGCCCGAGTTCTTTTAAAATTTGCAGTCTTTGTTGTACAATTTTAAAATCCTTGCAGGCTTCCAGGGCGGTATTTATATCCATTGCCATCAGTTCAGGCAATGAGTAAGATTTATATTTTATCGTGTAAGCTTCTTTTGAATATCTTGAACCGTTACAAGACGGGCATGGAATATCTACATCCGGTAAAAATTGTACATCCAAATTGATTACACCAGTCCCATCACATGTTGGACAGCGTAATTTTCCGGTATTATAGGAAAAATCTCCGGCTTTATATCCATAATCTTTTGCACTTTTTGTTTTTGCAAATACTTTTCTTAGCTCGTCATGGACATTTGCGTAGGTTGCTACTGTTGAGCGTACATTTATACCTATTGGTGCTGCATCAATAAGTTTTATGTGTTTTACTCCCTCTGCTTCAATATTTATAATATGTTCAGGAAGCTTCGTTTTTGATATTAGAGCTTCAAGAGCAGGAACTAGGCTTTCTAAAATCATTGTAGTTTTTCCGGAGCCTGATACCCCTGTAATAACCGTCAATTTTCCTTTAGGAATGTCTACCTCAAGAGGTTTTACTGTATGTATAGAATTTGTTGCCAGATGAATTTTACCATTTTCAAACATATTTTCTAATTTTGTGTTCTTTCTTAAAATAATGTTATTTCGATTTGATAGGAATTGACCAATTATGGAATTTTTATTTTTTTTGATATCGGAAACAGTTCCTTGTGAAACAACATAACCACCATAAACACCTGCACCTGGTCCCATTTCAACAATCCAATCTGATTCAGAAAGTATTTCTATATCGTGATCTACCAATATAACAGAGTTTCCATCATCAATCAAGTCATGGATTACTCCTTTGAGTCCTTCTATATTTGATGGGTGTAAACCTATTGAAGGTTCATCTAATACATATAAAACTCCTGTGGTTCTATTTCGTACAGCACGGGCAAGTTGCATTCGCTGTCTTTCTCCCGTAGATAGTGTTGAGGATGCTCTATCCAATGTTAAATATCCAAGCCCCAAGTCGACTAATCTTTTTGCTGTATTTTGAAAAGATTCACAAATGCTTTTTGCCATCGGTTTCATTTCATTAGGTAAAGATTCCGGTATACTATTTACCCAAATTATCAGATTTGAGAGTGTCATTTTACAAGCTTCGTCGAGTGAAATATTTTTTATTTTTGGAAGCCTTGCAGCTTTAGAAAGGCGAGTTCCGTTGCAGTCGGGACATATTTCTTGTTTTAAAAATTTTTCAACTCTTTTCATACTTTTTTCGTCTTTAACTTTTGCAAGGGCATTTTCGACAGTGTAAGTTGCATTGAAGTATGTAAAATCCAATTCTCCTGCTTGATTTGAATTTTTAGCTTTATAGAAAATGTGTTTTTTTTCAGCCGGTCCATTATAAACGATATCTTTTTCTTTATCTGTTAAATCTTTAAATGGAATATTTGTTCGAACTCCCATTTCTCGGCAGACATCTACCATTAGTGTCCACATTAGAGAATTCCATGGTGCAACTGCCCCTTCTTCGATGGTAAGTGATTCATCAGGAATAAGAGTAGATTTATCAACAGTTCTTACAATTCCTGTACCTTGACAGGTAGAACAGGCTCCTTGACTATTAAATGCAAGTTCTTCAGCTGAAGGAGCATAAAAATGTTCTCCACAAATAGGACAAATAAGTTCTTGTTCTGCCGCAACTGCTAATGTAGGTTCAAGATAATGTCCGTTTGGACAGCAATGGTTTGCGAGTCTGGAGAACATCAATCTTAAACTGTTTAAAAGTTCTGTACCTGTTCCAAATGTACTTCTTATACCAGGAATTCCCGGACGCTGGTGTAAAGCCAAAGACGCAGGAACATGTAATACTTCATCTACTAAAGCTTTTTCTGCTTGAGTCATTCTACGTCTTGTATATGTAGATAGAGCTTCAAGGTATCTCCTTGAACCTTCTGAATATAAAACTCCGAGTGCAAGTGAAGATTTTCCGGAGCCGGATACCCCTGCTATACCTACAATTTTATTGAGTGGAATATCGATATCTATGTTTTTTAAATTATGAACTCTTGCGCCATGGACTTTTATTTTATCAACATTATTTCCCATTTTATCCTCTTTCAAGTCTATAATAATACATAAAATTAATATTCAAAGTTATTTATTTCATTTATTTCTGGAGGTTTTAGAAAATATGAGTTTCCAGAAACTACGGTCAATATATAATCGTTGTCAAATTTTATTGAATATTTGTCTTTTATGTCTGTCTGAAGTTTTATTCCTGCTTCATATTCTGTCCAAAATCTGTAAAAATCTATTAGGGAGTTAAATTCTTTTTTGTAATATATTGATAATGTTTTTAAATCTCGTTTTTTTATTTTTTCTATATCTAGTCCACATTCATATTTGTCAAAGGCGGCAGCTATGTATTTATCACAATGGGTTATACTAAATTTAATATTGCTGTTTTTAAAACGAGGTTTATTGTTATTAATTTCAATTTCCGGATTATTTATATTGAAATGCTTTTGGCCTATTGATTTTACCAAATATCTTCCTAATGTATATTGGATTAGTCTTTTTTGAGATTTAAATACAAGGTTATCGGTATATTGTTGCAGAAATTCAATATCATATTTGTTTAAAAATTTTTCAGAATTTATATAGTATATTTGCATATATTTATAATAATATAAAACTTTATTTTACTCAAAAAAATCATAAAAATGGAAAAATTGGAGAGGGTATTTCTGTACTAATTTTTCTAGAAAATTCAAATATTCTTTTTGCATGGAGTCAAGGATTTCTTGTTTTGAGCCTTGGCTTTGAAATTTTTTTAAATAGACTCTGTATTTTTCTTCTTCTTTCAATACACAAATGAAATATATCGGACTTTCCATAAGATATGCAAATTTGAAAGTTCCTGAAGGAATTTGAATTTTTTGTCCTAAAAATGAGACTGTATTATTGGTACTGTTTTTTGAAATTCTATCTCCTGCCATTACAACAACCTCTCCTTTTGAAATTTTTTCTTTAATTTCTATAGATGTATTGACAGTTATATTTTCTACAGGATAAATTTCAACCGGACTTTTGATTTCAATTTGTTTTATGAAATTATTAAATATTTTGCATTGTTCTGCAGATAAGAATATATTTAAATCTTTGCATATATTAGTAAGTAAAAAAGCTCGCATCATTTCTATATTTCCAAGATGTGAACCAATAATGAATACACCTTTTTGTAAATCTTTTATGAAAAGATTTTTGTCATTTTCATTATCAAAGAATATATTCTGTGGATTAAATTTACCTGCAAAAACTTCCATTTTATCAAGGAGGGTTTCTGAAAATGCAAAAAAATGTTTAAATTGGTTAAGAAGGTTTGGTTTTAGTCCAATAACTTTAAGATATTTTTTTGAATATTTCCGAGGTTCTTTTGCACCTAAGAATGCAAAGAATGTTATAAATAGTACCAAAAATTTTACAAATTTTTTGCCAAAAATTTTGTAAATGTTCCAGATTATTATAAGGCGAGTTGCTCCAGCTGCCTGTTCTTTTATTTGATACCATTGCATTTAGCTGTTCTCCTTATATTCAAATAGCAAGCTTGATAAATATGAAACGCTCAGACCTGCTGATAATATAAATCCTAAAGAACTTATGAGTTTGAAGCTTGTGAATGCTAATAGAAGGAATGAAAAAATGCTTGTTAAACAAGATAATAAAACAGCATCAGAAGAGGATTTAATTCCACTTGCTCTAAATACTGAATAATCAAGCCCAAATCCTACTATTAGGAAGATTGCAAGTATATGAAAAAGATTAATTTCTTGACCTGTTAGAGATACCAGGCTTATTGAAAATATGGCAGAGATAACAGACGGTATAGTAATTTTTAGCGCTGTTTTAGGTTTATATATACATGAGAGAATTATAAATAAAATTGTAAAAATAGGTAATAATATTCTAATACAGTTAATTCTGCAATGTTTAATTTTATTAGTAATGCTTTTAGTTACATCAATATATTGCCCCCCGTTTTTTGTTATAATTTGGGGATTTTTTATATCGTAAAGAATCATTAATGACGTATTTTTATTCGGCAAAAATTCTGACAAGTCTGGTAATTCTTTATATTCTAAGTATTTATTTGGCTGATTTGTGTTTAGAAGTTGTTGTTTTTCTTTTGTTGATAAGAATTGTGCATAACTGTATAATTTATTTTTATATAAATCTTTTCTGAGGTTAAAATTCTTTTTTTGTTGTTTTATAGAAGGTATAAATTTACTGATTGCTTGATATTCTTGTTTTGGTTGTTCTTGTAATAGTGCTCTGGTAATAACTTCTTCTTTTTCTAAAATATCTTGCATATTTTTGCCATTGATAATTGCAAATGTGATTTTTTTGTTGCCACCTGTAATGGTAGAAAATAGTTTTTCTGCATTCATAAGTTTTTTTGATGGTACATATAAATTTCTTATATCATCGTTGAATTTTAAACAAAAAATACCGCTGATAGATATTAAAATAATAATCCCTGTTATAATTCTTTTTACTGTAGGACTGAGTTTAAAGTTTATTTCTTCCGGGGTAATTTTAAATTTTAATAAAGGATAAAATAGAACTACCATTGAATAAACCATAAATAGTCCTGTCATGGTAAAGACAGCAATTTGTTTTAGTAATTCGACTCCTGAAAAAAGCAGAATGGCAAATGCACTTACTGTTGTTAACATGCTGACAGTAAGACTTTTAAAAATTTTATTTAAATCTCTTTCTATAAAATAGTGTAAGGAGTAATCTATACAAATACCAATAAGTGTTGTTGAAAATACAAAGGTCAAAACATGAATTGATGGGAATATTATTGCGCAAATTAAGTAACCGGCTAATATTCCACAACCCAGACTTATTGATATAGGTATTAAAATTTTCAGGTTATGAAAATAGAAATAACATATTGCCAGTATAAAGATTGATGATAGTAAACATATTATATTTATTTCTAACATTGAACGTGAGCTTGCATAATATGAATGAATCGGCGTTCCTGTCAGATAAATCTGGACATCTTTATTTGAAATTTTTGATTGTAAATTTGTTAAATCTTTAATTTTATTGTTAACAACATCCGGAGAGAGGGCTATTTTATCATTGACTTCCAGAGACAAAATTCTATAATATTTGCCATTATGTTCAATGCTGTCGGTGGTATCATTGCCTAGAGATTGTAAATAGTCTTGGAATAACATAAATGGATCCTGATTTAAAGGTAAGACCATAATTCCGAAAGGATCCAGTAATCTGTTATAGGCTTCTGATATTACTTCATCATATTGTTTATTTTCAAGTTTTTTTGTTGTTGTTACTGATAAAAGATTGTTATTATATTTTTGTAATGTTGATAGAATTTTTACGAAATTAAAATCTTTAACTTGGAAAGATGTTTTATCTATTTTTTTTAAAAATTTGTCTGCAGCTTGAGAGGTTTTTTGGCCGGATGTTGATTCTATCAACACATTTATTTGTGAAGAATATCTCCCGCTGAGTGTTATAATGAGTTCATCTGAATAATTGTTTGAATATACTGCACGCAAAAGATTGGTCTCAGTTTTTACAGGATGGATAAGAACCCAGATTCCAACTATAATAAAAAATAAAATATATAAAATTCTTAAAATTTTTTTCATACTATTTGCATTCTGTAAAATTTATTTTAGTATTCCCGCTTTTTAATGTATTTATTTCTAGTGTTTCTATATAATTATTTCCTTGTATAATAATAGAACTAATAACATTGTGGATTTTTGATTCTTTTTTTGTTTGTAATGCTGTTTGCCAGCTGGTAGGAGTTTTTATATAATATACATTAAAGTTTTTGTTTATATAGGAATAGTCTTTTTTGGAAATTGCAGTGATAATATCACTTACCCGTTTACTTTGTTCTGTTGTATAAGCTGTTGTTGTTTTTACAGGGTAAAGGGTATCAAAGATAACACCTTTATTTATATCAAAATGAAAATTCCCTCCTGACTTGATAAACGCTTTTGAATTTGGAATACTTTTTGTTTGTGTAAATTTGCATGACACATTTGTGTACTGCGGCATAGAAACTTTGGATATATCTGTAGGATGTTGATATATTGCATCTTTGGCGAATGTATAACTTCCAGCTAATATAAATAATAAAATAATAATAAATCTGTTCATATTTACAGATTACAACAAGCAAGTTTATCTTTCAAACCTTCCGGAGCAGAATATAAACTTTCTTTAGTTATAGCATTAACACAAATTTGCATTGTTTTTGCTTTAAAAATTTTTTCCTCTGTTTCTGCGTCAAAAATTGTATATTTAATAATCATACAAGGTTCAATTTCTTCTAATGATGATACAATTTTTAATTTTTGTTGAAATTCACAAGGTTTTATATACTTCATTTCCATTGTTGCAACCGGGTATATAATATTATCTTTTTTCATCGATTCGTAATCATAGCCTAGTTTGGCTAATAAATCACATCTGGCTGTCTCAAGATATTTTATGTAGTTCCCATGCCAGACTACATTCATAGGATCCAGGTCATAAAATTGTACTGTTATATAAGTTTCTGCCTCAAATTTCATTTTTTACCTCAAAATTTAAACTACTTTATAAATATACCTGAAGAATATGTCTTTGCATCAGACATGTAGGCAAATTCTACTGTCTGTTCTTTATTTTTTAGTTTTAATGTTATGGTAGTGTCAGGTTTTATTGCATTTGAAAATTTTACACGTTTTACTTCTGTTGGAGGTATGTCGATATTAAAAATTTCATCTGCAAAAAATTTTGCATAGTACAGTTGAACAACTCCAGGTAATATTGACATTACTTCAAAATGTCCATTAAAAAAGTTACAATTTTTTTTGAAAATAAGAGTTATTTCTGCTTCATTTTGTCCGATATTTCTGGCTTTTATAAAAGGTAGGGATGCTTTCATTCCAAAAAGTTTTAACAACTTGGAACGATTAATTTTTCCGGTTGCGGTTTTTGGCAGTTCATCTACAATTCTCCATTTTTTTGGAATCACTTCACTGTATTTCATAAGGAAAACTTTCAAGTCAATTTTTTCAAGAGTTATATCATCAGTTGCTGCAATACATGCAAGCTGGTCATTATACATAAAACAGTAGCAGTCTTTTATTTTCTCATGTTTTTTTAGATTATTTTCAATCTCATCAAGGGATATTCGTTTTTCAAATACTTTTACTATTCTATCAGAACGTTTTTTAAATATAAATTCTTTTTCATTTACAAATTCTATAATATCAGACAATAATGCATATTCTTGAGGAAAGTAGTCTGATTTTATGATTGCTTGACTTTGTGAATCTGTAGTAATTTCTACATCTTTAAACGGTGTAAATTTTGTATAACCTCTTTTATATGCAATATTACCTGTTTCTGTGCTTCCGTATATATCAATAATGTCTGTGTATTGCCTGAAATAATCAATGATTTCAGGTTTCAATTTTGCACCTGCAAGAAAAATTTTTTCTGGTGTTTTATAAAATTTATAATCATATTTTTTTAATTTTTCCATAAATGATGGAGTAGAAATTAGTATATAGTTCTTTTTAAAATCTAGTTGTCCGGGAAAATCTATTCTTTTTTTATTAATTTTGCATCCATACTTAAATGGAAGTATAAAATTGAATACAATCCCAAAACTGTGTGCCAGAGATGTTGTTGCAACAAAAATCCTGTCAGGTTTTAAATTAAACTCTTCAATTGTAGTTTGGGATTCTACTTCAAGATTGTATAAATTTTTTTGAATATTTTGAGGTTCTCCTGTTGAACCAGATGTAAAAAAATTAATTAACACATCCTTTGCCTGTATATCAGGAGGAATTAGTGTTCCTTCCGCGGGTTGAGCTTTAGAAGGAATTATGTATTTAACCTTGAGTTGTTTCAGTCGTTCTTTATCTGAAATTAAATAAATATTTTTTTTTGTAAATGCGGAAGCAAAAAAATTTACTACAAAATTAAAATAATCATCTCCGAAAAGGATAACATTTTCTATTTCAGATTTTTCAAATTTTTTGCATTGGTAATATATATACTGTTTTAATTCTTTTAATGTAACATCAGGATTTATAAAAACAAGCTCATTATCATATTTATCAGTTCGAAATTTTTCTAATATCATTTTTTCTATACTTCTTTCTCAAAATTATTCTTATAATATATTCAACCACAAAAACTATTCCAATTGCAAAATATGAAATACATCCGTTATATAATGCCCATAATTTTTCCGGTAAAAATACTGTTATTATTGAAATAACCAAATTTATAAATGTGATGATGCCCCAAATATATGTCAAGTTTCTTGTATATGTTTTTGTAAAATCGTCTAAAGTACCACCTTCAAGTTTTTTTGCAAACTTTTGTATAACTGTTTCTTCTGAAAATGAAGATATAAAAAATACTAAAAATGTTGTTAAATTTGCAGCTACCGGATAAAATTTTATAAAATAAATTTTTGTATAGTGAAATAGTAAAATTACAATCAATGTAATAACTACCGGAATGATGTATCTTAATTTCATTTAACAAGTTCTTCGATAGTCTTAGCTACATCTTCGACTGTTTTAATTTTTTTAAAATTTTCTGGAGGAATCTTTCTGTCTGTAAAATATTGTAGTTTTACGGCTAAGTCGACAGCATCAATACTATCAAGTTCTAAATCATCAAATAGATTTGCACTTGGTGTAATAATCGACTTGTCTATCTCAAAATCTTCGACAAGTATTTCAGTTAATTTATCCATAATTTCATCGTAGGTAAAACTTTTATTCACGGTTATTACTCCTAATAAAGTCGGCAATTGTTTTTACAGAATAGAAGTACTCTGAATTTTCATCTTTATCAGAGGATAATTTAATGTTGTAGTTCTTTTTTAAAGCCATGCCAAGTTCTAATGCATCAATTGAATCTAATCCAAGGCCATCGCCAAAAAGAGGATCTTCATCGTTTATGTCTGCAGGTGTAATATCTTCTAATTCCAGTGATTTAATTATTAGTTCTTTAATATCTTTTTCCAGTGTCATATTTTTAATTCCTATACTAATTTTATAACTTAATTACTTTTCAAAGTCAATTTATATATTTTTTGATTTTTTCGCAAATGTGATTACGAGCTTTTATTTCGTTGTTTGGTTCTTCAAGATAGTCTTTCGGATTGATTTCAGGCATTATTTTAAGGTGGTAGTTTACTGTTTTTTCGCCGGCATCAAGAGGTGAGTGATGTTTAATCAAGAAAGGATAATCCGTTTTTATGTTAATTGGTGTAATATTTATACCTGAAAGTATAGATAATTGAGCTGCTCCTTTATGTATTTTTATTGGTTCATTTGGTAATGTTCTTGTTCCTGTAGGAAATATTACAATATTATAACCTTCAGAAAGAGCTTCCATTGCATTTTTTTGAAAAATTTCGGGGTCTATATTATTAATGATATATAATGATTTAACAATATTGTGCATCACAGGATTTTTTAATAATTCTTGTTTTGCAAGGCAAAGAGATTTTGGCATTTGTCCAATGAGAATTACAATATCAATTAAACTTGGATGTGAAGCAACAACTATTTTGCCACGGATTTCAGATAACTTTCCGTTTAAGTGAATGTTTATTACTTTAGTAATTTTCATTAATCGGATAAAGAAATTCCATGACAAATGTATAATTTCTGAGAATATTTTTCGCCTATTTTTTCTTTTTATAAAGATAGATAGCACCGGAAATATAATACAACCGATTATTAAAGCTCCTATTCCAAAGATGCATATTTCAACTAATACAAGAAAAGACCTGAAAAACTTCATTTTTCAATCCTTTGAACTTTGTATGATTCGCTTATAAATATATCATTTTCACCTTTTAAAAATTTTATGAAATTATCAAAATCATCAGTGAGTGGATGGTTATTTTGATTTTCTGATAATACATAATGCCCGTTTTTATTTTCTTGAACAGATACAGAAACACTTTTTAATCCTTCAAAACTTTCGGTATAGCAAAAAATAGCATCTTTTGATAAAATACTTTCCAAAAATCCTGTTGCTATAGTTCTTTTGCCCGCAGAAATTGAATTGTACCCCTTTTTATTCTTTTCAAGAAGAGAAAATAGTCCAATGGATGCATTATGAACAGATGAACTAAATCCTGTCGGAGATACTTCTCCGTCATCGTTTCTTTGTTTAATTAGTTTGTTAACTCTTTCTACATCTCCATATTCAGATGCAAAAATCAATCTGTGGGGAGTCCCATCATACACTTTGTAAAGTGTATATAGAGCACATCGACCAAATTTGTTTAGTTTTCTTCTTGTCATCATTGGGATAAAAGAAACATCACATTCTTCATCCTTAACGTAAGAATATTTTTTTATATCAAAAATAATTTCATTCATGATATTATAAGTATAATATTGATAGAAAAATTCTGCAAGAAGAGGAATATGATTAATATTACTAACGCAGCTGCTATATGTAATTTAGGTGAAAATTTAGACGAGATTTTTACTAATATAATTGAGGGTAAAATTGTTGACTTTAAGGTGTCAGCAACACTTCCTGTAATTGATTATGACTGTTATGATATTCGTTGTAACAGAATGCTTCTTCATTGTATAAATCAAATCAAGCAAGATATAAATGAATTAATTAAAACTTATGGTAAAAAAAGAATTGGTATTGCTATATCTACAACCAACACCGGAATTGATAATTACGAAAACACAGGTAATGCAGAGTTCTTGAAGATGAGCAATCCTGCTGAATTTGTAAAAAAATATTTGGGTTTATCAGGACCGTATTGCGGGGTATCCAGTGCCTGTTCTTCAGGTATTAAAGTGTTTTCCACTGCAAAAAAATGGCTTGATAGTGGATTATGTGATGCTGTTATTGTTGGTGGTGCTGATGAAATTTCAAAGTTTCCTCTTGCAGGTTTTAGAGCTTTAGAAGTTTTATCTGACAAACGTTCAAATCCTTTTAGCAAACATCCAACCGGTATAAATATTTCAGAAGCTGCTGCATTATTTATACTTAAAAAAAATGAAACAGGGATAAAAGTTATGGGAATAGGAGAAACTTCTGATGCTTATCATGCTTCAACTCCGAATCCTGATGGTGAAGAAGCTGCAAATGCAATGTTGCAGGCATTGCATGATGCAGGGATGAAACCTGAAGAGGTTGATTATATTAATCTTCACGGAACTGGTACTGTTGCTAATGATACCATGGAGGCAAATGCGATATATAAAGTCTTTGGAGACAGAACTCCTGTTAGTGCAACAAAACCGCTTACTGGGCATTGTTTGGGAGCTTCTGCAAGTATTGAAACAGCTATATGTTATGCTTTATTGCGAAATAATAGCGGTTTTCTACCTCCACACATTTATGATGGAGAGTACAATCCCAACATAACAAAAATTAATCTTGTAAGTAAAGGTACCCGAGTTAATACAGTTAATAATGTAATGTGCAATGCTTTTGGTTTTGGTGGGACGAATGCAGTTATAATTTTAGGAAAATAGTATGAAATATGATTTAGAAAAAATATTACCACACAATCACCCGATGATACTTATTGATGATATTGAAGAAATAAATCTTCAGGAAGATTATATTGTTGCAAATGTTGTAATAAAAGAGGATAATGTATTTTTTGAAAAAGAATTGAATGGGGTTTCATATCTTTTGGGTATTGAATTTATGGCACAAACTATTGCTGCCTATACTCATTTTAAAAATAAAAATGTTACGCCCAAGATTGGTTTTTTATTAGGTACTCGTTCTTATAAGTGTTCTATTGATAAATTTGAAAATGCTCATAAATATACGGTAAAGGCTAAAGAAATCTTTTGTGATGACGAACTTGTTTCATTTGAATGTTTAATTTATAATAGTGGTGTGGAATGCGCTAAAGCAACAATAAATGCTTATCAGCCGCAAGATGCTACGGAGTATTTGAATAGCGGAGCATAAATATTATGAAAAAAGAAGTACTTGTAACAGGTTCAAGCAGGGGTATCGGAAAAGAAATAGCTTTATATCTTGCAAAAAATGGATTTGATATTGTCTTGCATTGTAATAAAAATATTCAGAAAGCTGAAGTTGTTCTTGACGAGGTATTATCCTATGGCGTTAGCGGGCGTATTTTACAATTTAATACTACAGATAGAGAGCAGTGTAACAAAATTATCTCTGAAGATATTGATTCGAATGGGGTATATTATGGCGTTGTATTAAATGCCGGAATCACAGATGATGCAGTGTTTCCTTCTATGACTGATGAAGCGTGGGATAGTGTTTTAAATACAAATTTAGGTGGATTTTATAATGTATTAAAGCCTATAATTATGCCGATGATTGCAAGTAGAGTGAAAGGAAGAATTGTTGCAATGTCTTCTGTTTCTGGAATTAGGGGAAATTATGGGCAGGTAAATTACAGTGCTTCAAAAGCGGGTGTTATTGGTGCATCAAAAGCCTTAGCTCTGGAGCTTGCAAAACGTAAGATTACAGTTAATTGTGTCGCTCCGGGAGCTATCGAATCTGATATGACACAGGATTTACCTGTTGAGGAAATTAAAAAGCATATTCCGATGAAACGTTTTGGAACAGCGAAAGAAGTAGCTAGTTTGGTAAATTATCTTATGAGCGAAGATGCTGGATATATTACGGGGCAGGTAATTTCTGTAAATGGGGGATTATATTGATGAGACGTGTTGTTATTACTGGCATGGCCCAGGTTAGTCCTCTTGGAATAAACAGACAAGATGCATTTGAGCGTTTAATGAAATTAAAAAACTGCGTAAAGTATATGCCGGAGTTAGAAGTTTTTACCCGCTTAAATACAAAGCTTGCCGCACCTGCTGATAAGTTTGTAATACCTGAACATTATACACGTAAAGAGCTTAGAACAATGGGGCGTGTTGCAATTATGAGTGTTGTAACTGCTGAAGAAGCATTAAAAGATGCAGGTTTATTTGGGGATGAAATTATTACTAATGGACAGACTGGCGTAAGTTACGGTTCTTCTTCCGGGTCTTTGGAAAGTATTATTGATTTTTATTCTATGATGGAAAAGAAAGAAGTTAGAACTTTAACATCTGGAAGTTATGTAAAAATGATGCCGCAAACTTCTGCAGTTAATATTTCTTTGTATTTTAAAACTACCGGCAGATTGATACCTGCTTCAACGGCTTGTACTTCCGGAGCAATGGGAATAGGTTATGGATATGAAGCTATTAAAAATGGCTATGCGGATGTTATGATTGCAGGTGGCGCTGATGAGCTGCATCCTACACAAATAGCTATATTTGATACTTTATATGCAACTAGTCAAAAGAACGATACCCCTGAGCTAACTCCATCGCCTTTTGATAAAAATAGAGATGGACTTGTTATCGGTGAAGGTGCAGGAACTGTTATTTTGGAAGAGTATGAGCATGCTAAAAAACGTGGTGCAAAGATTTATGCTGAAGTTTTAGGTTTTGGTACAAGTACGGACGGTACTCATATCACAAGCCCAAATCGTGAAAAAATGAAGACTGCACTTGAGTTGGCATTAAAAGATGCTGATATATCACCGGATAAAATCGGATACGTAAATGCGCATGGTACAGCTACTATTCAAGGTGATAGTGCGGAAAGTAATGCAACTTACGAAGTTTTTAAACGGAATGTTCCTGTAAGCTCTATTAAAAGTTATACTGGTCATACTCTCGGTGCGTGTGGTGCTATAGAGGCAATATTAACAATTGATATGGCAAAACATAAATGGTTCTGTCCTACTTTGAATCTTAATGTTGTTGATGAAGAGTGTGGAAAACTCGATTATATAAAGAACTCAGGCCGAGAAATTAATTCTGACATTGTTATGTCTAATAATTTTGCATTTGGTGGAATTAACACATCTTTGATTTTTAAGGTGTTTAGTTAATTTATTATTGGTTTTATAATTATTATATTTTGTTGATTCCAATAGCAAATAAAGATAACAATATAGAACCAATCAAGGCACTTATAAATCCGTCTACTTCGAATCCCGGTGCTATAAAACCTGCGAGCATGAGTAGCAACGCATTAATTACAAATGCAAAAAGTCCTAATGTTAAAAATGTTATAGGAAAAGATATTATTTCCAGGAAAGGTTTTATAAAAGTATTAATTAGCGCAATTATTATACAAACAAACATTGCACTCAAAAAGTTTTCTACATCGATTCCCGGGACAATCCAGGATACGAAGATTATAGAAAGGGCATAAGCAATCCATCTTAAAAATATATTTAGCATAGTTCATCCTTTATTTTTTTGTATTTTAAATGCATAGATTTCTTTTGTAATTAGACTGAACGATAAAATAATTAATCCTTTTGTTCCGGGATGATTGTTTTATTTTTTTTTCTTATAAATAATGCTTTTTCACAATTGAATTAGGTGTTAAATATTTTATAATGTGCTTGTTTACATAAAATGAAAGGAGTTTTAGTATGGAAAATAAAGATAAAAAAATAATGAAAGAAAAAATACATGATACAGGAGAACAGTTAAAACATAAAACGCATGAATTTCAAGAATGCATAAAAGAGGAGGCAGAAAAAGTTAAGAATAAAGCTCATGCTATGAAAAAAGGTGTAAAAGAAGATATGGAAAAAATAGAAGATAGGGCGCATGAAGTTAAAGATAATATTACTCATAAGGCTCATCAAATGAAAGAAAAAATTTCTAAAAAGGCTGAAGAAATTAAAGATAAGGAAGCTAAACGTAAAGCATAGCAAATAATATAATGCGGGGGAGGGGGATGTTCCCCTCCTATCTGTTATTAGAGTTATTTATACCTATTGCCGATTATATCGAATTATATACGAGTACAATCGATTGCTAGATACGATAATATCGTATACTCTCTAAATATGATTTATGATACAACAGAAATAATGAAAAAATTTGGAGAAAAGGTTAAGAAATATAGAACTCTTGCCGGGCTTACTCAAGAACAACTTGCAGAAAAATGTGATTGTTCTGCTCAAACAATATCCGGTACTGAAACAGGTTACAGTTTTCCATCTTCAAAAGTATTATTTAATTTGTCTGTAGCCTTAGAAGTTCCTTTGGTTTATTTCTTTAATTTCGATGAAGACAATTATATAACTCAAAGCGAAAGTGTGGCTGTGGTTAGCAAACTTCTCAATAAAATGAATAAAGAACAAAGGAATCTCGTTTTGAAAATGTTGAAAGCTTTATCTGAATAGAAGTTAGTATTGATAATTATGTTTTAGAATTTTTATGTTTTGCTTCTATGTATGCATCTATATTTTTTAGAAAATAAGTTGCATCGTTATCATTGAGCTCTGCTAATTTTAGTAAAAAGGCTTTTGTGGGTTCTTTCTTTACTACCTGATTAAATGTAAATAAATCTTTGTATTCTAAATTAAAAACTCTGCAAAGATTTTCAATTGTTTCTAAGGATGCAAAGTTAATCCCGTTTTCTATTCTTGCGAGAGTATTTCTATGAATGCCTATCTTTTCGGCCAGAGCTTCTTGAGATAGTAGCATGGATTCGCGTAATTCTTTAATTCTTTTACCAAATAAAACCTTTAATGTCATAATTTTAGTCTAGGTTCTAAATAAAGATTCGCCATAACGGATATTGTATCATGATATTGCACTGTTTTGTGTAAATTCTACCCAGGTGTCTAATAGAAATAAGTCTATAAATACTATAAAGTAATATTGTGCTCGAGGTTTATTCGAACACAATTTAAATAATTTGATATACCTAAACTTTATAAGGCAGAGTTTGCTGGTTGTATTCAGAGCTTTTGATATTATCTTCTCTATAAGTTTAATAAAGCAATGAATTAAGAATATCTGCAGTATGAAGTAATCGAGGAGTAATTTATATTACTCCTTTTTATTGTATAATGTGTTTTCAAATAAAAGGGGGATATTTATATGTTGAATAATATAAGAAAAAATATGAATGAATTTAAAGCATTTGTAATAAAGGGTAATGTGATTGATATGGCTGTGGGTATTATAATAGGCGCAGCATTTGGTAAAATTATTGATTCTATGGTGAAAGATATTATTATGCCGCCATTAGGTTGGTTAATGGGGCGGGTAGATTTTACAAATTTGTACTTAACTCTTCCAAATTCTGATGGTAAAATAATACATTACCCTTCTTTGGAGGCTGCTCAAGCTGCGGGTATTGTTACTATTAATTATGGTGTGTTTATAAATACATTAATTAGTTTTATAATTATTGCTTTTTCTGTATTTATGTTGATTAAATTTATTACAAAACTGAGGGTTGTAGACGCAAATAATATTTCTCAAAATACAGCCGAAAATACAAAATTATGTCCAAGATGTTTTTCTGTTATTAATATCAATGCAACAAAGTGTCCTTTTTGTACGACAGATATATAATCTCATATCATATTAAATTAAATCCATGGATTGAAAGTTCTTTTTAAATAATTTACTTTATTAAAAACATGTTGTATAATCAATTTACTAATTAAGGAAAGCAAGGGTGGAATTCCCTCACTGGTCCGCAGCCGTTATAGTCGGAATGCTTAATTAGTTTGTATTACTTGCGAGACTGAGGAGGTTTTTTTATGCAACAAAAAGTTATTAAAAGAGACGGAGAAATTGTAGATTTTAACTCTGAAAAAATTACTGATGCTTTAAAAAAGGCATCAGCAGTTACAAAGGAATTTGATACCTTTACTGCAAGGAGATTAACTAAAAATGTTATTAAGATAGTTAATGATTTTGTAAAAGAGAAACAGTCAAATTTAGAAGCTCTGACTATTGAAGAAATTCAAGATATTGTTGAAAAGGTTTTATTGTCATCAGAGTATAAGCAGACTGCAAAATCATATATTTTGTATAGAGAGCAGCATAATAAATTGCGGAATTTTGTTAAAAATTCTTCTACCGATATGATCGATGATTATTTAAAGCAACTTGATTGGCAAGTGAATGAAAATTCTAATATGGGATATTCTATTCAGGGTTTGAATAATTATATCGCGTCTGCGATGAGTAAAGATTACTGGCTTAATAAAATTTATCCTAATGAAATTAAGGAAGCGCACCAGAGTGGTGATATCCATATTCATGATTTAAATATAATTTCGGTGTATTGCGTTGGTTGGGATTTGAAAGATTTATTACTTGAAGGTTTTAAAGGTGTTGAAGGTAAGGTTGAATCTGCTCCTGCCAAACATTTTAGAACTGCTCTTGGGCAAATTGTTAACTTTTTGTATACTATGCAGGGGGAAAGCGCGGGAGCTCAAGCCTTTTCAAATTTTGATACCTTGTTAGCGCCTTTTGTTCGTTATGATGAATTAGATTATTCGCAGGTGAAACAAGCATTACAAGAATTTGTGTTTAATATGAATGTTCCAACACGTGTTGGATTTCAGACTCCATTTTCTAACATAACTATGGATTTAACGGTGCCAAGTTATTATAAAAATCAATGTGTAATTATTGGTGGTGAAATGAAGGAAGAAACTTATGGAGAGTTTCAACCTGAAATGGATATGATAAATAAAGCATTTTTTGACGTTATGATGCAGGGTGATAATTCAGGAAGGGTATTCACTTTCCCTATTCCTACTTATAATATTACTAAGGATTTTGATTGGGATAATAAAAATCTTGAAGGGCTATGGGAAATGAGTGCAAAATATGGCATTCCATATTTTTCTAATTTTATTAATTCTGATATGAATCCGGAAGATGCGCGTTCTATGTGTTGTAGGTTAAGAATAGATAATCGAGAACTTGAATATAGAGGTGGCGGTTTATTTGGTTCTAATCCTCTTACAGGTTCAATCGGAGTTGTTACTATTAATTTGCCAAAGATAGCTTATCAGGCACAATCCAAAGAAAAATTTTTTAAATTGTTGGATGAAAAGATGTTACTAGCTAAGGAATCTTTGGAAATAAAGCGTAAACTTTTAGAGCGTTTAACCGAAGCAAATTTATATCCGTATACAAAGTTTTATTTAAGAGATATTAGAACAAGATTTGGAGTGTATTGGAAAAATCATTTTTCAACTATAGGATTGATTGGCATGAATGAAGCATGTACTAATTTGTTGGGTGTTGATATCGGAACGAAAGAGGGTAAAAATTTTGCTCTTGAGACTATGGATTATATGAGAGCAAGAATTGCAGATTTTCAGCAAGAAACAGGCAATAATTATAATCTTGAGGCAACCCCTGCAGAGGGAACGAGTTATCGTTTAGCAAAATTAGATAAAGCACATTTTGTAAATATAAAATGTGCAAATGACGAAGATTATTATTCGCGTAAAGCTGAACCTTATTATTCAAATTCTACTCAATTGCCGGTCAATTATACGGATGATATTTTTGAACTTTTGGATCATCAGGACGAATTACAGACGAAATATACAGGAGGAACTGTTGTTCATATTTTTGCGGGAGAAAGAATCTCAGATTCTGCAACAATGAAATGTTTAGTAAAAAAAGTATGTGAGAATTATCATCTGCCTTATTTTACATTTTCTCCTACATTTTCGGTATGTCCCAACCATGGATATGTCAAAGGCGAGCATGAATATTGTCCTGATTGTGGAGAAGAATGTGAGGTCTATTCTAGAATTGTTGGTTATATCAGACCTGTAAAACAGTGGAATAAAGGGAAAAAATCTGAGTTCCAAAATAGAAAAACTTTTGATTTGAAAAGGATGGAAAATAAATGTCTTTTTGTATAGGCGGACTTCAAAAAACATCTTTTTTGGACTATCCGGGTAAGATTGCATGTATTGTATTTACTCCGATGTGTAATTTCCATTGCGGATATTGTCATAATCCTGAATTATTTGTAAAATCGGAGCCGGTGTTAACACTGCCGGCTTTTTTTGAGTTTTTAAACTCCAGGAAAGGTAAATTAGATGGTGTTGTTGTTACTGGAGGGGAACCTACATTGCAAAGTGGACTTTATTCTTTTATAGAAGAAATAAAAAATCTTGGTTTTAGTGTAAAATTGGATACAAACGGTTCTAATCCAAAAATCTTAGACTCTCTTTTAAAAGTTGGTTTATTGGATTATGTTGCCATGGATATAAAGGCACCTTTATATAAATATAGACAGATTACGAATTCTAATATAGATATGAATAGTATTCTGGAGAGTATTTCTCTACTTTTGAATAGTAGTATAGATTATGAGTTTCGGACAACTGTTGTGAAATCTCAACTTTCTTTTGAAGATTTTGATGAAATTGCAAAATTGATTTCAGGAGCTAAAAAATATTATTTACAGAAGTTTATACCTTCCAAAATTTTAGATAATTCTTTGAAAAATGAAGTTACCTATTCTGATGAAGAATTTTATGTTATATGTTCTCATTTAAAAAAAAATATTGATTTTGTTGATTTTAGATAATCGTTTAATTTTTAATAATAATGATTTAAAAAGGTCAGAGGAAAATATTCTCTGACCTTAAAATTTTGGGGTAAGTATTATTTTAAAATATCTATTTATCTATTTTAAAAATCTTAGATAGATATATAATGTGCTTATTATTAAGGAAATAGCAACAACCATAACACCGTATTTCAAAAATCTCATAAATGAAATCGGGTGTCCGTCTTTAGCTGCATTTTCAGAAACAATTACGTTAGCTGCTGCACCAATGATTGTCATATTACCACCGAGACATGCTCCTAATGATAGAGCCCACCATAGAGGATATGTATAATTAGCGCCCATTGTTTTTTCTATTTCAACAAGCATAGGTGCCATTGTAGCTGTATATGGAATATTATCAATAACGCCAGATATGATTCCTGAAGCCCAGAGGATTATCATTGATGTTGCAGCCTGTGAACCCTGAGTTACTTTTAGAATCCATTCTGCCATTAATTTAATACCACCGGAAGCCTCTAATCCGCCTATTATTATAAATAATCCGATAAAGAAAAATATTGTATTCCATTCTACATCTTGTAATATATCATTTGGCTTTTCAAAAATAAGAAGGAAACTTGCTCCTAGCATTGCCACAACACATGTTTCCAAATGTATTATATCGTGCAGCATAAAACCAATAATAACAAGTGTCAAAACAATAGTAGAACGAAGCATAAGAGCTTTATTTGTGATTGTATGTGAATTATCAATCTTAGCAACTTCTTGCATTTTTTCTTCAGTTGCGTGTAATTTACTTTTAAATATGAATGAAAGTACTGCAATTACAGCACATAATATGATTATAATCACAGGGGTTAATTCTTTAACAAAATCCATAAAAGTAAGTCCGCCTGCGCTGCCTATAATTATGTTAGGCGGATCTCCGATAAGGGTGGCTGTTCCTCCGATATTTGATGCAAAAACTTCGGTTAATAAATACGGAACAGGGTCAATATCTAATTTTTTTGCAATTACAAAAGTAATTGGCATGATTAAAATAACTGTTGTAACGTTATCTAAAAATGCGCTTGTAACTGCAGTGAACAAACCTAAAGCTGCCAGAACTTTAATGGGATGTCCTTTTGTGAATTTCAAAAGTTCGTTTGCTATCCAGTTAAAAACTCCGCTTCTTGTCGTTATAGAAACGATTATCATCATTGAAACGAGTAAAAATATTACGTTAAAATCAATGAAATTGATAAAATAATGCGGGTTAATAACTCCATCAACTGCTTTAGTTTGGCTTACTAAACCAAGAACTATTGTAATAGCTGCTCCGATTAGTGCAATAGTCATTTTAGGTATTTTTTCTAATGCAATAAATATGTAAGCAAGTATTAATAAGCCCGCTGATAACATAACACTATGTGAAGATACAAAGCTACTTAACATGCTTTTCTCCTTTCTGCTATAGCGCATGCAATAGCAAGTGCGATTTCGGCATCATTATTTTTATCAGATTTTTTCTTAGATGCGTATTTGTCTTCTTCTATTTCTTCCGGGAAGAATTTGCTGATAAATTTTACAAATTTTGATACAATTTCCATTACCCATATCATTATCATAATGAAAAAGTATACAAAACCCATACCAATTATCATTATAAGGAAGCCTTCCTTTAATAATTCGATATTCATTATATTTCTCCTGTTTGAATTTTATACTTATCCCGATAATAAATGATTAAAATGATTAAAAGTAAAGTTTGCCGCAGATAGTGTACTAAAATTTATCCGCGTAAAAACGGGATAGTTACTGTAAAATTTTTCATTATATTTATAAATATTTGAATTATCTAGGGTGCTCTTGCGCAAATCTCATTTTTTAAATAGGGAGATATTTTATGAGAAATGCTCCAATATATTTGATTATATTTTAATTTAAATAATTGTTGTGAGGTTTTATTTTGAGATGTTGTTTTATCTGAAAAATTACCTTTATTTAGATTTTTTCTATCATTGTTAATTGATGAAATTTCATGATTCTGTGTATTTGAATATACGATAGAATTCTCTTGTTCATCAGGATTTAGTATAGACGCATTTGAAATATTATTAATTTGGGCAATAATATTGCTATGGCTAATTTTTTCGCCATTGATATTTATAATTAGCGAAATGAAAAAACAAAATACTATACAAATAAATTTAATATATTTATTCACACCAGTATTTTATCATAAAGATATATAATAAAGGCAAGTATTTCTAGATTTTAGCTATACTTGCCTTTTAGATAGGTGAAAATTTTATAAAATTTAATTGTTTAAGATTCTAAGAACCGGAATTATATATCCTAACAGCATGCTTATTATAAATAGAATAATAAAAAGTTTTGTTGCAAATTGTTGTAGGGTAGTTTTTTCCAAAGTGAGTGTTTTTACTTTTGTATAATCGTTGTTTTCTAAAGATTCGCAATAATTATCGAATTCGTTATAAATTTTTGACATTATATTTTTCTCCTATGTTTATTAACTAATATGATTGATTAAAAGTATATTTAACTAAGGAGCGCGTGTATTTCTTTCTGTTTTTATGTTTGGAACAAATTTTTTGTCATAATCTTTATTAACGATTTTATTTTGGTAAATCTGATTGTTTATATAAATTGAACAGTTGTTGTTTGCCGTTTTATTATTGTAATTAAATTTATTAAAATTTTTTGATTTAAGTGTTGATATTTTTAACTGTATAATATTTTTAAATGAGTCATTGATTAAAAATAAACAATCTTTTTGTGTGCAATTATTAGTTGTTTTGATATCGGTAAATGCTGTAGTTAAGTCATTGTTCAATATGTTTGGTTTTTCATAATTAAAACCAATAATTAATGATAAAAATATTAAAAATAAATTTATATATTTTGCCATAAAGGTATTTTAACTCTATTTAGTATAAAATAAATTCTTCTTTATTATTTTTTAATGATTGATTGGGCTAATTGTTTTGTTTATATTATAATACAGGTATTGAATGTCGAAGTGGCGGAATTGGTAGACGCGCACGATTCAGGTTCGTGTGGTTAACGCCTTGAGGGTTCGAGTCCCTTCTTCGACATTTTTTGTTAAGTATATTTTGGGGATTATATGTTTATGATGTTTTGTTAATTGTGAGTTTATAGTATTAAATGTTACAAAACTGTAATATTATTGTTCCTGATAACAAATTTTTTTTATTTAGCATTTTATAATGAATTAATTAAAAAAATAATGCATTCTTATAAAGGGGGATAATATTATGCGTGTAGGAGTAGTTAACAATTATAGAACATCTGCTATTAATTTTGGAAATTTAACAAAAGAAGAAAAAGAAGCTTTTGTAAAAACAAAACAAGAAGCTTTAGATATAATTGGTCAGCCAAATAAATCTGTATTTATATATTCAAGTGCATGTTTGCCTCAAGCTGCTGACGCAAATACAGGTACTGGAACATTATTAACTAAGCAGGGGGATGAATTGTTGGATGTTGTAAAAACATTTACGACGGCAAATGTTATTCAAGACCTACCATCCGGTGAGCTTCTTCCAAAACCTGCTAGGAATTTTTACAGTGCTTATGAAGCATCTGCTGATGGTTTAAGTACGCATTTAATTGAGCCGGAAGTATTGATGGATGAAAGCTTTGGCAAAATTATTACTCCTGAAGAGCTAAAAACAGTTGTTGATGCTAATAATGGAGAATTTAGAAATGTTCTCGCAAATTTTGAAAATGTTGTTGAACCTGACAGTCCATTTGAAAATATGTTAAAGAAAGCTTATGAGCGCTTTACTACCGGCGAGGGTGAGAAACTTGATGCTCTTCGTAAAGAATTTGCAGAATATAATACAAAGAATGCCGATTGGTTAGAGCCGCATGGTATTTTTGATGTCCTTTCAAAAAAATACAATACACAAGAATCTGATAAGTGGGGTGAAGAGGTTGATAAAAGACTTTATGACCCTGATTATTCTGAAGAATTGCGAACAGCGCGTAAGAATGAGATTTTAAAAGATTCAGCAGCAGATATTGATTTTTATAAGTTTAAAAAGTTTATGGCTGATAAATGTCTTGGTATGGCAAGAGAAAAAGCTCATGAAAAAGGATTTAAATTTGGTGGTGATGTTGCATATCAATTCTCATTAAGTGATATTTTCTCTAATCCAAAAGCTTTTTCTTATGATGTTTATATGGGGCCTCCAAATATGAAAATTCCTGCGTTGAATTTTTATCAGATAAGTGATCCTAATAGTCCTGCAGCTAAAATGTTAGCTCAAAAAATAAGGCATGCCGCAAACAGATATGATACCTTAAGAATTGATATGGGGTGGGGGTATGTTACACCAATGTTAAGTAATTCTTCCGGGTCTTATAATGAAAAGAAAGAAATGGGTTCTCAACTTCTTGATTTTATAGAAAATACGGTTAAAGAGGTTAAAGGCGATAATTTTAGCAAAGATGATATTTTCTATGAAGTTGAAGCTGCAGCTGAAGATTTCAGAGCTTTTAATGAGGATGGTTCTTTAGTTGAGCCGTTAAAAGACAGAGTTAAAATCTATTCTTCTGATTATATGAATGAAGGTTGGGGTTCCAGTAAGGCTTATGCTGAAAGATTTCATTTGAAACCTGAAGAATATATCTATGGTGCTTCAACTCAGGATACGACTCCATTGAGAGAACTAGCATCTTCTGAAGCTTATGCTGCAAGGAAAGCTGATCAAGTAAAAACTTTAGCAGATATATTAAAAGTTGATGCATCTACATTACAAAGTGGTGATGAGTTTGTACGTGCAAAAAATGCAGAACCTTTATTAGCAAAGAACCATTTTATGTTCTTTACTGAATTTTTTGGAAATCTGCGTAAATTTTCAAACCCTACTGATAATGGAGCGGATAATTATCGTTCAAAGATTCCTGCAAATCCTGAACAGGCATATTATGATGCTGTAAAAGAAGGCAAAGCATATAATCTAATGGACGGATTAGAACGTGTATTTAGAGCAAAAGGTTTGGATGAAAAACATCCTGAATTATTTGCTAGAATTGTTGATTTTAAGAATAAATTATATGATATAAAACCAGAAGTGAAATCAGAATCTCCGGCTCCGGCTGTTGAAAATGGTAATGGTGCTCAGACTTCATCTGGTGCAGGTGTTTCTCCTGAAACTAAATCTGCAGGTGAAACTATAGAAACAGCTGCGGCTACAGAATCCAAATCTGCAGGAGAATCAGTTACTCAAGCTGCAAAGAAAACTAGATTTGCAAAACCTCTATTAATTACGGCTGGAGTCTTGGTTGTTTTATTTGCAGTATATAAAAAATTTATTCAAAAACCAAAAGCAGCTTAGAATATATTGAAATGTAGTATTGGAAATGAACAAAATTTAATATATTTCGTTATATAAACAGAAAGCTGATTGGAGAATTCGAGTGAATAAGAAAATCTATTTATTACTGTTCGCAATGATATTTTCATTACCTGCGTTTGCTGCACCTCCGGGAGCAAATCATGGTTTTGGAGGGCGACATGGTTTGAATGGCGGAGGAATGCGACCGCCGGTTGTTGGTAGACCACCTATGCATGCTTCTATGAGGCATGATTTTGGTCGACGTCCGCCGGTTGGAGGAATGAGACCTTTGCCAATGCATCATATTGCTGCAAGACCGTTACCACCGCCTCCGCCTCCAATATATAGGCCATATAGACCAATACCTATATATCGTCCTTATTATTCATCTGTTTATATGCCTTCGATATTATATTATTCTTCATATTCTCCTATTGATTATGTATATACTGGTGTTGAGCCGGTTCTGCCTACTGCAGAATCTGTTGTTGTAAGAGATAATTATGCAGGGATTAATACAGCTGCAAATGTTATAAATACTGCTGCTAATGTTGCTGCTACTATAAGATATTTAACTTGGTAAAATCTAACAACAAAAAACTTGGATAAATTCATATCCAAGTTTTTTGTTTGAATAATTATTTTTAGATTTTTTCATTTGCGAATGGACTTTTTTTAAATTCTTGATATACTTTTAGGTATTCTTTTTGTTTTTCTGATTCGTTCATTTTTGCGTATTCTTCGGTCTGTTTTTCTGCTTTTTCTGGATTCAATTTTGAGACCATGAATTTATAAGTTGCTAACTCTGCATTATCATTTTTTGAAATTGGAGTATTTGTTTTTTGTACATTTACACCATATTTTGCAATGATTGCCTGATATTCTTTTTCCCTATTGTCATCAATTTTAACTAAGATTCCATCTTTTGTAATTTGCATGTCTTCGGGTTTTGCAAATTTTGAAGTTTCGGCTCCAATTTTTCTCATTGTTTCGTGTGCTGTTTGGCCTTGTTTTATTAACTCCGATGTCGGGATTAACATTGTTCCTGAAAATGCAGGAGAAATATTGTTAATTGATAAATTCATGTTATACCTCCATTCAATATTGTATCCTCTTAAAGCATGCTAAAATATTTTATTGACTGTTTCTAGATAAATATTTACATTTTGAAATATTCAAGAATTATAGATTGTTAGATTCATACGCAAAAAAAAAGCCGTTTCAAAAAGAACGGCTACCAGACTTGGGGAGGAGGTATGAAAAACTTTCGTTTTTCATATCTATATTTATTTTATCGTCATTAGTTTTTTTTTCTTTAGAATTTAGTGTTAAATATCCTCTATTTGTAGGATAAAAATAAGACAAAAGTTTTTAAAACTTTTGTCTTATAGTCTTTTTCATATTCCAGTTATAATAAATATTTTTTTCAAGAAACTTGCATTTCTTTTTCAAAGCCAAATAATGAACTTACAGATTCATCATCATGGATTCTTGAAATCGCCTGTGCAAGCAGTGGAGCTACTGATATTTGTTTAATGTTGGACGGCATTTTGCTCATGTCCAGAGGAATTGTATTTGTTACAATACATTCTGTGATAGGGGCAGAGCCCAATCTTTCTACAGCCGGCCCGGAGAATACCGGGTGAGTTGCTCCAACATAAATTTCTTTTGCACCTTTTGATTTTAATAATTTAGCGGCTTCGCAAATTGTACCGGCAGTATCAATAATGTCATCAAACATCAAACATACTTTATCTTTTACGTCTCCAATTACATTTGTAGCTATGGCTTCGTTATGTTTGTCTCTTCGCTTATCTATTATTGCAATAGGTATGTCAAGTTTTTTGGCAAAATGTCTTGTTCTGTTTGCTCCACCCATATCTGGAGAAACTGCTACCATGTTATCAGGATTAATACCTAAATTTTTAATATAGTTTACTAAAATAGGAGTTGCAAATATATGGTCAACTAATATATTGAAGAATCCTTGAATTTGTCCTGTATGCAAATCCATAGCTAAAACTCTGTCTGCTCCTGCAGTAGTTAATAAATCTGCAACAAGTTTTGCTGTGATAGCTTCTCTTCCTGAGGTTTTTCTATCTTGTCTTGCATATCCGTAATAAGGAATTACTGCAGTAATTGTTTTTGCGCTGGCTCTTTTAAAAGCATCAATTATAATTAATAATTCCATCAGATTTTCATTTACAGGATTACATATAGGCTGGATAATGAAAACATCATCTCCGCGTACACTTTCTTTTACCTGTACATATATTTCTCCATCTGAAAAATTTTTTACAATCATTGGACCTACGGTTGTACCCAGCTGATCTGCTATTTCTTGTGCTAATTTTGGGTTAGAACGTCCGGCAAATAATTTAATATCGTGTGTCGGACTTATTGCTCTTTCAAGCTGAGGGTAAGTCATTTCTTCAATTGCAGTCATTATAATTAATCCTTTCCTACGTTTACCTGCATAAAATATTATAAATCTGTTATATTAGAACCACAATATTATTTTAAGTTTTGTATATATAAAATCTATAAATAAAATTTTTGATAGTATTGTAAATTTATTTATACTGTTCTAACAAATATATATTTTTTTTTGTTTTAGTTTAATTGTTTGTATTTAATATAAAATGGAGAAAATGAATATGAAAATAGATTTTTATATCAACCATCCGGAAGCAAGATTAGGATTATCAAGAGCCGGAGATATTGCAAAAGAAATTGTTGATTCTATAAAGTTAAAGAGAGAACTTTCTAAATCTACAAATCCTATAAGGTTGTCTCTTGAGCGCAATGCAGAATATATGAGTGAGAATGAATATATACAAGCAAGAGCGTATTTGGACAATTTAGAGATGCAAAGGTTGTTTGATGAAGAGTGTATCGAGTAAGTAATATTTTATATTTTAAATAATAATAAATCAGGCACTTCTTATATAAGAAGTGCCTGATTTATTATGGTGTTTTTATAATTTTATTTCTTTGTAGGAATTCTCATTCCATAGAAAGATCTGATTACAAAAACTAAGGCGATTATTAAAAATACGATTCCAACATAAGGTGCAATATTTCTGAAGGATTCATTTATAGCAATTTCCATTGCTAATAAACCAAATAGTGTTGTAAATTTAATAATCGGATTCATTGCAACTGAAGATGTATCTTTGAATGGATCACCAACAGTGTCTCCAACAACAGTTGCTTCGTGTAGAGGTGTTCCTTTTTCTTTAAGGTCAACTTCTACTATTTTCTTTGCATTATCCCAGCAGCCGCCAGCATTTGCCATAAATACAGCTTGGAAAAGACCGAAAACTGCAATTGCAATTAAGTAACTTACAAAGAATGAAACTGCAAGTTGACTTTTAGCTGCAGGGGCTGATAAACATGCAAGCGCCAATGCAAATGTGAATAGTGAAATAAAGATATTTACCATACCTTTTTGAGCATATTGTGTACAAATTTTTACAACTTCTTTAGAATTTGCAAGATTTGCACATTTCTCGTCAGCTTCACCAAGTTTGATATTGTCTTTGATATATTCAACAGCTCTGTAAGCTCCTGTTGTAACAGCTTGCATTGATGCGCCGCTGAACCAGTAAATAACAGCCCCACCTGTTAATAATCCAAGCAAAGTATATGGATTTAACAGGTTTAATATCATTTCAGGCTGAATTCCCAAAGTATTTTTGATAACCAAAATAAGTGAGAATATCATTGTTGTTGCACCAACAACTGCGGTTCCTATTAATACCGGTTTTGAAGTGGCTTTAAATGTATTTCCTGCACCATCATTTTCTTCCAGGTATTGTTTAGCATTTTCAAAATCTGCATCGAATCCGTATTGTTCTTTGATTTCTTCTTTTATATTAGGAATTTCTTCAATCAATGATAATTCATATACAGATTGTGCATTATCGGTTACTGGACCGTAGGAGTCTACTGCTATTGTAACAGGGCCCATTCCTAAGAATCCAAATGCAACAAGACCAAACGCAAATACAGATGGATAGCTCATTAAACTTGCAGGAATAAATGTGCTAGCAATGTAAGCAATTGCCATTAATAGAACGATTACCATGCCAATCCAGAAACCTGAGAAGTTTCCAGAAACAAGTCCTGATAAAATTGTTAGTGATGCGCCACCTTCACGTGAAGCTGTAACAACTTCTTCTGTATGTTTAGCTTTTGGTGATGTAAATATTTTTGTAAATTCAGGTATTAATGCAGCACCTAAAGTACCACAAGAAATTATACAAGAAAGTACAAGCCATACTTTTCCCATCCAACCAAGTAGCAAATGGCTTACTATGAATGTCATTGCAATAGAAAGAATTGATGTTAACCATACAAGTCTTGTTAGTGGTAATTCAAAATCAAATTTATCGGTTTTCTTAGCGTAAACTTTATCATATAAACCATTGAACCAGTATGCAATAACGGATGTTACTATCATTAAAAATCTCATTGCAAAAATCCAGATTAATAGTTTAACCTGATACATTTCGCCAACAACAGCTAGTAAAATAAAACTAACTAATGCAACACCTGTTACACCATAAGTTTCGAATCCATCAGCTGTAGGTCCGATTGAATCTCCGGCATTATCACCTGTACAATCTGCGATTACACCAGGATTTCTTGGATCATCTTCTTTAATTCCGAATTGAATTTTCATTAAGTCTGAGCCAATGTCAGCAATTTTTGTAAATATACCACCGGCTACACGAAGAGCAGATGCACCTAAAGATTCGCCAATTGCAAATCCGATAAAGCAAGCTCCTGCAATATGACCAGGAACAAATAAAAGAATAATTAGCATCATAATAAGTTCTACAGATACTAATAATACACCGATACTCATTCCTGCTTTAAGTGGAATATTTAAAATATTTAAAGGATTTCCTTTAAGGGCTGCAAATGCAGTTCTAGAGTTTGCAAGAGTATTCATTCTTATGCCAAACCATGCAACTGCATAGGAACCTAAGATACCTATTACAGACCAGGCAAGAATTGTTAAAACTCCGCCAATCCCCATTTTTTGAAGGTATCCGAAGTAAAATGCAATACATAAACCAATTAAAACTTCTAAAACAAATAAGAATTTACCTTGTTGGATTAAGTATGTTTTACAAGTTTCAAAAATTGTATTTCCAACTTCGTCCATAGCTTTATGGACATCTAATTTTTTGATTTGACAGAACATTATAAGTCCAAATATCAAACCAAGAACAGAAATTCCAAGTCCCATTAAAAGGAGATTGTAACCGAAAGAACAAGCACATCCGGCTCCGCTTTTAATGTTTGGAACAACTAAATCGGCTTCACTTGCCAGTGCAGGTGAGATGCCAAATAGCATTAGTGCAAACATAGCAAATAATGCTTTTGGTAAAGTGAATTTTTTTAACATTTTCTCTCTCCTTTTGGTAGTTTGTTCACTCCATTATTATAAATAATAAAAAAAGTTTTAACAAATTATTTACATTTAGTCATGAAAATATAGAAGCATCTGTTTACTTCTTATGAGTATTTTGTTATCATGTAAATATGGAACACTTTCTAAGAAAAATATGGGTTGTGTTGTTGGCTTTTACTGTTTTTGGTATTTTATCTTGGGTTCCTGTGGATAAATATCAAAAACTTTATCTTGATGAATTTCACAGAATAAAGGCAAAGCCGCAGAAGAGGGTTGATTATGCATATAAATATGTTGAGCATATAGAAGAAGGCGGCGACCCTAATTCGAGACAAAGTATTATGCCTGACTTCAGAGAAAAGCAAATTGCTAGAAGAAATCTAAATCCACGCTATAGAAAGCCATATTATATTAGGGATAAATATAATAGAAATATATTACGACCATATAGAGGTTAATAAATATAAGCTGTGTCAAGCAATTTTATTTCAAAATTACTTCCTGCAGGTATAGATATATTACCTCCTTTAGAAAACAGGCCGGTAACTGGGGATAGTACAGTACACACTGCATAGCTTCCCCAACCAATAACAACAGGTACCGGTGAAATGATTATGCCAATAGGATTATTTGCAAGTTTTGATGAAGTTTTGCGTGTTTTTTGATAAAAATTTTCTCCTTTGTCTATTTGTTTTCCTACTCCTTTCCAGTATTGGTGCGGTCCTTTGATATTATTAAAAAATATTTTTTTAGTATTTGCCTTTGTAATTTTTGCATTAATAGGTATATTTTTCCCGTTGTATATCATATTGGTAAGCCGAATTTCAACGAGTCCTCCGTTGCCTGTAATTTGTGGTCTGTGCGAATCTACTACTATACCTTTAAAAACAGTTCCTGCAGGAATAGTTATTTGCTTTTTATATACCGGTGTATATGAAGTGAAAGATACACTGGAACCTTTCGCCGACCAATCTGAAATTTTTTGATTGGACGTAGTTTGAAATTTTGTCCATTTAGGAATTTTTACTGCATTTTTTTTGTCAACTTTTGATATTACTGGGGCCGTATTTGTGTAGGTTGGGGTAGAATGTGGTACGGTAGACGTATTAGAAACGGGAGCTTTTTGTTGTAATTGTGAATCAATTTTTGGAAGTGCCGGTAAGACATCCTGTTCCAACTGCGTTGTATTGTATTTCTTTTTTATTTCTTCATCCACAGATAAATCTAATTCAAGAGCCATTATTGGTAACGATATTTGAAATGTTATCAATACGGATAATATAAAATTTTTGTATAATATAGAGCTTTTCATATTTTGGTTTTAGTTTCGTATTTCATTCTATGTTATTATTCTGAATTAATTCACCAGGTATAAATATCATCGCAAAGTAGAAAAATAGAATAGCCAGAGGAAATAAGAATATACAGATAAATGATATTGCAAATAATCCTACGGTAAACCAGATACCTCTGTGTAAATTTCCGGTGATATCCCACATGCGTTTTGTATAATTGACAAAATTTAGGTACAATAAAGGAATTCCAATAAATATTGTAAATAGGCACAGAATAATAAAAAATTTTTCTGGAGTTTTATTTGTAAAATAAAATATATAATAAAGGACAATTCCTATTATCTGGATTAAAAAAAGGATAGCTGAATTGACGAAAAATTTGAGCTTTCCGATAGGCATATCTATTTTTAATAAATGAGTATCTGCATCATTATAATTTATTTCTTTAGATTGTTGTATTCCTTCTCCATCGAAGCTCATAAACTATCTCCTTTGATAATATTTTACTTTAGCATTTTTTATTATTCAGTGCAACTTTTGTTTATTTTAAATAAAATAGTGCAAACAATACGTGATTGCTTACACTATTTTATTTAACAACATTATTTTTTATATTATATTTATACTTTTAACATTTCATTAATAGCTTTAGCTGCTTTTTTCCCGGCACCCATAGCATTGATAGCATTTGATGCACCAACTGGAGCAACGTCGCCGCCTGCAAATATGCAAGGAATATTTGTTGAACGTTTTTCAGGATCAACTTCTATATATCCTTTTGCATCTGTGATAATATCTATTCCTTCAGCTTCAGCTGATTTTTGGATTATAGGATTTGGTCCTGTTCCAAGAGCAACTATAACTGTATCTACATCTTCTACTACATATTCTCCGGTCCCAATAGGTCTTCTTCTTCCTGATGCATCAGGTTCTCCAAGTTCCATTTTTTCAAATTTCATTCCATCTACATAACCGTCTTTGTTAAATATCTCAACCGGAGCATGTAAAAATTTAAATTGGACGCCTTCTTCTTTTGCGTGTCTGATTTCTTCAAGTCTTGCCGGTAATTCTTTTTCTGTTCTACGGTATAAAATAGATACTTCTTCAAATCCTACACGAACAGCTGTTCTGGCTGCATCCATTGCAACATTACCACCACCGATTACGGCCACTTTTTTGCCTATGCGAAGCGGAGTAACAGAATTATCTCTGCCTGCTCCCATAAGGTTAACTCTTGTTAAAAATTCATTTGCAGAGAATACTCCATTTAGATTTTCTCCAGGAATATGCATCATTTTTGGAAGACCGGCTCCTGAGCATATAAATATTGCATCAAAACCGTCATCTTTTAATTGTTGTAAAGTTATAGATTTTCCTACGATAACGTTTGTATGGAATTCAACGCCCATTTCTTTAAGGTTTTCAATTTCTCTATCTAAAATTGTTCTTGGAAGTCTGAATGGTGGAATTCCGTATCTAAGAACGCCTCCGAGTTTGTGGAGAGCTTCAAAAACTACAACTTCATGACCGGCTTTTCTCAAATCGGCGGCTGCAGTAATTCCTGCGCATCCTGAACCAACAATGGCAACTTTCTTTCCAGAAGGTTTAATCTCTGTTTTTTCAGCCGCAGTATTATCACCTACGTATCTTTCCAGTGCTCCTATTGCAACTGCTTCTCCTTTTATTCCCAAAATGCAGTTGCCTTCACACTGTCTTTCCTGTGGGCAAACTCTACCACAGACAGAAGGTAGCATACTGGTTTCTCTAATTATTTTTCCAGCTTCTTCAAGATTATCTTCTTTTAGCGCTTTAATAAATTCCGGAATTTGTATGTTCACCGGACACCCTTGTACACATCTTGGATTTTTGCAATGCAAGCATCTTGAAGCTTCAAGTTTAACTTGTTCCGGAGTTAGGTTACTTTCAACCGGATCAAAGTTTGAACGTCTTTGTATTTTATCTTGTTCTTGTACTCTTTGTCTTTCCACAACCATAATTCTATCCCTTCTTCTCAAATAAAATCTAAATAGATTAATTATATTTTAATTAAAACAAATCCTAAGTGCAAGTAGAATAAATACAGTGTGAAATATTTTGTCTTTTTTGATAAACCGTGTTAGTATGAGTAAAAATTGTAGAAAGAGTTTTTATACATGTTTTTTGAAATTATTATATTAGTTTTAAGTGTTGCAATTGGTTGTTTGGTATGCTGGATAATTTGTTCCAGGTTTTATCAAAACAGGATTATTGCTTTAGAGTCAGAAAATATTGAATTAAGGTCTCGTATCGGATTGAATGAAAATATTGTAAATCAAGTTAAGGTAGAGTTTTCTAAAATAGCTCAAGAATCATTGAAAGTGCAACAAGAACAGCTTTTGTCTGAGCATTCATCTGATTTAAAAAATCGTATGGAGTTATTCAAATCAGAAGAATTGAATCCGATAAATAAACTTTTATCAGAATTTAAGGAAAGTCTGGATAATTATCAAAAATCTCATCAGGCAGAATCTATGGAGATAAAAAATGCAATAATGACGGCAGAAAAATATGCAAAAGCTCTTACTACAAATCAAAATTCTAAGGGTGAATTTGGTGAAGAGTGGCTTGAGCAGATTTTAAAATTTGCAAATTTAGAGGAAAATGTTCATTATACTAAACAATTTTCATCTGATGGAGTTAAGCCGGATTTTGTTATTAATCTTCCTAATGATAATTATCTGGTTATTGATTCAAAAGTTATACTTAAAAATTTTATAGAATATCGTCAAACTGATGATGATACTATTAAAAAACTATTTATTAATGATTTAAGCAACTGTATTAATTCGCTGGCAAAGAAAAGTTATGAAGAAATAAAAGGATTAAATCAACCCGGTTTTATCTTGATGTATATTCCTATAGAGGCTTGTGTAAATATGGTTTATACTGATTATGATTTCAAAAGTATTGTAGAAAATGCTAATTCTAAAAATATTATAATCGTTGGATCTGCTTCTTTACTTGTTACGTTACGTTTGGTTAATCAATTGTGGGCATCAAAAATGCAGTCAGATAATATTCAAAAAATAATAAAAGTCGGAGAAAATTTATATAATAATATTTCGAATCATGCTAAAAAACTTGTTGAAATCCAAAGAGCTATTGACGAAACAGCATCAATAATTCGCACAGAAGTAAATCGGTTTAAAACGAATTATAACGGTAGTATTTTTAGAGAGGTTGAGAAGTTGCGAGAGTATGGTATTTCATCAAAACATTCCAAATCAGGGAAAAAAATTATAGAAAATTCTATACCAACAGAATTTTTATCTGATAAAATTGATATTGCAGAAGAACAAGTTTAGGAGTTTTAAATGGGTGATAATTATTTTAATGAAAACAATAAATTTTTAAGTCTTTTTGGAGTATTGGGAAGGCGTGGATTTATTATAAATACACTTATTATAGAATTGATAGAAGGATTAATTTGGTCAACTCCCATAGTATATTTAATTATGTTTAATCCTAAAATTATTGAAGATTTTGGTTTATATACTGCAAAACCAACTATAATGCCATTATGGTGGACAATATGGATAGCTGTTGTTGGACTTATATCTTCAGCGCTTTATTTCCCTAGTGTTGTTCGTAGGGTAAGGGATATTATAGGTGAAGTTGATGATAACCGGATTTATATGGTGGCTTCAATTTTATCTGTTGTTATTTTTATGGGCTATACACCTGTTGGAGCTACATTCTTTGGAAAATGGATTTCATTTTTTGTAATTCTTGTTTTAATTTTTCAAAAAGGTAAGATTACGGCTAAAAAGCCAAAAAGTAAAATTATTAAATTTAACTGGGGTGCTTTTTTAGGCACTTGGATTTGGGGATTGTTTAATAAGGCTCCAATAACTTTATTGATGTTACCATTATGTTTAACTTTTAGTTGGTTTCCATTTATGTTGATTTGTGGATTAATGGGCAATGAGTGGGCTGCTGGAAATGATAAATATGATAGTTTAGAGGATTTTCATAAATCCCAGGAAAAACAGGCTACGCTTTGGGCAATTATTGCACCGATATTATTGATTGTCGGGTTTGTTGCAGCGATGTTTTTGTCAGGAATTGCTTTTTATAATTATTCTAAAGCTCATCCTGAATTTAAAACTAAGTTTGAGTCTTTATCAAAAGAATATATGCAAGTTTCTGTTGAATCTAATTATACAAAAATTGAGTTAGGGGATATCGAAAATAAATTTTATATAGAACCTGAGATTTGGTCAAAATTGACTCCAAAATATAGAAAACAAATGTTTGATATGGCTGCTAATTATGCTGCTATGTCTAAAAATAATGCTGAAATAAGTAAATCAAAAAAAATGTATCCTATAAATATTGAGGTGATGAATAAGACAAAAATATACAGTTCTTTTAATAATGAGGTTTTAGCCGAATACTATGTTAATCCGGATGTATTTTCAAAGGAACTGAAGAAAGCAAAAACAATTAAAGAAGTTTTATCAATATCGAATAGCGGATATAAAATAAATAATTATCCTACATTGCCGTAAAAATTTAAAATGATTAAATGTGTTTTAAAAATAAAGATTAAACATTTTAAAATGTTTAATCTTTATTTTTATCGCAAATATATTTGTCCAAAATTTTGCATGCATTTGCAACAAATTCTTCACACGGTCTTTCCTTATAATATTGTTGGGTTCGTTTTGATGGAACTGGATTATCTTCTCCATCAAGTCCTAAAAGTTCTTTGCATATAATTGAACCATTTTGATTTTGAAATTCGTGTGCTAAAGTTTGTATAAATTTATAATGTTTGGCTTTTATTTCATCATTATTATTTTGTGTATAACCGTATTTTAGCCCTGCAATCATAAACATAGCGCTTACTGCACCGCATACTTCTCTGAGTCTTCCCATACCTCCGCCAAAAGAAGAGGATAGTTTAAGTGCAGTATCTTTGTCAAATCCATATTCTTTTGCATAGGCTAAAAATACCGACTGAGCGCAATTATAACCATCTGTAAAATATTTTCGTGCTTGTTGTTCATGAGTTGTCATTTGTATTGTCCTATTTTTATTTATATGAATAATTCATAAAGTATAATTGATACTGATGCTGCTAAGTTAAGAGATTCAACTGTTTCTGCCATTTCTATTTTTATAGTATTTGTGGCAAATTGTATTAGTTTTTCAGATAATCCATTTGCTTCGCTTCCAAACATTACAAGACATGGAAGTGAAGTTTTGTGATTTTTTAATAGATTACTACTTCTCGGAAGTGTTGCTATTCTTTCATAATTTTCAAAATAAATTTCAAGTTCTTCAATATTTTTTATATGTATAATTGGTATTTTCCATAGGTTTCCAACAGATGCTCTTACAGATTTTGGGTTGTATATATCAACGCTTTCACCGTATAAAACAATTGCGTCAACTCCAAATGCAACAGAACTTCTTATAATGGTTCCTAAATTTCCCAAATCTTTTATGTCTTCCAGTAAAACTGCTTTTTGAGTATTTTTTAATATATTTTTATCATATTTTTTCTGTAACCCAACAGCAACTGCAGAAGGTGCAGATTCAGTGGTAGAAAGTTTTTTTAACACTTGTTCTGTGGATTCAATTATAATATTTTGTGCAAATTTATATTCATGTATATGCTTTTTTTCAACAAAAATATGTTCTAATTCTATTCCTGCATCAAAAGCTTCTTTTATTGTCTTGAATCCTTCAAGAAGGAATTTGCCGGTCTGATTTCTATATTTTTTTTGTTGAAGTTTAACAGTTTCTTTTATTAAAGGATTATTAATACTTGTAATTTCCATCATTTAACCTCAAATTCATTGAGCCATTCTTTTTCTTTTTCAGATAATAAATTAAAATCTATTAGTTTCTTTTCGAAATTCATGTGAACAAAAGAATGAATATTATTGTTTTTAAAGTAGCATGAATTTTCTAATCGAATGCCAAAAGCACCTTCTTTATATAGCCCTGGTTCAATAGAAAAACACATCCCGTCTAATATTGGAGTTTTTGCTATTTCTCCGCTGCTTAAGTTTGGTGGGTATTCATGAACATTTATACCTATACCGTGTCCTAGTCCATGATTAAAGACGAATCCGTCTAAATTTTGTCCATCAAAAAATTCATGGACAGATTTGTCTATTTCGTAACCTGTTAATGTAGTTTGTGGGTGTTCTTTTACATAGTTGTATGCTTTTAGAAATGCTTTTAAAACAGTTGTATAAATTTTTATTTGTAGTTCTGAAGGGCGACCTTTTACGAAAACTCTGGTAATATCTGTTGCCAATCCTCCTTCAAAATATCCTCCACAGTCTATTAGAATTAAGGAACCATCTTTTATGATTTCATCTTTTGATGATTTTGAATAATGTGCAAGAGCTGAATTTTTATCTTTTGCGACAATAGAGCTGAAACTCAATCCTAAAGCTCCATTATTTTTAAATTCTTTGGCTAGTTGTATTGCAATATCAAACTCTGATATATTGTCATTTGAGTCAATATATTCTCTTATTGCATTAACTGCTTTATCAGTTTTGGCAAATGCGTATTTCAAATGTTCTAATTCTGCTTCATTTTTTTGAGCTTTCATTTTTTGAACAGGATTTGTTGTCATTTCTATAGCTTTTACTGCAATAATCCTATAATCATATCCATTGATTGTATTTTTATCAATTTGGAATTTTTTTGTTGAACTTTCTAGGAAAGTTTTTAAAGAATGCATTTTATCTTCAGTGAATAAAATGGCATTATCTTTTAATATAACAGCTTTTGCTTTGATTTTTGCAGAATAGTTTTGGGAAAAATTTCTCATATTAAAAAGGTATGAAACTTCATCTATGTCAGTTAAATAAAGAGCTTCATCTTCCGATAAAATGTGTGAAATTTTTGCAATTTTTTCTTCACTTGATAGTCCTGTGTATTTTGTGTCTATAACAATATTATTGTTAGAATTGATTTTAGTATTTGTATCAAGCGGATCTTCATCCAGTAATTTAGTATTTCTTTTTTTAGATATTTTTTCAATTTTAGATTGAGAATTCTTTTTTGAGAATAATCCTAAAGTCTCAGATTCAGGTATCCTTGCAATTAGCTCATCTAGATATTTTTGACCTTGTTGGAGTTTTACAACAGTAATTTTTTCATGGTCAACTTCTTGATCTGCTTGAATATGATATCTTCCGTCAACAAAAAGAAAGATTGTTTCTGGTGTAACAAGTGCTTCTCCTGTAGAGCCAGAAAATTTGGTTATTTTATATCTGGAATTTTCTTCTAAAGTATTATATTCAACCAAAAATTCATTTGTGGCATTTACCAGTAAATAGTTTAAATTATTGTTGACCATGAAATTTTTTATTACTGTTATGTAATCCATTGAATTTTGTCCTTTAATCTTTATTATAGATTTTGCAATATCTTATAGATAAAGTTTATTCGTTTTTACCTGTAACCTGAATCAAATGCCATCCGAATTGTGTTTTTACCGGTTGGGATAATTCTCCTATTTCAAGAGCAAATGCTGCATCTTCAAATGGTTTAACCATCATTCCCTTTCCAAAATAACCTAAATCTCCTCCGTTTTGACCTGATGGGCATAGCGATTGTTCTTTTGCTACTTCTGAGAATGATTTTCCATTTTTAATTTCATCATATAAATTTTTTGCTTCTTCTTCTGTTTTTACCAGAATATGACTTGCTCTTACTTCTGTTGCCATAATAATTTACTCCTATATTTATAATTACAGGAGCGATTATAAAATAAAAAGGTTTGTCTTGCAACAATTCACAATACAAACCGGAAGTTATAAAACATGAAAAATTTTTGAAGTAAAGCGTAGATCCAAAATATTTTTAACCAAACCGCTAAAAGAAAAAATCTTGTCGCAACCCCGAAAAAGTGCTTGGACATCTTGAATCTACATATATATATTAAACGGTCATGGGATTATTTTTCACCATTCTTAAGAATAAATTTTGGAAATTATTAATGGGTAATTTATACTACTCCTTTAGGATTAGTTTGTTTTTTTTATAAATGGTATTGATTTTCTAAAATGTTTAGTGTAGTATAAATTTTGTTAAAACAAAATATTTCTGCGGAAGTAGCTCAGTTGGTAGAGCGTCTGCCTTCCAAGCAGGCTGTCGCGAGTTCGAGTCTCGTCTTCCGCTCCATAGAGAGTCAACGGTTTTGGCTCTCTATTTATTTGTAATTAAATATTTTTATGTTTATGTTATTCTATATATGTTATTTGTTGTGTATTAGGGGTTTTTATTGTGAAAGTTTCTGCAATTTCATATAATACAATTTCATTTGGTCGTGCATTGTCAAATAAAGAACTTGATGAGTTTAATCAAGTTCGAGATGAGGCTAAAAAACTAGTCGGGCAAACAGGTAAATCTGTATTTATTGTGCATGATGCCTGTCTTCCACAGTCTTCCAATTCTAATACCGGAGTTGGAAATTTATCCACCCGTGATTCTTCTGAGTTTTTTAAATATATGAAACCATATTTGGATTTTAATATGGTTGAAGTTCTTCCTCAAGGGCAGGTTGCACCTTTTAATAAACTGTATTGCGCTTACACGGCAACGGCTTTATCTCTTGGAAATCATCAAATAAACCCGTATTTATTAGCAACCGATGAGTTTGAACATATTTTGACTGTTCCCGAAGCGGATGCAATTACTTCAGCTAATAAAAATCATAATAAAGAGACTATTGTAAATTATCAAAATGTAATGGATAATTCCGGGGCTCAAAATAAAGCCTTAAAGAAGGCTTATGAAAGGTTTCAAGCTCTGGATGATACTTCGATTTTAAAGCAAAATTATAATAAATATATAGATGATAATTCGAAATGGCTAGATTTTCCAAGGACTGGAGAACCAGATATCGGCTTTTTTAAATTCAAGCAATTTTTAGCTGATGAGCACTTAAAAGTAGGTAAAAAAATGTTGAATGATATGGGAATAAAGCTTTGCGGGGATTGCTTAATTGGTTTTTCTTCTGATGAAGTCAAGGCTTTTCCGAATGCATTTAAAAAAGATCATTATATTGGAGATCCAGAATGGCGTCTTCCTGCGCTGGATTATGATGCAATAACGGATCCGAATAGTGATGCTGCAAAGCTTTTGAAGATGAAAGTTCAACTTTTTGCAAAAAGGTACGATGCAATACGTTTTGATGTTGGATGGGCATATATTTCACCAATTGTAACACCAAAAGATGAGCATAATATTTTACCGCAAAATAAAAAAGATATGGGGGCACACCTAATTGAATTTATTGAAAATTCTGTACGAGAAGTTAAAGGTGAAAATTTTGATTTGCATAATCTTATGTATGAATTTGAGTCCGATCCTTCTATTTTTTCAATGTGGAAACCTAATTCTAACGAATTGCTTGACGGGGTAAAAGGAAGAGTAAAGATTTTTGGCAGTACATATATGAATCAAAATGATTCGGAGGGTTGGGGTTCTAATGATGCATTTTTAAAACGAGGTTTTTCTCCGGATGAATTTGTTATCGGTCCTGGAAATCATGATCCCCAACCATTGAGGCAAATTGCTCAGAATATGCCTGATAGAATAAGACATGCAGATAATAGTATTTCGGAAGAATTTCATAAGCTGCCTGCAATAAAAGCTTTAGCAAATATTTTTCATGTTTCTGAAGAGTCATTATGGAATCCTGTTACTTTTGCAAAATATAAATGGGCTGAACCTATGAGTGCCAAAAACCGTCAAATGTTTTATATGGATGTTTTTGGACGTGAGGAACGTTTTGACAAACAAACTTTTAATACCATACTTCAACCAGAAGAAAATTATGCTTATAAAATTCCTCAGAATTTTAAACAAGCTTATCATAAAGCTGTTGAAGAAGGTTTTGGTTTTAATATAATGGATAGTTTGGAAAAAATCTTTACTTTAAAAGGGTATGATAAGTCTCATTCTGATTTATATCGGAAGATTGTAAAATTTAGGGATATTTTGCTTGAACCGACTAGTGTTTCAGAAATGGGTGAATCTGTAAAAGAAAATATTACATCTACAAATGTTGATATAATATCTCCTTCTCCAGAGAACATTAAACCTGTCATATCTGGTAATAATGCAACAAAAAAATTTTTTAAAAAAGGACCGTTGGCTATTTTATCTTGTGTTTGTGCCGGCGTAGGTGCTGCAAGTTATTTAGCTTACAATAAAAATAAATCCCATGAGTGAAACGATTTGGCAAAGTCTATTATTAATAAAACTGTCTAATAAAAATAAAAAATCTGATTCTCAATTTATAGAATCAGATTTTTTATTTAGTAAATTTTGAAATAAAGTTTTCCAGCCATGAATTTTTCAAATCCATAGCCTCTTCAAAATTTTTTCTGGGAAGTTTGGAAGCCATTTCAAATGAATCAATTGCTTCGCTGTCAAATAGGCTTTTTCTTTCATTTTGTTTGTCTTTTTTCTTCCCTCTCATCATGTAACCAAGGTTTCCTCCACTGCCTCCATCATTATTCATATTGGCAGCCGCTTTGATTACCGGTTGAGGTCTTCCAATGTTTACATCAAAACTCATTGTTCTGTTCCTTATATTTTCCCTTATATATATAAAGTATAAAAACCTTAAAGTTTTGTTACAATCCTGATTAAATTGTTACAAAAATTAATATATATATTCTTCTAAAATCCTATAATTTAAATAGTTTTAGCTAATATTACTTTTTGTTACAATTATAATAATTTACTGAAAATATACAAAAAATAATCCGTTAATATATAAGAGATATTTTGAGGTTTTCATGTCAATAGCTATAGACTCTACATTAGAATATTTACGTACCAGATTAAATATTTCTGAAGCTAATATGCAGGCTTATCAGAACAAATCTGTTGAAGAAATCCTGGAAGCAGAAGCTGCTCAAGGAAATCAACTTGCTATTCAGATGGCTGCTGATATGTTTTCTGATCCAAGTCAGTTAATTGAATTATTTCAGTTAGCTGATGCAAATAATAAATTAATTATATTGCAGACTATGACCTCTTCACAGTTGGAAAAACTTGTTCCAATGCTTGAAGTAGATGATTTAGTTCAAGGTTTGCAATATTTTACGCAGGATAGTCTATTGGATTTGTTGAAAGATATTCCAATGGAGGAACTTGTAAAGACAGTTTTTCAGATGTTTTCTGAACAACAGATTATTGAATATATGCCGGAAAAGCAGTTAGATAAACTTTTAACCGGAACTGATATGGATAAAGAAATGCTTTTGCAAAATTTAAAATCAATTCCGGAGATGTATATTCAGCAAATTTTAGAAAGTGTTACAGGAGAGGAAGCACAAGGCAATGCTGCTGAACTTGTTCGTCAGATTGGTCAGCTCGGGGATTTGGAATACAGAACTGCTATTATGAATCTCCAACCAACACAAAAACAGGAATTGACTCTATCTTTGACTAGCAGAGAACCTAAATTGTATCAAAAATTTGATGCTGATGCATATACTCATATAATAGCTCGTGAAAGAGAAAAAGATGAATTAATTAAATCTATGGCTGTTATTAAACCTGAATATTTGCAAAAAATGGTGAATCAATTACCGCAGGATTTGCTGTCTGTTGTAACAACTCAAATTGATACTGAAAAATTTGCGGATGCTTTAATAAATAAATTCCCTGAGGTTTTAGCAAAGTTTATTGCCGGCTAAAGTTGATAAAGCAAGCTTTAAAGCGTGATTAGCAAATAGTTCTTTCATTTTTATTCTTGGAGTATTTGGCGAAAGTTTAATTTCTTTTACTGTTACAATATTTTTATATTTTACGGAAATATAAATTAAACCAACCGGTTTTTCATTAGTTCCACCTGTAGGTCCGGCAATTCCTGTTGTACATAGTGCAATATCGCAGTTTGTTATTTTTTGTAGCCCATCTGCCATAGCGTGTGCACATTCTTCACTTACCGCGCCAAAATTATTTAAAATATCCCAGCTTACTCCGAGAATATCATGTTTTGCCTCATTTGCATAAGTTACAAAGTTTAGTTTTACATATTCAGAACTACCTGAAATGTCGGTTAATTTTGAACTTACAAGTCCTCCTGTGCAAGATTCTGCAGTTGCTATTGTTAAGTGTTTTTCGATTAAAAGTTGTCCTAATTCTTCTTCAAGTTTCATAATTATTTTCTTTATTTATTTTGTATTATATTCTGAATATAAATTTGATGAATTCCCGATAAAGGTAGTTTTGTTATTTAACCTGGAGTTATGCAGGCTGTGATTGCATCAATAAGTCTTTTTACCGGTACTATTTGAATTTTGTCATTTTTTACACTTCTGTTAGCAAATGGGATAATTGCTTTTTTAAATCCTGAAGTAACCGCTTCATTTAATCGTTTTTCAATATTGTTTACCGGATGAATTTCTCCAGACAATCCTATTTCCCCTATAATAACAGTCTGCGGATCAACAACAACATCTCTTGCACAAGTCGCAATAGCAAGAGCTATACCTAAATCCGCGCTTGGTTCATCAACATCAATTCCGCCCATAACATTTACATAGACATCTTGTTTTGAAAGATTTAACCCTACTCGTTTTTCTAATACCGCAAGTATTTGTAGAACTCTGCTTGAGTCAACGCCATTAGTAACTCTTCTAGGTGAAGGATACGGAGTTGTTCCTACTAGAGCTTGAATTTCAACTAACAATGGGCGTGTACCCTCATTTGTAACAATGATTGCGCTTCCGGGAATTGCTTCTTGAGAACGTTCATTAAGAAATAATTCATTTGGATTTTTTACTTCGACTAATCCATTAGACTGCATTTCAAAAATGCCGACTTCTGATGTATTTCCGAAACGATTTTTCATAGAACGCAACATTCTGTATGATTTATATTTATCCCCTTCAAAGTATATAACTGTATCTACCATGTGTTCTAAAATTTTAGGACCTGCGATATTTCCGTCTTTTGTAACATGGCCTATTACAATAACTGTAATATTTTGGGTTTTTGCTATCTGCATCAGTATATTGCAGCATTCTCGAATTTGAGATACGCTCCCTGCCGAGCTGGATATAGATTGGGCATAGATAGCTTGGATACTGTCTATTACAACTGTATCAGGTTTGAGTTCTTCAATCTGCTGTCTTATACTTTCTAAGTTTGTTTGAGGATAAATATAAAGACTATCTGATTTTATCCCAAGTCTATTTGCTCTTAGTTTTAATTGGCTTGCGGATTCTTCTGCGGATACATATAGGATTTTTTGTCCGTTTTTAGCCAGTTCTCCACTTGTTTGCAATAAAATTGTTGACTTACCTATTCCCGGATCTCCGGCAATCAGAACGAGTGAACCTTGAACAAGTCCTCCGCCTAATATTCTGTCAAATTCTGAAATATTTGTACTTATTCTAACCTCTTCACCTATGTGAATATCATTTATTAAGGATGGTTTGAGATTGTTTACAATACCTTGCGGAGATATATTTTGAGGTCTGTTATTTGTTAAAATTTCTTCGGTAAAACTTCCCCAAGACCCGCATTCAGGACATTTTCCTAAATATCCTGCGGTTTCGTATCCACACTGTTGGCATATCCATTTTGATTTAACTTTTACCATATTTTGATTATAATTACTAATAATATAATGGTCAATAATATAATTTTAAAAGCATTAAAAGAAAAATGAGGTAAATTTTTTGTTTTACAATGTTGGATTATAAAAAAGGGTTATATAAAAATTTCAAAAATGATATTTGAGATATTAAAATATTATACAAGTAAGTCTTAAAAAAAATACCGGGTTATTTAAACCCGGTATTTTTTTATTTTCCTGTTTTATTTAGTGTTTCAATATCATTGACTTTCATTGCATAATAAGGTGTCTTGCTGCCTTTTTCTACAAGGAATAAAACAAAGTTATCGGTAAAATAGAAGTTACGTCCGCTAGGTGGTAATAACGCTGTCATTTTAGCCATAATTGCAGCTTCGCTTTTTAGTTTTACACCTTCATTATCCATTTTAAAATCAATAGTTTCTATTGTTGTATCAATTTTTAAATTTGTACCTTTTATGTCATGTCCTTCAACATCTCTAAAGCTTGTTTCTTGATATAAATTGATATTCGGAATTCTAAGTTCATCATCTTTATTAAACTTTTTGCTTCCTTTATATTTTTTTGCTTTCTTATTTATTTCTGTGTAATATTTATCAAATGTTTTATCTTCATCCGTTCTGTATAGTATCACATTATCATTGTCTTTTGTTGCTAATTTGACTGCAAAATCATTACTATTGTTATAGAATAAAACATTAACATTTTTATATAATTTTTTGCTGCTGTTTTCATTTATTCCAAAATATTCAAAAGATTTATAATTTTTTGCGAAGCTGCCAGGAGTTAATTTGTCGAATGGAGTTAAAAATTTAAAATCTTTTTTCAGCATTGCATAAACAAATAATTTGTCAGGTCTGTATGTCCAATCAAATTGATCAAGGATATCGCTGGTTTCGTTAAATTTATCTTTTATCCCTTGTTCAATAGTTTGTTTTAAGTTTGGTGAAACAAGTCCATACTTTGTATAATAAGAATTTTCACTGATATCAGTTTTTTTGAAGTTTTGTTTATTTAATTCTTTTGCCATTTTTGAGTTATAGTCAGCAAAATCTATTGGTCCATAAACAAGATTATCCATAAATTCGTTCCAAACTATTTGGAAGGTTCCAACCCAAATTCTATTTGGAGAATCACTTTGTTGATTCATTGTTGCAAGTATGTCTATAGCAGGTACGTCAACCGCAGGAGTTTGATCTGCCGGTGTTTCAACTGCTGAAACTTCTTCCTGTACGGCTTTTTCTTGGGCAAATGCATTTGGCATCAAGCCGATGAGTGTAGCAAAAAGAATTGCTAATGAGATGTAAAGTTTTTTCATTCTTTTCTCCTTTTCAAACCTACATTTATCGATTTTAAAAAACCTTTAAAAAATCCGCGGGGAGTATTTTTGTGTAATATTGGTGCTGAATCATATAAGTTTTTATAATTCGCAATAATATTTTCAGGTAAATTTTCCCCTTTTTCTAAAGTATATGACAAAAATTCAATATAGTCATCTTGTTCTTCTTTATAAAGAGGATCTCTTAAGCGTAAATCTTCGTCGGCCTCATAGTGTATAAGTGCATGATATGCTGCAATTAAACTATCGTCTTCTGTATCTTTGGGGTAAGCTAACAAAGCTTCTCTTACGCAAAGCTCTCCAATTCGAACCAGTCTTAGTAATCTGGCTACTTTTATTCTATCACTAATATTTTCCTGCATAATATTTATTTTACAAGAAGTTCAACCATTTCTCGTTCAACAAAATGCATCATTTCAGCATAATTTCCATTAAAGAAATTATTTGTAAATTCATGAAGCATGTCTAAAGCCATTTCTCTTTTATCCATAGTGGCTTTGTAAAAGAACTTTTTACCAACCTTGTATCTAACTAAAATACTTTTAGAAACTAAGCGATCCATAACTGTTTTTATTGTTGTGTACGCTCTTTCTGTTCCATTTTTTGCGAGTTCATCAACAATATCTTGGATTGAAATATCTTTATCTTCATTATCTGAAGTTAAATTCCAAAAAGTGTTTAAAATTTCTATTTCTAGAGATCCGCAAACCATATTTCCTCCTGTATTTTATATCTAATTACTATAATTGTAATATAAACTATCTTTTTGACAAGTCCCTTAACAAAAATTTTTACAAATCGATACTATTTAAGACTTTTGAGTTTTTATTCTAAAAATTCATATCCATAAAATCTTCGTCTTTTTTGAAATTCTTTTTACTTGTTCTTAATTTTTCGTTTTTCTTTTTTGTTTTCTTTGGAATATTTTTGTAAGCATTATCCAGTGAAACTTTGGTTATTATTTCACTTGTTTTTCTGTCATAAAATGTTAACCAGAATTTTCTATTAATATTATCTACTGCAAACGAAACATTTGCAACTAGTTTATCTCCTGGTTTTATTTGTCGAAACATTAGTTTTGTATCACCAAAAATTGACGGACTGAATTTTGCGTTATAATCATTTACAAGAACCATATCAAAGCCGGAAAGTGTTTTATCTGACATGTTAGAGATTAAAACGGTAAGGGTGATTGTATTAACTTCTCCAAACGGATCTTTTTCATGTTTTATATCATTAATATTTATTGTTAATCCATCGTATAAAATTTCTTCTTGTTTTAGTGCTTCTTCCTTGTATACAGGTAAATCTACCTGCGTATTAATTTTTACTTTTATTTCATCTCCTGGTGCAATTAAAACATGATTTCCTTTTCTGATAAGGGCTATACCTAATCCTGCAACTCCGCCCAATGCTGCGCCCCCTGCCAGTGTATATCCTTGAGATGCTATTGCGGCTTCAAGTCCAAGCCAATTTAATGCCATCAAACCTCCAACAGCTCCTCCGGCAACAGTATAGCCTAAGTCTTGTGCTACAATTTTTGCACCAGAAGCAACAGGGTGAAGTTTTGTTGTCATTTGACCTTCTATTGGTATTTCTCTTCCATCCGGAGTTACAAGATAGTCAAAAGCCAGAGTCATAGATGCTTCTCTGCCAAGTCTTCCAGGCTCTGTTGTATCTGTTAATTTCCCGTGAGCCAGTGTTCCTTTAGGAATAATAACCCCTTTATCTCCGTATACGTCAGAAGTTACCTCTGCAAAAAATTCATCTCCTTCAACAGAAATTGATGAATCCAGTACTTGGGATACTGTCATATGTATAATATCTTTTCTGTTTAGTGATTCTACTTTTCCTGTAAATAAATCCTGTTCAAGTTTTTTGTATTCTTCATTTTCTACAACTGAACCTTTCAGAGGTTCAGCAGCGTTGACTGCTGCCAAGTTGCTTCCAAGCATTATTACTATTAATATAAAACTCAATATTTTCTTCATATTTATATTATACTCCCGGAAGCTTGTTTCAATCAAATATTGTTAATTTTTTTGATTGTCAACTTCTCGTGCCATTTCTTCAATAAAATTATTAATTTTTGCTGGTTCAAAACAAGAACAAGAATTCCAAATTAGTGTAGGTCTTGGTTCTCTTAATAATGGACTTGGATAATCATTATGGCATTGACCTTTGAGCATATTAGTAGAACCATCTACGCTTGAAGTGAATTTTGAACAACAACTGCAAATTTTCAATGTTAACCCATAATCTTCCATTTTTGATTTTAATTGTTGAAGTGCATCTATCATTCGTAGGTGTGATGATGTGGTATATTTTTTATTTTTGTAGATAAATCTTATTTTTGACAGTCCATTTTCTGTGGATATGAATTCTAATTTGCAACCTCTATCTCCATGTTTTGTTTGGACAATTACATCTATTTCTAATTTATCTGTTTCCCTATCTGTTGTTGCTCCTAATTTTTTTAGAATATATCGTATTGGTGGGAAGTTTCTTATAATATGACAAATTGAGTATATTGGGTAAAGTATCAACAATAGAGTTTCTTTAGTATTTAATTTTGCGTTCACAAGACTCAGCCCAAATACTGCGAGTAATAATATTGCACTAAATATAACTACATTACATTTAACTATAAATGGACAATTATAGGAATAAGCTATTAATATTGCGTAAGCTGCTATCAGAACCCAACAATTTGGATTAAGCAGTGAACAAATATGCTCTACAAATGTAAAGTTTATTGTTTTTAATTTTTTTAAATTATTTTTTAGCAGATTAAATCTTTTGGTTAAGCGTGGTTTTTTGAATGTGCAGTCCTGACCCAGAATATAAGATTGAATATTTGGATTGTAAACACATTTGTGTCCTGATTTTGATAATAATAAGCTAAATTCCAATTCTGAATTTATGTCTTTAAAATTTATTTGTTCAACTTTATCAAGTACTGCTTTTTTAATAATAAACAAGCCAGAGTCAATGTTAGTTGCTAAACCTAATAGAGAACGGGATTGTTTAAAAAAGTTTGCTTGATACTTTTTGTATACAGCTTTAATTCTGTCTACGATATCAAGATTGTCTCTATTTATATTTATTTCTCCTGTAACTGCATCAGCTTTTTTTAGAGCCACATTTGCAAGTGTGAGAAAGTCTGAATCAATTCTTCTTGTACCATCAATAAATATGTATGCATCAATGTTATCGTCTTTTTTTAATTCTTCTAAAAGCATTGAGATAGACTGATTTTTTCCAAGTGTTCCTACATCTTGGATATTCATCACATGGATAAAATTATCATGTTCAAACAGTTTTTCGGAGCCATCATTACAGTCGTCCAGAATTACATAAACTCTGAAGTTTGCAAGCGGGTAATCTTGCATTTTTAGTTCTTCAACTAAATTTTCGAGACAAGATTTATGGTTGTGGCTATATATTATAACTGCAAAATTATTTGTATAATCGTTATATTTTGAATATTTTTTTTCTATAGAAAAAGGTTTATCTTTTAAATTTCTTACAGACAAGATAAACATATATAATGTGTAAATCAATATGTATAAATAAATCAGATATAATATAAATTCCATAATTTTGTCCTCGTATTTACTTAATTTTAGTAAAAAGTTAAATAAATTTCAAATTTTTATAAATTTATAACAATTTCACCTTGTCTGAATATTCTGAGTTCATTCCCCATTACTCCTGCAACTGTTGATTCCAGTCCTTTAGCTTTATACCCATAGTCTTCCAGGATTAAATCCGCAAGTCCGCTCATGTTTTCTAGTGCTTGTTTATAACTTTTTGCGCTTGGTTGATGCGAAAGGTTTGCGCTTGTAGTTGCAAGAACATGTCCGGGTATTATTTCACATAATTCTTTAAATACAGCATTATCAGGAACTCTAATTCCTACAGTTTTCATATTTGATGTTATGTAATCGGGTGTTCTTGAGCTTTTATCTGTAACAATTGTTAATGCTCCAGGAAAATATTTTTTTATTAATATTTGACCTATTTTTGGAATTGGTTCTACATAATCCAATAGGTTATATATCTCATTTGACATTAGAATCAATGGTTTTTGAGGTTCTCTTTTTTTTATTTCATAAATTTTTTTTACCGCATCTTTATTTTCTGGTAAACAGCCAAGTCCCCATACAGTATCTGTAACATAGGCTATTACGCCACCATTTGTAAGTGTAGTTATTATTTCTTCTTTATTTTTTAACATCACAGCCTCTTTTATTCTGTAATTTTATCATACACAAATAAAAATTGCAGAATGAAATTTTGCAGAATAGTTTATTTTATTTTTATGAGGGGTTGACTTTTTTTAAATCATCATTATTATAAGGGAAAGGTAGTTAGTATTTAAAATAGAAGGATTTATATTATGGCATCTGGATCATCAATTATTTCTAATATTTCATCAGGATTAAGTAATACTTATGCTTATCTTGCTTCTTTGTATCCTGAAGATGGCGTTACTTATAAAAATATAACTGCTGCTCGTAATGATTCTACGAATTATTTGACTTTGAATCAGTCATTTGCTTCATATTTGCAAAATAATTTTTCATCACTTGATAAGGATGGGGATGGTGTAATCAGTGCCGATGAAATGAATAAATTAACAAACACTATTTCTACTGCGGGTGTTTCCAGAACTGAGTTGTCTCAACTTGCTGCTTCTGGGAATTATTCTTCTGATATGATTAATAAAATTATGGAAAATTTTGATCAAATTGATACAAATCATGATGGTAGAGTTACCAGTGCTGAGATTTCAAGTTTTACTTATTCTTGCAATAAACAGGAAAAGATGGATGAAGAAAATTATAAGAAAGCTACAAATATGTCAGTGTTTTATGGTGATGAAAGCTCTTCTGAACCGTCATCTTATAGTATATTAAGTTACAGATATAAAAATTTTAACGGAAACAATTAAATATTGAATAAGCTCTTAAGATTATTTTTAATTTTAATTATGTTTGTATCTACATTATCTTGTTATGCGGATACTGTGAAAGTAAAAAGGAAAATTCCAGCAAAAGAAGAGAAGCCATTACTTGATAATAATGGTTATTCTTCTCAATCTTATAATAATTCTGTATCTCAAGATAATTTGGAGATAATTAAAAATATTGTGCGTAAATACACAAGAGCAAAATTAAATCTACCGCAAGAAAAATTTGAGGATGTCTGGTCTTTAGACTATTGCAATTTAAAGTATGAATTAGAAAAACTGGGTGCAGAAAATATCGATGTTCTTGTTTTGTATAATCCTCAAGAATGTACGGGTAAAAATTTTATCAAAATTTCAGGAAGAACTTTTAAAAATCCGAAACGCTGTTTGAAAGTAACTTTTAATTATAAAAAGCGTGCCTATGTCCATGGGTGGTGCAAATAATTATTTTCCTATACAAAAATGATCAAAAATATTATTTAGGATTTCATCAGTAATAACTTCGCCTGTAATTTCGTCAAGTGCTAATAGTGCAGATTTTACATCAATACTAATCATATCTTGTAATTCTTCGGCTTGTGCTGCACTAAGAGCTCTTTCCAGGCTTTCTTTGCTTCTTATTAAGCATGATTGTTGCCTTGCATTTGTAATAAATTCAGTATCTTCTAAAGAAAAATTGCAAATAGTAGTTTGAAGTTTTTCTTTTAGTTCATCAAGTCCTTGTGTTGTATAGGTTGATAATTTTAGGGTATTTTTAAATTCAGCCTTAAATAGCTCTGGTGCAATTAAGTCTGTTTTATTTGCAATTATTATATGTTTTTTATTTTTAATTATTTCGTATATTTCTTTATCTGCTTTTGTGATACCTTCTGTTGCATCATATAAAAACAGAATTAAGTCAGCTTCTTTTGCTGATTGTTTAGAGTATTCAATTCCTATTTCTTCAACTTTATCTATATTTTCATCTTCTCTTATTCCTGCCGTGTCAATTAAAGTAACTGACACACCTAAATCTAAATTTTCTTTGATTATATCTCTTGTTGTTCCTGCTATATCTGTTACAATAGCACGATCAATATTTAAAAGTGCATTAAATAAGGATGATTTGCCAACATTTGGTCTTCCTACTATTGCTACTTTGACCCCTTGTCTAAGTATATCGGATGTTTTGGCGCAATCTAATATTCTGTTTATTTCGTTTAGTGAATGTGAAAATTTTGTTATTAATTCTGAATATTCAGGCTCTGCAACATCTTCTGGAAAATCTATTCCCGCAACTATTCTTGAAAGTATTTCAAAAAGTTCTTTTTTTATATCACCAATTTTATTAGCAAGAACGCCGGATAAATTTTTGGCTGATTGAATTGCAAAATTTGAGGTTTTTGCATGGATTAAATCATCAACTGCTTCGGCTTGTGATAAATCAAGTTTTTTGTTTAGGAATGCACGTTTTGTGAATTCTCCTCGTTCAGCCATTCGTGCTCCGGTTTTAAGCACTAATTCTAGAATGTTGCGAACAACATTTACCCCCCCATGACATTGGATTTCAATTACGTCTTCTCCAGTGTAGCTGTTCGGATTTTTAAACGGCAGAATAAGAACTTCATCAATTTTTGTATTGCCATCTTTTATCCAGCAATGGCAAATTCTTCCGGCCGGAAAATCTGTTTTATCTGATATTTTATTTATAATATCAAAACTTTTGGAACCTGAAATTCGAATTACTCCGACTCCACCTGTTCCTATAGGGGTTGATATTGCAGCTATTGTTTCAAATTCCTGAGATATATTCATATATTTAGTATATTATAAACATAAAATTGTGCTATAGAGTTTGTTTTTTGTATGTTTAGAATAAAAAAAAGCTATGTACTGAGGTGCATAGCTGTTGATTAGGGATATGTGTATCTTAGTCTCTAAGGAGTATATTGTTATGGTATCATTTATTATTATTTTGTAATCATACAAAATAATGAGATTTTATAATTTTGTTTTAAATCTTACAATTGATTTTTATTTAGTAATATTGTTTACTAAAACAAAATTTCTGTTATAATGTAGCTAAGAATATTCGCGGGAGGGATGAGTATATGAAAAAAACAGTTATTTTGCTTACTCTGTTAGTTGCAGTTGCAGCTGGACTCACGTGTGTTTGGGCTGCTGAATATACAAAATTTTCATCAAAATTTGTTAAAAATTTTAAAGATTGTGATGCTTATCAAGAAACAACAACATCAGAGTTTGAGGGTAAAACATTCACTACAGACAGAAAAATTCTTGGCTGGAGAAATGGTTTTTGTAAATATCAGGAAACAATTTCTTCTACAGATGGAAAGTACCAGTTAAATTGTTCATTCTCCAGTATACAGGTTGATGAGTTATATGAATCTATGAAAAATAGATCTAAAGAACCTGAACGTTATGACTTAGAGATGTTTGCTGAGGAGAAAGGTCCAAATGGACAAATCAAATATGTAAGCAGAGGTACAACTACGATTAAAGGAAATAAAGCCTATATCGCTTGGGCAAAATATCAGAATAATCCATATTTTTGTAGACCGCAGAAATTAGATTAGTTGTTTGGTTTATTTGATTTTTATAACTAAAAAATAAGTCCGGAAGGACTTATTTTTTAGTTATATAGAAAAGATTACTATGAGTTATGCTGATTTTTTTAGTTGTTCTGTTTTGTTCTGTTGAGTTGTTTGCTCTTGAACATTTTTCGGCTGGTCTGCTGTTTTAGCTTCATTTTTGTTATTCTTGTGTACAAATTTATTTCCTATCCAAGTTGCCATAGGTGTAACTGCAACAGGGGCAATAAATCTGTATACAGTACCAAATACTAACAATTTCTTAAGAACTCCCATACCTTTAAGTCTTTCTTCAAGACCGGTATGAGGCATATTTTCAGATACATATTGAAGAACACTTGTAGGTTTGAATTTAGCTTCTTTTGGTATTATACCTTTAAGTTTATCAGCTTCAAACTTTGCAAGCTTTTCTGTGTTAATAGCCGCAAGCTTTTCTGCAAGTTTATTGTCGTTCATTTCTTTTGCGGCATATTTAATAGTGAATTTTTCCCATTTGCTGTCCAAAGCATCGTCTATCACATAAGAGCCTACAGTTGATAATGCAAAAGTCAGACCTTGGTTTATCGCAAGGGTTTTTTTCCTGTCATCATCCAGTTGTTTGTTTCTTAAAGTTTGTGTCATATACATTCCTGAGATGATAACAGAGCCCATAACTTGCATGTGATCTACTACACTGTTAAGATTATCGGCTTTTTGAGCCAAAAACTTTGCAAAACGAGATGTGTAAAGTTTTGTGGTATATTTATCAGAAAGCCAAGTCGTGAATCTGTCCATAGCTTTAGTGAATGGAGATAACACTTTTGATTTAGTCGGAATATCTATTCCCCCATTGAATGACGGTTGATTGTAATTTTTTCGAATATTAGATTGATTATTAAATTTTGTATTATATCGTGTGCTGTTAGAGTTAAAATTGTTTGTCTGTAATGTTATGTTCATTATTTTAACCCTCCTGCAAATTTAGTAATCTCCGGTTTTTCCATAGATGGAGGTATTTGTGTTTGTTGTTCGGTTTGTTTTGCATCTTGTACAGCTGGAGCAGGTGTACTTTTCTTTTTCTCAATACCAAATCCGTATTTAAGAATTGGCGGAATAAGTGCTACTGTCAGCATTGCTTTAAGAACACCAAATATAAATACATCCGGTGCCATATCAAGAATTTTTGTAACATTTTTAAATGCTTTTGAATTTTCAATATCAACAATATTTTCAACTTTGTATATATTTTTCATTTTTTTGAAAAATTCATGATTTTCAAGATCTTTTAAATCTTTAACTTGATATTTATTTTTTAGTTTTTCAACTTTTTCAAGTTGTTCTTTTGTCAGGTTTGCTGCATTCTCTTTTAAAAGTGTAATTGCATCAGCAACTTCACGTATTTTATTTCTGGATTTTTCAGCGGCTTTTCCAAGAGGGTACATTACAATACTTGAAAATCCAAAACCGATAAGTCCTGAAGCAATTGAGTGTCCGGATGCATAAATTTTATCATCCTTATCTTTTTTTCCTGGTAATGACATGATTGCAATTGGTCTTAAACCTGCTGCCAATACTAATGCTACGAGGTTTTGTGCAATAACGGTATGTTTATTACATAAAATAAGTATTTTATTAAATAAACCCTTAGAAGCATCAGCGGCAGCTCCGTTCAAACCCGTAAAGCTACCGCTGTAATATCCTCTATTTACTTTTTGACTATCTTTGCACAAATCCGCACTCGTACTCTTGTGTCTGTTCTCAAGCCCGTACATATTCTTATGCTTGACTAAAATTCCGGTGGGATAATTTTTAATTGAGTCTATATTCATTTTACACCATTTATAAAAATAATAACTTCTATACATCTATTCTAAATCAAAGAATAAAAATTTTTGCTCTTAGTTTACAAAAATGTTACAATTAAATGTCTTTTATACAGTTATTATTTAAAAATTTTTACAGAGTCTGATTTTACTATTGATTATTGCGTTTTAACTGGCAAATATAATTGTTAAATTCTTGAAAAAAGAAGATATTTAGTATATATTTATTATGCGAGGGTTAGTGTGGGTAACAATACAGAGCTTGATTTTAAGTTAATATCTGAAAAATGCGGTTTATTCTCAAAGACCGATGTTGAAGTTGCTATTTCTAAAATTGATACCCTTAAAAATGAATATAGCGAAAAAGAGTTAATTAATATTTATAATTATATGCTTTCTAATGCACAGGATCCTGATATTATTATGTATTTGATTCGTTGTTTGGATGTATATAGAGACCCTTCAAGTTTGGAAGTTCTTGTAGATGTTTTATTATTAAAAAATGGAACGAACCAAAATGAAATGTTAAAAGAAAAATTTGTAAATGTCAGAGTTATGTGTGCAAAGGCGATTGCTAATCAAAAAAATACTGATGTGGTTTCATCATTGTTATATTGTCTGAATAATAAAAATGAACATTACAAAGTAAGGCTTGCTTGTGCGGATGCGTTAGGGCGTATTGGCGATAGGTTTGCAGTTGCCCCATTGATTGATGTTGTTAAGGATGAAAATGAAAAATCTGTTTATTTACGAGAGTCTGCCGTTTCAGCTTTAGGACTTCTTGGCGACTCCAGAGCTGTTGATCCTATTGTAAGTATTTTAGAGACTAAACAGGGGATAATGGATAAATTCACTTTTTTAAAAGAACGAGCAATAGAAGCTTTAATTAAGATGGGTTTTGGAGATAATGAAAGAGTCTTTCGCGCACTAAAAAATTCTTTATCTGATGAGTCGGTTCAGGTTAGAATAAATGCGATAGAGGCTTTAATGGATAGTGAGCATCCTAAAGCTTATAGCGTTATTAAAGATTGTTTGCAAAATGATAAGGATGAAGAAGTTAAAAAGAATGCGCTTATTGCATTATATAATTTATCCGGAAGAAGTATTCTTGATGAAGTAATTAATTCCAGTCAATATTCTGATAAATTAAAAATGGAAGCGGTTAATATTATTGATGAATATGAATCTGAAGGAGATGGGGAAGGATAATATGGTCAGATCCGTAATTTTATTGTCAGGAGGATTGGACTCATTGGTTAGCCTCGGGCTGAAGAAAGATGAATTAAATATATCTCTCGCTTTAACTTTTGATTATGGTCAAAAGACTGCAAAGAAGGAAATTGAGGCCTCAAAAGCAATTTGTCAATATTATAAAATAGAACATAAGGTAATAAAACTTGACTGGTTGAAATCTATCACGAATACATCCTTAGTTTCAGAAGAAGATGTTCCTACCGGAGCAGCATTAGCTAATCCGGAAAATTCAGCAAAATCAGTATGGGTTCCGAACCGGAACGGGTTATTTTTAAATGTAGCTGCTGCATTTGCTGATTCTTTGGAATACGATTATATTCTAATAGGTGCAAATAAAGAGGAAGCTGCAACTTTTTCGGATAATACTCAGAATTTTATTGATGCAATTAATGAAGAGTTTAGATATTCTACTCAAAAACATCCTGTGGTTGTTGCACCCTTGATAAATTATATCAAAAATGATATAGTCATGTTAGCTTTGGAGCATAAAATTCCTCTGGAGTTAACTCAAAGTTGCTATCAAAGCAATGGAAAGCATTGCGGGATATGTGAATCGTGTATAAGATTAAAGCATGCTCTTGCTGCAAATCATGATACATATTATATGAAAATATTGTTTGGATCAGAAGATGAAAACTCTATTTATTGATAATGAAATTAAATATATAGGTTCTCAACTTGCGCCTCACTGGATTTATAAAAATTTTAAAATTCAAGGTGATGCAATTGTTGCTTTTTGCGGTGAATGTGAGGTTAAATTGTCGGAGATGGTTGATATTGAAGATGTTATCAATGATGAGCCTATATATAGTAAATATATGCTTAGTTTTATTACCGAACAATTTAATGTAGAGCTTGTTGAAGGTGTTTTTAGGCAGAGACTTTTAATTTGTTGTATAAAAGAAGCTTTAGAAAAACGTGGATTTAAAATAAAAAGATGTGGTGATGATTTATTTGTTAATAATAAAAAATTGTCAGTATCAATTGCAACAAAGTCCTTAACATCAGTTCTTATTCATACGGGCGTTAATATTTTATCTGAAGGAGCTCCTATTACAGTATCAGGTTTAAAGAGTGATTTAGGTCTTGAAGATATTCAAGAATTTGCTGAGGAAGTAATGGTAAATTACAGTAAAGAAATTGAAGATATTGTTTTAGCAAGTACAAAGGTAAGAGGTGTTTAATGTTAAAAGATACTAATAAATATGAGAATACCGCTCACTTTTCATATAGTGAATATAAGAAAAAAGTAAAAAAAGCTCCAAATAAGGATATGACCGTATTTATATCTGTATTTATTATAGGTGTATTAATAATACTTGGTTTTGCTAAAATTTTATCTCCAAATGTCGATGTAGGAATTACGGATGAAACTGAAGTTGCAGCTAATGTTGTAGAGGATAATGAGACAACTTCTTCATTTATAGATGAACGTTTGAAAAGTATTCAAATGGAAGATTCAGGTAAAAAGGCCGGAGATGAGGAAATGTTTTCTCCCGAGCTTGATGAAAAAGTTGTTTTACCACAACAGAATCGCAAAACCGTAGGACAAATGGAAGCAGAAATGGCTGATATGTTGAAAGCTCAAAAAGCAGAACAACAAGCGGCCGAACAGTCTCAAAATAATATAGAGCAAAAGACTATTCCGGTTCAGAAAGCTCAATCTCAAACAGAGCATTCTGTTCCGACGACTCAACCTGCGCAAATTGTTAATGCTCGTGTAGTAGTGGGATATTATGCAACAGATAAACAGGCTGAAGTTGCAAAGACTATTATTCAAGATGCGGGTTTAGGAGTTACGCCTATTGTGAAAAATTTGGGGGGGTATTATACTCTTCAGGTAGGTTCATATACTTCAAGAGAGAAAGCACAACAAGCGGCTAACAATTTATTAAAAAGTAATTTCCCTGCAAGAGTAATTGTTGAATAGTATTAATATATTTATTTAATTTTGTATTGGTAATATGTGCTTGTGTTTTAGTTTTATTTTTTCTATAATCAAATTATGAAAAATGTTAAGAGAATTAAATTAAGGGATTTTGAGATCGGGGGAGATAAACTGACTATCTTAGCCGGTCCTTGCGCTATAGAAAGTCAGGAAATTTTAGAAAAAACAGCAGAAGGTTTAAAAGAAATTACCAACAAATTAAATATAAATTTCGTTTTCAAATCTTCGTTTGATAAAGCTAATCGTTCATCAATAACCTCTTTCAGAGGTCCCGGAATTGAAAAAGGCTTAGCAATGCTGCAAAAGGTTAAGGATAAGTATGATTTGCCTATTGTTACGGATATTCACACCCCTGATCAGGCAGAAAAAGCTGCTGAAGTTGCAGATATTTTGCAGATACCTGCTTTTTTATGCAGACAGACTGATTTGTTGGTTGCGGCTGCTAAGACTGGAAAAATTGTAAATATAAAAAAGGGGCAATTTTTGGCGCCAGAGCAGATGGAAAGTCTTATAAAGAAGATTGAGGATTCAGGTAATTCCAATATTTTGTTAACAGATAGAGGGACATCTTTTGGTTATAATAATCTCGTTGTAGATTTCAGGGGTATTCCTATTATGCAAAATTTCGGATATCCTATTGTGTTTGATGCAACTCATAGCGTTCAATTACCTGGAGCAAACGGGACTTGTTCAGGTGGTGATAGAAGGTTTGTCCCAGTATTGGCAAAAGCTGCTATGGCTGCAGGTGCAGATTCGTTATTCTTTGAAGTTCATCCTGAGCCGGATAAGGCTTTGTGTGATGGGCCTAATATGATTGCTCTAGAGGATGCACAATCATTATTTTTAATGTGTAAAAATATTTTTGAGCTTGTGAGAGGTCAAGTTTAAATGATTATAAAAGTTTTTGTCGAAGGACCAATTAATGCAAATAATTATCTTCTTATAGATGAAGAATCTAAAGAAGCTGTTTTAATAGATTGTTCTGATTCAAGGCAAGAGCTTCTGGATGAGATAAAACAACTTGGAATAAATTTGAAATATATCTTATTAACCCATGGACACTTTGATCATATCTTGGGTGTTGACGGATTCAAGGCGTTTTTTGGTGTTAATACTTATGTATCAAAAAATGATATTATGCAAGTGGAAGCTGCTGGTAAGATGATGCAGTTATATGCTGGCATGAATCCGGTAGAAATTATTGATATTAAAAATTTTGTCAAAGACGGTGATGAATTTTTTATCGGTAATACAAAAATTAAAGCAATTGCAACACCGGGACATACTGAAGGTGGTATGTGTTATCTTATTGATGATAAATTATTTTCAGGGGATACATTGTTCCAAAATTCAGTGGGACGATGCGATTTGCCGGGTGGAAATTTTAAAAAACTTGTTCATAGTATAAAAGATATTTTGTTTTTGTTACCGGAATCAACCGAAGTTTTTCCGGGTCATGGGCCTAAAACAACAATAGGTTATGAAAAGAAGTATAATGAAATTCTGAATTGTTAAATTAATTATAGGCAGAATTCAACGTTTGAGTAAAAAATATTAGTAGTTAATAAATCTAATAATAGGTGAAATTATGAAAGAACAATTAGAAAAAATTTATTCAGATGCAGTTGCAGATATAGAAAATGCTGCTACTGTTAAAGATTTAGAAGATATAAAGTTTAAATATTTGAGTAGAAAAGGTGAATTTAATGAAATAAAAAAAGGATTGAAGGATTTGTCCGTAGAAGATAAAAGAGTTATTGGCTCATTAGCTAATGATATTACTCAAAAATTGGAAGCTTCTATAAAAGAAAAATTTCAATACCTTTATGATAAAGAATTAAATGAAAAACTTCAAAAAGAAAGAATTGATATTACATTACCAGGACAATATGTTCCAAAAGGTCATGTGCATCCGCTTACTTCAACTACAAATGAAATTTGTTCAATATTTCAAAGTTTAGGTTTTTCTGTTGTGCCGGATGAATTTGCACCGGAAGTTGAAACCGAATATTATAATTTTGATATGTTAAATGTTCCAAAGGATCACCCTGCCCGTGATATGCAAGATACTTTTTATACTAATATTGCCAAAAATGTTGTATTGAGAAGTCAAACTTCTGGCGCGCAGATTCATGCAATGGAAGGTAAGAATCCACCAATTAGAATTATTGCACCTGGCAGGGTATATAGAAATGAAAATATAAATTCCAGAAAGAATAATTTCTTTCACCAAATAGAGGGTTTATATGTCGATAAAAATATAACTTTTGGAGATTTGAAAGGTGTATTAAATGAATTTATCAGAATATATTTTGGTGAAAGTCGTCCTACCAGATTTAGAAGCAGCTTTTTCCCGTTCACAGAACCTTCAGCTGAAATAGATGTTCAGTGTATTATGTGTGAGGGTAAAGGTTGTAGAACATGTTCAGGTACCGGTTGGTTAGAAATATTAGGTGCAGGTATGGTTGACCCTAATGTATTACGCGGTGTAGGTATTGATCCTGATGTATATTCTGGCTTTGCTTTTGGTATGGGGGTTGAGAGACTTTCAATGCTTAAATATGCAATTGATGATATTAGATTATTTTTTAATAACGATGTCAGATTTTTAAAACAGTTTCACAAGTAGGAGTGGTTAAAACCTGTAAAAATTTCTATATTTATGTGTAATGATATTAAAATAAAAATAGAATAAAATAATAATGGATTTATTTTATAGGATAACCGTATTAATGAACACGAGGATTTTATGTCAATTATAATAATGATTTTATTACTTAGTTTTTTGGTTTTAGTTCATGAGGCAGGGCATTTTTTCGCCGCAAGAGCTTTTAAAATCAAAGTGTCTAAATTTGGTTTTGGTCTACCTATAGGGCCTACTTTATGGAGTAAAAAAATCGGAGATGTTGAGGTTCTCGTACATGCTTTTTTATTAGGCGGTTATGTTTCTTTTCCGGATGATGAAAAAGACTCAAATTTGCCGGCAGATTCAGAAGATCGTTTTATTAATAAACCTGTTTGGCAGCGTATGGTTGTAATTTCTGCCGGAGTTATTGCAAATATTATTACAGCTTTCGTGCTTGTATTTTTAACTGCAATTGTATGGAAACAATTACCATCAGGGCAGTATGAAGTTTATATTAATAAAATTGCAGCTGCTAAAGGAGAGTCCGTTTGGTATAGTGGAATGCAAAGCGGCGACCGTGTTATCAAGATAAATGGTTCAATTATTCCATCAAGTTATGCGCTGACATTGTATGCACAAAACAGTAAGCAGTATGATGGAAAAGTTGATATTGAATTTGTAGATGAAAATCTTTCAAAGCTAAAAAAACTTAATCCAAAATTAAATGAGGATGAGCTAATAAAAGATTTAACGGTTGTTGCATTACCTAAAATCAGTTCTGAACCTGCTATAAAGATTGATGACGAAGCTTTAAAAGGGTATAAGTTGTATAAAGATAATCAGGTTTCTTTAAGCGGAGTTCAGTTGAAATTACGCGATGAATTAAAGGATAAATCTACTTATGTTGCGGATGGAAATACAACTTTAAAGGATGTTGCGTATGCTTTATCTGATAATTTAAGACCTTTGAATATTACTGTTTTACGTAAGGGTAAATTGGTAGATTTAAAAACAATATATCCTAATAAGAAAGGTATGATAGGTGTTGCAATAGAAGCAAGACAGGTGCTCGTTCCGACAAAGAATCCAATAAGTGCGATATCAGGCAGCTGTAAATATCTTTGGGAACAAACATATATGTTGGTTTATGGTTTGTGGCAGTTGTTTACCGGTAAAATTCCGGTAAAGGATTTACATGGTATAGTTGTTATTACAAAAATCGGTGGAGATGTAATTCAAAATAATGGATTTTTCTCAGGATTATTACTTACTGCTATGATTTCTCTGGATTTGGCATTGGTGAATTTCTTGCCGATTCCTGCTCTTGACGGCGGACATTTTATGTTTTTACTTATTGAGCAACTAAGAGGTAAGCCTGTAGATGAAGAAACTATAAATAAAGTAAGTTCAGTCTTTTTTATTTTGTTAATCATCTTTATGATATTAGTTGTGTTTAATGATATTTATGCGTTAATAAAACATAAATTTTAATGTCGCATTTTATATCTCCGGCTATGTTTATGATATAATTGATTTTGAGGTAAATAGGGAGATATAAAAATGTTAGATTTTATTCACTCGCATGGGATGATTATTTCCGGTGCAATTCTTTTAATTGCATATATATTCATTGCCAGCGAAAAAATTCAAAAATCCGTTGTGGCATTGGTAGGTGCTTCCTTGACGATGTTACTCGGGTTAATTCCACTATCTCTTCAACTGGAAAATAATGTGAAGGGAGTTTTTGAATATGTGGATTTTGAGGTGATATTTTTACTAATAGGTATGATGATTATAGTAAATATTGCCGGCCGTAGTGGGGTTTTTAAATGGATGGCTTTAAATTTATTAAAAGCTACTAAAGGGCATCCTAAAACTGTTTTATTTGCTTTAGCTGCATTCACTGCTATAGCATCAGCTTTTTTGGATAATGTTACGACCGTTGTACTTATGATGCCAATTACTTTTGTTATAGCAAAAGAGTTTGAAACAGATCCTGTTCCGTTTTTAATTACTGAAGTTTTAGCTTCTAATATTGGGGGAACTGCAACACTTATAGGTGATCCACCAAATATTATTATTGGAACACGTGCCGGGTTAAGCTTTATGGATTTTGTTGTTGAGCTTACTCCGATTGTATTTGTAATCTTTTTAGTTTCAATTGGAACTTTGGTGTTTTTGTTTAGAAAGGGACTAAAGGCAACTCCGGAGAAGATGCAACATATTGCCAATTTAGATAATTCAAAAACAATTACAGACAAAAAACTTATGATTCGTTCTATGATAACTTTAGCATTAGTTATTTTAGGTTTTGTAACACATGATATTACACATATTTCAGCATTTGTTTTTGCTGTTGCAGGTGCATCTTTCTTATTATTGTTTGAAAAACCAAAAGAAATTTATAGAGATGTTGAATGGTTAACAATCTTTTTCTTTATAGGATTATTTATTATAATTGGCGGTTTTGAAGCAAATGGCGGTATAAAATTTTTAGCAGATCAGTTAATTGTTTTAACTAACGGTAGTCTTGAGGCTGCTACAATGATTATACTCTGGGCATCAGGGATTTTGTCAGGTGTAATTGATAATATACCTTATACAGCAACGATGGCTCCATTGATTTCAGAGTTAATTAATCCATCAAATCCTAATGCTATAACAGGAGCAACGCATGCTCTTTGGTGGGCATTATCACTTGGTGCATGTTTAGGTGGAAACTTAACAATCATCGGCGCAGCTGCAAATGTTTTAGTTAGTGAAACTGCCGCATCAAAAGGTTATAAAATTTCATTTATGAGATTTATGAAGTATGGTTCATTAGTAACATTAATATCGTTGGTATTGAGTTCTATTTATTTGTATTTCAGATATTTACGATAATGTTTTATGACTATATAAGAAAAAGCGTGCGAATGATTTGTTCGCACGCTTTTCTTGGTGATGAAAATCAACTATGATTTTTACGTTGTTTACAGAAAGAGTATTACTACTTATTCATTACAACCAAAAGCGATAGTAACGTGTTCCCTAGGATTTATTGCAGATATTTTATATCCGCGAGGATCAACAAGGTAAGCAAATTCATCACCGGTAGTTTGGAATAATCCCATAGTACCAGATAAGGCTGTTCTTGTTACGTCAATAGGAGCTTTGACAGTTTCAAATAAACCATCTCCTAAACTTCTTGCAGCAGCACCAAATTGACCTTGGAATGCATGACCCAGCATATAACCGGCATCATTAGAAACATTTTCAGCCGCATTGCCGACGTTGGTTAAGATACCACCTGCAGTTCTGCCGACAATACCTACTAGCGAACCTGCCCAAGTGAATGGAAGCTCAACCAGTCTGGCTACAGGGTTAACATTTTTAGATTTGTTAACTTGTGCTTGTAAAATTTGTTTAGGTAATTTAGTTTTGCAATCTCCATTTTTGATTTCTGTGAAAGCAAGTTTTAAAGCTCCCTTTTCACATCCTGAAGGTCTTACTACTTCAACAACTTGTCCGGTAACAGTTGAGCCGCAAGGATATGTTACACCATTAATAGTGATATCTTCGAGAGTATTTGCTCGGAAGTATTGACCGACATGAGAAGATTTAGCTGTCAATTGGTCTATCATTGAAAGTTTCAATGTAGGAATTTTTACGATTTCTTCGTGTTCAATCAACGCGTTTTTCTCAACAGGGCAAGCCGGGCATATATTGTTTGCTGTTTTTGGGTTTGTATCATAGCCCAAAGCTACACGAACGGTTTGCATCATTGATGCAATATCAGCACGGGATGCATCTTTATTCGGCATAATCATATTAGGATTTGGTGAATCCTTTAGGGCTCCACTGTCTAAAGATTTTGCAACCGGAATTCTGGCCCATCCAGGAATTTTATTTCCATCTGCATATTTGCTAAGTATTTCATCAGCTTTGCATTTGTCAATATCGCAGGTCATACCTTTAGCAATTGATGTTAATGCTTCAACTCGTGTTACCGGAGCTTGAGGTCTGAATGTTTTGTTTGGATATCCTTTGAGCAAATCTTCATCCACGGCTTTTGCAATTGCGGCGTTTGCCCAATTGTTTTTTGGGACATCAGAGAATAGAGCTTGTCTATCCATATCACAATTCAGATTAAAACCTTTAACTAACATTGTTGCAAATTCAGCTCTGGATATATTTTGATTTGGTTTAAATAATCCATCCGGATAACCTACAACAACATCGTTGACTGCAAGTTTATCTATATCACATGCTGCCCAATGACTATTAGGTACATCAGGGAACATGCAGCCTCCTAAGGGAGCCGCAGCTCCTGTGATATTTTGAGGTATTTCATAAGGAATTAAAGTCTTTTTAATTGCATTTATTGAGTTTGCAGATTGAATATCAATAGGGCAGGCGTTTCCGTCCATTTTTCTTTCATTTCTGTCAATTGTTATTCCGTTATACTTATTTGGTAATTCATTTAAGCATGGCATTTGTGTAGCTGCACCTGTTACTTGTCCATCTGTTGCAACTGTTGCACCTGAAATATTTGAAGACATTCTGCTTGCAGGACATCCTTTCATTGCAGTTTCGGTTGAAAAGATAGAATTTGCAGGTTCACCAACATAGTTATTTGTTCCGTAGATAGCTTGCGGATAACCATATACCTGTTTCATTTCTGCCCTGTCCGGTTTTCCTATTTGAGGACATACAGCACAGGATGGTACAGCAGGTTTATCACAGCTGATTTCATCAGGACAGCCGCAGTCATCTTTTTTAGGTGGGCACGGACATGGTTCTTCTTTTTTTATTGGGCACGGTTGTTTCTTTTTGCACCCGCAATCCGGTAGAGCTTTTTTACATTTTGGGCAAGTTGTTTGTGGTGTATCACAAGGACATGCCGCACCTGTTACTACAGGTAAAGCTTCTTTAGGAGCCGGAGTGTTGCATGGGCAAGCTGCCATTGCAGAATTCAAGGAACACGTTGCTATTCCAACGGCAATCGCAGCTGCCACAGTTAGTTTTTTAATTGACATTTTTACCTCCTTGTTTGTGTGAGTTTTGTTTAAAATAAACAAAAGTTTTATTTAAAAAACAAACTTTATACCAAATTATGTACTTTTCAAATACTTGAAAACATTAGCAGAATTACTCATCCGGGCGGGTAATATTTAAAACTACTAAATTTGTAACAATTTGTGTATATCTAGCAATATTTTTACTTTTTGTGTTTTATTATATATGTGTGAAGTTTTAAATTGGTCAGGTGTGTATATGTTTAGTAAAGAATTTATGAAATTTTTATATGAATATCAAAAAGATGAGTTTAAGCAAAAAGAGCCGGAAAAACGTGAAATTCGTTTTAAAAACAATCGTGGTGGTAAATTAGCAGAAATTTTTATAACTGTAAAAGAATAATGTTTTTACAGATTCTGCTAAATGATAATATTGTGTTTTTCGCAAAAAAAAGGACCTTAATGAATAAGGCCCTTGGAATGTAAACTTTGTACCATTCCTCGTAATAGTGAAGTGTGAAGTGTGTGCTTAAGTCTTTTGTGATTCCTCAATTTAAGCACTCCTCGTGTTTACATATATATAAAGTTTTTTTAGTATATAAAATTGCTATATTTTTTAAATTTATTGTAACAATCCTTAATATCGTGGAATTTAATTATTTGTAGCTTATACTATAGGTAGTAGATATATTGATTTGATTTTAGGGAGAGATTATATGAATATATTAATTTCTAATGATGATGGAATTGCAGCGAACGGTATTAGAGCTTTAACTGAAGAATTATCTAAGGTACATAATGTATATGTTATAGCACCGGATAGAGAAAGAAGTGCGGCAGGGCATTCTTTAACATTACATACTCCTTTAAGAGTTGAAGAACTTGAGGTTACAAAGAATGGTGCAAAAAGAACTTGGGTTACAACAGGGACTCCGGGTGATTGTGTAAAAATTGGTATTAATGCGATTCTTTCTAAAGATGAACAGCCAGATTTTGTTATTTCCGGTATAAATCATGGGCCTAATTTAGGAGCTGACATTTTATATTCAGGTACGGTAAGTTGTGCAATGGAGGGAGCGATGCTTGGTGTTCCAAGTATTGCGGTTTCTTTGGCTAGTATGCATGCAGACTATGAAGATTTTAAATTTAGTGCTAAATTTGTGGCATCGCTGCTGGATAAGCTGAAAGAATTTCGATTCCCACAAAAAAGTATTTTAAATGTTAATATTCCATTATTGGATGCAGATGATATCGCAGGGGTTGCAATAACTGAGCTTGGGCGTAAAATGTTCACTGATGCTTATGAAAAGAGGGTTGATCCAAGAGGTAAAGTTTACTACTGGATGGCTGGAGAATTGATTACTGAACCTGAAGATGCTATGACTGATATTGCAGCGGTGAGAAATAATAAAATATCAATTACTCCTGTTACTTATGAAATGACTAAGACTGAGACAATGGCTGATTTAGATAAAGTTTTATGTTCAAAAGGCCTATGTGATTGGTTTTAGTATCTATTATTAAAAATTTTAGTTAATTTGTATGGCGTTGCATTCAGAATTCATGGATGCAACGTTTTTATTAATGAATTTTTATTAATTATAGGGGGTTATATTTTAGTTCAAGATAAGTTATAATATTAATATAGGATAAATGGGATATGGGATACATTTACTCAGGTTCAAATACAACTTTGCCTATAGGTAAAGTTATGGATTATAATAACACCAATCCTGCAAGTGGGGTTGCTGCATATAGGATGCTGGGGCCAAATATTGCTGTTTCTTCTGCATATCCTGAAAAAAGTGGATTTTCTGAAAATTTTTCTTCAGCCATATATGGAGAAGGTCCATATAGCCTATTACATCCAAATTCTCTGACAAATGAAGTTGCAAATAATCTTGATTTACTCGCATAAATTTTGTAAATATTAAGTTCTGTAAACATAAGTGAATCTAAAAGGGCAATTCTAAATAAAAAAAATACTTTATATAAGAGTATAAAGGAAAGAGGATAATCGGTAATATGAAAGAACAGGAATTAAATACTTTGATGTCAGTTGTGTCAGATCCAATCAATAATGTGTATAAGATTGAATCATATAAAGATTTGGCTGAAATACAAAGAATTATAAGAATTTTTAGTATTTCTGAAGAACAACATAACAAACATACAATGTTATCGATTAAGAATTTAGCAACATTACGTTTGGTTTTAAGTAATAATTAATTAGGTTTATAGATAATATTCGGTAAAAGATAAAAAGCCCTTACTTATTGTAAGGGCTTTTCATTTCTATTTATTTTGACAGGATGCTAATTATTGGAGGTGCAAATAGTAAAACTCCAATCATAACGGCCGTAATAGTTACGACCATAACCGCTCCTGCAGCAATATCTTTTGCCATTCCAACCATTCTGGAATATTTGTTGTGGAATATTGAATCTAATGAAAATTCTATTGCTGAATTGAACATTTCAGCAGAGATTACAAATGCTATTGTAAGTAGAAGAATACAAAACTGTACAATAGAAAAGTTTAGGCAAAAGGCTGTGATTAAAACAAGTACAGCTGCAAAAAAGTGTATTCTTATATTTCGTTCACTTTTTATAGAAAGTCTCATACCTTTTCTAGCATTTTTGAAAGTGTTGGCAAAGTTTTGTTTTTTAAATTTTGTCATACTTGATTCCTATACTATTCAATGCATCTTTTTGATGCTTAACTACGAAATTGAAGTCTTCTTCTGTTTGATGGTCAAATCCGAGAAGATGTAAAATTCCATGGCTAATTAGAAAGGTTAATTCTATTTCTTTTGATATTACTTTTTTTTCAGATTCTTCAATAACCTTATCTAATGCTATTATAATCTCTCCTAAATTAATTTCCATATCAAGAACAAATTTTTCATCCTCAGATGAATCTGCAAATACTGCAAATGTGATTATATCTGCAGGGTAGTCTTTATTTCGGTATTCAAGATTTATTTTGTGTGTTTTTTCGCCGGTGCAGAATAAAAAATCGAAGGCTATGGAATTGTAGGTATAGTTATTCAGGCAAGAATTATTTGCAATTTCCGGTACTGACAAATAATAGTTAAAAATATTTTTAATATTAGTTGTTAAGTTTTCAATATTAGGCTTCCAGCCAGGATATTCATTTTCAATAAATAGGTTAAATTTTATCATAGGTCCTTTGTATTTTTATTATTATTTAAGTCATGTTTATTGTTATCATTATTTGTTTCAGTTTTTGTACCGTTTTTTGTGTCTTCGAGTTCTTTAATTTTTCTTTCTAAATCTTCATCTAATGCTTTATGTGGTATTTCTATTTTATTTTTGGCAAATTCTTCTGCTATATTTTCTTGATATTTTATTCTGTTGTGTTGCATTCCTCTTAAAATTCGACTGAATGTAGCTGCAATAATTTTAATATCTTTTAATGTAAGCGGGCTGTCTGCAAGTTGTCCATCATTAAGTCTTTCAACAATAATTTTGTCTATGATATTCTCTATTTCTTCTGTGGTAGCCCCTTTCATTGCCCTTACTGCAGATTCTACCGCATCAGCAAGCATAAGGATTGCTGTTTCTTTTCTATTAGGTTTTGGCCCTGTATAGCGGAATTGTTCTTCTTTAACATTTTCAATGCCTTCTTCTTGTACGGCTTGATTGTAAAAATATTTTGCCAGTCCTTCTCCGTGGTGTTGAAGAATAAAGTCATTAATTATACTTGGTAGTCCATATTCTTTTGCTAACTCAATACCGTCTTTCGGATGTGCTGTAATTACCATTTTACTTAATCTAGGATTAAGTGAGTTGTGAGGGTTTTCAATGCTGAAGTATGATTGATTTTCAACAAAGAAAAGAGGTCTTTTAAGTTTACCTATATCATGGTAAAAAGCTCCAACTCTAGCTAAAATCGGGTTAGCGCCGATTGCTTCTGCAGCTGCTTCGCATAGTGTTGAAACCATAAGACTATGGTGATAGGTTCCAGGTGCTTCTATTTGCAGTCGTTTTAAAAGAGGTTGATTGTGATCTCCGAGTTCTGCAAGACCATAAGGTGTAATAATATGGAATGTGCTTTCTAATAACGGAGAGACCCCAAGTGCGACTATTGAACTTATAAGTCCATTGGTGAATATAAATATACAATTTCTTAGAATCAAATAGTTACTTACATCAATCAGACATTTGTCAATAAAATATAGACTCAGCATAATTAATACCCCGGCAATACCAAGGTTGAATCCGACTTTGATTAGGTCAAAACGTCGGGAGTATCTTATTTTTGATACAGTAATCATTCCGATTAATGATAAAACGATAAATATTATAAAAAATTGAGCTTCATATTGCATTCCTACTGTTAAAATTATTAGCATAAGAGTTGATAGTAAAAACGCAATACGCGGACTCAGAAATATTGCTGAAATAATTATTACTGCTGGTAAAGGCAGTATATATGGAGAAAATCCAGTTGGTAGGACTACTGCAATTGAGCAGGTAATAGCAGTAAGCATACCGGCGAGAGATAAATATCTTGGTTCCAAAAATTCTTTTTCAAAGAATTTGAGATATGCCATAAAGATAATTGTTACAAGTAATACTAATATATATATAGATAAAATTCCCTGCAAGTTTAGTTCATACACATTGTAACCTGCTTCTCTAAGGGCATCTCGTTTTAATCTTGTTACAGGTTCACCCTCAAATACTATTTTGTCTCCTTTTTGGAATGTAACTTTGTAAGGTTTTACTGAATCTTGTGCATTCATTCTTGCAATTTCTGTTGCAGCATCGTCAACTACTAAATTAGGAACGATAACTTGTTCAAGTAATGCGCTTATAACCGATACTTGTCTTTTGGAAACGTTTGTAACCAGATTGTTTTGTATTAGGGAAGTAATATTATCTTTTTCATAATCTTTTTCAGTAATCCCAACTTGAAGAATATTTACCAGTGATAAAGAGGCTTTATCAAAGGCTTCTCTTAAGCTTTGGTCATCTACATTTAATAAAAAATCAATAATAAAATCTTTTTTAGGGTTATCTGATAAATCAAATAATACATTAAGTTCAGAGATCTTTTCTTCCCTGGTGGTATTTTTCTTTCGAATTTGTAATACAGAGTTTTGAATAGTTTCAAGGTTAGATTTGATAAAATCATCTTCCGCCGGTACCAGAATAGGTTCAACTTTTTGTGCAACTTCTCGTTTATGTTGTTCTGTTCTTTTAACATCTTCAACAGTTAGAGTTTTTTGGGCTATAATGTCCTTTTTGCTTATTCCATTTTCAATAATTGTTTGGAAAAAGAAATTTTGGGATGATATAATAGCCGTAATTAAAAATGTAAAAGAAATCAAATAAAAGAACTTTACGACTTTAGACGAAGTTAAGAATTCTTTCGCCCTTTCAAGATATTCACTTTTTATCATATATATTTTTCCTATTTTAAAATCTATTTTTATATATCATTTTATACCCTAGTAAAAATTTTTCAAGTCTCGGTAAAAATATATACTATATAAGGATTAGTATTATTTGTAAATTTCAACAAAAAAGACCGCATTTATGCGGTCTTTTTTGTTGATTACTTTGTTGAAACTAAGCTTCAGGTTGTAATTTTGCAGTTGCTTTTGTTTCTTTTGAATCTTCATTTTTAGAATCTTTTTGTTTGCTAATTAGGTCTTGTAGTTTTTCCTTTATTTCTTCTCCTTTTTTTTGAAGATCAGAAACTGCATCGTCAGCTTTTGATTGGATTTGTTTAGCTGTTTCATCAGCTCTTCTTGCCATATCCTGGGCTGATTCAGATAATAATTTTCTTGTTTCTTCTCCTGATTTTGGAGCTAGTAATATACCTGCGATGGCACCAATTGCACCGCCAACTACAAAACCTGCTAAAAATTTAGATACTGACATATTTATTCTCCTTTTTTATCTTACATATTATAAATCTGATTTTGGGAAAAGGTATTCCCTGAATGTTTATTATTTTCTCTTTCTGAATAATGAATATACTGTCATAAAGCCTTTTAAAAAGCCTCCAAAAAGACTTTCAGAGAAAGCTTTTGTTTTTGAAATTGCATTTTCAAGTCCTAGTTTTACATTACCAACGCCTTCATCCGTACTTTGGATTAAAGAATTTACTGAATGCATTGTTTCATTTAATTCTTTTAATGTTGGTTTTAGCTCAGTATTCAAAAGAATAGAAGTCTCGTTGACATTTTTTGCTAAAACGGATAAATCCATTAATAATTTCACTAAAAACCATCCAACAACTAGAACTATAATTCCTGTAGCCACTGCTAAGAAAGTTAATCCGTTGTTTAGAATTACTTGAGATAGTTCGACGCTCATTTTTTTTGTTCCTTTACTGTTTAATAATCAAATTCATTGTCATTATTGTTATTTGTTTCAGAATCTTCTAATTCTTTTGCCTTTTGCATTTTTTTAGATTTTACAGAATTGCTTAATTTTCTGAATTGTCTTTCTAATTTGTATTTCATTAAATCTACAGATTCTAACGCCTGTTTTTTTGCTTCTGCAATTTGTGGGGCGTGTTTTTCATACAAATCACAAGCAGCATCTTTTAGCTCTTTTCTTGATTCTTCTCCTGGTTTTGGGGCATAAAGAACACCTGCAACAATACCGCCAACAACACCGGCAATTAAGCCCATAGCAAACATAAATGTTTTGTTCTTACTCATAGTTGTAAACCTCTTATTTCAAATTTCTTCATAATTGTAACATATTTTTTTGCTAATTTCAAGAAGAAAAATATTGATATCCTTGAATAACCTGTATATTGCGAAATTTGCACCTTGTCTAAAATGCTCTTTTATTGCAAAAGAGTATATTTCTTGTTATAATAATTATATACACTGATTGAGGATTAAAGGAGTTTACAGACTGTGATTGATTATATATTGGATAGAATTGGGAGCAGGCATTGGAATAAGGCAAAAGCCTTTACTTTAACAGAAGTTTTATTGGCAATTATGATAGTAGGTATTATTGCAGCTTTAGTTTTACCGGCTACAGTTACGTATTATCAGGATAAAATTTTTGAAAAGCAAGAAATGAGACAAAAAGAAGCATTGAATAATGCATTAGGTTTGCTGGTTATTAATGAAAATAAAGTAAAATTTTCAGAAACAATTATGAATGCTGATACTCCTGGTACAACTGATGATACTGTTGGAAAATTTATAAAAAGATATCTTCGAGTAGCAAAATATTGTGGTGCTCCTACAGGTGGCAAGTCTGAATGTTTTGCTGATAATTATTCTGAATATGTTGGTGGAGATAAAAAGACAGTAAACATAGTAAACTTAGGTTTAGACGGTGCTTGTGCACAGTTAAAAAATGGTGTCAGTCTTTGTTTAACTCGTCAAGTTGGTGGTAATCCGGTTAAGGTTGTAATGGATTTAAATGGTCCAAAGGGACCGAATATTATTGGTAGAGATTTTATACGTTCTCAGCAACTTCAGTTTCAAGCTAGTAAAGATATAGACAGAGTTGCCGATAAAAATGGTGTTGATGCTCTAGATCGCCCACCATTGGATGAAACGGATTATAATCCGTGTTCATCTATTAATGATAAATCTACTGCTTGTTGTACATGGAGAAAAACAAACGGCGAAATAACTGGTCCAACACACAAATGTTGTGAAAATCCATCAATAAAAGCTAATACTGATGCTTGTGTTACCAAGGTTGTAGTCAGGGCTAATTATAATACTGAAAAATCTGGTGTGTTTTATGCAAGACCCTACATTTCAGCGATTGGAACAGAAGTTCAGACTCCTAAAGATTATGTTTTACCAAGTGATCCTAGTTTATCTTTAAAAATTAACTGTTCCGGTGTTTATCAAGGTACACCTACGATGTCAAATTCTACATTGAGAAGTTTGATTAATTCTAGCAGTGGTAAGCAATATTTTACGAAAAGATTGAGATATACTCATACCACGATTGGTAAATCTTGCCACTATAATCAACATCCAGTATATTGGAGTAATGGTTCAAAGGATATTACTATCGATAATGTTCAATACCATTTAGATCAATACTAATTTGTTGTTTAAACCATAAGAGCTTGATTATATAATCAAGCTCTTATGGTTTGTGTTATATGTTAGATATTTTAGTTAATGTGTTTTTATGAATTTTTTAAAAGTCATAAATAAATCAATAAATGCTAGAATTCGTTTTCCACTGGTATTAAGCAATAAAAATAATATCAGGACAACGATATTATTCGATAGCGCTGTGGAACATTGTTCTTTTTTTCGTGTAATGAATTCCGCGAAGTAATCTATTCCTAAATATATAGTGTTTATAGTAATTTTTAATTTGCAAACTTTATCTTTTAATATTGGTTGTAGTTCTAGTATAGAGTTGTTAGCTCGGCAAATTTTTTTGTTTAGCTTATGAATGAACAAGATTAACCAAATTGCAATTATAACTTCTGCTATAAAAATTATTGTAAAAAATAAAGTAAACATCTTTCAACTTTTCTTGATTTGTATTATTATATAAAAATATAATATATTATTG